>Ga0207906_1000032_pt1 | contig 222790 bp, 193 predicted proteins | sample LinPmetageLP37_FD_184050 | JGI IMG/M metagenome (GOLD analysis project Ga0207906, IMG submission 184050) | Marine viral communities from the Pacific Ocean - LP-37 (SPAdes) | ecosystem: Environmental > Aquatic > Marine > Oceanic | place: Pacific Ocean | collected 2010-06-16
GCAGCCGTTGTTGCTGGGCAATGGAATAAAACAATAAAACGACACAAGTTAACGTTAATAAATAATGGTAAAACACCAATGCAAGCTGTGTGTGCAAATATGCGAAAGCTAATTCATATATGTTTTGGTGTAATAAAAAACCAAGAAGCGTTTAAGCTCCAAGAAAGTTAAATACGACCTTGAAGCTTAAAATGAGAGATGGTATCTACAGGTGTTTATACTCAAGTTAGAAGTGTAGTTTTTAACCTTTAAAACTATTATTTTTAACTGTTTGTGATGGGTTTTCACCAAATAGTTGCGTGTAATCTTTAGCAAATTGTCCCGCATGCCAAAATCCCCAATTGGCTGCTATTACTGAAATTGGCTTATCTTGGTTTGGTTTTTTTAGTTCCCGCCTTACATTATTTAAGCGTGTTAAACGTAAAAACCGCAAAGGGTTAATTCCTAAAATACTCTCAAAGCTATACTGAAGTGTGCGCCTACTTACAAAGGAAAGCTCGCACAGCTCGGTTATGGTTATTGGGTTTTGTGGATTTGTGGCCACGTAATCTTTTACTTTATCTACTACGGCTTTGCGGTGTTTATAACTTGGCGCAATATTTTGCTGCGTATTGTCTGCTTGTAATAAGTGTAGTGCCAACATGTTTAGCATATCTTGTTGTGATTCGGTTCTAAGTCCAAAGCCCTTGCCTACAACCATGCTATTAATTATTTGTCTTGCCGTTTGCAAAGATGAGTTGCTCACCGATAAACGAGCTGATTGTGCAGATGCCAGGTTTTTCAATGTTACGCCTTGGAGCTGCGCCATATATTCAATTGAGTTCCAATCGATTACCAAACCATAAATATTAAATTGCTCAGGGGTTATCAACTCAAAGTCGTTATCACTGGTACGGCACATAAATTGATTACTTGCCACACTTAAACCATTAATTTTACTTTGCTGTGACTGACAAGGAATGCCGAGCCAAACCGAATTAGGGGCTATGTTACATTGCTGACGAAGCGCTCGCTCAGTGTATTCTTTAAACACATGAATATTGGCGTAATCCGTTTCTTCAATACAACCATAAAAGCTGCCGTCGCTCATTTGATCGTATTTTTGCTGCCATTGAGTAAGGCTATGCGCTTGCTCGTCTATATCGTGTGTTTGCACCTTGCTCTTTAGTGGTGCGCTGAAGCTACTTTGCTGCGCCATATCGGGGATGCTCTTTTTCGTTACACTTTCATTATGCTTAAGTTAACACCGCTTTGCGTGTGTAACCAATTGAATTGGTTTAATAAATAATCTTTTGCCAAAATTCGATAGTTACTTGGTACAAAATAAGCTGTCTTGTAACTATTCAATATTGATTTATAGCTAAAGATGCAGCAAAACCTATACCAAGGTTGATCATTGATCATATTAGTTATGTGGAGTAAATCATGGGGCAAGCGTACAGTTACACTTTAGGTACACATACTTATAAATTCAAGAACTTAGCCCAGTTAATGGCTAAAGCTACACCGCAGCGTTCGGGTGATCGCTTAGCGGGCGTAATTGCACAATCAGCACAAGAACGTGCTGTGGCACAAATGACATTGGCGGATATACCTCTTAAAACATTTTTAAATGAGGTACTTATTCCCTACGAAGATGACGAAATTACACGCTTAATTATTGACGAGCACGATGCAAATGCCTTTATGGCTATTGCACATCTAACCGTAGGCGATTTTCGTAATTGGCTTTTAAGTGACTTTGCAACACCTGCTGTACTTGCAAGTATAAGGCAAGGTATTACGCCGGAAATGGCTGCTGCTGTTAGCAAAATAATGCGCAATCAAGATCTCATATTAATTGCTAAAAAGTGCCATGTTACGAGCGCTTTTAGAAATACTATTGGCCTCCCCGGGCATTTATCTACACGTTTACAACCAAATCACCCAACTGACGATATTAATGGTATTGCTGCATGCATGCTTGATGGTTTGCTATACGGTAATGGCGATGCAGTAATAGGTATAAACCCAGCAACCGATAACGTTGCCCAAGCCATTAAATTAATGACGTTAATGGATGATGTTATTCAAAAGTACGCCATACCGACCCAAAGTTGCGTGCTCACCCATGTTACTAACACCATTGAATGTATAGAAGCTGGCGCACCAGTTGATTTGGTATTTCAGTCGATTGGTGGCACAGAGGCGACTAATTCAAGTTTTGGTTTTAATTTAAATACCTTGGCTGAAGCGCAAGATGCCGCTTTGAGTTTAAAGCGTGGCACTGTTGGCAATAATGTAATGTATTTTGAAACTGGGCAAGGCAGTTCGCTTTCAGCAAATGCGCATCATGAGCTTGATCAGCAAACGTGTGAAGCTCGCGCTTATGCCGTTGCTCGTAAGTTTAACCCGTTACTGGTTAATACCGTGGTGGGGTTTATTGGCCCTGAATATTTGTTTGATGGTAAAGAAATTACCCGAGCAGGACTTGAGGATCATTTTTGCGCTAAGTTACTAGGTATACCGATGGGATGCGATGTGTGTTACACCAATCATGCAGAGGCTGATCAAAACGATATGGATAACTTGCTTACGCTATTAGGTGTTGCTGGTTGCTCGTTTGTAATGGGAATACCTGGCTCTGACGATATTATGCTTAATTACCAAACTACGTCGTTTCATGATGCATTATATGTTCGCCGTGTACTTGGCTCTAGACCTGCCCCTGAGTTTGAAGCATGGCTAAGCAAAATGAAAATAATGCAAAGCACTGCCGATATTACACTTTCAGATACCTTGCCTCCCGCTTTTGCTAAACCTCTGGGTGCAATTACTGGAGGTGGCTCATGAAATCACGTTTAAAACAGAGCACTCCTTTAGATGACTCAGTAAACAAGCATAAAAATAACGGTAATGTAGTGCACAATCCTTGGAGTGATTTACGCCGTTTTACCGACGCCCGTATTGGGCTTGGGCGTGCGGGTATAAGTTTGCCAACCTCAGAAATGCTGGCTTTTCAGCTATCTCATGCACAAGCGCGCGATGCAGTGAGTTTTCCGCTTGATATTAACGAAATGACTGAGCAACTAGGCAGTATTAGCGTATTAAAAGATGTTGCCCCTCCCCTGCATTTACACAGCCAAGCTGTTGACAGGGTTACTTACCTTCAGCGACCCGATTTAGGCCGCAAGCTTGATGAAAATGGTAGGCAAATACTTCTCAGCTATATGAATAAACAAAAGCACACTACACAGGCTAAATACGATTTAGCGATTGTAGTGGTTGATGGACTCTCCTCGTTAGCGGTACAAAAAAATGCATGCCCATTTATAACAGAGCTATTAGCGCACCTTACAACAGACAAGCAATTTAAAATTGCCCCCATTACTTTGGTTGAACAAGGTCGAGTAGCAATTGGCGACGATATAGGTGAGTTGCTAAATGCGCAGGTGGTTATGGTGTTAATAGGAGAGCGCCCAGGACTTAGTTCGCCAGATAGCCTTGGCTTGTATTTAACATGGGAGCCTAAAACAGGACTTAACGATGCATGTCGTAATTGCATATCGAATATTCGCCCAGCAGGCCTACCTTATACAGAAGCGGCTAGGCGTGCGCTGTACTTATTACGTGAAGCTAAAAAACTAAAACTAACTGGGGTTAATTTAAAAGACCGTACACAAGACGATGTAATTGAGCATCAGGTTTCAACCACTAACTTTTTAATTGCTGAGTAATTTTAATTAAAAACACATGAAATAAAACAATAAAAACTAAACATCAACGGAGAAGGGTTATGTCTACTAATAATACAGAGTACCTTGCTAAAAGACAGTTAAAACGAGGTACTGCGGGGTGGTTATTACTCGCAGGTTTGGGTGTGTCGTATGTAATATCGGGTGACTTTGCAGGTTGGAACTTTGGTATTGCCGAAGCGGGTTGGGGTGGCTTTGCCATTGCTGCAGTGTTAATGGCAGTTATGTATTTAGCGCTGGTATTGTCGCTTGCTGAAATGTCAGCTGCAATACCTGCAGCAGGCGGTGGTTATAGTTTTGCGCGCCAAGCTATGGGGCCTGCGGGAGGCTATTTAACCGGGCTTGCGGTATTAATTGAATACGCCTTAGCACCCGCTGCTATTGTTATTTTTATAGGCTCTGCAGTTGAAGCCCTCACCGGATTTAATGGCCCATGGGTATATGCATTATTTTACTTACTATTTGTGGGCATTCATTTAGCAGGCGTAGGAGAAGCACTTAAAGTAATGATGGTAATAAGTGGTTTAGCAGTATTAGCTATTATTGCAACGGCTTTTGTTTTAATTACAAATTTTGATGCATCACGCTTATTTGACGTCCCCGTAACCGATGCAGTGGGAGCCAGTGAGTTTTTACCTTTAGGTTGGTACGGGGTTTGGGCTGCATTACCGTTTGCCATGTGGTTATTTTTAGCGGTTGAAGGTGTACCGCTTGCTGCAGAAGAGGCAAAAGATCCCGCTAAAGATGTGCCAAAAGGCATTATTGGTGCAATGATCTTTTTGTTATTTACTGCTTTTTTAGTTGTTGTTTTAGTGCCTGGCGCTGGCGGTGCTGCTGCAATGGGCGCAAGTGCTGTACCTTTGGTTGATGCATTAAATGCATCGGGTAGTGAGGGCTTAGCAACCGTTGTAAATATATTAGGGCTTGCGGGGTTAGTCGCTTCGTTTTTCTCTATTATTTATGGTTATAGTCGCTTAGTGTTTGCTTTATCTAGAGCCGGTTATTTACCGCGTTCGTTGTCTATTACTACTAATCGCAAAGTGCCAGCACGTGCGTTGATTGTACCTGCCGTATTTGGTTTTTTAGTATCACTTAGTGGCGAGGGTGATTTAATACTTGCAATGGCTGTAGTGGGAGCAACGGTATCGTATGCATTAATGGCGCTGAGCCATATTTTGCTACGCGTTAAACAACCTGATTTACCTCGCCCGTATAAAACCCCAGGGGGCGTAGTAACGTCAAGTATCGCTTTAGTGCTTTCGCTTATAGCATTAACCGGTGTGTATGCGTTCGACCCTCGTGCATTTTTATACACTATAATGCTGTTTATTGTGGGCGCCGTATATTACTTTGGCTACAGCTCAAAACACTTAGTTGCTAAAAGCGCTGATGAAGAGTTTGCAATGTTGGCAGATGCAGAATCTGATTTAGAGATGGCTAAGTAAATATTAATAGTTATTATAAGTGAGGCTAACCCTCACTTATATTTTTATACAAGCAATACGGTGTAAAAATAGTGCATGCATGTAAATATCAAGCCCCTTATCTACTTTATTAATATCATTTAAAGCTAAAACTTTATGCTGCCGCGTAGCGCTTTGTTTTGCCCATGCTTGGTCTTTTTGTCCATGCGCTTTCGCTGTGAATTACGGCTGGGCTTGGTGGCTCGACGCGCTTTATTAACTACCGTAGCACTAAGGATTAAATCCTTTAAACGCTTAAGGGCATCTTCTCTGTTTAGCTCTTGGGTACGGTGGCTTTGCGCTTTAATGATTAAGACGCCGTCTTTGGTAATTCTTGTATCATTTAATGCAAGTAAGCGTTCTTTGTAGAAGTCAGGTAATTTAGAGCGGTTAATGTCAAAACGTAAATGAATTGCACTTGCTACTTTATTAACATTTTGACCACCGGCACCTTGCGAACGAATAGCTGTGAGCTCTAGTTCCCATTCATCGATAGTGACAGTATTTGAAATTGTTAACATTGTGTTCAGCTCTATTTGTCAAAAATACATTATATCATCAGTACATTAGCTTGTGGTGAATCAACTAAATTCTTAGAACTTAAATAAATTCTCATAAATTGTACTATAAATCAGCCAATATTTTATTTTGTGTTGGCAAGTGTTGCTTATTAGTTTCTAATTGGCACTACTTTAATACTAGGAAATGCTCAATGAAAAAAATACTTGTATCACTTAGCTTATTAGCGATGAGTTTCTCAAGCCTTGCAGAGGATATTAACGAAGGTCAACTTCAAAGCTATATGAAAGCACTGCCAGCTGTGACTAGCTGGGCAAGCAGCCAAGAGTCGTTAAAAGACTTAGATTTAGCAAGTATGCTAGGTGGTTCTGCAGATCAAAGTGTTGGCGAACAAAGCTCTTTAGCTAACAGTGCATTAAGCATGATTAAAGAACAAGACCTATACAAAAGCTTTGCGAGTGTTACAAACCGTTACGGTTTTACGCCAGAGCAGCTAGTAACTGTAGGTTCTGAAGTATCAATGGCTTATATCGAAAATCTTAAGTCGGGCCTTTCTGCTGATAATCAAGAAACTGCTAATAAAGTAATGGGCGGTTTTCAAAGTATGAAAAGTGCTAAAGATAAAGGCGCTAGCTCATTAATGGGTTCGTTTGGTAAATCGTCAAGCGCAGCTGAGGAGTCTACAGAATCTTTAGTAAGCGAAAACAACCTTGAACTTGTGAGCGAATATATGCCACAACTACAAAAGCTTTTTGCACTTTTATAAGTTTTATTGCTTTAAAAAAAGCGGGCTTATCTAGCCGTGAAATTAAAACGCATAAAAAACGGGGGAGTATCCAATACTCCCCCGTTTTTATTTAGCGTACAGATTATTTAAGATCGAACCTGTCTGCGTTCATTACTTTTACCCATGCATTTACAAAGTCATGTACAAAACGTTCTTTATTATCGTCTTGTGCATAAAACTCACTTAGGGCACGTAAAATAGAGTTTGAACCAAACACTAAATCTACGCGTGTGGCAGTCCATTTAATGGTGCCTGTTTTGCGCTCAACAATATTATATATACCTGGCTCTAGTGGCTTCCAGTTGTTAGCCATGTCGGTTAGGTTTACAAAAAAGTCGGTAGATAGCGTACCTACATTATCAGTAAATACACCATGTTTAGTGCCTGCGTAGTTTGTGCCTAGTACACGCATGCCGCCCATAAGTGCAGTCATTTCTGGTGCTGTTAAGCCCATTAATTGGCTGCGCTCTAACAATAGCTCTTCTGAGGATACGCTAAAGTCATTTTTAAGGTAGTTTCTAAATCCATCATGAACAGGCTCAAGCGGATCGAACGATTCTGCATCAGTCATTTCGTCTGTTGCGTCTCCTCGTCCTGGTGCAAATGGTACTGTTACATTAACACCGGCTTGTTTTGCAGCTTGCTCTACAGCCGCTGTGCCACCTAATACGATTAAATCAGCCATGCTTACTGGCTTAGATAAACCCGCTTGTACTTTTTCAAGGGCACTAAGTACACTTGCTAAACGCGCAGGTTCGTTACCTTGCCAATCTTTTTGTGGTGCTAAACGAATACGTGCGCCATTTGCGCCACCGCGTTTATCAGAACCACGATACGTACGTGCACTATCCCACGCTGTATTTATTAAATCACTTGCGCTTACACCGCAATCAAGTAGCTGTGCTTTTAAGCTTGTGATTTCATCGTCTGATAATGTGTAATCAACTGCTGGAATAGGATCTTGCCAAATTAGGTCTTCGCTTGGTACATCTTTACCTAAGTAACATGCTTTAGGACCTAAATCGCGGTGAGTTAGCTTAAACCATGCGCGTGCAAATACATCAGAGAAGTATTCAAAGTCGTTATAAAAACGCTCAATAATTTTACGGTACGCAGGGTCCACTTTCATGGCCATATCGGCATCGGTCATCATTGGGTTTAAACGAATTGATGAATCTTCTACGTCTACTGGTTTGTCTTCTTCTTTAATATTTACAGGTTCCCACTGATGAGCGCCAGCTGGGCTTTTTGTTAATTCCCATTCGTAATTTAAAAGTAAGTGGCAGTATCCGTTATCCCATGTAGTTGGGTGTGTGGTCCATGCGCCTTCAAGGCCAGAAGTTACAGTATGACGACCAAAGCCGCCTTCTTTGGTGCTGTTCCAACCTAAACCTTGCTCGTGTACGTCTGCTGCTTCTGGCTCTGGACCTAAGTGCTCTGCTTTACCATTACCGTGAGTTTTACCTACTGTATGGCCGCCCACTGTTAGCGCTGCGGTTTCTTCATCGTCCATCGCCATGCGAGCAAATGTTTCACGTACGTGATCTGCCGTTTTTTGTGGATCTGGTATACCATTAACACCTTCAGGGTTAACGTAAATTAGGCCCATTTGTACTGCGGCTAATGGGTTTTCCATGGTGTCTGGTTTTTCTACATTGTCGTAGCGTTCATCACTTGGTGCTAACCATTCTTTTTCTGCACCCCAGTAAATATCTTTTTCTGGATGCCAAATGTCTTCACGGCCGCCCGCAAAACCATAAATTTTAAGACCCATTGATTCGTATGCCATATTACCAGCAAGAATAAATAAATCGGCCCATGAGAGTTTGTTACCGTATTTTTTCTTAAGTGGCCATAAAAGTCTGCGTGCTTTATCTAAGCTTGCGTTATCTGGCCATGAATTTAAAGGCGAGAAACGTTGATTACCGGTACTTGCGCCACCACGACCATCAGATAAACGGTACGTACCCGCTGAGTGCCATGCCATACGAATCATTAAACCACCGTAATGGCCCCAATCGGCAGGCCACCAATCTTGGCTGTCGGTCATAAAGGTTTTTAAGTCGGCTTTTACTTCGTCTAAATCTAGAGATTTAAATTCTTCTGCGTAGTTAAAATTAGTGCCGTATGGATTTGATTTAGTATCGTGTTGATGAAGAATGTCTAAGTTGAGTGTGTTTGGCCACCAATCGGTGTTTACTTTAGAAACAACTGAATTACTACCGTGCATAACAGGGCATTTACCCGCTGTTGGCTTGCTCATTGTGAAATCCTTAAAATAGAAAAGTAAAATACTTAATCAATCAGTATTATTGCTTATGTGTTTATAACTTTTTAAAAAGTAACGGTTATTTTTATTTAATAGGCTTACTTTTTACTCAGCGTGCCTACCTAAGTGCTTACGTATCCTTAATATAGGCGTATAAATTATGCTACGCCAGCCTCAACATACTATTTAAAACGATTGCTCCAATTTATATTTTTGATTGCCCTTACGTTAATGATGTATTTAACAATAGGCTTAAAGTGGCGTTTAAAATAATAGTAAAAAAGTCAGATGGCGCGCATATAAAGCATTACGCAAAATAAAAATTTAAAATCGGTGAATTAACCTTAATCTTTTTACTAGACCTGTGATCGAATTGAAAAATTTCGGCGTAATGGTATGTGAAGGGTTTGAAAGTGGCTTTAGTTTACTAAAGCGCACATTGGAATACCCCCCTTCACCATGAAATTGTAGTTAGATAGTTATAATGATAAAGGTGCATTAATTAAGCCCAATGCACCTTTACTTTATAAACCGAATACTTTGAGTATTCTTATATTTTTAACTAGTTGAATTGAATTAAGTATTTGTTCATAAATATTCACTTAGTATGAAGTTGTTCTCCTGTGAATCCCTACGACATATTGTTGTTTTAAGCAGTTTTTGCCAGCTCACCTTGAGCTGGTTTTTTTTTGCCTATTTTTACTCAAATTACCTGAGCATGGGTAATATGCTCACGCTTTACCCTATTATTGCTAGGGCGTGTTGACCTTTGTGGATTGAAATTTGTTCAATCTAGGGACGATTTAATCGCGGCGCGAGGTTTGTAACCTAGTGGGCTAAGTAAAAACCGAGCAACAAAGAGTAAATCGTCCCTAGAAAGAACCCTAAGGGCAGCGCATGTTTGGCATTTATGCTTCGTTATCGCCTATTTATGGGGAATAACCACACTACATAGGCTCTGCCTTGCCTAAAAACCAAATATACAGCTGCAAAATTAGTCACGAAAGGTCAACACGCCCTAGGCTCTAGGCTAAATAAATTTTACAACTATTGCTCCTATCTAAATTAGGTCAATTTTAATCCACAAAGAACAACACGCCCTAGTGCCATTAAGCCCTGCATGTTAAAGTTATTACAGTAATTAATTTAATTAGGCGTACCAATGCGTTATTACCTATCTGTACTTTTTGTTTGTTTAAATTTGTTTTCAGGCATAGTGAACTCTGCTGAAAAGCAACCAGCTTCACCTACAGCACAACAAGAGCAACAAGCTCTTCAACAACTCAAAGAGCCTATGTATAAGCCGCTAATGGAGCGCTACATATTAGATGAGCTAAAAGCAGTTAGGCAAGATCAGCAAAAGCTTCGTGAAGATGTAACTAAGCAGGTTACTCATGCGCAGCTTGATACTGCCGATCGCGCATTAACGTACACTACAGATACCATTAATAATGTGTTTTTTATAATTACCGCTACGGCGTCGATTTTAGTTTTAGTGGGTTGGAACTCGTTGCGCGATGTTAAAAACAAAGTAGAAGATATTGTAAATACGCGTGTGAGTGTAATTACAGACGAGTATGAAGACCGATTAAAAATTCTTGAAGAAAAACTACGCGTTCGCTCAGAAGAAATACTCAGCAACCAAGAGCGCATATCGGTGACTAACGAAGTTCATTCGTTGTGGATGCGCGCAAACCTAGAAAGTGATTTTGCAAATAAAATTGAAATTTTTGATGAAATACTCAATCGCAAACCTGAAGATGTTGAAGCCATTGCTTATAAAGCCGATGCACTACTAGAAATTAATGAAACAGCACAAGCCATTGAGCTGTGTAATCAAGCTATTGATATAGATAGTGACTATGGTTATGCCTATTGGCAACGAGCATGTGCTTATGCACTAACACATAAGCATGCTGATGCCTTAGCCGATATTAAAATGGCACTTGAATACTCTCCAAACTTACGTAATGAATTATTACACGAGAGCGCATTTGCAAGCCTGCATGACAACGACAGCTTTAATACGATAGTGGCTGGTGAAGTTGTTTAAGCACTCAGAATTTGGCCTGTATGATTAGGCGCAACACCATAAAAAGGGCCTTGGCCCTTTTTTTGTTTTTAAAGGTAAAGTTTGTTGTGTAATTAGAAGCTTAACTGCGCTCTACAAACTCAGCTCTAGCGTAGAGCTAAGATCAAAAGTGATTAATTCACAAAGAGGTTTAGAGACGCTGCGCTTTTAGAGAAGAGCTTAGAAGTTAAAATAATAAAAACAATCAGAAACTGTGCTTCTAACATGAGCAACAAGTCATACTCTAAACTTGGTATAAACACAGCTATTCGCGCAGGTTACAAGCTTTTAAAGCAACGCTTGTACTTTTATAATGCCGAGTCAGCATTGGTTTTGCTCTTCTCATTTGCTCCTCCTTTTCTTCTCTGCGTGCATATTGTTTTTTAGGGCTGTTATACACAAATAGGTTTAGAGATGCTGCGCTTTTAGAGTAGTTAGCTTAAGTGCTTCTCGCGCGAGCAAGCTCTGCGCCTACATGGAAAACTTACACTCAGCAGTTTAATTTACCTGTAGACGCGCTGCTTGCAGGCGTTTAAAAACGCAGTTTTTAGATGGTTGAATTAATACCAACCCGAAATAATACTTAATCATTTTTAGGGGCTAAACGTGTCGCTACCTGCGTTAAAAAATTCTCATTTAGAACAACTAAATAGCGAATTTTTTGCCTAGCTATCAACACATTTTTCCATCCTCAAAATAGATCACTTAATTAAGCGAATTGGTATAAGTAATTAGAAGCTGCTACCCATTTTCTTCAGGCATAAAAAAAGCCGCATAAAATGCGGCTTTGGAGGTTAGTCTCACTTCACTTTGGGCGTGTCTCCAAAACTTAGTGAATACGTTACCAAGGAACTGTTATGTATTATTTAAGCTATTGACTCTAATGCAATTTTAACCATTTCGTTAAACGTGCTTTGACGCTCATCAGCAGGTGTTGCTTCACCGGTGATTACGTGGTCACTTACTGTAAATAATGCCATTGCATTTGCGCCGTATTCAGCTGCAACGCCATATAAACCGGCTGTTTCCATATCTACTGCTAGCATGCCTAACTTGTCTAAGTCTTTATAGAACGAGTCGTCTGCTTGGTAGAAAGTGTCGGTTGTAAATACGTTACCTACTTTTGCCTCTATTCCTAGCTCTTTAGCGGCGTTTACACCGTTTAAAAGTAGGTCAAAGTTAGCAATAGCAGCAAAATCGTAGCCACGAACACGTGCTCGGTTTACGTTTGAATCTGTGCTTGCACCTTGTGCAAAAATTACGTCACGGATTTTGATATCTGTGCCAATACCACCACACGTACCAATACGTATAATATTTTTAACGCCAAAGCTTACAATTAGCTCACGTGCATAAATAGACATTGATGGAATGCCCATGCCTGAACCCATGATGCTTACTGGCTTACCTTTGTAAGTACCAGTGAAACCGTACATGTTACGAACACCTGTAACTTGTACTGCATCATCTAAAAAGTTTTCAGCAATATATTGCGCACGTAGCGGATCGCCTGGCATTAATACTGTTTCGGCGAAATCACCAACGTTTGCACTGATATGCGGAGTACTCATTAATTGTTTTCCTTTTTATTTGGCGTTGTTAGCTCATTTAAAAAGCTGTCGCCGTAATCAAGCGCAGATAAGTTAAACCACTGTGCCAGTGTTTGACCGATATCTGCAAAGCTGTTGCGTTCACCTAGTGGTGTGTTACTCATACCTGGTTTATATGCAATAACCGGTACGTATTCGCGAGTGTGCTCAGAACCTGGAAAGGTTGGGTCACAACCGTGATCTGCAGTGATCATTAATATGTCATCTGCGTTTAACTGCTTTAGTATAGTTGGTAAATAGTCATCAAATTCTTTTAATGCTTTTGCATAACCTACTGGGTTACGGCGATGACCAAATTTTTCATCAAAATCAACTAGGTTAGTAAAGATTAAGCTATGATCTGGTGCGCTTTTCATTACTTCGCTGGTTTTTTCTAGCAAGTTCATAAGCCCAGGTGCTTTATGCTTTTGGGTTATGCCCTGATGCGCGTAAATATCTGAAATTTTACCAATACTAATTACTTCGCCGCCGTCTTTTGCTAACACATCTAGCAATGTTGGTGCTGGCGGAAGCACTGAATAGTCGCGACGATTACCTGTGCGGGCAAAGTCTTGGCTATTTGAACCCAAAAATGGCCGCGCAATCACTCGTCCTATATTCATTTCATCAAGTAGCGCCCGTGCGATTTCGCAAACTTGATAAAGCTTCTCTAGGCCGAATGACTCTTCATGCGCGGCTATTTGAAACACGCTATCAGCTGAGGTGTAACAGATTGGTTTACCTGTTTTTACGTGCTCTTCACCTAGCTGTTCTAAAATGGTTGTTCCCGATGCATGGCAGTTGCCTAAAATGCCAGGAATACCAGTACGAGCTATAAACTCGTCTATAAATTCTTGTGGGAAACTTGGCTGTGTTTTTGGGAAATATCCCCAATCAAATAACACAGGTACTCCTGCCATTTCCCAATGACCTGATGGCGTGTCTTTTCCGCTAGATAATTCTTTAGCGTAACCCCATGCCCCTTGAGAAGCTTGGCGGTCTGAAATTAAACACGGTTCTCCACCGGCAGCTTCACATGCATCCACTAACCCAAGTTTTGATAGGTTAGGAAGCGATAATGCAGCGCCTGTTTCGTCGTAATATGCTTTTAGTAAGTGAGCGAATGTATTAGCCCCAAGATCGCCGAATTTATCTGCATCTGGTGCTGCACCGATTCCTAGGCTATCTGCCATTAAGATAATTGCTCTTGCCATTTTGACCTCACTTTGATTCTAGGTGGTTACTTTATCCGCTGATCGATTTTTCCGTACAGGACAAAAGTCCTGTTTCATAAAACCTAAACATTATAAATTTGCATTCTTAAGCGAAGCAAAAGAGATTAATCGTGTCTTTTTTGCTATTGTGATCTACCAACAATATATCCTTCTGTGTGGGTGAGAACTTTAGTGACACGAACTACTATTATAGCTATTGCAGGCGCGTCTGCGTCGGGCAAATCTCTTTTTAGCCAAACTATATACAATGAATTGGTTAATGAGCTTGAACCAGGCGCTATCGCCATTATTGAAGAAGATGCTTACTACAAGGATCAGTCGCATTTACCGATGGCGCATCGTACGCAAACGAATTACGACCATCCTGATGCATTTGAACATGCGTTAATGCTTGAGCATTTAACACAGCTTCGTAGTGGAAATTCAGTTGAAGTACCAACGTATGATTATGCACAGCATACACGTAGCGAGAAAACTCGCCGAGTGCCTGCTGCTAAAATACTCATTGTTGAAGGTATTTTATTATTGAGTGACAAAGCGCTTAATAAAGAATTTGATATTAAGGTGTTTATAGATACGCCTTTAGATATTTGCTTAATGCGTCGTATGCAACGTGATATGGAGCAACGAGGCAGAACATTACAATCTGTTGTTGAGCAGTATCAAGCAACTGTTAGACCGATGTTTTATCAATTTATTGAGCCTTCTAAGCATAATGCAGATTTAGTTGTGACTCGAGGCGGTATGAACCGCGTTGCGATTGATATAATAAAAAGTAAGATAAAATATTTACTACAAGAATAACAACGGGAAACATTTGTATGACAACATTTATGAGCTTAGTGGGCATGTGTGTGCTACTAAGCATTGCCTTTGCGGCATCAACTAATCGCAAGGCAATTAATTTAAGAACCGTTGGTATAGCATTTGCGATGCAAGTAGTTATTGGCGGTTTTGTCCTGTTTTTTGAAGCAGGAAAAAATGTGTTAACGAGCATGTCAGCAGCCGTATCGTCGGTTATTGGTTATGCAAACGACGGTATTGGGTTTTTGTTTGGCCCACTTGCCTCACAAGACACATTAGGTTTTATTTTTGCGATTCAAGTTTTGCCCGTTATCGTGTTTTTCTCAGCACTTGTTGCTGTGTTGTATCACCTTGGCATCATGGATTGGATAATTAGGATTTTAGGCGGCGGTTTACAAAAATTATTGAAAACCTCTCGCACAGAATCGCTTTCAGCGACAGCAAATATTTTTGTTGGCCAAACTGAAGCACCGCTAATAGTTAAGCCATTTATAGCAACAATGACTAAATCGGAATTGTTTGCAGTGATGGTAGGTGGCTTAGCCACTGTGGCAGGCTCTGTAATGGCCGGTTACGTTATTATTGGCGTAGATCTTAAGTATTTAATAGCAGCGAGCTTTATGGCTGCTCCAGGTGGTTTTTTAATGGCCAAGATGATTGTGCCAGAAACTGAAACGCCTAAAGATAACTTAGCTGATTTAGATTTAGATGACGAAGATAAGCCTGTAAATGTAATTGATGCAGCTGCATCAGGTGCAGCAAACGGTATGCATTTAGCACTTAATGTAGGTGCAATGTTACTTGCTTTTGTAGCGCTAATTGCACTACTAAACGGTTTATTAGGTGGTATTGGTGGGTGGTTTGATTACCCAACATTAACGCTTCAAGAAATATTAGGTTATGTATTTGCTCCTGTTGCATGGTTACTAGGTGTGCCATGGGATGAAGCAATTATAGCCGGCAGCTTTATTGGTCAAAAGATAGTAGTGAACGAGTTTGTTGCTTACTTAGACTTTATAAATTATCGCGATACGTTAAGCGCGCACACACAAGCAATTGTTACTTTTGCTCTATGTGGCTTTGCTAACTTATCATCGATAGCCATTTTACTAGGTGGGTTAGGCGGTATGGCGCCTAGTCGGCGGAAGGATATCGCACGCTTAGGGCTCAGAGCAGTGTTAGCAGGATCTATGGCTAACCTTATGAGCGCAGCAATTGCTGGGTTTTTCCTCTCGCTAGCTTAGAAACTTATTGAGATGAACACCGGTGTTGCAAAACAAGAGGATAGCGCTTTAAGGGGTTAAAGCTCTATCTGACTTGAACGATACTTCACCAAGGGCCGCAAGGCCCTTTTATCGTTTTAGGCCTTCCACATTTATACACTCCCCCACCTTCAAGCTATTTAACCTTATTTATGGTTATATAACTCAAATAAACCAATATCTTAGTAACAAATTCACATAAATATTTTTTGTGTTTTTCGTATTTTCAGCCACACTTACTATTACTTAAGCTAACCGACTAACGATCCGCTATTGTGAAATATATTCTTTATTCTCTTTTTTTAATTTGTTCTGTGTATGTTCAAGCAAAGGAACCCATCCTTGTTGTTACAGAGTTAGCACCGCCAAACCAGGTGTTGATTGATGGTGAGGTAGCAGGTGAAGGTACTCAATTTATTAGAGATATATTTGCTGAGGCTGATCTAACACCTAACATTCAAATGTACCCTTGGGCACGTGCTTATAAAATTGCAGATGAGCTTAAAAATACCTTTATATACAGCCTTGCACGCACTGTAGAGCGAGAAGACAAATTTTATTGGATAGGACCTGTCGAACGTTTTGAACTAGGCTTTATTGGCCTATCAGAGCGAGATGATCTTATTATAAACACTACTGAACAAGCTAAAGTGTACAAAATTGCTATGCAGCGCAATGATTTTTCAACACAAACCCTCGCAAAACTGGGGTTTGAAGTTGTTTTAACCTCTGATATTCAAAAGTCATACTCTTTACTACTCGCTAAAAAAGTAGATTTAATTGTAGACGATCCTTTATATATGCAGCAGATGAGTGATTATCTAAAGCTCAAACCAGCACACTTAAAGTTTATTTATAAAATAGATGAGCTAACAATTGATGCTTATTTAGCTGCGAATAAAAAAACAGATATGCATTTAATAGAATCACTGCAAGCTGCATTTTTCAAAATAAAGCAAAAGAAAGGGCTACCTTACAGGTACTAACATTAGCGCTTATAACGTTTTTTATAAGCCGAAAAGTTATCCTTCTTTTTAAGCTTTTCAAACTCCCTATTAAAACGCTCTACAATGTAATTGGGTACTGATTTATTAAACGCGATGTAGTTACCTGCTATCTCAGGTAATGGTAATTCCTGCAGCCTAACGACATCGTCTTCACTATACCCAAAAGGCGAAAGTTGATAACCAATGGTGTATTCAGAGCCTAAAATCAAATCTATTTTACTATTTAAAAACAAGTGCATATATTGCTTTTCATCACCTATGGACAAAAGGTTTTTACCTGCTTCAAACCCTACTTTTTTAATTATGGATTCGTAAATATCCCCTCTTACGATAGCAAGTGAAAACTGCTTTGCTTCATTTAAGCTATTCATTTTTAACTGAGTATTTTTTTTAAGTTTATAAAAAAATGTTTCACTGGATGCCAAAGGCCCTACCCAATTAAAAATAGGCGTTCTTTGAGATGTTTTAGCGATAGAGATAATACCTGAATGCTTTTCTTTTTGGACTAGGCTGTAAGCACGTTTCCAAGGAAGTATTTTAAATTCACAGGTAATGTCTGACGCAATGCATACATCTTTTACAATATCGAGATTTATGCCAACAAGTTGACGCGCTTTGTTTTCAAAATTGTATGGCGAAAAGTGCTCAGTGTAGACCGTGAGCTTGAAATCTTCAGCCTGTGCGTAATGACTGATAAATATAAAAACAAGTATAAGGAAGGATTTAATGATAACGATACCTACTGATGAACTTACATTAATAATAGGTGCAGCTTAGGTTGAGTCAAATTTCAGACACAAAAAAAGCGCCTTAAGCGCTTTTTTTTTCATTTTACTTAAAAAGTAAAATTATACAGCTGTGATGTTATCAGCTTGTGGACCTTTTTGACCTTGTGAAAGAGTAAACTCTACACGTTGGCCTTCAGCTAAAGTTTTGAAACCTTCGCTTTTGATTGCTGAGAAATGTGCGAAAACGTCTGGGCCATTTTCTTGCTCGATGAAACCAAAACCTTTAGACTCGTTGAACCACTTAACTGTACCTGATACGATGTTAGACATTGTAATATCCTGATATAAAATAAAAAATATGCTCATAAGAGCGGGTGTAGCAAAAAATGAGATGGTACTTTAAAAACTTCAGGACGGTACTACAAGTATTACTTATACAACATCGAAATGGAGATTTATAGCTTACATGCTTTCTTTCTAGCTGCAGCCCACTATATAGATTTTTTAAAATATGTCAAGTACCTATCTATAATCAGAGTGATAAACAACCAAAACCGCTTTCCTTGGTTATTAAAATTCAAATTCTAATGCGAGCCTAAAACTATGATTTTTTTCTGATTGGCTTATCTCAGTGATAAAACCCGCTTCCCATTTTAACTGCTTTTGTCCATCAAAACGCTGCAAACCTATAAACCCAGGCCCTATGCCAACAAAGTCTTCTCCTACGTACACCTCAATAGATGGCTGAAAAGCAGAACGATATCGATAGCGATATTGCGCTCTAAACTCGCTTTCCCATTCATTTTGTATATCCTGCCCCCACTCGTAAACCAAAAAAGCATTCATAGTTAAGCTTGTTTTGCCAAACTCTTTTTCGATCACAAAACCCGAAGTTGCTTCATACACATCTTTATTATGTTTTTTTTCAAGCTCAAATAATGCCCCCCAATCAGCCCATAATTTACCTTGCTCAATTAATTGCCAGCGTAGTTCAAGCTCATAAGCTTCTAAACCAAAGTCGCCGTTGTCATCTCGCTCACCAACTAAATAACCTTCTAGTGCCATTGTATCGTTAATAGCACCGCCACCACCCAAACGCTGCGCTAGTATGTTGCCACTATCTGTTTGGTGCGACACTAACCGCCATTCAAACTCTCGCTCAAAAGGTAAAACATAGGGGTGATATACCTTATCAACAACAATTCCATCGGCCTTTGCTGGGATTGAAAGTACCAACAAACAAAAAACGGTAAAGCTAAGCGCTAAATATAGGTTGAGTGCTTTCATACACGTTCCTTAGATATTGAAGCCGAAATAACATAACAAAGTGATAAAAATATCACGCTACTAGTACTATATATAAGTACACTCATTAGATCAGGGGTAGCCTCGTAACCAACAAGAGCACGCAGTACGCGCCCGAGCTCAGAGTTTTCGCTTAATACATCGCGTAAATCCCACACGGTTGCGGTGTTGGTAATTAAGTCTATTTGGCTTGCCAAATCCAGTGCAACTAATAACTTAGCCGCGCTGTTAAAAGCAAGCAAAGTAAAAAGCGGATACATACCAAAGCGGTGCTTAATTGCATTCATTAAAAAGTACAGCAATACGCTAAAACTTAAACAAATTCCAACACCTAATAAAGTGCCAATAAATAAGCTTTGCCCTGCATCATTACTTTGCCAAAAACTGGTGAGGTAAATAATATAGTGGCTTAAATACAATGTTATTGTGCTTATAACAGCAATATAAAAAGCCGCTGATTTTTGTTTTATTGCAAATACTAATACGGCTATAAATATAGTAATACATAGCCCTATTTGTGAGTACTCTAGCCCTTGGTGTTCAAACCACTGGCTCACCCACGACGCACTTTGCATGTACAAAAACGACATGAGCGCGCCAATTAATAAAGCAGATCCTATTTTTAAAGCGCTTTGTTTTTTAACCACTTGTAGTAGCACTAATAAAATAGCCACAGGTAGCAATTGATTAAGGCTCATGACTAAACTAGTTATTAGCATGCTGCGCCTCCTCATCACTAACTATTACAACGCCCCTTGCTGTATTGGGCGAAAACTCACCAAAAAATTCGTAATACCCTTTACTAAGCGGTCCTATATAAATAATGCTTTTACGGTTTGGGTAGAGTACTTTTTCTCTGTTTAGATCAAAGCTATCAAACTCTTCTGGTGTGCTATCTTGGTTTTCTATCAATAGCTTTACTTTTTTATTCGCGGGAATGGTAATTTGTGAGGGATAGAACAAGTGATCTTTCAAAACAATAAGGTACTCTTTACTCGCCGCGTTAAACGACAAAAATAGCAAACAACAAAGGCACTGATTAAATAAACGTTTAGTCACTTTTTACTCCTGTAAAAGTAACCTTAACGGTTAGCCCACCTAAAGGGCTATTCGCTAAATGAATAGTTGCGCCATAAATAGCAATTATATGTTGAACAATCGCCATACCTAAACCAGCACCTTGCTCGCCTGATGGATGCTGATCGCCACCTACGCGATAAAAACGATTGAATATTCGCTCTTTTTGCTCATCAGTCATACCCGCACCAGAATCATCAATTTGCCAACTAAAGCCGTTATTACTTGATACTAATTTAATTATAATTTGACCATTATTGGGTGTGTATTTTATGGCATTGCTAAGTAAATTAGCGATAAGCGTGGTTAATGTAAACTCATCACCATTAATTACAAAATCATCGCCTTCAAGACTAATGGTTTGGTTTTTTTCATCTATTTTGTCGTATTGCTCCGATACGACTTGCTGAGTAATCGTTAGCAATGATTGTTCGCTAAACTGCCTCTGCCATTGTTCAGGCTGGGTGCGCCCTAAAATTAGCATTTGTTCAACAATATTACTTAAACGATTAATGCCCTGCGACATAGCTTGTAATTCTTGATGGTCTTGCAGATTACTTTGTTTATTAGCCAAATTATGTACATTAATTTTTAAACTACTAAGTGGAGTACGTAATTCGTGAGCTGCATCTGAGGCAAAAAAGCGCTCCCGTAAGTAGGCTGTTTCTACGCGTTTAAATAAGTCGTTTAAACGATTAATAACAGGTTTAATTTCTTCGTCAGTTACTTGCCAGTTAATTGGCGTAAAGTCGTTAGCTTGGCGAGACGCCAACTGCTTAGATAATCGAGTAAGAGGGGCTAATGCGTATTTAACAAAAAAGCTAATAAAAATAGCAAGCAGAGGGACTGCCCATAGCATAGGTAACATTGCAGATAAAATAACGGCTTCAGCTAATTCAAAACGCTTTGCCATAGGTTCAGCAACGATGATTTTACGGGTGTTTTTACTCATCACAAATACCCGCATACGCTGCCCTGCTACATTGGCCGTTTGAAAGCCCTCGCTAAAACTAATTTGGTTATTCGTTAAACTCGATGAGCCACTAAGTAAATTATTATTTTGCCAAATTTGATACAACAACTGAGCGCTATTATTACTTACTTGTACTGCATCTGTGCTTAGTGCCAATGGTTGCTCAATTAAAACGCCAGCTACTATTTTAAGTTCATCATCAAGCAAACTTTCGCCGTGGTGCATACTTTTTTGATAGCCTTTTACTAATGCTAAAAAGCAAGTTAGCACCATCATTGAAAGTAAAATTAAGGTCAGACGTTTACGAATAGACATTTTCAACCTCGAAAAACAAATACACTCTAACGCTTACCAACCACGTAGCCAATGCCACGTAAGGTTTTAATAAAATCACTAGGGAATTTTTTACGAAGATGATGAATATGCACCTCTATGGCATTAGAGCCAACTTCTTCACCCCATTGGTAAAGTTTGTTTTCGAGTTGTTGTTTTGATTGTACCCTTCCCTGATTTTCCATCAGCGCTTTTAAAAGCATGTATTCTCTTCGCGGTAGCGTAAGTGACTGCCCACTTAGTTTAACTGTATGAGCAGAGGTATCCATTACTACATCACCACAGCGCAATAAGCTTGACTGAGTTTGGTTAATGCGCCGGCTTGCTACACGTAATCGAGCAAATAACTCAGCAGGGTCAAACGGCTTTGCAAGGTAATCATCTGCCCCCATATCGAGCCCTTGGACTTTGTCGTCAATACTGCCGCGAGCAGTTAAAATAACCACAGGAATAACTTTTTTTTGCGCTTTAATATGCTTTAAAACTTGCGAGCCGTCGCCATCAGGCAATCCTAAATCGAGAATAACAAGCTCAATCTCACCACTAGAAAGGCACTCTAAGGCGTGCTTTACTGTGCCACTGTGCTCTACGCTGTAGCCCTCTTGGCGCAAAGAGCGAATAAGCCCTTGCGCCACTAAATGATCGTCCTCAACGAGTAATAAATGCATTATCTGTTTATCTTTTTAATTTTTTATCTACTTTTGCCAATAGCTGACTTATTGCTTGTTGACGATATTTATCTGCTTTTGCCCGAGTATCACGAATCCGAGCAGCTTGTGCTACGAGTAGTCGTGCTTTAGCTTGTTTATAATCGCCTTCGTCATACAAGTATTCACCGTATAAGTAATTAGTATCAATGCCTTCGAGATTAAAAGCGAGCGCTTGTTTAAATAATTTTTCAGCTTTGTCGTCATCACCAAAACCAATTGGCCAGCCAGGTACTTTGCTATAAAGCGTTGCAAGGCTTGCGTAAGCTGAGCCATTTAATGCAGTGCCATCAATCGAGAGTGCATTTTCGAGTGACGCTTTTGCTTCTTTTGCTAAACCAAGTGCGCCCAAGCCTCCTTTTGCGCCAGCAAAGCTGGCTAACACAATGCCATTCCAAATATGTGTTTGCGCCGAGCTAGGGTAGTTTTTAACAAATAATGCGCTTTGCTCACTTAGTTGCGTAAACGCGTCTATTTGCGCATCGCCTTCAAGTTCGTAATTAGCAATTGCCCACTTTTGTTGAATATCGGTTAAGTCTTGCGCTTCATCTGCGTGTACTGCAGTTGCAAATACAGAGGTTAGTATTAAATAAAATGTGAGTGTAAATTTATACATAATTTTGCCCTTGTGTGTTTGTTAACTTAAAAAACGTTTAATTTTAGGAAGTTGCTTTGCAATAGCGTTATCAACAACGCTTGGGAATACGCCATTTATGCGTGCAAATAATTTTTCAGGGAAACCAATAAAGCGCCTTGTTTGGTTTGAACTTATAAGAGCTAATAACTCTTGAGCAACTAATTCTGGCGAGTCCATTTTATTGCCGAGCTCTTTATTCATTGCCCGCGCTTTACTGCTATTAATAGATGTATCTGTTGCTCTTGGTGCTAAATAGGTCACTTTAATGCCTGAGCCGTTAAGCTCACGAGAGAGCGCTTCTGTAAAGCCACGTAAACCGAATTTACTGGCGCAATAAAGCGTTTGAAACGGGTAGCCAATACTGCCAAACGATGATCCCACGTTAACAATAGTGCCTTTGGTATACGCTAACTGCCCTAAAAATAGCTGGCATAATTTAATAGGCACCGACAAATTAGTAATGAGCATATTATCTATTTGCTCATTACTTGTGTGCTCAAGGCTTTGCATTGTATTTATACCTGCGTTATTAATAAGTAATTTAACGCCGCCGAGTTGCTTGGCTTTTATTGCTAGGTTAATACGTGTTGTATCGTCGGTTAAATCGCCCGTAAATATTTCACTGTCTGGGCATGCACGGCTCAGTTTTTCAAGGGCTTGGGTATTTCGCCCTACAAGCAGTAACTTCCACCCTTTTGCATATAGGGCTTTAGCAATCGCTTGCCCTATTCCGCCTGTTGCACCAGTGAGCACACACAAAGAACTACTCATACCAATTTGCCTTGTACACTTGCTTTAAAAAATGGTTCGTCATCGAGTCCACGAAATATATCGCCGTATAAACGATAAAAGCGCTTTGCACCATGAATTATGGCTTGTTGATCCGTCTCGTCTGTTATTTGATTCATTAGGTTTTCAAAAAACTTTACATGCTCTATATCAAGCGCGCCGTGAGAGGTTAAATAACTAAATGCTTTTTTAGGTAAGCCCACAGCATTTGCAATGTTTGAAGCCGCGCCATCAGCAAGCGCTATAGAAGTGCCTTCAAGCACATGCACCATGCCAAAAAAGCTCAACGGATTTTTACGTGCAATGGAGTCGTACGCATACGACACCATCATTTCGGTAGCAAATTGCGGCTGACTACACCGTACTGTTTCTTTGTCAAAACCACATGCTGCAATGTCATTAAGTACCCACTCTTGATGACCAATCTCTTCTTCAATATATTCTGCGACGGCTTCGCGCAGCCATTCTTGATCGTCGGTTAATCGCGCACCAACCGACATCATTAATGGCACGGTGTGCTTAACATGGTGATACGCTTGCGCTAAAAACGAGGCGTATTCTTCAAGTGATGCTTCGCCTTTAAAAACACGCTGAATAATAGGCGCTGCAAGCAGATAGTTTTGCTCTTGTTTAGTTTGCTCTTTAAGGGTGTTAAAAAAATCACTCATTAATTACTTCTCCAAGTCGGTAAAATTGCTCAAACACAGCATGGTACTGCTTACTTATGGCATCTCGTTTTGGGCGATTATTTGTGGTTAATAATCCTTGTTGCACACTTAATGGGGCAGCTAAACGATGCCACTTTTGAATTCGAGCATAGTCGGGTAGTTGTTTATTAATCTCGCTAATGTACTGCGCTAACACTGGGTTACTTAGCTTTGTATCGGCGTAAATAATGGCACTGAGAAAAGGTCGCCCCTCACCAAACACAACGGCTTGTAAAATACCGCTTTGACTGAGTAATAGTGATTCAGGCCACTCGGCACTGATGTTACGACCCATGCTGGTAATAATTAGGTTTTTTAATCGGCCTTTAATAAATAAAGTATTTTGATGCTGCTCGACCAAGTCGCCGGTTGCATACCACTGGTTTTTATTGTGAGGTTGATGGTTTAAGTAACCTAAAAACAAATCGCCTTTTATAAAAAGCTGGTCATTTTCAATTTTGGTTTGAATATGAGGTAACACAGAGCCTGCACTGTGAAGGTTATCGTTTGTGGACGTATTTAAACTAACGACAGATGCCGCCTCAGAAAGTCCATAACCTTGGTATACTGGTAAATTTAAGCTACGCGCTTTGGTTAATAGCATTTCGCTGACAAGCGCACCACCTACGGCAATAAACTGTAACGAACTAGGCGGTTGCCACCCATCTTCTGCAAAAGTAACTAAGCATGCTAATAGTTCAGGCACTAAAATAAGCGTATTTGGCTTAACTTTATCAATAGCAGCTATAAGCTGTGCGGGCTGTTTTAATGCAGTACCAACAAAGCCTAATTCATTTAACGGCATTAAATGCACTGTACCGCCACTTTTTAAAGGGGCATACACACCGGCTATATTTTCAAGCAATACAGCAAGTGGTAATAAACACAAATGAACAGGCTTTTTAATGTTAATTTTATCGCACAGAGATTGCGCTACCTGCATTTGACTCTTTGCAGATAAACACACGCCCTTTGGTTGCCCGGTTGATCCTGATGTAAATGTTACTTTTTGAGTTTCTGGGAAATAACTGACGGGTTTAGCTACAACGATTTCGTAAATATATAATGTGTAACACTCAAATAAAGTAATTGATGCGGTCGGCTCCCCAAATAAAGGGTTTAGCGTGTCGCTCATAAATACATTAGCGCCGCATTGCGCTAGTACATATTGAGTTTGTTGTTCACTAAAAAAGTGAGCAATTGGCACAGCCACTTTATTAGAAACCGCAGTAGCGGCATCAATAACAAGCCAAGCTGGCGTATTATCGAGCTTATAAGCGACACATTTGCCGTTAAAGCTTTGTAGTATTTTTACTACTTTTTGTATTTGCTGGTTAAACTCATCACCGTTAATTTCACGTGTTTGATCTTTATTGTGGGCAATAATTAATGGCGATACTGAATGTGCATTATAGTAGTTCATACATTCACCAATGCGTTTACCAACGAATTGATATTTGAGTGGTTTTGCTCCATTAAACTATAAAGCATTGGGGTATTTAATACTTGTTGGTGAGCTTGCTCTAAACTCACAACGCATACGGTAGGCTGATTAGCGTAGTAACTTCCCCAACTTAGCGGATGCTCAACAACAAAACTGTTTGCCACAGCAATTTCAGTGCAGTTAACGCCTAATAAGCGCAGCAGTGCACGCACTTTTTTAGTGGCGCAAAATACTAAATGTTTAGCACCTACACTTTGCAGGGCTTCATTAACAACAATAAAATGCCCAAGCGTTGCTTTGCGATGTGTAGAGCATAGATTGCCAAGCTCAAATACTTTATTACGCTGAGTGTTCTCAGGTAAAAAATGCTCAATGGGCTGTGCTAAGTATTGCTCTATAAATAGAGGAGCTGTTGCTTGCCTTAAACCCAATGTGCATTGCCCTTCGTTTGTCGTGTATTGGCAAAGTAATGGCATAAAAGAGGTAAGCGTGGCGTTGTAAGCGACTAAAAACCCTTCTTTAACTGTGTTTTCTAACGCACTTCTATGCTCATCATTAACGCGAGCACTAACAAAGCGTGAGTTATTTTGAATATAAACGGGTGATGAAGGTAGGTGTGCTAATTGCATAAACATCGCTCATATAAAGTGTATGTTTGTAACTTAGCGAGCGAAACTTAAAGAAAACTTAAGAAACCTTAATTTAAATAAAAAAGCGCCTTAATTATTAAATTAAGACGCTTCAGGATGAAAACTGTTTAAAAGCTTAATAAGCTAAGCTATTAAAAATTATAAGCTATCGACATTTTAAATTGCGTAGGCGCCCCCGGATAAACCCACAAAGCGTTGTAACTACTTTGAGCGTAGTCTTCATTAAAAATGTTATTAATACTCACATTTAGCTCTGTTTTATCTGTTAAATTTAATTGACCAAACAGGCCGACCAATTGGTAACTTGGTAGTCTAAAGCTCAAATCTGCGGCATCACCTAGGCGGCTGCTGGTATATTGGTAACTTGCACCAAATTCAAGCTCTTTACCCATTAATGCTGTTTGATGGCTAAGTGTAAGGTTTAGATTGTTTTTTGGTACATTTACCAGTGGGCTGCCTTTTTCTATTGGCACGCCCCAATCGGCATTAATAATGTCGTTTGCTGTGGTGGCATCTATATAGGCGTACGATAAGTTAAATGCTGTTGCATCGGTAATATAGGTATTTAAATCAAGCTCAAACCCTTTGCTATCAGCTTTACCAATGGGAGCCGAAAAACCAACGTTTACTGGATCTGCCACTAACATATTACTTTTAGAAGCATCAAAAAGTGCCACAGTACCGTTTACACCTAGGTATTCAAACTTAGCACCAACTTCAAACGAGTCGCTGTACTCAAAGCCAAACGGGTCGCCGTTTGCATCAGTACCGCTCAGTGGTAAAAAGCCTTCAGAGTAACTGCTGTAAAAGGTTATAGTATTATTTAGTTCATACACTACGCCAACGCGTGGGCTTATTTGGCTTTCAGAGCTGGTCGAAAACACGCCGCTGTTTGTTTCTAAAATATCTTGGTCTACGCTATCAAATCTAAGGCCAAGTAAAAGTTTAAACTTATCAGTGATATCCATTTGATCTTGAATGTAAATACCGTAAGCGTTTTGCTCTTCATCATTTTCATAAAGTAGCGAAACAGCAGGACGTTCACCAGAATAATCAGGCTCAAAAATATCAATAGTATAAGTGCCATTACCGCCACGATAACGAGAAAGCGCCGTGCGCAAATCGTATTTATATGCATCAATACCTATTAATAAATGATGCGAAATGCCGGCTGTATCTAAACTTCCACTAACTTCAAACTTTACACTTAAATCTTCTACTTCGTAGTCGCGATAGCGCTGCTGGCGGGTAAGTGTGCGGCCATCGTCAAATAACGATTGGCGTGACGGTGCAAGTTCTGCATCTGACGAAAAACCCGTTAAGCTAGAGTCTCGATAATTTGCACCTACAACGAGTGACCATTCCTCGTTAATATCGTGATTTAACGTAATTTGGTGGCCTCGAGAGTAAACCTGCGTGTCTCCATCGTTTGGGTTACCTAAATAGCGCGAGCTTGGTAGGGTGTCAAAATCGTTATCGAGTACAACAATACCACGGTCGAATAGCTGAGCTAAATCTACGTATTCAAACTCATAAGTTACACTGGTCGATGCGTTTATTTGATGATATATAGACGGCGTAATCACCTTTTTATTGGTGTATACCTCATCGCGGTAGCTGTCACTATCTTGCCATGCGCCATTTATTCTAAACGCGGTGGTATCGTTAATGCCGCTGGTGTAATCGCCTTCAACGCGATTAAAACTGTCGCTGCCTAAGCTTAGTTTTAGCTCACCTTGTGAATCAAACTGTGGCTTTTTAGTTACAATATTTACAGTCCCGCCTGGCTCTGATCGCCCATAAAGTGCTGAACCTGGGCCTTTTAGTACTTCAATGTAATCAATGTTAGATACATCACGCGGGCCGCTAAAACCACGCCCACCGCTAAAGCCATTAACTAAATAGCCCGATGGCATATTTTCGTTACCCGAAAGGCCACGAATAGAAAAGCTATCCCACAATGCACCGCTATTGTTTTTACGTGAAATACTAGCTGAAAAATCAAGCGCATCTTGTAGTTGAGTAATTCCTTTTTTATTAAGCTCAGCACTATTAATACTAACTATAGATTGTGGCATTTGCTTTTGAGGAATATCACCGCGATAAGCTTGTTTATAAGTGACAGATATTTTTTCGATTTCTTCTTTTTGATCTTGCGCAATACTGGGCGCACTAATTCCTAGGCAGGCTAAATAAATTAAAGAGTACTTCATGTGATTGATTAACTAAGCAAGTGTTATAGTATAACAAAATTGTAGCATATGTTACTTTATAACAAAACTTCTTTTTAAAAAATCACTGAGCGATTAATTAATGCACTAGCGACTGCCGTGTCATCACGTTAGTATAGTGTTCTACTTAAGTTACATAACGATAATTACATGAGCATAAAAACAAACGCGTTAATTTACTTTTTAGCTTTTTGCAGCGGTTTTTGCATTATGGGGATTGAACTTTTAGGAGGGAGAATTCTCGCCCCTTTTTTTGGTAGTAGCGTACATATTTGGGGCAGTATAATTACAGTATTTATGCTTAGTTTATCTTTTGGGTATTTACTTGGCGGTAAACTCAGCACTAAAAATGCATCACTTACCAGATATGGTTTAATATTTTTAATAGCCAGCATTATGGTGGTGCCTATTACATTATTTTCGCAGCCAATAATGGAATTTATATTCACCCATATTGAAGATAGCCGCTACGGCTCGCTCTTAGCGTCAACTGCTTTATTTTTTATACCTACAGTTATTTTAGGCATGATCTCGCCCTACTCTGTGCGCTTACTGGTAACCGATAGCGATAAAAGCGGCCAAGTGGCTGGGCGTTTATACTTTGTAAGTACGCTTGGTAGTGCACTGGGTACTATAATTACCTCGTTTTACTTTGTACTCGCGTTTGACGTAAATACTATTATTAGCGCCTTTGCTCTAACGCTTGGGTCACTGGGTTTAGTCGCGATTGTAATTAATACCTTGGCTAATAATAAGGAGCTTGCTCATGCTTAAATATCTACTACTGCCGTTAATTGCATTTTCGGGTTTTGCGTGCAGTAAAGTTATCCACGAAGAGCGCTCGCTTTATCGCAATATTATTGTTGAAGAAACGAGCGACTTACGTTGCCTTAAATTTAATACTAAAAGTAGCCAAACAAGCCAAAGCTGTATGTATAAAAACAATCCCGACAAACTTGTTTTTAATTACACTAAACTTACTTTTGCGAGCCTTTTAGTAGCCGACAACCCTAAAAATGTACTTATTATAGGATTAGGAGGCGGTACGCTTTCTAACGTTATTCATGAGCTATACCCCACTGCAAAAATTCATAATGTTGAAATAGATCCCGCAGTAACTAAAGTTGCACGCGATTACTTTAACTTTATAGAAAACGATTTAGTGACATCAAGCGTGCAAGATGGCCGTATTTTTATAAAACGTGCCGCAATTAAAAAACAAAAGTACGATTGGATTATTTTGGATGCATTTAACGGCGACTATATTCCGGAGCATTTGCTTACTAAAGAGTTTTTTGAAGAAGTACAAAGCGTATTAGCCGAAGGCGGTGTTATTGCCGCAAATACGTTTTCAAGTAGTAAACTTTATGAGCATGAGTCGGCAACTTACCACGCTGTATTTGGCGACTTTATAAATGTAAGCCGCGAAAATCGTAGTAACCGTATTATTTTAGCGGGACTTAAATCAATACCGAGCGAAGCGCAAATTAACACGCGTGTAAATGCTCTCGCCCCTAAATTAGTAAAATACGGTATAGACATAAAAGCGATTAGCCAATTTATGCACTTTACAAAAGACGGCCAAGATTGGCCTGCCGATACAAAAGTACTTACCGATCAATACTCCCCCGCTAATTTACTTAACTTTTAAAACCTCCCTAAACCTCACCATTTTTAAAGGTGAGGTTTAGCAAATATTTTGCCACTTCCCTCTCCTACATATATTTACTTAGCAAGCTAAGTAGTGATAAAATAGTTAGCTTGCTAACTATGTTGGGATGGCTATGCCTACACACAAACCTTTTCACGAAACGCTCGATTTAACAGTTATCGGTAATATGGGCCGAGTTCATCGCTTATGTCGCGAAGCGGTAACCATTGCTGTTGAGCCTTTAGGGCTTACTCAATCGCGCTGGACTGCACTAATGCATATTAGTATGCGTGGTGAGGGACTAACACAACTTGAGCTTGCTAATAGCTTAGGGATAGAAATGCCTTCATTGACTCGTACGCTTAAGCAATTAGAGGAGCAATCGTTAATTGTTCGCCGTGTAGACAAACATGATAAGCGCAGTAAAAGACTCTATTTTACTGAACAAAGTGATGCCATTTTACATTCATTGCAAGAGACTATTTCCGATATAAAAAATCAGTTATACAGCGGTTTATCTGTTGAGCAACTAGATGCGATTGCATTTGGTTTGATCAAAATAGAGCAAAACGCCCTTAAATGTATTCAAGTTAATAAGTAAGGCTAAAAATGACACCGGATCAAAAGTTTGCACGCTATGTAAGGTTTTCTCTCATAGGGTTTATCTTAGTATTTATTTACTATTTAGTGGCCGATATGGTTTTGCCTGTGACACCACAAGCACGTGTTTATCACCCTGTTGTGCAAATATCACCGCAAATTAGTGGCCGAGTCACTAGTGTGCAAGTTAGTAATAACCAATCAGTTAAAGCAGGCGATATATTATTTAGTATCGATGAAGGCCCATATAATTTAGCTAAAGAACAAGCTCAACTCGCCCTTGATGATGCCAAATTACAAAATAAACGCCTTGATACCAATGTTAAAGCGCTTGAGGCACAAATAAGTGCTGCAAACGCTAAACAGCATGAGCAAAAACTATTAAAAAGCAGAGGCGAAAAGCTTTATAAGCAAAAGTCTATATCGGAGCAAGAACTTGAAAGCATTCGTGCTAATTTTGAAGCGAGTAAAGCAAATGTTGCAGCCCTTGAAGCGCAGTTAGCTGAAGCGGTTTTAGCTAGAGGTGACTCAGGGAACAAAAACTTAGCCATGCGCCACGCTGCTAACCAGTTAGCGCAAGCTGAGCTAAATTTATCCTACACAAAAGTGCGCGCATTAAGTGACGGCGTAGTTGCTAACTTACAATTATTAGACGGCGCATACGCAGTTGCAGGCAGCCCATTATTAGCTATTGTTGCTAAAAAGGCAGATTTAGTTGCCGACTTTAGAGAAAAGTCACTCTCAAATATGAAGCAAGGCACCCAAGCGCGCGTAGTATTTGATAGCCGTCCAGGTGAAGTTTACGACGCAATACTTGAAACATTTGAAGCAGGCGTTAGCAGTGGTCAACTTAGTGCTAATGGTTTACTAAGTACAACAGAAACCAGTAATCGTTGGGTGCGTGATGCACAGCGTCAACGCATTCACTTAAAGCTCATTAATCATCAAGACTTAATAGCAAACATGCCTAGTGGCTCACGTGCAACAGTACAATTATTACCAGAATCAACAATTGGGCAATGGTTTGGCTCTGCACAAATCAGGTTTATTAGCTGGTTACACTACATTTATTAATGGAGGCTTTATGACTCAAATTGTTAGCCAAGGCCCACAATTAGACTCCAACGGCCTTCGCCAAGCACTGCGCATTGCAGGTGGCTGTACCCTTGGCTTTACTATTAGTGAATTAATGAACTGGCCCAATGGTATATTTTTTACCGTTTATCCTATGTTGATATTGGGCATGGTACCTACGTTAAGTCGTGGGCTTATAAATCAATTTATAGCATCTGCTGCATTTAGCGCACTTATAGTGCTGATAATGCAGGGATTATTTTCTCACTTACCAGTCGTTATGACATTGTTAGTGTTTGGTGTTTTCTGCTTTTTATTTCATAAAATGAGTAGCGGTAGTGCCTTTTTATTTGGCGCTTTAGGCGTGATCAGTCTTTCTATTCAGCTGCATTTTTCCAGCTATGTTGATCAAGGAAGCAGTATTTATCCATTAATTTTAACTAATGGTTTGGCTATATTTTTAACCGTTATTATTGGAGCATTAATGCATGGCCTATTTCCTGATGTAACCGCAAGGCCCGGGCGAGTAATGCCAGCTAAAGCAAAAGAAAGTATTCGCCATGAGGTATTGTTATGCTCAACCGTGGCTACGCTCTCTTTTGTTGTTTTTCAGGTTCTTGATTTACAAGACTCAATATCTGCGCAGGCAGCTTCTGTGCTTATTTTATTTTCGTTGTGCTGGAAAGCCGCAGGTATGGCCGGTTGGCAGCGAGCAATTGGAACGCTTATAGGCTGTAATGCAGCGTTACTATCGCAACTATTTTTGTATAGTCACTCTGATTTTTTACTTTTTCCGATGGCTATTTTATGGATACTTTCGTTTGTTTTTGCGCGCTTTCATATTTTAGGCGGAGGCATACCTGGCATTGGTTTTGGTGTGTTAACTACATTTGGTATTTTGTTTGGAAATTCACTCGGGCCAGGCCAAGATCTTGTTTATAGTGCAATGTACCGGTTTAGTTCGGTATCTGTGGCTATAATCTTAAGCTTATGTGTTGTGTATGTTATGCACCACATACTTAATCGGTTTAGCGTAACTCGCCATCATACTTATGATTAGGTAAACCCTGTTTGTAAAACTAAAGGCTGCAATTGCAGCCTTTTTAATAAGCTTGGTTAAACTATTTTAATCATCTATATGAGCAATAATTTCGCTTTACATATTCACAGTTTTTAGTCTTTCCTGGTGATAATAAGCGTTAGCACACCGGCTATAATCCCCCAAAAAGCGGACCCTACTGAGAGCAATGTTAAGTTAGATGCAGTTACTAAAAAAGTGACTATTGCAGCCTCAGTATATTCAGTACGACTAAGGGCTTGCTGCAAACTATTAGCAATGGTGCCAAATAGCGCAATGCCCGCCAAAGCTAAAATAAGTGCCTGCGGTAAACTTGCCACCAAGCCAACTAATGTAGCTGCGCACAGCGCCATTAAAATATAAAATACGCCAGCCGCTATACTCGCCCAATAACGTTTATCATGATTTTTATCCGCCTCATCACTCATACATATAGCTGCGGTAATAGCGGCTAAATTAATAGAGTAGGCTCCAAAAGGAGCGCTAAGCATATTTGCAAAGCCAGTAACATTAAGAGATGCAGATATAGGCGCTTTATATTTATGTGCTTTCAAAACCGCAATACCCGGTAAATTTTGCGAAGTCATGGTAACTATATAAAGTGGTAAACCTATACTAATACATGCTTGCAAGTGGAAAGCGGGTTCAATATAAGCAAATTCGCTCATTTTCCAGTGCAGCGCGCTGGTATCAATATGGCCCATTTGCCAAGCGAGTAATACACCTATAATAAGCACGCTTAACATAGCAAAGCGGGCAAAAAAGCGTTTGCCAATAAAGTACATAACAACCATTAAGCCAATTACTAAAGGCATGTCGTTCATAAAATTAAACACATCGATACCAAAGGTAACAAGCACGCCGGCCAACATGGCGCATGCAAGCTCACTTGGAATACGGTTCATTATTTTTTCAAACCAGCCCGTAACCCCCGACAAAAACACGAACAATGCACTGAGCATAAACGCGCCAATAGCCTCATTTAAGTTATACCCTTGGGCACTTGAAATAAGTAATGCAGCTCCCGTGGTAGACCACGCAATTAAAACAGGTACTTTGTAATAGTACGATAAACCAATTGACGTTGTGCCCATCACTAAACCGAGCATTAAAATCCAACTAGCTACTAAATCGGGCGTACCACCAAGGGTTATCACTACCTGATAAATCAATGCAATAGAACTCGAAAAACCAATAATTACCGCCACAAGTCCTGCTGTAATTCGGTTAAGCAACTGATCAGACACCTTCATAAATTCCTCGTAATGCATTTATGCAGCACACAACATACGTGCCCAATAATTACATTGCAATTAGCGATTGGTTTACAAAAGGTGAAATAAATTCACTTTTTATTTTTCATTGTAATTAACGTCAAAAAGTCACTTTTAACCATTGTATTTAACTAAACAAACAAGTACCTGTAACTGCGCCAAAGCCCGCGTAAACACTACTAAAAACCAATACTAAAAAGAGCAAAAAAAACACCAAAAATAAATATCCTTATATTTTATAAGGAATTATAAAATTAAGAAATAATTCTTTTCGGTTACATTTATTATCTTGATCTAATCCATTTAATAATATAAAACGTAACAAATAGTTAACCAAAAATACTAAAAGAGAAACAAATGAAGAGTTCTGTCGTCTTACTAATTGCTATACCATTATCGGCATTTGCAGTTTATGGGCTATTTTTTAATGCAGATGAAACGGGCGAACCTATCGCGCCTGTTGCTATTGATTTTGTTCCTATTGATTTACAAAAAACGCGCAATACGCATCCCCCTGCACCTATTGATATGAGTAAAGATCCAATTACCGTTAAACCCATTGCTGCCCCTGACAACAACTTACCGTTTGAAGAATTTGATGCCGTAAATCGCCTATCAGACAAAGCAAAGCAAGTGCTTATAAATGCAAAAGTTTTACCGACTGACTTACATAACGAGGCCTATATTGAGTTTGATTTAAATTCTTTACAGGCGTTAGAAACTGGCGAAAACTTTGATTTAGCTATTCCGCAAACAGCCGAAACATTCACCGCAGAAGTGACTAATGTGGTTGAGTCTGAAAATGGCGATAAGAGCATATTTGGTAAAATAGTGGGTGTTGACGGTCGCATGCATAATACCGTTTTAACGGTAGGTAAAGATGCAGTATATGGCCAATTTACTGCACCTTCTGGCAACTATGTATTCGAAAGTAAAGGTAAGTACGGATGGATTGCAGCAAAACGCGATTTATATAAAAGCCACATAGAGCATGAAGTAACCGCACCAAAACCCAAATCAGATAAAAGCATCGATATATTTGCACCAAAAATTGATGGCTAACCAAAAAATATAAAAAGCAATTAAAGCCGCACTATAAGGCAGCTTTAGTGTGTCTGCTTTTTATGATCTCAACCAAGTTAAAAACAGTTCCAACCACAACAAGAGTAAGGAAATACAATAATGAAAAAAGTAATCACAACAACCGCACTGGCTGCGGCATTATGTGCAGCAAGTGTTGCACAAGCAGAAACAATCGATATCGGTATTTTATATACCGACCAATCAGCTGCCGCAACTAGTAATATTGACACTAAAATAAATCAACTAATTGCTTTTAGTAATCAGGTATATAGCCAAAATGGCGTTGATATAACACTACGCTTAGCTGGCAAACAAAACTTAGGTGACTACGCAGTAACGCCGTCTGAGGATTGGTTAGATTCGGTTACAAATAGCAGCTACGTAGATGGTTTACGCAGCGATTGGAAAGCCGACATGATTGCCGTATTAGGTACTGGCCAAAGTGCTGGCAATGGGCTTATTTCATGTGGTTTAGCGTGGGTTGGCCAAGGCACTAATGGCAATCTATATAGCTCAATGAGCAGCCGTATGTACTCAATCACTGCAATTGATTGTGGTGCAACTACATTTGTACACGAACTTGGTCATAACCAAGGTTTAGCGCATTCACGCAAACAAGGTGACACATCTGGCGGTGTATATGCAGATGGCATGGGTCATGGCGTACAAAATGAGTTTGCAAGTATTATGGCTTACCCGCACGTTTACGGTAGCGCAACTCAGTACGATTACTTCTCTAACCCTAACTGGAGCGTAAATGGTATTGCTTTTGGTATTACAAACCAAGCGTATGCAATTCGCACGGTTACTGCTACAAAAACAAGTATTGCTAACTTTAAATAAGTAGCGCATTAAAAAGTGGGCTAAATAGCCCACTTTAAAGTTTTAACATGTTCTTCCCTGCAGAGCGCTTACGCGCTCTTATAGATTGAGCTAATGCACAACCACTTTTTGCTTAATTGCTGGCATTAATGTTTTACCATTGCCATCTACTTTGTTTAACAATTTAAGCCCCATCACTTTTGCAAGTACTGGGTAGATATCAAGGTTACTCACTTCTTTAAGGCTTATACCTTGTTTAAATGCAGGGCCTACAGCAATAAATGATGCTGCCATATCCTCGGTATATGCATAACCGTGAGTCCCTAAATAGGTTGGTTTTTTACCATTGGTAAATACCGCTGGCGCTGTAGTTTGCACCACAATATCGCCTACGCGAGTGCCTTTATTGTAATGGTACGCTGCTAACTGCTCGTCAGTTAATACTGTATAACGACCGTTTGCTGCTTTTTGTAAACGAGCTTTATAGCCGGCTATATCCGCATTTATTGCATCGGGTTGAGTGTATATGAGTAAACGTGGACCGGTGTTTTTAACTAAAAAGTTTTCATCTTGAGGCAGTGTGGTTACATCAATACTTTTATCTGGATCTATACTCGCCATACCATGATCCGAGACAATAACTAAGTTTACCTCTTGCTCTAATTTACTTAAGCGAGTTTGTAATTTCCCCATTAATTCATCAAGCTGTTTAACTGCATCTCGCGTTTGTGGTGCGTCTGGTCCAAACTCATGGCCCATGCTATCAACTAGCGAAAAGTAACTCGCAATAAAACGTGGGCGCTGTGCTTTTGGCAAACTTAACCATTGAATAATTTGATCAACACGGCTTTGGTAATCGCTGTATTTAGAATAGTGATAAAAGTAATCTGGTGTCATGCCGTTAAATAATGCATCTGACTCAGGCCAAAAATAAGTAGCCGATTTAAGCCCCTGCATTTTTGCTAAATTCCAAAGCGGAATCCCCTTCACCCAAGTGCTATCGCCCAATGCTTTGCCCATGCTGTAACAGTCGTTTTTACGCGCTTTATCACAAAAGCTATTATCAACAATGCCATGGTTTACCGGCAATAAGCCCGTAATAATAGAAATATGGTTAGGAAACGTTTTAGTTGGATAAACAGGTATTAGTTTTTGTGCGCGAACACCGCGCTCGGCCATTGCTTTTAAATTTGGCGCACCGTGTTTTTCAATATAATCCCAACGCAGGCCATCAATTGATACAAGCACCACAGTTTGCTCTTTTGCAGCAAATGCGCTGTTCATTCCTAACATTAGGCAAATTGATACTGCCTTTAAAATCCACTGTTTCATTATAAACACCTATAAATGCACAACAATTACTCAAAAAATTATTTTAAAGCAAGTTGTTACTTTATGATACAAACTGATAGATTAAACCCTGTATATTAAAGACAAATGACTATGTGCTAAAAACTATGCCAGTCATCAATTGTAAAAAGGATAAGTATAAAGATGACCATAGATTTTAGTAAAAAAATAACGCCAGCACGAATGTATCGCACAACCTCTAACTTACAAATGGCGCTAGAAAGCGACCGTGGCCGGATTATTAACAGTGCCGCTATTCGCAGGCTTCAGCAAAAAACCCAAGTGTTTCCCCTTGAACGCAACGCAGCTGTTCGTTCGCGCTTAACTCACTCGCTTGAGGTACAACAGGTTGGTCGTTTTATAGTGCAACGTATTTTTGCAAATTTAAGCTACCAACAACAAAAAGATTACGGCTTAACCGACCTAGAACGCCCCCTGGAAAGCTTAGTAGAAATGGCCTGCCTAATGCACGATATAGGCAACCCACCGTTTGGACATTTTGGCGAAGCTGCAATAAACCACTGGTTTAATAACAACCTAGCAAGTGTAACACCCGAGCGCTGCAAAGAGCCCAATACCGGTATAGGTGTTGTTTTTAAACACCTTGCGCTTGATATTTGTAACTTTGAAGGCAACGCTCAAGGCATACGTATAATTCATTCGTTGCAAACGCTTAATTTAACTTACAGCCAAAGTGCTGGTATTTTAAAATACACTCGCCCTGCTGGGCTTGATGTAAAAGACATACCGCAAAATAAAAACTACTTAATGAAGAAAGTGGGTTACTACTACAGCGAAAAAAACTTTGTTGAAGCGCTACAAAAAGAGCTCACTATTGAGCCATATTGCCGCCATCCAGCAAGTTATATAATGGAAGCCGCCGACGACATTTCGTATTGCCTAGCCGATATAGAGGATGCTGTTGAAAAAGGGATCATAAGCACCGAATTCTTATGTACACAGCTTAAAAGTCATTATAAAAAAGCACTCATAAACCTAACAATAGACGACACAGAGCACCAAACTTTTGTAGATAAAGCAGTTGACTACGCACATGAGCGCGCCAAAGCACAACCGTATAACTTTAACAGCGAATTTTTTATATACCTGCGCGTAGCACTTTTACATCCGCTAGTTGGACATGCTGCAAAACGCTTTATTGAGAATATAGAACCTATTTACCATGGCGATTTTAACCAAGCACTTTTAGAAGATAGAAGCCATCTACACGCTGTAACCAAAATGCTAAAGCAAGTGGCACTTGAGCATGTTTTTTCAAATAAAGAAGTCGAAAAATTAGAGCTGCAAGGTTATAGAATAATTAATGGCTTACTCGATTGCTACAAACCGCTACTGCAATTGAACAGCGATGACTTTAGGCGCGCTCTAAATGGCGATTCACGTTTATTAATTGAGTCGCGACTTGTTAAAAAGCTCTCTAAAAAGCACTTAAATAGTTACCAACACGCAATAGATGCTATGCAAGAAGAGCCCGATCACTTTGCAGCGTACGAATTTTATTATCGCTGTAGATTAGTTCAAGATTATATAAGCGGTATGACAGACCAATTTGCTTACGATGAATATCGCAGCCTTATGGTTATTGATTAGTCGTATTACTCTGGATAATTTTCAATTTTGCGCTTAAAATCAAACTATTAATATTTAAGCGCGCATAACTTTATGATATCAAAACTAATTAGATTTACCCTTTGCTTTGCCCTATTTTATAGTGCGCAAAGTGCTGCATACAACGAAGCTATGTGCATTTTAATTAAACAAGAAATGCAGCAAAATAGTAATAATAAAGCGAGTCAAAAATATCGTAAAGCTGCGCGTGATTACAAAAATAACTGTAATAAGCCAAAAGAAATTCAAGCTCAACCTAAGCCCCAAATAATAGAGCCTGAGCCGACTGTTATTACTCAGCCACAACCTAAAATTGTTGAACCTGCCCCTGTAATTAAACCCACTGAAGAAGCTGTTAAAGAAAGCATCAACGAGCAAACCCTTAATTTAACTAATGATCAAAAACAACAAATTAACGATCAGCTAAATACCAATAGTAACGAAATAGTAATTAATGCAGAGCCAACAAAAGCAGCACCCGAGCAAGTAGTTACAGAGCAAAAAAACGAAGCTGTGATAGAGCAAGTAAAACCGGCGACGCCAGAGCAAAACGTTCAACCTACGCCTGAAAATTCTGTACCTGTAAAACCAGCACCGGTGTTAACTAAACCAGCGCCAGTTATTGCGCCGCAACCTGTAGCACAAAGCCCAAGCTCGTTACTTTTACCCACTTTAATACTTGTTATAGTGGTACTTATTGGCGCTATGATAGTCGTGCGCCTGCGCCGTGCAAAACAAAGTAAAGTGATGGCAGAGCCGACTATAGCGGCTCCACCTGAAGTTAAATCAGAAAAAATTGCTACGCCAGCTAAACCTGAAACTACAAAAGAGCCAGAGATTGAGCCTGTCGTCATCAACGAAGTAACTCAAAATAATAAACCAGTTGAGAGCAGCGTAGAGGCAAATGAAGAGCCTTTAGAGCCTACGAACACTACACAAAATGCTGATATTGAACATACACCACCGCAAATTTTAGATGAGCAAAACAACGTAGTTACACCATCGCAAACAAGAGAAATTGAGCCTGCACAAATAGAGCCAGCAGATACTTTAGGGCAAACAAGTACCGCTACATTTAACGAAGTAAAACAAAAACCAGAGCCTAATACAGCCGAGTTTGAAGCCGCCGCCAAAACAACCTTAGAGCGTATTAAAAATGCCAGCAGCTTTAATGAGCCAGAAGTACGCGACTTTGATCCAGATGCAAAGCCTGTAAAAAAACAACGTAAGCACCATACTGCTCATATAACGGAGCCTGCGCCAATAGAAGCCGAACATAACACTGTAGAGCCGGTTATTAGTACTCCTGAGCCAGTAACAGCGAGTGAGCCGGTTGTAGATTTACACGCACCAGAGAAAATTGCTGACGCTCAATCGACTACATATACAACAGAGCAAGACTTTAAAGAACCAGAGGTACGTACATTTAACCCAGATGCACCATTACCTGGTGAAAAGCCGATGCCTAAAAAACAAAGCTCAACACCTGAGCAAGCACAAACAACACCGCCAGTTGATGAGCCACAAAGTGAGCCTAAAAAAGCAGACAGTAACAATCCATTTGCTAACTTATCGTTAGACTCAAGCTGGGATCCTGACTCAACTGAAAAACCCAAAATAGAAGAGAAAAAACGCGCGCCTAAATCGCAAGCATTAATAGATGCAGAAGAACGCGCTAAAAACATGCAAACCAAATAGTAAGTTTTAAAGTAGCGCCTCATATTTGAGGCGCTGTTTTAGTAACTAAATAATTAACTGCTTTTTTACCGTATTACTTACACTCTTATCCCATCCTAAAATGCGCCTTAGTTATTAGAAGCTTCGCTCCTTGCGCGAGCAAGCTCAGCGCCTGGCGCAATATTCAAGCTTGAGAGTGTTTTATAAGCTTACAACTTGTTGGCGCGATGAGTGCAGAGCATACATTTAACTGGTGGTATTTTTAGACTTGAGTTTAAGGCTACGTTATCCGCAGCCATAAATTAAAGTAACTTGGTCAACAAGCCCTAATTAAAAGTCCTAGTTAACAGCCCTAGCGGTACGTTTATTTTTAAGCTTTAACCCGCCAATTAATAGCAGTGGTCCTATAAACATGGCAAGGCCATACACGCCACCGGTAACTGCGTATTCTGGTTTATTTAAAAAGCTAATAGCGATTAAAATAGCTAACGATGCATTTTGAATTCCAACCTCAATTGAAAGCGTCAGCGAATCAGTTAAATTTAATTTTGAACACTTAGCAATTAACCAACCAACAACCATTGAACCAATATTAAGCGCTATGCACGCCCAAAATACGTTGTTAAATGAGCTAACTAATAAATCGCGCTCTTTTATTACTAGTGCGGCAATCATCATAAGCATAAAAAACAACGAGAAGCGTCTAAAAAACGGCTCTGCTTTAATAGCAAAATCACTTTTAAAGTGACGTAACCAAATGCCTATAGCAACTGGCACTAAGGTAATAAAAAATAGCCCTAATGAAGTAGTTAAAATAGAAAAAGTAGCATCGTCTGCTGGGGCAAACTGACTCATAGCAAAGCCAATAATAAACGGTGTGGTTATTATACTAATTGCGGTAGAGGCAGCTGTTAAACTTACCGAAAGCGCTAAATTAGCTTTAGCAAGCTGGCTTACTACATTTGACATAGTACCACCTGGGCAGGCAGCTAATATCATTAAACCAATAGCGATAGGCGTTGGTAGGTTTAGTAAATAACACAGCCCTAATGCTAATAAAGGCATTGCTACAAGTTGGCCTATTAAACCCATGACAATGCCAAGCGGGTTTTTAAATAGACGAGTAAAATCGGTTGTTGTGAGCCCAAGACCCATACCAAACATAATAAGTGCAAGAGCGAGCGGAAGTATTACTTCGGTTAATATAGATGCATTCAAATTAGACAGCCTCGTTTGTTATTGTTTTTAATTAGAGTGTTAATTTTTAAGTTAACTGTAACGCCCCTTTACAATAACTAGAAGTATTACTTATTTAAAATAGCAGCCACGTGCTTATCTAGTTCTGGAAGTACATCTTGTTCAAACCATGGGTTCTTTTTAAGCCATATATTATTACGCGGACTCGGATGTGGAAGCACTAAATAATTTGGCCAATACTCACGCCACGATTTTACTAACTCCGTAAGTGGCATTTTTTTAGTCTCTGGTAAATGATACGCCTGCGCGTATTTACCAAGCACTATTGTCAGCTCAATATTTGGTAGTGCAGCCAATAATTGCTCGCGCCATGCAGGCGCACATTCTTTTCTCGGTGGTAAATCACCCGACTTCCCCCTACCCGAGTAGCAAAAGCCCATAGGTAAAATGGCTATATTATTAGCGTCGTAAAATTCATCACGTGTTAGCCCAAGCCATTCTCGCAGGCGGTTTCCGCTTGTATCGTTAAACGGCACACCTGTTTCGTGAACTTTGATTCCAGGTGCTTGCCCTGCAATTAAAATACGTGCGTTTGGGTTAAATTGTATAACAGGACGAGCCCCTAAAGGTAAATGAGGTTCACAGATCACGCATTTACTAACTTGCTCTATTAATTGGTGACTATTCATGTTTATTTGGCCTTAAATGCTTAATATTTATCCTAAATGGCCATTTAGGATAAATGAGTTGGTAAAAAATCGGTTTATTTTAATTAAAACGAGCGTTAGTTAGTAAAATCGTGATCTTTAAGCTCATTCGCGCTACAAGCCTTGTAAAACCTAGCGTTGCTCGGCCCATACAGCAAATTCATTGCCGCTTGGCTCTGCAAAATGAAACCGGCAACCACCCGGAAATTCAAAAATAGGTTTTAATATTGTGCCACCATGGAGTTGTACTTTTCTATACGTGGCGTGAATGTCGTTACTATAAAAAACCAATAGCGCAGCACCGTTTTGAGTTAGCGATTTAAGCGGCGCATTAAAAAAGCCACCATCGAGCCCTTGGCCACTAAACGCCGTGTATTCTGGGCCGTAGTCAGTAAACTGCCAATTAAATACACGACTAAAAAAGGCCTTAGTTGCGGGTAAGTCGCATGCAGGAAACTCAACGTAATTTAGTTTTTCGTGATCGCTCATCGTTATTCACTCTTTATTTTTACTCAGTTTATTAACCTTAAGCTTTACATAGAGCCTGTGCAATATCATTAAACAATATCAGATCAGTATTTTACTAAGTAATTAAGTAAGCATAACTTACTTAAAAATTAAATATCACAAATGAGAATAACTATCTTTTGTATTTGTAACATATATAATAGCGCCTTTGTTTTATCCTCAGCTTTAAATAAAGGGATTAATTAACTATGCAGGCACCTTTGCACAGTGCGCCATTCGATAAGGTTAACGTGATTGCGCTTATAGTAAAAAGCGTAAGCAGTTATCGAGTTTTGGTATTTTTACGTTTTTTTATTGCCATAATTGGTGGCTATGCTTTTACCTCTGCAAGCACTGCGTTATTAAGTTTTGTATTGCCAATAGCTAAACAAGACGCTGTGCTGTTTAGTGTTTCAATCAGCATTTTAATTTATGCCGTTGTATTTATTTATGCTTTTAGCGTTAAATCATTAAAAACAGTATGGATCAGTATTTTACTAAGTACAGGAGCGTTCATAGGATTGCTTGCATTACTGAAGGGTTGGGTATGAAAGACAGCTTTTTCAGATCGATGACTTGGTTGCACACTTGGGTAGGGTTACTCGTTTGTTGGTTATTATATTTAATATTTTTTGCAGGGACTCTTAGCTTTTTTAGAGACGAAATAACGTTGTGGAATCAACCAGCCATTCATAATGTGCAAGCCCAAACACAGCGTATAGAAGCGCAAAAACAACAAATAATTACCGGATTTGATTACTTAGCTAGCCATGGAGCTCACTCATCAAGCTGGCGTATTACATTACCCGAGCCGCGTATTCCTTATTTAATTTATGGTTATGCAAAACCAAAAGAGCCAGGCCAGCGCCGCAGCCGGTTTGAAAACACACAGCTAAACCCTAATACCATGCAAGAGCTTGAGCCCTTTGTAGATACTAAAGGCGGTAACTTTTTTTATCGGCTGCACTATGATTTACATTACATGGATGCAATAACCGCACGCTGGATTGTGTGCTTTGCTAGCTTTTTTATGCTGATTGCCATTATATCGGGGGTGGTTATTCATAAGCGTATTTTTAAAGATATGTTTAGCTTTAGGCGTAACAAAGGTAGCCGTACATGGTTAGATGCCCATAACTTAAGCTCTGTGCTTGCCCTTCCTTTTCATTTAATGATTACTTACACTGGTATAATTACACTTATATTTATGTTGTTTCCCTACCCTGCGCAAACGTCTTATGATGACGGCATGCGTGGCTTTTTTAACGATGTAACACCTCGCAATACCATGACCGATAAAGCCCAAGGCGAATTGCCAATGGTGCCAATACAACGCATTTTAGATCAGGTTTATACTAAGTGGCCTCATACAGATATTACTCGCGTACAAGTTAACCAACCAAATATGGCAGCTTCAACAATTACCGTATTGGTAAGCGCAGGTAAAACACTACGTGACCAAGCACCACGCTTAATATTTAGTGGTGCTACAGGGCAAATGGTCGCTAAAACTGATGACGAGCTAACTAGCAGCAAAGCGCTTTACGAATCGCTTAATTCTATGCATACAGGGCGTTTAGCTACGTGGTTGTTGCGCTGGTTATACGTATTAGGCGGTATTGCAGGCTGTGTAATGATTGGCTCTGGCTGTATTATGTGGGCTAAGCGAATTCGCGAGCGAACTAAAAATAACGTTAAACCTTCGTTTGGTTTAAAATTAGTTGAAGGGTTAAACCTAGCCACTATTATGGGACTTCCACTGGCAACGTGTGCATTTTTTATTGCTAACAGACTACTTAGCTCAACTACCGCAGAGCGCGCCGATAAAGAAATACTCGCGTTCTTTTTAACATGGCTAGCGGTTGCTCTTTTAGCACTTATAAAGCGCGACACACTGCAATGGCGAGTTATGGCAGCTATAAATGCTGTTGCATGTTTAAGCGTACCGGTTATTAATGCCCTTACAACTAACGGTAATCTAGTTAGCTATTTGATGCACAAACAGTGGGCTTTATTTACTTTTGATGCACTGTTTTTGTTATTTAGTATATTGTTTTTTATACAAACCGAAAAATTACGTACTGCTAAAAACAACTCAAAAATAACCAGCCCTAGTCAATCTAATAACTTTAAAGGGCAAAAACCATGATTGATTTACTTGGGTTTAGCCTATGCCTGCTCAGTTTTAACTGTTTTGCGCTAGCTAAGTATAATCATTTTAAAGATGTATTTAAAAAACGCCCTACAGAACCCCAACGTAAAAAGCTGCTATTAGTTGCTTGGATCAGTATTTTACTAAGCTTGGTGCTTTGTATAGTTACTCAAGATGGATATGGTGCATTACTATTTTGCGGATTTATGAGCCTAAGTGTCTTAATTATAATGGTTTTTTATAATTTTTTAGTAGGCTACGTGAAGTGGTTTAGTGTTTTAAATAGCGTGTTAGTTGTACTAAGTGGGTTGTTTTTAGCATTAAACTAGCCTTAGTTAGTAAAAACGTGATCCGTTATTTTCTCATAGATTAGGACGTGTTGATCTTTGGTGGGTGAATTTGCAGCAGACTGTTTGGTATTTAGGCAAGGCAGAGCCTATGTAGTGTGGTTATTCCCCATAAATAGGCGATAACGCAGCATAAATACCAAACATGCGCTGCCCTTTGGGTTCTTTCTAGGGACGATTAACTCTTTGTTGCTCGGTTTTTACTTAGCCCACTAGGTTACAAACCTCGCGCCGCGATTTAATCGCCCCTAGATTGAACAGATTTCAATCCACAAAGATCAACACGCCCTAGGCAAAAAAAATGGCAAGCTATATAGCTTGCCAACAATAGGGGATATTCAGTGTTTCTAATACTTGCTGTCTCACGGCAAGTACACACAATATAACCATAATATATTTAAGTTACTTTACAGTTAGGTGACTCTTTTATTACTACTGTAAAGGGGCTTTACATTGTTTATTGCTCAACCCAAATTAGTTCATCAGTAGCAAAGCCCAACTCTTTAGCTTTAGTTAAAAAGTGTTCTTTAAGCTCTTTGCTAACCGTTGGTGTACGCGACAAAAACCACAAGTAATCTTTGTTGTAACTGGTTATAAATGCATATTGATAATCGGGTTGGTCAAGTTCAAAAATCACGTAAGCGCCATAAAATGGACCAAAAAACGAGACTTTAAAATGCCCTGTGTCGGTGCCCTCAACAAACTTGGCTAAGCCTTCGGCGTCATCCCATTTTTTATCATCCGTTAAATACCCTTTGTTAAGGACCTTTACTGTGCCGTCGTCGTTAATTGAATAAGTCGCGGTAACTTGCTCCATCCCTTCTTCGAATGAGTGATTAAGACGCGCTATTTCAAACCATTTGCCTTTATATTTTTGTATATCAAAGTTTTTAACGGGTATTATTCCCTCAGGAGGGCTGGTGCAGGCACTAAGAAAAAATAACCCTGTAATAAGTAAACCGTATTTAATAGCCTTCATGTAAGCTCCTTTTTTAATTACATAAATCGTACGTATTATCTAAATATAGATGGATATAAAGTTTGCTAGCCGATTAAAAAAATTTGCTATAGGATCATATTAATTCTAAAGCAATAAAAATGACCATAGCATGAAAATTTGGGTAGATGCAGACGCGTGTCCTGTTGTTATAAAAGAAATACTTTTTAGAGCTGCAGAGCGTATGAAAATCGAGACTATTTTAGTAGCGAATCACGCAATGCGTATTCCGCCGTCAAAATACATAAGCCGCGTTCAAGTATCGTCGGGATTTGATGTAGCCGACGACGAAATAGTAAAACGTGTTGAAAAAGGCGATTTAGTTATTACAGGCGATATTCCGCTAGCAAGTGAAGTAATTGATAACGGCGGGCAAGCACTCAACCCACGTGGCGAGCTTTATACCACCGAGAATATCCGCTCAATACTTAACGTGCGCGACTTTATGGATACCATGCGCTCAAGCGGCGTAGAAATGAGTGGTGGGCCGCCGCCACTTAGCCAAACCGATCGCCAAAACTTTGCAAATAACCTCGACCGTATTTTAGCGCAAAACAAGGCTAACTAACTTGAATACCCAATTAGTTGGCTTAGGTGATACGCAATTTAGCGTGGCGGTATACGTAGCAAAAGCGCCGCCCATGCCGTTTTTTGAAACACTTGAATACCTAGAACCGGTTATAAATGAGCAAATAAATACCATAAACCAGTACTGTGGTAATGGTTGGCGCAAAGTGTTTAACGTTTACGCCAAAGTGCTATTTTCCCTGCCAAGTGAGCATTATTCATTTGCTAAACAAGCCCCTACTTGGCAACAATATCGCGATGAGTATTTACTGCAAAAAAATAGTAAAACCGCCCTGCTATTTAGCGCGCCTGACACTACTATTACTTGCGCAGATAAAGCTACTAGCAATCAAAATCAGCTACACATAATTGCTGGGCGTACGCACGCTAAAAACTTATTACAACAAGGTAAGTTGCATGCACAATTTGATTGGCTCGACGACGAGTTTGCAATAGACACCAGTAACAACATTATTGTGTGCCCGTATTTTGATTACAGGCAATTAAGTAATATAAAAATTGCGAGATTAAGCGAGCTAGTCGCGCAGCTAAAAGGCACTAAATAACACATTGTAAGGAACGACCATGGCCGGAATTTTAGAGTTAAACGAATTATTAAAATCAATGCAGCCTGTGCTTAAACAAGGTGAATACATATTTTGCTGTTTGGCAGGGAAATTGGCTGATTATGTTCACTTAGAGCCACTTGCCACTTACGTTGAAGAGGAAGGCCTAACCCTTATTTTAAAAGCTGAAACCGCCGATAAAGCAGGTATTACTTACGAGGGTAAATATAATTTAATTACTCTTAATGTACATTCAAGCTTAGAGGCCGTTGGGCTAACAGCTGCGGTATCTGCAAAGCTAACTGAGCATGGCATTAGCGCTAATGTGGTAGCTGCGTTTTATCACGACCATATTTTTGTACAAACAGACAAAGCACAAGCTGCAATGAAAGCACTTGGAGAGATTGGTTAGGATTGCTGGCACAGTAATGATCTGAGTGATGTGGATATTAGAGCGTCGGGTGGCGCCTCACTTATCCGACCTACGCTTAGAGAAACTTCGGGGTGTAGAGAGGGTTATATAAAAACACCGAGTTTGTTCACTCGGTGTTTTTATTGGTGCTAAATAGCGGGTGCTTGTTTAGCTTGTGAAACTTAAACTACATATCCGCTAAAACCTAGGGCTTTAAAATACAGCTTCGGAATGCCAAATTTGCACTCGTTTAGTAGTTCGCTAAAGCGCATTCTATCAAGCGGGTAAAACTCATTTTCTAAGTCGTGCCCTGTTTGTGTTTTACCTGTTTCGGTTAAACCCAATTGCGCGCACGTTGTGAGCTGGGCTTCGCGCTCAAATGAAGTTTCGGGGCGCATTAAATCTGCAATAAAAAGGTTTGCGTCTTTTTTAAGACTTCCTTTAATTGCTTTTAATAACTCTTTTTTATCGCCGTTATCTTCTAAAAAATGCATTACTAATAAACATAAAACGGCATCGGCTTTAACCGATAACTTATCAACTGGGCCATTATGTACATCTACGCGGCTTGTTATGCCTTGTTCATCAAATTGCTGCTGTGCGATAGCAAGCATATCGGCTGATGTATCTTGCGCAGTAAATTGCCATGTAGGGTTTAGTGCAGCCAGTGCAAGTACTTCTTTGCCTGTGCCTGCCCCTACTACCAAAATATGCGCATTGTCGCTTAGCGTTGCTTGTAGTTGCGCATTAGTGAGCTGATGTAATAATTCATAACCAGGCACTAAACGGGTTATGCGGCTATCGTATTGTGTTGCTTGCTCGCCTGTAAACGTTGGCATTGTATCTCCTTGTTTTCAGTAATGTTGCTTATAAAACTTCAACTGTGGAATATCCACCTGGCTTTTTGGCTACATGCACTTGAGTGGCTACACGCTCGCTCATTTGTGTTACGTGCGATATAACGCCTACTTTTCTGCCTTGTGCTTGCAAAGAATCCAAAGCGTCCATTGCAATGCTTAGGGTTTCGCTGTCTAACGTACCAAACCCTTCGTCAATAAACAAAGAATTGATTTGTACTTTGTTAGACGAAAGCGATGCTAAACCAAGTGCAAGCGCTAGCGATACTAAAAATGACTCACCGCCCGAGAGCGTATTAACAGAGCGTTGCTCGTCGGCCATGTCGCGGTCGATAATTGCAATGTCGAGCGTTTGCGCTATGGCGGTTAATTCGTAGCGTTTGTTGAGTGTTTTTAAATGGCTGTTGGCATAGTGCAGTAATATTTTTAACGTTTGTGTTTGTGCTAAGTTACGCATGGTTTTACCCGTTGCATCGCCCAATACTTTATTAAGCAAGTGCCACTGCTCTACCTGTGTTTTAAGCGTAGTTAACTCAGCTTGTTTGCCTTCAAGCACCTTTGCGTTTTGGTTGTGTTGCTCTATAGCGGTATTAGTTGCTAGTAATGAATTTTGCAGCTGCGTTTGTTGCTCATTTAAGCTGCTTAATTGCGTACTTAAAGCCTCTGCACTTTGTGTTGGCTTATCGCTACTGTTGTGTTTTTCAAGCGTAAGTTGCTGCTGTTTTAATGCGGCATTTGCATCTGTTAACGCTTGAGTTAACTGCTCGTGTTGATTTAAATGCGCTTTAATAGTCTCGCTACTTAGCGTTAGTAAAATTTTGATCTGTTCGTGCGTTACGTCGCTGTATTGCGCTTTAAAGTCAGCAAACCACTGGTTGTAACGTGCCTCAAGTGTTGCTAGTTCTTGGCTGTTTTCAAGTAAGCGTTGCTCCACATTTTTAAGCGTTATAGCGTGCTCATCTCGTTGTTTTATCGCGTCGTCATAGGCTTTTTGGCTCGCTTGAACCTGCGATTGTTTTTGCTCTTGCTCACTTGTGAGTTTTGCTTGGTAGTCGTCTGCGCTTATTTGCTCGTTATTAAATAAAGCTGAGCGCTCACTTTGTACAGCGTCTAATAGCTCTTTTGCTTTTACAAACTCTTCATTAAGTGCTTTTAACGATTGCTCGCTTTTACTAACAAGCGGGGTAAGCTGCTTTATTTGCTCATTAGCTGTGTCTTGGCGCTTTTGGCTTTGCTCAAGTTGCGTTTGAGTTTGCTGATACTGTGTAACCTGCTTGTTCAGCTCGGTAAGTTCAAGCGTATTGGCTTGTAGTTGCTGCCAAAAATCATTGTTTTCAAATTGATTATTGAGTGTTGTACCCAGCTCGTTAATTTGTGCACTAAGCTCGCTATGCTTACTCGTTAACTGGTTTTGCTGGTGTGTAAGCTCAAGGTGTTTATTACTCAGTTGCTGCTGTACTTGCTGCTCTGCTTTAAGTGCTGCTTGTAGCTCGTTTACTTTGGTTTGCAATGTACGTTGACGTTTTTGTTGCTCAAAGTATTGCGCTTTTTGCTGCGTTAATTGCTTATAAGTTACTTCAAGCTGATCAGGCGTTAAGTCGTTAAGCTCACTACGTGCACCTTGCATGGTATTTTTAATGTCGAGCTGTTTGGCTTTTGCTGTTTGTATTATTTGCTCAAGTTGTCCGTGTTCAGCAGTTAATACAGCATGTTGAGTTTGATGTTTATGCAGCTCGCTTTGTGCATGGTCAAATTGCTTTTTAGCGGTATTAAAAGCATTTTCAAAATCAGTAATTAAGTTATTTAATTGCTGATTTTGATTTACCGCATACGGATGCTCCGTTGCGCCGCACACTAAACAAGGCTCATTAGGGCGAAGCTCAGTGCGTAAATGCTCTACGTTTTCGCTGGCTCTTAAGCGCGCTTGGTTAAGTGCGTACTCGCTGCCTTTAAGTGCTTGCTCGCTGGTTATTAAATGCTGATTAAGTAAAGCATGGGCTTGCTGGCTTTCATTTAGCTGCTGATTGAGCACTTGCTGGCGTTGAGTGCTTTGTTTTAGCTCTGCGTTAAATTGCTTATAGCGCTCTCGCTGCTCTTTTAAGTAATCAATACTTTTTAGCTGCGCGTCGCAGTGCTCTGCATTAAATTCATTAAGCTGAGTATTTAAAACCTGCAAAGCTGACTGCTCGCTCGTAAGTAACGCCTCGCACTGCTGCACTTTATTATTTTGTGTATTTAATCGCTCGCTCTGACCTGCAAGCTCGGTATTAAGAGTTTGGCTTTGTGCAAGGTTTGCAGTTAATTGCTGCTGTGCATTTAAGTAAGTATTAAAGCTTTGCTGATAGTAGCTCCAGTCTTTTGCTAAAACGTGCAGCTGTGCATGCTCATTAAGCCATTGCTGGCTTTTAGTTGAGTCGGTATTAGCGAGCTCTAGCTCGTTATTGCTTTGTTTAAGCTGCTGTGTGAGCTCATCAAGTTGAGTTTGCTCTTTGGTTATTTGCGACTCTGTGCCTTTTACAGCTTGAGTTTGCAAAGCAATGCTGCTGTCGAGCTCTCTCGCTTTTGCTATAACGGGCGCTGCATTTTGTTTTTGCTCATTGGCGTTATTAAGTAGCTCAGTATGCTTAGCAAGCGCGGTGTTACGCTCGTTAATTACCGCTAAATGATCAACACTTTTAAGTGATGTTATTTGCTGATCTAACGCCGTATTTTGATCGGTTAATTGAGTAAAACGGCTGCGGTTATCTTTTATTTCAAGCGCCTGCTTGGCTTGTTTTGCTTGCTCGCTTTGATCAACGATACTTTCAAGCGCTGAGCTTGCTTGTTGCTGGGTTTGCTGTGCCTGCAGTAAGCTTTGCTCAAGCACTGTAGCTTGCTGATACCAGTTAAGTGCTTTTTCGGTTTTGGTTAGCTCTTTTTTAGTGTGTTCGGTTTGCGCTTTTAAATCGGTTAACTTGGTTTGTTGTAACTCAAGTTCATCGGTCGTTAATAAGGTATAGCTTTGAAGGCCTGCTTTGAGCGCTTCAAGCTTTGCCACTTGCTCTTTATGGCGCTCAAAAATACGCACACCAATACGGCTAAATTTATCGGTGCCTGTTAAGCACTCCAAAAGTTGCGCTCGCTCATCGCCAGTGGCTTTTAAAAATGCAGCAAACTCATGTTGCGCTAAAAGTACGGCACGGGAGAACTGCTCAAAGTTAAGCCCTATTTTACTCTCAACTTCTTTTATTGTGTGGCTTTTGTCAGCTATTAAGGTTTCGTCTGGCAGGGTTACTAAGGTGTGCTCTGCTACTTTAAGTTTGCCAGTTACCTTTTTATGAGTGCGTGAAACTGTATAACGCGCGCGGTAAAGCTGTTTATCTTGCCCTAAAAAGTCAACCTCGGCGTAGCCTTCCCATGTACCTCGGCGAAGTAGGTTCCGCGCATCATTAAGCTTAATGCTGTCGCCATTAAACTCAATTAAGTTACCTTTATCGCCGCGTAGCCTCGCTGTTTTTGTATAAAGGGCTAAACATATCGCATCTAAAAAAGTACTTTTACCAGCGCCGGTATCGCCTGTTATCGCAAATAAGCCTGCATCTTTTAATGGGGCTTGAGTAAAGTCTATTTCAGCATCAACTATTGAAGCTAAATTATGAATACGAACTGCGGTTATTTTCATAGTTGTTCTTGCTCCGTAAGCTCGTTTATCACATCACTTAAAAGTGCTTTTAGCTCATCGGGTACGCTTTGCCCTGCCATATCTTTATCGTTTGCAAATGCTTGTTCTAATAAGTTAAGCGGGTTGAGCATTTCAACTTCGCTTAAATCTTCAAATACGGTGTTGTCGTCATTTTGAGTCGATTGCTCACGTACACGTTCAATACCACAAAATTTAATATGCTTGCCTTCAAGTGCTTGTTCTATTTGTTCTCTGAAGGTGGTGTCGGTATCGCTTGATTTAAGCTTTACACGTAAATAAGGCGCTGTTGTATTTTGTGCGGTGTCGAGCGCTTTAATTTGCTCGCATAGTTCGCTTAATGGCACACACTCCCCTTTTGGTAAAACAATTACATCGGCAGAGCGCGGAATGTAAAGGGGGTTTACAGTTGTACTAACATGTTGTTTTTCATCAATAGTAAACTCAACAATATTTACTTGGTGCGTGTAGTTACGTTCTGAAAACGACATAGGTATAGGTGTGCCGCTGTAGCGAATAATATCGCTTTTAGCGACTTGTTGCGCTTTGTGTAAATGACCAAGGGCAACATAGTTGGCTTGTTTACCAAATACATTGGCTGAAATAGACTCCTCACCACCTATCACTAAGTTACGCTCAGAATCACTTGAAATATCCCCGCCTTTTGCGTGTAAATGCCCCATAACTATTAATGGTGAGTTTTGCTCGTTTATATTAGTAGCTTGTTCTAGTGCAAGCTCGTAAGCTTTTGCAACGCCTTGAGCATAACTAGGGCCGCTTTCGGTTTGGCTAAGTAAACTTACATCGCTTGCGCGTAAAAATGGCATAGCGACGATTACAGCGCGTTTACCATTGGTATTTATGGTAATAATAGTTTCATCGGGTGTTGCGACATCAAAGCGCCCTACTACGTGCGTATCAAATTGCGCTAATAATGGCTGAGCAGCCAAAATACGATTTGCAGAGTCGTGGTTACCCGCAATAATTACTACGTGTAATTGTGGGGATGCCTTTTTGGCGTCTTTAATAAATTGGTAAAGCTGATTTTCGGCGCTAGCGCTTGGAGTCGCGGTATGATAAATATCGCCAGCAACTAAAAGTAAGTCTATTTGTTGTTCAACAAGAGTGGCTAATAACCATGTAAAAAAGGCTTGATGTTCAACACGGCGGTCGTGTTCGTAGAATTGTTGGCCAAGGTGCCAATCTGAGGTGTGGAGGACTTTCATGTCGCGCTCTTAATTAAACCGTAAGAGCGCCAATATACCCAAGGCAGTTAAAGATGCAAGCCTAAGCCGTGCATTACCTTAGGTTAAACTGTACCAAGCTGAAAAAACAACCGGTAATGCTAAAAGTGCCATTAATAATGGAATTTTTAACGTTTTAGTTTGTTTTGCGTGTAGCGCCTTTAATGCATTGGTTTCGTTGCACGCTGCTACTTTATCGATATAAAAATAACCCGAATCGAGATACTGCTTACAGTTATTCTCACTTGCTGGAATCGCAATTAGTTCTTGTTGTTTTTTTAGGATGTAAAAATCCATAAGCCCACCGCATTTCTTGCTAGTAATCGATATTAATTTGAGGATAAATGTGACGAATTTATTTGCCTCAAATAAAAAGGTTGGCGATTTTAAATATAAACTGCACTAAAAATCAACCTAAAATTGCACTATTTATCATTTATCGTAAAAATAGCGAATATTAAGGAAGTTCGGCAATATTTGAGCCAATAATTCAGCTGTTTTCACTGTGTTTTTGTTCAGTAGAGTGTGCTTTTAGCTCATTTTACTTGTTGGAAATTTGAGACACTTATACATAGGATTATTGGTTTACCTCATAATGCTAAAGCAATACTTTTTTAGCAAAGTAGGTAAAGTTAATGTGCTTTTTCCGAGCTCTAAAACTTGTATTTAATAACTCAAAACCATTATTAAAACCCACTTTTGTAAACCCCCTTTACAGTTTTTATTTATTCGTATTTTGTTACAAAATAATTGTACTTTTCAATCTAATAAACTAAGTGAACATCACCCTAAAAATATGGTACTTGGTCGCTAATTTATTGAAGCTAACTGGTATATTTGTCAAAGTATGCTCACAAAATTATATTAGGACTAACAATGAAAAAAATAGGTCTTACGCTAAGTGCTTTTGTATTGCCTTTGGCAATATCTAGTGCGGTTATGGCGTCTTCGGTTGAGCAAACAAAAGGTTCTTTTGTTGATAAATTTCGTCAATTAGACGAAGCGCTTCCTACACCCAACGTTTATCGTAGTGCCGCTGGCGAACCAGGTGAAAAATACTGGCAGCAACGTGTAAACTACGATATTGATGTAAAGCTAGATGAAAAAAAGCACCGTATTACCGGTAGCCAAAGCATTGAATATAAAAATAACTCTCCGCATACACTTAAATATTTATGGTTACAGTTAGATCAAAATATTTTTAAAAGTGATTCTATTGCCGAAACAACTAAAACGTTTAAAAGCACTTTAGAAAGCCTACCAGCTCAAAAGCCTGCTAAATTAAGTTTAGGTGACTTACGCCGTCAGCAATTTATGAGCGACAACGAACTGGGTTATACAATCAGTGGCGTAAAGGATGACGATGGTAAAGAGCTACGCGTAACTGTAGTTGATACTTTAATGCGCATTGATTTAAACGAGCCATTAAAACCAGGTAAAGAAGTAGAATTTAGCATGAACTTTGCCTTCAACATTGTTGAAGAAGATGCTGTAGGTGCACGTTCTGGTTACGAGCACTTTGAAGAAGATGGCAACGACATATTCTTAATTGCTCAGTGGTTCCCTCGCTTAGCGGCTTATACCGATTACGAGGCATGGACAAACAAGCCATTTTTAGGCTCTGGTGAGTTTACGCTTGAGTTTGGTGATTACGATGTTGAGATTACTGTTCCTGCGGATCACATTGTATCGGCAACAGGTAAGCTTGATAACGCGAGCAAAGTACTTACAAGTACTCAGCGCAAACGTTTAAAGCAAGCTGAAACATCTAAGCGTCCTGTATTTATTGTTAACGCAGAAGAAGCGCTAGAAAACGAAAAAGAAGGCACCGACAAAACTAAAACGTGGCACTTTAAAGCACAGAATGTTCGTGACTTTGCTTGGGCGTCGTCTCGTAAGTTTATGTGGGATGCAAAAGGTTATCAACAAGGTGGTGACGTTCAGCCTTTAGTTATGGCAATGTCGTTCTTCCCTAAAGAAGGTGGTGACTTATGGAAAAAGTACTCAACTGAAGCGGTAGTACACACAATGGAAGTGTACTCTAAGTATTCTTTTGATTACCCGTACCCAACTGCACAGTCGGTTAACGGCCCAGTTGGTGGTATGGAATACCCAATGATTACCTTTAACGGTCCGCGTACTAAGTTACAAGATGACGGTACTCGTACTTATTCTCAGGCTGAAAAGCGCTTTTTACTTGGCGTAGTTATTCATGAAGTGGGTCATATTTACTTTCCGATGATTGTGAACTCAGATGAGCGCCAATGGACGTGGATGGATGAAGGCTTAAACAGCTTTTTAGATGGTGTTGCTGGTCGTGAATGGGATCCTACTATTCCTTGGGGTGTTGAGCCTCGCGATATAGTGAGCTACATGAAGTCAGAAGTCCAAGTACCAATTATGACTCAGTCAGACAGCGTATTACGTTTAGGCCCTAATGCTTATACTAAACCTGCCGCAGCCCTTAATATTTTACGTGAAGTAATTTTAGGCCGTGACTTATTCGACTTTGCATTTAAAGAGTATGCTCAGCGCTGGAAATACAAGCGCCCTACCCCAGCCGATTTTTTCCGCACAATGGAAGAAGCCTCTGGTGTTGATTTAGATTGGTTTTGGCGTGGCTGGTTTTACACCACAGACCATGTTGATATCTCTTTAGATAAGGTATATCAACTACGTTTAGACACTAAAAACCCTGATATTGATTACAGCCGTTTACGTGATATTGAAGCAGATAAGCCTACGTCATTATTTGTTGAGCGTAACCGCGCCGAAGGTAAAAAAACATGGGTTGAGCAAAACCCTGATGTTACCGATTTTTATGACGAAAACGACCGCTTTACTGTAACCAATAAAGAACGTAACTCGTACAATAAGTTTTTAAAAGGCTTAGAGCCGTGGGAGCGTAAAACGCTTGAACGTGCTTTAGAAGAAGATAAAAACTACTACGTTATGGAATTTTCAAACCTAGGTGGTTTGGTAATGCCTATATTACTTGAGCTAACATATGAAGATGGCACAACTGAAGAGCGTTATATTCCTGCTGAAATTTGGCGTCGTAATTATAAAAATGTTCAAAAGCTAATTGTTACCGATAAAAACAAACCGCTTGTATCAGTTACTGTAGATCCTAATTGGGAAACTGCGGATGTAGATATTGAAAATAATAACTACCCTCGTCGCATTATTCCTTCACGTATTGAAGTGTTTAAAAAGGAAAAGAGTAAAGCTAAAGTAAGTCGCGATATCATGCAAGATATTAAAACTGAGCTTAAAACTGATGAGAAGAAAGACGAAAAAGATAACGGTGAGGAGCCGCAATAATGCGCTTTTTGCTTATTATTGTTTGCTTTTTAGCTGCTGCGCCGAGTATGGCGCATCAACTAAAATCGTCAGTTACAACCGTGCTTTTTAATAAACGAACGCATAATGTTGAGTTAATGCATCGTTTTTATTTACATGATACCGAACACGCCGTAGGCACATTGTTTAAAGGCAAAATCGATATTATTAGTAATAAAGCCGACCAACAGCGTTTTGCTAAATATGTTGAATCGCATGTTGCTCTACAAACATTAAGTGGTGAGCCTTTACCACTTAGCTTTGTAGGGGCGCAAGTAGATGGTAAGTTTTTTTGGGTTTACCAAGAAGCACCAATTCCTGAAAACATTGAAGGAATTAAAATGAACAATGGCGCGCTTCGTGATTTATGGCCATCTCAGGTAAATATGGTAAACGTTGAGGGCAAAGGTAAGATTAAAACCTTAAACTTTGCACAAGATGATACTTGGCTCGAAGCCCGCTTTGAGCAAAAATAACAGTTAAAACTTCCCCAACCAACGCGCACTGCAGTTAATGTGCGCGTTTTCTTTATACGTTTAAACTGCGTTCATTTTTTATCTGGTATATGTAAATTTACGTAAAAACTGGTAGTTCAATTTGTATATTTACCATTTTTTGCGCATGCTACAACTACCAATTATATTTACTGTATTATCAATAGATTGATAGCAGTCAAATAAATAATTTAAATATAGTTAGTTTCATTTATCCCTTTAGCTATAACTGGCTTGGGCATAAGCAGTAGAGAATTTTATGTTTAAATTTTATTTAGTAATAACTAAATTCAGGGAATGATATGACTACTCAGGTTGAGGCCATTTTTGGAGTGATTTTTGATTTAGATGGAACATTAGTTTCATCCGAACTAGATTTTACATTAATTAAAGCCCAAATAGGTTGCCCTTGCGAGCAAGACTTGCTTGATTACATTGCTCAGTTGCCCTCACCGTATATGCGTGAAGAGGCAATGAATATAGTTCACCAACACGAATTAATAGACGCACAACATGCCAGTATTTTACCTGGGGTGAGTGAAGCTATTAATGCTTTAAAGTCTAAAAATATACCGATGGCAATTGTTACTCGCAATTTTGATAAAGCGGCTGCAATTAAATTACAAAATAACCCACTTCCTATTAGTACAGTTTTAACAAGAAGCGATGCACCTGCAAAACCAGATCCTAGTGCGTTAAATGCTATTGCTACACTTTGGAACATAAATGCCAGAAACTTACTTTATGTAGGAGATTACCTTTACGATATTCAAGCTGCGCATAATGCAAATATGCGTGCATGTTTATACGCTCCAGAGTTAACGCCAGCTTACGCCGATCAGGCCGATTACGTTTTACATGACTTTGCTGACTTAGTGACATTAGTTGAGAGTTATTCTGAAAAAATAGAGTTATGTTAAATAGCATGCCATTTGATTTATTCTGAAATGAGTATGTAGTTATAAAAGTTTTTATTAATCAAGTTTTGCCCATTGCGGAGCTAGCCCAATACGTTTTGAATTGGTAAAATACCGCAAAACGTAACGTATTCATTAGGGGCACAAAATGGGCAGAGCATTTGTAGTTCGTCAAAGTTCTATGATCAAAACAGCCAATGCAAAAACAAAAGTAAACTCAAAGTACGGCAAAGAGATTTACGTTGCAGCAAAAAGTGGTGATCCCGATCCCGAAGTAAACCAAATACTTCGCCGTCTAATCGAAAAAGCTAAAAAAGACCAAGTACCCGCACACGTTATCGAAAAAGCAATTGAAAAAGCAGCCGGTGGCGCAGGAGAAGATTACTCTGTTGCCCGTTATGAAGGCTATGGCCCTGGTAACTGCATGGTTATTGTTGACTGTTTAACTGATAATCCAAACCGTACTATCAAAGATGTACGTTTACCATTTACTAAAACAGACTCAAAAATTGGTACTCCTGGCTGTGTAGCGCATATGTTTGATCATTATGCGGTACTTGGCTTTGCAGGCGATGACGATGAAGTCGTATTAGAAGCATTAATGATGGCTGATGTTGATGTAAGCGATGTTGAAGCCGAGGACGGTAAAATATCGGTATTTGCACCGCCAACAGAATACTTTAAAGCTAAAACTGCCCTTGAAGACGCATTTGAAGTCATTAACTTTGAAGTAGATGAAATTACGTTTATCCCTCAAGTTAATATTGAAATTGAAGACGAAGAAGTTATTGCTAACTTTGATAAGTTTATAAATATGCTTGAAGATTGTGACGATGTACAAAATATTTATCACAATGCCATTGTAAAAAATTAAACGTAAACGTTTAAAAGCTTTAAAAAGCGTGTTTTGTGTATGCAAAACACGCTTTTTTACGTTTGAATAAATGTTAGATATTCATGTGTATTATCTATATACCTTTAAAATGCCTTAAAAGTGCTGTTATTCTAATTTTAGGCGATAAAAAACCAGCTTAAAAGCTGGTTTAGTACTTAATTTTAACTTTGATTAAGCAGTTAAAGCGTATTCGATTTTTGTACTTTATATTTTATACGGTAGCTATGTAGTAGTGGTTCAGTGTAACCACTAGGTTGCGTTACGCCCTCTAAAACCAGTGCAAGTGCAGCTTGAAACGCAATGCTGTTATTGAGGGTTTCTTCGCTTGTTGCCATGGGTGTATACGCAGTGTCATGCTCGTTTTGTCCATCAACCACTTTGGCCATTTTAGCCATGGTTGATTTTATTTGCGCCTGTGAGCACACGCCATTTAGCAGCCAATTAGCCATATGCTGGCTTGAAATACGCAGTGTGGCTCTGTCTTCCATTAGCCCGATATGGTTAATGTCGGGTACTTTTGAGCAGCCAACGCCTTGATCAATCCAGCGTACAACGTAACCTAAAATACCTTGTGCGTTATTTTCTAGCTCACTTTGAATATCTTCTTTTGAAAGCGTTTTAGGGTCTGTCATTAGCGGCGGAGTAAGCAAGTCATTAAGGCTCGCAATAGTACGTTTAGCTATACTTTGCTGCTCAGTAAATACGTTTATATCGTGATAATGCATTGCATGCAGGGTAGCGGCTGTAGGGGAGGGCACCCATGCTGTATTAGCGCCTGATTTAGGATGCGCTTGTTTTTGCTCCAGCATTAATGCCATTTTATCTGGCATTGGCCACATGCCTTTACCTATTTGGGCCTTATGGCTTAAGCCACAAGCAAGGCCAATATCGACATTGCGATCCTCATAAGCTTGTATCCACGGTTGCTGTTTAATCTGTGCTTTTGGAAGCACAACACCCGCTTGCATAGAGGTATGAATTTCATCGCCTGTGCGGTCTAAAAACCCAGTATTTATAAATACAACACGCTCTTTAGCTGCATAAATACAGGCTTTTAGGTTTACAGAAGTACGGCGTTCCTCATCCATAATCCCCATTTTAAGCGTGTTTTTAGGTAAGCTTAGCGCTTCCTCTACTAAGCTAAATAAAGTGTTAGTAAACGCAACCTCTTCAGGGCCATGCATTTTTGGTTTTACTATATTAATACTTTGCGCGCTTGAGTTTTTTATACCTGTTTTTTTATTTAGGTCGTGCAGGGCAGCGGTGGCTGTAAACATCGCATCCATAATGCCTTCAAATACCGGTTGATTAAACACATCGGTAATAGCAGGGTTCGTCATTAAATGGCCAACGTTTCTTACAAACATCATGCTTCGGCCTTTTAAAGTAACGGTGCCGCCGTCAAGTGCGGTGTATGTTTTATCACTTTGCAGGGTACGCTCAACAGTTTTATCGCCTTTTTTAAACGATTCAACTAAGTTACCTTGCATCAACCCAAGCCAATTTTTATAAACTTGTACTTTGTCTTCTGCATCTACCGCAGCTACTGAATCTTCACAATCCATAATGGTGGTAAGCGCGGCCTCTAGCACTACATCTTTTAAGCCTGCTTTATCTGCTTGGCCAATAATGTGGTGGTGATCGATATGTAACTCTATATGTAGGTCATTGTTTTTTAATAACACTACAGTTGGGTTTTGTGCTTCTCCTTGATAACCAATAAGCTGAGATGGGTTAGCTAATGTGGTTTGAGAGCTGTCACGCAAGGTAATTAAAAGTGCGCCATCTACTACTGAGTAATTCGTGCTTTCTATATGGGAGCCATTGGTCAGCGGCAATGCTTTATCTAAAAACTGGCGAGCGTAGGCCATTACCTTAAAACCACGAACAGGGTTGTAGGTATTACCTTTTTCAGCCCCGTCATCTTCGCTTAACACATCAGTACCATATAAGGCGTCGTATAACGAGCCCCAGCGAGCGTTAGCGGCATTAAGAGCAAAGCGTGCATTACTTACAGGCACAACCAACTGAGGGCCTGCTGTAAGGGCCACTTCGGGCTCTACATTTTGGGTTTCAATTTCAAAGTTGGCAGGCTCTTTAACTAAATAGCCAATATCTTGCAAAAAGGCTTGGTATTTAGCGCTATCCCAGGTTTTATTAGCAAGATGGTAGTCGTCTATTTGCTGTTGAAGCAGCTCTCGCTTTTCAAGCAGTGCCTTATTTATAGGGGTAAGTGTTTGAACGATATGTGCAAAACTTTGCCAAAATTGTGACTCACTTAAGTGAGTGCCAGGGAGTAATTGATTTTTAACGAAATCAGCGAGTTGTGTGTCTACGCTGAGTCCTGAATGTGTGAGAGTGTGGGACATAGTTGCCTTCCTTTAAACGGTCGCGATGTTGTTGTGTGCTTGTGCATAAGGCAACAATAACTCAAAAAGGCAATGTTGAGTGCTTTTTAGCCATTCACAAAATGTATAGCCACAATAACAACTATAAATTTACTAAATCTAGAAAAGGAGCCTAATGTTGAATCAAGCGCTACGGAACACACTCCTAGCCACTCTCACAACATTAAAATAATTTATACACTCGTTCGAAGGATTTTATTATGACAACATATCAACGCGAAACAGACACACTTTCTACTCTTTGCCAAACACAAGGCAGCGCATGGAAAGCTATTAACCCTGAATACGCAAGTCGCATGCGTTTACAAAACCGTTTTCGCACAGGGATTGAAATTGCGCAATACACAGCAGACGTAATGCGTGAAGATATGGCTGCATATGACGCCGACACAAGCCAGTACACGCAATCTTTAGGCTGTTGGCATGGCTTTACTGCCCAACAAATGATGATGGCTATTAAGCGCCATCAAAAAACAACTAAACGCAGCTATGTATACTTAAGTGGCTGGATGGTTGCAGCGCTTCGCTCTGCATTTGGTCCGCTGCCAGATCAAAGCATGCATGAAAAAACATCGGTACCTGCGCTAATTGAAGAAATTTACACGTTTTTAAAGCAAGCTGATGCACGTGAACTAGATCACTTGTTTAACGACCTAGATGAAGCAAAAGCGAACGGCGGCGATGTTCAAGCTGTTATTGATAAAATAGACAACTTTGAAACCCATGTTGTGCCAATTATTGCTGATATTGATGCCGGTTTTGGTAACGAAGAAGCAACTTACTTACTGGCTAAAAAAATGATTGAAGCCGGTGCATGTGCCATTCAAATAGAAAACCAAGTATCTGACGCCAAACAATGTGGTCACCAAGCGGGTAAAGTGACCGTTCCACACGAAGACTTTTTAGCAAAAATTAACGCAGTACGTTACGCCTTTTTAGAGCTAGGTATTGATAACGGCATTATTGTGGCGCGTACAGATTCATTAGGCGCCAGCCTTACTCAAAAAGTACCTGTGTCGCAAACACCAGGTGATTTAGCAAGCCAATACAATGCATTTTTAGAAACTACGCCAATTAACGGTGTTGATGATTTAAATGAAGGCGATACGGCAATGAAAATTAATGGCCAGTTATGTAAACCAACTCGCCTAGATAACGGTTTATACCAGTTCCGCGAAGGCACTGAAAAAGACCGCGTAGTATTAGATTGTATTACTAGCTTGCAGTCGGGCGCTGATTTACTGTGGATTGAAACAGAAAAACCACATGTTAAACAAATTGCAGAACTGGTGAATCGTGTAAAAGAACAGGTGCCAAATGCAAAACTGGTATACAACAACTCGCCTTCGTTTAACTGGACCCTTAAGTTTCGTGAGCAAGTGTATCAAGAGTGGGAAGAAGCTGGCCGTGACCTTAGTGCTTACCCAGGCCTTGGCGATAATAAAGGCCTTATGGCACCAGAAATGGATGCAACAGAGCTTGCACAAGCAGCCGATTTACTAGTGCAAAACTTCCAGCGCGATGGCGCACGTGAAGCAGGTATTTTCCATCACTTAATTACTCTGCCTACGTACCATACAGCTGCGCTAAGCACTGATATTTTATCAGAAGGTTACTTTGGCGATATGGGTATGCTGGCTTACGTGCGTGATGTACAACGCCAAGAAATTCGCCGCGAGCAAGCTTCTGTTAAGCACCAAGACCTAGCAGGGTCTAACATGGGCGATACACACAAAGAATACTTCTCTGGTGATAACGCGCTAAAAGCCGGTGGTGAAGACAACACCATGAACCAGTTTTAATTCCTAACTAGATAGTGTTACTCAAGGGCCAATAGGCCCTTTTTTATTGTTTTAATTTTTATTTAGATCAGATTTTAACTAACCTGAGCTCTGGTTAAGAGATTTACTAACGTATTAAATCATGGTGATATTTGAATTTTTTCTCTAGCCAGAGATTTTCAGTCAAAACAAGGCGAATTTACGCGTCAATAGCTAGCCTATTGCAAGTAAATTCAACGCAGTTAGGGCTGAAAATAGCTGCTCGAGATAGATTTATTATCCAGAGTTCAGGTTAACCAAATCATGTTGGATCACTATTTAACTACCTGAGTGAATTTACAGATCAGAGTTTAACTAACCTTTCATAAAAGGGCATATTTGGGGTGATTTTGCTGTAAAAAGCGTTTACAACAACTTTAAAAGGCAGGTAAGTGACTGATTTTTGCTTTAATAGACAAACTTAGCGAATTTATAAACCGATTTTTTACTAACTTCTCCGTACGATAAAACAAAATTTTACTAACTGATAGGCTATAAACAGTGACTCAAACCGATTTTTTACCAACTCAAGTTGCAAAAAATGCTATAAACCGAAATTTTACTAACTGAAGTTTTAGCTAAGTCCGATATTTAACTGTCACAGAAGTGTAAAGGGGGTTTACAGTTTGAATACTACGGCGATAAATACAAAAGCCACTTATTTAAAGTGGCTTTTATTTGAGCTATAAATATTATACTAATTTTAGGTTATTTAGTGTGTTTATCAAACCACCATTGAATATAAGCAACTTTGGTCATTAAGTTTGATGGGCGAGCTGTAATACCATGCGATGCATCAGGAATTCGCACCATTGCAGTATCAACGCCTTGTAGTTTTAATGCTTGATAAAACTGTTCAGTTTCTGAAATTGGTGTTCGGTAGTCAGATTCCCCAGTGAGCAACATAGTAGGAGTTTTGACGTTTCCAACATAGCTAATAGGCGAGCGTTTCATGTAATGCTCAATGTGATCCCATGGTTTACCTGGGAACCAATAATCAGCAAAAAACGGGTAAAAATCGGCAGTTAGTACAAAACTGATCCAATTAATAACCGGTTTGGCAACTACAGCCGCAGCAAAGCGATCTGTATGACCCACAATCCATGCAGTTAATACACCGCCACCAGAGCCACCGGTTACAAACAATTTAGACTCGTCAATAAAGCCTTTCGCTATTAGCGCATCAACACCTGTCATTAAGTCGTCAAAATCGTTACTTGGGTAATTGTGATGAATAGTTTGTGCAAACTCTTTACCGTATGAATCACTACCACGTGGGTTCATGTATAAAACGATATTGCCTTTGGCTGCAAAAAGTTGAATTTCAGCGCTAAAATGTGGGCCATAATTAGCGACAGGGCCGCCGTGTATTTCTAGTATTAGCGGATATTTTTTACTGCTATCAAATTCTGGTGGGTAAGCAACCCAACCTTGAATAGGTAACTCATCGTGACTTGATTTAACCCAAATTTCTTCCACTTTAGCCAAAGCTTTGTCGCCCAGTGCATCTGCATTAAGGGTAGTTAAACGCTGCGCTTTACCGCGTTTAATTGTTGCTATATCAGCAGGGCGCTGAGTATCGGCAAGGGTAAAGGCTACTTCGCCATCTTCGCTTACATCAAAGTCGCCACCAGAATAAGGGCGTCCAAAGGCAACGCTGCCAATTTGGGTTGTTATTATTTTTCGCTTGCCACTGCGTGGTTGATAGGCGAGGGCGGTTTGACCTTTATCGGCGTAACTAAAGTACACACCTTTTGAATTGGCACTCCATTTTATTTGACCTACGCTTCTATCAAAATTTGGCGTTAAGCTAGTTGTGTTACCTGTTTTTAAATCACGAATGTAAAGTTGAGCATTTTCGTAGTTAGTGCGTTTATCATCGTAACCTGTGTACACTAAGTAACGACCATCGGGCGATACTTTAGGCTGCTCATCAGGACCATTTCGATCAGTAATTTCAGTTATATTTTGCGAGGCCAAATCGAGTTTATAAATTTCACTATTTGTGGGTTTTAGCTGGTTGTTTGTGTGCCTGTTCGCAGAAAAATAAAGTGATTTACCGTCTTTACTAAAACTTACATCGCCCGCGTTATCAAATTCATCATCAGTGAGTTGTTTAGCATTACCTCCGTTAGCATCTATGGAAAATAATTGGCTAAAACCTTTTTGTGTGTAACCGCCACCATCTGAACGGTAATACACATCATCAATAAATTTGGCGGGCTTTGCCCAGGTTGCGCCTTTTGGTTTACCTGGTAAGCTCACTGGCGCTGAATTAGCGCTTGGGACAAACATGCTAAATATTAATTGGTTAGAATCAGGGCTCCATGTAATCGAACGTGGACTACTCGTTAAGTTACTAATTTTTGCCATAGCACCTGTTTTAAGCCATTTAATATATATTTGGCTGCTGCCATCGCGGGTTGATATAAACGCAAGGCGTTGACCATCAGGAGAGAGTACTGGCGAATAATCCATATGTACGCCAGAGGTTAGCGGCTGCATTTGTTTGGTTTTGTAATCAACAGACCAAATATTACCAACTTTGCGATCTGTTTTTATATCCATTCGGTTACGCACAAAATAAACAGTTTTACCGTCTTCGGTTATATCTATTTGATTAGCATATTCTAAATTAAACACGTCTTGCAGTTGTAGTGTATTTGTTTCAGCGTAGGCTAAATTGCTACAGCCTAAAATGAGGCTAAGTGTTAAAAGCTTTTTCATTTTTATCCCTGTTGTTACTTTTTTTAATTTGCTAAGTAGTTATATGTTAGGGATTATTAAATTAACAGTAGGATGCGATGAAGCTCTTATTTAAATCTATGAGTTAAAGCTGTAAAGGGGGTTTACAGCTTCTATTTGTGGTTGTGTAAAAGTGTTTAGTTAGCTGAGTTACACAGGGCTTTTATGTCTTTTATAAGCGCTATGCCATCAGCGTTGTCGCCATGTACGCATAAGCTATGGGCGTTGAGCGTTAGTTTTTTTCCAGTTTGTGTTGTCACGCTGCCATCGGATAAAAGCTGAGTTACTTGTTTTAGTAATGCAGCTTTGTTGTGAACGCTACCCTCAAGTGTTCGTGACACTAAATGCCCGTCGTCGGTGTACTGCCTATCGGCAAATGCCTCAAGTATTAGATCAACTCCTGAATCTTTAGCTATTTGAATGTACTTATTGGCATTTTTAGTCGCTAAAATCATTAGCTTTAAATCTATTGGGTAGCTGGCGATTGCATTTATAACGGTTTGTAATATTTGATCATTTGCCATCATGTCGTTATAAAGTGCGCCGTGGGGTTTTACATAGCTAAGTGTTAAACCTTGTACTTTTGCCATCCCCTCAATAGCGGCTATTTGATAGTGCAGGCAATTTGTAAGCTCTTTTTCGCTAAGTACCATTGAGCGTCTACCAAAGCCCTGCTTGTCTGGGTAGCTTGGGTGAGCACCAATTTGTACGTTATGTTGTTTGGCAAGTACAAGAGTGTTTGCCATTACGTCGGCGTCACCTGCATGAAACCCACACGCAATGTTAGCCATATCAATATGTGGCATAACGTCATCGTCTAGCCCCATTTTCCACGCGCCAAAGCTTTCGCCTAAGTCACAATTGAGCTTCATATTAGTGCACCTTTTGCGGTTTTATTGTGACAGGTAATACGCCGTTAGCCGGTGCTTCTCCTAGTAACACTTTTGCAAGTGCGGTAAAAGCAGGACCAGACACAATATCGTTTTTATCTATATCAATATTATATGCATACGATGCAAGTACGGCATTTGCATAATCGCCAAATTTAGCAATGTCATAAGGTGCTCTTAGGCTTATAAATACAGTGCTTTTATTACTCTGCTTTGCCACTTTTAATAATGACTCAAGTGCTTTTGGCTGCTCTGCATTATTAAGTGCAAAATTTGAATCATCTTTTAAATCATCCATACCGCCAATTTCGACCGCACTTTGATTAGGCGTTGCATTACCGGCGATAACTACATCAGCAGCCTGTATTTGTGCTTTTGCATGTGCTGGATTAAACCCTTGTAAACTACTACAGCTATAGTTAAGTTTCTGCTGGCTGATAGCTTCAATCGCTTGCTGCATTGCCATACATTTACGCGTGTCGGGCATAATAATATGAATATTACTTCCTGCTTTTAAATTAAGCGGCAAAGTACTGTTATTATTTTTAACCTGCGTTATTGCCTCTACAGCAAGCTGCGCTTCTATTTCGCGATGTGCTGCACTGCCAATTGTTTGCTTTGCATTTATGAGCGCGGTAATAGGTTCAAAATTAGTGCTTAATCTAAATTTATTTTTTAGCGTAATTATACGCTGTGCCGATTGTGCTATTTCTTGCTCATCAAGTTGGTTTGATTTAACCGCTGCAACAAGATCTTTAATAAGATCATCGAGTTTATTTAAATCATCTGGTGTTCTAATTTCAATAGGCATTAGGGCAATGTCAGCTCCAGCGACAAATGTATTTATTACCGCTTGAGTTGGTGTGAAGAAGTTACTAATACCAGCCATATCAAGCGCATCAGTTACTACAACTCCTTGGTAATTAAGCTCGCCACGTAAAATATCAGTAATGATTGCGCGCGACATTGTTGCTGGTTTTACCATAGTTTTGCCATTAACACTTATAAACGTTGTGCTATCAAGCGCTGGGTATTGAATATGCGCCGTCATTATCATACCTGGGTTTTGCTTGGCGATAATGTGTTTAAACGGTGCTAGGTCTTGCTCGTAAATAACTTCTTTTGCATGGTTTACTTTAGGCAAGCCTGTATGGCTATCTACGTTTGTATCGCCGTGACCCGGAAAGTGCTTTAACGAGGTAATCACGCCATTGCTTTCAAATCCTGCAACCTGTGCGGCGCCCAATTTACTCACTAATGCTGGGTTTTCACCAAACGAGCGTACGTTAATAACTGGGTTGTCGGGGTTCATGTTTACATCAACCGTGGGCGCGTAGTTTACATTTATACCCAGCGAGTTTAGTTCTTTAGCTATAACTGTTGCTGTTTTTGTCGCAAAGCTTATACCGTGTTTTTTGTAGGTTGCGCCAATCGACATATTACCGGTAAATGAGGTGGCAACATCGCGTGGTAAACGCGCTACACGTCCGCCTTCTTGATCTATTGATATAAATAGCGGCAGCTTACTACTAGACTTACTTGCTGCCGACTGCAATTGGCTATTAAGCGTAATTGTTTGCTCTATCGATTGAGTGTTTTCAGAAAATAAAATTACCCCACCAATATCGTATTTTGCAATAGCGGTAGCGAGTTCATTAGGTAACTCGGTCATTGGAGTTCGGCATTTATTACATACTCCTTGCTGGCAGAAGTAACGAAAGTCGAGTATTAGCTTTTGCCCAAGTTGTTGTTCAAGAGAAAGCACGGGTTTAGCAAGCGAGGATTGTAATGGCATTAAGCACCCAGATAAAAAAACGATAGACGATACAATACACTTATTTAGCAAAACACACTCCAAAGCTAAAAAGTAGATAAGTGTAAGCAGCTTAACTACTTTTTGAGGTAACTGCAAAAGAAGGATTTTTTGCAGAGGAACCAATAACGTATTGTAAAAGTTAAAGAAAATTTATAATTTTGCTATTAGCGAAAAGTTATATTTAGTTATATTTTTTGTGGCTTTGTTAATATTAGATAATAAATTTTCAAGAGGGTATAATTGCGGGCTTTATATACAATTACAGGTTCGGGTACTGAATACCTGTACTTAGGATGGCATGCGTTTGCGAAAAAAATTATTAACGGCCTTAAATCTTCGATTTCTTATTTTGCTTTTAGCGATTACGGCTTCCATTAGTACTTTAGTAAGTAGCTTTTATTCTACCTACCAAGTACAAAAAGAGCAGTTAACAGCTTACACGCTAAAAAGTAACTATGCTTATGCCAATAAACTGGCATCAGCAACAGATAATTTTTTAGAATCCGCAATGCAACAACTGGCCTATTCAGCTAAAAAAATAGAGCAAAGAGTTGATGATGAAGATTTATTAAACCAAGAATCGACCCGCTTACACTTACAAACGAATAGCTTTAACTCAGTTGTAATTAATAAGCATAGTGTTGTTGTCGCAACCTCTCCTAGATTTCCGCAACTTATTGGTGAATCAATCCACTCACCCGGCGCTGTACAAGCGCTACAAGAAAAAAGACCATTAATCAGCGCACCTTATATGTCGGCTGCTGGGAACTTTATTGTTTTTATTTCTCATCCTTTGTTTAATCAAAGTGGAGATTACCTTGGTTATATTGGTGGCTCCCTTTATCTAAAGGAGCGTAATATTTTAAATAGCTTGTTAGAGCAGCATTATTATGAGGGTGGAACATATATTTATGTGGTCGATGCCAGTAGGCGAATTCTCTATCACCCAGATCAGGCACTAATAGGGACAGTCGTCACAAATAATTCAATCACTAATAATATGATTACAGGCCAAAGCGGTACTTCTATTGTTAAAAATAGCCAAGAGATAGAAATGCTAGCAGGCTTTTCCTCCGTGCCTAAAGCAAAATGGGTAATTGTCGCTCAGCGGCCTGTAAGAGCAACGCTTTCGTCACTTGATTTACTCATAACTGAAGTAATAAAACGTACATTACCGATGGCTGTTATTACGTTTCTTTTAATCGGTTTTTTTGCTCACTTTATTTCCAGGCCTTTAAAACAACTAGCAGACAAAGCAAATACACTTGACGATCCAACAAGTATTGAAGAGCTAAAAAGTGTTAAATCTTGGTACTTTGAAAGCCAAAGACTAAAAATTGCAATGCTCAATGGAGTTAATACTTTGCAAATGCAGATAGGTCAGCTTCGTCATGATGCGCAAACAGATCCCCTAACTGATACTCATAACCGTAGGAGTTTAAACGGTTTATCAAACCAATTGATGTTTAAGCAAACTCCATTTGCTATTTTAGAGATAGACATCGATTTCTTTAAGCGAGTTAACGATACCTTTGGCCATGATAAAGGAGATGAAGCTCTTAAATCGCTTACTGATATTATCAAAAAATTATCTCGAAAAGACGATATCGTAGCACGTATAGGTGGTGAAGAATTTGTACTTGTCTTGCCTAATGAAAACAGCCAAAGTGCGCTCAAAATAGCAGAGCGACTACGTAAAACTGTTGAGTCTACAAATATGGAAACTATCGGCTTTATAACAATTTCTATTGGTATTGCAACTTGGCCTGATCACAGCAACGACATAGACCAAGTTTACAAATGTGCAGACAAAGCACTTTACCATGCGAAAGAAAATGGCCGAAATCAGTGCATTGTTGCTGATTAATAGTGTGTTTCGATAGGTGAATAGTTAATTGCAATTTCTACATTGCTCACTGAGCTATAGCTGTTTAGAGCACTAGACAATTGTGCAATATCAACATCCTTTTCAACAAGTAATGTGTAATTGTGAGCTGTTGACTTGACTAACTCATAATTATTTTTTAACTCATCAGGCACAGAATCGGTATTTAATGTAATTGTAAGAGTACCTGTTACTACCCCTTTTTGTTTTAAGTTCTGATTATAAATAACGTCGCCTTTAAATAACTGCTCAGAGTTAAAGATAAGTTTATCACCCGATGAATTTATGCTTTTAGATGCATTTTTAATAACACCTTGACTACTTTCTTTTTTAGGGAAAATAGTGTCACTTTTCTGGTTCTTAGATGATTCTTTTATAATGATTTCTGCTGTTTTAGGTTGTGCCTGAGAGTTGTTAACCTCTGTTTTTTCACTGTTATTACATGCAGATAGTAATAAAACTGCAATTATTGGCACTGCACTTGTAAAAATTATTTTTTGCATTCGTTTACCTTTGTTTACTTTTCTTTAAATTTAAAGCTATTCAGCCTTATTCAAGTCTGTATATTAACAACTTAACTAGGCGTTTACATAAAATAATCAATTTAAAAACATTAAGTGTTTAAACATAATAAACACAAACAGGTGGATACATGTCTCAATTTAAGTTAACAACTATTGCCATGGTTGTAGCATCAACATTAGCAGCAGGTGAGCTAACGGCCGCTGAACAAACTCGATTTTATGATGTAAGTGCTACAAATGCAGTTACTCAGGGTACTTCTTTAGCTGCTGTTCAGCAGAGAACCTTAGCGGAACGCGCCACTGTATCGGGTCAAAAATCTATTTACGATGCACAAATGGGTAAAGCAACATTTTTATGGCAAGCAATAGGTCAGCGTAAGCCTGACATGGATTTAATCGCACCTGATAACCGTAATCAATATGCTGCTGACTTTTATATTGAAACTTTAACAGGTATTAGTAATCGTAAAGCAACAGCATCTTCTGCTGTTATGGTTGATTTATCAGAGCAAAAACGCGGTTCTATTAGTGCAAAATACAAACAACAAGTAAACGGTGTTGAAGTTTTTAACCGCGAATACAACTTGTTAATGGATAAAGAGTACAACCTAGTAGCAAGTTCGGGTTATTTTGCTGATACGTCGTCATCTAAAAATAAACTTGCTGCGTTAACTGGTTTTGTAAGCTCTGAGCAAAGTATAAGAAAAGCATTTAGTGAATTAGCAAATATTGATGTCTCACTTCGTAAAATTGGTAACGAAGGTGGATATGCAAAATATGAGGCTAAATCATTAGATGATTCTAAGATTGTTTTAGGTACACCACGTGCAAAAGAAGTGTTTTTTGAAGTTGCAGGCGAGCTTAAATCAGCTTACTACATTGAAGTAGAAGTAGCAGAAGCAGGCTCTTTAGAAAGTGACTACTTTAGCTACGTAGTAGATTCAAATAACAGCAAAGTATATTTTGCGAAAGATTTGAAATCTCATGCAGCTGACTTTAATTACCGTGTTTACGCTAACCAAGATGGCTACCCAATGGAAAGCCCGCACGGTGATGTAATTCCTGCAGATGGCCCAGGACAAGTAGACGAGACTGAGATTTTAGACGCGCCAATGGTATCTCTATCTTACTACAGCAAACTAAGCACAATGGACCCATGGTTAGCTGATGACGCAACAACAACATCAGGTAATAACGTATTTGCTTACGCAGATGTGGTTGCACCTCAAGACTTTAGTGAAGGTGACTTTACCGCTGAAACAACAGCAGATTTCACATTTGACTACCCTTATCGAGTAGATGAAGTCGCAAATAGCTACGCAAACCGTAAAGCGGCTATTGTTAACTTGTTTTACATGAATAACTTTTTACATGATTTTTTCTATGACCATGGCTTTGATGAAACGTCAAATGTAGCGCAGGTATCTAACTTTGGTCGTGGCGGCGTAGAAGGTGACCCGATTGAAGCACAGGCTCAAGATAACTCAGGTCGTAATAACGCAAATATGTCTACGCCAGCTGATGGTGCTAGCCCACGTATGCAAATGTACTTGTACAACAGTAAAGATGCCACTGTTGGTGTAGATTTTGGTATTACAGTAACTTCACATGACTCTTTAGGCCTTTTAGCTTCAACAAAAGAATCTGGCTTTGGTAAATACCAATTCAGTGATGTGGCTGCAGAAGTTGTCCGTTTAGATGATGGAAATACAGTAGATTCAACAAGTATTAATGATGGTTGTGAGCCTGCTATAAATGCTGCTGAACTAGCAGGGAAAATTGCAATTGTAGACCGTGGTTCATGTGCTTTTACGATTAAAGTAAAAAATGCACAAGATGCAGGTGCAATAGCAACTATCGTTGTTAATAATGACCCAGATACGGCAGAACCGGCACCAATGGGCGGTGAAGACGATACTGTAACCATTCCAAATATGGGTTTAAATTACGCTGATGGTCATGCAATGTATGACCTAATTGATGCTGGTGAAGTTGTTACTGTAGACATGTTTACCAAAGCAACATTAAAAGATGGTACGTTTGATAATGGTATTATTGCTCATGAATGGGGTCACTACATTAGTAACCGTTTAGTCGGTAATTCATCAGGCCTTATTAACTTCCAAGGCCGCGCAATGGGCGAAGGCTGGGGCGATTTCCACTCATTAATGTTTATCGCTAAAGAAAGCGATATAAATATTACAGGTAACGATAAGTTCCAAAAAGCATATGGTAGCGGCACATTTGTAGAAGACTTCTACTTCGGTATTCGTCGTCTTCCTTATTCAACTGATACAGATGTAAATGCATTGTCGTTCCGCCATATTACTGAAAATGCTGGTGCTGATATTGGTATATCACCAACAAGCGTGGCTTCTCCTCATGCTGCCGGCGAAATTTGGGCAACTGTATTATGGGAAAACTACGTAGCGCTTATCAACGAGCATGGCTTTAATGAAGCACAAACTCGAATGGCAGATTACTTAGTTGCAGGTTACAAATTAACACCTATAGCACCAACCTACACTGAAGCACGTGATGCTATTTTAGCTGCTGCCTATGCAGTAGACCCTGCTGATTACAAGTTAATGGTAGGTGCATTTGCTAAACGTGGTATGGGTCTTGGCGCAGTATCGCCAGATCGTTTCAGTAATGACCTTACTGGTGTGGTTGAATCAGATAAAACACAGCTTTCTAGCTATGCATTTGCAAGTGCTGACTTAAACAACATGTACAATGGTACAGAGCTTGGTTTTTGTACTAACGACAATATTTTAGATAAAGGCGAAACGAGTACGGTTAGCGTAACAATTACTAACCGTGGTAGTGAAGTACTTAGTGGTACAACAGCGCAACTGACAGTTATAAGCGATCATGATGTAACATTTGAAAATGATGGTTTACTTACTTTTGGTGAAGTTCAACCGTACGAAGCAATAACTAGTAACGATATTAAAGTTACTTTGAACGAAGCGGGTACAGCTGAAACACTAGAAATTGAAGTCACATTCCCTGAAATTGAAACGGACGATGATATCGTTGAAGCACTTGATCAAACACTTACGTTTGAAGTAAATATGGGCTTTAAGTCAGAAATACCTGTTGGAGCTGTAGTTTCAGATGATATGGAAGTAGCAAGTTCATCACTATTAGATTTAAAAGAAAACGTAATGTTTGGCGGTGACTTAGCTGTTGGCACTCAGGTTATGGATAATAGTGGTAATATTGCCTTCTTTGAACAAGGTGGGTTTGAGCTAGGCACACAGGCAATGCGCCTTGTAAATAATGGCTTCCAATCAGATGTAGCAATAGAGAGTAAGCCATTCGAAGTTGGTTACTCAGGCGACTTTGAAATCTCGTTTTGGCATTTCTATAGTATTGAGCAAAACTGGGATGGTGGTGTTGTAGAAGTTAGTGTTAATGGCGGTGACTGGGTTGATGCCACTGAAATTGGCGGCACATTTGATGTTGGCTATGACGCTGTTCTAATCGAAAACGATTCTCAAGAGCTTCAAGAACGTGAAACATACACAGGTAATAACGTACAAGATAGTGGCGCGTATGGTAATTATGAAACTATCAACTTTGGTGATGCCCTAAACGGCAACTTAGTAAAAGTACGCTTTAGAATTTCATCAGATGGCGCAGTAAGTGATTTAGGTTGGTGGATTGATAACCTAACTATGTCTAACGTTTTATCTCCTGTATTTTCTGAGCTTGTAGCGGGTGATTCGCTAGCATGTGATAACGCAGCCCCACTTGTTTTAGTCGAAAGTGCATCAGCGGAAATTACTGAATCTGCTACAGGAACTATTACAGCAACAGCGTCAGATCGCAATGGTCAAACACTAACTTATGCTTGGACTCAGGTTAGCGGTAGTGCTGCTACGCTCACAGGTACCGACACTGCAACTTTGAGCTTCACACCTGCAGCTATTACTGCAGATGAAGAGCTTGTTTTTGAAGTTGCCGTAAGTGATGGTGTAACAACTGTGACTCAACAAAGTACTGTAATGGTAAAAAATGAAGCGGTAGCAACTGTGCCTGTAACAGAATCAAAATCTAGCGGTGGTGGTAGTTTTGGCTTTATAGCTTTATTACTTACTCCATTAGTATGGTTTAATAGACGTCGCAAAAACGTTAGTAAATAAGTTTAAATAACATCCGTCAACTCTAAGCACATGACGGTTTTAATGAAAGGCCAGTAGCGTTTGCATCTGGCCTTTTTTATACACTTAGTTTGATGTTTTTAGTCCTGAGCACAGTAAATACATAGACCAAGTTTAAAAATGTGCTGGTAAAGCACTTTACCATGCAAAAGAGCATGGCCGTAATCAGTGCATTGTTGCTGATATTAGCTAACCACTGCTTAGCTAACCACTGCTTAGCTAAGTAATACTTTACATTGAACTTAAATTGATAAATTCTCTACAAAGAGTGCATGAGTTTATTAAGCCAGCCATCAGCTTTTGATGGTTTGTAAATCATTACTATGTCTTCGCTGTAGCGACTGTTAACCCCCTTTACAGTTAATTTTTTAAGCCCTAAATCATCAATCACGAAATTTGGTAAATATGCCAACGCCAAGCCACTTTGTATCACCTCTATTAATGCACTGTAATCGCTACATCTAAATACAATATTGCGCGGGGCTATTTCATCTTGCCAACCGTCGGAGCCAATACCTTGTTCAAGGCCGCACAGTGGTGAAAACAACGGGCATGCAAAAGACAACTGTAGTAATTGGTTTTTATTGAGTGTTAAAAAGCCTTTTTGTACTAGCTGATGTGAAGGAGACGCAGCTACACTAAACTCAGTATTAAATACGTCAACCGCCACTAAATTAGTATGTGAGCTGTTGTTTAATGCCTCGCGAGTAACTAGCGCAATATGCGCCGAACCTGATGCAACTTGGCTTATGGCTTCACCTTCAAATACATTATTAATACGTACCGAGCAGGGCAGGTGGCTAAGTGGTGTAAGCAGCCTCTTTAAACCACTTTTAAGTAAAATAGCAGGGCCTGCAATTACTGCATTAAATTTATGATTATCGCTTTTAAAGCGGCTAGTGAGCTGTTGGTAGTTATGAACTAAATCGCTACTGTGCTTAACAAACTCTTTGCCTTTATCATTAAGTACTAAGGTTTTACCCACACGATTGAATAGTTTAGTGGCTAAGCTTGCCTCAACTTTTTTTAGGGTTTTAGAAAGCGCACCAGCGGTAACATTAAAATGCTTAGCGGTTGTGTGCAGGTTTTGCGAACCCGCCACGTGAATTACTTTTTCAATGTCATCTAAATGCATAGCGCCAAACCGTATTGATTAAAAGGAAACAACTAACAACTTATTATCGATTATTTATACATAAAAATCAGCTTATAGTAGCGCTATATTAATTTGGAGCATAAACATGAAACACATACTGTTATTTTTTATTTTGTTTTCAACAACAGTTTTAGCAAACACTCCCCTACACAATTCACAAAATACGCATAAGAGCCACAGCTATGTAGGGCTTCATGGCATGGCGCTTATATTAGCAAACGATAAAGTGCTTGCCAGTCACATGCCTTTATATGCCACTCCCCACGACTACCAAATAGTGTATGAAGTAACTACAAGTGATACCCACTTAAAAATAATCAAAGATGCTTTAAGAAAAGCAGCAAACGAGCAAAGCCAGATCACTATTTTACCAAGTAAGTTTAACCTAAACTTATTAATAAATAAGAAGACACCCATTTTAAATACCACTGTGTTTAATGGTCATTTTGAACGCGGAGGTACGGCCCTGTTTTCGACAAAGCTGACTTTTAAAAACCCGTTATATGTAAAAAAACTCGCTATTACACAACCCGTAAAAGCAGAGTTTGATTTAATAAAGGTATCAGCAGGGCAGGGGGTGGTAATTCATAAAATACAAAGTAAACCAAGCTATGACTCGTTAAGCTTAGTGTCGCTTATTAAGGGGAAGTATAACGGGGAATTAGAGTGCGACAGCGCAATAAATACAACGCTTGCAAGTAAGCTAACGGCGTGCTTTAAAAACGCCCCCAGCTATTTAGAAACAAAAGATTTTGCGATTAATTAATTCATAAATAACGGCGATTTTAGCTTTAAAAGTGCTGTTTATATAAAGTGTTAATGGGCATTAAGTATGTAGAGGTGTACCTGAATATACTCACCATTAAGTAATTTGACTTGAGTAAATATGTGGCAGGCAAACGCTGCATACCCATGCAGCGTTTACTGCCATTTGTTTAGCCCTAATTAAAACTGATAGCTTACCCTTGCTGAAAAGTTACGCCCAGGTTGGGTGTATTGGCTAAAATCAACACTTTGCGATTGACCTGCAATCAACTCAAAAGGTACATATTCTTTATCGAGCAAGTTAAGTACACCTACATTTAGCTGCCACGCTTGCCATTCGTAGTTTGCGTATAAATCAACAACCACGTAACCATGCCCTTGCGTAGTTTTATCATCGTTTGCATCAAGTACTACATCCGATTGCGATTTAGCTAAACGCAACGCAGCGGTCCAGTTAATATTACCCAGCTCTGTACTTAACAATATTGAGCCATTTAACGGGCTAATGCTGGTAAGTGGCTGATCGGTTTCTTTGTTTTCACCATCAACGTAAGCTACGTTTGCCTCAAGTAGTATATTTTCAGCGACATACATGGCAATTCCGGCTTCTACACCGCTTATTTGTGTTTCGCTAATATTTTGATATTGATACAGCGTTTTGTTTACGCCAGGAATGTACGTTGGCTCAACACCCACTACGGCGGTTTCAATAAAATCATCGAATGCTGCATAAAAAGCACTTAAGTTTACGCTAATATCGCTGCTGGCGTATCTTAGTCCAAGCTCAAACGAGTCACTGCTTTCTGGGTCTAAATCGGCGTTTGGTAATATTTGATAAAACGGCTCAACGCCGTGGCTTTGATAGGCTTGGTCGTGTGGTGGTATTTTAAAGCCTCGTACGTATTGCCCGTACCACGATAAGTTATCATCCACTTGGTATATAACACCTAGCTTAGGCGAGAAAGCAGATTCGGTAATATCATCAAGCTGCGCATCAGCGTAAAGCTCATCACTTTTAGCTTCTAGGATGTAGTAATCATATCGCACGCCTGCAATAACCGACCAGGCACTGTTTTTAAACGAAATACTGTCTTGTACATAAGCGCCAATTAAAGAGGTGTCAGCCCCCGGGAATGCTTTTTGTTTTTGGTCTGTAAAATCAACCGTGCCATCAGCTAAAACACGTGTTTTTAAACGTGGGCGAGTGGTGTCGTATAAGTCGATATCAACTCCGTATACCACTTCGTGATCGGTGGTTTCTCCTTTAAGCTCTTTATTAAATATCGCTTTTACACCTAAAATATTTTGCTCAAAGCGATAGTCGTTATAATCGGTGTAGGTGCTTGCGCCACTAATTTGATCGCTTTGCTGCTCGTAACTACTATAAGACACTTGCCCATACCACTTATCGAACGCGGCTGTTGCTACCTCAGAATGGTAATCTAGCGCCAGTGACCAACTCGTGTCGTCTTCTTCGGTTTCTTGAATGGCGGGAGTTATTTCTTGCTCAATTGTTTGATTAAAGTAATCAAGGGTGTATTTAAGTGTGCGTTTTTCATCAAGCTGTTGCTCAAATTTAACTAATAAAGCATCCGACTTAGCATCATAACCGGGTAAGTTTTCGTCATAGTTTTGTACTTCTTCGCTGTCGCGGTGGCTATACACGGCGCTTACTGCAAAGTCGCCTAAGTCTTTTGCAGCAGTAATATCGGCGGCTACTTGATTACTTTGACCTTGATACCCAAGCGCCATTTTTACAAAGCTGCTGTTATTTTTTAAATAATCACTAGGATCTTTAGTGGTTATAACCACAATGCCACCAAGTGCATCAGAGCCATATAATGACGATGCAGCACCTTTGGCTACTTCTACTTGTTTTACACCTGCTACGTCAAAATAATTACGGCCAACTAAATAGCCCCCTCCACCTGCATAACCATCGTTGGTGCGTCGGCCATCTTTTATAAATACAACCCGGTTACCACCAACACCACGTACTGTAAGTGTTTGCGCGCCTGCGCCACTGCCTGTCGTTGCAATGCTTGGGTCGTACTTAAACATGGTTTGTAAATCTACAGCTAGCTGACGCTCTATGTCTTGCTCGGTAATAACAGTAACTGAGCCTGTAACATCTTTAAGCTTTTGCTCAAAGCGCGAGCCACTTACAACAATATGATCGTCAATTATGTTTTCGGCAATGGCAGTGCCCGAGCCAAGTAGTAAGGTTGCTATAGCAGTAAATCTAAACGCAGAGGGATTCATTTTAACTCCAAATGATAATAGTTATTATTTATGGCGGAGATGTTACAACTAAGTCAAATTAAGATCAATTAATTATGATAATCATTTTCATTTATATTTAACTGGTTATAATAGCCAAAAAATAAAACCGGAGTGTGTAATGAAATACCTATTTATATTGTTTGCTTTAATGGCCCAATCTGCACTTGCACAAGAGCGCGTTATTAGCGCTGGCGGCACCCTTACTGAAATAATTTATGCGCTAGGCAAACAAAATACCCTTGTAGCTGTTGATCAATCGAGCATGTACCCGCACCAAGCCACGCAATTACCGCAAGTGGGCTATTATCGCGATTTAGCTGCAGAAGGCGTACTTTCAATGCGTCCAACCACCTTGTTAGCGCTTGAAGGCGCAGGGCGAAGCCAAGCACTTAAGCAAATTGAGGCAACAGGGGTTAAGCTAATTCATTATAAAAAGCCGACCTCAGTTAACGAGCTACTTGAGCTTATAAAACGCCTTGGTACCGACTTAAACGCCAAGCAAAAAGCACAAACACTTATTACACACATTACAAAATCGTTACCTGAAAAAGCAAAAGCGCAAACACACAGCGCGCTATTTTTACTCTCAGCTAATGAGCGCGGGCTTATTGCAGCCGGGCAAGAAACCGTCCCTAATTTATTATTTAGCTATGCAGGCATTACCAATATAGGCGCTACGCATTCAGGCTTTAAAGCAATTAACACCGAAGTACTTGCTATAAATCAGCCCGACTTTTTAGTAGCCCCAGCCCATGTTGTACACAGCCTTGGCGGTAAGCAGGCTTTTTGTGAGCAACCTACACTACGCTTATTAAAAGCGGCGCAAACCTGTAACTTACTTGTAATGGATAGCCTACTTTCGCTTGGCATGTCGCCACGTATTGCCACAGCAATTAATGAGCTTAACGAGTACAAAGCCCACTTATGAACACCCTAACATTGAGCCGTTTTAACCCTGTAACACTTAGCCAAACCCATAAATGGATGCTATTAGCCTCTGTGTGTATTTTTGCTTTGGCGCTACTTAGCATAGGGTATGGGCCAGCAGGGTGGGATTGGCGTTTAGCCATTGCTTGGCTTGCACCCGAGCGCTTTAATCAGTTTGATGCGCTGCAAATAAATGTCGTAATGCAAATACGTTTGCCACGCTTTGTGCTTGCAGTGCTTGTAGGGTTGGTGCTTGCCCAAACAGGCGCGTCAACGCAAGCGCTGTGCCGCAACCCATTGGCCGATCCATCTATTATTGGCATTAGTGCGGGTGCGGCTATGGTTGCTGTGGCGTTTATAGCACTTAGCGCGCAGTTTAATTTTAACGCGCAGTTGTATTTACCTTATGCCTCTTTTTTAGGGGCGCTTGGTGTTACCTCGCTGGTATATTTTATTGCCAAGCAGCAAGGGCAAATTAATATCACCACACTTATATTAGTGGGGGTGGCTATTAACGCGTTAGCATTTGCGGTTATTGGGCTACTGAGCTTTTTTGCCGACGATAGCGCGCTACGATTAATAAATTACTGGACCATGGGCTCATTAGGCGGAGCAAGCTGGAGCACGATTATTCAAGCTGCGCCGTTACTGTTTATCAGCCTAATTGGCCTGTGGCGGTTAAAAGAGCCCATGAACTTACTCCTTATTGGCGAGTCACAAGCTCAGTACCTAGGGGTAGACACCAACAAGCTCAAACTATATGTAATTATACTTGTTGCACTAGGAGTAGGGGCGGTTGTGGCACTTACCGGCTTAATAGGGTTTGTTGGATTGGTAGTCCCGCATATTGCCCGATTAATGGTGGGGCCGCATTTACGTAATATGCTGCCGCTTTGTATGCTAATTGGCGTAGTGGTATTGCTACTTTCTGACTGGCTAGCACGCATTGCCATAATGCCATCAGAGCTACCCATTGGAATTATTACTGCATTATTGGGTGCGCCATTGTTTATTTATTTAATAGTGAAAAATAAGCGAGGTTGGTCATGATCACGTTTAACAATCTAAGCGTTGGCTTTGATAATCACAGCGTTTTAAACGCTATTAATGGCAGCGCTAAACAAGGGCAACTTGTAGCACTACTTGGTGAAAATGGCGCAGGTAAATCTACCTTGCTGCATACCTTAGCAGGTATGCACTCCTTTACAGGCAGTGTACTTTTTAATGCTAAGCCGCTGGCTGCTCACGCTAAAAAAAGCCTAGCCACACAGCGTGCAGTAATGATGCAAGCTAACCACGTCGGGTTTGATTTTACAGTATTTGAGCTTATTGCCATGGGCCGCTACCCGTATGTAGAGTCATTAAAAATGCAAAGCGAAAAAGTACATAAATACGCCGCTATTATGGATTTAAGTAATTACTTAACTCGCCGCGTAAGTGCGCTTTCGGGCGGGGAGCAACAACGCGTACATATGGCGCGTACTTTAGCGCAACTAAACGCCTTTACACAATCGGCCAAGCCAAAACTAATGCTGCTCGACGAGCCTACATCAGCACTTGATATGCGCCACCAACATGCTTTGCTCAGCTGCGTTAAAACCTTTGTAGAGCAGGGTAACAGCGCCATTATTGCAATACACGATCTAAATTTGGCCAGCCTTTATGCAACCGATGCTATTTTACTGCACAACAAAAAAGTGCTGCAAAGTGGGCCTATAAACACCGTATTAACTGAACAAAACTTACAACAAATGTACGCCATGAAACTGCACGTAAACCCTCATCCTTATAACGATGCACCCATGGTTTTTTCTCAACGTCAGGAGTTTTTATGAGAGAGCAAGCGTTAAACGATGCACGCACCTTGGTTTACAAAACCAATGCTGGTGTCATGTCGACCATTTCTAATAATTTACGCGGCTACCCGTTTGGCTCAGTAACCCCCTATATGTGCGACGAACAAGGCCGTGTTTACTTTTTTATTAGCGATATAGCCCAGCACACTAAAAACTTAAAGCACGACTCTCGTATGAGCCTTACCATATTTGACGCCGCCGACTACGGCGATCAAAACGAGCACGGCCGCGTAACGCTCGTAGGCGATGGCTCTATTGTGCCAAGTGAGCAAGCACACACTTTACTTAATAACTATATTGCCCTATACCCCGAAGCCGCTAGCTATCGCAATGCGCACGACTTTCAGTTATGGCAATTAGACGTAGTGCGAGTGCGTTACATTGCCGGCTTTGGCAAAATATTTTGGCTTGAACAAATCGAGTGGCAGGGCGAGGCAAAAAACTGGGATGAAAGCCAACAGCAAAGCATGATTAACCATATGAATGAAGATCACCAAGATGCTATGTCGCTCATATTAATGCAGCACTACGGCGTAGCCGATAACACCCCAATAATGAGCGGCCTATTACCCACTGGTTTTTATATACAAAGCCAAAAGCGTAATTACTTTATTAATTTTAAAACCCAGTGCAACAGCCCGTTAGAGGTACGTAAAGCGCTGGTTACGTTAACCAATCAAGCACGCAACAACTTAGCTAATACAGAGGAAACAGTATGAAAAAATTAATTGCTTTACTAAGTACTGCACTACTACTTAGTGTCAATGCAGCACATGCGGACGAATGCACACTTAGCCTTGATGCAAACGACATGATGCAGTTTTCAACTAAAACGCTAAGCGCTCCTAAAAGCTGTAAAAAAGTAACCGTAAAGCTTTGGGCGTGTTGAGCTTTGCGGATTGAAATTTGTTCAATCTAGGGGCTATTAAATCGCGGCGCGAGGTTTGTAACCTAGTGGGCTAAGTAAAAATCGAGCAACAAAGAGTTTATCGCCCCTAGGCAGAACCCGAAGGGCAGCGCATGTTTGGCATTTATGCTGCGTTATCGCCTATTTATGTGGAATAACCACACTTCATAGGCTCTGCCTTGCCTAAAAACCAAACACACTGCTGCAAATTCAACCATCAAAGAACAACACGCCCTATCCACGTAGGTAAATTACCCGCCAATGTTATGGGCCATAACTGGGTGCTTGCTAGCGAGAAAAACATGCAAGCTATAATAACCGATGGCAACGCAGCAGGGCTTAGTAACCACTACTTAAAGCCTAACGATACTCGCGTACTTGCCGCTACCGACATTATTGGCGGTGGCAAATCAGCGCAAGTTACTTTTAATATTAGCGCCTTAACAGCAGGGACTAACTACACGTATTTTTGCTCTTTTCCTGGGCATTACGCCATGATGAAAGGCACATTTACGCTTAAATAAATATCAAAGGGTGTATTGCACTAACACTGTGTAATACACCCTATTTTATTATTGGCAATGCGTTTGCTCGCCTCGTTTGGCTAAAGCTTTAAAAGCCGCTTGTTGATGTTCTTTTTGTACATAACGGGGTGGCAAAGGATTAACCTGCAACTGATACCCTGTTTGATTAGCTTGCACGCTTGTTACCGGCGATATCCAAACAACATTTAACTCTGGCGCTAAACGCTTAATAACACGCGCTATACCTTCGCCATTTTTTACATGAAAATCGCCCGAAATATGCATTACCTGCGTATTTTTATGCGCTGTTACATAGTTAACAATAGACTCCCCCATAGTTTCATCCCATGTAACTTGTGCTGCAAAATAGTTTTCGTTTTGACTCGGTGAGCCGTGGTGCATTGACGCCATAAAACGTTGTTTATAATCACTGGGGGATGTATCAATAGCGGCTGCAATGAAGCTCTGCTGTGTTTCATCAAGTTTATTTAGGTAACTTATGCCTTGCCTGCCAATACAGGTGACTATATTTTTTGGCGCATTTGCAGCTATTACATCGCTATTGTTCGCTTTAGCCAGCTCTACCAACGCACGGTAATCACTTTTGTAATTAGGCCACGCTTGGGTGTTATCAATTAAATATTGCTCACCAATTTCACTCTTAACATACTGGTTTAAAATAGGCTGATCCGCGCGGCTAAATTGTTCAAGCGACAGTGCTGTGCGTTTATTACTTTTGCTTAATTGCTCAAATAACTCCGCCTGAAATAAATGCACACCCGGGTGCGTATGCCATTCACCCACTAAAACCACATCGGCATTTAATAGCTTGGGCTCTAATAATACAGAGCTAACAGGCTTTGCTTGTGCATTATAAAGCGCAGTGTAATAAAGCGATGAGCTTTTATCAGGCGGCACAGTTGTTGTGCTACAACCACTCAAACCCGTAACTAACGCCAGAGTTAACATAGACTTTTTCATACACACCTTTCAAAACCTTTTAATGCAAATAATTATCAATATCATATACTTGTAATACCTATTAAGCCAGCCAAACTGCTGCTTACTTACATAATCAAGGAAATGAGCGAAATGCGCATTTATATGCCTTAACTTTGCTTATAGATATTAAATAGCTTTTGATAGCAATATCTTAGGTAATTTGTTAAAACTGTGTAAAGTATAAAATGAGCGTGACATCGGCAGAAGTATGCTCGATTCGAGGCCTATAAAATCGTTCGATGTTAAATGGAGTTCTAAGAAGCATCCAATTTTTAGTGAAAACATGGAAGATGGTTTTAGCCTATTCTTACTAAAATTTTCAGAATCAAGAAGCTGTCTCTTATTTGGTACCTCAGCTCTTTTGTTATTTATATTTGCAAGTCAAAACACCAGTTTTATGAGTTTTCTTAATGAACACTGGTTTGGTAACATTCTTCAGATTTTATGTGTAATTGGAGCTTTATTAAGTTGGTTTTCAGCACAAGCACATTCATATAAAAATGGACACTTTAAACTAGTAGCTTCCATATTCTTACTTTGGCCCATTATCTATATATAATTGTTTTATATACATTTAACTGAAAAAACCTAACGTAAATATCAAATGAAATTATAGTTGGCTGTTTTTTGTTCCTAAAACCATTTTAGTCAACTATATTATTCCGCTTATGTAAGCGCTAGGCCCTGGAGAAGGTTTTATAGATGGAACCAAATTATTCAGAATATTCTATTACTGAATTGCAAGAAGCTATCACGTCTATTGATAGGGCTTTGTACCCTGAACGCTTTGAGCTATTAAAAGCCGAACTATTAAATAGAGAAGAGGAAGAGCATGATGCTTCTCAATTAGTAAGTCTTTCATCAAAGGACTTACTTATTAAGCTCAGCAATGCATTTTTTGTAATTCCGTTGATGATCTATATAGGAATAGATGCACTTAATAGCGGTGAAATACTCCTTAAAGGAGGAGCTATATCAAAAAATGAAAACTTTATATTATTTACATTAAGCGTAATATTTTGTTTTTTAATCTCAGCGGTACTGACATATAGCCTGTTTATGGATAAGAGAAAAAGTTCCTGACATATGTGTTATGTCGTTCATAAATTCACTAGGACACAGTTCGATTGGTAGTGCTTTTCTGGAGGTTGATAATATTTTCAACTCAGGGCAAAACATGCTGCACAAGCTAAGCAAAAACAAGTTATAGAGAATAAGAAGACGGTGAAGTGTATTTAAAAACTCTTTAACTGAAACAAAAAGGCCGCAGTAATAAATACTGCGGCCTTTGTTTTTAGCTAAGCGCTTTAAACTAGGTACGTTTAGTAAGCGCCTGCGCTATATATAAGCTCGTAGCTGTGGCTGTAAATCTCAAGGATGTTACCAAACGGGTCTTCCATGTAGATCATGCGGTACGGCTTTTCACCCGGGTAGTAATAACGAGGGGCTTCCATACGTTTTTTACCGCCAGCTTCTACAATACGCTCGGCTAAACCTTCTACATCAGGGTCTTGAACACAAAAATGAAAGATGCCTGTTTTCCAGTATTCAAAATTGTCTTTTGGGTTTTCTTGGTTTTTAAATTCGAAAATTTCGACACCAATACGATCCCCTGTAGATAGGTGCGCTATTTTGAATTTTTCCCACTTTTCGCCAAATACTTCTGTACACATTTCGCCAATTGGGCTTTTGTCTTCGGTAATTAAAGTCGGTTCCATTATTGTGTACCAACCCATAACCTTAGTGTAAAACTCGACTGCTTTTTCAACGTCGGGAACCGAAATACCAATGTGCGAAAAACTACGTGGATATGTATGACTCATAATGCTTCCTCTTTAACTTGTGACTTATCTTGTGGCTAGTTGATGGAGTTAGTTTACGAATCGACCAACATTAAGTAAAATTATCATTAGTCATCGTTTTGAGTACGTTTTGTAATGATAAATCCAACATGGTTAAATACGTTTTGTACTTTGGTTGAGGTAAATCATTTTACCCAAACCGCCGAGCGTCTTTTTATGACCCAATCGGGCGTAAGTCAGCACATTAAAAAGCTAGAGCAGCAAGTAAACTGCGCGCTATTAGAGCGCCACGGCAAACAATTTACCCTTACCGTACATGGGCAAAACTTGTATCAACAAGGCAGCTTGTTATTAAAGGAATGGCAATTTTTAGAACAACAATTAAAAGATGATTCGCCTTACAGCGGCTTGGTAAAAATACAATCGCCTGGTAGTTGTGGGCTACAATTTTATAGCCAATTATTAGCGCTGCAGGCAAAGCATACCGAGCTTAATATTGATTATCGCTTTGCACCCAATACAAGTGTAGAGCAAGCTGTGGCAAACCACAGTGCCGACATCGGGTTTTTAACTCAAGCTCCAACATTTAGCGAACTAACCAGCCATAAAATAAGCCAAGAGCCACTACTACTTGTAACGCCTGCAGGTATAAACATGCCTAATTGGCAAACCCTGTGTGAGCTAGGGTTTATTGCTCATCCTGATGCAAGCCATCATGCGCAGCTACTACTAAGCGAAAACTACAGTGAGTTTGAGCATATTGACCAAATAACACGTACGGGATTTTCTAACCAAATTAGTTTAATACTAGAACCTGTAAGCTTAGGGCTGGGTTTTACGGTATTACCTGCTCATGCTGTAGGTGCATTCAATAAACCACAACTTATAAAAACACATCATTTAGAATGTCCGGTTAGTGAATCTATTTATGTGTGCCATCACCGAAATAGGCCGTTGGCAAAACGTATGAATACAGTAATTGAGCTAATAAAGGCGGGAGTAAATAGTTAAAACGTAAACCCCCTTTACACCCACGGCACTTAATACCATAAGCAAAAGGGGGAATAGAAAATTAATTAACGCTTTCTAATTTTGCTTTTAAATCAAGTAAGTCGGTTGCGATAGTATTTGGCTGTATTTCCCACGGATCGAAAATAGATTCTTTAGATCGTTGAATCCACGCCGCGCGCATACCATGCGATATGGCACCGGTTACATCAAACGGATTACTTGATACAAGCCACGTGTTTGCGCCTGTTGAATTAGTTTCGCGTAAAAAGTGGCTATAAACCCCTGGGTTTGGTTTAAAGGTTTTAACGTCGTCGGCACTTACTACCCCTTCAAAAAGCTCACTAATGCCAGCGGTTTCTAATAAGGTATGAACTGCGTCGGCAGCGCCGTTTGAAAATGCAAACAAACGGTAATCCTTCGCTTTTAATTGCTCAAGGCCTGCTTTTACATCATCGAACGCAGGAAGCGTTTTATAAAGCTCTAGCAGTTGCCCCTTTTGATCTTCACTTAGCTCGGTTTTGTGCGCTAAGCAGGCGTAATCGAGTGCGTGTTTTGTACATAGCGAGAAAGGAATATAATTTTGCATTAATCCACGTCTAAATGAATACTCTAATTGCTTTTCGCGCCATGTATTTGAAAATGCTTGGGCGTTATCGCCAATCATGTCGTCGAGTAAGGACAGTACGCCGTGAGTGTTTATTAGCGTACCGTATACGTCAAATGCAAGTGTAGTTGCCATGTTTGCTCCGCAATAAAATAAATTAAGTTGGTTTAGAGTACTTGCTTACAGCTTAACTTACTTTGAACGAACGCTCAATTTAATAAAACTTATACGCATCAAGCGCTAAAATATCCATTTCTATACCTTCATGTATTTTTTCGGCTTTACCGTCACTACTTCCAAGCGCTGCAAAAAGAGGTAAAAAGTGCTCCTGGGTAGGGTGATTAAATAAAGCATGAGGTGCTTCATTTAAATAGTTAAGTAACGCTTGGGTGTTTTGCGCTATTAATTTTTGCTCAACCCAATGGGTAAACTCATTAACCATTTGAACACGATTAGGTGTAGCAGGGTTTTTAAATATTTCACGTAGATTGTGACTAATCCCGCCGGAGCCAATAATTAATACGTTATCGTAACGCAGTGGTGCAAGTAACTGCCCGTATTTATACATAGCCTGAGCGCCCAAACGCGTGTTAATAGACACCTGAACAATGGGAATATTAGCTGCTGGGTACATTAAGCGCAGCGGGATCCACACACCATGATCCCACCCTTGATCTGCATTTTGCACCGTTTTAATACCCGCTTTGTAAAAGTACTCACTAATAGTATTAGCAAGCTTAGGGTCTCCTAGTGCTGGGTATTGAATTTCATACAGGGGCTTGGGGAAGTTATAAAAGTCGTGAATAGTATGCGGCGCATCTCCGGATGTAATAACTATATCGTGCGCTTCATCAAAGTGGGCAGAAAACACCACAATAGCTCGTGGTTTACTAAGCGTTTGACCTAATGATGCAAAAAAATCTGACGTAGCCGATTGCTGTACAGCCATCATTGGCGAGCCGTGAGATATAAATAAAGCAGGCTGAGTCATACTAAAACCTTAAACAAATAGACGTGTTATAAACACTATATAAGTTTCTAATTTGACGATAAATATGATACTTATTTATACATTATCAACAAAGTATTGTTAAATATGGATAAGCTCACCACCATGAAGACCTTTTTAGCCGTTGTGCAAGAAGGATCATTTTCAAAAGCGGCCGATAAGCTCGATATTTCCCCGCAGTTAGTCAGCAAATATATTTCTGCGCTGGAAGATAATCTACGCACGCGTTTATTACACCGTACAACGCGAAAAGTAAGTGTTACAGAGGCTGGAAATCAATATTATCAGCGTTGTCAGCAAGTGATTATTGATATTGAAGACATGGAAAACTCACTAAACAACTTAAGCGAAAGTGTATCGGGTGTGCTTAGTATTAGTGCACCTATGTCGTTTGGTACTAAGCATTTAGCAGGTTTGTTGGTTGATTTTCAAAATCAGTATCCAAATTTAAAGTTAGATTTACGGCTCACCGACCAATATGTAGATATAGTAGAGCAGGGTATTGATATTGCTCTGCGCATTGGTGTATTAAAAAACTCAACGTTGATAGCTAAAAAAATTGCACCTATACACCTAGCGGTGTTTGCATCACCCGACTATTTAGAACGCCATGGCACGCCACAAACACTGCTAGATTTACAGTCACATAATTATTTACGCTATTCCCACAGCGAACCCACAAAGCGATTATTTGGGGTTAATGAGTTAAAAAGCGAGCTAAAGCTTGAAAGTAACTTTGTGGCTAACAATGGTGATTTGCTACTAAATACAGCCATTGCGGGTGGTGGTATTGCTATGCAGCCAACATTTATAGCAGGGGAAGCACTGGCTCAAGGTAAAGTAGTGCGCATTTTAAATGACTACGAACCCGAGCCAATGGGGCTTTACATGGTGTATGCAAACAGACAGTTTTTACCCAGTAAAGTACGTGCGTTTGTTGATTTTGCAAGTGGCTATTATGGCGATACACCTTACTGGGATTTAGGACAGTGATATATCGATAAGTAATCAATTAACATTATTTGTAGATGTAGTGCAACAAGGCTCATTTGCCAAAGCCGCAGCACTGCATGATATGGATAATTCGTCACTATCTAAGCAAATTAAAAAAGGGACAAAACACCCAATTATTATGGAAGTAAAAATCCATAATAAAATAGGAATATAATTAAAAAACAGATTCATATTACTGTGAGCGCGTTAAATTAATAACGCCCATTTTACTGTAATGGGGGTTTACAGTAATTTTTTGCGTTATACATTTAGCTCTTTTAATTTATTCCAGACGCTCTCGCCGCCAGGGTGAAGCGCTGCATGGTACCGATACGCATAATATGTAATAGGTACGCAATGATGCTTTTGGCCAACCACAACTAAACTTTTCTCTTTTAGTTCTTTAGTAATGACATAGTTTGGTAACCAAGCAATGCCATTACCCTCTAAAGCCTGTATTTTTAAAAGCTCTGTCATCGACGATACAAATACTTTTTTAAGTTTAGAGCCCGATATTATCGGCTCTAACTGCCTACCCATATAAGAATCTAAACTGTAAGCTAAGTGAGGTACAAACCCATCACTTTCTAAATTGTATATTGCCTTACCGTTTGCATTGCAGGCACTCACTGGCAATAACTCTGCACTGCCTATTTTTTGATGACTAAACGGAGGTAACTTTAATCGTTCGTTATCAAAAGCAATAAGTAGGTCACATGCGCCCTGTTCGAGCGTAGCTGTGGCTTTATCAACATCAATGGCTTCTATATTGAGGACTACTTTGCGATCACTTTTACTATGAAAGTTCGACAGCTTTAGCGCTAAAAACGTAGCTAATGAGTGCGCTGCAGCAACCTTTACTGAGTGAATTTCTTCAGAGGAGAGTTCTTCTAACATACTCACTGAGTTATTAATTTGGTTTATTAGATTACGCGCTGTTATATGAAATATTTTACCGCTTGAGGTAAGTGTAATTGGTAAGTTCTCTCTATCTATTAGCTCTGCACCTACGGCTTCTTCTAATGCTTTAATTCGTCGACTAAAAGCAGGTTGCGTTATATGCCTAAGCCTTGCGGCCTGCGAAAAGCTTTTTGTATTAGATAAGGCCAAAAAATCTTCTAACCATTTACTCTCTATATTCATAATACTCACTCAAGATATGCAATTTAAGCATGGGCAGTAAAATAATAGCATTATTCAAAACAAAAAAAACACGATAAATTTAACCCATACAGTAACAGCTTATCGGAATATAACAATGCTTAGAACACTAGGAGTATTGGGAGGAATGGGGCCTTTGGCTACCGCCTCATTTATGAATCAAGTAATTGCGTTATCACCTGCTAAGAATGATCAAGAGCACATACCTATGTTTATAAGGAATATCCCGCAAATTCCTGACAGAACAAATTTTTTAATGGGTATAGAAGATGAAAATCCATTTTTTGAGCTTAAAAAGGGTTTTAACCAACTTACTAGCTTAGGTGTAAGTTGCATTGTTATACCGTGTAATACCGCGCATTATTGGTACAACGCACTAACGCAAAATGCTGATGTGCATACCATTAGTATTGTACAAAGCGTTATTAAGCGCGCAAAGGCAACGGGCAAACGTAAGGTAGGGATATTAGCGACCACAGCCACGCTCAATATGCGGATATATCAGACGGCATTTAGTAAGCACAATATTGAATTTATTGAGCCTAACGAGCAACAGCAAACATTTATAATGCAAGGTATAACGGCGGTTAAGTCAGGAGATTTAACCTCAGGACATAATCTTTTAAAACAAAGTTATGAGCTAATGCTAGCCCACGGTGCCGATACAGTACTATTTGGTTGCACCGAAATACCGCTAGTTTTAAATGAACAAGTATTTAATTCACCCGATACATGTTTAGATACCATCGCGATTTTAGCGCAAGAGTGTGTTAATTGGGCTTATACAAGCACTCAACAATCAACCCTCTCAAGTGTGGCTTAATTAAACATTAGTTATAAATAGGTGTGCTTACACTGGTGCATTTAAGTAGCACACCTAAATAGCCAACTTACACTGGCGCGTTTTGTTCAATCAAGTTTTTAGCTTTTAACTCACTCCAAAACGCATCCGGAATAGTAACCTTCATTGAGGCTACATTAGCTTTAATTTGCTCCTCCGTGCGTGCCCCAGGAATAATTGAGGATACCGTTGAAGGCGCCTCTGCAAACTGCAGTGCAGCTGTTTTAATATCAATCCCATGTTTAGATGCAATGTCGCTTATTGCATTAAACTTTTGCTGCATAGGCCCTGGAATTTTAGGCGAGTAATTAAAGCGGTTACGACCGGCTAAAAAACCACCATTAAGCGGCGCACCAATGACTGCTGAAATACCTCGTTTATCAAGCATAGGAAAGGTTTTATCAAGTGCCTGCTTGTGATCTAAAATTGAATACTGCAGCGCTAGTAAGCAAATATCTGGGTCTGACATATCAAGCGCTTTATAAACAGCATGAGGTGTATTTACTCCAAAACCCCAGCCTTTAATTATTCCTTCATCACGCATTTTAGTCAGCTCAGGAATAGCACCTTTAGCCGCTTGATCAAAATACTTAAGCCAGTCATCTCCCATATCGCTGTTTTGTGGTGATAAATCGTGAATATAGACAATATCGAGTGAGGCGACACCAATACGATGCAAAGTATCTTCTATTGAACGGCGCGTGCCTGAGGCTGAATAATCATACTTATAATGAAACGGTGAGTGATCAGCCCAATGCCAACTATTTTCTAAAGGCTCTGCTGAAGGGGTAAGAAGGCGACCTACTTTTGAGGATAAAACATAATCTTCACGCTTTTTGTTTCGAAGTAAATCACCGAAGCGCCTTTCGCTTAAACTCAAACCGTAAAAAGGTGATGTATCAAAATGACGAATACCAGAATCCCATGCTGCATTTAGCATTGTTAAAATTTCTGTATCGCTTGATATAGTATTAAAGCCATTCCCGGCGGCAAGGCCGCCCAAGCCCATTCTTGATTCCGGCCGGTAATGCTTAGCGTTAGTAACATCGTTTGTGGGTAGAGCAGCGCTTTTATCTATTGAGCCTTTAGTTTGCATAACACTGCCGTTAGACATTTTTACCTTTAGTTGCTCAGCCAAAGCTGAAGCACTAAAAATAGAGCCTAAACTTAAAGCAGCCCCTGCTTTAATAAAATTTCTGCGAGATACCATGTGACTATTCTCCTTGAGTAGGTTAAATATCTACGCTATAAGCTAGTATAAACAACAACCAAACTCAAGCAAGAAAAAGACAATAAAAACCAATACTATCAATAAGATAGTTAAATTAACAAACACTGAACAGACGTTTGAATTTACATTTAAAACTGATTATTTTCTTTACTCGTATAGTCCTTTTAAATGCACAAAACAGTGCTCTTTAATAGCTTGATAAAAAAGCATACTTCCAAATTGGTGCACGCTTTAATACTCATTTATGCAACATAAAATGGTTAAATTTATTAAATGTGTACAAATTAGTAGACAAAACCGTAATAAATTTAAGATGCACAAATAATCTCACTAGCAAAGCGATTGCAGCAACACTTAGCTAATTTAACCGAGCGTAGTTGAAATAATTAGGGTAAATATTACTGAAGCGTTTATTTTTGAAGGTTTGCCTTGCAATACACGGCGTATTTTACTCTTTCACAATGCTATTGCTAGCAAGCTCTGTGAGTTTTATCTTGCCAAGTAACAATGTGCAGGGCAGCAAATTGCAACTAAATTCAACGTAGTTAGCGCTGAAAATAGCTGCTTAAATAGATCAATTATTCAAGTTCAGGTTACTTGAGCTTTTTAATACCAATTAACACACAGATGGCACCGCCAATAATACCCGCCCATGCTTCTATTGGTGTGTCGCCACTAAATGCACGGCTAAGCTGCGAAGCCGCCGCATCATACACGTCGTATCCCCACATAATTAAAGCGATACCTATAACGATTAAAACAATTCCTACAATCTTATTATTCATAAATACCCTTAAGGTTTAACTTACATAAACTAAATAAAAAATAAATCAGGGTTAATCTAATTCTAATTGAGCACGTTCTACGCTCTCACTAGGTAACTCTTTTTGTACCGATACACCAAGCTCTTTAAACTCTGATGCTTGTTTAATTAAATTACCTTTACCACGGTATAGCTGCGAAAATGCTTTATCATAACTTTCTTTCGCTTTATCAAGCTGCTTACCTACGCCTTCCATACTCAATAAAAAACCATTGAGCTTGTTATAAAAACGCTCCGCTCGACTTGCCAGCTCTTTTGAGTATTTGGTTTGCTCTTCAAAACGCCAAAGCTGTTTAACAATATTAAGGCTAGTAAGCAGGGTAGTGGGTGTAGCTACCAGTATATTTTTTTCTATTGCTTGTTGGTAAATATCGCTTTGATATTTGAGTGCTTCTACAAAAGCTGATTCTATTGGTACAAACATAACAACTACTTCTGGCGAGTTAATACCTGGTAAGCGGTCGTACGATTTACTCGCAAGTTCATTAATACGCGCTGTAACGGCGTTTACATGCTCTTTAATTGCTTGATTAGCATCTAGATCATTTTCAGCGTTCACGTAGCGTGTATAGGCATTTAATGAAGTTTTAGCATCAATAACTAAGTGGCGACCCTGTGGTAAGTACACAACTACATCAGGGCGCAAGCGGCCATCTTCAGTGTTAAACGACACTTCGCGCTTATAATCAACGCCTGCACGTAAGCCAGCACTATCTAATACGTTTTCGAGCATAAGCTCGCCCCAATTACCTTGGGTTTTCTTTTGCCCTTGTAGGGCGTTACTGAGCTTGTCGGCTTGATCTGTTATAGCTTGGCTTTTAGCTTGCAAATGCAGTAGCTCGGTTTTAAGTGCAGTCCGTTGTTTTATGTCTTCAACGTGCATTGATTCCATTTTTTCTCTAAAGCCTTTTAGCTCGCCTTGAACTGGTTTTAATAATTGCTCAATGCTTTCTTGATTTAAGGTTTTAAAGCTTTGTGATTTTTCTTCTAAAATTTTATTGGCTAGGTTTTCAAACTCTTTTTTGAGCGTATTTTTACTTTGCTCAATTTGCGCGAGTTGCTCGCTAAAGTTTTGCTGTTTTTGCTCAAGGGTAGTGCGCATATTATTATATTCAACATCGCGCTGATTGTATTGTTCACGAAGCGCTGCCAGCTCGCCTTCGGCTTTACGCCAAAAGTGATTGTATTGAATGCTTTGTTTTTCTTGTTCGCTAAAACGCGTTTTAAAATGCTGCGCTTCATCGCGCTGCTCTTGGTGAGTATGTTCTAGCAGTTCATGATCTTCTAGCAAGGCGCTGTATTGCAGCTCTTTATTATCAAATTGGTTTTGTAACAGGGAAAGCTGTTGCTGCTGTTCGCTTATTTGTAGATGTAGCTTTTTGCGAAGCCGTGTTGATACAGCGCCGTAAAATAGGGCGCCTAAAGCAACACCAGCACCAGCGCTTAGCCAATCAATATTAGTGAGTACTTGAGTGAGCATAAAATAAACTTATAAAATTTAGAGACATGCCATCATAACCAATAACCAACAACAGAAGTAGGGGAGTTAAGAAATTACAGACATAAAAAAACCAGCTTAAAATAAGCTGGTCAAATATTACTAAGTTAAGTAATCAAAGGGATAATCAACATGTGCCCGAGCAAGCTGCAACTTAAATACATAATCACCAAAATAACTAATATTATTGGGTGAGGCTATATAACAACAGGCATTAGAGTAGACCGGATAACAAAATAATTAATTCAAATTAATTTGCGGAAGATCATTTATTTTTATTCGGGTTGATTTAAACAAATCAAATTATGGGCATAAAAAAAGCCAGTTCAAAATGAACTGGCTCAATCATTACTAAAATTAGTAACTAAATAGGGGGAATCAACATGAAAACTTGTATTAACTGCAATTAATCAACAAGCATAATAGTAGACGCGTCTTTTTTAATTAAGTTCAAAAAAAATAAAAAACTTTTAAAATAAGTGCTGAACGCTAGATTTTAGACATAAAAAAAGCCAACTCAAAATGGGCTGGCTCAATCATTACTAAAATTAGTAACTAAATAGGGAATCAACATGAAAACTTGTATTAACTGCAATTAATCAACAAGCATAATAGTAGACGCGTCTTTTTGAATTAAGTTCATAAAAATAAAAGCTTTTAAAATAAGTGCTGCGCGCTAAATTTTAGGCATAAAAAAAGCCAACTCAAAATGGGCTGGCTCAATCATTACTAAAATTAGTAACTAAATGGGAAATCAACATGATGCTTGTGTTAACTGCAATTAATCAACAAGCATAATGATAGACGTCCGCTTTTTAATTAAGTTCATAAAAAGATCAAAAATTTTTAGATCTTTTTTAGTTTTTAATTAATGACAACATTTGCTGCTCATCAAACTTTGTAAAGCTCATTGATTTATCAGTAAATAATGCATCAACAAGGGCTTGCTTGTCTTGCTGCATTTTAAATACTTTTTGCTCTATTGAGTTACTCATTATGAGCTTATAAACAAATACAGGATTAGTTTGACCAATACGGTAGGCTCTATCAGTCGCTTGCTTTTCTACTGCGGGATTCCACCATGGATCAAAATGAATAACAGTATCTGCTTGTGTTAAGTTAAGGCCTGTTCCACCGGCTTTTAAGCTAATTAAAAACACGGATGTTTTACCACTGGTAAACTCGTCGATTACTTTATCTCGTTGACGCGTTTGCCCTGTAAGCATACTAAAGTTAATGTTTATTTCTTCAAGGCGTTGGGCTATTAAATCGAGTGCCGATGTAAACTGACTAAATATAATAATCTTACGACCCAGACTTAGCATAAGCGGCAAGTGTGTTGTTAACCATTCAAGCTTAGCGGAGCCTGCTTGAGTATCTGGATCTATTAATTTGGGGTGGCAACAAATTTGCCTTAACTTTAAAAGTGCCTCTAAAAATGCAAGCTTACTTTTTTGTGCGCCTTGTTCGGCAAATAAGTCTATTAGCTTCTCTTCTAATGAACGTGTAATGCCTTGGTACATTTCTTTTTGCTTAGACTCAAACTCAAACTCTTTTGTAAGCTCTGTTTTTTCAGGTAACTCTTGCGCTACTTGTGCTTTAGTGCGGCGCATTATAAAGGGCATAATTAACGCTTTTAACTGCTCAGCCCTCTGCATATCAGCTTCACGCTCAATAGGTGTTTGAAAGTGCTGCTTAAAGTGGGCTTGAGAACCAAGTAACGATGGCATAGCAAAATCGAGTAACGATTTAAGCTCAAGTAAATTATTCTCGATTGGAGTACCACTTAAACAAAGTTTAAAGTCGGCATTTAAGCGTTTAACTAATCGTGAGACCTGTGCGGTATCGTTTTTAATGTATTGTGCTTCATCGAGGATTATATTTTCAAAATATAATGGCGAATAATATGCAATATCACGCTTTAAAAGCGGGTATGTAGTAAGAATGCATTGCGCTTGTGCTAAGTGTTGTAAAGGATCGTTACGGTTTGATCCAAAAATAGTGGTAACTTTTAAACTTTTAGCAAACTTAGTAATTTCGTTTTTCCAATTACTCACCAAGCTAGTTGGGCACACTATAAGTGTAGGGCCTGCTTGAGGGCGGTTAAATGTACTCGCTAAAAATGCAATAACTTGGAGTGTTTTACCCAACCCCATGTCGTCAGCTAAAATACCACCTAATTGATGACGTTTTAAAAAGCTAAGCCAATCAACGCCTTGCTGTTGGTACTCACGAAGTGTTACTGAGTCATTTAAGCCATGTAATGAAACCTTAGGCATTGCCTTATCGGTATTATTTAACTCTTGTAAATATAGCTCAAGTGAATCGTCGTGAAGCTCTACGTTAATAGCTGTGTGCTTTACTAGTTCAGGTAAATACGAAAGCGGAATATTAAATTCGTCACGTGTTTTTACAAATTCAAAACGTTCTTTAAATTCGTTTAATAAGTTAATGGCAGACTTATTAATAACCCCAAATTGACGGCCAAGCGGGTAGTAATAAAACAGTTCACTTTGGCGATTCAATGACTGATAAAGCGAATCAGCATTAGTAAACAACAGCGATGCTTTTGCGTCACACAACAATACTTTGCAGTGCATTTGATGCCCTGCCGCACGGTGTACATGTAAACTCACTTCACATTGTGGATTAGGGCTCGTTACTTTACTTACACTTACTTGCCAACCGCGTTGCTTAAAGCCAGGGAATACTTCGTACATTAGCCAATGCAAATGGATTGAAGACTGCTTTGTAAATACCAGTTCACTTTGTAAACCCCCTTTACAAAATTCAAATCCTAAGTTAATTAGTTCGTTAGTTACAGTATTTTCAAATGCACTATTAATCGTACTTGCAGGTGCAGCACCTGCTAAATAGTTTTTATTTTTATACTTAAATAACAACGAAAGAGATAAACCTTGATCACCCATAGTTACTTTTAAAACAGCATTACTAGAGATTTTAGGCAATGTTGGCTGTAAATTAGTAGGGTGGGGTATTACACCTGCACCAAAGTTATCGGCAAGCTGCTTGTATATTCTATCAAAATTAGCGTCATGCAAAGCAGGCATAGTTTGTAAATGCGCTATTTCGTCTGCACTCAATGGGGTACGAAGACGACCCGCTTTTAAATGATCTAAATCGAGATAAGTAGGCGGTGTTGTTTTTAATAAAGCCCAGTTTTGGGTTTGCTCAAGCTTAATAACTAATTGTGATAGATCTTTATCTTGCTCCCAACTAAAACTCAATGCTTGGCCAGATTGCGCTTTAATTGGCACGCGAGAGCGCTGAAAAAACAAGCGCTCAGTAGCTATCAATTGTTGTAGGGCACTAAAGCCCCATTGGCCTTTTAGCTCAATACTTCCTACTGCATTTTGTGAACGTATCCAACTAAATAATCTAAAATCACTTTCGAGTAAATCATTTGGCGTTACGAAACTATTTAACTGTTGCTCTGTGAGGTTTCGGCCTAACGTGTAATTCTTTTTAGTCTCAAAATTAGCTATTTTAGGTGTTAAAAATACTTTGTTATTTTCAATATCTAATACAAATAATAATACTTGCGACGGTGTATGTTGATCACCACTTTTAAGAGCGCTTAATTCACTAAACCAATCATTAATGAAGTAATCTTCACCGTATTCACCAGAGTGCTCTATTTTAAGCTTAAACAAAATAGCAGCTAAATGTCGGCATTTGGTTTTTGCATTACACGTACAGTGTGTATCAACAGAATAACCAGTTGGTACTTTACTGATCTCAATACGTTGGTTAAATGATGATCCGTTATCCACTTGCACGGTAGAGTCTACAACAGAAAAATTAGGGGTATGCTCTAGCCAGGTGATTTGACCTTTCTTGTAGTACTCTTTGCCTTTATCTAAGACATTTTCGCGAAAAAGTTTTTTAATAAAACGTTCAGAAAGAGGAAACTGGGTAGCCTGCTCATTTTTAATTTCTTCAAAAATAGCCATTAAATCATTTTTTGATAAGTTAGCAGACATGTCACTCTAAGCATTAAATTTTAAAAATAATTCTGCCAGTATATGCCTTATGTGCTCTGAGCTAAAGCACTATTAACAAGATATAAACTGGTTGGAGCTGATAGCTTAGTAAAAAATCGGTTTATAGGTAAAAATGAGTATAAAATTTCGTAAAATATTAGGCACTACATACAAATATAAAGATTAAACGACACGTTATAGATCACAATTTTACTAACAATAATAATAAATCAAGAGCGAATAGCTAAAAGGGGGCGATTAGTTAGTAAAAAAGTGATCTTGAAGAGGAAGTATGATTATTTAAGGTAGGATTAGGCTAGTAAAGATCAGATTTTTACTAACAAAACAATCTGTCAGATCAGTATTTAACTAAGTACATATGTCTGACAGATCATTATTTAACTAACTAATTAAAGACACTTAATAGCTTAGTTAATTGTTCTAAGCGTTTGTCTGTCATCACTTTATTGTCGATTTTGATAGACACATCACCACTTTTTAAATTACGTTGTACCGATACAAACTTATTTTCAAGCACAGCTTCACGTTTAACAGCAACTTGAGGCTCAGCAGTTAGGCATTTGGTGATTGCCATTGCACGCTTGTCGTCACTTGTAATGGCGTTTAGCTCTTCATCACTAGCTAGGTCACTAACAAGTTGATTAAACGTCTCTTGGTCTCTCTCCTTGGCGTTCATGAGCTTTTTAGCCACTTCGCGACCCACGTGATTCGCAGTAGGGTAGAGTGCAATAACTTCAGCAGGTATTTGTTCATACGCTTTAATAGCATCTGCAATGGCGGTGTGTGATACACCTTCAATTGCAGCAATCTCTCTGTAAGATCCTTTTTTACCTTGTTCAATAAGCTCATTTTTAGTTTGCTGGTAAGCTTGTCCCAGCTCCCATAAACTTGGAGCGATATATTGATCTGAAGATACAGCTAAAATTTTAGCGTCTTGCTCAGTAAAGTCACTTGAACTAAGTACTAAATAATCGGCGTTACCTAAAATACAGGCCATACGACGGCGAGAACCCGCTAAGACTAAGCTTTTATCACCCTGATCCCAAAGCAGTGCAGGGTGCTGATTACGGCCATCATCGCTAATGGCAGGTAAAATATCCGATACTGACTTTTCGTTAAGAAGTGCTTGTACACGGCGGTTTTTACCGTATACACCAGTTGTAGATTCAATGTCAGCGTGTGCGATCACTTTGCAAACAAGTGTAATTTGGCGCTCAGGATCGCTCGGTGCTGGCATGCGAATTACATCACCAGCATTTGCTTGTTCAAGTAATGCGTCAAGGCTACTACTTCCTACAGCTGTTGCAAAAGGATCTAAGCGGGTGTCATTTTTACGTTTTTTAGCCATTTTTATTTAACATCCTTACTTAGGGGTATTGAGTGTTGATTGAGTTGACTGCCAATTTGAACGAATAAGCATTTCTAGCTCATCGACCACATCTTTAATATTTTCTTGAGCGCGCATTAGTGATTCACGGCTTGCTAAGCTGTCTGACGCTTTTTGATCAAAAATAGTATTGAAAGACGAAGAGCTAGCAGTAATCGCCGAGCTGTGGTTGATTGGGTAACTCATAACTTGGCGACCGAATGCACTACGAACATCTTTAACAATATCGCGCTGTGAGTGATTACCTTTTACATAGTTGGTTACTAAAAACTGCATAAAGTCCCATCCCTCATGGCCAAGTGCCGCAACGGTATGGTAAATCTCGCCTAATCGTTTTAAATATTTATTATTAGCATCAAAGTCTACAGCTTCTGGATGAACAGGGATAAGCATCGCAGTAGAAGCCATTAATGCATTATAAAACATAAAGTTAAGAGTTGGAGCTGTATCTATTAATATAATATCAAACTCGTCTTTAACAGGGTTAATTACTTTTTCAAGTAACTTATGGTAATGACGAGTTTGCTCATAATTTGAGGTGTCTTTGAGTAATGTTGCAGTTTCGTGCTCAAAATAAAAATCGTCCATACCTGATGGTAGTACACGAATATTTGGGATATGCGTTGGTAAAAATGAGTTTGAAACAAATTCAGGCCATGTTTCGCCCTCATCCAAATCTATACAATCACGCATTAAATCACCAACAGTAATTGGGTCATGTTCGCTTGAAGGAAAAAAGCTTGAAGAAGAGCCTTGAGGATCTAAATCAATTATTCCAATGCGATAGCGCTTAATATTTGTAGTTGCCAGCGCTGCTGCAATATTAACCATGCTGGTTGTTTTGCCACAACCACCTTTGAGAGAATTAATGACAATAACTTGCAGTTTGTCATCACCAGTACGATGATCTGGTTTAATATCCATAATATCAGCCATAGCAAAAATATTTACTAATGTGTAAGCATAATGACCATTGGCGCCGCGTTTTATGTTTAAATCATCAAAGTCACCGTTGTCATGACGTCTTTTTAAAGTACGATTATTACAACCTAATAAATCGGCAGCTGCTTTTTGCGTATAAGTTCTTAATTCTTTTTCTTCTGATTTAAGATGAGCACGATAGTGCTGAATACGACCTTCTAATGATTTTTCAGCTACTTCGGCAGTTGCTTTTAAAAGCCGGTAGGTACTTAACGCGTTATTATTGATAGACATACTTTCTTCCTCAAAGTTAGGCAGTTAGTATAATGTCCATTCAAATTGCTGTAAACAACTATTTAAGACGACATGCATTTTAAAAAGAAGACATTTAAAAATACTTTTACACTTTTAATATTGCTTAGTATAAATAAAGAAGTTTAAAGGTGGTTAAATATATAAGGTAATAAAGGTTAAGGACCTTAAATTAACACATAACATTATGATTAATATAAACAATATAAAAAAAAGCAGATCAGCGTTATACTTGGTTAAGATCAGATCTTTATCTACCTGCAGATCACCTTTTTACTAAGCCTTATTTTTTAAATCAAGTTATACACAGGTTGCGCATAAGGTTATGAACAAAAAGAGCCCTTGAGATCAATTTTTTACTAAGTAAATTATAAAGTTATGCACTAACCTTAGCGTCAATAGGTTCGTTTAATTAGTATAGATCTGATCTGTACTTGGTACAGATCAGATCTATGCTAACTCGATAAGCCTTTATCCACAGGGATATTAATTTTCATATGAATTTGTCGTGCTAAATTTTAAAATAAAGCCATTGTGATGGACAAAATAACAGCTGAGTTAGTAAAAAACCGATTTGAGATGACCTAGTTAGTAAAAATATGATCTGAAATCGCAAGTTATGTACATTACTTAGTATAATAGTGATCTAAACGTTTTATTTAAAGTCAGATCACTTTTATACTAACTTAAACATTTAACTTTTGTTGTTTAATGTGTTGTTATTAGATGTCGCAATAAAAATGGAAATAAGAACAATGAGCCGAAAGGTCAACATCTCGGTAGATAATTTGCCCGATACACTCAGGGGCCAAATCCACGGGGTGGAAAGTGCAATTGATAACGAAAGTTTAGCACTATTTACAGACAACAAAGACGTGCGAATTTCTATTGAAAATGCAGCTCATGGTTTACGTGCATATTCAAACACGTTTAATCATTATGATTTGTGGGGCCGTTTTGTTCGCTCTGGCTATAAAAAATTGCCACTTGAAGAAGCGCCTAAAAAAACAATCATTACGCGTAAAATATCAGAGAAAGTAGATGGTATTTTATACGATGGTGAGATAAAAATTACCCCTGCTGTTGTCAGTACTCGTAAAGATGGTGAAGATATTGAGTATCTTGTTTGGCCATCGGACAGGGAAGAAAAAGTAGAACGAGCACTTATTCGTTTAGCTTCTAAAGGCAAAATAGTTAAAATTAATTTTAAGTCCGGTATTCAATACGCGGTTGTTTTTTCTATGAACGAATTAGCGCAAGAGCTCAAAGCGGTAGGGCAGTCAATGCCCTATCCTGCAATTAAAGAGTCACTTGAAGCATTGCAAGGTTCTAAACTTTCATTTAAATATTCAGCAACCGATACTAAAAACTCCGATATAGATGATTCGTTTTACGAGTCAAATATGAACTTTTTATCGTCACTTCACTTTAGTGGTAAAAAAGGTCAAGGTGGCAATGTAAAGTGTGTGGCCTGCTTAAATGCGTTTGTTCATAACATGATTGATAACCTTGAATACAAAGGGTATTACTTTAATAGTGCACAAGAACTAAAACGGGGATTATCGCGTTGGATGATGCTTCGTTTGTATCACCTTTGGCGTTATGCAGCTCCAGGTAAAACGTATCATTTTAGATTACTTTCTATTATGGAAAAATATGGATCTATTTATTCAACTGATGATATTACGGAAAATAAATTAAAAGCGCTTCGTCGTGATATGACCACCACAATGAAAGATTTGATTGAAAAAGGTGCTATATCAGAATACAGCATTACAAACGTCAAAGATGACAAAACTGGTAACATTATTGATTACACATACGAAATGCACCCCTCTGATCAGTTTTGCGATGAAATACTTACATTGAACAAACACAACAAGCGCATTGAGATTCAAGGCGGTAAACGTATTGTTGAAAATGCAGTGTTAATTGATGAAGATAAAATAGAAGAGATAGTAGAAAAATAATAAACGTTATTTTAAATACTGTACATATCTACTAAAAAGGCCACATATTGTGGCCTTTTTAACATAATAGCTATCGGTCAACTTGTTCTAAATATAGCCTATCAACTAAAAAATCATACTCACGTTTTCGAGGATGAGCTTCGGGTTTTTTATAATCAGGTAAGATACCTAGTTTAACGTCTGGTTCTGGATTAATCAGAATAAATGGTAATGCGGCGCTCACATGATAGCGGTTTTGTGCTGTGTATCTCACATTAACTTGAGGGCTTACACGAGTAGGGCGACGAATTCTTAATTTTTCCTTTTCACCTAAACTAGCAACCCGTAATTGTTCTTGAGCTACAAGTGATTGCCATTTTTGCTGATCTATCATTCTTGGATTTCGATAACTGGCCGATTTGTCGAGCATTTCGAGGGCCATTTTTTTAGTCAACGTTTTAGTTGCGTGCTTGTGCATCCAAGTAAACCTAACAGAAAATGGTGATTCACTCTCACTGTGAATCTTACGATAAGCAGCAAGTGTTATTAAATTTGGTATTGCATTATGAACAGCCTCAAATCGGGCATCGTTATTATCAATTGCCAATATACACTCTTTGAAACTAGCTTTAGCTTTGTTAACCTGTGCTATACGATTATTTAAAGCTTGCTTATCTGCATTTTTAATAACAAGTAAACCAGGGTGCCTTTTTAACACGCGACTGCTTAAGCCCGATTTTTTATAAATGTCAGAAAAGGAGTTTAAAATTGCCTTTTGAGCCGGCGCTCCAGTTATTTTAGAGACAAGTATGGACTCAGGAACCTTATTTTCATCTAAATTACTTACATCAGGTAACTGATAGTACTCTGCTCTGGAAAACTCACATTCGTTTAATTCCTCAATTAACCTTAAAGTTAATTCGTTCATTAAATCAAACTGACTCCTAATTTGCACTTTAGTAACCACGGCACACCTCAAAGAACACATCTTACAAATTCCATATTATTGCATGCACTTTGCATTGAGTAAATATTTAATAAAATAATACTCGGCGCTCAGATAAGATCAAAAGGGAATAGAGTATGATGTGTTCTTTCTGAAGTAAATGGTTCTACTTCTTCCTGTAATTTAGTACTGTTTTATTGATTAAAGAGTTAGTCCGCTTAGAGCTTAATTGCCCATGTAGTGTAATAAATGAGGGATGTAAAATGAAAATGGTGCGGTTAAGTTCTAAATAATAGGTTGGTTTTGGTTGTTTCTCTAATTAGTGATTAATATTATAACGTGTTTTAACTATGGGTTTATCATCCAAAAGCGTAGAATGTCATACATGATTTTTGTTGCATGAGAGCCATTTAAGGCATCACTGGCAGTTAAGTTTTTAGTTATCACAACTTGCTAAATAACGTTGGCGGCAGGGTGGGAAGGTGAGTGGTGAATCAGCAGATTACCTTGTGTCAGTTGTAAGTATATTCTGGCATCAGAATAATCAACAGCGCTATTCTACTAGGCTTAAAGTACATATAAATGAGCAACACAAAATCTCATATCATATATTTAGGCCTGCACATAGTCCCTGTTAGTTAATAATTAATTTAGCGTGTAAAGTTAAAATTACATTTGATGCAATTTAAGTATGATGTGTTCTTAAGTAAAATACATATAATATACCCTTGTGCTTTATTTATTCTCAATGTGTTAAAATTGAAACTAATTAACTCTAATTGTATGTTTTTAATCACTTTATTTTATTTAAAATAAAACTAAAGTGATTGTTATATAACCGCCTAAGTTAAGTAAAATTACTTTTATACTTAACTCATAACTAAATAATTGGAAAATAGTGAATTTAGTCCTTGAACATAGGGGTCTGCATACGTTAATTTCTTCTTATCAGGTAATGTAGGAATGAGGAAAAATTATGTCATCGTGGAACCCAAATAGCTGGAGAGAGCTGCCAATACTGCAGCAGCCACAGTACCCAGATCAAGAAATACTTAAATCAGTAGAAGGCCAATTAAAAACGGCTCCGCCTCTAGTTTTTGCAGAAGAAACAAGAAGCCTATTTAAACAACTTGAAGACGTGTGCGAAGGTCGTGCATTTTTACTTCAAGGTGGTGACTGTGCCGAGTCGTTTAGCGATTTTAATGCCGCTAATATTCGCGATACATTCAAAACAATTTTACAAATGGCTGTTGTATTAACTTATGGCGGTAAATGCCCAGTAGTTAAAATAGCGCGTATGGCTGGTCAATACGCTAAACCTCGTTCAGCAGACTTAGAAACAATTAATGGCGTGTCTTTACCATCTTACCGTGGCGACATTATTAATAATATTGAGTTTACAGAAGAAGCGCGCATTCCAGACCCACAACGTTTAATGACTGCATACCATCACAGTGCCGCTACGTTGAACTTATTACGTGCATTTGCACAAGGTGGCCTAGCCGATCTTCATCAGGTTAACCGCTGGAACATGGGCTTTGTTGCTGCAAATCCACTTAAAGAAAAATACCAACAACTTGCAGATAAAATTCAAGACGCACTAGAGTTTATGGAAGTGTGCGGAATTAACTCTACAATTGCGCCAAGCTTAAAAGAAACCGATTTATACACTTCTCACGAAGCTTTACTACTTGGTTACGAAGAGGCACTAACACGTCGCGACCATTTATCGGGTGATTGGTACGATTGTTCTGCTCACTTTGTTTGGATTGGTGAACGTACACGCCAACTAGACCACGCACATATTGAGTTCTTTAAAGGCATTAAAAACCCAATTGGTGTTAAAGTTGGCCCAGGTATGGACCCAGACGACCTAATTCGTTTAATTGACGCATTAAACCCAGATAACATTCCTGGTCGTTTAACGCTAATTACACGTATGGGTGCAGACGTACTGCCAGAAAAACTCCCAGCACTAGTACGAAGAGTTCAACAAGAAGGCCGTAAAGTAATTTGGAGTTCTGATCCAATGCACGGTAATACTGAAAAAGCGACTTCAGGTTACAAAACGCGTAACTTCGATAATATCATGCGCGAGATCAGTCAATTCTTCGCTGTACACAAAGCTGAAGGTTCATACGCAGGTGGTGTTCACCTAGAAATGACAGGTCAGCACGTAACAGAATGTACAGGCGGTGCTTACGGTTTATCTGACGATGACTTAGCACAGCGTTACAAAACACAGTGTGATCCACGCCTTAACGCCGACCAAGTATTAGAGTTAGGCTTTTTAGTAGCTGATTTACTAAAAGACGCACGTAAATAATATTTATTGATACAAAAAAAACCGCTTAGTTGCGGTTTTTTTATTTCAAATTTGATGAGTAAGTCAGTACTTACGTCGCTCCAAGTCTGTTTCTATCAGTATTTTTGCAGAAATTTCTTCAACAGAATGATGCGTAGAATTAAAGTAAGCTATTTTGTGACGCTTATACAACATTTCCACTTCGCGCACCTCAATACGGCACTGTTTAATTGAAGCATACTTAGAGTTAGCCATACGTCGATGCCTTATAGCCGCAAGCCTCTCAGGGTCAATCGTCAGTCCAAATAACTTATGTTTATAAGGGACTAAACACTTAGGCAAACCTTCATTATCTAAATCTTCTTCTGTAATAGGATAGTTAGCTGCTTTAATGCCGTACTGAAGTGCTAAGTATAAGCTTGTCGGTGTTTTACCACTTCTGCTAACGCCAATTAAAATGATGTCTGCCTCGGAAAAGTTTTTAATATTTCCGCCATCATCATTCATAAGAGCATAGTTAACCGCATCAATTCTAAAATCATAACTTTTTTCGTGGATAGAATGCGTACGATGCATTTTTGGAACAGGAGCTACGTTGAGTTCTTTTTCTATTTTTTCGCTATACGTAGTTAAAAAATCATATGTAACTGCATCAGCCGATTTTATAATTTCACTTAAATTGTGATTCACAAAAGTAAAAAACACGAAAGGCTTTTCACCTGTTTTTGCAGCGGTTGCATTAATTAAAGCTTTAATTTCGTGCGCTTTTTCTTCAGTTTCTACAAATGGAATTGTTTTATGATTAAAATCGATAGGAAACAACGACAAAGTCGCATGCCCAAACACCTCTGAAGTAATTGCTGTTCCATCTGATATATAAAAAGCAGTTCTCATAATTAACCTTTTTATTGCGTTTAAATCCCTAAAATGGGTTTCCCACGGTTTACGTGAGGACTGTTGCCAGTGTAGAATGATGACGACCTTTATAAAAGGTTTTCTTTCTTAACTCTCACAGTTAGACCTACAATTTGTTTTTTTTGGAGAAAGATCCGTGCAAGAATACGTTCTCTGGTATCAAGAGCTTGGTATGCAAGATGTTCCTCGAGTTGGCGGTAAAAACGCGTCACTTGGCGAAATGATTTCAAACCTCGCAAACGCTGGTGTACAAGTACCGGGTGGTTTTGCAACTACCGCAGATGCTTTTAATGAGTTTCTAGATCAATCAGGACTCACCGCCAAAATTCATGACATCCTAGATACACTTGATGTTGATGATGTAAATACACTCGCTAAAGTCGGTGCCGATATCCGCCAATGGATAATCGACACACCATTCCAACCAAACCTAGATCAAGCCATTCGCGAAGCATATAGCCAACTCCATGGCGATACTGCAGCAGATGTTTCATTTGCAGTACGTTCATCAGCTACCGCTGAAGATATGCCAGATGCATCATTCGCAGGCCAACAAGAAACTTTCCTTAACGTTGTCGGTATCGATTCAGTCATGGTCGCTATTAAACACGTATTTGCTTCATTATTTAATGACCGCGCAATCTCATATCGTGTTCACCAAGGTTACGATCACCGTGGTGTAGCGTTATCAGCAGGTATACAGCGCATGGTACGTTCAGATAAATCAGCATCTGGCGTAATGTTTAGTATTGATACAGAGTCTGGTTTTGAAGACGTTGTATTTATTACATCAAGCTATGGCTTAGGTGAAATGGTTGTACAGGGCGCGGTTAACCCTGATGAATTTTATGTTCATAAACCAACACTCCTTAAAAACAAACCTTCAGTAGTACGTCGTAATATTGGTTCTAAAGCCATACAAATGATTTACTCAGAAGATAAAGCACATGGTAAGCAAGTAGACATCGTTGATGTTGACCCTGAGCTTTCTAATAAATTTTCGATTACAGATGAAGAAGTGCAAGATCTTGCCAAACAAGCTGTAATCATTGAAAAACATTACGGTCGTCCTATGGACATCGAATGGGCAAAAGACGGAAACGACGGCAAACTATATATAGTTCAAGCACGTCCAGAAACTGTCCGCTCAAACGAAGACTCAAACGTAATGGAACGTTTTCAATTAAATGGCACAAGTAATGTACTTGTTGAAGGCCGTGCAATTGGTCACAAAATTGGTAGCGGTGTTGTACGTGTTCTTGATTCAATCAAAGAAATGGACCAGGTACAAGTAGGCGACATTTTAGTTACCGATATGACCGACCCTGATTGGGAACCAATCATGAAACGTGCAGCAGCGATAGTTACAAATCGTGGTGGCCGTACGTGTCACGCGGCAATAATTGCACGCGAACTTGGTATTCCGGCAGTTGTTGGTTGTGGTAATGCAACTGATTTAATTAAAGCGGGCCAAGAAGTAACAGTATCGTGCGCCGAAGGCGATACCGGCTTTATTTACGAAGGTATTTTAGATTTTGAAATACTAACGTCACGCGTTGATAAAATGCCAGAACTACCAATGAAAGTAATGATGAACGTGGGTAACCCCGATCGCGCCTTTGACTTTGCACGCTTACCGCATGCAGGTGTTGGCCTTGCGCGAGTTGAATTTATTATTAACCGTATGATTGGCGTTCACCCTAAAGCGTTATTAAATTTTGATGCGCAAACCGATGCATTAAAAGCAGAAATTACTGACATGATTGCCGGTTACGAATCACCAGTAGAGTTTTACATAACAAAACTGGTTGAAGGTATTTCAACGCTTGGTTGTGCTTTTGCACCGGAGCGTGTAATTGTGCGTATGTCTGATTTTAAATCAAACGAATACGCAAACCTAGTTGGTGGCCAGCAATACGAGCCAGAAGAAGAAAACCCAATGATTGGTTTTCGTGGCGCCGCACGTTATATCTCTGAAGACTTCCGCGATTGTTTTGCATTAGAATGTGAAGCTATAAAACGCGTAAGAAACGACATGGATATGGCAAACATAGAAATCATGATCCCATTCGTACGTACCCTTGAAGAAGGTAAACGCGTAATTGAACTACTAGAAGAGCATGGCCTTAAACGTGGTGAAAATGGTCTTAAAGTAATCATGATGTGTGAGCTGCCTTCAAATGCATTACTTGCTGATGAATTTTTAGAAATGTTTGATGGTTTTTCTATCGGCTCTAACGATTTAACACAGTTAACGCTTGGTCTTGACCGTGATTCTGGTTTAATCGCACATTTATTTGATGAGCGTAACCCAGCAATTAAAAAACTACTTTCTATGGCAATTAAAACAGCTAAAGAAAAAGGCAAGTACGTAGGTATTTGTGGTCAAGGTCCTTCAGATCACGAAGACTTTGCAGCATGGTTAGTAGAGCAGGGCATTGACTCTGTTTCACTCAATCCAGACACAGTAATAGAAACATGGTTATACCTAGCTAAAAAATTAGCAAAGTAATAAATAGGTAAGCTATAAAAAATGCCAGCAATGTATTGCTGGCATTTTTTTATAACCAATTAAAAGTTAAATTAACGGGCTAATTTTTTATCTAAATAAGCACATGATTTAGTTAACGCCTTTTGACAAAGTGATAAGTAATGTCGCGCTTTAGGGTAGTAAAACGAAAAACACAATAAACCCGCCATAAAAAATATAATCGATGGGCCAGGGACGATCGCAAAAAATAATCCTAGCAAAATAAATAGCACGCCACTGATCTGTAATAGTAATTTTTTCATATAACACACCTCATTACTCGTTAACTTGAGTATAATTTAAGCTGCATTAAAATCGACTAAAAGAGTGTTACAAACTGTAAAATCTTCAATTTCTATTCGCCATCACCATGATATAATTAGTCAAATGCCCTAAAATATCGCCGTCATGATAGCAACAATTACACAGCAAGATGCCGCGACAGTACTTGTCGCAAATTACCTAAATACCATTGCAAGCCAAGGTTTTAGTGGAGATACCGATGCCAGTTATGCAACGCGTATTACTGCTTCAACCGATAACAGTGTGTATCAGGAAATACCCCAAGGTGTTATTTTTCCAAAAAATGAAAAAGATATTCAACTCGCACTGCAAACTGCATCTCGCGACCCATTTTTATCATTAACTTTTGGCCCTCGTGGTGGCGGAACAGGTACTAACGGTCAATCGTTAACACCAGGTATTGTTGTAGATTTGTCTCGCTATATGCGCGAAATCCTCGAAATAAATGTAGAAGAAGGCTGGGTACGCGTTCAAACTGGCGTAATAAAAGATCAACTTAATGACTTTTTAAAACCTTATGGTTTTTTCTTCTCACCCGATTTATCTACTAGTAACAGGGCAACTATTGGTGGCATGATAAGTACTGACGCATCTGGGCAAGGTTCGTTAGTTTACGGAAAAACAAGCGATCATGTTTTAGGGCTTACAACTTATTTAGTCGATGGTACACCTATGTGTACCTCACCAATAAACATCGACAAAGCAAAAATTATAGCCGAGCAAGACTCTTTAATTGGTAGTTTATATAAAACAGTTTTAGATATTTCAGTTAATGAACGCGCAGCTATTTTAGCTAAGTTTCCACGATTAAATAGGTTTTTAACCGGTTACGACCTAGAGCATGTGCTAAGTGATGACTTACTTACTTTTGACATGAGCCGACTAATAACAGGTTCAGAAGGCTCATTAGGTATAGTAACTGAAGCTAAATTAAACCTAACACCGATTGCCGAATTTAAAACCCTTATAAATATCAAGTACGATAGTTTTGACTCAGCACTTCGTCATTCACCGTTTTTAGTTGATGCACGCGCAACATCGGTAGAAACCGTAGATAGCAAAGTTTTAAACTTAGCGCGTGAAGACATCATTTGGAATTTAGTATCGGACTTAATAACTGACGTACCAAATAAAGATATGCAAGGCCTTAACATGGTCGAGTTTAATGCAGTATCAAACGATGATATAAAAGACAAAGTAGACACACTTTGTAAGCTTCTAGATGAATGCGTAGCAAATCAAACTAATGGCGTTATTGGATATCAGTTAACCAGTGATAAAAGCGATATACTAAAAATTTACGCAATGCGTAAAAAATCAGTAGGTTTATTAGGTAATGTAAAAGGCAGTCAAAAACCACTCGCCTTTGCAGAAGACACTGCAGTACCCCCTGAAAATTTAGCAGATTATATTGTCGAATTTAGAGCATTACTCGACAGCCATAATTTACAATATGGTATGTTTGGCCATGTTGATGCTGGGGTTTTACACGTACGCCCAGCACTTGATATGTGCGACCCAGAACAAGAAAAACTACTTAGAACTATTTCAGATCAAGTAGTAAAACTAACCGCTAAGTACGGTGGTTTAATGTGGGGCGAACACGGCAAAGGTTACCGAAGTGAATACAGCCCTGAATTTTTTGGTGAGCATTTATATACGCAACTTCGTAAAATAAAAACAGCTTTCGATCCTAACAACCGCATTAACCCCGGTAAAATATGTACTCCTATCGATAGTGAAAACTCACTAGTTAGTGTTGATGGACAAAAGAGATCGCACTTCGATAAGCAAATATCAATAGAAGTTAAAACCAGTTTTAACAATGCAATGACCTGTAATGGTAATGGCATATGCTTTAATTACGATGAAAATTCACCTATGTGTCCATCGTATAAAGTAACCGGCGATCGTCGTAATTCACCAAAAGGTCGCGCAAGTTTAATGCGCGAATGGCTTCGTTTACAAGAGTCAAAAAATGTAGATTTACTCGAAGTAGAAAAGCAGCTTAACAAAGGTGAAGTAATCACCTGGTGGGAACGTTTCGTTCACAGCCGCGAAAAACGAAAAGGTATTTACGATTTTTCTCACGAAGTAAAAGCGTCAATGGATGAATGTTTAGCGTGTAAAGCATGTACAACTGCCTGCCCAATTAAAGTAGATGTTCCTACTTTTCGTTCGCGCTTTTTAAATTATTATCATAGTTATTATGCACGTCCGCTAAAAGATTACCTTGTTGGTAACATAGAAAATAGCGCGCCATTAATGGCAAAGTTCGCTAAAGTTATAAATCCAATTGTTAAAACATCATTAGTTAGTAATGTTATTAAAAAAACGGTTGGCTATGTTGATACACCACAGTTGAGTATTCCTGCACTTTCAAAGCGTGTTACTAAAACACAAAAATTTGATTTTGATTTATTAAATAAATTAAATGCAGAGCAACAAAGTGAGTATGTATTAATAGTACAAGACCCATTTACGAGCTTTTACGAAGCGGAATTAGTAGAAAGTTTTATTACTTTAATAACCCAACTTGGCAAAAAACCAATGCTATTACCTTTTAAACCAAATGGTAAACCGCAACACGTAAAAGGTTTTTTGCATGAATTTAAAGTTACAGCTAAAAATGCAGCTGAGTTTTTAAATAAATTAAATGATATTAATGCACCGTTAGTCGGTTTAGATGCTTCACTCGTTATGTGCTACCGCGATGAATATAATACAATTTTAGAAAATAACCGTGGTGAATTTAATGTGCAACTTGCCCATGAATGGTTAGAAACACAATCGTTTAAATCACTAAACGCAAAGCAAAATACTGATACCGAATTTACATTACTGAGTCACTGTACTGAAACAACTGCACTGCCAAAAGCAGCAAATGTTTGGCAAACAATTTTCAGTGATATTGGTTTAACATTAAAAACAACAAATACAGGTTGCTGTGGAATGGCGGGGACTTATGGCCACGAAGCACAAAATCAAGATAACTCACGTGCACTTTACGAAATGAGTTGGAAACCAATTGTAGATAAAAATAAACCAGAGCAACTTTTATCTACGGGCTTTTCTTGTCGTAGCCAAGTTAAACGTTTTGAGAAATTTAAACCCAAACACCCAATTGAATTACTCGCACAGGTACTTAGATAATAAAAGTTAAAAAAAGGCGTAACTTAAAAATAAGTTACGCTTTTTTTATTAATACCCATTCGCTTAATTAAATGATCGTTTTTGAGGCTGGAAAAACGCCTTGATACCACGTCAATAAATTCACTAATTTTTATAAAAGCTATTTAGATTTTTTAGCGAAACTGTCTGCAATTGGCTTTGTACTTATACCGTGAATAAATACACTAAACAAAATAGTCGTCATTGCTATTGTCGCTATTTGATATTTGTTTTCTATTTGCGTATCAATCACCATCAATGTAAAAACAATTGATGCTAATCCTCTTGGTCCAAACCACGCAAATGTAAAACGCTCTTTAATATTCAATGCCGTAAACTGCAGTGACAACATAACAGGAATTATTCTAATTAATGTTGTACTTAATAAAGCGTAAATTATAATTTCAGTATTTAATTTCGGGATAACTAAGTAAGCACAAACAAACCCAAACAAACACCAAATCATTAGCGATGTAAAATCTGCGATGTGCTCTGAGTCTTCAATTAATTCTGTTCTAACTTCTTCAGTCGAAAATTTGTCAAATAGTAAACCTGCAATAAACACCGCAATAAATCCACTGCCATGAAAATACTGAGTGACAGAAAACACAGCCATAGCAAAACCAAGTAATAAAAATGGACTGGTATTTTGTGCAAAGTAATGACGTTTCATTGCAAAGTTTAAACTCGGTATAAAAACAGCGATACTTGTAATAGCTATTAATAGAGCCAGGCCAAGCTCTCGGCCAAACACACTTAATGTTTGTGTTGCAGTAATAGCTGAGTCAGGATTTTTAGCGAGTAATATAAATATTAAAAATATGGGCACACATAATCCATCGTTCAAACCACTTTCAGTATTTATTCCTTCGCGTATTTTTTCAGGCACTTGTGTACTTGCTAGTAACCCTTTACTTAATGCCGCATCAGTAGGTGTTAAAATAATAGCGAGCAACGCCGCTTGAATAAGTGAAAGCTCAGCAAAGAAAAATAAAGCAACAGCAATACCGAGTAATAAAGTTAAGGGTAGGGCAACAAACAACAGTAAACTAGGATACTGAAAACTATGCCTTAATACACTTAACTTTGATTTAGCTGCATCAGAAAATAAAAATATACTTAGCGTAAGCTCTATAAATGGTAATAAAAGATCAACGCCTTCTTTTATTTTATCCCCTTCGTTGGGTAGCATTAAAGCTAAACATATTCCCCCAACAACAAAAAACATTGGGCCTGTTACTTCTGTTTTTTCTAACTGGCGAAGTGTTAAAGAATAAATTAAAAATAGTCCGCCTATAAATGATATTACTAAATACTCCATTAAATTTTCCTTTTAAGTCCTGATTTTGCTCGCTCTTTAATATTTGTTTGAATATAAATTTGATCGGTAGTCGCAATTTTAGAATGGCCTAAATCTTCTGATAAATGTTTGAGCGGTCTGGTTTGCGCATCATGTGTAGCACCAGTATGACGAAGCCAATGTGCAGTTGCAGCGCCAAGTTGTTCAGCGTCATCTTTAAAACCATCATTAAGTAATGATTGCTGAGCATAATCAAAACTTTGTTGAACTAAACGCCTAATTTGCCTTACGGTCATACCACCTTGACCGCGAATTTTATGAACTAACGGCTCAGATTCATCAACCCGAGGAAGGGCAGGTAGACCTCGATATAATCTGTATCGTTTTAAATATTCAACAAAATCATCACTCAAGGTTACATCTCGTAATTTATTACCTTTACCCATTATACGTAAAAACCAAAATCCATCATTATCTTGCCAAAAATGAGACATCACCGGCGACCATTGTGGGCGCTCAGATAATTCTGAAATTCGTAAATAAAGACCTTTTAAGCAGGCAAGCGTAAACAAATTTCGCTCTAAATCAGGGTTATGTTCGCATAAATCACGCGTTACACCAAAAACGTATTCCCATTGAATATCACTTAATGTATCAGGAATTTGAATTTGTGATTGAACAACTAAATACGGGCTATTTTTTTTAACAACAGGGACAAAGTTCGCGAATGTTTTTTCTTCGAGTAGGGCAAACTTATAAAATACATTTAAGGCAGTAAACATGGCCGATAAAGTTTGTTGGCTGGCAGTCGATTCTTTTAGCATAAAAGGGCGCCAATTTTGATTTAATCTACGAATTCCTTGCTCATCTTTATAACGCCATTGCACTGAAGTTGCAGCCCATTCTTTATCAGGTTCAACCATAAAATCAACGTAAGCTTCAATATCTTCACGTTTTAAATCGAATACTGATTTTTCTGCTATTAACCACGACCATAAATAAAAGCGTTCAAGTTCATTTCGAAAACGGCTATAAGTCGCTTCTGATTTTCTGCCATAAACATATAAAAACTGATATAAGAATGTCAGATCGGCTTTTGATTCAGTTACAGTCAAGCCAACTTCCTGTATAAAGGATGCAAGTTCTGGGTATTCTGAATTTAGAGTACCGTCATCTAGATGGGCAATTTGATATCTTAATTGTTTTAACGTATCAACCAAAGCAACAAGCATAATGTATAAATATTCAATTAAATAATAGGTTTACAGAATAACGTTAAAGTCCGATACTGTCTAGTATTGGACATAGTAAAGCTCTAATTATTTTAATACCGTGATTATTCTATGGTTGTTGGTTGCTATATCTTATTAAGGAAAACATTATGAAAAAACTAATTATACTAAGCGTACTTGCTTTAACTGTTGCGTTAACTGGGTGTGCTACTACAGGTAGTGCATCACCAAGCGAAAAACGTTCACTTGTACAAAGTATGAAAACAAATACATTAGATAAACTATACGCTGAAAAACCTGATGTTAAAAAACAAATTGCTAATTCGGCTGGTTACGCTGTTTTTGATAACGCGAACGTAAATGTTGTTTTAGCCAGTTTTGGTGGCGGTTACGGCGTAGTTAAAAATAACCTTACTGGTAAATCGACTTACATGAATATGGGTGAAGCCGGTTTAGGGCTTGGTTTAGGTGTAAAAGATTTTAACGTTGTAATGGTTTTTCATAACCAAGCTGCACTAAATAGATTTATTGAACATGGTTGGGCATTTGGCGGAAACGCTGATGCAGCAGCAAAATATGAAGATAAAGGCGGTGCACTGGTTGCCGAAGCAATTGCAGATCAAGTTACTGTATATTCTGTAACCGAAAATGGCCTTGCACTACAAGCTGTATTAAAAGGTACCAAGTTTTGGGTTGATTCAGAGCTTAATTAACCTCCAAATTACTCTCCTAAAAGCGAGCTGGTTTGTATAATCACGCTCGCTTTATTAAAACCCATGTAATTTAACATAACATAATTTATGAGCAGTTTAAATAACTATAATTGATTGTTATTCAGTAATTTCTGGCGCTTCGTCAAAAACTCCGACCTTTGGAGAATCGCAGGTAAGAAAATCATGATACTTTTTGTAGCTAATCTCAATAACACAACTTGAACGAACAACTACGTTATAGCCAGCCAAAACTAAATCCCTTAAAGATAAATCAAAAATATGCTGGCCATTTTGACTTGCTGATAAGTAGTAGTTTTTAGTTAATTTACCTAACTCTGTATATTCACCCCAACCAGCAATATGAAGCCCGACCTTGTAAAAAGGATGCTTTTTCTCTTCTAATTCCTGTGCTTTTTTATCTGCTTCAATAATTTTTTTAGCCTCTGCTTGTTGTGCTAAAAATTCAGGTGGTAACTGATTTGGAAGTTGAGCAGCATACTGGCCATTAGGAGTATTTGAATATTGTGCTTGAACTGGTGCAGCATTCGTAGGTTCTTTAGCTTCAGCTAAATCAGATTGCTTTTGAAAACCTAAGAAAAGCAAAAAACCTGCAACAATAAAGAATACAACAGAACCTTTAATAAACCAGTTGTCATACCATTTTTTAATGTCAGAGGGTGCAGCCTCTTTTATTGATTGATCACTTTTTGTATGAGACTGGTAAAACTTAAAATATTTTTTCTCGTACTCACGCTCATGAGTGGCAACAACAGTTGTATTTGTTTTTGAATGACCATCATGTACTTTAAGTACATATTTATCATCTTGGCCAGCAAAGGATTTTTTTATAGCTCTATAATGGTTTCCAACTAACTCCCTTATATCCCTTTCAACCTTCCTAAATTCTTGAGTAATTAACATTATGTCAAAGCCGTAATGCCTATGCATACTGTAAAACTCTTTTACTTCTTTGTTACAGTTTCCAGCACCTAATGCTAAATGACACTCATCTATAAAAAAGTAAACTCTATTACCGTCCTCATTCTTCCAGTCTTGATACTGTAAGTAATGTTCTTTTCTAGAAAAAGGACGTTCGCCCCCATAGTTATGAAATTCACCATCAACTACTTCTATCAGTTCACGGCAATATTCACCGTAAACTGAACAGAAGTGATCGACATTTAAAGGTAAATTCGTTACAACTTTTCGTTTATGCTCAGTAACAGTAGGGATTATATGCCTTACAACTGCTTCATAACTTTTGCCGCCACCCGTTTTTCCTGAAATGCCGTGTATCATTTTTTAGCTCCCTAATCTAACGAATGGAATTAACTGCAATAACATTCTTATAGTAATAGCTATTATAATCATGCCCATTGCTTGAGAAAGACCAAGAGCAGATGCGTAATAACTTACCTCTGGTGGTAATGCGTTTATATAACTAGCTACATCTAAACCAGCAAAAAAGGTATCTAAACCATCAATGGCCAGTAACGAAATATCTAAAAAACTTTCAAAAAAGAAAATTCCAATATCTTTCATTATGTCTTGAACTGTTAAGACCAAACTATATAAAAAAGTTTGTAAGTCATTCCAAGTTTCAGCCAACCAATCCAACATGCTAACCTCCAAAAACTAACGAACGACATAAAAAAGCCGCTGTGATTAAAATGAAAATCTTTAATATTGCTAAAAGTTGAGGGCTTGGTGTTGGAAGTTCAGCACAACCGAAATCCATAGAGCCACCTAAGTTGAAACACATTTGTGTATCAGGAGGTGAACCCCCAGCATTAAATTTGAATTGCTGTAAAAACTCAAAGGTTTGTGTCTGTTTGAAAGCTAAACTTTTTTCATTCCAAACACCTTCAAAGCCATCTTCATAATCAGATTCGTAAAAACTTACTGATTGGTTTGGATCAAAGTTACCTTCTATTTCTGTTTCGCCAATACCTTCCTTAAATTCATTAAACGAGTCTAAAAGCTGCCCTGTACTATCTGCTGTAAATCCTGTGTTTTTTCTAATCTGCTCGTTGCTATTGGATATGCTAGAAAGTAATGCGTTACCTGCTTTTTGTTCACCCTTTAAACCTTGTATACCTGAATTAATACCATCAAGTTTTTTATTGCCTGAATCTATTTTTCCGCCTATGAAGCCTAATTCACCTTTAATAGCATCTAATCTATTATTAGTTTGTGTCATGTCAGGGACTTCAGGTGTTGGCGTTGGAGTTGGAGTTTCTCCACCAGTATCATCAGTTGGAGGTTTTGCGGTACATCGACCATTTATACAAGTTTCTTCATTATCAGGAACTCCATTTTGGTTTTTATCGTCTGGTACTCCATCATTATCAGTATCGTCATATGTACAAAAGTAAACACCGTCCATAGAACCGCAACCAGGTGGACATTGATATTGTGTTTCACCATTAATTAAAAGTGCATTACATCCTTCATTTGGATCAACATCACAGATTAATACTTGACCTTGAGAGCCGTAGTTATAACAACTATCATCAGCGCCATCTGGTCGAGGTTCTGCAGGTGGTTTATCTCCATAGTCGTTTTCATCACCATCACAAGTTTTACCAGTAGCTAAAAAATTGTCCCCACCTTGTGAAAATTGACAGCTTTTACCTGTAGATGGATTTGTATAACAAGCATTTTGACCTGTTGATCCAACACCTGATTTCATAGGTAACATTGAGTTATTGCCAAATTCGCTGCAGCCTTCGTCGGGGTCAACAGGTGGTAGCATTTCTTTAGCACACATAACTTTTGGAGAGTTTTCAGAAGTATCAGGATTTAATACCTGTATATCGTATTCATTAAAACCAGTAGGAGGGCAAGTATAACCATCTAGTTCATAACTATTACCATATGAAACAGATTGGACACTTACAACCTCTTCTGGGCCCCAACCACCGGAACAAGCATAACATTGAACTTTACCAGTTATTAAAATATTGGCTCCTAGATTATCGGATTCACAAGCTGATGAAATGTATTGACGAGATGGTGTATTTGCAGGCAATTGAAATACTGAGTTATATGCAAAACAGGAATTAGTATAAGCTTCCTGTATATCCTTGCCACAACCCTCTTTGCCATTAGCCTTCATACAAATTTGACCTTCTTGATTAGGGATTTTCAAATCTGACATATCAGGGCCAAGTGATTCAGCATAAATTTCAGAAACAAAAAAAGCGCTGATAAGCGCCATTATTAAAATTAAGTATTTCATTGGCTGTTATCCCCAACCGAAATTTTTACAAACTATAAAACCAGCAATTGCCCCTATCAAACCGCAAATGGTGTAGATAAGGGCGACAATTAGGCCGCCCATAATTAGATCCTTTTATTACGCTTTTGAAACAGCGCGTTTTGCTAGTGAAATGCCTTTATAAGCAAGAGCAACACCAACGATTAAAACACCAGTAGCGCCAACAAAAGTTGCAACACCAGCCATGTCTACAGCAGCAAAAATATCAGTCATTTTATTATTCCTAAAGTTTATTAATAACCATTCGGGCAACCTTAACTTTGTAAGATAGAAACCCGAAAAATATAATAAGGCCGAAACCCCAAGTGAAAGACTCCCCAACATCGAGAGCCGTTATTTGAATACTTTTGATATATGCATCAGCATCAGAACTTGGAACAAGTACGTAACCTGTGCACTCCTCCAAAGTTTGTGTTGTTGGCAATATAGTCCCATCGGCATTCAAATAAATACATTGCATAATTAACCGCCCAGCGATTCTTTAAAATGCTTTTTAACTTCATGGTCAACTGGGATAAGTTCAACCACTTCGTTATCAAAAGTTTGGTCGTTAAATGAGAATTTAAGGTCGTAAGCTTTATCAGAAACAAACGCCTGGTTATCAATTAACACGTGAGCATAAGCAGTATTTATTGCTATTGGCTCTTTACCGAAAGGTGTACTGGTAGTTTTACCAGCGGCCTTACGCTTATATTTTGGTGAATCAACATTGTCCAGTGGGTAAAGAACTTCAATAATTGCTCGTTCAACATCTGGATTTTTTGACTCTGGAAAACTTGTAATTGAAATACCCGCGATAACAATAGCCATGTTAATGACTCCTTAATTGTTCAGTTAAAATGTGTTTGTAAATATTAGGAACATCTAATGATTTTCCCGTTACGTATTTATCAGGAACTAGTAAACCTAAAACGGTTTGCATATCCCCTTCAGTAATTTCTAAAATGTCAGCAAGTGCCTTTCCGCACATACGGCGAACCCATTTAACACGACTTGCTAAATCAGTACCGGCTTTTGATACTTTTGCTGAACTGGATGTTTGAACACCATCGCTATTAATCATTTGTTGTGAAAAGTCACAAATACCCGCAAATGTAGAATCAGGGTCTAGTAAACAATCGACAGACCATTTTTTTAATTCAACTTCGTTGCGATACCAAACTAATGATTCGTCATCTATACCCTGCTCTAATTTTTTATCATATATACGCCAGTAAACTGGGCTTGTACGTTTACCCACTGTAGTCATTTCAACATCAAACTTGCCATCAATAGTGAATGAATGGCGAGGTGACATAGTTGGGTTAGGACCACCCTTTTTACGAGCAAAAGCTTTTTGAAAGAAATTAAGTTCAGCGGCCTTGCAGTTAAAAACGTTGTCGAAACAATCGCGAGCAATATCAATGCGCGAAAGTGAGCTAATGCTTAAAACCTTAGATAGCCAATGATGTAAAATAAATGGGGTGGTGTGTGACCATAAGTGTTTACAGCCTTCACCAGAAATTTGAAAATAAACCGTATCGCGCTGACCGCCAATACCGACAAAACCGATTTGAGTGCCTTCACTTGTTACTAAATTCATAGAATTATGATATCCGTGAAAGCCTTTATCGCGTGGAACTGATAGTTCAAAACCTAAAACGTAACGGCTAAAAACACGCAATGTATTGATATAAAAATCAGACATTCTTTCGTTAATGCGTTGCTTTTGAGTTTCTAAGCTTTTAAGCAGTTGTTCAGGTGTTAAACCCTCAGTGTTAAATTCTTCTTTAATATTTGGTACTACTGGGAAAAGCGTTTGAGTATCTACAGTAGAGCCAATAGAGCCAGCGCGTTTACAGTGGCGCAAGTCAGCAAGTGGAAAGCTAAAAGACAAATGGTCTATTATTGTTTGATTTGATTCATGCTTTTTAAAACGCTTAATGCGATTGTCGATAAGGTTTTGAGCAGTGTCTGAATATTTGTAATGCATCAAATCACCCCATCAGCTACTAACTGGCGATAATTTGAATCAGTGATTTCTACTGTTCTACAATCATGCTCATGTGAAACCCAAGCGCGAAATTGATACATATTATCGAAATAATCATAAACGCGAGTTCCATTCAAATCGTAAGTGACTTGAACCCCCGCTTGTTTATTATTTTCGAAATATATTTTCATGTTATTTAAAAGGATTATCAGAAACAGGACAGCCAAGGAACGAACCGTTATCAAAGTGATTCATAGAATCAACGACAAAAACACAAGCTAGATGACTGGCATCAAGTTCTAATTTTTTCGAAATTTCAATTAGGCGATTAAACTGAGTTTCATTCACATTAAAAGTAACAGTACAAATACAGTTCTTAGATTTAGGTGAAATCACCTTCTTTAATTTAGACATAAAAGCTATCCTTAAAAACGTGTCAAGAAACTGAATGGTAACTTAATTGGTTACTTTATAATTAACATTCAAATAACTGTCAATAACTTTTTTGGTTACTAATTAGTTACTGCATTAAAAAGGTGAAAAAATCAGGGTGTATAATGATTGAAATCAACAAATTAGAAATAATCATGAAAGAGAACATAAAAAAGTTTAGAAAATTAAAAAACTGGTCTACTGGTAATCTTTCTGATGAATCAGGAATAAATGAAGGGCAGATAAAAAGGTATGAAGCTGGGAGCTCTAAGCCATCATTAGATATTTTATTAAAGTTATGTAATGCACTGGACATAACACCAAATGAAATATTGGGTTTAGGAGCTAGAAACAAAGATGAAGATTTAGAAATATTAATGTTAGCAATAGATAAATTTACAGATGATGAAAAAGAAGTGACTAAAGAAGTTTTAAGAGCATTAATACTAAAACATAGTGCAAGTAAATATTCTAAGTGATAACTAAACAGGTAGCCATTTAGAGTTTAGACCAGTCTGTATTTTTAACTGGTTAAGTCCGAAAGCATAGGTTTAGATGGGAGTTATACCCCGTAATACAGTTACGGGGTTTTTTTTTGAGCACAGTTAATTTAACAAAGCTCCTCCCGCTATGCGGGTCCCTCCTTGTTAAATTAACTAGATTAAAAAAAGAGACGTTTATCAAAGGGCGCGTTGCGCTAGGATATTTTTCTAAGCGGGACTGGGTTATTGGATGCGGCCATTTATCTAATGGTCTTTATATTAATTCTGTGTGTGGCCTTTCATGAAGCAAAGCTTCATAGGTTCCTATCATCAAGTATCCAGTGGTACGTAATAATTGATTTTAATTATTACGTAACCTTACTATTAGTATGGTTATTTGCACTCCCCATAAATCACATTATGTTACGGGTTGCAGCCGCTACGCTTAAAAAGGCTTTTGCTGCAATTCGTGTGCGCTTACGCTATTTTGCACACGAAAAACCACAAACGCCCCGCCATTTAGATATTTTGGCGGGGCGTTTTCTCAACATAAAGTTTATGAATTTATGAGCAGTTTAAATAACTATAATTGATTGTTATTCAGTAATTTCTGGCGCTTCGTCAAAAACTCCGACCTTTGGAGAATCGCAGGTAAGAAAATCATGATACTTTTTGTAGCTAATCTCAATAACACAACTTGAACGAACAACTACGTTATAGCCAGCCAAAACTAAATCCCTTAAAGATAAATCAAAAATATGCTGGCCATTTTGACTTGCTGATAAGTAGTAGTTTTTAGTTAATTTACCTAACTCTGTATATTCACCCCAACCAGCAATATGAAGCCCGACCTTGTAAAAAGGATGCTTTTTCTCTTCTAATTCCTGTGCTTTTTTATCTGCTTCAATAATTTTTTTAGCCTCTGCTTGTTGTGCTAAAAATTCAGGTGGTAACTGATTTGGAAGTTGAGCAGCATACTGGCCATTAGGAGTATTTGAATATTGTGCTTGAACTGGTGCAGCATTCGTAGGTTCTTTAGCTTCAGCTAAATCAGATTGCTTTTGAAAACCTAAGAAAAGCAAAAAACCTGCAACAATAAAGAATACAACAGAACCTTTAATAAACCAGTTGTCATACCATTTTTTAATGTCAGAGGGTGCAGCCTCTTTTATTGATTGATCACTTTTTGTATGAGACTGGTAAAACTTAAAATATTTTTTCTCGTACTCACGCTCATGAGTGGCAACAACAGTTGTATTTGTTTTTGAATGACCATCATGTACTTTAAGTACATATTTATCATCTTGGCCAGCAAAGGATTTTTTTATAGCTCTATAATGGTTTCCAACTAACTCCCTTATATCCCTTTCAACCTTCCTAAATTCTTGAGTAATTAACATTATGTCAAAGCCGTAATGCCTATGCATACTGTAAAACTCTTTTACTTCTTTGTTACAGTTTCCAGCACCTAATGCTAAATGACACTCATCTATAAAAAAGTAAACTCTATTACCGTCCTCATTCTTCCAGTCTTGATACTGTAAGTAATGTTCTTTTCTAGAAAAAGGACGTTCGCCCCCATAGTTATGAAATTCACCATCAACTACTTCTATCAGTTCACGGCAATATTCACCGTAAACTGAACAGAAGTGATCGACATTTAAAGGTAAATTCGTTACAACTTTTCGTTTATGCTCAGTAACAGTAGGGATTATATGCCTTACAACTGCTTCATAACTTTTGCCGCCACCCGTTTTTCCTGAAATGCCGTGTATCATTTTTTAGCTCCCTAATCTAACGAATGGAATTAACTGCAATAACATTCTTATAGTAATAGCTATTATAATCATGCCCATTGCTTGAGAAAGACCAAGAGCAGATGCGTAATAACTTACCTCTGGTGGTAATGCGTTTATATAACTAGCTACATCTAAACCAGCAAAAAAGGTATCTAAACCATCAATGGCCAGTAACGAAATATCTAAAAAACTTTCAAAAAAGAAAATTCCAATATCTTTCATTATGTCTTGAACTGTTAAGACCAAACTATATAAAAAAGTTTGTAAGTCATTCCAAGTTTCAGCCAACCAATCCAACATGCTAACCTCCAAAAACTAACGAACGACATAAAAAAGCCGCTGTGATTAAAATGAAAATCTTTAATATTGCTAAAAGTTGAGGGCTTGGTGTTGGAAGTTCAGCACAACCGAAATCCATAGAGCCACCTAAGTTGAAACACATTTGTGTATCAGGAGGTGAACCCCCAGCATTAAATTTGAATTGCTGTAAAAACTCAAAGGTTTGTGTCTGTTTGAAAGCTAAACTTTTTTCATTCCAAACACCTTCAAAGCCATCTTCATAATCAGATTCGTAAAAACTTACTGATTGGTTTGGATCAAAGTTACCTTCTATTTCTGTTTCGCCAATACCTTCCTTAAATTCATTAAACGAGTCTAAAAGCTGCCCTGTACTATCTGCTGTAAATCCTGTGTTTTTTCTAATCTGCTCGTTGCTATTGGATATGCTAGAAAGTAATGCGTTACCTGCTTTTTGTTCACCCTTTAAACCTTGTATACCTGAATTAATACCATCAAGTTTTTTATTGCCTGAATCTATTTTTCCGCCTATGAAGCCTAATTCACCTTTAATAGCATCTAATCTATTATTAGTTTGTGTCATGTCAGGGACTTCAGGTGTTGGCGTTGGAGTTGGAGTTTCTCCACCAGTATCATCAGTTGGAGGTTTTGCGGTACATCGACCATTTATACAAGTTTCTTCATTATCAGGAACTCCATTTTGGTTTTTATCGTCTGGTACTCCATCATTATCAGTATCGTCATATGTACAAAAGTAAACACCGTCCATAGAACCGCAACCAGGTGGACATTGATATTGTGTTTCACCATTAATTAAAAGTGCATTACATCCTTCATTTGGATCAACATCACAGATTAATACTTGACCTTGAGAGCCGTAGTTATAACAACTATCATCAGCGCCATCTGGTCGAGGTTCTGCAGGTGGTTTATCTCCATAGTCGTTTTCATCACCATCACAAGTTTTACCAGTAGCTAAAAAATTGTCCCCACCTTGTGAAAATTGACAGCTTTTACCTGTAGATGGATTTGTATAACAAGCATTTTGACCTGTTGATCCAACACCTGATTTCATAGGTAACATTGAGTTATTGCCAAATTCGCTGCAGCCTTCGTCGGGGTCAACAGGTGGTAGCATTTCTTTAGCACACATAACTTTTGGAGAGTTTTCAGAAGTATCAGGATTTAATACCTGTATATCGTATTCATTAAAACCAGTAGGAGGGCAAGTATAACCATCTAGTTCATAACTATTACCATATGAAACAGATTGGACACTTACAACCTCTTCTGGGCCCCAACCACCGGAACAAGCATAACATTGAACTTTACCAGTTATTAAAATATTGGCTCCTAGATTATCGGATTCACAAGCTGATGAAATGTATTGACGAGATGGTGTATTTGCAGGCAATTGAAATACTGAGTTATATGCAAAACAGGAATTAGTATAAGCTTCCTGTATATCCTTGCCACAACCCTCTTTGCCATTAGCCTTCATACAAATTTGACCTTCTTGATTAGGGATTTTCAAATCTGACATATCAGGGCCAAGTGATTCAGCATAAATTTCAGAAACAAAAAAAGCGCTGATAAGCGCCATTATTAAAATTAAGTATTTCATTGGCTGTTATCCCCAACCGAAATTTTTACAAACTATAAAACCAGCAATTGCCCCTATCAAACCGCAAATGGTGTAGATAAGGGCGACAATTAGGCCGCCCATAATTAGATCCTTTTATTACGCTTTTGAAACAGCGCGTTTTGCTAGTGAAATGCCTTTATAAGCAAGAGCAACACCAACGATTAAAACACCAGTAGCGCCAACAAAAGTTGCAACACCAGCCATGTCTACAGCAGCAAAAATATCAGTCATTTTATTATTCCTAAAGTTTATTAATAACCATTCGGGCAACCTTAACTTTGTAAGATAGAAACCCGAAAAATATAATAAGGCCGAAACCCCAAGTGAAAGACTCCCCAACATCGAGAGCCGTTATTTGAATACTTTTGATATATGCATCAGCATCAGAACTTGGAACAAGTACGTAACCTGTGCACTCCTCCAAAGTTTGTGTTGTTGGCAATATAGTCCCATCGGCATTCAAATAAATACATTGCATAATTAACCGCCCAGCGATTCTTTAAAATGCTTTTTAACTTCATGGTCAACTGGGATAAGTTCAACCACTTCGTTATCAAAAGTTTGGTCGTTAAATGAGAATTTAAGGTCGTAAGCTTTATCAGAAACAAACGCCTGGTTATCAATTAACACGTGAGCATAAGCAGTATTTATTGCTATTGGCTCTTTACCGAAAGGTGTACTGGTAGTTTTACCAGCGGCCTTACGCTTATATTTTGGTGAATCAACATTGTCCAGTGGGTAAAGAACTTCAATAATTGCTCGTTCAACATCTGGATTTTTTGACTCTGGAAAACTTGTAATTGAAATACCCGCGATAACAATAGCCATGTTAATGACTCCTTAATTGTTCAGTTAAAATGTGTTTGTAAATATTAGGAACATCTAATGATTTTCCCGTTACGTATTTATCAGGAACTAGTAAACCTAAAACGGTTTGCATATCCCCTTCAGTAATTTCTAAAATGTCAGCAAGTGCCTTTCCGCACATACGGCGAACCCATTTAACACGACTTGCTAAATCAGTACCGGCTTTTGATACTTTTGCTGAACTGGATGTTTGAACACCATCGCTATTAATCATTTGTTGTGAAAAGTCACAAATACCCGCAAATGTAGAATCAGGGTCTAGTAAACAATCGACAGACCATTTTTTTAATTCAACTTCGTTGCGATACCAAACTAATGATTCGTCATCTATACCCTGCTCTAATTTTTTATCATATATACGCCAGTAAACTGGGCTTGTACGTTTACCCACTGTAGTCATTTCAACATCAAACTTGCCATCAATAGTGAATGAATGGCGAGGTGACATAGTTGGGTTAGGACCACCCTTTTTACGAGCAAAAGCTTTTTGAAAGAAATTAAGTTCAGCGGCCTTGCAGTTAAAAACGTTGTCGAAACAATCGCGAGCAATATCAATGCGCGAAAGTGAGCTAATGCTTAAAACCTTAGATAGCCAATGATGTAAAATAAATGGGGTGGTGTGTGACCATAAGTGTTTACAGCCTTCACCAGAAATTTGAAAATAAACCGTATCGCGCTGACCGCCAATACCGACAAAACCGATTTGAGTGCCTTCACTTGTTACTAAATTCATAGAATTATGATATCCGTGAAAGCCTTTATCGCGTGGAACTGATAGTTCAAAACCTAAAACGTAACGGCTAAAAACACGCAATGTATTGATATAAAAATCAGACATTCTTTCGTTAATGCGTTGCTTTTGAGTTTCTAAGCTTTTAAGCAGTTGTTCAGGTGTTAAACCCTCAGTGTTAAATTCTTCTTTAATATTTGGTACTACTGGGAAAAGCGTTTGAGTATCTACAGTAGAGCCAATAGAGCCAGCGCGTTTACAGTGGCGCAAGTCAGCAAGTGGAAAGCTAAAAGACAAATGGTCTATTATTGTTTGATTTGATTCATGCTTTTTAAAACGCTTAATGCGATTGTCGATAAGGTTTTGAGCAGTGTCTGAATATTTGTAATGCATCAAATCACCCCATCAGCTACTAACTGGCGATAATTTGAATCAGTGATTTCTACTGTTCTACAATCATGCTCATGTGAAACCCAAGCGCGAAATTGATACATATTATCGAAATAATCATAAACGCGAGTTCCATTCAAATCGTAAGTGACTTGAACCCCCGCTTGTTTATTATTTTCGAAATATATTTTCATGTTATTTAAAAGGATTATCAGAAACAGGACAGCCAAGGAACGAACCGTTATCAAAGTGATTCATAGAATCAACGACAAAAACACAAGCTAGATGACTGGCATCAAGTTCTAATTTTTTCGAAATTTCAATTAGGCGATTAAACTGAGTTTCATTCACATTAAAAGTAACAGTACAAATACAGTTCTTAGATTTAGGTGAAATCACCTTCTTTAATTTAGACATAAAAGCTATCCTTAAAAACGTGTCAAGAAACTGAATGGTAACTTAATTGGTTACTTTATAATTAACATTCAAATAACTGTCAATAACTTTTTTGGTTACTAATTAGTTACTGCATTAAAAAGGTGAAAAAATCAGGGTGTATAATGATTGAAATCAACAAATTAGAAATAATCATGAAAGAGAACATAAAAAAGTTTAGAAAATTAAAAAACTGGTCTACTGGTAATCTTTCTGATGAATCAGGAATAAATGAAGGGCAGATAAAAAGGTATGAAGCTGGGAGCTCTAAGCCATCATTAGATATTTTATTAAAGTTATGTAATGCACTGGACATAACACCAAATGAAATATTGGGTTTAGGAGCTAGAAACAAAGATGAAGATTTAGAAATATTAATGTTAGCAATAGATAAATTTACAGATGATGAAAAAGAAGTGACTAAAGAAGTTTTAAGAGCATTAATACTAAAACATAGTGCAAGTAAATATTCTAAGTGATAACTAAACAGGTAGCCATTTAGAGTTTAGACCAGTCTGTATTTTTAACTGGTTAAGTCCGAAAGCATAGGTTTAGATGGGAGTTATACCCCGTAATACAGTTACGGGGTTTTTTTTTGAGCACAGTTAATTTAACAAAGCTCCTCCCGCTATGCGGGTCCCTCCTTGTTAAATTAACTAGATTAAAAAAAGAGACGTTTATCAAAGGGCGCGTTGCGCTAGGATATTTTTCTAAGCGGGACTGGGTTATTGGATGCGGCCATTTATCTAATGGTCTTTATATTAATTCTGTGTGTGGCCTTTCATGAAGCAAAGCTTCATAGGTTCCTATCATCAAGTATCCAGTGGTACGTAATAATTGATTTTAATTATTACGTAACCTTACTATTAGTATGGTTATTTGCACTCCCCATAAATCACATTATGTTACGGGTTGCAGCCGCTACGCTTAAAAAGGCTTTTGCTGCAATTCGTGTGCGCTTACGCTATTTTGCACACGAAAAACCACAAACGCCCCGCCATTTAGATATTTTGGCGGGGCGTTTTCTCAACATAAAGTTTATGAATTTATGGGTTGTTAGTGGTGGTAGATATTAAATGTTTATTTAAAAGCCCTTACAGGCAGTCAGAGGCTCGGAGCTCGCCTTTCTGGCTGTCTGTTAAGGGCTAATTTATAAAATGGCAGAATGAAGCGTTTTAGGAAGGAATTTAATAACTGCTAAAAAAGTAACCCGCTACGCTCAGGCTTCGCTTGGCGGATTACTTTATTATCAAATTTGACAGATATGAACAGTAAATAATATTGATACCGGTTCATAGTAAAACACGTAATTAATACAAGGCCCTCCCGCGTCGCGGGTCCCTCCCATATTAATTTACATGTTCTGATTCAAGCGATAATTTAACGTTAATTAGAGATTCAATTTCTAATGATTGGTCTATCAAACGATGGAATAAAGGCTCTATTTCAGTGAAGTCAGAACCACCATTTAGGACGGCATAAATGCCATTACACAATTCGGAGTGTGAAGCGGCCAAATTCTTAATATTTTCGCATGAAATTAATTTATGGATAGCGTCCTCGTGAGCTGGCGCTATGTTGCTTGTATTTGGTAAAATGGTATTGTTATTAGACATGTTAAATCCTCAAGTTTTAATGTGTTTAGCCTATGCAGGTGCTGGAACACCTGTATGGGCAATCTTACTTACTACTACGTACAATATGACTCATGAATCGCTTTAACTCAGCACTTAATTTAGTGTTAGGAAAAGCTTTCAAAAAACCCTCTTTTAAATCCGTATCAAGTTTAATGTTACAAGTAGAATCTAATTCAAAATCCTCATTTGTATTTAGACTTTCACTGCTATCAATTTCTCTTACTGAAGACCTGGCTTTATCAAGTATTGATTTAACTTGAGAATACCCAGAATGAGAACTTGAATTGCCATAGCTTAGCAATGATGGCGAATCATAATTAAGTTTCCCAGAATCGATAGATCGCGAAATAAAAGACCTTAATTCATTACTTGTATTCGAATGGTTCAATTTGCATAAGTCTGAAAAGTCTCTTTTAAGCTTTGAATTAATCCTAAAATTAAACAAAGGAACTTGTTCCGACATAGATACTACCCTTTAAATGATTACAATGTACATACAAAATAACAGTTGAACTCAAGAAGTCAACAAAAAAATGTATACGTTGTATTTATTTTTAATTTATTTAAGCTTTATGTGGTATGTAAAACCAACTTTTTACAACATCTCAGTTTAAAGTTAAATTAGACATATAAAACAATGCTTTAGGCATGTTTTATATATCTACTGAGATATTGCGAGTGCCAAAATGGGACAAGAGTCCACTATTAAAGTATGTGGACTCTCAACGTGTACCAATACGGAAACATGTTTTTTATTTCAATTTTCGGAAAGGTTTATCAGAGGGGCGATTTAATTTAGGTTTTATTAATTAACTATGTGCAGCCATTAGATTATCAATGTCTGTTAGCTGGTTTGGGTTTCCGCTTCGCTATCGGCTGTCGCCATGTGAAAATAATTACCGAGTATAAATACCCCCCATAAATCCCATTATGTTACGGGCTAGAACCGCTACGCTTAAAAGGGCTTTTGTTCTAGTTCGTGTGGGGGCTGCGCCATTTTCCACACGAAAAACCACAAGCGCCCCGCCTTTTAGATATTTTGGCGGGGCGCTGTCTAAACATAACGCGGCTTAAATTTATGGGCTTTTTTATTCTATACATCGTCAACGTAACTTGCTAGTAAAGATATCAAAACCATGATCAAACCATATCTTTAAATAGTTCTAAAAAGCTTCACGTTTACTCGCCCCCGATTAAAATATCGGAAAATTATAGAAGTTATTCCTATCACGACAAGATAAGATCAACACATCATGGGACAGTTAAATCCACTTTTAACAACTTAAAAGTACATGAGAGCATGTTTAAGAACTTAAGGAACTAAATAAAGCTTCAAATTCAATGTTTATTTGACCTTCAAGAACAATTGCTGGATATTGTAGTTTAGTCGGCAAAAATAATGATGCTTAGTTTATTCGACAACTAAATTTTAATAATGGAGATTACATGTCAAAATTACACCTTTACAAGTACAAGGGTGATAAATGTCAACACTGTGAGAAGTCTATTTCAGAGGTTTTAAGCCGCTACGGAGTAATTAAAAGGATTTTTGAATTCCATCATATAAAACCGGAGTTAAAAGATCCCAACTACTCAAATTTAATAAAAGCAAAAAACTTCCACAAAGCAACTTAAAGAATTAGATAAATGCGTACTATTATGCGCTGAATGCCATAATATTCTTCATTCACAAAATGATAACGTAGAGCTTGAACTTAGAATCGCTTTAAATGAAAGAGTTATAAGTAAGAAAATATCTGGTTGGCTTATTACTGACCATATATCAAAGATAAAGAAGTTCATAACAGACGAAGCTTATCTTTTACAGCCTTATGTTTTAAAAACAAAAAATAAGGAAGAAATATATATTGCTTTTGAGATCTTAAATGAACCATCAATATTATTTAATCTAGTTAATAATCTTGATGATAATGATGAACTATCTTTATATAGCTTAGCTAACATGACTCAAGTTTTTTTTGCTAAACGTACTTCAGATCAACTAAATATAGACATACACAGCCTTTTTAGAATAGTTAACATTGAAACTCTAGATAGCTTTAAAGGTCAGAACTTTTGGGTTCAAGGTGGTTTCTTTTTAGATGAAAGTAATACTGCCATATCAGATTTTAATATTCATTTAACAGCTGAAGCTGGTAAACTAATCTTAAATAATATTGTATAGTATATTTATATCTTCACATATCTAATTTAGTAATCGGTGTAAAACTGTCATAGATTATTCACTCTATGATAGTTGAAATAATGACATAATAAATTTAATGGCGGAAGTTTAACCTATTTGGGAGGACTTAGTTTAATGCTATTATTTATTCTTTTGTTGAAAGCTTCGGCCAATTTCTCAGTTTCACTAAAAACGGTATTCCAATATTTAATGCGTGTATCTGCATCAAGATCGGTAAAGTCGTTTCTGTCTGGGATTTTTCCGTAAGGTAAGCTTACTATAAATTCTTTTGATGGAGTGATCATTACCACATTATCGTAATTAAGTGGTGATACTTTACGTTTTAAATTTTTATCGAACCACCCTGCTTTTGGCTCACTATTAAAATGCGGATATAAAATAAGTCCTGGGTTATTAATTTTTAAGTCAAAGTGGTAATCGATAATCCCGCCTTCCGATATATAAATTTTTATACTTTTTATTTATATTTTTGTATTGGTAATAGCTTTAGCTTTAAATAAAAAAGGGCTACACGCCCTTTTTTATTTAACTATATTGCTTATATAAATTATATTTTTCTTTTGTGTGTTCAGAAAAGTAGTCTGTGTATAATCATTTTTTAGTCAAATTAAATAACTATATTTCAATTATTTAACTAGTATATATAATAAAGCTGCTAAAACACTCCCTATTATTGGACCAACTACCGGGATCCATGAATAACTCCAGTTACTATCAGTTTTACCTTTTATTGGTAATAAAGAATGTACAATTCGCGGGCCTAAATCTCGAGCTGGATTTATTGCATATCCAGTAGTCCCGCCCAGAGAAAGTCCAATACCCCAAACAACAAAAGCAACAGGTATAGCGCCTATTGAACCTAAGCCTATTTTTACGCCAGAGCCATCGTCAATTTCAGCTGAAGAGAAGTAAAAAACACAAATTAATAAAACGAAGGTCCCTATTATTTCACTAAGTATATTTCTAAACGTATTTGGTATAGCTGGAGATGTACAGAAAACAGCTCGTTTTAAGGTGGGATCGTCAGTGGCATCGAAATGATCTTTATAAACTGCATAAACTAACGAAGCGCCAACCATCGCGCCAATAAATTCCGCTAAAATATAACTTGGAACTTCGGACCATGGAAATGATCCAGCTACGGCTAAGCCTATTGTTACTGCAGGGTTAAGGTGTGCTCCACTATAGGGACCGGCAACAACCACACCGATAAAAACACCAAGTCCCCAAGCAGTGGTAATTGTCATCCAACCGCCGCCATGGCCTAGTGTTTTCTTTAGTATGTCATTGGCTACAACTCCGCCCCCAATTAAAATAAGCAGTGCAGTTCCTAGTATTTCTGCTAAGAAAGGTGACATTTTAATATTCCTTATTAATTATAAACATAAAACCACCCTCAATAATGATATCTATTGCATAAGTATAAGCCATGAATATTTTGAAACTTTTTTACAGCTGAAAATTACCATAAAATAAGTATCAACTTATTTATTTTTACGCTTGGAGTATGTAGTGATATCATAAAAATAGTCTCCACTAATAAACCTTAATAGATATGTTGCTATGGTTTTATAGTTAAGTGGCTTATTATTCGCTTTGTACTTTTTTTACCGCATTACACCATCCGGCATATAATTCATCACGTTTTGATTTAGTCATGTTAGGAACAAATCGTTTATCGCAATTCCAGTTAGTCGCTAATGATTCAAGTGATGGGAATACACCCGCTTTTAGACCTGCTAAGTAAGCTACACCCAAAGCAGTAGTTTCACTTATGGTCGAACGGTCAACTTCGGCTCCTAAAACATCAGACAAAAATTGCATAAGCCAGCCATTTATTACCATACCGCCATCAACTCTTAGTACCTGTGGTCTTACGCCATCAGCTTCCATTGACTTTTGAAGGTCTTTAGTTTGAAAACAAACTGACTGTAATCCAGCTGTTACGATCTCTTTTATACCCGTATCTCGGGTTAAGCCAAAAATTGCACCTCGCGCATTAGAATCCCAATAAGGAGCACCTAATCCTGTAAAAGCGGGTACCATATATATACCGTGATCTAGCGAGGTATTGCATGCAAGTGACTCTGTTTCTTCAGCTTTTTGGATTAATTGTAGACCGTCTCTAAGCCATTGAATTGCAGCACCTGCAATAAAAATACTCCCCTCTAGCGCATAAGTTGGTTTCCCATTTAATCTATAAGCTACTGTACTGAGAAGTCTATTTTCAGATTCAAGTACTTTATCGCCAGTGTTAACCATCATAAAGCATCCTGTACCATAGGTACTTTTAGCCATTCCTGGTTGAAAACAAGTTTGCCCAAATAACGCTGCCTGTTGGTCTCCTGCCATTGCAAGAATAGGTACTTCGTAACCTAAATAGCGTTCATCTGTTACGCCAAAATCATCTGATGAATCCATTACTTCTGGTAACATCTCTATTGGCACATTCAGAAGTTCAAGTAATTCCGCGTCCCATTCTTGGGTATGAATATTAAAGAGCATAGTTCGCGAAGCATTCGTTGCGTCTGTGCGGTGCTCTTTTCCACCTGTCAATTTCCACAATAAATAAGTGTCGACAGTACCGAAGATTAAATCGCCTTTTTCTGCTTTTTCTCTAGCATCGGGACAATTTTCTAAAATCCAATTTATTTTAGTTGCAGAAAAATATGGGTCTATTAAAAGGCCGGTTTTTTTTCTAATTAACTCTTCTTTTTCTGCGGCCCTTAAATCATTACATAACTCTGACGTACGTCTATCTTGCCATACAATCGCGTTATAAACGGGCTCACCAGTAATTTTATCCCATACTATTGTCGTTTCACGTTGGTTAGTAATACCAATGGCAATAACCTTATCGTGTTGAGGGTCTAGGTGTTTCATTACAGCTGTCATTGTTTGCTGTACAGAAGCCCAAATATCTTCTGGTTTATGTTCTACATAACCATCTTTTGGAAAGTGCTGGTCAAATTCTTGTTGTTCTAGGTATGCAATATTACCATTTAAATCAAATAGCACACTTCTAGAACTAGTCGTACCTTGATCAATTGAAAGGATATAGTTATTCATTATTTTTTCACTTTTACTTTCGGTTATTTTCGTTTTTGTACTATTACATGGATTAATTGCTACATACAACAAAAATACAACTTTAATATATAATTATTTATATGTGATTTTCATTTGTTAGCTCTTAACCTATAATTTACTATTAACTAAATTTAAAATGCGAAAAAAATGACTCAAGACCAAAGACACGAATCCATACTAAAATTATTAAAAGAAAGAGATTCAATTTCTATTGAAGTACTAGTAAGTCATTATGAAGTTACACCACAAACAATAAGACGAGATCTGGCTTATCTTGCTAATTTAAATAAATTGAGACGTCATCATGGCGGCGCTAGTGCCATTTCAAGCATTCAGAATACAGCATATCAAACTAGAAAAATCATGGACTTAGAAGCTAAACAAAAAATAGCACAGCATGTAGTTCGTATGATACCTAATGGCTCTTCCTTATTTATAAACATAGGCACTACAACAGAAACAATCGCGAAAGCACTTCTTGGTCATGAAAATTTGAAAGTTGTAACTAATAATCTTAATGTTGCGGCTATATTAGGTGTTAAGAAAGATTTTTCTGTACTTATCGCAGGTGGAGAAGTTAGGCACAGAGATGGCGGGATTATTGGTGAGACCACAGAGGATTTTATTAAACAATTTCGTATGGATTTTGGCATTATAGGTATTAGTGGCATAGAAGAAAATGGTGCGTTACTTGATTTTGACTATCGTGAGGTGCGCGTAGCCCAGGCAATCATTGAAAATTCACGTAAAGTTTTACTTGCTGCAGATCACTCTAAATTCGGTCGGTATGCGATGGTAAAATTAGGTAATATCTCGCAGGCAGATAACTTTATTACCGATGCTCAGCCACCCGAAAGTATACTTACTTTACTCAATGAGCACGATGTCGAACTGCATATAGCTCAGTAAAAGCTTAACATAACAGTTAAATAGATTTTCCCTCATCATGGGGAAATCATGAGCTTTCCATTTTAGCTACAGCATGATCGAATAGGCTTCTGATAAGCAGAAGTCCCATACAATTAATTTTTGATGAACATTTTTCAATAATATCCGACGAACAACTGCAATCTAGAGTCGAATATAATCTTCATGCTATTTTATTCACTCTCGTTGTAGGTGTGTTCTGCACCGAAGATGGATGAAAAGCATTGAATACGTTGCTCATAATGAGATTGATTTGCTTGAAAAATATGTCTTATTTGAAAGTAGTCTTCCAGTTCACAACACTATAGATGGTACTATTCACCTATATCATCTGAAAAGTCATACCTATTGTATTAAATTAGTGATCTATTATAGCGCTGAGGAAATAGCGCGATAACAAAGCAAAATTATGACATAGAGTTGTTATCTCCAATTACTCTCTGCATTTTCCTGTATTGCTCTCCCTCCTGCCCCTATGCTGCCAGCTATTAATAATTTTTAACGTAGAGAGTTATTTAAGAAGATAAAATGATCATGCTTTTAATAGGATAGATATTACAACAAAACTTTATACGTTGGACACAGGCTGCACATATAGCAACAAACGTTGGCGTTATAGCCATAGATGGTAAAACTATTTGTGGCTTTAATGATAAGAAGCCAAAGAGACATACAATCGATATAACAAGCGCTTTTCAGCCGACAATAGCTGTTGTATCAAGAAAAATAACGATAGCTAACAATAAACCTCCAACTGGCTCAGCCTAGCTTGATTTATCGGATATCAAAACGCCGTAGTAACTATTGATTCAATGGGGTGTCAAAAAACTATAGCGGAAAAAATTAAACTCCTAAGTTTTTTATTGCTTTACGGTGGGTTTGATATAGCTAGACTAATTTTCATTTATGTACTTTAATGTTTGCAAATGTTCGTTATTAAATGTTATTTTTAATAAAAAGAAAATCGAAGTAAATAATAACTTCGTACTGTTATAGCTATTCAGAGTCTTAAAATACAATAGTTATCTGCAGTAGCTTGGTCATCCTTGTTAATCAGATCAATTAATTTTTTATTTCGTTTGAAGGCTTACTTGTGTCAAGTACTTAAATGTTAGGTAACAAATCTTGAGTTAAATAATAAAAATATCGAAAGTATTTTTATTATTACTCGTATACTTACTTACCTGCATGCCTAGTATAAATTTTGATAGCACGATAAATACCGTTTAGGACATTAATACTTTAAATTTAATTGAGCTGGTCTAAATAGCTTGATATTAAAATAGGTAATTCAACAAATGAGTCAACTTAGAGACAACAATATTAAAAAACTTCCTCAAGATATTTATGATGTTTTGATTATTGGAGGGGGTATTAACGGTGCTGTATCTGCTGCTGCTTTAGCCGCTAAGGGCGCTAGAGTTGCCTTGATAGACAAAGGTGATTTTGCTGGTTTCACTAGTTCAAACTCATCAAATTTAGCTTGGGGTGGCATAAAATATTTAGAAAGTCATGAATATAATTTGGTTAATAAACTTTGTAAAAGTAGAAACCATTTAATGCGTAGCTATCCTTCTACTGTTAAAGAAATTCGCTTTTTTACAAGTATCCAAAAAGGCTTTAGATTTCCGGCATTCTTTGTTTATTTAGGTACTATTCTCTATTGGTTTATGGGCCGTTTTTTTACTAAATCTCCTAGATACCTCAATGCAAAAAAAATAAAATCATCAGAGCCAGTCATTAACACAAAAAATGTAGAGGCTGGATTTGAATATTCAGACAGTTTTTTATTGGATAACGATGCTCGTTTTGTTTTCAATTTTATTCGCTCTAGTATGAGCCATGGGTGTATTGCCGCTAACTATGTAAGTTCGCAGGGCTCTACTCGCTCTAATGATATTTGGACTACAAATGCAGTAGACGAGATGTCTAAAGAGAAGTTTACTATCCGCTCTAAAGTTATTATTAACGCAGCAGGCCCATTTGTTGATCCTATTAACAATACAAATAGTCAAACCACAGCACATCACCATGTATTTTCAAAAGGTATTCACCTTATTGTTTATAAGATAACTAACAGTAACAAAGTACTGACGTTTTTTGCAGATGATGGTCGGTTGTTTTTTGTGATCCCCATGGGCCCAAAAACGTGTATTGGTACAACCGATACACAAGTTCATAGTCCGCACTCACAAGTGACTGATGAGGATCGAAACTTTGTGCTTGATAATGCTAACAAATTATTAGAGTTAGAAAAGCCAATTACAAAAAATGATATTATAGCCGAGCGCTGTGGAGTTAGACCATTAGCAATTAAAAAAGACGGTAATGGTAAGGCTGACTGGGTGCAGTTATCGCGCAAGCACGCTATAGATACAAATAGTGATCAAAAATATCTTTCTATCTTTGGCGGAAAACTAACAGATTGTATTAATGTAGGCGATGAAGTGGCTGATTTAGTCACTGGATTAGGTATTAAGTTACCTTATGAAGATTACAAATGGTACGGTGAACCTGACGACACCGTTAAAAATGAGTTCATGCATCGTGCAAAATTAATGAATTTGGATGGTTTAACACCTAAAACATCTACAGAGGTACTTAGTAAGCGGTTTTGGAGACGTTACGGCAGAAATGCGATTAACATGCTAGAAAAAATTCGTGAAGCACCTGAAAAAGGCGAACTCCTTATTAAGAATTCGGAGTACTTACGTGTGGAAATTGAACACGCTGCTGAGCGGGAAATGATAACTAAACTCAGTGATTTTTTACGTCGACGTTCTAAAATTTCACTGGTTGTAAGAAAAGAAGATATTCTTTCAGATCCTGGTTTACATGAAGTCTGCCAAATTCTATTTGGTAAGGATAATGCTGAAAATAAACTTCAGGAGTACATTGAAGAGATATCTAAATAACTATTTACATCTATTCTTACGACTTTAAAAGCTTGGGTTAAATGTTATATAAGAAGTCAGTTAACACGATTAAAATTAATTATGTTAACTGACTTCTTATAGCAACTAATAAAACTATATTTTATTTTTAAAAATTAATAACATTTTTTAACTTTTTATCAAACGCTTCAGCTAGCCTTTCTGTTTCACTAAAAACTATATTCCAATATTTAATACGCGTGTCTGCATCAAGATCGGTAAAATCGTTTCTATCTGGAATTTTTCCGTAGGGTAAGCTTGCTACAAATTCTTTTGATGGGGTGATCATCACTACATTGTCGTAATTAAGTGGTGACACTTTACGTTTTAAATTTTTATCGAACCACCCTGCTTTTGGATCGCTATTAAAATGCGGATATAAAATTAAGCCTGGGTTATTAATTTTTAAATCAAAGTGGTAATCGATAATTCCGCCGTCGCGATATATTCCTTGCGGCGAGCCTGCAATATTTTTTATGCCTTGCATAACAAGTGGTATTGAACCCGATGCAAGTAATGCATCTTTTAAATTATTTTGAGTAAGCGCTATGTTTTGCGTTTTAAAATTGTAGCTGTCGGTAATTGATAAGTCACTTGTTGCTGGGCCAAATATAAAACGCTCATACTGTGAGCCTAATAATTTTCGGTTAACGCGGTTTAGCATATAACTTTTTGATAAACCCAGTAGTTGTATTATTTTATTTTCGCTGGCAATAAAGCCATTCGATTTTGCTACTATAAAGTGCGCTTTAAATATTGGGTTATTTATAATTTCGGTTACGCCGTTATCGCCAAAAACATCTTCAAGTAATGCGCGCGCTTTTATTGTTATTTCACTTGGTGTTGGTTTATTACTTGAGTACCTAGTTTGCGAATACGATTTTGCTAAGCGCTCAATGGCAGCAACGGGATCGTTTTGTGCAAAACACGCAGAGCGAAAAGCGCCGGCAGATGAGCCAATTAAATTAAGTGGCCGGGTTCGGTTTTTAAAAAATTCACCAAAAATATACTTATCCAACCCAAATAAGGTAAACCACTTTGGCCCACCACTTGCACCTAAAAAAGAGGTGAAAAGTTCAGGTTTAAAGCCCTGTTCGTTAATAATTTTAGCCGCTGTTTTCCCTGCGTTAATCTCGATCATCTAAAAAATTGTGCCTTTTATTTTGGTTGCTTCTGTTATTTCTACAACACTGAAAGTGAATACTTATGCAAAACAAAAAGCGATTTCATGTTGCCATAAAACCGCTTTTTATAGTTAAGTGTGCTTAAAGTACGTGAATTAATCCCAAATGCCGTCTTCGCATTTGCCCTGTACTTTTACATCTTTTACTTTAAATTCGGGCTCTAAACCTTTGTCTCTTTGTGCGTGGTAATCGCTCGTGACAGACAAAATAGTCGGCGTTAACAGTATAATAGCGATAACGTTAACCACTGTCATTAATCCTAAGGCAATATCGGCTAAATCCCAGACTTCTTTTAATGTGGCCGACGCGCCCCACAACATCATTGATAAATAAAGCAAAGTGTAAATGCCGCGCCCTACTTTGTTGTCGAGCTTAAATAAGTGCAAGTTGCTCTCTGCATAGGCGTAGTTTGCCACTACCGATGTAAAAGCAAATAAGGTTATAGCGGCTGCTACAAAGTAAACACCACCTTGTGCTAAGTGAGCAGTCATCGCGCTTTGTGTTAAACGAATGCCTTCCATTTCACCGCTTATGTCTATATCGGCCAATAAAATGATCACAGCGGTACAGCTACACAGTACTATTGTATCGAAAAATACGCCTAGCATTTGTATGTAACCTTGCGTTACAGGGTGATTAGGAATTGGGCTGGCACTTGCTGAAGCATGCGGCACACTACCTGCACCGGCCTCATTAGAATATAAACCACGTTGTATACCGTTTTTAATGGCTGCGCCCATTGCACCAGCCCCAGCTTCTTGTAAACCAAACGCCGATAAAAATATATCTTTAAGCATGGCAGGTACTTGCGTGAAATTTATAATAGTAATAATTAGGGCTGCAAGTACAAACACAATGCCCATTATTGGCACAACACGCTCTGCAAATCGGGCAATTGCTTTAAAGCCACCGAGTATAATTGAGCCGGCTAGTACGGTAATAACCAGGCCTGAATAAAATGTAGGAACTTCAAACGCGTAATTAAGTGCGTCGGTAATTGTGTTAGTTTGCATTGCGCTAAACGTAAAGCCGTAACCTAAAAACAAACACGCGGCAAACACAATTGCGAATGCTCGACTACCCAAACCTTGTTGAATATAATACGCAGGGCCGCCTCTAAACTCGCCGCCACTATCTCGCACTTTATATACTTGCCCAAGTACGCTTTCAGCAAAGCCTGTAGCCATACCCAGTATGGCTATTACCCACATCCAAAATATTGCACCGCTGCCGCCAAGTGAAATTGCCACAGCCACACCGGCTAAATTACCAGTGCCTACTCGTGCGCAAAGCCCTGTACACAATGCTTGGAATGATGAAATGTCGTCTTTTTTACATTTGCTACTGCCTTTTAAAAGGCTAAACATATGTTTAAATTTAAGTATTTGAATTGCTTTTAGTCGTACTGAAAACCATATCCCTGTAAACAAGAGTATATAAATAAGTACCTGACCTTCTCCCCACAAAAGGTTGTTTACGCTTTTGACGACGGTATCGAACATTGCTAATTCCTTCTTATATTTTTATATTAGTATCCTGTTGCGGATATAACGCCTTTTGCTTACGACATCGACTTAAATTTTGTACTAATAAGGCAGCCATACTTTTTGCTGCCTTAAAACTATACATTATTTGTTTTGCAAATGAACTCCTGCAATCATGCATCTAACTGATCCACCAGCCGACTCAATGGTAGGAATCGGTAACGGTACAAGCTTAGCCGTTTTTTGTATGGCTGCTATTTGTGCTGTTGTGAGCGCATTAAATGCTGTTTGCGATAACGCTAAAATACGGCCATTGTCACCTTGTAACTCTATGGCGTTACCACAAAATTGATTAATTTGATCGAGTGATAAATCAATTACTTCGTGGTGGCTTTGTAAAAAATGAGTAACTAGCGCTTTACGCTCCTCACTTGGCACCATGTTTAAGCCAACCATTACAAACTCAGTTGCAACGCACATTAATACATTAGTGTGATATACCGCTGTACCTTTTTCATCATATGCATTAAATATAACGGGTTTTAATGCGAGCAAATTACAAACTGTATTAACAACCGATTGAGTTGTTCTTTTAGATTTTGCTGCATAAGCCAGTTTATATTGATGATCGAGAACCAGTGAGCCCGTACCTTCCAGGAATGAATTTTCTTTCGCTAAATGCGCATAATCAGTCACAACCGTCACTTTATAGTGATCCGTTAAAAAATCAATAATATCTTTTCGATATTCTAACCTTCTGTTTTCTACAAACATTGGGTAGATTATTAATTCCCCACTTTGATGAGTAGAAAACCAGTTATTTGGAAACACAGAGTCGGGAGTCTGTGTTTGCTCATCTTCAAAAAGGTGAACTTTTACCCCTTCATTTTTTAATAATTTTACTGCATTTGTGACTTCGTTATATGCTTGTTCACTTTGATTTGGTGCTAAGCATTCACTTTGAAATGCGTTATCGAGCATTGTTTGTGGGTTAGACGTAAAGTGATGCGGACGTACCATAACAACCGCACTCGGAGCTTGATTTACGTGGCTCATGCTACGTGCTCTTGTGCTGATGTTTGCTCTGTATTAAGTACCGAAAACAAGTTGCGCGGATCGGCTTGCTGTGTAATTAAATCGAGCAATGTAAATTCACCGCTTTTAATAAGTTGATCGCGTATAAATACAAGCGCTGTAAAGTCTTCGCTCGCAAAGCCTACACCATCAAAAATAGTTAACTCGTCTTGGCTAGTACGGCCAAGCGATTGCTTATTAACGACTTTATGAAACTCAGTTACAACAAAGCTTTCACTCATTTGTTGTATTTCGCCCTCTATTCGAGTTTGTGGCTCGTACTCTACAAATACATTAGCGCGCTCGAGTAATTTAGCATCTAACTCTGTTTTACCTGGGCAATCGCCACCTATTGCATTAATGTGCACACCGTGTGGGATCATGTCGTTTGTTAAAATTGTAGCATTGGTTTTATCTGCAGTGCAGGTTGTAATAACGTGCGCACCTTGCACAGCTTCCTGTGCGCTATTACAAATAGTTACGTTTAACCCGTAAGCACTTAAATTAGTAAATGCTTTTTTAGACGCGTTTGCATCTATATCGTATAAACGAATATGTGTTATGCCCAATACAGCTTTAAATGCCAGTGCCTGAAACTCAGACTGTGCCCCATTACCAATTAATGTAAGTGTTGTTGAGTTTTTTGGTGCTAAATACTTAGCCACCAGCGCCGATGTAGCCGCTGTACGTAGCGCTGTTAGTAGGCACATTTCGCTGATCATTACCGGATAACCACTATCTACATCGGCTAAAATACCAAATGCAGCGACTGTTTGAAGTTCTCGAAAGGTGTTTTTTGGGTGACCGTTTACATATTTACAGCTGAACATCTGGCTATCACTCACAGGCATTAGCTCTATTACACCCTCTGGTGAGTGTGCTGCATAGCGAGGTGATTTATCAAACTCTTTCCAACGGGCAAAGTCGGTTTCTAATTTATGTGTTAGCTCTAACAAAACGTTTTCGATACCTAAGCTATTTATAAGCTTAGCCATTGCCTGAACGCTAACAAACGGAACGCCTTGTTTTGGCTGTGCTATAAAATGACTCATGTTGAAACCTCTTAAATAAATGTATTAGTTAATTTAAAACAAGTTTAGCGAGGCCGCATGCTATTTAATATGGCAATTAGTTATACAAATTTTATTAATTTTTATCACTTTGCTATGCAGGTATATACAAATTGTGTATTTTAGTAGGCCATGCTCTAAAAGGTTTGATTTATGACTCCCTATATTTACGATTCCCTTGATAACGCTTTAATTGCTGAATTACGAAAAGACGGTCGCGCCTCTATCTCTGCTTTAGCAAGTTCTTTAAATGTGTCACGCGGGACAGTGCAAAATAGATTAGATCGATTAGTGAGCTCAGGCGCTATTTTAGGCTTTACCATAAGGGTGCATGAACACATAGAAACCGAAGCCGTTCGTGCAATTATGATGGTGGAAGTGATTGGTAAATCAACTTCTCAAGTTATTAAAACTATGCGTGGTATACCCGAACTTACAAAATTGCACACTACCAATGGTGCTTGGGATTTGGTAGCAGAGATACAGGCCGCGAATTTAAGTGAGTTTGATGGAGTACTTAGGCAAGTAAGAGAAATAGACGGTATTTTAAATAGTGAAACGAGCATATTACTCTCATCAACTTAGGTTTATTTTTAGGTTTAAAATGACACCCATTTATATTATTTAAGTGTTCACAATAATTTTAGCTAATTTAAAAATTTAGAATGACACCCATTTATAGTTTTAAAGAATTGAAGCGCCAGAATCTAGGGGTTAATAAACATACAAATTTAGGTGGGTGTCATTTAAATGAAGAATAGTACTGCAATTTTAAGTTGCAGTACTATTTGCAATCTAGGTACAAGAATTTGGTTTAATTGTAACTATATTCGCTTTGCGTATAGTTATGCGTGTTGCTGATCTCGAATTGGCTTTGCTGTGCTAAATAAGATCGACCTGCAGCCAAGCCTAATTTATGATCAAAGCGTAAATCGTTATTAGAGCTACCTAATAATTTGCTATGCAGTTTTTCGTTTGCAAAAATTTGGATTATTTCTACATCATCTGGTGGATTTGCAATAAACTCAAGCTCATCTAAATAAGCCTTCTCGTGCTGTATTAAGTAGTCTAATGTTTTTGGACAATAACCCGATGCTATAGCAAATGTTCTTAGCTTTTGTACCCATGCAGATTGCGCTTGAAAGTTAGCGTCAACCGTTCTTATTACCACAATTTTACGTGCACCTCGGTTGTAAGCTTCACGTACAGGCAATGGTGCTGCTAAGCCGCCATCGAGATAAAAATCAGCTTGTGTTTTCTCTTCGACCAAGTGAGCTTCGTTCGCTGCTTTTGCATCTAACCAAGGTGTCAATTTTACGCCTTGTTTGTACAAAAATGGCAGTGCGCTTGACGCCTTTAAAAGATCACGCCATTGATTATCTTCACCTGTTGGTGATAAATAATACGGCTTTCTGTCTCGTGCATTTGTTGCTGTAATAAGCAGTTCACGCTCACCTAAACTGGTTTTTGCCGTTTTAAAATCTATGGCTCTTTTTACTTCAGTCGTTTTGTCAAAGTACCAATCTAGGTCAACTATGTGCTTACCCATTAACCCACGACCAAGCTGAAAAAAACGCTTGTTACGCGAAAGCCCTCTAATTAGGCGTTTAGCATAGCCTTTTTGACGAGCTAAGTAGCTAGTTAGGTTTTGCGAACCTGCAGAAGTGCCAATAAATAAATCAAATGGGTCGTAGCTTTGCTCTAACCACGCATCCAGTACACCGGCTGTAAATATCCCTCGCTGTCCGCCACCTTCAGCAATCAGTGCAACTTTTGGCTGCGCTGTTTTGTTAACTGAATTAGCTGTTGCGGTGTTTAGAGAGTTCACGGTGTACCTGCCTTTAATTTTATGATGTCTGGTTTAATAGCTACATTATAAAAAACAAAAGTGATATCTTAAAATTGATTGTTTAAATCAGTTCAATTGAAAAAACAGAACGGTATATAAAGCAAAATATGTACTAAAAATAGCAATCAAATTTACTTTTAATATTTAAATAACAAATACAGACATCACTTAAAGTTAATAAAATGAGTTAAAAAAGTTTAACTTTTGATGATGTCTGTATATTAACAAGCCCAGAGTGTACGCTTGCTTAACTAACTATATTTTAGTGTTTTATTTCCATTAAAATTTCGAGTGCACGGTGGCGTTTTTCACTATCGAATACATCATTGGTAAATATAAACTCATCAACTTCTAGCTGTTTAGCTATAATCTCTAACTTGTGTTTAATACTTACATGTCCGCCTACTACGCTTAGGCTTAAAAAGTTCTCTACATGGGCGCGCTCTTGTTCGCTCCATAACCCGTCCATGCTTTCAACAGGTGGTTTTAGCCACAGCTCATTACCGCGTATAAGTTCGAGTACACGTTGCTTAGAAGTAGTCGACAAGTATTGCGCTTCATCGTCGGTATCTGCAGCCACTAAAGGCAGTGCAAGCATTACGTATGGCTTATCAAGTACGCTTGATGCTTTAAATTCGCGCTTATACAACGCTATTGCATCGTGTACAAAGCGCGGTGCAAAATGCCCTGCAAATACGTACGGTAACCCTTTTTGCGCCGCTAGTTGCGCGCTAAATAAACTCGAGCCTAATAACCAAATCGGAACGTTTGTGTCCTCCCCCGGTATAGCACGTATAGGATGCGTACCATTGTAAGGACCTAACAATGTTTGCAGCTCAGTTACTTCACCTGGGAAGTTTTCTGCACGGCTCATATCGTTATTTAGTGCACGACTCGTTACGGGGTCGCTACCTGGGGCACGCCCTAGTCCTAAATCTATTCGCCCAGGATATAAGCTCTCTAATGTACCAAATTGTTCAGCAACAACTAATGGGGAGTGGTTTGGCAGCATAATACCGCCTGACCCAACGCGTATCTTTTTGGTATTACCTGCAATGTGACCAACCAAAATTGAAGTGGCCGCACAAATTATACCTGGCATATTATGATGCTCAGCAAGCCAAAAACGGTTAAAGCCAAGATCATCTGCACGTTGGGCGTATTTAGTACTTTTATGAAGAGTGTTAGTAACGCTGTCCCCTTTAATCATGGGGGCAAGTTCTAATAACGAAAAAGGAATGGAATTCAACAAAATAGTAGCTCCTAAAAATGCATGCTAACAATGTATTACATCATTAGCATAAAACACTTAAATGGGTCTGCTATTAGGTCAATTCAAGTTACGCAGTGGTATTAAAGCAAAATAGGTATATGTTATTTTGCTCTAAGGTATTCAAGCAAGCTGTGCATCACGTTGGCGCAGCTCTTTATAGCCTTCTGAATCCACGCCTTTTTTCCAATACCCTGAGGAAACAATACTACCGCGTGGTATATTAAATTGCTCTGTTAACAATGTCTTTGCTTTACGAACAAGCCCAGCTTCCAATGCCATAAATACAATGGGAGGCTCTGCTGTAATGTGCAAATTTTGAAGCGCGCTAAGTAGCGCTTCGTCAGCATTGTCGGTAACAAGCCAATTAACATCGCGGCTTGTTTCTAAATCAATAATGTCTTTTTCGGTGGGTACATGTACAAAGGCATCAATTTTTGAAAATAAAGGTAATTGCTGTATATACCCCTTTATTGCATTTACCGATGTTAAATCCCCTAGCAACACATAATGCGAATGCCCATAATTATCTAGCTTTTTAGGGCCTGGGCCTGCAATACCTACCTCATCACCTACTTTTGCAATTTTAGCCCAGTCAGTTGCCGGACCTTGGTGCATATTTATAACAAAATCAAGTGTTAACGCGCCTGTTTGTGCATCTACATGCCTTATTGTGTAAGATCGCATACACGCTGTTTTTAAGTTAAAATCTACTTCACCATTTTTTGGGATCAGTACTTTTACATAGTTACCAATGTGCTGTGAGGTTAAGTCGTTAAAATCATCAGAGCCTACAACAATGCGTTGTAGGTGTGGTGTGATTTGCTGCGTACTTAATATGTTAGCTTTGCGAATTTGTTTACCCATGCATTACCTCGTTTTACAAAACTTGGACTTTAATACCAACTTGCATAAATCTTTGATCAATTTAACGAATTAAATTGCACTATAACGTTGTTAAAAATTTTTTATTTAGAACAACTAGATACAAAAATTTTAGCCTAGTTCTAGCGTAATTTTCTTAACGTTAAATAGACCCCATATATAAGCAGATTGGTATAATAATTGGCTGCTATAAAAGCAGACATTGCACAACGCCCCATTGGTTGATAAAATCAACTATAACAAATTAATTGACTTTGTCAACTATATTGAGAGTTTTATGAATACACCTTTATCAAATACGCTATTTGAATTGATGCAAAATTACCGCGTTACAATTCGTGAAGCAATTAACGCAGGCGAACTTGGTATTAATGCTATGCACGTACGCTGCATACATATTATTGCGAGCGTAAATAACTGTACGGCTAACGATATTGTTACTAAAACGCAGCGCGACAAAGCGCAAATAGCACGTTTAATTAAAGATCTTATTGGCTTAAATTTAATAAATAAACAGGCAAGTGAGCACGATAAGCGCTGCTTTATTTTGTCGCTCACAGAGCAAGGTAAAGTTCTTTTTGATAAGTTATTAGCCTCAGAGCAGAAAATAAATAATCAAATGTGTAAAAACTTAAACCCTCAGCAAATCAAAGACTTTTTAGATATCGCACAGCAAATGATCAAAAATATGGATTGATCGGTTATACATTTCTTGGCATAACTTACACAAAACGCATATACTGTACACTTATACAGTATATGCGTTTTAGGTTGTGTTATGTTTGTCATTCCCATTTATATAGAAGCAGGCGTGTGTGGTTTTGAATCGCCCGCAGCGCAGTACACCGAGCTAGGTGTAACCCTTGATGAGCTTTTAATAAAGCACCCAAATGCTACCTTTATTGGCCTAGCATCGGGTAACTCTATGCAAGAAGTCGGAATTTTTGAAGGGGACTTATTAGTTATCGACCGTGCAGAGCCTGCAGAAAATGGTGACGTTATTGTTGCTAACTTAAATGGTCTTTTTGTATGCAAACTGCTTGATAAAACCAATGCGCGGCTGCTTTCAGCGTCTTCTTTACATAAGCCTGTACAACTCACCTCTGCAGACGAGTTTCAGCTCGAAGGCGTAGTAACGCTATCAATAAGAATGCACAGGCAAAGCCCAGAGTTACTAAAATGTATGCCTTAGTTGATGCTGTGTCGTTTTATGCCAGTGCCGAAAAAGTATTTGACCCTGCTATTCGATCAAAACCCGTGGTTGTACTTACCAATAACGATGGCTGTGTATGCGCTATTTGCCCTATTGCTCGGCGCTTAAATATTCCTAAATTTGGCCCGTACTTTAAAGTTAAGCATTTACTTGAGCAAAACAACGTTGTTATTCGCTCTAGCAATTACGAGCTTTATGCTGATTTAAGCGACAAAATGATGAATATCATCGCTCGCTTTTGCGATACACAGCACATATACAGTATTGATGAATCGTTTTTGCACTTTGATGGCTACACATCATTAATTAAAGACTGGCATGAATACGGTCATACAATAAGGCGCACAGTATGGCGCGAAACAAAGCTTCCTGTAGGTGTAGGTTTTGGCCCGACCCCTACTTTAGCAAAAGCCGCTAACCATGCCGCTAAAAAGCTCAGTGGTTTTAATGGTGTAGCTGTAATAAATAACGAGCAAACTCGCCAAGCTATTTTACAAAGAATGAGCTGCGAAGATGTCTGGGGAATAGGTCGGCGGCTAGCTAAAAAGCTTAAAATAATGAATATACACACCGCCTGGGAGCTTGCTCAGCAAAACCCTAGAGCAATGCGCCGTGCATTTAGTGTGGTGGTTGAACGTACAGTAAGCGAGCTTAACGGAATAACATGTTTAAACTGGGATGATGTACGACAAGACAAGCGGGAGATTTATTCGACCCGTAGTTTTGGAGAGCGCATATGCGAGCCAATAGCCCTTAAAACGGCGCTAATTAACCATGTAACCACAGTGGCTAATAAACTAAGAGCGCAACGCTCTCTCACTCACCAGCTTTATATTTTTGCAGCCAGTGGCGCGCACGAAAACAGATATTATAAAAAGTCGTTTGTGTATAAGTTCCCCTCACCCACTAACGACACCTGTGTAATGGCTAATGCTGTATCTGAGGTATTTAATGAGATTTATAAACCGGGGATCCGATTTTATAAGTGTGGTGTGGGTGCTGTAGAGCTAATATCAGAACAGTTTCAGCAAAGTGACTTGTTTAATAAAAGCCCTGATAATCCAAAGCTTATGCAATGCCTAGATACAATAAACAATCGATACGGGAAAGGGATGCTCAGCCTTGCAAGCAGTAAATTAAATGACCGATGGCACATGAACCGTGACTTTTTATCGCCGCAGTACACTACACGTTGGCGCGATATTCCTAAAATATACTGCGAGTGATTTACTACTTAGTAGATACTTTATTTGCTCTCGTCTGCTTTTTTAAATGTGCACTCTACACTAGGTTCGCTTAACGTGTATTTTAGTGTGTTATCAGCTAAAAATTTGATACTTTGACTGATTGTTTTTTCGTTTGCAGGGCTTTCACAACGGCTCATTCTTAAGCCGTTTTCAAGGCCATCACTTTTATATTTAAGCGTGCTGGTTATAAAGCAAAAGTTTGGTTTTTTAATGGTTCGGGTACCATTGTGGAGCGATCCAAATACAATTTGCTCACCAAGTTTAAAACCAGCACTTAAATCACTTTCATCTGTCAAACTCAAATTGCTGTTAACGCATAACCCTGAGTTGCTCGACACAACTTCGTAGGCTCCCAATTTTGACTTTAAAAGCGGTATAAATCGTGTTTTATTACTCGGCTCAGAAAAAGCATTTGCACTTGTAAAAGCGACAGTTAATAAAGCGAGTGTTAAATATTTCATTTCGTGGGTGTATCCTCGTGAGTCAGCGTGTTAAATAATAGCAAAATGCCTAATCACCTAGCTTTTATAACTTTTAACAACTATAACAGAGATTTACTATAAAAGGAGAGAAGTCGTATTCAGGAACTAAGACACGAGCAGCTAAGGGAGCTTTGCTCGACTATACTGATTCTTACATGTGTGTAAGCCAGTAAGATAACGCAAGAGCAATTACCGATCCCATTAGGTTACAAACCTCGTGCCACAAATAAATCCCTTAGATTGAACACATTTAAATCCACAAAGATTCATCCTAGATACTGCATTACAAACCATTTTGCTGTTAAGTACTTTAGTTAATACGTACTTAAACAACAAAACGATTTATATCAATGCGCTTACTTGTAGGGAAATTAAACTCATTAAATTGTTTAAATAGCGCACAAATTACTATTTATTTTATTGCCAGTACTTTGCAAATAATAACGGGTAGCTTTGCTTTAAAAACTTAGGTTTGTCTTTAAAACGTTTGCCTTTGGGTTCATCGCTGCCTGATGGAATAAACGGTAATTCGTCTTCGCTGCGTTCTTCAAATAATAAACCGGCTATTAAATCATACTCATCAATATACGGGTAAGGCTGCTCATTTAAGTAATAAACAGGTGTACACTGCGCTAACGAATCAGCATTTTCTAAAGCGTTTTCGAAAACTGTTTTACCACGCGAAATTAACCAACATCTAAACTCACTAAAACCGTAATCGTCGTTACATCCAGCCATCACAAAAGCGGCACCAAATAAATCCCAGGTAAAACACTTGCGCATATGTATGCCAAAATGCTTATCAAAATCAATAAGGTGTTGATCGCTTAAATCATTAAGTTTAGTTTTTAGGTTATCGCTCACACTTTGCGGATCGAGCCCTAAATCAGGCGTTGTTACTAATTCCCAAAAAGCCTGTTCTGTTAACGCTGCCATTATAAAATCTCTTTTACTCGGCCAACTTGACCATCTTCTAAACGTACTTTAATGCCGTGTGGGTGGTTTGGTGATTTTGTTAAAAGGCGCTCAACCACACCCTCTGTTAATGTGCCGCTGCGTTGATCTTCTTTTAATACAATATTTACTGTGGTACCTGGTGAAATTTGCGAACGCGAAGGAACAGCCATAATTTAAACCCTAAAAATAATTTATCTAATTATAACGTCCATGTGGTGTCATACCAACTAAACCGCTGTTAATTGGCTAAAAATGAGATGTGTGCTGGTTTTGCGTTCAACTTAATAGCTGCTAGCTGGCTAAGTATAATCTGCGTTAACTCATCAAGTTGCGGTTTTGCATCTTCACGGGCTACCTCATCAATAAAGTAACATTGTACTTTTAACGTATTGGCCTCATTATTTAAATCAATGGTATGCGTTAGATAATCAAAACCAATTACGCTTTCTTTTATTGCTTCGCATGCATTAGTAAGTGCTAGTCTAATGTGCTTATCGCGCTGCTTTTGAGTTTTAGTCATAATATAAAGGTTACTTATTTAGTTTCTGCTTGTTGCTGTTTTTTAAACTCTTCGTAGTTAGAATCTTGTTTATCTAAGCATTCGTAATATTCTTTGTCAGCTTTATAGTTACACTCATCAAGGCGCGCCGATTGAACTTCATGAAAACGCGCATCAGAGCTACAACCTGCTAAAACACATAATCCAACAATAAGTAATGCGCTACTTTTTAGTTTATTGATAAACATTAAATTTCCTTACACTTTCTATATCGAAAAAGCGTTAAATTATTACAGTATTATTGTATATTAGCGCCATAAAATCTTAATCTCCAAAGGATCTATTTCTATGATGTCGCAGTTACAAAAGTTGTTTCAGCGTATAGACAAAAGCAAGATATTTCAATCATTTGTTATAGCTGTAATTATTGTTTCTGCCCTGACAGTAGGTGCGCACACTTACTCACTACATCCTACCGTAGAGCTTGCTCTAAATTGGATGGACGTTGGCATTACCGCATTCTTTTTAATTGAACTAGTAATCCGCTTTATTGCAAGTAAAGGCATAAAACATTTTTTTTCTAAAGGATGGAACATATTCGACACCATCATAGTATTGGGCAGTTTATATCCTGCTGCTGGCTCTACTATGTTAATTGCTCGATTACTTCGCATATTTAGAGTACTGCGATTGGTATCGATGATCCCAGAGCTGCGCTTATTAGTTAATTCATTGCTTAAAGCCATTCCACAAATGGGTTATATAGCCCTATTAATGTTTGTTATTTTTTATATATACGCTGCAATGGGCAGCATGATGTTTGCTGAAATAAACCCCGTACTTTGGCAAGATGTTTCAATCTCCATGCTTACTCTGTTTAGGGTGGCAACATTTGAAGATTGGACCGACATAATGTATGAAACAATGGCGGTGTACGAACTAAGCTGGATTTATTACCTTACGTTTATATTTTTAACCGCATTTGTATTTTTAAATATGATGGTAGGTGCCATTTTAGAAGTAATGAGTGAAGAGCACCGCAAAGCGCGAGAAGAGCTCGCAGACGACAGCTCATTACCTGCAACGCAAGGGCAAGTAAACGAACTACAATCCCAAATTGCTGAGCTTAAAGAGCTATTTAGTAACCGCAAAAACTAATCTGAGAAAAGTACTAAAGCACCCACTTAAAGTTTAAAAAGTGGGTGCAGCTTAAGTATTTAACTAAAACGAACATTACCAAAGAGCTTTAATTCTCCTCGTTATCAGATTTTTCATCCGTATCTTCAAAAGAAATAACGTTATCTACTTTCATTTTAAACGCATCAAAAAATGCGTTTTCTAATACCGAAATCACAGCTTGAAAAGTCGAAACATCCGTATTATCTAATTGCCCCTCTATAGGGATACGTGCAGCAACAAGTTTAGACTCATCGTTTTCGAGTATAGAGCCCAGTAAATCAACACTGCCTTCAAATATGGCCGTAAATATTCCATCGTCATCTTTTTCTATATCTTCGCGCCACGAGAACACACTCAAGTTTTGAACGCCCGCTTTTACATAACCATTTAAGTTATTGTCTTTAGCCACCAATTCCATAGCGCCATCAATGCCACCCGCTTCAATATCAAAAGGCGTGTATACCTTAAATACAGTATCGAGGTTTTTAACAGAGAAACGCTGTACCTCTGCGTTAAAATCAAAATTGGCTTGTTTGCTAAAGGGATCTAATTTGCCATCAAACTTTAATGCGGCCTCCCCCATTAATGCACCTTCTACGCTTAGAGTAGTCACTAGTGTTTTTGATAGGTTTTGCGCGTTGGTTATATTTTCAATTCGAGCGTTGATATTTGATATAAAAGTGGGTTTTTCACCACTATTCGTTGAGTTAACTTGCCTTGCTCAATTGTTAAGGTATCAATAGAAAACAGTACTAAATTATTGGCGAGACCTACCCAAGTAGTTTCGTCTTTTACTTGTTTATTTTGCTCAGAAGCATTGGGGTCTTTATCATAAATAACTATTTTAGGACGCGTAAACGCCATGTTTGTTACTAAATTCCCTTTTAAAAGGGCTGACCACGCAAGTGAAAAATCGAGAGTTTGAATACTCAGCAAAGGCTTAGGAGCTGAAGTTGCATCAACAGCATAAATTTCAACGTCGTCAATTGCGTAGGCACCGCGATATAAAAACAAATCTACGTCACCAACATGCCCAGTAACACCTTGTGTGTGTTTTAGCTGATAATTTACGTAGTGCTGAACTACATAAGGCGCGGCTATTCGCGTTAGTATAAGTAACACAACCAGCGCTATTACACCTTTAAGGTATTTGTCGTGAAATATTTTGGATGAAAAATGCATTGTAATTTCCTTTACTAAAAACGGGGGGCTTTTGACCTTTCAGGGTTAAATTTTTCTATATAAAGGGCTGCGTATGTTTAATATTTATTTTTATAAAGCACTTATGAAGATAGCCACACAACATAAACTCTGCTTTACCTAAAACCTAAACGTACAGCTACAAATTTAACCTAGAAGAATAAATAAGCCCTAGCTGAATTCTTTAATTAAGCAAATAAATAAACGTGTAAAAATTACTAATAATTGTAATTTAAATACCTGTTAGGAATAAAATTATAAACAAAGCAAAGCCATATAAGCTTAAAGCTCTAAACAACAGTTATTACAGCAAGGGATATACCACTATTCAAATACACAACTTAAGAAATGATTGCATACATATCTATTTACAATTTAGCTAACTAATAACCGGCGTTAGGTCGAATAAACCGCTTTCATCTACTAAAGTAAAATTAACGCAAACAAGAATAAAAATACATGAATCCTATTTTTTATATATTAGTTACCCTCTTTTTCACCAGTATTATTTGGTCTGTCATATTTTTAATGTCGTGGTATACGTTAGGTAAAAAGCAATATGCCATGCTTTGGACAATCGCATTTGCATTCTCTGCATGCCAATGGGCAACAATGTTGGCAGAACCATTATTTAACTCAAACACATTATATTGGATGTTAGGAAGTAGCTTCTCTGTAGGTTCAGTACTGCTAGGTACGTGGGGGCATTGCATTAGGGTAAACTCGGGTATAAAAATTCGCTATTTAATTATCTCAGCAATAGTTACTCTTGCTGCTGTCTATTATTTTACAGCTATATATGTGCATGTTGGCTTATTTATGTCCTTGTATGTGTATTATGATGTGATTTTACTTGTACTCAATGCAGTTATTATTTTCAGGCATAAACAAAAATCACTTCCTGCCGAAATAGGCGCTAGTATTACTTATACGCTATGTGGATTACTTTTATTTGTTGCAGCAAGCATAGCGTTACTGCAAGGCAGCCAAGTAAATGAAGAATATATAGCGCTGTATACATTAATTAATTTTATTACTGTCCCTACTGCACATGTAGGCATGGCCGTATTCATAATATTTATGATGGCATCAGATTTAGCTGAAAAAATGAACCATCTTGCAATGAGCGACGAACTTACAGGCTGCTTAAATAGGCGTGGATTCTATAATAAAAGCCAAGAGCAACTAAAAGATAAACTTAATAATTATAACTACGTCAGCTTAATTTATTGGGATATAGATAAATTTAAAAAAATAAACGATGAATTTGGACATGCAGGTGGTGATTTAGTTTTAGTTGAAGCTGCAAAAATAATGCAAAACTGCATAAACCCATGTGATTTATTTGGCCGCATTGGCGGCGAAGAATTTGCTTTATTAATAGCAAGAAACGACGAATCGTCAGCTAAAGATCTTCCCGAAAAACTAAGAAGTGCACTGGCCAGTTACCCAATTCATTTTAACGATAAAGTAATTAATGTAACGGCAAGTTTTGGCGTAATAAATATTAAATGTAATAAAACGACAATTGAGAGTGCAATAAATGAAGCAGATAAAGCACTCTACCATGCCAAGAATGAAGGGCGTAATCAGGTGGCTCATGTGAATACATTAAGTTAATAAAAGTTCATTATTACTAGGGGTATTGACCTTTAGCGACTGATTTTTCAGTAGCAGGATTATGTACAAAGCATGATGAAAACGCTAAACAAAACGCACGGCACTGTTGGATCATCCCTACATAAACAAACTTTATGAAAAAGTCAGCGCTCTAACTAATAAGTTTAAGCGCGTCGGCAAATCTAACTGGTTTACTGAATATGAAACCTTGATACTTATCAATTTGTAAGCTTTGTAATAACGTTAACTGAGCTGGGCTTTCTACGCCCTCCGCTATTACTTGGCAACCTATCATATGCGACATGTTAGTTACCGCAGATACAATACTTTTATCTTTTGAGCATTCACAAATGTTATCAATATAAGATTTATCTATTTTAATGTAATCAACTGACAACTCTTTTAAAACCGATATAGAAGAAAACCCGGTACCAAAGTCATCAATAGAAATACGCACTCCAGTATTTTTTATGGCCGTAATCACTTTTGACAAATACGGTAAATTTTTAATCATGACTGTTTCTGTTATTTCTAAATGCACATTGTATGGTTTAACTGCGTATCTATTTAAAAGCGCAACTAAAAAATCTAAAAAGTTATGGTTTTCTAGTTGCAACACCGACACATTAATCGACAATCCAATATTACTATTTACGGCATTTAGCCTACTTAAGCTCGCAATAGCTTGCTCTAGTACAAATTCGCCGAGTATATTAATTTTTCCATATCGCTCTGCAATATCTATAAATTCTGAAGGGGGAATAAATTCATCATTAAACTGCCAACGAAGTAGTACTTCAAACGTAGTTATTTCATTTGTGCTTATATCAACAATAGGTTGATAGCACAGATGAAAGTCACCTTTTTCTACGCACTCTTTAATTGAGCTGCGAAGTACTTCTTCTCTTTTAAGCGATTCATGCATTCGCTCGTCAAATACCGATATTTCATTACGGCTTTTCTTACCTTCATACATAGCTACATCAGCGTATTTAATAGCCTCTGCAAGATTAAAATTTTCGCGCGTAAAATACAGCCCAACCTTAAAAGAGGGATTTACTTGATAGCTGTCCATGCTTACTGTTTTCGTTAAGGTTTTAACTAATCTAAAAACACAGTCAAAAAGTTCGTCTTCGGTGTTAGTGCGAGAATAAAAAATAAACTCATCACCTCCCCATCGACAAGCAATAAAGTCGCCTTGGGTTTGTGTTTCAACTAATCGTTTACCTGTTTGAGCCAGCACAAAATCACCAAAATCGTGACCGTATTTATCGTTGATGATTTTAAAGTCATCCATATCTAAAAATAAAACAGCTTTAATATCATCATTTTGATTGGCTAAATCAAGTTCAACATTAGAAACAAAGCTCCCCCTGTTAAACAATTTAGTTAGGTTGTCTTTTTGCTCTAAAGAAATTATTTGTTCGGTACGAAGTTGCACTTCGTTTTCTAAGTTTTCAATAAATTGATCTAACTTAAGTTCGTTATTAATTGATGATTTTACATCTTTTGCACTACGTGAAGCCGTTATAAAACACAAAATAAACCATAAAACGAGCCCTAAAACACCTAGTACATTCTCATCTTCAATAGGCTGTAAAAGTAATAAAATACTAAAAGGAACCAATAAGCAGGTTATATACGACAAGGAGGAACGAATATCTGAAGCTAAAACATTAACGCCTCCACCAGCAAGGGAGCTAAAAACAACCAATGATACAAATTTTTCCTGCATTTGCATGTTTTCATAAAACAAAATAGGAAAAACAGCCCATGTTAAAGCCGTTAATAATAAACCTATAAAATACAGATGATATTTAAAAGCATGGGTGTTGTTAACAAATACATGGCTTGCTATTCGAAGTAATGAAATAAATGATAACGTAAAAAGCCAATAAAGTTTTTCTTGCGAGGCGCTGTGGTTAATACTGCTAAAAATAAGAAAACAAGAAACAACCGTGTTTATAGCAATTGCAGAACTAAAATAGGAGCTAACAAATGCTAATCGCTTATTGGCAAAGTTATTTGTGTGAGAGGTCATTAATGTTACTTGAATAGGCTGTTGCACAATGTAAACAGTTTACTTAAGTTCAATAATAAACAAAAGTGAACATTCATAAAAAAGTATTGTTTTAGCCTCTTAAGCGGTTTTATAAGTCATTAAACTAAAAAGGGCTGGCAAATTGCCAACCCCTTTTGTTAATACTGATTATATATTATACCAATTCGCTTAATTAAGTGATCTATTTTGAGGGAAGAAAATCGTGTCGATAACAAGGCAAAAATTTCGTTATTTAGTTGTTCTATATCAAAAATATTTAACGTAGTTAACGTCAGATTTAACCCCTCAAATTGATTAAGTATTATTGCGAATTGGTATTACTCACCATCAACAATTATGCGTAGCATACGACGAAGTGGCTCTGCCGCGCCCCATAAAAGCTGATCGCCAACTGTAAATGCGCTAATGTATTTTGGTCCCATAGCTAATTTACGAATACGCCCAACAGGAATGCTTAAAGTGCCCGTTACTTTAACCGGTGTTAAGTCTGTGGCACTAATTTCACGCTCGTTTGGAATTACCTTAACCCACTCATTATGAGACGCTAAAATTTCTTCAATTTTTTCTACGCTAATATCTTCACGTAATTTAATGGTCATCGCTTGTGAATGACAACGCATAGCGCCAATACGTACACATAAACCATCAATAGGTACTGGTTGCTTAGAAGAGCCTAAAATTTTATTGGCTTCTACTTGCGCTTTCCATTCTTCTTTAGACTGACCGCTTGGCATAGGTACGTCAATCCACGGGATTAAACTGCCCGCTAATGGCACACCAAATTGGTCTTGTGGTAAGTCATTTGACGCCATTGTTTGACTGACTATTTTATCAATTTCTAAAATAGCAGAACTTGGGTTATCTAATTGCTCAGCAACACTTGCATGAATAGCGCCCATTTGTGCAATAAGCTCTTTCATATTTCGTGCACCAGCACCAGAGGCTGCTTGGTAAGTCATTGGGCTTACCCATTCAATTAGGTCTTGCTCAAACAAACCACCTAGTGCAAGTAGCATTAGCGATACTGTACAGTTACCGCCAACAAACGTTTTAACGCCTTGCTCTAAGCCTTGTTCAATAACATCTTTGTTTACGGGATCTAGCACTATTATGCTGTCCTCACTCATACGCAGTGCTGAAGCTGCATCAATCCAGTAACCATCCCAACCCGACTCGCGTAATTTTGGATATACCGCATTGGTGTAGTCACCGCCTTGGCAAGTAACAATAATATCCATTTTAGCAAGTTCGCTAATGTCACTTGCATCTAGCAATGGTTTTGCGTCGCCTGCTATATCAGGGCCTAGTTGACCCGCTTGTGAGGTGGTGAAAAAGGTGGTGTCGATATGGGCAAAATCACTTTGCTGCTGCATACGTTCTAATAACACAGAGCCAACCATGCCACGCCAACCGACTAATCCTACTTTTTTCATTGTTTGTTCCACTGTTTGATTCATAAAAGATGCCTTAATACATTAAAAATTAAATTCATTGCGTGAGATTTAATTTTCATTAACGTCAAAATAACACCACCAGCGCGCTAAAACTAGTGAATAAAGTAGAACTTAAATATTTTTCATAGTCATAAAAAAGCCCTGTATTAAATACAGGGCTAATAGGTAATTAGGTTTTATTATATCCCCCTTCCTTGGGTAGAAAATTAAAACTCGTAGCTAAAGCTTAAACTAAACTCAGTGCCTTCTTCTTGACGCCAAAGTGTTAAGTTTTCTTGTTCAATTTCTTTTTCTTGGCCAAGTATATTTTTAACTTTAAAATTAACTTTAGTATTAAAGTTAGGGAAGTAAGAATAAACTAAATCAAGAGAATGAAATGACTTTTCTTCTGCGTCTTCGTTACCACGCGTACCTGGTACGATTATGCGCGGCCCAAACACGTTATAAACAACTGAGGTAGAATGAAAACCATCGGCAGAGTCATAACCCATTTGTAAGTTTGCTACCCATTCAGAATGACCAACTAAACGACGTTTATTATTAGTAACAATGTTAGAAACAGAGTCAGCTTCCAACGCCTCTTTTAGTTGTTGTTCAAATAATGAATCAACCCCATCAGCATCGTTTATGCCAAGCTCAACACTTGAATCCGATAGAGTAACGTTACCTGATAAAAATATGGCAGATAAATCATTATGAATAAAACTAAAGTCAGTTAAAAAGTCTACCTCAATACCTGTTAGTTCACCCGACTGCGCATTTGCTGTTAGTAATTGCGGAGCAGCTCCACCAACACCCGCTAACTCAACCATTTCAATTGGGTTTTCAATATCTTTATAAAACAAAGCAACTGATAGATTGTTTCCTGAAGGCATGTACCACTCAAACCTAAAGTCAGCATTTTTTAGCTTAGAGCTTTGAAGTGTAGGCGAGCCTCGCACTAAAAACTCTGTTAGTGGGTCAACATAATAAGTTGAGCTTACATCACGCATATCTGGGCGAATCGTCGTTTCACTTAAGTTTAAGCGAAACTGCATTTCTTCATCCATAATATAAGTAATTGCTAAAGAAGGAAAAAAGTTATCTTCTTTTATTGCAACTTCGCTCACTTCTTCAATTGTTCCATCAAAGAAATTAGTATGAGCCTGAAAAGGCACTGATATTTGAGAAAAGTCTTCCCAACGAATACCACCGGTTATACGCCATGTGTTTTCGTAGAAAAAGTCGGCCATAAAATAATAAGCGTCTAACTTATGTGCAGCGCTGTACTTATCACCATCTGCGGTACCATCATCAAAAATACCAGAGCCTGTAATACTTGTATAAAACTCACTATTAGCTAAATTTTCGTCAGAAAAAATTTGGTCTATGTTTGAGCCAAATGTATATTCATCTGTTATACCACGGTGCGTAATACCAAATTGAATATTACTTGCATCACGTTTTTTTTCAGAAAAATCGCCACCCACCTTAAGCTCTAACTCATAGCCATCACCATAAAACGGGATGCCCATATTCCAACCATACGTATCTACGTCATCATGCAAAGTTTGATAATCACGCGTTACGTTAGTAGCAGCAACATCTTGTAACTGCTCTGATTCAAATACACCATCATTTAAGTTAGTTTGAAAAACAACATCTAACGCACCTGGAGCATCCCTGTTGGCGCGGCTTGTACCTGCATACCAATCAAAAAATAAATTTTCTAATTCAGGAAAATTATGCGTCCCTTTGAGCTGCGTAGAGAACATTTCACGCTCTTCATACATAACGTCAACACGGCGTAACTCAGTAACACCTTCTTCAGACTCGTTAGCATCGAAAAAGTCACGATTACGCACTCTGTCACTCATATCATGAAGAGCTATATTCGTTAGTTCAAATTTATGGTTATTATTAAATTCATAACCTAAATTTAATGTGCCACTCCAACGAACGGTTTGTTCAGTAGATATGCCATCATAAGTTTGTGCAAAACATTTGTCTTCGCAGCCCAAACTACCTAAATTTGTACCGCTTTGCTCTTTAACTACTTCCCATTCATTGTCATAGGAAACAGCTGCAAGAACGCCAAAAGTACCTACTTCAGACTCAAACCTATCACCTAGTGCTACTGAAAAATTCATGCCTGGATCAACGTCTTTCTCAGTAGGTCCAACTTGCCAATCTAGAGATTGTAGGAGCGCTTGACGCTGCTCAAGCGTAGTACTGCTGTCACCTTCAAGTCCTGCATCACTTTTAAGCGCTGTAGAAATTAATGAAGGTAAAGCACGTGTACCATCATCGCGCCCCATCCAATCATCATCACCACCACTGTAAAAATAACCGGTGTCACTGTTAGAGGTGTTATATGAAGTACCTAACTGTATTTTAAACAAAAAATCAGAAGGAATAGATTTGGTGCGTATATTTACATTACCACCACCAAAGTGCGCTGGCATATCAGGAGAAAACGATTTCTGCACACTTAAACTTTCAATAATATCCGATGGAAATAAATCCAGTGGAACAACTGATCGAGTGGGATCTGGGCTTGGAACATACATGCTATTAAGTTGGGTACTTGAATAACGCTCACCCAAACCACGAACATAAATATATTTACCATCGACTAAGGTTAAACCAGTCACACGACGAAGCGCTGAAGCTGCATCGCCATCACCTGTGCGTGATATTTGATCAGCACCCATAATATCAGCAACAAATGCCTGATTTTGACGCTCTTGCAGTACCGCACCCGCACTGCCTTTTAATCGTTGCCCTACAGCAACAACTTCTTCTATTTCTTGCTCTTCGGCTTCGGCTGCTATAGCTGTGTTTACTGATAGCCCCATAATTGCAGCCATAACTGCGCAATTTAGTTTACAAAGAACAAGAGAAGAGGGTTTAAAAGATTTCATTTTTATACTCCGAAACAAAACAAGACATTAGCCGAGCTTTCGCTCGGCTATAATGTGGTTTGGATTAAAGACCTACCTTAACCCAACCTGCTGTCCAGTCTGTTTGTGCATCCATTGCACCAATGTAATCTACTGAATCAAAGTAACTATCTAGGCTTGAAGAATCAAAACCATTACCTAACAGTAATGACTCAGCCGAAGGCATATATCCGTTATCTGCTAAACCAAGGTCTGTGGCTGCTTGCACAGAGTTACCTGTTTGGCCTAAGAACCAAGACTCAACATTACCAGTACCAATTGCTTGCGTACCAAAGTTATTTGCTGTTTCACATGCAACAACTGAGTGAGTAACAGTTAATGTACCATCCTCTGCGCGAGGAGCTGAATCTGAACCTACACGTAAACAATTTGAATAATCTGCCCCGCCTGTCACAACCACGTTTTTAAGCATACCCGCAGTGCCTGCACGTAGACGTATACCGTTAACCCCAACATTACCAATAATAGTAACATTAGAAATTGTAGGCATTGTGAGTGGAGTTGCACTTGAATCAAACTCAGAGTTATCCGCCTCAATTGCATTATCACCTGTTGAGTCAGCTTGCTTGATAAGTACGTATTGCGCTTTACCCGTCCAACCAAATGACCAATCTAGTGAGTCATCACCAATATTAGTTAAAACCAGGTGACTGATGTTTGCAGTACCACCGAAAAATTCAACACCATCGTCCAGATTTTCATGAACGTGAATGTAATCAAGCTCTGTTTGACTACCAACACCAGCAAGCGTAATGCCGTTTAACTCATCTCCGTTACCAAGCGTTTTACCTGCTTGTTTAACTGCCACGTATTTTAAAGTACCTGAGTTATCTTCTGGGTCATTACCACCAAATTGGCCAGCGTCACCTTCAGCAGACACACCACAGTTTGCAAGCTCATCAGCGGTAGCATCGCCTTCTTGATCGCCACACGAGTTAGCCGGTGCATTACCTAAAAGCACTAAACCGCCCCATTGACCAATAGTCGTTTCGCCACCAGTAACATCTTCAATAGACGTCATAGTAATTGGCTGAGTTGCACTGCCCACAGCCTCTATTTTAGAACCACGGCGAACAACTAAAAAGTCATCACCCGACTCGCCAATAAGCGTAGTACCAAATTGAACATATAAAGTCGTTTCATCAGCGCGGTCATTACCTACGGCTGTACGGCCTTTTAGAATCCAATGGGCATCGTTAGTTAATGTTACGTCTGAAGTGAATACAACATCAGAAGTTAACTGATAAACTGGCTTGTCTGTTATTTCAGGAAAGCTTGCTGATACATCAGTAGCAAAACCCTGCTCTAAGGCATTTTGAATATCATCAGGAAAACTTGGTGTTATAGCGACTGTCCAACCATCCATCCAGTTATTATCGCCATCAAACGCACCAATATAATCTGTTTTAGTAAAGAACGAATCAAGGTCTGACGAATCAACACCCGAACCTAATAATGGTGAGCTAGATTTAGGTGTAAAGCCATCGGTTGCTAAACTAAGGACAGCAGCTGTTAGCGTTTGGTTACCTGTTTGGCCTTCAAACCAAGATTGAACGTTACCACCACCAATTGCTTCACTACCAAAGTTATTATCTTCACTACATGCCACTACTGAGTTTTCAATAGAAAGCTCTCCAGATTCTGCATTTGCTACAGAGTCAGAACCCACACGTAAACAGTTTGAGTAACCTTCAGGTCCTGTAATTACTACATTACGTAGAACGCCCGCTGTACCTGCACGTAAACGAACACCGTTAGTACCATCAGCACCTACAATTGTTACGTTAGAAATTAGTGGCTTTGTTAAAGGTGTAGCATTTGAATCAAATTCTGAGTTATCCGCTTCAATAGCGTTATCACCACCAACAGCACTTTGTTGAATATAAATATTTTGCGCACGACCTGTCCAACCAAACGACCAATCAAATGCATCATCACCAATGTCAGTAAGTACTATGTTACGAACATTTACAGTACCACCAAAAAACTCAACGCCATCATCAAGGTTTTGATGAACTTGGATATATTCTACTTTTGTTGCAGAGCCTACACCCGCAAACGAAATACCATTAAGCTCATCACCGTTACCGAGAGTTTTACCTGCGTGCTTAACGACAATATAACGAAGTACACCTGAGTTATCATCGCTAATATCGCCACCAAACTGACCAGCGTCACCTTCAGCTGATACACCACAGTTAGCAAGTTCTTCAGCAGTCGTTTCGCCAGTTTGATCGCCACACGAGTTAGCAGGAGCATTACCTAAAAGTACTAAACCGCCCCATTGACCAATTGTTGTTTCAGCGCCTGTTACATCTTCAATAGATGTCATTGTAATAGGTGCAGTTGCATTACCATTTGCGTTAATTTGCGAACCACGACGAACAACTAAAAAGTCATCACCTGATTCACCAATTAATGTCGTGCCTGCTTGAACATAAAGTGTTGTAGCGTCTGCACGGTCATTACCTACTGCAGTACGGCCATTTAAAATCCAATGTGCGTCATTTGTAAGTGTTACATCCGCTGTAAACGTTGTATCTTCAGCTAAGCGATATACTGGCTTATCTGTAATTTCTGGAAATTCGCTAGATACATCTGAGGCTAAACCTTGTGATAGCGCATTATCAATATCAGTAGGGAAGCCACCATTAATACCAACAGTCCAACCTTCCATCCAATTAGTTGAGCCATCAAATGCACCAACTTGCGTATTTGCAATAAGCGGCGAGCCAGCAAGTGGTGTATAACCGTTGTCATCTAGCATTAAATCAGCTGGGGTAAGTGTTTGGTTAGCGTCTTGGCCTTCAAACCAAGATTGTACATCGCCACCGTTAATAACTTCGCTGCCAAAGTTATTCGCTGCAGTTTGACAAGCAACTATAGAGTTTGTAATCGTAAGTGTGCCATCCTCTGCACGAGGTACTGAATCAGAACCTACACGTAAGCAGTTTTCATAAGTAGCTGGGCCCGTTACAAATACATTTTTAAGAACCCCTGCAGTACCCGCACGTAAACGAATGCCGTTATTGCCCTCAGCACCCACAATTGTAACGTTTGAAATAGTAGGTAGTGTTAATGGTGTTGCACTTGAATCAAATTCAGAGTTATCAGCTTCGATAGCGTTATCGCCTACGTTAGCCGCTTGCTGAATATAAACGTTTGTAGCTGAGCCCGTCCAACCAAAAGACCAATCTAGCGAATCGTCACCAATATTTGTAAGTACAACATTGCTTACATTAACTGTGCCACCAAAGAACTCAATACCATCATCAAGATTTTCATGTACTTGAATATAATCAACCGTAGTTGCAGAGCCAACACCGGCAAACGTAATACCATTTAACTCATCACCATTACCTAACGTTTTACCGGCTTGCTTAACAAGTACATACTTTAAAGTACCTGAATTATCATCACTGATATCGCCACCAAACTGACCTGCATCACCTTCAGCCGACACACCACAATTAGCAAGTTCATCAGCTGTTGCTTCACCTTCTTGGTCGCCGCAAGAATTTGCTGGCGCGTTACCTAATAATACTAAACCGCCCCACTGACCAATCGTTGTTTCTTGAGCTGTAACATCTTGAATTGAGGTCATTGTAATGGGCTGACTTACAGTCCCTACCGATTCAATTTGTGAACCGCGACGAACAACTAGGAAGTCATCTCCTGTTTCGCCAATAATCGTTGTACCTTGCTGAATATAAAGCTTGGCGTTATCTGCGCGATCATTACCAACCGCAGTACGGCCATTTAAGATCCAGTGTGCGTCGTTTGTTAACGATACATCAGTAGTGAACACGGTATCTGCAGCTAAGCGATATACGGGCTTATCTGTAATAGATGTAAACTCACTAGAAACATCAGTTGCTAAACCTTGAGTTAGTGCATTATCAATATCAGTAGGAAAGCCAGTGGTAGCATTTTGTGAATCATCACGTGATGACGTTTCACCACTTGTATCGTCACCGCCTTCAATAACGTTAGTTACTGTATCACCTTCATTAATAGTTGTGTCGCCTTCAGATACTACTAAGTCTCCACCACAACCAGCTAAAGATACTGCAGTTGCAATCAAACTTACTTTGAATAAGTCAGATAATTTCATTGTTCACTCCGTTAAAGTATTTAATTATTTTTTAGGTGCTCAAATAAACTCAAGTCACCATAAAACACTTAAATAATGCTTTAAGGTCACTTGAGTTTAGCTGCGGTTACAATACGGGAGACTTATGACAAAGTAGTTACAGTTTAATAACCATAAGATGACAAAAGTAACTTATTTAAAATCAAATAATTGAATGCTTTTAGAGACGATAAAAACCGCCCTGAGGCGGTTTTAGTGTTGCGATTATGAACTGGTTTTACACGCGTTACTTGTTAATTAGTAAAGCGCTTTAAAATTTACAGTAAAGCTGTTCTAAGTGTTTCTGCATGCACTTTTTCGCGCTTTACATATTTGATCCACTGCTGTGCTAAACGCTGAGATTTTTTATGTTTTTCTGCCTGCTCGAACGCTAAAATTGATGCATCAAAATTTTGCATGTTGTACTGCGCCATACCCAGTGCAACAAATGCATTTGATTCAAAATCAAGACCACCTTTATCAAGTGCTTTACGCGCTGCATCGGCGGCTTCTTCATATTGCTCTGTATTTACAAATACTTCGGCTAAACGTTGATCGTATTTACCGTGCTCAGATAAATCAGCAGCTTTTGCAAAGTAGGTAATAGATTTTTCATCTTCTTTAGCTTGGATCATCGCCTCGGCAACAAAAGCGTAGTTTTTTGCTGTTTTTTCAGCAATATCTTTATCAATGGCATCGCTCATCACTTTTGCAGCTTTAAACGCTAAACCATTGTATAAATACACTTGCGCTAATTGGCGTAAATCAGATTTAGAGGTTAAAAATCCTTGCTGGTAAGCGGCTTCAATTACCGCCAACTGTTGTTTTTCCCTACCTGTTTCACCATACATACCCGATAACTGCACCCAATACTCAGGCTTATTATAAAGCTTTACCATGCGCTCAAGTACTTCAACAACTTTGTCAGCTTGATTAAGCGAGTAATACATTGCACGCTGAAGTACTAACCAGTTTTCCTTAGGAATTTTACCTTCGCTATCACTTAAGGAGATAACTTGGGAGATATACTCAAGCCCTTTTTTATAATCCTTTAACTGATAGTATGTTTGAGCCCTTAACAAGTAGTAGCCTTCTGTTTTAGGCTGAGTGTTAATACTGTCCCAATCATCTAAAAAAGAGATAACTTTAGTGTAATCACTATTAGCCATAGCCAGTTGAGCCAAGCTAAATGTAGTGCTTAAACGAAGTGACTCAGGAATGGCTTCCTCAGCTACCACTTTTTCAAACGAGGCAATCGCTTTTGGTAAGTCGTTTTCGTTGTAATAAATAAACCCGTAAAAGTTATGCATCATTGCCACTTCGTACGAGTTCATGCTTGCAGCTCGCTCTTGAATGCTATCAAGCGCTTCAAGTCCACCTTTAACATCACCATCGTCTGCAAGTTTTTGGGCACGAGCAAGCTGGCTATAAACCTTTTCACGTAGTGCTGGTACACGTTTCGTTTTTTGTTCTTGCTCTGCATATGCCGTAGCTACATGTAGCCCTGGAATTAGGCTTAGAGCACTTGGTGTAACAATACTTGTACTGATCGCAGCGGTACAAAATAGTGTTAACTTTAAAAGTTTAGCTGTAGGTAGTAATTTCATAATCGCCTCGCATTTCTGTCCGTTTACTCGTGGTTAATTACTAATTAACCGCTAATTTGGAAAGATATTTTGTTCTGAACACCCGCAACTTCAACGGCTTCACCGTTTACTACGCGCGGTTTATATTTAAATTTAAGGGCTGCATCCATCGCAGCTCTATCAAAAAGTGACTCAGGCTCTGCTTTTACTACTTGTGGGTCGCGTACAGTGCCTTGTTTAGTTACTGTAAATTCAACAATCACGTAGCCTTCTATGCCACGTGATAACGCACGGCGCGGATAAACTGGGGCCACCTTTACAATCGGTAAGTATTCACCATCACTTGTTTCAAGTGCTAACCCGCCGGCTAAATTTACATCCGCATCTACATTGGCACCAAAGTCAAAGTTGTTAGCATTTGCTGTAGCATCACTATTTTGCATTTGCGGTGATTCCATTGGTGGTGGCGGCTCTTTTGGTGTTGGTGGCTTTTGTGGCTTACGCTCTTTTTTTTGTACGGTTTCTTCTTTTTTCAAGCGAACAAAATCAAGTACGTTACCCTTAACCGGATCCGTCATAGCGCCTTCACCGCCAGTGATCAGTGCCTGCATGCCTAAAAACAACATAAAGGTCACTACACCGGCTATCACTAATGCAACTAAATATCGCAACATAACTAGCCCTTAAGACGCATCTTGTGCGGCAATTGATACATCAAATGCGCCCGCCGCGCGCGAGGCATCCATCACCTTTATTAACATTTCGGTAGTGGCTTTTTTATCTGCTTGAATCACAACGCTACCTTGTGGATTTTCTGCTTTTAAACGCTCGATATTGGCTTGTACTGCGCGTACATCAATTTGACGTTTATTAATCCAAATCTCGCCTGTATCAGAAATAGCCACTAAAATATTAGCACGCTCTTTTTTAACAGCTGTTGCGGCTTCTGGGCGGTTTACATCAATACCGGCTTCTTTAACAAAAGAGGCAGTTACAATAAAGAAAATAAGCATGATAAATACAACGTCTAACATTGGGGTCATGTTTATTTCTTCAGCTTCGTCTTCTTGAAATAGGTTTCCTAACGGGGCTCTCATTTTTATTCTCCTAGGATAAGTGGCTTTATATAAGCCGCTTATCAAAATTTTGCTTAATGGTCTAAAACCATGCTGTCTTGTAGTAGTTCTACTTCGCGCTTAGCTTTTCGTTGTAAGTACGTTGAGGCAAATACCCCAGATAACGCACCTACCATGCCTGCCATTGTCGGAATAGTTGCTTTAGATACCCCTGATGCCATTGAACGCGCACTACCTGTGCCAGTAATTGCCATTACATCAAACACTTCTATCATGCCCGTCACCGTGCCTAACAAACCAAGTAGCGGGCACAAAGCAACCATCACATTAATCAAAGAAAGATTGGTGTTTAAGCGCATACCAGCTCGCGATATCATAGCTTCGCGTATTTGCTCTGCATTCCAGCTATCTCGTTCTGCACGGTTAATCCAATTGGCTTTAAGAGCGTGTTTATAGCTTCTAAAACCATTAAAAAAGTAAATAAATCGCTCGAGTATCAATAACCACATCGCGAAGATTAACACCCCGATGACCAAGAGAACTTGGCCACCAGTGTCGAGAAAATCACGGATAGCATTGATTGAATCAATCAATAGCACCATGGTTTATGCTCCTTTCTCGCTTCGCTCTGCAATAATACCGGCGCTCTGCTCTTGAATAGTTAACAAGATATTTTTAGCGCGCGTATTAAGTAAGGTGTATAAAAATACCGTTGGTATGGCGACCACTAAGCCCAATACCGTTGTTACTAGCGCTTGAGAAATACCACCCGCCATAAGCTTAGGATCCCCAGTACCAAATAAGGTGATTGCTTGGAATGTATTGATCATGCCGGTTACCGTACCTAATAAACCTAGTAGCGGCGCAACAACAGAGATGATTTTGATAAGTGTTAAATTACGCGTCACTTTTGGCATTTCACGTAAAATAGCTTCACTTAGTTTAAGCTCCAGTGTGTCGTGTGAAACACTTGGAAATTGATCTTTTACTTTCATTACGCGTCCAAGCGGATTGTCATCACGTGCAACTGTATCTTTAAGCTGGCGACGAATTTTACCGCCCATAATCAATAGTGAGAAAAAACGCTCAAGTGATATAAGAAGTGCAATAACACCTACGCCTAAAATCACATAACCCACTGTGCCACCTTGATGAACACGTTCTTGTGTATCAGGTGCTTGTACTAATAAACCAAGAATAGAGCCGCCTGTTGGGTCAAGTGCAAATTGCACCACGCCACTTTTAGTGCTTTGTAGCTCTTCTGCTGTTGCAGTAAAGCGCGATACAGGTTGGCGAGTTAATTCACTCAAAGAATTAGTCGAGGAGTTAAACTCTAAATACTTACCGTTTGATACGAGGTTAAATGCGCCCACTCGCACAACTTCTTGCTGTGCTTTAGTACCGCCTTCAACAATAACACTTGCGTTAAAACGACTTACTTTACCTTGCTCGGTCATTTCGCGTTGTAATTCAAACCATACTTTTTCAATATCTTCTATTGACGCAAGTTTTGAAGTTGAGCCCATCTTTTGAGCAAGGTCATCCATAAACGTACTGCGTCCATCAATCTGAGCAGATACTATTGATGTCGCAAACTTATTACTAGAATCCCCTGCAACTTGTTGAAGAACGCCAAACAACTCTTTAAGCGAACCCATGCGTTTAGAAAGCGTGTCTGTTAAGTTAGCAAGTTTTACTTCGTTTTCTTCAAATTGCGTTTCTAGACGTTCAGATTCCACCAGCATTTGATTGCGCTTTGCTTGGGTATTTTTAAGTGTTTGTACTTGCTCGTTTTGGCGAGCAGCAAACTCTTGTTCACGTTGTTTATTTTGCTCGCTTTGAGCTGATTTACCATTTTCGAGCGTTTTAAGTAATGAATCTAAGTTCATTGGCTCTGCCGCTATACTTGCACCAGTAATGCTTAGGCTTGCAGCAAAAAGAGCTATTTTTGTCATTTGAGTAAACAATTTCATTTTCAACCTCTTATTCTGCTGCATGTACTGGCAGAGTTAACATATCTGGGGCAAGTTGTTTACGCGCAATGCGTAAACCTTTATTAATTTGGCTTATTGTAGAGTCTGGTAATGCTTCAAATGATTTTGTATCTGCATTCCAACTACCTGCTTTTTTGCCATCGCGTGTTAGGTAAATAAGCTCTAAACGGCCAATGCGTAAAAAATCAACTTCACGCTCTTTGTCATCCACATTTAAAAGTGCGGTATAAGCTTCAATAGTGCGCCCGTAGTCAACTTCTACTTGATACGCTTCAAGTACACGGCGAAATTTTTCACTTGAGTTAATATCAGCACGATTCATCATTTCTTTTAAAGACGTAACGCGCTTAGTGCGCTCATCAGCTAAAAATGGAACATCTAAAGATACAAACTGCTCAAGACCTTCAATCATTCTAAGCATTAGCGGAGTAATTTGACGTTCAATAATAGAAACCTGATCCATTGACAGGTTTAAAGATTCCATCTCTTCTATTTGATTATTTAATTGTTTAGTTAGCTGGGCGTTGTATACAGCTAAACCATCAATCTCTTTATTGAGGGTTTTAAATTGCTGTAAACGTCCTTGCATTGAATCTGCAATCTTGTCTATTTTTGTTTGTGATTGCGCAGCTGATTTATTAATTTCACTGCTTTTATCAATAACCTTATCTAAATCGTTTGCGTGTACTGCTGCACTTGCGGCCACAATACCAGCTAAGATTAATGGTTTAACGCCTTTCATCGCATACACCTTTACTCGTTAGTTAGCGGATTTGCTAGTTTGTTTTTTTAGGTCATAAACTTTGTTATATAAATAATTTATGACTTAATAATTCAATGAGCAGGAGTTTATAGATGAAACATGACAAGGATGTTGCGCAAAAAAGTCGCTTTTATGACAATGGTAACAATTAAGACTTACGAGGAAGTTTTAACGCGAATAAGGGTACTTGCTGGCCAAATACCCCTTATTAAGAAGATGCAAGAAGGTGGTTAATCCAAAATTGAATTAATTTGATTAAGAGAATAGTGCCAATCGGTATAATTAATTTCTATAGGGTGAGCTTTATTATCTTTAATAAGCACCAGTGAGGGAAAACCTTGAATTGGTAAAGTGCGAACAAACGATAACTCAGCTTTAAATTCATCATTAAGCTCGCTTGATGTTAGCTGCTCCGAAAACTCATCTTTATTTAAGCCAATTTTTTCAGCCAAACTAATTAATGTACTTTCATCAGACGGGTTTTGTGCGTTTAGGTAATAAGCGTGTTGAATAGCAGCCACCATTTGAGCTTCTTTACCCGCTTTACGCGCTATAAGTGCAGCTCTGCATGCGGGATACGTTGAACGCCTTGGCTGGCAGTTGCGCCAAAAGTTATAATTAAATTGCGTACCTAACTGCGCTGAAATTTTATGCCAAGTCCCCTCAAGCATCTCTTTCATATTTTGTGGCATTGGGTCTTGGCTATCGGGAGCAAGACCACCTACTTTATATTCTATTGCCACTTTACCAGCAAGCTCTGATTTTAGCTTAAGCCAGGTTGGTGAGTAACCCCAACACCAACTACACATTGGGTCATGAACATATATTAACTTACTTTGAGACATATTAATCCTTCAACTAGTTCGAGACGACTCTATTGCGACCTGAAGCCTTTGCACTATATAGAGCTTCATCAGCTTGCTTTAATGAATCATCATAATCAGTTACTTTATTTACTTGGGAAATACCAATGCTACAGGTGATTGAAATACGCTGCTTGTCATCAGTAAATATAACATGCCCTGCCACGGCTTCTCGAAATTTGTTCGCAATTACAGAGGCTGCAGAGGCTGTGAGCTGCGGTAAAATAACAACAAATTCCTCACCGCCATAACGGGCCTTTAACGCAGTTGCCAAAAATTGAGACTCAAGAAGTTTGGTAAATTCTATCAATACCGTATCACCAAAATCGTGGCCATGCGTATCGTTTAAAGATTTAAAATTATCTAAATCAATTAACAAAATTGAAAAAGGTAAGTACTGCTCTGGGCGTGTTTGAGCAAGCTTTAAAAAATGAGAGGTAATAAAACGCCTATTTGCTATGCCAGTAAGGGGGTCAGTATAAGCATCTTGTTTTTGCTCTAGCGTAATATCGGCAATAGCCATGTGGCTTTTATGCCTAAAATACTCACCAATAAATGAGAATAAAAACACCATAGAAAAGGACGCTATAAAACGTGTTTTTTCTACGTTGCCATAGCTAACTTGACCAAAGTCAGGGCCGTATAAAATAACAATACAAGAAAACAGTAAGGTACAGCCTAACCAAGCACCTAATCTAACCCCTAAAGATGCAAACGTTACGACAGGATAAAACATTAGCCAATATAGCGCGGTATTATCTTTACCGCCGGTATAAACAAGTGCAATAAACATCATGCACACAATGCTCATACTTATTAATGCCACAACTTGCAGATTACCCGTTTTTATAAAATAGATAGAACAGCTTATATTTGTAATGTTAACGATAATTAATGAAGCGGTCAGTAGTGGCGAATAAAGCTTATAATTAAAAAACACTAATACTGCGATCAACACAATTGAAATCCCAATCATGGTAAATAAGGAAAACGCTTTGCGTTGCATGTCTGAGCTATAAACACTGTCGATATTTATCAGACTGAGCCAATTTGGTTTATTAACATTTTTTTTAGTCATTAATTTTATACTTTAAACTTTTGAACCATATTTTCTAAAGCACTAAACTGTTGTTTTAGTTTGGTACATTCGTCAAGCGTGTCATTTAAGTTGGCCTTGCCTTGTATACAAAGCGAATTAATTGTTTGAATATCTGTATCTAATAACTTAACAACTTGGTTTTGCTCATCTGTTGCAGTGGCCACAGAGTGATTTGCATCGTTAATTTGTTGAATCGCTTGTATAACATGGCTCATTAAATTGCCAACAGCATCGGCTTGTTGCACGCTTTGTTCACTGCCTTCAAGGCTTGTTTTCATAAGCTCTACCGCAAGGTTTGAGCCTTTTTGCAACTGACTAACCGTGTCTTCAATCTCTTGCGTTGACTGTTGAGTGCGGTGCGCTAATTGGCGAACTTCATCTGCTACAACGGCAAAACCGCGTCCCGCCTCTCCTGCTCTAGCGGCCTCAATTGCGGCATTAAGTGCCAATAAATTCGTTTGTTCACTTACACCTTTAATAACTTCAAGCACTTGGCCAATACTGGCTGTATGCGTATTTAAACTGTTTATAGTTTGCTGAGCTTTTTCCATATTACCCGAGAGCTGGTGGATAGTTGCAACACTGTGGCTTAATGCTTCTTGGTTTTGTGTTGAATGTTCATCTGCATTTTTAGCAAGCTGCGATGCACTCTCTGCATTACTTGAGATATCCATTGATGTGGCAGAAAACTGGTTGATAGCCGCTGCAACAATATCCGTTCGTTTACTTTGATCATCATACATAGACAGCGAAGAATGTGTTTGTGATACCAAGCTCTCAATAGCTGTATCTAATTGCTTTGTAGACTCTTTTACTTGCTCTATTGAATGCTGAATTTTTTCGATGAAAATATTAAATGAATGACTTAAGTCGCCAAACTCGTCATCATTTTCAACGGTTAAACGCCTTGTTAAATCGCCCTCACCTTGTGCTATATCTTTAATAGCATCGTTTAAACGATTCATTGGCTGCATTAAATAGCGTAATAAAAGCTGCATCATAATTATAATAGTGATAATTCCTATCACCATAAAAACAGCTGCGGTTTGGCCAAAATTAGAGACACTGGCATACGCTTTATCTTTGTCTATAACAACACCTAGGTACCAATCTACGTTTTCAATATCACTAATTTTTGTAAACGAAATAAGCTTAGACTCTCCGTTTATCTCGTACTGGGTAAACTCACTTTGTAAAGGTGTATTGGTTCCAAAGATGTCTGATGTATTTTTTAAGTTTAACTGAGCATTTGGATGGCTTAACACTTGGCCTTTATTATCGAGTAAAAAACCATAACCGAGTCCTAAAAAGTCAATATCGTTGATAATTTTTGTCACGGTCTGCATATCAATATCGGCACCTGCAACGCCGCTAAACTGGCCATTTTGGAGTATGGGTACTACCGCTGAAATTGTAAGCTCGTTAGTAGTCACATCAATATAAGGAGTTGTAAAAGCGGTATTTGATTTGTTTTCGACTAATTTATACCAAGGGCGAGAAGTCGCATCAAAATCTGCAGGTAAAACGACTGATTGATCGTTTAATATAAACGTGCCGCTGGATTTACCTATATACGTATTTTTAAAGCTTCCAGCAAGCTCTGCTGTATTTAATTGTGAAAGGGTGAGTGCTTTAGAATCATTCGCTTTATGGGTTTTAGCAATTGATATAACAATCGCCAACTTTGCATTTAACCAACTCGCTATATTTTGTGAAACAGATTCGGAATTTTGTTGCAATACCAAGCTTAACTGCTGCTCGGTTTGCTTGCGCATTGCAATGTAGTTATTAAAAGTAAATAACCCTAGCACCAAAACCAAAATTAAGGAGGCTGCAATAGTCACTTTGGAAGTAAATTTCAACGAGTTAAGCATATACACCCTTTTTATTATTTATCGTTATTAGCCTTACTGTTTTAGCAAAAATTTAGCTAAATGTCCTAGTAAAAGAGACTTACAGTTAGGTTATTGATGAAAAATAAGAATAAAGGATTGTAAAACAAAAGGCTTTCGTGGGTAACTGGCTAATATTAAATAATTAATGACTAGATTTATTTTTATGGAACGTTCCCATTAAATATAGTTTTATAAGTGACTGAATACGTATTCAGTCACTCTTGTATAGTCTGTTATTTCCACTTATTTGCTAAGCGAACAACATTTAAACCGTACCATGCAATAAATACATAACATAACATTGGAACAAAAAAGCTTTGCTGTATATTTACTGTATCAGCTATAAACCCTTGCAGTAATGGTACAAGTGCACCACCAACAATTGCTAAACATAACCAGCCAGAACCTTTGCTCGTCAATGATCCTAGTCGCTCGATTGCAACTGAAAATATAGTCGGGAACATAATTGAGTTAAATAAACCAATTGCCAATACTGAGTATAAAGCGACGTCACCTTGAGTAAAAATAGTGATCAATAATAGCGCAATAATACTAAATGCATTAAACGCTATAGCTTTAGAAGGTGCTATCTTTTGTAATAATACAGAGCCTATAAAACGCCCTACCATTGCCCCGCCCCAGTAATAACTAATAAGTGCGGCCGCAGTATGCTCTTCAAGCCCTGCTATGTGCGCCTCACCAAAGTAGTTAACTAAAAAGCTGCCAATGGCAACTTCCCCGCCTACGTAGCAAAATATAGCAAGTACACCCATAGTTAGGTGCGGTGCTTGCATTAACGAACGAGATTCAATTGCTGTATTATTTTCCTCTTTGTGGGCTTCAATTTCTGGAAGCTTTATAAAGGCAAATACAATAGCGATAAGCAATAAAGCGCCAGCAAGCATTAAATAAGGCACTTTTACAGATTCAGCAGTTGCTGCCGATGCGGCTAAACTACCTGCCGTACCGAAAAATAATAAACCACCAACATAAGGCCCAACGGTAGTACCAAGCGCATTAAGTGCTTGTGCTAAATTTAGACGAGAAGAAGCTGTTTTTTCACTGCCAAGAGCTGCAACATAAGGGTTAGCAGAAACCTGAAGTACAGTTACACCAGCAGCAAGTACAAATAAAGCGCCTAAAAATAGCCAATATTCATGTACTACAACAGCAGGGTAAAACAACATACACCCCATTGAAGCCACAATTAAACCAGTTAAAATTCCTTTTTTGTAACCAAATTGCTTAACTAAAAGCCCCGCAGGAATAGAAACAATAAAGTAAGCCCCAAAAAAGCAAAACTGTACTAGCATCGCTTCAAAAAAGCTCAAATCAAATACGCCTTTTAAGCGTGGTATTAGTACATCGTTTAAAACAGTAATAAAACCCCATAAAAAAAATAGGGTCGTCATTGCAGTCAGTGGAAACAGATAATTTTTATTTGGCTGTTCGTTGACCGCGAATGATTGGTTTGTATTTATTTCACTCACGTCGTTTTCACTCCATTAACAAGTTGAAAACGATTTTACATGTTTAAATATAAATTAGTCAGCCCACTTATGGAACGTTCCAGTGGCGTTATTCACATTGCGTGTTGGTCGCTCTAACAATTCGGTCTATTTCGCCACTGTTATTAAACTGATAAAGCCCTTCGTTTATATCCTCTAATACTAAAAGCCAATTATGTGCACGCTTACTAATGGCAAAATATAACGAGTTATATTGCAAAGGAATGCTTTCTTGCTCAATGGAAGAAAGCAAAGACTGTTTTTCAGGTTTAGTTAAAGAGGAGTAAGCCACAGATGATTTCAAAGCTTGAGGATCGCCTATGACCAAATCAACACGTTTAGCAGTCAGTAGCTTAACAAGCTGTAAGTCATCAACAGAGGCGATAACTTCAAACTCACCATTGTCCATCATGGCATCAAACTCTGGCGTATTTTGATACCCTCGAACAACACCAATCTTAAGCCCTTTGAGCGAGTTCAAGTTTCCTGTGAAATGGTCTGTATCGCCTTTCCTTTTTAAAAAAGCAATTTCGCCACCTTTAAACGAATTAGATAAGCCGAGTAATTCTCGACGTGTTTCACCATCAACATAATCGGAGGGGGCTGTATCTTCTATAAAGTATTCAGGCATTAGTATGTCAGCCCTGCCTAGTTCTACATTTCGTACCGCTCTTGCCCAAGGCAAAAATTCAATATATACGCTGTAGCCCTTACTATTTAACAAGGCAATTGAAAATTGATAAACCCAGCCTTTATTACATACATTATTACCAATATAGGGAGGCCAATCGAGTGTGGCTAGATGAAGTGTTTGTTTGGAGTTTTTAGCTTCATAGAGCACCCCTGATTTATGGGAATGCCCAGTTAAAGTGTGTTGAGTACCATTTTGAAAATACTCAACCGATGTTTCAGCAAAACTATTACTAGTTGTTAGCAATAATATAAAATAAAACCAGCGCATTTTAGTATCTATTTGTGATTAATAGTGTTTTTAAGTTTAGCTACTACTAACACTTTTGCACAAATAAACCTTAACTAATCAGCTTTTTTGCCACCTCATTTTATTGTTTGTATCACGAGAGCTAATAATAGTATCGTCACTACTCTCAACGCCGCCTAATTTAGCTAAGCGATCATACAAAACTACATTACAGGTTGCCGCTAAGTTCATGCAGCCAATAGTTGGAATATAAACAACCTCATCGCACCACTTTAAGACGTCTTTTGATACAGAGCCATCTTCGGGGCCAAATACATAAAATGCATTTTCAGGATGTTTAAACCCAGGTAAAGGTGTTGCACCTTCAATAAGCTCAATAACCACAACCGTTGCGCCTTGTGGCTTTATTGCTTCTAAATTATCTGTTTCGGTTAAAGGAATACGCTCCACTACATTTTTTGTATCTGTATGGAACTTTTTGGCGTTTAAGTAGCGATTGCCTGTAAAAAAAACTTGTTTAGCGTCATAACAGCCAGCTGCTCGCAATACACCGCCAACATTAGTCGGGCTTTTAGGATTGATTAAACCAATTACGGCTTGTTGTTTACTCATTAATCTACGTCCTTTGTTGGCCATTCTGCAATGTACAAATCAAAGTCGTCGAGCTTTACATCGCAATCTTTTACTGTTTTGTCTTTTACAGAAATACCTAGCTCATGCATCTTTGTTTTATCACCATTATTTAATAACGGATGCCAAGAAGCCAAACCACGACCTTCATGTAAACGACGGTAACTGCAGCTTTGTGGCATAAAAAAGATGTCTTTAAGGTTTTCTTTTGTGAGTTTTACACAAGAAGGAACAAGCGTTTGGCGGTTTTCATATTCGCTACAACCACAGGTGTTGTTATCAAGATACTGACATACAATATTAGTAAATATTAATTGCTCACCTTCGCGTAACTGATCGGTGGCGGTAAATTCGTCTTCATCTTCGCTATCAATAAACGTATTTAAACAACATTTTCCGCATCCATCACAAATGGCTTCCCATTCGTTTTGACTCATGTCGCTTAAGCTTTTTTTAAGCCAAAATTGTGTATTTGCTAATTGTTGATCAAACATAGTTTACTCGTGCCCCCTAAAGAGCGCGCATTCTACCGTATTGCTGTAAATGGCGCAAAGCCAATACCCTTTCAAAGTACTGGCTTTGCGCTACAAATTAGCTTTGAGATTTAACCCAACGCTTAATTTTTTCCTCAAGGATTGGCATTGGTAATGCGCCATCAATTAATATTTGCGTGTGAAACGCTTTAATATCAAATTTATCACCGAGTTCTTTTTTAGAAAAATCACGTAATTCTTGAATTTTAAATTGCCCTAACTTGTAAGAAAGCGCTTGTCCTGGCCATGCAATATATCGCTCTACTTCAGCAATTACATCACTTTTAGCCATAGATGAATTTGCAAGCATGTAATCTATACCTTGTTGACGCGTCCACCCTTTTGCATGAAAACCAGTATCAAGCACTAAACGCATTGCGCGTAATTGCTCATCCGATAAACGTCCATACCACATATAAGGGTCGGTAAATAAGCCTAGCTCTTTGCCTAAGCTTTCTGCGTAAAGCGCCCAACCTTCTGCGAACACGGTATAGCCACCAAATTTACGAAAATCAGGTAAGCCCTCTATTTCTTGCTGAAGTGCTATTTGAAAGTGATGACCTGGGGCTGCTTCGTGAATCGATAAAGTTTCGAGTAAAAATTTAGGCTGCGCTTTTAAGTTATAAGCATTGATATAAAAAATACCAGGGCGAGAGCCATCAGGCGCCGGAGATGCATAGGATGCACCTGCTGCCGACTGCGCTCTGTAGGCTTCAACTGCTTTTACAACGTAAGGTGCTTTGGGTGCTATGTTAAAAAGTAGAGGTAAACGCGCATCTATTTTTTTCTTAACGTTTTCATATGCCGCAATTAACTCCTCGGGCGTGTCGTAGTAAAATTCATCTGAATCGCGTAAATGATCAAAAAATTCAGATAGCTCACCTTTAAAGCCTACGGTTTCTTTTACTTTTTTCATTTCGCTTAAAATGCGCGACACTTCACTTAAACCAATGTCATGAATTTCGTCTGCAGATAAGCTAAGCGTTGTGTTTTTCTTAATTTGGTATTCGTACCATGCTTTACCGTTTGGTAAGTCACTGTAACCTACGCTTTCTCGACTATTAGGAATATATTGATTAGCTAAAAAGTCACTCATACTTTTATAAGCCGGTACTAAGTGCTGCATAATCAATTGACGATACTGCGCTGTAATTTTTTGCTTTTGTTGTGCGCTAAACGATTCTGGTAATTTTTTAATTGGTCCCCAAAATAATGAATCTTCGGCATTTTTAACTACATGAGCTGCAAATTGTGGCTGTAATTTTTCAGCAAGTGGTTTTGGTAACGTAATACCTAGTTTGATGCCTTGCGCCATTGAACGCTCTACACTTGCAAGCCACTTTACAAAACCTTCGCTACGCGAGATAAAAGCCGTGTAATCTTCAACGGTATTAAACGGCTGAGCACTTTGACCTGAACCAAAACCTGCAAAGGTGTTATGCGCACCCGCCATTTGATTTATTGGTAGTAAATAATCAGGGAACTGCATGCCTTCTAATTTAAGTGCAAGGTCACGCTCTAATATTTCAAAACTTAAAAGCGATTGCCCTGTTAACTGTGCTTTATCTATAAAGTTTAATCGCTGTTGATATTTTTTATAAAAAGCGGCTTTTTTAGCTCTATTTTCTTTTGAAATCACAGGCGTGAATTGATCGTTAAACTCATTACGACCATTGTACGTTGCGCTGATGGGGCTATATGTGAGCGATTCATCGTAATACTGTGCAACAAGTACATCGAGTTGTTGCTCTGCTGAAAGCTCTGAAACAATACCTGCTGATGCGTTAACTGTGTTTAACTGCGTACTGGTATTAGTCTGTGTACTAAGCTCAGTATTCATACAGCCACTTAAAGCAAACATAACGCCACTGGCAACTAATGCTAATTTAATTGATTTCATGATAATCCTTTTTAATATCGTTTTTTAATTATGCGCATTAAACCGTGCTTAATAAAGAAATTACGATAGATTGCATTCATCGTATTAAATTTGCACTTTTATCTGAACTTGTTACATTTCTATTAATTCAAATATGATTTAAAAGAAAAATAAAATGAAAAAACAACTACTCAGCACCTCTATTGCCTTACTCTGCTTAACCGCTTTTAATAGCCATGCAGTTACATACCTATCGGCTAAAGCCATGGTTGATGTTAAAGATGGCAAGCTCATTAAATCACCCTTAATTACTATTGATGATGGCGTAATTACAAACATTGAACAAAATAAAAAACCAACGCTAACTAAAGATGATAAACATATTCAACTCCCTGATTTGACCCTTATGCCTGGTTTAATGGATATGCATGTGCATTTAACGAGTGACCCTACGGTGCCGCGCAGTGAACGTTTAGGCCAGTCAGTTCCTAGAATGGCGATTAAAGCGGCTCATTTTGCTAAAAAAACCTTAGAAGCTGGATTTACAACAGTACGTAATGTTGGCGCAGAAGGTTACAGCGTCATAGCCGTGCGTGACGGCATAAATGCGGGTGACATAGTTGGCCCTCGTATTTGGGCTGCAGGCCCATCACTCGGCATTACTGGCGGGCACTGTGATAACAACCGCCTGCCTCCTGAGCTTAAATATACTTCAAGTGGCGTCGCAGACGGTCCATGGGCTGCGCGTATAAAAGTACGCGAAAATATTAAATACGGGGCAAATGCTATTAAGTTTTGCGCCACAGGTGGAGTATTTTCAAAAGGGACTAAAGTAGGTGCACAGCAGTATTCTTTTGAAGAAATGAAAGCCATTGTTGATGAAGCCCATATGCGAGATTTACCAGTAGCTGCTCACGCACACGGTACAAGCGGTATAAAAACAGCCATTAAAGCAGGTGTTGATAGCGTAGAGCATGCCAGCTTTTTAGATGACGAAGCGATAGCGCTTGCCAAAGAGCATGGAACTTGGCTTTCTATGGATATTTATAACACCGAATACACACTCACTTATGGCGAGCAAAACGGCGTAGACGAAGAAAACCTAAATAAAGAGCGCCAAGTTTCTAAAAGGCAACGTGATAGCTTTAGCCGTGCTGTAAAAGCGGGTGTTAAAATGGTCTTTGGTACCGATGCAGCAATTTACCCGCACGGAGATAATGCAAAACAGTTTAGCCGCATGGTTGAATTTGGCATGACAGAACTACAAGCCATTCAAGCATCAACTATTAATAGCGCTAAGTTATTAAAAATGGATACTCAGTTAGGACAAATTAAAACCGGATTTGCAGCTGATATAATTGCGGTAAAAGCAAATCCTCTTAAAAGTATTAAAACCTTAGAGGCAGTACCTTTTGTAATGAAAGCAGGTGTTGTTTATAAAAACCAGTTGTAAATACACGCTATTAAGGCTGAGTTTACTCAGCCTTAATAAAACTCTCACCTATATTGAATATGCCATAAAAGGGTCACCGCCCCCCTATTAGACTAGCTTTTGTCTATTAATTATCCGAACAGTTTTATTTAATCAAATAAAATGAACTTTCTATTCACTTTAAAAACAATAACCATTATCATTCGCGAAAATTCAATAACGCGAATAGTTATCACTCTATGAAAACGTTTAAGTACTCTCTTATTACTCTTGCTTGTTTAAATGCAAATATGGCATTTGCCCAAAATACACAAGTTGATGCTGATATTGAACGCATCAGCGTATACGAAAAGCAAAACCGCGTGGTGATGAGCTCTGGTCTTGCTACTAAATCAGACATGTCTTTAATGGAAACTCCTGCACCGGTTGTAATTATTGACCGAGAACTGATTGAATCCCAAGGTGTAGATAGCTTACAAGATTTAGTTAGAAACGTAAGTGGCTTAACACAAGCAGGTAATAATTACGGTATTGGTGATAACTTAGTAATTCGTGGTTTAGATGCAAACTACACCTACGATGGTATGTATGGTGGTGCAGGCCTGGGGAATACATTTAACCCAACTCGTTCACTTACAAATGTTGAATCTGTTGAGGTTTTAAAAGGCCCTGCAACAGGTTTATATGGCATTGGTAGCGCAGGTGGCGTAATTAACCTAATTGAAAAAAAGCCAGAGTTTGAAGAAAAACACAAAGTATCGGCTGAGCTTGGCCAGTGGGATAGCTATTCATTATCGTTTGATAGCACTAACGCTATAACAGATGATTTAGCTTATCGTGTTATGGCTAAAACAGCGTCAAGTGACGGATTTCGCGATTTAAAAGAAGATCGCGACGAAATTTATACCTCACTTAAATACGTGCTTAATGACAGACAAAACATCATGCTTTCTGCAGCCTATATAAAAGATGAAATAGCGGTTGATTCTATTGGTCATCCTATTCGTATTTACAGTGCAGAAACTGCAAACGGCTTAAGCGCGGGTGAAGTAACTGGTGCCGATTTAGTAAACGATCCGACAGGAAGCGGCGTACAGTTAAGTGATGCACAGCGCGACCAACTTGCTAATTCATTATCAGCATTTGATGGCTTAACACCTTATAGCTTTGGCACAAATGGTATTATTTCACCAATGGCTGATGCTAACGAAGGTGAAGAGCTGCGTTTTAAATTAACGCATAACTATTACATTACTGACGATTTATTTTTAAACCAGCAGCTACAGTACCGTAACTACACATCAAGTTTTGCGCGCCAAACAGGTGCATATAACTACGTATATTCAACACGCGATGGAATAATTAATAACGACCCTCGTGCTCCATTAGTTGAAGACGGTGTACTTTACCCGTATGCAGCACGCCGCCAAGAATACCGCCAAGTAGAAGCAGATGAAAAATCATGGCAGTACTTCTTAGATTTACGTTATGACTTTATGTTAGGCGACGTAGATAACGAATTACTAGTTAACGCCAACTACGAAGATAGAGATATTCGTTTTAAACAATTCTCAATATGGGATCAAGATTACGTACTCACAAACAATGATGGTGATGTAACGTACCAAGGTTCGTTGCCGTATATTTACGATATAAGAGAACCAAATTGGCCAACCGGTAACTTTGAAGATTACGATCCGCTTAAAACAAGTGACTACAATAAAAAAGTACAAGCATGGGGCTTAGGCATTCAACATGTTGGTTACATAACTGAAGAACTTACGACGCGTATTGGTGTGGCGTATAACCGAATTGAGCAAACTTATGAGCACTTTGGTGTTGATGAGCGCTACAGTTCTAGCCGTGCAGAGCCAACACCTGAAGCGAGTACATCAGATTCTGGCTTAACGTATAACCTTGGTGCAACGTATCAGCCATCTGAAGATTTATCTGTATTTGTAAATCATTCAAAAGGGCGTACAGCGTATAGTGTATTAGGCTCTGTGGCAGGTAACGAAGCTGACCGTGAAGATTCAGAGTCTATAAGTAACGACCTAGGCTTTAGATTTAAAGCATTTGATGACCAACTACTCGCATCTGTTGTTATATTTGAAAGCTCTCGTACTAATTTAGAATACGCAAACCCGCTTTATGACGCATTAACATCAGGCTCAGATGTACCTGAAAGCTATTATGATGGTAAAGAGCAAACAAAAGGTGTTGAGCTTGATTTAAATGCTTACTTGAACGATAAATGGAAAGTAAACGTAAACGGTATTTATCAAGATGCACGTGACAAAAGTAATCCTAATAGCAGCAGTTACGACACACGCCAAAAAGGTGTGCCTTACGTAACAGCAAGTACGTGGGTAACCTACTACGCAGATATGTTTAATTTACCTGAAGCTGTAAATATAAGTGGTGGTATTACGTTTGTAGATAACAGAAGTACTAATTCAAGTTCATTCTCGATTCCTGATGGTTATGTACCAAGTTATACGACTTACGATACAGCTGTATCGTATACAACTGATAAATGGCATATGCAGTTAAACTTAAATAACTTGTTCAACAAAAAGTATTACTCAAAAGCTATGTTTTTAGGTGGTATGCCAGGGGAAGAGCGTAATGCAAAACTAAGTTTTAGTTACACACTTTAATTGGTTAACCTGAACTCTGGATAAATAAATCTATCTCAAGCAGCTATTTTCAGCGCTCAGGTTAGTTAAATACTTAAAAAGCACGGTTTTCTAATTTAGAAGCCGTGCTTTTTTGTGTTTTATAAACGCTTAATCTAAATTAAATAGTAACCACTATGCGACCGTTAATTTCACCTTTGAGCATATCATCAAAAATTTCGTTAATGTCCTCTAAGCGTTTTTCTTCAATAATCGCTTTTACTTTACCTTGAGCGGCAAATTCCAAGCATTCTTGCAAATCTTTACGTGTACCAACAATAGAGCCAACTACTGAAATGCCATTAAGCACAGTATCAAAAATAGGAAGTGGCATATCCTCTGGAGGTAATCCCACTAATACGCATTTACCGCCACGGCGTACACTTTTATAGGCTTGTTCAAACCCCGCTTTAGACACCGCAGTACACACAACACCATGCGCGCCACCGACTTGTTCAAAAATAGCTTCGCTTGGAACCACCTCTTTAAAATCGAGGGTGATATCTGCGCCTAGCTCTTTAGCAAGCGCGAGTTTTTCTTTACCTGTATCAACAGCTATTACATTAAAACCCATTGCTTTAGCGTACTGTACTGCTAAATGACCAAGCCCGCCCACACCAACAATAGCAACCCACTGCCCTGGTTTAGCACCGGATACTTTTAATGCTTTATAGGTTGTAACACCTGCACAAAATAATGGAGCAGCCTCAGAAAAACCGAGTTCTTCTGGTATTTTTACAACGTAGTCGCCATGCGCTAAACAATATTCTGCATAACTACCGTCAATAGAATAGCCAGTATTGTGCTGCGATAAACACAGTGTTTCTTTACCATCTAGGCAAAACTCACAGTGCCCACATGCACTATAGAGCCAAGGAATACCGACTCTATCGCCAACTTCTAAGTGCTTAATGTTGCTTCCGACTTTTTCGATAACACCGACACCTTCGTGCCCTGGTACTAATGGCATTTTTGGTTTTACTGGCCAATCCCCATGACAGGCATGTAAATCGGTATGGCAAACGCCACAGGCCGCTATTTTTACTAAAACATCATTTATTCCCACCTCAGGAATTGGTAAGTCTGTTATTTCTAATTTACCTTTGTATTGAGTATTAATTGCAGCTTTCATAGTCATTCCATCGTATGTGAAAAAAAATTAAAATAAGGATTTATTTACGTATTGTTGTGTACAACATATCCTAATATAGATGTATAAATATTAATCTAAATCATATTTTAGTCATTTAAATTAACTTATAAGCCTGCTAAGAACTTGCTATCCATAATGAGCGTGCTAGCATTTACTTTCTGAAATTACTGAAAGTTACTAAGCTATGAGTTTATCCGAAAAGAATTTTGCCTTTGTAATGCATTGTGGTGAGATGGGCAGCCGATGGGGATTCAATCGTACGATCGGACAAATGTGTGGTTTGCTGATTATTACTAAAAACCCAATGACAGCTAATGAGATTGCAGATGCGCTTAGTATTTCTCGCGGTAATGTAAGTATGGGCATTAAAGAGCTGCAATCGTGGCAGTTAATTAAAGTACAGCATATTCCTGGCGATCGTAAAGAGTACTACGCCCCTGCTGGCGATATTTGGGATATGGCAAATCGCGTATTTGAAGAACGTAAAAAACGTGAAATTGAGCCCACCTTAACACTACTACGCGATAACTTATTAGACGAAGCCAGTAACGACGATGAACTTTACGCACAAAAACAAATGGGTGAGATTCACAACCTACTTGAAACCGTCACTAAATGGTCATCAGAACTACAGCGTTTAACGCCAGAGCAACTTAATAAGCTAATGAAGCTAGGTTCTGGAATTGGTAAAGTTATTGACCTAAAAGAAAAGATATTCAAAAAAGAATAAAGCCGCAATTGCGGCTTTATTTATAGGTATATTTTAAAAATTAGATTTTTGGATAACCAATTCTATCCGACAAGTAACCTACACTAGTAGCAAAGTAATACGAGCGATTCCAATGCATAAACACTTTGTAGTTATCGTACGCTAAGTACATACGTCCATTTATATCATCAGGCATAACCAGCGCAGCACGTACGTCTACATTAGGTAAATCAGAACCATCAGCTTTACGAACACCCAGTGCTTGCCAATCAGCTAATGAGCGCTCTGAGTCGTTCCAATATTCTAACCACTGCTTGCGAGTTTTTGTACCACGCACTAAAACGTATTTACTATCAAAGTTTTCAGGTAACTGAACTTGGCGACCCCACGTAAGAGAGTCATTCCAGCCTTCTTGCTTTAGGTAATTAGCAATTGAGGCAAAAGCATCTTCTTTTGTAGTCCAAATATCTTTACGACCATCGTTATTGTAATCAACCGCGTAAGCATTAAAAGAGGTAGGCATAAATTGCGTTTGCCCCATTGCGCCTGCCCAAGAGCCTTTAAATTTATCAAGCGTTATGTGGCCCGACTTTAAAATATCCAGTGCAGCCCAAAGTTGGCGCTTATAAAGTGCTTCTCGGCGTCCATCAAAAGCAAGTGTCACTAATGATGAAATAACGTTATGACCGCCTTGAATTGTACCAAAGTTACTTTCAAGCCCCCAAAGCGCGACTATAAAGCGTGCTTGTACGCCAAACTCTTTCGCTACTTTTTCAAGTACCTCTTTGTTTTCTGCGTAAAGCTTACGTGCGCGGTCAATTTTCCATTGTGGTACACGTTTTGGTAAATACGTTTCAAGGGTTTCTTTAACTTCTGGCTGGTTTTTGTCAGCCGAAACCACTTTTTCTTTATACGTTGCTGTTGCAAACGCATCGTCAATAAGTTTGGCTTCGTAACCTTTTGCGATAGCTTCTTGCTTTAAATTCGCTAAATAATCTTGAAATTCAGCCTGAGTTTTTGCCATAACAGGTGAGCTTAAACATACACCACATAATATAACGATAAGTTTTTTAATCACTATCAACTCCATTGTCTTTTCGTAATTGGCTTAGCAAATTTTGCTCAGGTGGTGGAATTTGTAAGTAGTAGCCTTTATCAGGATTTGATAACGCTGCTTTTACAGTTTCTAAATCTGCCCCACCTAAATGCTCACGTTTTGCTAAATTGATGATCATCACATAAACAGGTTGACCAAACATAGCCATCAAAGGTTCCGGAACTTTACTAAAATCATCTCTTTTTTCAACAAATAAGAACGTATCCGCTTTTTTCTTACTTTTATATACTGCAGTGAGCATTATGGCCCTATAAATTCTTGCTTAACAATGCCGCACACTATAACATGAGAGTAATAATAAGTTAGAAAAATTAGATTAGAAATTTCAATAAAGGCCCTATTCAGCCTACGTTTATCTAAAATTAATTTCTAATCAGACAAATCAATTGAGCGTGTATGTCGGACCAAATTTTTGAGTTAAAAGGGAATCTTTTTACGTTATCAGTTTTGCATCTTTATAGTACTGATATAAACCTTTTAGCAGAACAACTGTATGTAAAAATAGCCCAAGCCCCTAAGTTTTTTGAGGGTGCGCCTATTGTCGTTAATTTAATTGAAATTAAAAACAGTTCACTTGATTTTGTTCACTTAAAATCATTAATCGAGCGAATGAGTTTTAATGCGGTTGGTGTGTGTAATGGCTCAGATGAGCAACATACTCAAGCAAAGGCTGCTGGCTTATCTGTTTTAAATTATTCACAAGACGTTAAGAGCGAACCTGTTAAACAAGAGCCCAATACATCGATTGTAGAAAAAACGGTGCATTTACCAGCGCAAATTATCAGCGGTACAGTTCGCTCTGGACAACAAGTTTATGCAAAAGATAGAGATTTGATAGTACTTGGCGCAGTTAGTCATGGTGCGGAAGTCATTGCCGATGGGAATGTGCATATTTATGGCACCCTACGCGGTCGCGCTATTGCAGGCGCAAAAGGTTTTAAAGAAGCACATATTTTTTGCCAAAAACTTGAAGCCGAGCTGGTTTCAATAGATGGTAATTACTGGATCAGTGATTCGCTACAAGGTGAACATTGGGGAAATGCAGTGCAAATACAACAAAAAGACGAATCATTAGAAATTTCAGCTTTGGTTAAAGGATAAATCTCATGGCAAAAGTAATTGTCGTTACCTCAGGTAAAGGCGGTGTTGGTAAAACAACATCAAGTGCTGCAATTGGCACAGGCTTAGCGTTAAAAGGCTATAAAACAGTTATTATCGACTTTGATATTGGTTTACGTAACTTAGATTTAATTATGGGTTGTGAACGCCGCGTTGTTTATGACTTTGTAAATGTAATTAATGGTGAGGCAAACCTTAACCAAGCGCTTATTAAAGATAAACGTGTAGATAAATTATTTTTACTTCCTGCTTCACAAACTCGTGATAAAGATGCTTTAACACGTGAAGGTGTTGAACGCGTACTAAATGAACTAAAAGAAGACTTTGATTACATAGTATGTGATTCACCAGCAGGTATTGAAGCTGGCGCTATGATGGCGATGTACTTTGCTGATGAAGCAATTGTTACAACAAACCCAGAGGTGTCGTCAGTTCGAGATTCAGATCGTATTTTAGGTATTTTACACAGCAAATCAAAACGTGCTGAAGAAGGCCTAGAAAATATTAAAGAACACTTACTATTAACACGCTATAACCCTGGTCGTGTTGAAAAAGGTGAAATGCTATCGGTAGAAGATGTGCAAGATATTCTGTCAATCCCATTATTAGGGGTTATTCCTGAATCGCAAGCGGTATTAAGTGCTTCAAACTCAGGCCAACCTGTTATATTGGATACAGAATCTGATGCAGGCCAAGCTTATTCTGATGCAATTAACCGCTTACTAGGTGAAACCGTCGATTTTCGCTTCTTAGACGTTGAGAAAAAAGGCTTATTTAAACGGATTTTTGGAGGTTAACGTGTCTTTACTTGACTACTTCCGCTCAGAAAAGAAAAACAGTGCGTCACTAGCAAAAGAGCGATTGCAGATCATTGTCGCGCACGAGCGTTCTCAGCGAGGAACGCCGGATTACTTACCACAATTAAAACAAGATATTTTAGATGTGATCCGTAAATACGTGAACGTAAGTACCGATGCAGTTCAGGTTCAGTTTGATCAAAACGAAGACGATTTAGCCGTACTTGAGCTAAACGTTACACTACCTGATGAAGAAAAGAAGTAATTGAAGAAAGGGCGCTTTATAAGCGCCCTCTTTATTTTCATTTACTTTTTAATAACTTTCTAAATATCTACGTTTTAATCCCTTGCATGCAACTAAAACTTTTCTACTATGTAACACAAAAATTATAGATAATACCAATTCGCTTAATTAAGTGATCTATTTTGAGGATGGAAAAACGTGTTGATAGCTAGGCAAAAAAAAATCACTATTTAGTTGTTCTAAATGAGATTTTTTTAACACAGGTAACGACACGTTTAGCGCCGCAAAATGATTAAGTATTATTGCGGATTGGTATAAGTATTACACAGTAAAAAAAATATCTAGTCTTAAGTATCCCACTCTTTTAAAGCGTCTTTAACGTAGGTATATCGCCAAGAGCTTAATAAATCAGGCTTAATATGGCTTTGTTTTTGCTCATTAGTTAACTTCCAATTCCAACTAATCAATTGATTAATTTGCTTTTTAGAGGCCATAACGTCTTCTGGTATGTTGTGCTCTTTAGCGACTTTAGTGATCTTTTGTTTAATATCTTTGGCTACTTTTTTATAAGTAGGAAAATCAATTAAGCGCTTAAGTACTTCAGGATGCTCAGCATCTGGTACTGCTTTGGCAACTTCAATACACTTGATTATATCTACACCAGAGCGATTAACTTCAATAGCTTCAACTCCTGGAATTTGACGTAGAGCATTTAAACTTGAAGGACCACGTTTGGCAATTTCAGTCATGTTATGTTCTTTTAACACAAAATTTAGCGCTAAATTTTTCTTAATGGCTTTGTTTCTGCGCCATACAGCAAGTTCTTTTAAAACCGCAAGTTCGTGCGGTTTGAGTTGCCATGCATTTTTAATATCTTTATATAAAAGCTCGTCTGGTGTTTGAAACGCACGTTTTTTAGCTATCAATTCACTTTCGTTTATTACAATGTCAAAGAACCCAGCGGCATTAATACGCTCTATAATCAGCTCGAAACACGGCAATAAGTAAAAAGTATCTGCAGCAGCATAATCTAACTGTTTTTTAGTTAACGGACGTTGCAGCCAGTTAGTGCGTGACTCACTTTTATCTATTTCAATACCTTGCAACTCTTTTACCATAAGGGCAAAGCCCATACAGTTACCTTCCCCAAGTAACTGCAACGCAAATTGTGTATCAAAAAGTGGGGATGGAACAAAGCCTGCGTATTTTTGAAAAACCTCAATATCTTCTGAAGGAGAATGCAGTACTTTTAAAACACTAGGATCTTTTAGTATTTCCCAAAAATCGAATAATGAGAGCTCAGCTAACGGATCGATAAGCGCTAAATGCTCACCATCAAAAACTTGGATAAGTGCAACTTCTGGATACAAAGTGCGACGACGCATAAACTCAGTATCAATAGCTAAAATAGGCTTATTTTTTATTTGTTCAACAAAAGTGTTCAGTTGATTTTGGGTTTCGATCAATTGGTATTGCACTTAATCTCCTACAATAAAAAAGCCGACATATGTCGGCTTTTTTATAGGTTGCTAATCTTTCAAGGCTCTTCGGAGTATTTTACCTACGTTAGTTTTAGGTAACTCATCCCTAAACTCTACCAGTTTTGGGACCTTGTAATTAGTTAAATTATCACGACAGTGACTTATTATATCTTTTTCAGTTAAAGAAGGGTCTTTTTTAACAACAAAAACTTTAACTTGTTCGCCACTTACATCGTGAGGAATACCAATAGCAGCAACTTCAAGCACACCTTCGTGCATAGCCACTACCTCTTCTATCTCATTAGGGAAAACATTAAAGCCAGATACAATGATCATGTCTTTTTTGCGATCTACAATAAAGAAGAAACCTTCATCGTCATAAGTTGCAATATCACCTGTTGCAAACCAGCCATCTTTTAAACATTCAGCTGTTGCATCTGGTCGCTTGTAATAGCCCACCATAACCTGCGGGCCTTTTACACACATTTCACCTGGTTCACCTTTAGCGGCTTCTTCACCGTTATCAAGTATTAGCTTAATCTCAGTATTAGGCGCAGGCAAACCAATAGAGCCATTATATGCTTCTAAATCATAAGGACTAATAGTTACTAATGGAGAACATTCTGTAAGGCCATAGCCTTCCATTAATTTTGAGCCAGTCACTTTTTGCCATTTTTCAGCAACAGGACGTTGCACGGCCATACCGCCACCAAGTGACATTTTTAAATGACTGAAATCAAGCTCAGCAAAACCTGGTGTGTTTAATAAACCGTTAAATAACGTATTAACACCAGTAATAGCAGTGAATTTATGCTGACCTAGCTCTTTAACGAACCCAGGCATATCTCGTGGATTTGTGATTAATATATTTAAACCACCGTACTTCATAAACGTCAGGCAGTTAGCTGTTAAAGCAAATATATGATAAAGCGGTAAAGCGGTAACAACAACTTCTGTACCACGATTTAACACTTTGTCTAAACAGCCTGAAACTTGCTCAAGGTTACCAACCATATTGCCATGGCTCAGCATTGCCCCTTTTGATACACCTGTTGTACCACCGGTGTACTGTAAAAAAGCAAGATCTGACAAGCTCATTTCAGGACGTGTATATTTAGTTTCGTCTGCAGCTAAAACGTCTGAAAAGTTAATTGTGTTTGGTAAGTTGAACTTTGGCACCATTTTTTTAATGTGCTTCACAACAAAGTTAACTATGAGCTTTTTAAGCCCACCAACCATGTCGCCTACTTGCGTTACTACAATGTGTTTAACATCAGTGTGTGCAAGCGACTTTTCAAGTGTGTCAGCAAAGTTTGCTAAAATGAAAATAGCGGTAGTGTCAGAATCCTTTAGCTGATGCTCTAATTCACGCACAGTGTAAAGTGGGTTAACATTTACAACCACACAACCTGCACGTAAAATACCTAAAATGGTTACTGGTGTTTGTAGTAAATTAGGCATCATTACGGCAACTTTGTCGCCTTTTTTAAGACCTAAATCATTTTGAATGTAGGAAGCAACTTTTTTTGTTGCTGTATCTATTTCGCTATAAGACAGCGTTTTACCCATATTAGTAAATGCAGGTAAATCGGTGTAGTCAGTAAAACTTTTTTCGAACACTTCGAGTAACGAGTTGTAATGCTCAGGATCGATTGTTTCAGGCATACCCTCTGGGTAGCGCTTAAGCCAGATTTTTTCCACTCTTAGCCCCTGTTTATAATTATATTTTTATTAACCTTAATCTAAGTAAGGCGCTTTAACAATTGAGCAAATACTCTAATGGAGGAATAATCCCACATTTTACGTAAACTTACAATTAACATGCACCATTTTGCAGCATAAAGTCTTGAATATGCTCAAAACAGTGTTCACTGCTTTGCATATGACAGTGGTGCCCACCATCTACATTAATTACCTTTAAGCTATTGTAATAACTAATATACTTTGCCAGATTTTGTTTTACAAACGAATAACCTTCGTTACCTAAAATTAATTGGCACGGTGCAATTAAATCTTTTATTGCACCAATACATTGCGCCTCATTAAACCTAAAACCTGAGTGATTTTTAAGCTTTGGATCAGTTGTTAATGTATAACCATCTAAAACCGATTTTATATTTCGCTGCATTAAAAGAGCAATAAGCTCACTATTCAAATCGGTTGTTTGAGCACGTGCTTCATAAATAAGCTCTTTCGATTTATAAACTCTCTGCTTCTTATTTTTTAAACGCGCTCTATTTAATACTGCACTTTTTAGCTGTTCACATACGCCTTCGCTAGGAGTTGTAACACACCCAATCCCCTCAATAAAGGTAACAGATTTTACATAATCACCAAAGCAACTAGCAAAAAGCCCTGCAACCAAGGCTCCCATCGAATGCCCAACTAAATGTACTTTTTTAACACCAAGGGCATTTATAAGTTGGTACACATCATCAATATAATCAACAAAATAATAGTGTGCATCATCACTTCGCCAAGATGATAAACCGTGCCCGACAAAGTCAATACAGTACCACGTATGCTTTGGGTTAACGTTGTTTAACATTGGCATAAAGCTATGGCAGTTGTCTAACCACCCATGCAATGCTATTACTATTTCGTTCCCTGAACCTACTTTTAAGCCATGGATATTTAAATTATTGGTTTCAATATTAAATGGCTGCACGGTAAGTCCTTTATTAATTTAGAGCATCATTATTTATAGCATACAAGTTGTCAGACCACTAACTTAGAAAATGGTGCCAAATTCACGATTTAATTATCTTCGTGATGAAAAAAGAAGCAAAGCATAATAATTAAACATAACATTATTAATAACTTATACTAAAAACAACAAACTAACCGTTTTTAATAAGCTCACTCTGTATGTATTTTGAACAATTTAAAAGTGGCGGCATTGTATATACTTAACTTATAACTAGTATAATTTAAATAAATAGAACTAACAGCGTTAACTATAATTTTATGTATATAAAATCAAAGTATAAATTATAAATATCTCAGATATTCATTTATTTATCATCCTATCTGTATACAATATCAGCGGCTATTAAATAAGGTACACTCATAAGGTACAACCATGAAAAAACAGATCAGCTTATTAGCGCTTTTATGCAGCGCTTCTGGTGCTTACGCAGAATCAGCACCTAAAAATGTAATTTATATGATTGGTGACGGCATGGGTCCGGCTTACACCACGGCTTATCGCTATTTTAAAGACGACCCTGCAACAAAAGAAGTAGAAGGCACGGTTTTTGACACTATTTTAAAAGGCATGGCTCACACCTACCCTGATGACCATACTTATGTAACAGACAGCGCTGCGGGTGCTACAGCGCTTAGTAGCGGCCATAAAAGTTATAATGGTGCAGTTGCTGTAGATACAGATAAAAAGCCAGTTAAAACCATGCTTGAAATGGCAAAAGAGCGCGGTATGACAACAGCGCTTGTAGCAACTTCACAAATAAACCATGCAACACCTGCTAGCTTTACAGCTCACAATGAATCTCGTTACAACTACGATGATATTGCCAACGATTATATTGATAATAAGATTGCTGGTAAATTACCTGTTGATTTAATGCTAGGTGGCGGTACTAAATATTTTATTCGTGACGACCGTAATTTAGTTGAAGAATTTAAAGCGGCAGGTTACCAATACGGTGACGATATTAATAATCTGGGACAAATTACACAAATACCTGCCATAGGTTTGTATGCAAGCAAAGGCTTGCCATTTGCCCTTGATATGAACCCAACTCGCCTTACTCAGTTAACATCTAAAGCGCTTGGTTTACTAGATAACCAGAATGAAGAAGGCTTTTTTGTGATGATTGAGGGCAGCCAAATTGATTGGTGTGGTCACTCTAACGATATAGCGTGTGCGATGGCTGAAATGGACGACTTTGCTAAATCAATCGAAAAAGCAAAAGCGTACGTTGATAAAAATAAAGACACTATACTTGTAGTTACAGCCGATCACTCAACGGGCGGCTTAACTATTGGTTCGCACGGCCAATTTAAATGGGAAACAGACGTAATTAAAGGTGTTAAGGCAACGGCTAGTAAGTTAACAGACAAACTTATGGAGTCTAAAGACTTAAAACCAGTATGGACTGCTAACACCAATATTGAATTTACAACTGAAAACCAAATCAAACTTGAGCAAGCTAAAAAAATGGGAGAAAAAGCGCTTAATTTAGCTGTTAAAAGTATTATTAGTGATGCAAGCTTTACTGGCTGGACAACTGGCGGACACACCGCTGTAGACGTTCAAGTATTTGCCTATGGCAAAGGCAGTGAGCAATTTATCGGCTCACAAAATAATACTGATATTGCAGATAAGCTGATTGGCTTTATTGAGCAGTAAATTTCACCTCGTTTTGAACACAAAAAGCCCGAACACATGTTCGGGCTTTTTATTGAATTTTATCGCTGTATTTATCTAAAACGCTCAATTAAACTTTAAGCGTATATATCAACACCTATTAAATTTTGTACTTCGGCTCTGCGTTCTAAATTAGCAAATTCAGTATAAGTAGAAATCGCTTTACTTACTTGAGCTGTCGGTTGGTCGTAAATTGTTTGGCTGTATTCATTGCTTTTAGCACTGCTTTTAAACAGTTGATTAGCTAGTTCGACGCCCTCGACACTGCTTTTTACATAATCGGTATTCGTTTTTTGAGCAGCCGGCTGGTCTAATAAACTCTGTGGTTTATTAGTAACAACTTTAGTAGGGCTAACCCTACCCGGAATATCCCCGGTAAAAAAACCTGAACCAATAGGCAGCGTCATTACGCGTCTCCAACCTTAATATTGTATAAAATTATGATTTAAAAACAACCAATTTGCAAATAATATGATTAGTCACGCCCTGGTAGCTTTTTCCACGTTACCGTATCTCGCACATATTTAGGTTGAGCGTCACTCGCTTTTACAACGTCACCCGCTAAAAACGCGGCTTCAACATGCGCTAACATATAACGCGCATCAGGCAATGTAATATCAGTATTAATTGTCACGTTTTCAAAGTCATTTAGCGCATCAGGATAGGTTTTAAAGCCCGTGCCCACAGCTACAGATGGCTCAGTGGTCGCTATATAGTCATTATTTAGTAAATCAGGTTTTATAACGCATTCTTGGTTAACTAAAAGCATTAGATTATTTTGCGCTTGGTAATGTGCAAAGTATATCTCCCCCATACGCGCATCTATACTTGGATAAACACTCAGGCTGCCTTTTTGTTCAAACGTTTGTTGAGCCATAGTAGCCAGTGTAGACACACCAACAAGCGGCAAATTAGTTGAATACGCTAAGCCTTGCGCTATAGCAACACTAATACGTACACCGGTGAAACTACCTGGCCCCTGGCCAAAACCAATTACGTCTAAATCTTTTAATTTACAGTTTGCTTTAGTTAAAAGTTCATCCACAAGTGGAAGTATTTTTTGGCTGTGCTGCTGCGGACACTCTTCAAAATGATGAAACGTTTGGCCCTGGTAATGTAAAACAATTGAAAGTGCTTCAGTTGAAGCATCAAGGGCAAGGATATTACTTTTGATCATTTTAGTACTCTAATTAATTTGTTTTAAAAATGTATTGGCATCTTCTAAGCTTCGCGTGCGGCGCATCGGTGGTAAGCTTTTTAAAAATACTTGGCCATATTGGCGTGTAACTAAGCGATTATCACATATTACAAGTACGCCTTTGTCTTTACTATCTCGAATTAAACGCCCTACACCTTGCTTTAGCGCAATTACAGCCTGCGGTAATTGTATGTGTGAAAAAGGGTCTTTTCCCTGCATTTGGCAATCTTGCATTTTAGCTTGTAGCAATGGATCGTCAGGGGCTGCAAATGGCAATTTGTCTATAATAACACAACTTAATGTACTGCCGCGTACATCGACACCTTCCCAAAAAGAAGCCGTGCCGAGTAATACCGCATTACCATGGCGAGTAAATTTCTCTAAAATTATACGCTTAGACATTTGCCCTTGCATATAAACTGGGTAGTCTATTTGTGTAGTTAGCCCTTCGGCCACTAAGTGCATCATTCGATAGCTAGTAAATAACACAAAACAACGCCCTTGTGCTGATTTTATAAGCTCAAGCGTTAGTTTTACAATTGCATGTGGCATATTATCAGCGTGCGATTCGGGTAAGTAGCGAGGTAAACACAGCAGCGCCTGATTAGGATAGTCAAATGGGCTATCTACCATCATGCTTTGTTTTGGCTTTAAACCTAGGCTTGCATTAAAATGCTCTAGTTTGTTATCAACCGAAAGTGTTGCAGAAGTGAATACAAATCCTGCGCCCGTGTCTTGCATCATTTGAGCAAACTTAGCTGATACATTCAATGGCGTTATATTAATTGTTAAATAACGGCGCGTTGTTTCATACCAATAACTAAAGCCGGTTTGGGCTGTATCAAAAACCCGCTCTAACTGCCCTTTAAACGCAAGTGCACGTTCAAATGGATGCTCAATTTTGTCGCTTCTATCTAGGCAAAGCTTGAGTACTTGATAAACAAAATCTAAATCACTGATCACACGATGGAGCGCCGCGCAAATTTGTTTATCGCTTAGTTTTTCTCGCCAATCGCCACGGCTGCCATCAACACCAAATTGTAAACGTAAATCAGCAACGCTTGTCTCAAGCTTGTTTAAGCTTTTACCAAGTTGCAGCATATCGGGAATTTCAGCTCTATAAATAGCACGTAAATCATTAATTAAATCTACCAACTTTTTAGTGCTAACACTTTCACCAAAGTAATCGCTGGCAATTTCGCTTAACTGATGGGCTTCATCAAATATGTAAGCATCTGCTTTTGGCATAAGTTCAGCAAAGCCACTTTCTTTTACAGCCATATCAGCAAAAAACAAATGGTGATTAATTACAACCACATCGGCATCGGCCGCAGTTAAACGTGCTTTGCGTATATAACAGCTTTGAAAATCTGGACACTCTTTACCTAAACAATTATCGGCTGTTGAATTTACATAAGGCAGTACTTTGGCATCATCTTCTATACCTATACAATCAGCCAAATCGCCCGATTGTGTTTCGCTTGCAAACTTAGCTACCATAGCTAGTTGATGCATTACGTCAGAGTCGTCAGTAGGTACATGTGCAACATGTTGATTAAGTCGGTAGGTGCATAGGTAATTGGCGCGCCCTTTTAATAAGGCGGTTTTTTTTGAAGCACTTAAAGCTTTAACTAGTTGCGGTAAATCGCGGTGATAAAGCTGCTCTTGTAGAGCTTTAGAACCTGTTGATATTATCGTGCGCCCTTTTGACTTAAGTGCAGGGGCTAAATATGCAAATGTTTTACCCGTACCCGTGCCTGCTTCAACAACTAATTGCGAACTGTTTTTTAATGCATCCGCAACAGCTACTGCCATATCAATTTGTGGTTGGCGAGGCGTATACCCATCTAAAGATAACGCTAAAGGCCCGGTTGCACTAAACAGCTGTTTGATAATACCAATCACTTTACAATAAATAATAGCGGGATTTTACGTAAGCAAAGCATTAAGGGCAAGTAATTACAAAACCCACTTTTACTTTACGAATTAATACGCACTTTAATAGTGAGATTAATCATTCGATATTACAATACACTGTGTATTTATAACGTACATTTAATTTAATAATGACAATATTTACAAAGCCTAATTTTCTATTAACTCTTACTAAAAATAATCCGTATTAAAAGCTATATTTAGGCATAAAAACTGTGACTCTGAAATATTACAGGAGTACCATATGCCGCGTTTATACTCCCCTTTTTCGTTTGTCGTTAAAAAAATAGTAAGGTTAGCCAATGAATGCTTGGTATCTCATTTGTTTTCTCTCTGCCATTGCAATTTTTATTGCTTTTGCAAACCAATATATCCTCAAAATGCAAACTACAATTGCCATTACTACAGGCTCAGTTGTTATTTCTTTATTATTAATTATTGCCGTTAAATTATTAGGCGATCAAAATGCGTTAGCCATGACCCAAATTGTTTCCAGTATTAACTTTAACGAGTTATTACTCAAAGGTATGCTCGGATTTTTACTTTATGCTGGCGCATTGGAAATTAACCTTATGGCGCTTCGTAAACAGCGCTGGGAAATAACCGCACTAGTGCTATTTTCTACTATTGCTTCCACTTTTATAGTCGGTTATTTAAGTTTTTATCTATTTGCCTTATTTGGCTTTGATGTACCGTTTATATACTGTTTATTATTTGGCGCGCTTATTAGCCCAACCGACCCTATTGCTGTACTTGCTATTATTAAACAAATGCGAGCGCCAGAAGGAATCTCAGTTCAAGTAGAAGGTGAGTCGCTATTTAACGACGGTATTGGTTTAGTAATATTTACGACCATTTTTTCGGTTGCTTTTTATGGCACCGATGCACAATTTGGCGATATAGCAGAACTCTTTTTTGTAGACGCCCTAGGCGGCATTGCGTTTGGTTTGGTTATCGCTTTGGTTGGCCACTTTTTAATTATTAACAGCCGCGATGTAAACATTCGCTTATTGATAACCTTAACTATTCCTACCGCAGGTTTTGCTGCTGCAAATATTTGGGAAATATCAGGCGCACTTGCCATGGTTACGAGCGGCATATTAATGGGTAACATTACTCGTACTAAAGCAACTGAGCGCACGGGGCCTGAAGACACTCGTTACGTAAAAGATTTTTGGCATGCAACCGATAGCTTTTTAAATGCCCTACTGTTTTTAATAATAGGTATGCTAATAGTGACGATGCCAATCACGCTTGGTGAAATTGGCTTAGGCTTACTAATGGTACCTGCAGTATTACTAGCACGCTTTATTAGCGTAGGCGCACCCTTTGTCATCTTTAAACGCTTTAGAAGTTACGATAAACACAGTGTTAAAATTTTAACCTGGGGTGGGCTACGCGGTGGTCTTGCACTGGCAATGGCGGCAGCAATTCCACGCGAGCAAGTTTTTGTAGGTGGCTCTGACTTACATAACCTAATCGTGATTGTTACCTACGTTGTGGTTATATTTTCTATTATTGTACAAGGCTTAACTATTTCACCGCTTATTCAAAGCAGTATTAAATCAGCTGAGCAAGCAAAGTAATAAATGCTTTGTGAGCAATCAACTCAGTAACCAAGTTATTATATAAATCACTTGGTTACTGTTACTCACGTGTTACAAAAACACTTTAAAGTTCTATAAATTGTTATCCTTTTTATTTATCTTCTTTGTTTAAATTAATCCGCTTGAAATGCAAATGAAAACAATTATAATTTTGGCTTTTCCTCTGTAGGGCTTTTCAATGTCCAAAAATAATTCTCACGTGTTTTTAAATTTGGTATCTCTGGGCAAACGACAACTTCATTGTTTTATTGTGCTTTTTATAATGGCTATGGCAAGCTTTAATGTGTCGGCCTCACCTAATGAGCAAACAAAAATAAAACAAATTGCACAGCTTGCAGAGTATGTAGGTGTAGATTACGTGGCAGCTGTTGGAAATGGTGAAATACTAGACCCCGACGAATATCAAGAAATGACTGAATTTTCGCACGTTATTATTGAGCAAGCTGGACAGCTATCAAGCCAAACCAATGAGTTTGATACAGTAAAGGCACAAGCTAAAGCACTGCATACAGCGATTGCTAATAAAGCGAGTGTTGTAGATGTACGTGCAGCAAGCTCAGGGCTTCGTGAGTCGCTGCTTACCTTTATGCCACAACTATCGTTACCTACATCACTACTTCCCGTTGAGCAAACTAAAGCGCTTTTTGCTACTAACTGCTCAATGTGCCACGGCCCAAATGGTCAAGGCGACGGCCCGCTTGCAAAAAATTTATCGCCAGAGCCTACCAACTTTACCGACGAAGAACGCGCAACAAACCGCTCATTAATGGGGTTGTTTGACGCTGTAAGTAACGGCATTGACGACACACCTATGGTTGCTTTTACCCAATTTAATGAACAACAACGATGGTCTTTAGCTTTCTATGTAGGCAGCTTGGCATTTAAAGATGTTCAAAAACCACAAACTGTAGAACAAAACATTACCGCTTCGCAGATTGTAAACCTAAACCCCGCACAATTATCGGCAGGTCAAAGTGAAGCACAAGCACATTACGTTAAATGGCTTCGTGGTAATCCAGAGCAATTATTTAGCGCTAACAAAAATCCGATAACAGTTACTCGCACGCAATTACTTGCAGCGCAAGCCGCTCATGCTAAAGGCAATTACTCACAAGCAAGTGATTTATCAATTAGCGCATACTTAGATGGCTTTGAGCTTGTTGAAAACAACTTAAATGCCTACGACGAAACACTGCGTAAAAACATCGAAGTACAACTGATGAACCTGCGCCAAACATTCAAAAACGAAAAAGATCCTGCCGTCGTTGCCGAAAAAGTAAATGCCGCACTCAGACAACTCGCTAAAGCAGATAGCATGCTAAACGAAACTAAGCTAACTGATGGCGCTCTACTTTCAGCGAGTTTAATAATATTACTGCGAGAAGGCTTAGAAGCACTCTTAGTTATTATTGCCCTTATGACTGTGCTTATTAAAACTAAACGCAAAGATGCGCTAAAATATGTACATATTGGTTGGATAACAGCACTTATTGCAGGTGGTTTAACGTGGGCTGCTGCGCAAACATTAATAGAAATAAGTGGTGCGAGCCGCGAAGTTATGGAAGGTGTTGGCGCATTGTTTGCCGCTGTAATTTTACTGTATGTTGGCGTATGGATGCACAGTAAAACAAGTGCGCAGCAATGGCAAAAATATATAAAAGACAATATAGATAAGCGCCTTGAGTCGGGTACATTATGGGGATTAGCGGGGCTTTCTTTTATTGCCGTATACCGTGAAGTATTCGAAACCGTATTGTTTTATCAGTCTTTATTAACGCAAAGCTCACCTGCTCAATATTCATCTATTGCATCGGGTTTTGCGATAGCTATAGCAATACTGGCTATTATTACGTGGGTATTAATTAAATACTCAATTAAATTACCGGTGGCTAAGTTTTTTGCCATTACCACTTACCTACTATTTGCACTCTCGTTTGTGCTTATGGGCAAAGCCGTTATTGCATTACAAGAGGCCGATATAATAGGTATTGCGTCGCTGCCGATGAGCTTTGATATAGCATGGCTTGGTATAAAATCGACATGGCAAGGTATTGTGGCTCAGGTATGTGTGTTCGCTATATTTAGCTTTTATATATTAAAAAGTAAAAGTCAGAACTAATTAGTTCAACAGAAAAAGGGAAGTCTATTTATAGGCTTCCCTTTTATAATTCTAGCAATATACAGTAACTGTAACCTATGCCCATGTATCTAAATGGGGATTTTCGTCATCGTCTACGTTAGACTTTTTTTTACTATTTTGGTCGTCAAGCATATTGAGCTTTTTCTTTTTTTGTAACTCACGCCTTTTTTTATTCTCTAGATCAACTTTTTCAGCGGCCGATCCACTTTGCACACCCGCAATATGAAAAGCACTTTTTGACTCAACTTCTAGTCTGGTTATTCTTCCTAAATAAGGAATCATGATATCCATACACACTTCCTTAGTTTACTGTTAAATTATCTAAACGCTTGGTTTGGCTAATAAACAAACAAATACATGCAAAAATTGCACTTTCCTTCTTAATATTATCGACAGTTATAAGATATGCTTTAATTAAGCTAAAAAAAACTTGCCATAATATGGCTGTTTATGTTTTTATGAATGCGAAATTTATTTAAACAGATAACAACTGAACGTTACTATAACAACGAGCAGTTAAATAGGATAAAAAATGCGCTTAAACCTGACAACAGTACATCATCACCACCATTCACCGGAATAACCTGTCAGGTCTTTCGCTGAGAGGTTATTCCTAAAAGGAACCTCTGGCGATTCAAAAAACATTGATTCATTTTCGCCCTGAGGTTCCCCTCGGGGTTTTTAGTTTTTAAATTAAAGGAAAATGAATAATGAGTAACACAAATCGTCTACGTATCGCCATCCAAAAAGGCGGCCGCCTATCTAAAGATTGTCAAGATCTGTTAAAACAGTTAGGTGTTAAGCTTAACCTTCGTGAACAACGCTTAATTGCACACTCAACTAATATGCCAATTGACGTACTACGTGTGCGCGATGACGATATTCCTGGTTTAGTAATGGACGGTGTATGTGATTTAGGTATTGTTGGCGAAAACGTACTAGTAGAAGTTCAAGCAGAACGTGAACGCCAAGGTGTTCCAAGCGAAGTAAACAAACTTTCAAAACTAGATTTTGGTTACTGTCGTCTTGCACTTGCATGGCCACAAGAGCTAGGCGCTCGCGATAAGAGCTGGTTTGAAGGCAAACGTATTGCAACTACCTACCCAGAAATTTTAACTCAGTGGTTAAAGCGCGAAGGCATCAACGCAAGTACAGTAATGCTTACTGGCTCTGTTGAAGTAGCACCACGTGCAGGTTTATCTGATGCAATTTGTGATTTAGTATCTACTGGCGCAACACTTGAAGCTAACGGCTTAATTCAAGGTGATACAATTTTAGAATCAAACGCATGTTTAATTCAAAATAAAGATCTGCAAGACGCTGACAAACTAGCACTAATCAATAAGCTTATGCCGCGCCTACGTGGTGTTAGACAAGCTAAAGAAAGCAAATACATCATGCTACACGCACCAAAAAACAAACTTGATGAAATTTGTGAAATTTTACCTGGTTCTGGTCAACCGACTCTACTTGCCCTTGCGGGTAATGAAGAATACGTAGCACTGCACATGGTAAGCAGCGAAACATTATTTTGGGAAACAATGGAGCAGTTAAAAGCCCTAGGCGCTAACTCTATTTTAGTTATGCCAATTGAAAAAATGATGGAGTAAGTACCATGCTTCGTTGGAATGAGGAATCTTCACAAGTACAAGCAGCGGCGCTAATGCGCCCTGCAGTTTCTGTAAGCGCAAAGGTTGAAGCAATATGCAAAACTATTTTAGCTAATGTAAAAGAGCAAGGCGATGAGGCCTTACTTAGCATGGCCAAAGAGTTTGATAATAGAGCTAACCCACGTTTGCGCGTACCGCTAGATGAAATTAACGCATCTGAGCAAGCACTAAGTGCTGAGCTTAAATACGCAATTGACACCGCTTATGCAAATGTTAAACGTTTTCACGAAGCGCAGTTGCCAAAAGATATTAAATTATCAACCCAACCAGGCGTTGTATGTGAACTGAAATATCAAGCCATCGAAGCAGTCGGTATTTATGTACCCGGTGGCAGTGCTCCACTGCCATCGTCGGTTATTATGCAAGGTGTATTAGCACAGTTAAGCGGCGCTAAAACCGTTGTACTTGCTACGCCGGTACAAGGTGATAAAGCAATTAACCCTGCTATTTTATATGCAGCTAAGTTATGTGGCATTACTACTTTGATAGAAAGTGGTGGCGCAGGCGCAATTGCAGCAATGGCTTATGGCACCGAATCGGTTCCTAAAGTAAACAAAATTTTTGGCCCAGGTAATAGCTTCGTAACAATGGCTAAACAGCTCGTTGCGCAAACTATCCCAGGTATGGCAATTGACATGCCAGCAGGTCCTTCTGAAGTATTAGTTATTGCAGATGAACGTGCAAACCCAGAATTTATAGCCGCCGATTTACTCTCACAAGCAGAGCACGGCGCAGACTCGCAAGTTATTTTATTATGTAACAGCGAAAGTATTATAGAACAAACTCAGCAGGCACTTACACGCCAGTTAGCTAATTTGAGCCGTAAAGAAACAGCCGAGCAAGCGCTCGCTAATTCTTCACTTATTTTGGTTGATTCAGTTGAGCAAGCATTTGATGTATCGGCGCAATACGGCCCAGAGCATTTAATTTTACAACTAGGCGATGCAAAACCTTACCTAGATAAAGTTAAAAATGCAGGCTCAGTATTTGTAGGTGACTACACACCAGAATCTGCAGGCGATTACGCATCGGGTACTAACCACGTGTTACCAACATATGGTTACAGTGCAACTTACTCGAGTTTAAACTTGCTTGATTTTTTCCGTACATACACAGTTCAAACAATTACTAAAAGTGGTTTAACGCAGCTTTCAAAAGCAATTTTACCACTTGCAGATGCAGAAGGCCTTGATGCCCACGCTAATGCGGTTTCAATTCGTTTAGAGGCAATTAAAAATGAGCAATGAGAGCGCACAAGCGTCTAGCTTATTACCTAAGAATATTACAGCCCTTGCTGCATACAGCTCTGCAAAAAGTGAAAAGCTAACCGGTACTACGTGGCTAAATGCTAACGAAAGCCCGTATGCTAAAAATCTTGAACTGAGTATTGAGGATTTAAATCGCTACCCTGATCCACAACCGCAACTGGTTATTGACCGTTACGCCGCTTATACAGAGCTTGAAAGCGAAAATGTATTAATGACGCGCGGCGCAGATGAAGGCATTGAGCTTTTAGTGCGCACATACTGTGAGCCAGCTAAAGATAGTATTGCGCTATTTTTACCAACCTACGGTATGTACAAAGTTACCGCCGATACACACAACGTTAGTATTAACGCGCTTACCCAAGAATTATTATTAAGTGGCAGTGTTGATGAAATAGTTGCAGCTGTTGGCAGCTCAAAACTGGTATTTATTTGTAACCCAAATAATCCAACTGGCAGCCTAACACCACTTGATAAAGTAAAAGCGATTGCAACAGCACTTATGGGTAAAGCACTGGTTATTGTTGACGAAGCCTATATAGAGTTCTGCCCAGAGCAAAGCGCCACAAAACTTATTAATGAGTTTAGTAATGTAGTGGTTCTGCGCACGCTTTCTAAAGCCTTTGCGCTAGCAGGGCTCAGAACGGGCTTTACGCTTGCACAAGCAGCAACACTAGCGCCAATTCGTAAAGTCATTGCGCCGTATCCGGTATCAGGCGTTGTAGCAAGTATTGCAGCGCAAGCAATTGCACCCGATGCAATTACATCAATGCGCCGCCAGGTCACTATTTTAAATAGCTTAAAAGCTAAGTTGGTAGATTGGCTAAACGCCTCCCCTGCTGCATTAAAAATTCTCACTGGTGAAGGTAACTTTGTTACTTTAAAATTAGCCGATAAAAACTACTTTAAAATTGCACTTGAGCAAGGTTTGGTTATGCGCGCTTTTACACTATACGGTGAAGACGACTGGCTACGAATTTCAATTGGCAGTGAACAAGAACTTGAACAAGTAAAAATTTGGTTAGATGGCTTACAAACGCCGGCTACCGCAGCATCTTTAGCAGGAAACGAAGTATCATGAGTAACCCCTATTTATTTATAGACCGCGACGGCACTATTATTGAAGAGCCAATTACCGACAAACAGGTAGATAGCCTTGAAAAGCTAGCATTTTTACCTGGTGTTATTCCTGCGTTATTACAATTACAAGCCGCAGGTTACCGTTTAGTAATGGTGTCTAACCAAGATGGTTTAGGCACAGATAGCTTTCCTACTGCTGATTTTGACATAGCACAAGACAAAATGATGGACATAATGCAAAGCCAAGGCATTAGCTTTGACGAAGTATTAATTTGCCCACACTTTGATGAGCAAAACTGTGATTGCCGTAAACCTAAAACGGGCTTACTTACCGAGCTTATGCGCTCTGGCAAAGTAGACTTAGCGCGCTCTTTTGTTATTGGCGATCGCCAGACCGATATTGGCCTTGCTCAAAACTTATGTTGTGAAGGTATTTTATACGACGGCGATTGGAGTACGATAGTAACTAAATTGACCACCGCAAACCGCGAAGGTCGTGTTACACGCAACACTAAAGAAACCCAAATTGATGTAGCCATAAACTTAGATCAAACTAAAAATGGCAGCATAGACACCGGACTTGGCTTTTTTGATCACATGCTTGATCAAATTCGAACCCACGCAAACATTGGTTTAAACATTAAAGCTAAAGGCGATTTACACATAGACGAGCACCACCTTGTTGAAGACATTGGTATTGCTCTTGGTGTCGCACTTAAACAAGCGCTTGGCACTAAATCGCAAATTGCACGCTATGGTTTTGCCCTTCCTATGGACGAGTGTAAAGCTGAAGCACAAATTGATTTATCGGGCCGTGCATCATTTGTATTAAACGCTAACTTTAGCCGCGAAAAAGCAGGCGACTTAGACGTGCAAATGGTTGAGCACTTTTTCAAAAGCTTGAGTGATAACGCCGCTATTAGCCTTATTTTATCGGTAAGCGACGGTAACTGTCATCACCAAGTAGAAGGCTTATTTAAAGCGTTTTCACGTGCTCTTCGTATGGCCGTAGCACAAGACACGACCCAACAAACAGCCAGCTCTAAGGGATGTTTATGATTGCCATAATTAATACCGGTTGTGCCAATATAAATTCAGTACGCTTTGCGTTTGAACGCTTAGGGCAAACACCAACAGTAATTACTTCACCAGAGCAATTAGCGGGTTTTGAGCGCGCTATATTGCCAGGTGTAGGTCACGCGTCGGTTGCTATGAAACGCCTAGTAGATAACGGCTGGCAACAAGCTATAAATGAATACCAGCGCCCGCTTATGGGCATTTGTTTAGGTATGCAGTTACTGTGCGAAAGCACCGAAGAAGGTAACGTACAGTGCCTAGGTAAAATACCAGGGCAAGTAAAAGCGCTTGATGTAGGCAATTTAACGTCGCCGCATATGGGTTGGAATAACTTAAGCGTTAACAAAGAGCATGCATTAACTAAAGGGCTAACGCTTGATGAGCAAGTGTATTTTGTTCACAGCTTTGCGCACACCGTAAACGACGCCACACTAGTGAGCGGCGAATATGGTCAAACCTTTTCAGCCATTGTTGCTAAAGACAATTACGCAGGCATGCAATTTCACCCAGAGCGCAGCGCAAAAGTTGGCGCACGTTTATTACAAAATTTTGTTGATTGGCAGTTATAAGCTGCCCATTAACTAACAAAAAAGAGATTATTTGTGATTATTCCAGCATTAGACGTATTACAAAATCAAATTGTGCGCTTGTACCAAGGTAAATACGACACAGCACAGTTTTACCCTTTCGAACTTGGTGCGCGTTTAAAAGAATACGCCGACAGTGGCGCAGGCAAGTTACACCTTGTTGATTTAGAAGGTGCACGCGATCCAAGTAAAAAACAGTGGAAACATATTCAAGCTGCAACCAAAGCACTTAACGTACCGTACCAAGTGGGCGGCGGTATTCGCTCAGAGCAAGATGTAAGTGATTGGCTAAAAGCCGGTGCAAACCAAGTTGTTATTGGTTCAATGGCAGTAGAAAAACGCGAACAAGTAAAAGCCTGGATTGAGCAATTTGGCGCAGAGCATTTTGTAATTGCTCTTGATGTAAATAAAACAGCCACGGGCTGGGCACCAGCAACGCACGGTTGGTTAAGTGAATCTGAATTTGGTTTACTTGAGCTGGTAGATTTTTATGTAAGCTTAGGTGTTATTGATTTTTTATGCACGGACATCAGTAAAGATGGCACCATGACGGGTCCATCGTTTGAGCTTTACGAAGATTTAACTCGCCATAACAGCACAATTAAAGTGCAAGCCTCAGGTGGCGTAAGCTCACTAGATGACATTAAAAAGCTTAAAGAGCTTGGTGTGGGCGGCGTTATTTTAGGTAAATCATTGCTTGATGGCGCATTTAGCGTTGAGGAGGCACTGGCATGTTATCAAAACGCATAATCCCGTGTTTAGACGTTAAAGACGGCCAAGTAGTTAAAGGCGTAAAGTTTAAAGGCCATGAAATAGTTGGCGATATTTTAACAATGGCTAAAGCCTACAGCGAAGCTGGCGCCGATGAACTGGTTTTTTACGAAATCAGTGCAAGCGTTGAAAAACGCCTACTTGATGTAAACTGGGTAGAGAGCATTGCACGTAATATCGATATTCCATTTTGTGTAGCGGGCGGTATTAAATCAGTGGCTGATGCAGCGCGGGTACTTGAGCGCGGCGCAGACAAAATAAGCATTAACAGCCCTGCTATTGCGCGTCCTGAACTTATTAAAGAATTACACGATGAGTTTGGTAAGCAATGTGTTGTAGTCGGCATTGACAGCTTTTTTGATGAAATTACCGGCGAGTATTTAGTTTACCAATTAACCGGCGATCCTAATGCATCAAGCCGTACGCGCTATAAAACACAAGAATGGGTTAAACGCGTACAAGACCTAGGCGCAGGCGAAATTGTATTAAACTGTATGAACCAAGATGGCGTTCGTAACGGTTACGACAACGAGCAACTAAGTAAAATTCGCGAGCTGTGTGACATTCCTTTAATCGCCTCTGGCGGTGCGGGTAGTATGCAAGATTTTGTTGATGTATTTAAACAAAGCAAAGTAGATGGTGCATTAGCTGCCAGCGTTTTTCATAAAAATGTGATTAACATTGGCGAACTAAAACAATTTTTAACAGATAACCAAGTGGCAGCAAGATTATGCAAGTAACACAACAAAACCAAGCTCAGGTCGATTTCGCTAAAAGTGACATGATCCCTGCGATTATTCAAGATGCCCGCTCTGGTGTTATTTTAATGCAAGGCTTTATGAACAGCGAAGCACTCGCTGTTACGCTTGATACCAATAAGGTAACGTTTTACTCGCGTTCAAAATCGCGTTTATGGACTAAAGGCGAGTCATCAGAAAACTACTTAAACGTAGTATCTGTGCATACAGATTGTGACTACGATTCAATTTTAGTACTTGCCAACCCAGAAGGCCCAACGTGTCACTTAGGTACACAAAGCTGTTTTGGTGATGAAGCAAAACCAAGTTTAAGCTTTTTAGCACAGTTAGAAGATGTGATTGTTGCGCGTAAAAATGACGACCCTGAAAAAAGCTACACAGCGTCATTATTTGCAAAAGACTTAAGCCGTAGTTGTCAAAAAGTAGGTGAAGAAGGCGTAGAAGTTGCCCTTGCCGCTATGAAACACGATAACGATGAGCTAACAAACGAGTCTGCTGATTTAATTTATCACCTGACTGTATTACTACAACGCCAAGGCTTAGCCCTTGAAGATGTAGTTAAATGCTTGCAAGGTCGCCATAAATAGCATTAGTTGTGACTAACAAAAGAGGCTCATATTTATATGGGCTTTTTTATTTTTACAGTAAATCACGTGTGATATAGTGCGTGGCTAAATTAATCGGTTACTGTGAACTATGAAAAACTATATTACTCCTTCTATTGTCGCATTTATTTTAGTCGTCGCGTTTATTTTAGCGGGCTGTACCAGCAAAACTAATCAGACTACAACTACAACAACCACTACTACTACAACGAATCAGTCTGTAAAAACCACAGTAACACCCGACGAATGCAGCACCATAAATAACCTTATAAGCAGTTATGAGTCTGGTTTTAATTCAATCAAAACAGATAAAGTAAATAACCAGTTTACTAATCAATGGCGTACTAGTGCTCATATGATTGGAGCAAACTGTACGGTTACTTTAAATAAGTCAGAGCAAGCAAGCTACCAATGCCAAACACCTGTTAAAACACAAACGCAAACAATAAAGTCTCATCAAAAACTGGCTAAGCAATTACGCCAATGCTTAACCAAAACAGGTTGGTTGGAAAGCCAAAAAGAAACAGCAAGTTCAATTTACAGCACCTTTGTACTTGATACTAAAACCCCAGTCATTACACTTGCTACTAATCAAGAAGGTAACGGGTTTTCTTCTCGCTTTGAAATTGCACCACCACTAGGACTTTAATATGCGCCAATTAAATCAAAACAAAAAACAATCTAAATTTAAAACTGATTGCCTAGGAATATGCGAAAGGCGCAGCGGTTACTGCACCGGTTGTGGGCGTACTAACGAAGAAATTTTTGATTGGATAATATTATCTGAAGATGAAAAAAAAGCGATTTTAGAAACACCACGAGCAGACGCTAACTCATAACAAATAAAGCCCCTAAATGTTAAAAGTAACAGTTAATTGATTAACTAAAAACTTTTAACTTGTTGTGGCTATTCATTTTAGTTGCGCTAATACAGCTTTCGACTACTTGCTCAAATGAGTTATTAATATCTATATTTATAACATTGGGCTCATCTTCTTTTGGAACTTCTAGCGCTTCAAATTGGCTTTTGAGTAAATCAACAGGCATAAAATGCCCTTTTCTGTCCTGCATACGGCTTTTAACCAGCTCAAAATCACCAAAAAGATGTAAAAAGGTAATGCCTGTATTTCCATCACATATTTGTTCTCGGTATTTCTTTTTTAATGCTGAGCAGACTATTACCGCGACTTCATTTTTCTTTTCAATGCTAAATGCAGCATCACGTATTCTTTCTAGCCAAGGCACACGATCAGCATCATTTAAAGGCTGCCCAGATGACATCTTTAATATATTAGCCTTGGGATGTAAGTCGTCTCCGTCGATAAATTTAGCGCCAATGCGCTTTGCTAATGCATCACCCACACTTGATTTTCCTGTGCTTGAAACCCCCATTACAATATAAATACGACCTACATTTGTGTTACTCATGTATTTACCCTCGCCTTAATTTAATAATTAATTATTTTCAATGTATATATTATATTGAGTTACGGGTAACATGTTACGCGTAACAAATACGAAAGTGAAGTTAAACACACACTAAACATCATAATTCACACTGAATATAAGTAGGGAAAATGTCAGATTTATCATTAATACTAACAGCGGTAGGCTCCATATTTTTATTGCTTTTTTTAGTAATGAAAGTACGACTACATGCTGTCGTCTCTTTGATCCTTGTTTCTATGATTGCAGGATTATTCTCAGGAATGAGCCCAGAAATAATTGCCGCTACAATTCAAAAAGGAATGGCCGGAACACTAGGCTTTGTAGCGGTGGTGGTCGCTTTAGGCGCCATGTTTGGCAAAGTAATGGAAGAAACCGGCGCGCTGGATCGCATTGCCCACACACTTTTACACCGTTTTGGAGAAAAAAACGCTAATTGGGCGCTTACCTTTACGGGCTTTATTTGTGCCCTCCCCCTCTTTTTTGATGTAGCCGTTGTACTTTTAATCGGTATTGTTTTTGCTGTGGTACGAAAAGGCGGTGGCAGCGTTGTTAAAATTGGTATTGGGCTACTTGCTGGGATAGCGTCTTGTCAGGCGTTTCTTATTCCTGCGCCAGGGCCGATTTTGGTTGCCTCTCAATTAGGCGCTGACTATGGTTATATGATTTTATTTGGCCTTATTGCTGCCATACCGGCAATGATTATAGGAGGTCCAATTTGGGGCTCTATTATTTCTAAATCTATTCATGTAGAACTCCCACAGCACGAACAAATCGATGATAACCAAAGAGTTGGTAAAGGCACGCCTAGTTTTGGATTAGCATTAGGTTTAATTGCTCTGCCGTTAATTATGATTAGTTTAAATACTATTGGTAGTCGCTTTGTTGAAAAAGACTCTGATTTATATAATTGGTTAGCCTTTATAGGTCATCCATTTACAGCAATTTTAGTTGCCTGCCTAATGGCATTTTATTTACTCGGCGCAAGGCGCGGTGTCCCTAATGCTAGAATCATGGAAATTTGTGGTAGTGCCTTACAACCTGCAGGAATTATTATTCTTGTCACTGGTGCCGGTGGGGTATTTAAACAAGTATTAGTTGATTCAGGAGTAGGTACGGCACTAGGTAATTACTTAGCTGGCTCAGGCTTACCGATTGTAATACTCGCTTTTGTATTATCAGCCGCTGTGCGGGTCATTCAAGGCTCTGCGACAGTAGCTATGCTTACAGCGTGTGGCTTAATTATTCCAATGCTTCAGCCTTTAGGACTTGATGGGGCGCAGCTTGCCGCTGTCACTATCGCTATTGGTGGGGGATCTATTGTGCTCTCCCACGTAAACGACTCAGGATTTTGGTTAGCGAGTCGCTATCTCGGTTTGAGCGAAATGCAAACTCTTAAAACATGGACGGTAATGGAAACCATTATTGGTACTGTTGGCGCACTTGTCGCTATGATGATTTCTCTGTTTTTATAAAATTACAGGGTATAGAGTTATCATCACACATATAAAAATCACCTAAGCCTTTTGTTATTTAGGCTCAGGTGATTAGGCTCATGTACTTAGAGGATTTAAACACTCTCACCTAGATGAACTATATAACCAGTATCAATTACTTGCTTATAATTAATGCTAGCATCCAAATCGGAATTAATCCGCCTCAACAACTCTCTTCCCGCAACATTACCTATCTGATAACGAGGGGTGATCACACTTGCTAATTGAGGCACCATTGCTTGGCCAATATCATGACCATGAAAACCCACAATCCCCATTTGGCTAGGCACTAAGATGTTGCTTCGCTGGCATTCAAAAATAGCCCCAATTGCTAAATCATCATTAGTACAAAACAAACAGTCAGTATCTGGGTAGTCAGTACGCGCTTTTTGTAAAAGTTCAGCGCCTAAACTATAAGATGAAGCTTGATCAGTCATCACACTTTTAGGCGTAAAGCCTTTAGCTAACATAGCATCTGAATAACCTTGAAATTTTAGGCGTGTTCGTACATCGAGCCTTGCACCTATATAAACAATATTGCGATAGCCTTTATTTAAAAGCGCTGTCGTCATATCAAAAGCGGCTTTAACGTTATCAAAACCAACCGCTTGCTGCATAGGAGAGTGATGAGTATCCATTATTTCAATCACAGGCACGCCTGACATTTCAATCATTTTTAGCGTTCTGTCTGTGTGTGTGGTTTCTGATAAAATTAAACCATCAACGTGATACGACAATAAATACTCAACCCGTTTTTCTTCAATTTCAGGGTTGTAACCATAATGGGCCAACATTGTTTGATACCCTGCAGGCCCAGTCACATCTTCAATGCCTCTTATAACTTGAGCAAACACGTGATTCGTTAACGATGGGACTAGTACACCAATAGAGTAGCTTTTAGCATTAGAGAGTAAATCAGGGGCTTTATTTGCAATGTAACCTAGCGTATCAATAGCTGCACTAATTTTAGTGCGAGTAGACTCTGATACTTTTTCGGGATTACGTAAATAACGACTCACCGTCATTTTGGTTACACCAACCGCATCGGCAATATCTTGAAGAGAAGAACGTTTGTTTTTTTTCATCACACACAATTAAATAAAATGTTACTTGTAACATACCAACTATTGCGAAAAATCACTACTTTTAGCCATTTTTATTTAAGTTATCGCTAAGCGGTTGCCCTGAGATTTAAATAACCTAGACCTATTTTAATGAATAAATCTGTATTTGTACCAATAACATTAAACAGAGGCTCAGATACTCCGAGCCTCATCGTAATTAAAAACTTATAGCAATCTCAACAATTGCGAACCAGGTACGCCGCTTTGTGGTAATAACGCGGGGGTAACTGCAAATGCTTCTGGTATTTTACTTTTGATTTCATCCATCTTTTTACGGTTATTTTGTTTATCATAAACATAATATTTAAGGATATTTCCGTATACATCGTCTTTTGCATCAACCTGCTCTAGGGTTTTTAATGCTTTATCGTAATCATCAAGGTAAATGTATGCCAGTGCTAAGTTATCAGCTGAGCCAACATGTAGCTTACCTTCAAGCTGTTTTGATAAATCTTCAAGCTCTGCAACAGCAAGCTCATAACGCCCTAGCTGTATATAGGCCGTTGCTAGTGAATTTTTTAAAAAGTAAGGTGGGTTACTGCCCTGCTCGTACCATTTTTCGTAAGCACTCAGTATGTCTTCATATTGCTCAAGTTTAGAGTAAACGTGATTTAGCAGCCTAAAGCTTTGTAGTTTGATTTCAGCTTCTTCAAACCCCGTAAGTTTGTCTCTATTCAAGTGCCAATCTTGAATGCCTTGCGCAGCTTGGTTTAACAGTTCAGGGTTATCACTTTTTGCCCCAGCAGCACTTTTTAGAAGCTGTGCAAGTTGTTGATTATAAACTTCACTTTTAACAGGAGCCTGAGACGTATTATTACTTTGCTGTTTATTATCTGAACTACCGTCTACAATTTGCGCTGCAGCTAAAGCACTAAAAGACATTGCCGCCGCAACCATAACCAAATATTTACTTTTCATTGTTTTTTCCTTGTTTAACATTTTGATCCTCTGAATATTAAAACTCTTAGAGTGAGCAATATTCAAAAGTGGGGGGGTAAAAAAGTTAGGCGAGCTTTTAGCACTTTGCTTTTGTAGCAATAAACTTGCTAAATCCAATTGGTATTTACCTTTTAGCTTTTGCATACACAACTCATCACAGCTAAGTTCGAGTTGCTCTCGTGCTAAACCTGTTAACTTTAAGCAAATAGGATTCCACCAAAAAACGCTTTCTATAAAACAAATAACCCACATCCAATAAATATCGCCTTGTTGTAAATGAGTTACCTCGTGCTGAATGACTGAATCTAATTCTTCACGGTTTGTCATCGTCGACTCTAACCAAATAACAGGCTTTATTAACCCGGTAGCAAAAGCAGGCTCTGTATGGGTTGTTAGTCTAATTGGATACTGATTGTTGATGTGCTTAAGTTCAGGACTTGGCTTTGAGTTAATGTATAAATTTTTTATAAGCTTTACATATAAGCCCACGCGTAATAAAAACAATCCAAAACCAGCTAAAACTAAAACTATAAAAACACTACTAAGTGATGGCAATAAGTCCCATATAACCATATCGCTTTGTAATTCGTCCTTAATTGCTACTTGTTCAGCATTTGGTATTAGTGCTTTAACATCGGGAATCAATTGCGCCACGTTGAATGTGTAACGATTTGCCCCTTCAAATAAGGGTAACTGGGAAAAGTACTGCCAAGGGACAAACCAACATGCCAAGGCAGTCATTAAAATGTAAAAGTTTAATCGTGCTGGGGCATTTTTTAGCCCTTTTACTGTAAGCAAAATACATAAGCTAATAAGTGTGCAAGTTAGTAAATAATCCGTCATTACCCTCTCCTTTAATCTAACTTCTTATTTTTTAAAAGCGTTTGTAAATATTCTATATCTTCATCATTTAGCTTTTCTTCTTTAATAAAGTGGGCAATTAAACTACGAGAATTACCTTTAAAAAATCGCTGCATAAAACTAGGCATAGCTTGCTCCGATAATGTGTCTTGAGTCACTATTGTTCTAAAAACAATAGCTCGCCCTTCATGTCCACAACGCTCAATCGCTCCTTTATGTTCTAACCTATCTACAATAGTTTTAACTGTTGTATAGGCTACTTTTTTATCTTTTTGTTTATCAGCTAAAAGCACCTTATGTAGTTGACTCGCGGTACAGGGTTCTTCCTGCCAGAGCAGCTGCATAATATCCATTTCAAAATCACTAAGTTTCATTGTCGCTCCTATTACTACACTTGTAGTGGTACCGTTACAAATGTAGTAGTAAGTAATCTTAGTGTCAATACAAAATTGACATATGAATAAAAAACAAGCGGTAAAAATATAAAAGTCTTAGGAAGGTTTTATAAAAAAGGTAGATAAAATAAAGAGGTATACTTATTAATAGATTTTAGAAAAACATAAAAAACGATAGTTTATTTTCAACTAACGCTTTTTATGCTTTAAAGTTTTTTATGAAAGGTAGTGAGGTAACTATGCTTTATCGAGCGCTTGGCTTACATCAGCAATTATGTCTGCAATGTTTTCAATACCGACTGACAAACGGATTAAATCGCGACTTACACCCGCATTAGCAAGCTCTTCATCATTTAATTGGCGGTGTGTGGTTGACGCAGGATGACACGCAAGCGACTTGGCATCGCCAATATTAACTAAGCGTAAAATCATATTTAGCGAATCAATAAACCGCGTGCCTGCTTCAAGACCACCCGCAATGCCAAAGCTTAAAATACCGGATGCCTTACCACTGGTAATTTTTTGACTCATTTCGTTATACTGGCTTGATTCAAGCCCTGCGTAATTAACCCAAAGCACTTTTGGATGGTTTTCTAAATATTCAGCTAACTGCTGTGCATTTTCGCAGTGGCGATCCATTCTTAAGCCTAAGGTTTCAAGGCCGATTAAAATGTCAGATGCGTTTTTAGGGGCAAGCGCTGCGCCAGTATTTCTAAGTGGCACTACTCTGCAGCGTCCAATAAATGCAGCTTCAGCAAAGGCTTCGGTATACACCACGTTGTGATACGACGGATCGGGCTCGTTCATCATTGCAAAACGCGTAGCATTTGCTTTCCAATCAAATTTTCCTGAGTCGACAATCATGCCGCCAATAGCAGTACCGTGCCCGTTTATATACTTTGTAAGTGAGTGAACCACTATATCGGCGCCCAGCTCAAATGGGCGGCATAAATACGGCGTAGCCACGGTATTATCAACAATAAGCGGCACACCTTTGCTATGTGCAATACGTGCTAAACGTTCAATATCAACAATATTACCTGCAGGATTACCAATAGATTCACAAAAAACAGCGCGGGTGTTGTCGTCAATTGCATTCTCGAACGCGGTAAAGTCATCGGCCTTTATCATGCGCGCTTCAATACCTTGCCTAGGTAAGGTATGTGCAAATAAGTTATACGTGCCACCATATACTTGGCTGGTACTTACAATATTAGTGCCTACTTCACACAAACATTGAATAGCATACGTAATAGCGGCCATCCCAGAGGCAACAGCCAGCCCACCAATGCCCCCTTCCATCGCGGCAATACGTTGTTCAAGTACAGCATTGGTTGGGTTCATTATGCGGGTGTAAATATTTCCAGGTACTTTTAAATCGAATAAATCAGCACCATGCTGCGTGTTATCAAATGTATAAGAAGAAGTGTGATAAATAGGCACGGCTGCCGATTTGGTCGTAGGCTCAGATTCGTAACCGTGGTGCAGTGCTAATGACTCTAATTTCATAATTTATTCCTTCAATTAATTTACCACTAACCTAGCACTTCTTGGTTATAAAATGCACATGAATTATATTAAAGGGTGTTAAGGTGATTTGATTTAAGTTAAAGGCAGCTCAGAGCGAGAAGCAGACGGTCGATCAAACTCATTCTTGGACAATTATGAGTTAGAGTCAAAGGACGGTTCTGTACCATAAGCGGCCTTTTAAAAGCTATTTATCAAATCAATGACTATTACACATTGATTTGTATCAAGAGAATAACGTTGGACGCTTTCCCTAAAGTAATACATGTATATACAAAGAGCTATGTGTTAATTTAATTTTACTTAGAAACAGAGATATAAATAAGTCGTACCAATAAGGATATTGAATAATGTCACTACAAATCATCCAACAACACATATTAGAATTTTTAAGTTCCAGTGAGCCAGAAGTTCTTGCCATAAGTGGGGCTTGGGGAGTTGGTAAAACTTTTGCTTGGAATCAAGAGTTAGTCAATTGTAGGGATGATAAAGCGTTAGAATTTGATAAGTATTCATACGTCAGTTTATTTGGAGTCAACTCTTTAGAAGTATTGAAGGCAACCCTATTCGAAAACCTTATTGATAGCACTTTGATAGGCTCAGATCCAAGCTTGAAATCGTTAAAAGATAATACTGTAAGTATGAGTAAATCCCTCGGACAAAAAAGCCTGAAACAAATCAAAAACTTGCCATTTTTAAAAAATGCTTCTTCAGTACTCGATGCAATGTCTTATATGTACGTGTCCAACAGCTTAATCTGTATTGACGATCTTGAAAGGAAAGGTAATGCACTCAGTTCTAAAGATATTCTTGGCATAGTCTCTCAATTGAAAGAGCAAAAGAAATGCAAGGTTGTTCTCTTGCTAAATGAAGCGAGTATTTCTGATAGCACTGACTACAAAGAATTTAAGGAGAAAGTTATAGATAAGGAGATAACTTTTAATCCTACTCCGTCAGAATGTATCGACCTAATTATCCATAACGATTTTGCATTGATCGAAACAGTTCGTGAGTGTGCAGAAACCCTTAGCCTCACAAATATGCGTGTGATTTCTAAAGCATACTCTTTAATGTCAAAGTGCTTACAACATTGTGGCGACTTAGATCCAGAAATATCTAGACAAATTTGTCACACTATCACCTTGTTCACTACAAGCTATTACTGCTCCAGTTCAAATAAACGTATTCCGCCCATCGATTTTCTTAAAGCCAATTCATTTAGAAGATTGTCTACGGAAGAAACCAATGACCATAAAAGGTGGAGAGGTTTATTTGTAGTGGTCAATAAAATTTGGCCACAGTTTTAGAATCTTGATATCTAACCTCAGATTCATTTGGCGCTAAACCGGCATTATAATGATGCGGCCTAACGTTGTTGTAATATCCGTTGATATAATCAC
>Ga0207906_1000033_pt1 | contig 219700 bp, 187 predicted proteins | sample LinPmetageLP37_FD_184050 | JGI IMG/M metagenome (GOLD analysis project Ga0207906, IMG submission 184050) | Marine viral communities from the Pacific Ocean - LP-37 (SPAdes) | ecosystem: Environmental > Aquatic > Marine > Oceanic | place: Pacific Ocean | collected 2010-06-16
CCAAATCGGATCTTTTTGACTACATCGAGCGATTCCATAATCCTAGAATGCGGCGACGCGTCGCCAAGCAGGATTTGTTGTTTTAAGGCTTTTCCAATACGTCCGTTCGAACGGGGTAGAACCCATCTTTGCCGTGGCGGGTGTCGCCACAGCACCAATCGGCATCTATCTAGGCGATTCAGTCGCGGAAACGGTGATCGTGTCGCTATTCGCAGGCGTCATGATTGCAGTAGCTGTCCGCATGTTTTGGAATGCGAAAAGCGTAAGCGGCGAATCGACGGTAGTGCGTGCGCGACCGTCAGCTCAGGCGCAGGACGACCCGGGCACGGTCTGTCACTACAGTCACGATGGTCGGCTCAGGCTTAACGCGCCCTGTAGCGCCGCTCTGGTCATCGTGGGCGTGATCGTGGGCGTCATGTCCGGCTTCTTCGGCGTGGGCGGCGGGTTTCTGATCGTGCCGGCGCTTATGCTGATCACCGAGATGGGGATCCATCGGGCAGTCGCGACCTCCTTGCTTGTCATTACGCTGATCGGATTGTCTGGGTTGGCTTCTGCGGTCGTTTCAGGGCGCGATCTGGATTGGGGACTGACCGCTTTGTTTGTCCTCGGCGGCATTATAGGAATGGCGGGCGGGCGATCTCTGTCACGCTATTTGGCTGGCCCGTCGCTACAGTTTATTTTTGCCGCGGCGATGCTCGCCACGGCAGGCTTCATGCTCGGGAAGAATTTCTTGTAGGGAACGTGACCGGCATTGTCAGCTAGCGGCCAAAACTAGACCTCATACCATTCAGTCGGAAAGCTTTCTCCGATTCCGGATCAGCGTATTACTTACAGCAACGAATACTCTTTTGCGGCCAGCTACAGCTTACTCGCCTGCTTGTACTGATTCGTGAGCTTGGCGCGCCAAGAGTCTATGCCGTACCAGCGCATGAATAGCGCGCCGGGCCAAGACGGCTGACGCAAGTTGTCCGGACATACGACCAAGAGAGTAGGGCGTTGGACAGACGCTGGCTCGACAATATCGAATGTCAGCTCCACATCCACAGAAGCGATGCCACGGGGTGTGGCCACTTTGCCCTCCAGACTTAGCCTTGGTCCGCCGGCCTTTCGACCAATGAATATCCCAGGGCATCTGACTTTATAGAGCTTTGGCATGACGGTGTCTCACTCCCATTGGGCAGCAGTGGTCTCAAGGCGTGACATCCCATCGGCAGTTATTACTGGCCACGAGACGAATCGGTCTGCTTGACCGGCACGGCTCACCAGGTAGTCGCAGATCTGGTTTGCGATCTGTTCTTAGCTATCGGGTCGAGTGGGTGGGGGCATCGGACTAATCGGCGCCGATGCGGCGCGACGACGAGCCATCCCGCGTTTGAACAGCCAATGGCGATCGGCCCCGTCCAAGAGCATCTGCTCGAGGATGTAACGGTTCACGTCGTGTGGTGTCTTGCTCAGGTCGATCTCGAAAGCCTCGAGGTTTGCATCTGCATAGTCATCACGAGCGGCCTGGTTCTTGGCGTGTGTGCCCCGAATCTCGATCCCGTATCGATGCCCACCGATTGTGGCCAGCACGTCGGCTCTACGTGTCTTGCCGATCGCAGTCTCGAGCGTGGCGGTTTCGAGCGGGGGGTGTGAGTCCGGAGGGTAGAAGTATTCGCCGTTGGCGGGACGCGGCATCTGCGAGCACTTCTTTCGCGGCTTGATGTAGCGCGCTTTCACCCTCACAGCTTGTGTCGGCGAGATGAGCAAAATGCCAGATTCGTTTCTTTCCCTGGCGGGCCAGCACAGGCTGGTGACAGGTAGCGCAAAAACAGTCGCAGGCGCGCCCACGTTCAACCTCGTCGACATGTGCCATGACTCCTTCGGCATTCTCAGCCCAGCCGAAATACCCGTGCCAGTTCCCAACCATCGTAAGAATTTACTACCTGGCGGCGAGCTTCGCAGCTCAGCCGCGCTCGAGCGGGGTGCGACCTATGCTGATTAGTACAGAATCGCTATCCTCCCCGGCCTTGTAGCGTGATCGGCGGATAGGGCGATCCCCGAATCAATCGCAGCCGCGTGTCCGGCCCAGCTCATCCAGCGCCACGAAGTCGCGCCAATGGCGCCATCCCTGTGAGCACCAGAATCCCCACTCGCGGGTTTTCTCCGCGGTAAGAAACAGGGTCGTGACAGGACACCTTTCATCAATCTCGATGCGGTGGGGGCGCGCGGCGTCGCGTCGGACCACGATGTCGCCCGGTGACCGTCTCTCGCGCTTAGTGGGACCGGCGGGGTCATTCGGGTCGGCCGGTAGATGCTCCCAGTAGCAGCCATCGAGCAGCATCGTCACCCACGGCCACGGATGATCATGCAGCGCGCGATCGTCGTCGCTGCGAATGAATCGATGAACGTAAGCGTTCTCGAGCTGCCGCCCGTCCACGCACCAAAGACGCCGCAGTAAATCACCAGCCTGCGTATCGAACAGACGATACTTGCGCTGCACGAACCAACGGAGCATGTAGGGATCGTCTTGATCTCCGATGCGCTCATCTGGTGGGCGCTGATCGATATGGGCATTTCGCGCCCATGCCAATATGTCGCTGGGTCCGATCGCCTCGCCTTCGCGAGATGCGGCGGCGTTGAAGTCCTGCTGCGTCATGATTCGACTACCGTCCCCAGCATTGTACGTCCTACTTGCGTGTCCATGACCCGCTGCTCAACAGCAGCCCGTCGTGCCACGACCATACGAATGGTCTGAATGATATCGCTCGCGCTCATCCAGGGTGCGTTAAGCTCCATCTGGCGCAGGCTCAGTGTGGCGATACGGTAGGCGCCCCTCCGGATCACGCTCCTGTTTGTACCCGGGAGCAGTGGAGAGTTGCAACACCGAAATCCAAGCCGTGCAAACGGCATGACAACCGGCAAATTTGAGCCGATATGGCATTGAGTCGAAGCGTCGGTGGCGAACTTTATATCGTTAAATCAGCGATATGCGGCGTACAATTGGGTTGTATTTTCCGGCAGCAGAACCGGCATGGATCTGGCATAATCGCCAAAACGACGAGCCTTGCAAGGCAATGACTGACCTAACATATGGGCTTGCGCCATGGATGCCGTCTGACCCTTCGCGTGAGCTCGCGAGCAAGGCATATCAACTGGCGCAGAAATCGGCGGCCTTGAGCCGCATGCCGCCTGCAACCCGAACCGCCTTGCAAGACATGCTTCGGGTGGTCAACACCTACTATTCGAACTTGATCGAAGGGCAGAGCACTCACCCGGTAGAGGTTGATCGGGCTGTGCGTGCCGGTGAACAGGCAAAAACACCGGGGGTGATGATTTCCTTGGCACTACGAGAGGCCCAGCAGATTGTCGCTGCCCGGAATGAAGCGAATCATCATGAGTGCCCAACTGATGTCGGATTCATTCGCAGAATCCACCAGCTGATCTTCGACAAAGTGCCAGAGTCTGATCGGCTTGTTCGCGATTCTTGTGAAGATAAAACCGCTGTCGTCGAGCCTGGCGAACTTCGAAGGACCGACGTGCAAGTCGGAATTCACGTTGCGATCGGTCATGGTCGTTTGAATGAAGCACTACACGCCTTCGCCGAAGCCTATAGCCCGTATAGAGCGAGCCTGCGGGGCGATCAGGGCTTGATCGCAGCTGCTGCTGCGCATCATCGACTGGCTTACTTGCATCCTTTCCCTGACGGCAATGGTCGCGTCGCGCGCTTATTCAGCGGGGTATACATCGATTGCGTGATCGAGCAACCGGCGATCTGGAGCCTGTCACGAGGCCTTGCTCGCGCTCGAGACGACTACTACCGCCGTCTAGCCGGTGCGGATGCACCACGACAAGGCGATTTTGACGGCCGTGGCCCGCGAAGCGAACGTGCGCTCTACGCTTTCTGCGAGTTTTTTTTGGATACCTGCATTGATCAAGTGGACTACATGGCGTCGGTGCTCGGCATCGACGGCTACAAGCGACGAGTGGAATACCTAGTTCGTCAGGCGAGCGAACATGCGCTTCCTGGTGTGCCCAGGCTCGATCGCGGTGCCGAAGGCTTGCTCAAGGCTGCGTTCATTGAAGGGGAATTAACCCGAGCCGAGGCAGGTCAGCGTACCGGCTACAAGGAGCGTATGGGCAGACAAGTGGTAAGCGAGCTTTTGAAGGAGGGTTTGCTTGTAAGTGCAAATCAACGTGGGCCGGTTCGGCCGGCGTTTCCGGCCGCCTATCTTGATTATTTGTTCCCGAAAATGGCCGGGCCTGCAAACTGACACAGCCGCAAAATTGCTATAACGATATGGGCATTTCGCCACTACGGACGCTACGAGAGGCTTAGCGTACGATTTTTTCCGTTTTGTGAGTTGACCCCATTTCGCGCCCATGCCAATACGTCGCGGTGCTCGATCGCGTCGCCTTCGCGAGACGCGGCGGCGTTGAAGTCCTGCTGCGTCATCATCCGCCCCTGCACAGTAGGTATTAGCTGCTCTCTTTTTTCTCTGAAACGGCGCTCGCAAGCGCGCCGGCATGCTCAGGCAGCACGCAATGGCCATCCGGCTCTGCGTCTTTTGTGCCGAGGAGCAACCGCATGATCTCGCAAAGCTGCTCATGACTTGGCGAAGCGCTATCTGGCGCTGTGGAATCGATCGCCGCGTGCACCTTGGCCCTTTTTGCGTCCCGACCATTGCCGATGTCTTCCTCGTTGGGTAGTTGCCAATAACCTGTGGCACCGCGCTCGCCCACACCGTTTTCTCGGAGGTGAATAACCACCTCTGCGGCATCCTGTTTCGTGCTCGACCCCAACCTTGCCACTCTAGCGAGCTCATCTGCCGATGGGGCGCGTAGCTCTGACGATGCGTACACGCCCATTAAAAACCACACCCCGACCGCAAATGCTGCCAATGCCTTGCTCATAAAGATGGCCTGGTACTTAAAGGATTCACTGCCTAAATCGAGAATCCAGTAACACAACGCGGAAGCAACAAGTACCGGCGTGACGAACCAGGCGGCAAAGCCGACTAAGCTCAAGTGAGCTGCGTATTGTGCAAAATCCTCAATCATCTATCTCTCCCTGCTTGTTCAATCGAGAGAACTGGCAATCCAGTTACTTTCAGCCCGGCCGTTTTTACTTAGAGATTTTATGGCGCAACCCGCCGCGCCACGACCATGCGAATGGTCTGAATGATATCGCTCGCGCTCATCCACGGCGCGTTCAGCCCCATCTGGCGCAGGATCAGTGTGGCGATACGGTAGGCGTCCTCCGGCTCGACCGGCACGGCGCGCACCGGATGATCCTTGGCCCAGGTGCGGATGAAGATCTTTCTACCCTGATCCTCGAGTGAAAAGCCCTTGTCGTTGTTCGGGCCGTGGTTCTTGTACTCGCATTTCGGGATCAGGCCGAGCAGCACGCCCGCCACGACCGGCAGTTCGTTGCGTGTCATTTGAATGCGCAGCTTGCTCGACCAGTCGTAGCTTCGCGGCTGGGTTGCCGTCGCCGAGTCGAGGGACACCGTGTAATCGCCGCCACGGGTATCGGCGGGCTCGAAGCACAGTGCAGCCTTACCGCCGTAGATATGCATGTTGTAGTTGAATCGAACCGCCGCGGAATCGCTGTCGGAACGCGCCTGTAACGGCGGCTCATCTGACCAGTCATCCGGCGCGGCCGAAACAGGGGCAGACGCGCGGGCCGGGGCAGGCACTTGCTGTACGGGCTGCGCGGGCGAGGTTTGTGCCTGTGGGACAGCCGTCTGGCCGCCTGACGCACCATCGGCGTCGTTCGCCGCTGTGATCTTGATGCCGATCTCGCGCATCGCCTTGGCCACGTAATTACGCGCGCCTGAATCGCTGGTCATGTTTGAGGCCGCAGTCAGCAGCTGGTTGCGCGGGCGATTTTCACGCAGGGCGCGAAACTGCTCACCGGTCAGCTGCGGCATATTGATTTGACTCAACAGTTCGTTGAGTTCTCCGAGGTTTTGCGGCGCGGGCATTTTCAGGCTCCTGTTATTGTCTGGACTGAGTTCTATTATCCGCATTTCTCAGGTTCTGCAAGTACGCCAACCATCGGAAATTATTGGGAATTGTGTTAGGTTTCCGGCCCTTTCTTCGTGCGATCCTTGACGGTTCGTCTGGCGCGTTCGAGCCGATCCAGAAGACGCTCCCGCTCCTCGGCGATCGCCGTCGCACTGGCCAGATTTTCGCGCAGAGCGTTCTGTTCGGACTGTGCATCCGCCAGATTCCCGGAAAGCGTTTCCGCCTTGGTTTTCGATTGTTGAAGCGACGACTCCAGGCCCGAGGCGTGCGCTCGGCTTTTATCCAGTTCCGCGTTCATGTGCTCTATCGCTCTATCTCGGTCGCGTAACGACCGTGCGTGTTCATCACGTTGTCTGGTCATCTGCTTTCGCTCATCCTGGACGACGCGTATGTGTTCCTCGTACTCGACCTTGGCTGCAAGAGCCGCCTGTCTTGTCTCATCGACCTGTTTGGCCCAGAGCTTCTGCTGATCATCGGCACGCTCTATCTCGCGGTCGCGCGCTTCACTCATCTCCTGGCGTTCGCGGGCCAGATTTTCGGTCTGCTTGCGATGCGTCGCGCGGAGCTGGCGGATATGGCGTGCGGTCTGGCTGCGCGTCTCGCTCAACTCGGAGGTCAGACGGGCATTCCTGTCCTGGCTGTCATTCAATGCCCGTTGGCTGTTTTCGAGATCCTTGACCAGCGATGCCACCTGGGTTTCGGCGGCTTGTGCGCGTCCCTGCAACTGTCCGACCTGCTGCTCGAGCGCGTTGGCCTTCTGGGATTTCTCTGCCACTTCGTGAGTGAGTGCCTTCTCCCGCTCAGCCATGAGTCCGCGCTGCTTCTCCAACTCCTCGCGGGCGCTATCCCGGGCCTCGCTATAGAAGCGGTGTGCGGCATCGACCACCGAGCGGGGCAGACCCTCGGGCAGCCCTGTACCCATCTGTTCGGCTAACCCCTTGAGCGCGACCTTCATGTGGCCGGTCAGCGTCTGCTGCGATGCCGTGGTATCCAGTTCGATCCGAACCTTGGCCATCGACGGATATTCACCGCGTTCAAGCACTGCCTTGAGTGCGTCCTGCACGGCTTCTGGAGTGAGCGTGCCGCCGGCCATCAGGTCAGGCTCCCAAGATCGGCGCGAATGAGGGTGTCGGATTCTTTCGTGACGCGGCTCGGTGCGATATGGAACGTGAAACCGTATGGCGCCGAAGCGCGAGGGGAGTATTCAGGCATGTCCTGCTCGACTCCATAGCTAGAGATCGAATTATAACGTACTAATACGCAATATGCCGAACGTAACATATAGTACGGATGCCAGGCTAGGTAAACATAACTATACTTATGTTGTGCGGCGGCGGCGCTGAGGATGTTTTTTAGCCTTGAGGCCTCCTGACGGCTTTGAAACACGCTTTTTCGACGTTTTCCCCGTCCCGCAATCGACCTGCAACTGCCATCCTCATAGGCCAGAAGAAGCCGACCGACCAACTGCCACTCATCGCCGAGGAAAGCTACTTAGCGTACGATTTTTCCCGTTTCGTGAGTTGACCCCGAATACGTTGCCGGCGAAGATCTACCGGTAGAGTTCGGGTTCCCGAATCAACTCCTGTGCGACCTCGTCTCGCGTATTGCGTTTGCACGGGCGAGAAAACATCGACGGCTTCAAATAACTGCCGCGCCAGCCGCGGAATGAGTCACGCTTCAGACCCGCCAATGGTTCGCCATCAACGACCAGGATCCATTCATATCGCTGTTCGGGGCCAGCGCGAGGCCGGCGGAACTGGTAGGCGGGTTGCGTGGCCGCCTGATTGGTCTCGCGCTGTGCCGCGATCAGCGACATGATGACCGCGCTGCGCGACTGACCAGACTCGGCAGCCAAGGCGTCAAGCGCGGTTACCGAATCTACTGGTAGATACACCTCGATGCGTTTTCGATCGCTCTTGTCTCGCCATCGTTTCTGATCCTGTGCTCTTGCCATTGTTGTTCTAGCCTCTACCGGTAGAGTTAGCATACGACAGCAGCATCGGTATTAGAATGAGCACCACGCAATAACGAGACTGGCGCGGACATCCTAAAAGGGGCAGGGGCGGCCATGGGAGAAAATCGGGATAGCGACCCGCGACCGACGTGTCCTGAATGCGGCGCGCCGCTCGCGCTTGGCTATACGTCCAGCACGCACTATCACTGGGACTGTAGGGTAGGAGGCTGCGACGGCAGTCGGCTGCTCGAGCTACGACAGTCGCTTAGCGGCGACTGCATCGCGCGTGATATGGCGGACAAGAACTCGGCGGTCGGCCTGCTCGCGAAAAGCGACGACCGACGCAAGGATCAGGCAGCGTTTCGCCGTGTTGCCTCCACCTTGGATTCGGATCACCGGTTGTTCCGCTATCTCTCGACCGGCGAGCGTGAGGCGATGCAGACGGCCAGCGCGGCGCTGCGCCGATTGGCACGCGCCACGGAAACAGCCAAGGACATCATGGCGCGCCGCGAGATCCGCGAAAAGGCGGAGCGTGAGCGCCAGGACCGCATCGACAACAAGCAGGCATTCGATACGATCATCGCCCAGTCATTCGACCGCGACACTATATTGCTTCGCTGTGACGCCATGGCGGACATGCTCGATGCTGTGCGTGGCTTTGGTGGTGGCGCGATACGCGCCAGCGTCAGCACGTATCGCAAAAAACTCGAAGAGGGCCGCTGGACATACCTCGTGCAACACACTGGGGCAGTGCTCAACGAGGAGATGTTTGCCGGCAAATGGCCACACGACTTCGAAGCATACTGGCAGCAGTGGAAGGCCGGTCGGCGGTATCGCGAAGCCGTGGCCGCCGCACAGTTCAAAGGCGTGAGAGGCGGGGATCCGGATGCGTGAAATCGCCACGACTGATTCGTCTTCAGCGTCTGTTCCGGCCGGGCCGGGCGGGCTCGCAACAACGACGCGTCGCGGTCAGCTCATCGACGCGGAAACCGACGAACAGGCCATCGCCGCCTGGCTGCGCGCTCGCGCCAGAAAAAGCCCGGCGACGTTCGATCGCTACAAGCGAGAGGGCACGCGTTTTCTTGATTATCTGCAACGTCGTGGTCGAACGCTAGACACTGCATCGCTGGACGATGTGCACGCCTATGAAGCGGCACTGCTGGCCGGGCAGGTCACCGGCAAGCCGCGCACGCCGGCGGCCGCGGACGGCGTGTTCGCGGTGCTCGGTTCTATGATGGGCTTGTTGTCGGCCGCGGGATACCTGCGTGCCAACGTGCTCGTGCTGCGAGAAAAGCAAACCGCAGAGAGCGATATTCGGGTCGAGCGCTTCATGTCGAACGCGGAACTCGCCGCGCTGTTCGATGAGGCAGGCACACTCGGCACCTCGCCTCGCGATGAGCGCATCCGTTTCACGCTGGTCTGGTTTCTATCAACCGGCTCACGTGTCAGCGAGACGCTCAAGGCGCCGATGAACAGCGTTTATCTGGCTCAGGAAGCAGGGCAGAGCCGGTGGATCTGGCGTATGGAGCGCAAAGGTCGCCGGCGTGCCGACGTGCCGCTACGAAACGACGCGCTTGACGCCCTGGTTCGTTACAGACGTCATCTTGGTATGCCGCACTATCCGACCCCGGATCGCCAGGACGGTTTCCTGGTCTGGCCACTGAGAGGCCAATCGACTGCTCCATTATTTCGCGGCACTGTCAGTCAGGAACTCAAGGTGTTCTTCAAGCGCGCTGCCGAGCGCCTGGAGGACGCGGGACAACGGGGGCATATGGCACAGGCCACAACGCATTGGCTACGCCATACTTCTGCCACGCAGCTGCTCGATGCCGGCGCTTCCATGCGATTCGTGTCGAAGCTGCTCGGGCACGCCAATCAGGCCGTTACCTCGTCGGTTTACGACCATGCGGATCGGGCGGCCTGGCGTGAGGATCTGAACAAAGGGCGGAATTACACCTTTTCCAAAGCGAGATGATCTTCTGGCGGGCGCTGAACTCAAACGCGATGTTCCCGGCTGTGCCAGACACGAATGATGACGACCATATCGCCATCGAGTCGGTAGCGTAGAACATAGGCGCCGTTGCCGAATGGCAAGTACAACTCTCGTCGCTTGCTACCGTCGCTCATTGGCCGCCCGATTTCAGGCATATCCAGCAACGTGTTCGCGCCACCCCCGAGTAATTCCATTGCCCGAGCTGCTGCATGGGCGTCTTCTCTCATAAGGAAGTCAAACAGTCGCTGGATGTCGTCGCTCGTTTCGGGTAGCCACCGAAGCCTCACTCGGAAGCATCAGCTTGATCGCGTGCAGATGCGGCCAGAGCGCTGAGATGAGCCTGCATATCGCCATCGTCGATGAAGGCCCTGGATTCCTGGTACCGCTGCCAGCGCACAATATCTTCGTGTTTCTCGCGTTCGTAGCGTTCTTCGCGGTCAAGGTACTCCGAGATAGCGCGCTTCATCAGCCAATGCGGCGAGCGTTCTCTTTGCCCGCCGAGTGCCTGCAACCGTGCCCGCGTTGCTTCGTCCAGCTTGATCCCGGTTGTCGTCTTCATGGTCGGTCGTACGTGGTTGCACCTTGCGCAACTATAACAAAGCGCGCCTTGCGCGAGCATTCATCCAAGTCGACCGCGCTTGACTCGTTGTGCGAGCACCGCACCAGAGAAAACTCCAGATCTGCGGCCAGCATCGACTCTTGGTGAACGCGCTCTGTCGTTCACAGACGGCGCGCATCCAAGACTCGAGCCCTGGAACTCGTGTGATCAGTCGCTCGCGCCGGGCGTGCTCGAGGCCTTGCTGGGTCGAGTACAACTCGCGTCGTTCTGTCGTGCACCCATTATCCAGCGATTCGAGCGTAGGCCTTCACGCGCCGACTGTGCTAACTCAGGGACGTGGCTCAGACTGCTCGGGTTGAAAGCCATGGCTCAAGCGGCTTGGAATCGCGTGTCTGGAGCAGATAAACAGGTGGTTTTTGTGTGACCGGATCCACGGCAACCTTCATGGCGTCAAGGACATGCCTGACCAGACAGCCGCGAGTCCTGATGCGGCGGCCCACTGTCCCCTTGAAGTATTCATGTTCAACGACACTCGCTTTTTCGTATCCAAGATCGTCGTGCGACCTGATACCGATTTCCACCTCCGTGTTCCATCCTGTGTCGTCATCGCCTATCACCGGCGAGGCCGTTTCAGAGGGCCGGCATTTGACGATCTGGCCGAGATAGAAGTCGTCGAAGGTCTCACTCTGGCTGTCCCACGCTCGGGTGTGCCATCGTTGTGCTATCTCGACGACCTGATGCGGGAAGATCAGCCGCTCGGCGGCGGCCGGCCTGTCCAGGGTCTGGTAGGCGACAATCACGCCGGTGCCTACGACCGCGGCGCGGTGAAGGTGGCCAAACAGCGCAGGTTCGAATTCGCTGTAGTTCGTCTGGACCGTGGTGACATAAGCCGTAGGCGCGTTTCGCGTCAGCGAGACGTATTCATCGGGGTCGCCCGTGGTCAGAATCGGCTTGATGCTCACACCTGCGATGTACTCGCCCAGGACATCACCTTGACTGCGGATGATCTGGCGCGGATAGACTTGTCGGAAAGACGACAGCAGGCGACTGGCATGTACCGAGGTACAACCGAGCAGTTCGCGCAGTCGTTCGTTACTCACGGCGCCTTCCCAGAGCAGCAGCGCCTCGATGAGTCGCATGTGCTCCTGTGAGCGCGTGGTTGAGTCGGATCGGGTCATGGGGCGTTAGATTAACATCATTGTTTATTTAACACCTCGGTTAATTTAACCTACGTGTTAATTTCCACCTCTTCCGACGCTTCTGCTCACTCAATCCGAATCCGATATGTCCTCATCGCTGCATCATCCGGCGCTTTTCGAGCAGTTGCCCTGGGGCCTGTTTCAACCACTGGCGTCTCGCAATCGCAAAAGCTATTGGGAGATCATCGTTCGTCTCTATACGGAATACTTCTCCGAGGAGGCAGATATCCCTGAGCTCGGCTACGAGCGTCACGATATCGTGACGCCCATTGAGCTGTTTCTGAGAAACGAATCCGACTGGGTGAGTGAGGATGAAGATGACGGCACCGGCGACACTCCGATCGGGGTTCGCGCGAACGGCATACTGGCGTACCTGATCGATACCGGCTGGCTGGTCGAGACCCGCGTGCACCTAAGACGGGTGGTCGAAATGCGACCCGATATTCAGCAATTCCTGGAAATGGTGATGGAGTTCGCCGAGCAGGGGCCGCAATTTCTAGGCGGCAAGGTTCAGATCATATACAACTCGCTGCAAGCCATCGAACGTGACCCGGTCGAAAACGCTTCCAGTTTCCACGAGACCGCCAAGGAGGCCAAGAGACTGGTCAACAGTGTCGCCGCGACCCGGACCCAGGTCAGCGAACTAATGAAAGTCCTGCGCAAGCACGAGAGCGCCGGTGATTACGTCGCGGCATTCTTCGACGAGTACATTCAAAGCATCTACATCGCCGACTATACCGAGCTGCGCACGACCAACCATCCGCTGCGCCGGCGGCGCGAGATCCTCAGTATCGTGAATCGACTACGACATGACGAGGAAAAGAGTGCTCATCTGAGTACGTGGTACGACAAGCAGAATTGGGGACGCCGGACAGGCGCCGAGGTCATGGCGCAGGACTTCCGGCGCTACGGGGTCTTTCATCGCATCGAGACACATCTCGATCGACTAAACGCGGTGGTGGTGGCGGCCAACAAGCAGGCCATGGCCTATATCAGCTATCGCATACGCACCCGAGCCGACTTCGATCGCGTCATAGACCGGAGCCTCGAAGTGATTGCGGCGGTACCCAATAACTATCAGATTGATACCGCGTTCGCCGCCGGCCCAAGTCTGAGCGACGAGACGCTCTCCAGGCCCAAGAAACCCCGCATAGCACCGAAGCGCACAGTGCTCAAGACACGAAAACTCAGCCCCCGGCAGATCGCCCTCAACCGGCTCATGCGTCAGATGCGCGATCGACGTGCAATCTCACCTGAGGTGATCGCTCATTATCTCGACCAGGCACTGGGCCACGACGATGTGCTCACGAACCATGATTTGCCTATCGAGTCGATCCGGGACCTGTGTTCCTTTCTGACGCTCACGCGTATCGGTGCTGCCGCACGTGCGCAGGCCGCCCCGACGCGCGCGACGACCGATGCACTCGACCCGTTCGAGATCACCATCGACGACAAAGAACGCATCGAGAACCTCTACGTCGAGGCTCCCAAGCTCACGATACGAAGAAAAGGAACAGGCCAATGATCCGGCACTGGCGTGACGTCATCAGCGAGGACGCGTCCTACGAGGAAGCAGACTTCGAGGCCGCGGCCTACCGTCTGGTCACCGAGCAGGTCTTGTATGAATCAGTCGCTCGCCAGCGCGGCGCCTATCGCATCGTCAAGGTGCATGAGAAGCACTTTCGAGCGCTGTGCAGTTTGATGGGCATGGAGCTCTACGTCAGTGCCGATCTGGGCTACTGCGCGGCGCGCCCGCTGCGCGCGGCGACCGTCAAGCTAGGCATCGTTCCGACACTCATGGCATTGGTGCTGCGAAAGGTCTATCACCAGTCACGCCAGGACGGCGAGGATATCAATGGCCACGTCCTGATCTCGTTGAGTGAACTCGCCCCGATCTACGAAGAAAGCACCAAGCGCGATTTCCCCAGCAAGCAGCGCCAGACATTGATCGATCTTTTTGACACGATGCGACGATTCGGCATCGCGCGACGGGTCTCCGGCGAACAAGACGACGGCCAGCCGTTCGCCGTTGAGATCCTGCCGGCCATCGAGTTCCTTCTCGACGAGAAAGCGATCGCCGACCTCAAGCACCATGCCGGCAATCCCGAGCAGGCGGACGACCCCGCAGACGACGAAAACGCCGAGCACGACGAGGACAGCAATGAAGACGCTTAGAAGGATCAATCTCGTGCAGTTCTATCTGTTCGAAAACGAGCAGATGGACATGGCCGGCGCGACAGCTGTGCTCGGCGCCAACGGATCGGGCAAGTCGACCCTGCTCGATGCTGTTCAGACTGTGATGCTAGGCGCGCATGGCCAGTATCTGAAATTCAATGCCCAGTCATCATCGAACACCAGCACACGAACCCTCAAGGGCTACTGTCTCGGAGTCTTGCGCAACAAGAGCCACGCCAGCGACGTCGTAGAATCAATGGCTCGCGAGCATTCGATGACCTACCTGGCACTCGGGTTCTGCGACGACAAGACCGGCGAGGTCTTTACCGCGGGCCTATGCATGTCCGCATCGGTTGAGCAGACCAAGCACACTATCCACGGCCGGTTCGTTCTTCCCGGGCTGATGCTGTCGAAAGATGATTTCATCGAACAGAGCCCGGAAGGTGAGCGGCCTCTGTCGTGGGGTGATTTCTCCGCTCGTGTATCCCGGCGATGCAGGGATGCCTCACGCACCGCCATTATCAAGGATAAGGCTGAAGCGTATATCGGGGAGCTTCTGGCCCAACTCGGCCCGCCAACAGCGCGCATCGATCAGCGGGCCTACATGCGCGCGTTCGCCAAATCCATGCAACTGCGGGACATTGAAAGCGTCGACGAATATGTGCGAAAACATATTGTCTCGCTCGACAAGATTGACGTTAGCGGCTTCGGAATCCAGATCAAGCAGTTCGAGAGCTTCAAGGAACTCATCGAAAAGACAAAAGCGAACATCAAACAGCTAGAGGGTGTCAGGGAGCACTACCATCAGGCACGCAATTCACTGACTCGAGAGATGTCGCTGTATTCGCTGGCGGCCAACTATGACTACGAAGCATCAGTCCAGCGCGTCATGGGCTTGCAGGATGATCTGACCGCCACGCAAGCCAGTGCGGAGGACATCGCTCGGGACGCCGAGAAAACCGCCAGTGAGATAGAGCGGCTCGACGGGCAACTCGACGATATCAATGAAGAGATCAATGCGGATCCCGGACTAAAAAGTTACGGTTCGCTGTCGAAGCAGGCCACAGATATCAAGGAGGCCCTGAAAGCTGCCGAGACGCAGCTTTGGAATCAGATCTCACCGCTGATACAGGGTCTCACGCATCTGGAAGCGCGCGGTAAGCTGGCTGAGGACCAGCTCGTGCTGCTGAGACAGGTCAAGTTGACACTGCACGACGCCAAGGACGACCTGTCGAGTGCGGACGCTACCGCGCTCACTCATGCAGTCGTTGATGCCAGCGGCTTGCTGAGGACATGCATTAAGCAGCTCAAGATGGCCGCCAATACAGCGTCGCGTGAACGAGTCACGGCCGAAAACGAGCTCAAAGACTACCAGGGCGTCCTGCGTTCGCTTCTACAGGGCCAATTGCCCCTGAGCGAATCAGCCAACCGAGCGTCTAACCTGTTGGCCGATGCAGGCATCGACGCGTCCCCGGTTAGCTACCTGCTCAAGGTCAGCGATCCCGAGTGGCAGCCCGCTATCGAGGCGTATCTGGCCGGGCAGCTTGAAGACTTCGTCGTCGCCGACGGCCAGGAGAACCAGGCCGTTGGCCTGATCCGCGATCTGCCGCGCCGCGAGGCGATATACAACGTGAAGGTCGCCCAGCCTCGACACCTTGAGCGCTTCCGCGATCAGCAGCCGGCATCAGATGAAGTGGCGCGCCTGGTCACCTCCACGAACTGGGTCGCCCAAGCCTTCGCGCGTCGTGCGCTGGCCCATGTGAGGTTTGCAGAGACAGAAGCCGATCTCGGTCGTTCCGAACGCGCGCTGACCAAGGACGGTATGATCTCCAGCGGTGGCGGCACGAGTCGCAAACGATTGCCAGAGCCAGGCCAATTGCGTATTGGCCGCGTCTCGAATGCAGATCAGCTCCAGAAGGCGCGTATTGAGCACGAGAGATTGGAAGGTATCTATCAGAAGGCCCAGAACGAGGATGACCGGCTGCAAGAACTGGTTGGCCGCATCACGACCTACTCCGACGAACAATCGCAGGAATTGGTGCAACGTGGATTGTCCGAATTGCAGCGCTCCCGCGCCCGTCAGGACAGCCTGAAATCACGTCTTGAATCGTCGGAGTCAGAGGCAGGCCAAGCGCTGCTCGCGCATCAACGTGAAACGAAAGAATCCCTCGTTAAAGCACGCGATCACGACAAAAAGCTCGCTGGCGCCCTCGGTGTCAACGTTGAGAAAATCAAGCGGCTCAACAATGAAATCAAAGACAGGCAGGAGGGGCAAGGCAAGCTACATAAGATCTCAGTCGATGCAGCAGCAGATCCCTACTGTGACGACGCGGTCGTGGACAAGTACAAACAGCAAATCGACGAGCATGCGTCCGATGAAAGCCAGCGGGGAGAGCGTTCACGCGAACTCGCAGTTCGAGCCTCGAAGTTCAAAAACTCGTCAATCGACAAGGCACGATTTGCGCTCCGAGAGTACGAGCAGAGCGCGAATCTGAGTCTGTCTGTGCAGTTGAACGACTGGGAGCAGGGTAATGCTTGGGTGGTCGACGAACTCGACAATCTACAGTCATCGAATCTGACCTGCTACGAAGAAAGTGCAGACAAAGCGCTGGCGAACGCCCATGACGCCTTCCGTCGCGATATCGCCTATAAGCTCCATGAACAGATGGAGCAGATGAAGACGCGCCTGCATGACCTGAACAATCTGCTGGATCGCTGTCCGCCGTTTTCGCAAGGCGAGCGTTACCGGTTCAAATACCAGTCGCGCAAGACGCACAGCAAGCTGCGTGAATTCATCGTGCGGGTGAGTACCGCCGGCGACGAGTCACAACTGGCCTTCGAGCAGCCCCAGACCGAACCCGAGATCAAGGAGGCCATGGAGGAGTTGACCGCCATGGCCACCAACCCAGATGTGATGGACGGCAGGGCGCCCTCGGTGCTGACCGACTACCGCGAGTTCTTCACCTTCGACTTGGCCATCCGGGTGAACAATGAGGAAGTCGATACGCTCGCTAATCGCACTGGCTCCGGCTCGGGCGGCGAGCATCGCACGCCGTTTTATGTAATCGCAGGTGCGTCGTTGGCGTCGACCTACCGACTGGACGATCGGCCCGGTGACGGAGGCGGGCTGATGCTGCTCGATGAGGCCTTCTACAGCATGGATCATCAAAACGCCCTGGCGGCCGCGCGCTTCCTCAGCCATCTGGGTTTGCAGCTGATCATGGCGGCCCCGGAAGCTGACATGGCCAAGATCACCAGCTTTTCCAATACGATATTTGATATTGGTCGCGACGGGCTGTGTCCCTGGCTTGAGTGTGTCGTGCTCAAAGAAAAAGCCAACCTTTTGCTGACGAGCGATGTTCCCAGTGAGCATCCGGATCTCATCGAGCAGACCATGGCCGATCAGCAGGCAGTGTAAAGATGCACGTGATCGCAGAGCAGGCGCTGTCGAAACTGCTGGCGAAGGCCGAGCGTCAGCGGATCAAGGCGGGCAGCGGCCCGGTGCCAAGCCTCAAGTTCACTAAGGCGTCGCTGCCGGCCTACAACGTGGCACTAACCCGGGCAGTGCTCAGTGAGATCCACTCGGAAGTACGAGAGGCCGAGCGCGCCGGTGCGCTCACTATCGACTGGGATCACCGCGCCGGCGAAGATGGCCAGATCGAGCGCATCCGGCTACGAGACGCGTCAGCGCTGGCCCAACACATAGGTGTCACGCCGCGCTGGCAAATCGTAGCCGAAGCCGAGCGCACCGTGGCGCCGTGGCGAGGCCAGTGGCGCGTGGATGATATCTGGGCGAGATGGGCTCTCGATCAGAAGGTGCGCGGTCTGGGCCCAGAGCATGCCAGCCTGCTCGACGACGCCTGCCGGGTTCTTGAGCAGTTGCCAGACAACCAGGACGTTCCCGTGCGCAGGCTCAGTGCGGCCACGTTCCACAACTCGAAGCATATCGAGGTCACCCTGGTGGGCATACTCGATGAGCTGACTCGCACCACGAACATGATCACGGCCGACAGGACGCTGGTCTTGCAGCGACTTGGGCTGGTAAAGCATCCCCAGCCGCTGTTGATCGCCGGTCACTGCGATATCCGCATGAGCGGCGGGGTGACAGCCCCTTTGCATCGTCCCTACACAGGCCTGGCTCCGGATCATTTCGTCGGGCTGGCCGGGGCGGCGCCTGCGCATGTACTGACTATCGAGAATCTCACGACCTTCAATGAGGTCGCGCGCGGTCTAAAGGACGCCGACAATGTGCTGGTGATCTACACCGGCGGCGTGCCGTCTCCGGCCATACGACTCGCCTTGCGGGCGCTAATCGCTGATTGCAGCAATGAGACGGGCTTCTGGCATTGGGGCGATATCGATGTGGGCGGACTGCGTATCGCCTTGATGATCGATGCCCAGCTCGGCGGCACGACACGCTTGCGCCCGTGGCAGATGGATCCCTCCGCTGTGCCGGCCGAGGCGGTAGTGCCCGGCGCACAGCCCAGCGTGATTAAGGAGATGACCAGCCTGGCCGAGAGCCTGGGTTGGCTGGAAGTGGCAGCCGGTATCCAGCGCACCTTGGGAACGGTAGAGCAGGAGATTCTCCAGCCCATTCGGCCGTTCTGATTTAATCAGGCGGTTGCTGGATCAGGCCAAACAGGGGGAGCGGGCAACGTACTGGCCATGGCGTTTTCTCGAGGTGTCCATTGAGGTGGCACTCATGCCGCAGGCGGATAGGCCGACCGCACATGCCATTACACACTGTGTCGTCATGCGAGCCGGTCTGACTCTAAGTCTCGTATTATAAAAATCATGCCCGCTGATCCCCGCGTGCAGGAATGCTTTTCTATCGCTTTACAATTCTGCCGGCCGTATTCGGATATCACTGATGGCAAGAGTCGTCGGACTCAACGGCTGGTCAAGTACGCCGAATTGCCGCCTTGGGTTGGGTGGGTGACACTCCGCCGCAGACTGAAGTCCGAAGATCCGTTTCGAGCTACTGATATTCTGTATTAATTGCCGCCATCTAACCGTATGTAATCAAAAATGCGACATCTTTTTCGCCTGACTGCCAAACTAATCCTTAGGCCTTTGCGGTGCCTGATCTCTCAGACTGGCCATGAATCGACACAATCGGGTCGTGCGCGCAGCGAGCGGTCTTCTGAATCCCGCAATAAAAGCTCATTTCGAGATGCGCCAACTCAAACGCCATCACCATCGCCGACATCTAGCAAAGCCGAAGCACCTGTCCAACTTTCGCGAGCGGCAGATGAGCGTCTGGATACGCAATCATTTGCGAAGCGGCTTCGTGTGTCGGGTCAATCCGTACGCAACTGGCGTCGTGACGGCAAGATCCACGGCGTTCGATCCGGACGTGGCTATGTGTTTGCGGCCAGCCAGATCATGTCCGCGACCAACAGACGGCCGGCACAGCTGGTGCCCGGCCTCGAGGATGTATTCAAGCGATTCGCGTCGACTGATGAGGCCTGGGCCTGGCTGACTACCGATATGGAAGCGTTGCGCACCAGCAGCAAGTCTTCCGATACGCCTCTCCAAGCGCTCCGTCAGGGAAGGCGTGAGGTTGTTCTTCAGTTGATCTAAAGCTACTGCTACTGCATCACTGCGTATAGACTCCTGCCTCACTACAGCTAACCTGCCCCAACCCCACGAGCGTCTCCAAGATCTCGTTTACGGTCTTGCGCTTGGCGCCCCTGAAGTGCCGGGCAATAGCGTCCGTGCTGCCGCCCTCGGGCAGATCGCGGAGGGCCGAGCGAATGGCGGCGAAGCGGCCAGGCAGATCGCCGGGCAGGCTCTGCTTCGAGGCTTTCTGGGCGTCCTCCTGTGCGGCCACCGCGATCTCCGCCTGAGTTGATGGATCCTTACCGTCAGGATTCTGATACTCGGGTCGCAGCCAGCGGATTGTGCCGGCGCGCTCCTCGGCAGTACGCTCAAGGTTCAGCGCGAGCAAGTTTTTGAGGATCTGATCATCTGACAGGTCAGCAGGCCAGCCGTAGGCTTCGGCTACGGCCGCGTCGAGTTCATCGTGTAGTTCTCTAAGTACAGCCACCAGGCCCTGCTCGTGGATCGTCTTGTCCTTCGGCGTCAGCTTTTCGCCGGCGCGCAGTTTTTCCAGGACGTTGTAGATGCCGGTGAGGGTGAGCTTGTCGTGTTCTTCAAGCTTGCGTTTACGGTGTTGGTCAATCTGTTCTGCGAGAGCGCCGATACTTTGCTCTAGCCTCCCTGAAGCCACTGGAAAAGGAAACGTCTCGAAGCAAGTGCTTTTCACGTAAACAGGATCGTTTCCATAGCCTAGGCGACTTCCGAGAGCGTCTGGCGATACCCACGTGTGGTGAACGCGGCTAGAAAGGACGCCGAGCAACGACGCGTCTTCAACAGCTATCGCTATCAGTTTGTTGTCCGGCAGGATGCTCTGATCGAGGAACTGAAAAACACGATGTTTCGCCGTCTCAACTGTAGCAATGTAGCGGTGCAGATTCGCTAGTGCCGGGCGAAAGTCGCGTCTGGGTTCACCGAAAATCCACCAATTATCGCGGTAGGTTCTTCGCTTATTCTCTCGTCTTTCCGGCCATACATTTTCAAGCAAGTGCTGATATATGGCAGGGAAACGCTGCCGAACATCATTGGAGCGTAAACCCAATAGATCGATGACCATCACTCCACGCGGGTTTTGCGTGAGGTCGCGGCCGTTTCTATATTCGCGAACATGGTTCTCTATCTCAGGCGCTCGGCCTAATCCAAGCTGATCGGCACGCTCCTGTGAGACGATAAAGCCTGATCCATGCAGCTTGACTCCCGGGCTGCTTAAACCAGCATTGGCTAGTAATGCCCCTGCACGCCCAAGATTTGCACCAATGCCCAAATGCGCGTGCAGCTTGCCCGCTTGCGTCGTGAAACTAAGCTCCTTCGACTCGCCGCCACCGTCTACTTCCTCAGTGACTTTCTTCAGCGTACCAGTGGCATCGCCGCCTTTGGCTACGGTCATGGAAATCCGAACTGCGGCCCCCTCGCTGGCATCAACCCAGGGATGATCAGGCACAGCCCATAGAATCGATAGCGGCTTCTTGTGGGCCAGGTGCGGCTCGATAACGCGTCGGTTGAAGGTCTGGCGAAGGGAATTTGTAGTAATGAAACCGAACCGGCGTATCGCGCCTGCACGCGCCAGCTCTGCGGCCTTGTGCCACCAATACATCACGAAGTCGCAGGACTCCGGCAGCTCCTTATAAGCACCACGCACTGCCTCGGTGTATCCATCGCCTAGCGCAGCCCGCATCCGTGAGGTGCCGATGAAGGGTGGATTGCCGATGATGAAGTCCGCCTCTGGCCAGTCGGCCCTGCGCACGCCGATATAGCGTTGCTCGGGCAGTCGAGCCATCTCGTCCGGCACCTCCTTGCCCGTGGCCGGGTGGGGTTTCGTCGTCCGGCCGTCCCAGTGCGTGACCGGCTCACCGTCGGCATCGAACACGGGCTCCACGTTGTCCCACTCGATCAGCGCATCCTTGTGCTGGATGTTGTGGAAGTTCTTGAGTACCGGCTCGGGCGGCAGCACGTTGCCGTGTGTGCGGAAATGCCATTGCAAGTAGCCGATCCAGAGCACGATGTCGGCGATCGCCACCGCGCGCGGATTGATCTCCAGGCCCAGCAACTGATGTGGATCGACCGTAATACCTTCGGTCTCCAGGCGGCCCTGTGTGGCCCCGAAACCGGCCAGCGACTCCAGCACTTCGCCTTCGAGACGCTTGAGGTGTTCGAGCGTGACGTAGAGGAAGTTGCCGCTGCCGCAGGCCGGATCCAGCACTCGGATCTGGGTCAGTCGCGTCAGGAAGTCCTCGACCATGGCCACCGCCTTGGTCGTGTCACCGGCGTCCTCCAGCTGTGTTGCCGCGGCCTCAACGTTGGCCCAGTCCTCGCGTAGCGGCTGGACTATGGTTGGCATCACTAGGCGTTCGACGTACTCGCGCGGCGTGTAGTGGGCGCCGAGCTTATGGCGTTCGGTCGGCTCCAGGGCCCGTTCGAGCAGCGTACCGAAGATTGCCGGCTCCACGTTCGTCCAATCGGCGTGCCCGGACTCGATGAGTAGCTCGAGCTGATCGCGTGACAGCGCAATGGCCGTGTTGTCGTAGAATAACCCGCCGTTGAAGCGGATGAGCTTCTGGCGCAGCTGCAACGACGGCCCGCCTAGGTTCATGGTCTGCCAGAGCTGCTCGAGCGCCGGCTGCACATAGTCCAGATTGTCGCGAAACGACTCCAGCAGGGTAGTGAAGCTGCGATGCGGGAGCAGACCGACATCTTCACTGAACATCGTGAACAGACAGCGCATCAAGAAAGCGGACGTCAGTTCTGGTTCGTGTCCGTCGTGTTCCAGCGATTGCGCCAGCTTACCCAGCCGGTTGGCGATGCCACGCGTGATACGCGCGCTGACTCGCGCTGGATCGAGGCTGAGTGGATCGGTCCAAATGGCTCGCAGTCGATCGCGGACGCTTTCCTGGCGCAGACCCTCAAGGCTAATTCGATATCCCCGCGTGTCGGGATAGGGCGTGTAGTGCCCGCCTGTGCGTGAGAACTCCGAGTACAGTTCGATGACGTGACCAACATCGACTACCAAAAGGAAGGGCGGACGGCCCTCGTCGGCAGGCAAGGCTCGGATGTAGCGCTCTCCCTGGCCACGAGCCTTTTTCATCGTGCGATACCAGCCGGGCGTGCCGCGCTTGCCGTGTCCCTGCTTGCGGGTTCGCGCTGCGTCATCCATTGCAGCCGACAACAGATCCTCGCCCCCGCGTTCCTCGACGCCCTGTTTCGTCTCGCACACGAAACTGCCGCGTTTGTAGAGGTCGATGAAGTTCGTGGTGGCCTGGCCTTCGCTGTTCGTGAAGCGCAGCGAACGCTCGAACACGTAGCCATTCTCGAGATTGTCCGGTTGCGCCGGATCAGGCCTCTCAACGCCGAGCAGATCGCACAGTTCGGCGAGAAAAAGCTGATAATTGGCGCGTTCCGAGCCGCCCGAGGCGCCCCAGCGCTCTATGAATCGATCAATATCCACAATGTCCCCAATGCGTGTCGTTCGTGTCGGACGCAGTGCTCGGCGTTCACGGCAGTCGTTTGAATCAAGCGGTGCGTCACGGTACCCCCTTCTCGCCGGAGTCGAAACGTCGGCAAGAGCGGGCGATGATTACGAACGGCGCGGCGACACCCTGCCGGAGTAGGCTACCGTGCTCTGCTGGCTCTGAGCCGCTAAGGCATCAGATCGGCGCGCGGCACGCGCCACACGCTTCGATCGCGACTGACCAGATAGGCGTTTACGCGGTTGGCAGCGACGACCTGAACCGTGCCGCCGGCATCAAGCGGCGGGGCGCCTGGTACCGGCCCACGCGCGTCGATCAGAGCAGCTGAGACCTCGGCCAGCTTCTGACGGCCCGGCCGCGCCAAGAATATCGACGCCTGGCGACTCGGAGTTAGCGTAATGCTGGTCGAATCGAAAGACACTCTCGCGCTGATCGGATCAGTCGACAACCGAAACCGATAGGCCGGCTGATAGCGCCAAGCGTGCCAGTAGGCCACCAGCAGTGACTCGATGGTCTGATCGTCACGCGTCCGCGCTTTCTTGGCCGGATCGAAGTCGGGCAGGGCAGTGATGATGGGCATGTTGTGGCACAGCACAATCGGCAGCCCCGTCTTGATCACGCGCCGACGGCCGTCGGCGAACGCCACGTTGGCGATCGGCGTCGGCGCGATGGGCTTGCGGATCACGACCACCTCGTCGCCATCGAAGCCATCGAGCTTAGCCAGCTCGGCCTCGATCAAGGGATGCCCGCTTGCCCTGTTCTGACGCGACAGCCGATCTCGCAGCTCGGCGATGCGAAGCTGCTCGCTGCCGTGCGTATGCCCGGCCCACGAAAACCCAATCTTGCGCACCGGCTCATCCAGCCAGTGCCACTCCCGATAGGCTTGCAGACGGTTGAGTCGCTGCCAGGCCGGAATCCGGCCGCGCCAGAGCGTCCAGCCGCTACGCCCGAACGCAGTCATGGCCACGCGCAGGGCTTGCTTGGCGACGTTGACCGCAGCGATCACGTCTTTCATGTCGCGTTCGACCTGGATCACGCCAGGGCAACGGACAGTGGCCATTGCATGCTGGTGTTCACGGTAATCCATCGCCCGAAGGGCCGCCGCGCCCTCAATAACGCCGGCGTCGCCCGTCAGGGCCGTTATCGGCGATGTCGGTGGGCTGTCCTGATCCAACGCCTGGGTCGGGATCTGGAAGATACGGGCATCGCACACCGCCCCATGGATGGCAGGCACCGTCGCCTTGAGCGCCTCGGTGACAGCATCCGTGGCTGTTATGGCATTGATACGGGCCGGATCGACCGGGGCGTCCGGACAGGACTCGCCAGTGTCAGGCAACACGGGCATTACACATGGCGTGATCAGTGTCAGATAATTTATACGATCCCCCAAACGCACAAACGCCATGCTCACCGGCAGGGGTGGAGTCCCTGCGATGATGAGCGCGCGTCAAAGTGGGATTGAGGAAGACAAAGTTAGGCACAGGCCAGGGGCGTCACCGCCCACTCGCCTCGCACTGGGGCTCGCGTGCGCCTGTTTTGATGCTGCTGGCCAAGGACCTTCTTTGAAGTGTCCTCATCTACGGGAGATAACCCAGCTATTCCAGCGGGCTCCAACGGCAAATTGAATCCGAGGTCGATTTAGAGGGAGATTGAAACAACGCTGATCGCGAACACGTCCGATGCTTATGTGCGTTCCTAAAGCATCGAGAACTCGTCGTCACTTTCCGGACGGGTACATGCCGATGTGACCAGCATGGACATTGGTCGCGTCAGCCGTAATGCCGGCTGCACCAGCGCTGGGCGAAGCGCAATCAATGTCTTAGCAGATGAATCATTCTTGCAACTCAAGGAATCGGTATCTGCCACGCAATAATATTTTGCGAAGCTTCTCTGGAAGCACCTCTGCGCGAACCAGTTTAAACCAGTCAGGCCTCGGATAAAGCTACGATAGATCACTTTTGTTGACGCTAATAACAATCGGCAGCCCCACGCCCTCACGAACGAAGGCGCGCGGGGGTGGAATGAGCCGGATATTGCCGTCGATCAAGCGTGCGATATTCTATGCAGCGAACGATATACGTCTACGTCTCGCGGCCCATCGCGAAGCGTGTTGGTGGGCCTGCGAACGATGTTCCGAGCTTGTATAACGGAGGAGGCATCGACTGACGGCACATACCGAAACCGGTCTGTAACTATCTGATTTTATTAAGCCGTTATGTCCGACTTGTCTGCGCACATAAAATAGGTTTATGCCGCTAAATCAATCAGCTAACGTGGACATTGAACCTAGATGGGGTGCAGAAGGTCGTAGGTTCGAATCCTGCTACCCCGACCAAAAAATATTTCCCAGCGTCCGTTTGAGAGTTCCCGTCCTGCGTCAGTTTTCCGCGGCGGTTATTTGTTGTCGCTTGGTGATACGGCCGGTCATGCCGTCATAGCTCGTGAACTCGGTTAAAAGTTCGCTAGAGCAGTACTTTCGTTGCATGCCAGCTGAGACACGTTGCAGCTACGCTTTATGCGACTGCCTGATTCACGTTCACTGCTCCTATTCCGGTGACGTTCGTGGATTAGACATGTCTGTTGCTTGACTACCCAGTGTTAAAGACTTTCCGGCGTCGAGCGACATTCTGGTCTAAGCGGCTGACGCGACAAGCTAATGACTGCGCTTGAGCGCGCTGAACGGCGAGGCCGTACACGAATTCCGCCGCAATCTGTTATTCGTCCTATCGATGTGCGTTCGGCCGGCGGTGCTGTCGCGGTTAGTGGCAACAGGTGGTGTCGGAACGCGCCGAGCGACGCCTCTTTGCCCAGTATGGGCCGGGTGGTTGATCCAGCCATAGGAAACCGCAGCGCCCGTGTGGCCTCTCGCTCTCTGCCTGGTACGTGCTTCGGATTCTGCGTTCCAAAACAGGGGGCGACAGGGAAGCAGCGCGCGCTTTACCAGCAGTCTTCATGAAGTCATATCGCGCTGTTATCAAGTGGCCGAATCGACCACTTGGATCAACACAGCGGAGACTGCACTCATGTCGAGCCAGGAAAGCCCCTTGCTGGGTGATGCGTCGGCCTATTCGGCCCCTCGTATCAGTATCTTATTCTCGGTTCTGTTGTGCGCCGCCAGCGCCTATTTTTTATATTGGGCGTTCGGTTACACGAACCATAATCATGTGGTTCTACTGGTTCTCGCCACGTTATTCGGCGTATTCATGGCGTTCAATATCGGCGGTAACGATGTCGCAAACTCATTCGGGACAAGCGTCGGTGCGGGTACGCTGACGATCAAGCAGGCGCTGCTGGTCGCCGCGGTCTTCGAGGTCAGTGGCGCGGTTATCGCGGGCGGCGATGTGACCGACACCATACGCGGCGAGATCGTGGATCTCTCTACAATAGCGTTGGACCCGCAGGACTTCATCTTCATTATGATGTCGGCGCTGGTCGCTGGTGCGCTCTGGCTGTTGTTCGCAAGCCGTCGCGGCTGGCCGGTATCGACCACGCATTCGATCATCGGTGCGGTGGTCGGCAGTTCGATCACGCTGGGTTTTCTGCTCGACGGGGGCGAATCGGCTTTCGCACTTGTTCAGTGGGAAAAGATTGGCCAGATCGCCATCTCTTGGGTGCTCTCGCCAGTTCTCGGTGGCCTGGTCTCGTACGCGCTTTTCTATCAGATCAAGAAGCATATCCTCAGTTACAACGACCGGGCGGCCGACGTACTGGACTCGATTCGTCAGGAAAAGCGCCGCCACATGGCACGGCACAAGCAGGCATTCGAGCGTCTTGACGAGCTGCAGCAGATCTCCTACACGCACGCGATGACGCGCGATATGCAGGTGATCTCCGACGACGATTTCGATCCGGAAGAGCTCGAGTCCGAATATTTTCGCGAGCTTCATCAGATCGAGCAGCGGCGTCAAGATGTTCATGCGCACCGCGCGCTCGAAAACTGGGTGCCGGTGATCGCGGCGATGGGCGCTATGGTCATTGCGGCGATGATGCTGTTCAAAGGCCTGAAGAATCTGCACCTTGGGATGACCACGCTCGACAACTACCTGATCATGGGCATGATCGGTGCGGTGGTGTGGATGGCGGTCTTCATCTTTGCCAAGACGCTAAAGGGCGTTGCCCTGAATCGTTCGACTTTTCTCATGTTCAGTTGGATGCAGGTATTTACAGCGGCTGGGTTTGCCTTCAGCCACGGCTCGAACGATATCGCGAACGCAATCGGGCCGTTTGCGGCCATACTGGACGTGCTTCGTACCGGGTCAATCGGCCAGGAAGCCGCCGTGCCGAGCGTCGCCATGGTGTTGTTCGGAATTGCCCTGATAGTGGGGTTGTGGTTCATCGGCAAGGAGGTCATCGCAACGATTGGCCACAATCTGACCCAGATGCATCCGGCCTCTGGGTTCTCTGCCGAGCTATCTGCTGCAGCGGTCGTCATGGTGGCGACTCTTCTCGGCCTGCCAGTGTCGAGCACGCATATCCTGATTGGCGCGGTACTCGGCATTGGCCTGGTGAACCGCTCGACAAACTGGGCGCTGATGAGGCCGATCGCTATGGCGTGGATCATAACATTGCCCGCCGCCGCGATGCTCAGTGCCGCGGTGTTTGTATTGTTGCGCGCCGTGTTCTAGTGGTATTCACCTGATCACAGTGGGCGATACGGACAGCGGCAAGGGCTTGACCGGGTGCGAGACAGGACATTGTCCCCACGTCGCGGGCAGGCAATAGGCAAAAAAAACCCCCTTAGTAAGGGGGTTAATATATGAAAGACCGTTAGGCCTTTCGGAGGAGATTCGGGTATCAATGCGTACATTGATAGTGCGATGCAGTATAAGAACGCCTACGACTTTAGTCAAACACTTTTGGCGTTGATCGAAGCTTTGTTTTTTATCGCGTCGATTGTCTTTAACCATCGATAACGACTGCCGTTCTGGTCCCTTGCGTAATCCACGCGCAAAAAAAACCCCCTTTGAGAAGGGGGTTAATGCGAGAAAGACCGTTAGGCCTTTCGGAGGAGATTCGGGTATCAACGAGAACGTTGATGATGCAGCGCAGTATATGAACGTCTACGACTTTAGTCAAACGTCTAGAGCCTTGAATACGTGCTCCGTATTTATGGTTACGATTGGTTTTTTGTATCGTCCGAATGTGCTTTTTCTGTTTCGGCCGATGACCTCGTGTCTGAAGTCTCTTCAGCCTTTTCGCGACGCCCGAGATTGGCCAGAAACTCTCGTCGCACGGTTCGCCAGATCGGCACCTGGTACTGCGACAGCTCGCGTAGCGTCACCAGCGGATTGTTCGCCCCTATGAGCCGCCGCATTCGATCCTTGAACTGGTGCTGTTGCTCGGAGAAGAAGTCCAGCGACAGTTCGAGATAGGAACTGACCGTGCTCTGCATTGAGTCGCCATAGAAACGGATAATGTTCCGCAGCACTTCCGTACGGAAAATCGGGTCTCCGCCTTCTTCTTGTTCGCTGATGACCTGCAGCAGGATCGTGCGCGTGATGTTGTCGCCGCTGCGCTTGTCGATCACTTGGAAATCCTCCCCTCGAATCACGAGTTGACGGATGTTCTCCAGAGTAATGTAGCGACTGACCTCGGTGTCGTACAAACGGCGATTCGGATATTTCTTGATGATCCGTTGCTTGTCAGTCATTGATCCCCCAACTTTTGCCTAGACAGCAGTGTTGCAACGCAATATTGGATTGTGCCAGATCGTAGCTCGATTTGGGTGTTTCGATACGAGTTCAGCTCGCGAGGGATACGTTCTATAATTTTTGAACGGGCGCGCGAAACACCCTCCCAGGCTCCAGACGCATCCGATACTGGTGCCTGCCCACTTTTAAGTCGCTTGCAACCAAAAACGCCTGCGCTAGGCAGGCGTTTCCAGGTCGGGAGATAAGCCAGCGCGTCAACGCCCCAATTGACGCTCGCGTATTTCGTCCAGGCTCTTGCAATCCACGCACAGCGTCGCCGTAGGCCGTGCCTCGAGCCGACGAATCCCGATCTCTGTTCCGCAGGTGTCACAGAAGCCGTACTCGTCGCGTTCGACGCGGCCGATGCCCTGATCGATCTTGCGGATCAGCTTTCGCTCGCGATCCCGGGTACGCAATTCGAGACTGAACTCGGATTCCTGACTGGCGCGGTCGGTCGGATCTGGGAAATTCGCGGCCTCATCTTTCATGTGATGCATGGTCCGATCGACTTCTTCCATCAGCTCACGCTTCCAGTTCGCGAGGATGCCGCGGAAGTGTTTCCGCTGAGCCTCGTTCATATACTCTTCACCCTCTTTCGGGGTATAAGGCGTAAACTGTTGAGGCGCATCGAGTTTCGATGCTTCTTTACTGGCAGCCATGGCAACCTCGTGTCGCAAAACAGCGCGTACAATTAGCAAACTTGGCGGCGTTTGGCAAGGCGCGGTATGGCGCAAGCTGCACCTCGCGCCTGATTCTGGCAGACTCCGCGACTCCCGATTTCCGTGATGCGTTGCCCATGAGTCTAGGCGCTTTGTTATTCGACGTAGACGGCACGCTGGCCGACACCGAGCCGGACGGTCATCTCCCGGCTTACAACCGCGCGTTCAAGGAGCACGGCCTCGACTGGAAGTGGACCAAGACGCTTTATCGCAAGCTGCTGCTGGTCTCGGGTGGGCGCGAACGCATCGACCATTATCTGGATGCTTACGAGCCGGCACTTGGATCACACGATGAAAGCATACGCAGCGATCGCAAGGCGTGGATCGAGCGGCTGCACCAGAGCAAGTCCCGTCATTTCCGTGATCGCCTCGAGAAGGGTCAGGTACCATTGCGTGAAGGCGTGACCCGACTCATTCGCGAGGCCGGCGAGGCGGGGTTGCGAATTGCCATCGTGACCAACGCCACCCGCGCCACGCTCGAGCCGTTTCTGAATCACGCGCTCGGTCAAGCCTTACGGCCTTATATCGAATTGACCGTGTGTGGTGACGAAGTCGATCGTAAGAAGCCGGCGCCGGATGCCTATCGGCAAGCCTGTGAGCGTCTGGGTTGCGCGCCGTCTGAGTGCGTGGCTATCGAAGACTCCAATGCCGGTGCGACGGCGGCCTATGCTGCCCGGATTCCGGTGTTGGTCACCGTCAACGACGATACGCGTCGCCAGCGCTTCAATGCGGCAAGTGCGGTGGTGGATTCGCTGGGTGAGCCGGATCGACCGGTGCGCATCATGCTGTCTCCAGGATTTGAGTTCGACTATGTCAATCTCGACGTGCTGCGTCGGATCAACGCGGCGTCGCGTGACGGCTGCGGCGCAGTGGGACACGCCGGCGACAATGACGGCACTGGACACTAGGTAGACGGGCGCCGTAGGTCTATGGTCGGCTCGGTGTCGAGATAAAGCAGGGTCGCGCCGATGACCGCCGCCGGCATTACCACCAGATTAGCCAGCGGAATAGCGGTTGCCAGCGTGACAAGGCTGCCGAAGCCGAGATGGCGCCAGCGGCGCGCCCGGAGCCGGACCAGCTTTGCATCGAAGCGCATGCCGCGATTGGCCATCGGCTGATCGAGATATTCGAACGACAGCATGAACGCGCCGAATATGAACCACATCGGCGCGATGGCCAGGTTGGCCACGGGCACGAAGAACATGACCAGCGTGACCAGCGCCAGCAGTAGCGCTCGTCCGCCATACCAGCGCAGCCGGCGCAGTTCGCCGAACACGCCATCTGCCATTTCGCCGGCCAGACTCATGCCGGACTCCGGCGCGCGGCCCGTGATCAGTTGCTCGACCTTTGCCGAGAGCATCCCATTGAACGGGCTGGCGATCAGGTTCGCCAGCAGGGTGAACACATAGCAGAACGCCAGCGTCGACAGGATGATGCCGATCCACCAGAGCACCGTCTCCAGCCAGGACAGCCAACCGGGGAGGTTCGACAGCCAGGCGTCGAGCCAGCTATCCAGTTGCCAGCCGAACAGCGATACGAGCCCCACGATCAGCGCGATGTTGATCAGGATTGGGATGATCACGTAGCGACGCAGGCTCGGCTCGCGCAGCATGGCGAAACCGCGCAGCAGATAGCTTGGACCGAGCGTGAATTCGGTGACGGGATTTCGGGTGATCAGATTCATGTCGCGTTCGGTTAGGTCGAATATACTTTTGTCGCATTAGAGACAGATGCCGGCAACGGCACTGTCACAGCCCAATCAGTGTAGAAGAAACGACGGGAGTTTAATCATGGCCGATCCGAGTTCCTCAGGTTCCACGCAGCCCACAATGGCCTCCTGGCGGGCGCGCTGTGCCATTGCGCTGTTGTGCTGCAGTGCGCTTGTGCTTGCCGGTTGCTCGGACAGTGATGCCGATGACGCGCAGGCTAAGGTGGAGCAGGCCAATAGCGAGCTCGTGGATGCTCAGGTGCAACTCGAGCAGGCGCAACAGGCCAAGGCCGAAGCCGATGCGGCCAAGGAAAAGACACAGGCCGACCGCGAGATCGCCGAAGCGACCTCGCGCAAGGAACAGGCCCAGCAGAAGCAGGCCGCGGCCAGTCAGAAGTCCGACGCCGCCACGCAGCAGGCGCGGGACGAAAATCGCGAACAGGCGCAGGCCGATGAGCAGCCGGTCTGCGCCGACTGCGGGACGGTGAGTTCAATCACACCGGTAACCCGTAACGCTGAGGGAGGTTCCGGTGTCGGTGCTGTGGCCGGCGGCGTGGCTGGTGCTGTGGTGGGCAGCCAGATCGGCAGCGGCTCGGGCAAGACCATTGCCCAGATTGCCGGCACGCTCGGCGGCGCCTTCGCCGGTAACGAGGTAGAAAAACGCGTGCGCAAGGTCACCACCTACCAGGTCAATGTCGCGATGGACGCAGGTGGCTCACGCTCGGTGAGCGTGGACGATGCCAACGCAATCAGCACCGGTACCCGTGTGCAGGTTCAGGGCAACAATCTGGTGCTGATGCGGTAGGGCCTGTCGCCGTTTCGTACGAGACCGCGCCAAGGACTGTTTTGCGGCGAGACGAGGCGTCAGCACGTGCCGCGTAGTCATTCTACGTAAGCGTGCTGCAACGCTGTATTGCCGCATATCGTTAATTTGTTGGGCCCTTGTCCCGAAGGGTTGGGCCTCAAATCGCCTCAGACGGCGTTGCGAGTCTTGATCGTGGCTCGCCACGACCTGCAACTCGCGCCTTGCCTGAGACGATTTGAGGACGCCAACGCGGCGCTCTTACGAAACGGCGACAGGCCCTAGCAATCGATCGCTTCAGGGCAGGTCGACCGCCTTACCGGGGTGCCAGTTGTCCGCGCGGTGCTCGACCACGATTTCGGTATCGATACCCCCGCGAACCCAGAATTCGGCGCGCAGGCGCAGAAACCGCGGGTTGGTGGCAGCGACCAGATCGTCGAGCACCTTGTTGGTCACGGCTTCATGAAAGGCGCCTTCGTCCCGGAATGACCAGATATAGAGTTTGAGCGACTTGAGCTCTACGCATCGCTCGTCGGGTACGTAGTCCAGATGAAGCGTCGCGAAATCCGGCTGGCCTGTCTTGGGACACAGACAAGTGAATTCCGGCATGGTCATACGGATCGTATAATCGCGTTCTGGGTTGGGATTGGGGAAAGTTTCAAGATCGCGGTTGGGCTGGGTGGACATCAGGGGCCTCGTCGAATATCGGACGGCAGATTGTAGGGCGCGCTAGGGTACACTAGCGCTCTTTGCGTTCGCGTGACCGCGCGTACAGACTCGAAAGACTGTCCAGCGGAGGCCGATGTGCGTCGGGCCCATAGACAACGCCAATCGTCACGGCCGTTCGGGATGCCGGTGATCAGTTCATGCGGTTGAGCTCGATCCGCCTGGCGGGTTTCAAGTCGTTTGTCGATCCGACCACGCTGTCATTGGCCTCAAACCTCACCGGTGTGGTGGGTCCCAACGGCTGTGGTAAATCCAACGTGATTGACGCGGTGCGCTGGGTCACCGGCGAGTCGAACGCGCGTCAGTTGCGAGGCGAAGCGCTCGAAGACGTCATCTTCAACGGTTCCAAGGCACGCAAGCCCGTCGGGCGTGCCTCGGTCGAGCTGAAGTTCGATAACAGCGAGGACAAGCTCGGCGGCCAGTACGGTGCGTTTTCCGAGATATCGATCAAGCGCGAGCTGGCCCGCGACGGCGGGTCCCGATATTTCATCAACGGTGCCAAGGCACGCCGTCGTGATGTTATTGACCTGTTCCTCGGCACCGGCCTCGGCGGGCGCAGCAACTACGCCGTGATCGAACAGGGCGCGGTCAACCGGTTGATCGAAGCCAGGCCCGAAGACATGCGTCAGGTGCTGGAAGAGGCCGCAGGCATATCCAAGTATAAAGAACGCCGACGCGAGACCGAGAATCGCATCCGCCATACCCGCGAAAACCTCGACCGACTCAATGATCTGATTGGCGAAGTGACACAGCGGCTGGCCGTGCTCAAGCGCCAGGCGACCAACGCCGAGAAGTACAAGACCCTTAAAGCCGAGGAGCGCACGCTCCGGGCGGAATCGCTGGCGCTGCGCTGGTCTGCTCAAAACGCCCAGACACAGCACGCCGAAGCCGCGTTGCGCGAGATCGAGACACAGCTGCGCGAGGCCATCTCCGCGCGCCGACAGGCCCAGGACGGGCGCGACGCTGACAGCCGTGTCCAGCAGGCCGCAACCGCTGAGGTCCAGACCCGTCAAGCCGCGTTCTACGATGCACAGAGTCAGGTCGGGCGGATCGAGCAGGCGCTTGCGCATGCCCGTGAGCTACTCGAGATCCGGACGCGCGAGCGCGCCACACTCACCGAGCGCCTTGATGCACTGGAGACACGCCAGGCTGAAGACCTCGACCGACAGGCCGGTCTGAGCGCCGATTCCGAGCGTGCCAGGCAGAGCTGCCGCGAAGCTGAGCAGGGCTTTGCTGCGGCGCGAGCGGCGCGCAGCGAGGCCGACGCCGAGGCCCAGGCCGCTGAACAGGCCTGGGATGCGCACAGTAACGCCACGCACAATCCCGTCGCTCAGCTTGACGCCGAGCGCACTCGGGCCGGCTATGCACAGGACCAGCGCGACAAGCTCGTCACTCGTCGGCAGGCGCGGTCTGATGAGCGCGAACGGATGCCCGTGACCGACGACCACGGACTGGCCGACGCCGAGCAGGATCTGGCCAGGCGCCAGCAACGACTTGAAACCGATCAACAAGCCGCTGTGGACGTATCCGTTCAAGATGACGCTCTGTTAGCCGAAACAGCTGAGCTCGAACACGACGTGGCGGCCCGTCGCACCGACCTCGCCGAGCAGCAGGCCGAGCTGGCCTCCGAGAGAAAAATGCAGCAGGCGGTGCTGCGGGAAGACGACGCGACGCTCAATGCCTGGCTGGCCGAGCACGGCCACGGCCAGGCCCGCGGCGTTGCCCGCCGCGTGCGTGTCCGTGATGCCTGGCAGACCGCAGCCGAAACCGCGCTCGGCCCGCTGTTGCGTGGATTCGTGGTCGACTCGCTCGAGCGCGGACCCATCAACGCGTGGCCCGGAGAGCCGCTAGCGCTGATCGAGGACCGCGAAATCGCGGCAGAGGCGCGCGGTGATACGCCTGCAGGCCTGACCTGCCTGGCCGACGGGCTGGATGGACCCGCAGCGATTCGAGCCGCGGCTGCGGATATTTTCGTGGTGGACGACCTGAACGCCGGGCTGGCCGTGCGGGACCAACTGGGCGCTGGGCAACAGCTGATTACCCTCGACGGGTGTCGGATCGGCCCTGCGAGCCTGATCACGCCGGCCGGGCAGGCCGCCGAACAGGGTGTCTTCGAGCGCGAGCAGCGGATCGAGCGACTCGCGGCGTCGGCGCTCGATCTGCAGGCCGCCGCTGAGACTCGCCAGCAGGCGCTGGAAGACGCCCGCGAGCGACGCCGCGCCGCCGGCGAGCGTCGCCGTGCGCTGGATCAGGCCATCGGCCAGCAGCGTCGCGAACTCGAGACCGCGCGCGCCGAACTACAGGGCGCACAGGTTCGCGCCGAGCAGACACGCCGGCGGCGCGCCGAGATCGAAACCGAGCTGGCCGAGCTTGCCGAGCAGATCGAGGCGGTCGGTGAGGAGGTCGATACGGCCAATGCTCACCTGGCCGAGTTGGAAGACGAGGCGCGGGCATTCACCGCGGCGCGTGAACAGGCTCGCGAGCGATTGGCTAAAGCGCGCCGCCAGCGCGATCGGGCCCGCGCAGAGGCCGGACGCGCTGAGCGCAGCCTGCGCGAAGTCGAGGCCGATATCGCGCGCACCGGCGATCGCGCCGAGTCGCTGGCAGCACGTATGGCCGATACACGCTCGGCGAGCGATGATATTGCAGCGCGTATCGAAGCCTTCGACGGCGAGCAGCCGGCCGATAGTCAAGCCGATTACAGCGCCGCCGATCTGGTACAAGCGCAGGAAAGCCGTGCGCGGGCAGAGCGCGAGCTGCGCGCGGCGCGCCAGGCACTCACCAACGCCGACAAGACGCTCGAGAGCCGTGCGCAGGCGCTGATGGCTGCAGATCAGCGCGTGGACGAGGCGCGCGAGACGCTCCAGCAGGCGCGTATCGAAGTCGAAACCGCCGGCGTGCGGCGTGCGAGTGTGGCCGAGCAGCTCGAAGAACTTGGTCATGCGCCGCTGGCCCTGCTTGAAGGGCTGCCAGATGACGCTGATGCAGCGCGCTGGAACGAGCAGATCGAGACCCTCGAGCGCCGTATCCAGCGGCTGGGCGCGATCAATCTTGCAGCGATCGACGAATACGACGCCGAGGCCGAGCGCGAGCAGTATCTGGCCGCCCAGCATGAGGACCTGAGTGAAGCACTCGACACGCTCGAGGCCGCCATTGCCAAGATCGACCGCGAGACGAGAAGCCGCTTCAAGGCCACCTTCGAGCAGGTCAACGCACGCTTTTCCGAGATGTTCCCGGAGCTCTTTGGTGGCGGCGAGGCTGCGCTCGAACTCACCGAGGACGACTGGCTTGCTACCGGGATTCGGGTGATGGCCCGTCCGCCCGGCAAGCGCAATGCCTCGATCCAGATGCTGTCCGGCGGGGAAAAAGCGTTGACCGCAGTTGCGTTACTATTTGCGCTGTTCGAGCTTAACCCGGCGCCATTTTGTATGCTGGACGAAATCGACGCGCCGCTGGATGATGCCAACGTGTCGCGGTTTTGCGAACTGGTACGCCGGATGTCGGCGCAGGTGCAGTTCATCGTCATCACGCATAACAAATTGACGATGGCGCTGGCCGAGCAACTCCATGGCGTCACCATGGCCGAGCCGGGTGTATCCCGGCTGGTGAGCGTCGATATCGAACAGGCCCTGGACATGGCCGGCTGAGGCTGGTCATGGGAAAAGACAACTGCTGCTGATGAAGAACCGTCTATGTCTATAGTGCAATGGCTTTTGCTGATTCTGGTTATCGCTGTGGTGGCGGGTGCGTACTGGTACCTGCGTCGTCAGTCGGCCACCGACCCCTGGAAGGGCATGGAGGACGAGTCGGGCGCAAACCCCGATGAAGATCGCGCTGAATCACTCGGAGGCGACTCTTATATCGTGGGCGTACGCACGCTTTCGACGGCCACGCCCGAACTGCGCAAGTCCGGCCACGGGGGCACGGTCGTGCCACGGGAAGCGCCGGTGCTGGACGAACCACTCAGCGACGAGGCCGCGGAAGCCTCGTGGCGCGCCTACAAGCAGCGCGCAGCAGAGCGTCCGGCCGAGGTCGCCGCAGCGGGCGAAGTATCCGACGACGATCGTCTGGATTCTGATTTCCGCCCGGTCGAGCCGGCTGAGCCGGGCGGCCAGTCCGTCGCCGCCGAGCGCGTCGAGATCCGCCCGCAACGACCGCCCGTAGACGGCGAGCAGCATGTATTCATCCTGCACGTCGCGACATCCGGCGATCGGCCGTTCGACGGGCCGGATATCCATGCCGTGCTCCAGCGTGAGGAACTCCAGTTCGGATTGAACGATATCTATCACCGCGTCACCGAGACCAACGGGATTACCGAGTCGGTATTCGCTGTGGCCAATATGCTCAAGCCGGGCACGCTGGATCCGGTCGATCAGGATCATCTGAGCACGCCGGGCCTGACGTTCTTTCTGGTGCTGCCGGGGCCGATCGACGGCACGCCGGCAATGTGCGAGATGATGGAAACAGCCAATCGCATAGCCGACGCGCTGGGTGGTGATGTGCTCGACGACAAGCGCGCACTGCTCAAATCACAGACTGCCCAGTACACGCTCGACAAGATTGCCGATATCGACCGCCGCGCCAAGATCGCGAAGCGGCGCTGAGCTAACGCGCGCTGGACTCTCGCGGCTCGTGTTCGCCGGGGTGCGTTTGATCAGCCAAACGCCAGTACGACAAGTCGACCGGGCGCCGGCCCAGACGCCACAATGCGGGATGGGTGCGCCCGGTCGCTATTAAAGCGGGGCGCATCCATTCCAGGCCGGCGCTGTGACGCGACCTGTAAGGGTCGCCTGGCCATGGGTCGTATGCGAGGGTTTCGGCGCAGGAACATGCCGGCGGGGCCGGTCGCAGCGACGTCGTCGTTCATCACGCACTTGCCCGTGGGGGATTGCCGGGCACGCTAGATTGTTGTCTCCTTGCCAGTCGCGCGCAGAACACTCCGGCGCGGCCGCGGCGATTCAATCAGAGGTTCCTTGATGGCAGACGCCGACCGCGATACAACCAGGCGAGCGGCGCTGCTCGCACGTGAATTGGCGGCGCATAACCGCGCCTACTATATCGACGACGATCCGCGCATCAGCGACGCGGAATATGACCGTCTTTTTCGGGAATTGCAGGCTATCGAGGCCGAGTATCCAGCGCTGATGAGGCTCGACTCGCCGACCCAACGTGTCGGTGCGCCGCCGTCGGACCGGTTCAAGTCCTTGAAACACGCCACGCCGATGCTATCGCTGGGCAACTGTTTCGACGACGACGAACTGGCCGAGTTCGACCGGCGTGCCCGTGGCGCGCTGGACGGCCGCGCGTTGTGCTACTGCGCCGAGCCCAAGTTCGACGGCACCGCGCTTAATCTGCGTTTCGAGCAGGGCGTTCTGGTCACTGCCACCACGCGCGGCGACGGCATTACCGGCGAGAACATCACGCCCAACGCCCGTACCATCCGTAATCTGCCGTTACGCCTGCACGCCGACGAGTTGCCGGCATTCATTGAGATTCGCGGCGAGGTCGTGCTGGCGCGTTCGAAGTTCGACGCGCTCAACGCGCGACTCGAAGCCGACGGCGACAAGCCGTTCGTCAATCCGCGTAACGCCGCTGCCGGCAGCCTGCGCCAGCTGGACTCGTCGATCACCGCAACGCGGCCGCTGGCGTTCATGGCCTATGGCATCGGCCAGGTCGAGGGCATGACGCTGCCCGATGGGTTGTATGACCAGCTCCAGCAACTCCAAGCCTGGGGTTTTGCGATCAGCGAGTATGTGGAGCGTGTCGACGGCCTGGACGGGTGCAAGACCTACTATGAGGCGATGGCCGCGCGCCGCGCCACGCTCGATATCGAGATCGACGGCTGTGTGTTCAAGGTCGACGACGGTGCCAGCCGCGCCGAACTGGGTTTTGTAGCCCGTGCACCGCGCTGGGCGATTGCGCGCAAGTTTCCCGCGGAGGAAACCACGACCCGGCTCAACGGCGTCGAATTCCAGGTTGGGCGCACCGGTGCGATCACGCCGGTGGCCAAGCTCGAACCGGTATTCGTAGGCGGGGTGACGGTGTCGAATGCCACGCTGCACAATATGGGCGAGATCGCACGCAAGGATATTCGCGTGGGCGACACCGTCGTGGTACGTCGCGCCGGCGACGTCATTCCCGAGGTCAAGCAACTGGCGGCGCGCGGCGAGCATAGTCAGCCGATCGAATTGCCCGCGGGCTGTCCGGTCTGTGGCTCGGCCATTGAGCGTATCGAGGGGGAGGCGGTCGCGCGCTGTACCGGTGGGCTGGTCTGTGCGGCGCAGCGTCGAGAGGCGCTCAAGCACTTCGCCTCGCGCCGTGCGCTCGATATCGAAGGCCTCGGCGATCGCCAGATCGAGCAGTTTGTCGGTGAAGGGCTGCTGGAGTCGCCGGCAGATATCTTTGCGCTGAAAGATCATCGCGATGCATTGGTCGAGCGCGACGGCTACGGCGAGAAATCCGTCGCCAACCTGCTGGCCTCCGTGGAGGCCGCCAAATCCACCACGCTGGAGCGCTTCATCTTTGCGCTGGGTATTCGTGAAGTGGGCGAGACCATGGCGCGCGATCTGGCGCGCCACTTCGGCACGCTAGACGCGCTCCGCGACGAGGCGAAGGCCTATCTGCAACGCATCGATACGGCGATCGAGCAATACCCAGACAACCGCGCTGCCCGCGAGCGCGTGATGACCGCCGAAGGCTTGCAGGCTGTGCCCGGCGTGGGCAGCCGTGTCGCCGGCTGTATCGCGGATTTCCTTGCCGAACCGCGCAACGTCGAGGTGATCAGTGACCTGATTGCCGCTGGAGTGTATTGGGACAGCGTCGAGATCGAGGCCGGCGCTCAGCCGCTGGCTGGGCGGACGTTCGTGCTGACCGGCAGCATGGACAGCCTGACCCGGGACGAGGCCGGCGCGCGCATCGAAGCGCTGGGCGGCCGGGTGACGTCGAGCGTATCGAAAAAGACCGACTATGTGGTGGTGGGCGCAGCGCCCGGCAGCAAACGCGACAAGGCTGAAAAACTCGGCGTGACTATTCTCGAGGAGCCTGCCTTCGTCGAACTGCTCGAGTCCGCGGCCGGACCACAGGCATCATCAGGAACATCGACATGACCAGTGAACGATCAAGTGCGGCCCGTATGCGGCGGGTATTGTGGGTGCTGGCCGCGAGCGCTGCTCTGAGCGGCTGTGCCGCCGGCGTGGTGGGCGGCGACGACAGCGCCTGCGCACGTGAGCTGCAAGCCGTTCAACGCACGGCCCAGGCCGCACGCACAGAACTTGCGCGAGGGGTAACGGCTGAAGATCGCCAGGAGAGCCTGTCGCGCATGGTCGATGCGGCCAGCCGCGCGCGCCAGACCTGTGGCTACGACGTGCCCGATACCAACGGCTCGCGCCGCGCGCGCCAACCCAAGGCTGGCTGAGCACCCAAGCGCAGGGCGTTGCATGGCGCTTGTGCGATCCGACGCCACCACTTACGCTTGGTCGCCGAGTTTTCTCATCAAGGCAGGTTTTCTGTGGCGCGTAGCTGGCTCGAAGTCACCACTGACGAAGTACAGGCCAAACTGGGTGTAAACGAGCGTCTGGCTGTGCGCCGTGCGCAGATGGCTGAGCAGGCGCAGATCGTGGTCGACGAAACCGCCGGGCCGCTGTTCAAGGCGGCCGCTCAGACACGCGGCTGGGAATATCGGGAACAGCACGATACTGAGTGGTCGGTCGTGCGCTGCGGTATTCACGGGCCGGGCGAGCTCGACCGTGACCCGTCGGTCGCGTTCTTCATTGCGGAGTTCGATGCCTATCAGCCGCTGGTTGTGCTGCGCCGCAAAGGCGAAGGCGCGGCCGCACAGCCCAGTTCACGAACCGTCGCGCTCAAGGATCTCGACGAATCGACGCTGGAAGCCTTTCTGGCCGACGGCTGAGCGTTGCGGCCCCGGGCGTCGCCCAGGCCGCGCCCGCATCCGCTGGTCAAGTCACCGGCATACCCGATGGTCTGTCACAGCTCATAAGCCAGGCCGGCATAGAAACTGCGATCCGGGGCTGGTTCGTAGTAGCGCCCGCCGAAGGCGTTGATTCGGATATTGTCGAAATAGACTTCGTCGAAGATATTATCTACGCCGACATAGACCGTGATTTTTTCATCGGCCGATGGAATGGTTTTGCCGACACGACCGTTGAAGATCCACGCGTTGTCGATCTTCGCCGTATTGGCATTGTCGGCAAAGAAGCTCGACGCATAGCGCATATCGAGTACGGCGTAGCCGATATCGGCACGGCGCCAGGCGAGCTCACCGAACAGTGTTTCCTCGGGTAGGCCCGGCAGGTCCTGACCGGCAAAACTGTTGCCGTTGACGTCGGTGAACCTGCGGTATTCGTAGTTGGCCAGCGTGTAGGCGGCGGTCGCGCTCAGGTCCTGCGTCAGGTTGCCCGACAGCTTGGCTTCGATGCCCTTGCGGCGTGATTTGCCCGAGTTCTCGAAGAAGTCGCGTTCGCCGCTGTTGTTGAATACGACAAGCTCGTCGCGCACGTCGATCCAGAACGCGCTGATCTGGTAGCGGGCACGGTCTGCGATCGAACCCTTGGCACCGATCTCGTACTGCACCGCCTTCTGCGGGTCGAGGTTGTCGTTGAAGCCGCCGTTGCCGTTCGGATTGGCGAATTCTGTAAACGTAGGGGACTCGAACGCGTTGGCGATATTGGCATAGACCCGCTGGCCGTCACGCCAGGCATAGCTCAGCCCTGCGTTGGCCGAGACTTCGTGATAGGCACGCCCGCCCGAGTCGTCCGGGTCGTCGGGCCCGGTTTCGAAGTTGTCGTCGATATCGAAATCCAGATAGTCGTAGCGCACGCCCGTGGTCAGGTCGAGATCCGGCGTGATCGAGAACACGTTCTGGGCAAATACGCCGATGCTTGTTGCGGTCTGGTCCTCGGCGAGTTCGAGGCCGCCCCTGTCGCCGTTGTCGTTGCCAAAACGCTGCCGATCGTCCTGCTGGATCTGCACGTCCACGCCTGCAACCAGCTGGTTCTCGCGGCCAAAGAAATCGTCGAAGCGGGTGGTCTGCAGGCCACCGCCGAAGAAGTCGCGATCGTAGCCGACCACGCCGCCGCCCTCGAACGGCAGATACTGAATGAAGTCGCGCTGGCTGTAGAACGCGTTGGCCTGCCAGGACTGCTGCTCGGAGAGTTGATCCTCGTAGACCAGGCCCACGGTCTGCTGGGAGGCGGACTGGCGCGAATCGAACGCTATATTGGCGTCGCGCGCCCCGCGGCGGTTGGCGCGCGCGGTGTCGATATCCACGCCGCCCGGATCGAGCGTGTCGGGGGCATCGAGAATACGCGTGACCAGGCGCAGCTTGCCGGTAGCGCCCAAGTCTTTTTCGAGCTTGCCGGTGATCTGTTGTTTCTTGACCTTGCCGTGCTCGCGATAACCGTCCAGATCCAGCTGTGATGCGGTGATCGCATAGCCCCAGCCGTCCAGCTGACGCGCCGAGGAGACTTCTTCGCGACGATAGCCGAAGCTGCCGGCGGTTAGTTCGGCGCGATCGACCGGGCCGGAACCCGGCGTGGTGGTGGTGACATTGATCACGCCGCCGGTGGCGTTGCCATAGAGCGCTGAAAACGGCCCGCGCAGCACTTCCAGACGTTCGACCGCGCCCAGATCGATGGTATCGGTCTGGGCCTGGCCGTCGGGCAGGGTTTCGGGAATGCCGTCGACGAGTACGCGTACGCCGCGCACCCCGAACGCCGAGCGCGCGCCAAAGCCACGGATCGACACCCGCAGGTTCTGGGCAAAGTTGGAGCCGTTGTTGGCATAGACGCCGGGCGTGCGGTTGAGCGCCGAATCCAGCTGCGCCTTGGCGCGACCCTGCTGGATATCCTTTGCTTCGGTCACGTCAACGGCGGCGGGCGTGGTGAGCACATCGGTGCTCAGGCGCAGGCTTTCCACCTGAATCGGGGCAAGAGCACCGAGCGAGCCGGCAGTGTCGTTGTCGACAATGCTCTGTGCGTGTGCGCTGCTACAGCCGACAGCGGCCACGGCAAGTGCCGCGGCCGAAATGCGTTTGGTCTTGTTCACCCCGGTCTCCCTCGTACGGCACGCTGGATGCCTGATTTATTCTTCGGGCGCCATGGCGCGCATGGACAGGGCATGGATATCGGTCTCCATCAGTTCCCCCAGGGCATCGTAAACCAGACGATGGCGCTGAATGGCCGATTTGCCGGAAAAATGCGGCGACCGCAGGGTGACATGAAAATGTCCCAGCCCTGACTGGGCCCCGGCATGGCCGACGTGCAGGTGGCTGTCGTCGCGGATCGCGATGTCGTCGGTATCCAGGCCCTGCTGCAGGGCCGTGCGGATACGCATGATGCGGTCGCTCATTGAAACTGTCCGTGTAGCGCGTGAAGAAAAGCGGATCGAAAGGCTGCGGCCCCAAGAAAGATCTTCAGAAGACCTGTTTGAACGGATAGACCGTGGTTTCCATATAGACGCCCTGCGCGTTGTACGGGTCGACCTTGGCCCACGCGCGTGCATCCTCGAGGCTTGCGAACTGGGCAATCACAATGCTGCCCTGGAAGCCGTCAACGATCTTTCCGTAGGCGTCCTCGCGCGGCAACGGGCCGGCGGTAAGGATACGGCCCTCGGCCTTGAGATCCTCCAGGCGCGCGCGATGCTCGTCGACGGCTCTTGAACGCATGTCGCTGCTGTCGGCGACATCAAAGGAAACGATAGCAAAATAATCCATGGCAACAGGTCCTTGCGTGCGGCGCGGACGCCAGCGTGTGCGAACAGGCCCTAGTGTGCCGTATCCGGGCCACGCCTGACCACGATCCGATAAAACCGAGGCGAAGCGGCGTGCGCGCGGTTATAATGACGGACATGGCAGATATTATTCATATCCATCCCGAAACCCCGCAGCCCCGGCGCATCAATCAGGTCGCCGACGCGCTTCGCGGCGGTGCGGTTATCGCCTACCCGACGGATTCGTCGTATGGGCTGGCCTGTGCGATGGGCAACAAGAACGCGATCGAGCGCATCCGGCAGATGCGTGGCGTCGAGCGTGATCATTTCTTTACGCTTGTCTGTCGGGATCTGTCCGAGATCGCCACGTATGCGAAGGTCGATAACACCAATTTCCGGCTGCTCAAGGCCGCGACACCAGGCGCCTACACATTCGTGCTGCCGGCGTCGAAGGTGGTGCCCAACTGGCTGGCACATCCCAAGCGCAAGACCATCGGCATCCGGGTGCCGAGCCATCCGGTAGCGCGCGCTATTGCCGAAGCCCTCGATGCGCCGATCATGTCGGTTACCGCACAGCGCCCGGACGATGAGCTTGCGCTCTCCGAAGCGCTCGAAGTACGCGAGGCCTTCGACAAGCAGCTGGATCTGATCGTGGACGCCGGCGCGACCGGTATCGAGCCCACCACGGTTGTCGATCTGACCGGTGCAGTGCCCGAGATACTGCGTCTGGGCAAGGGCACCGCCGAGGCGCTCGGCCTGTAACAGGCCGATACCCGCCGCTGTCGTGATGAGCGCGCTGGCCGCGACTCGTGACGATCCGGCGCAGGTTGAAAACGAATCAGGCCGACCGCTCGTCGTCCGAGGGTGCCGGTTGAACGCCGGGATATCGTCAGTCAACCGGTTGCGCGGGGCGAGCGCCTCGGAAGTATTGAAACGCGCCAATGGCGCTGGTCTGCAGGCAAATCCCGGCCCGGGTCGGCGTGCGGGCGGTGATCGGGCCATGAGACAGCAGAGCGTTTGCGTATACTGTGCGCGCAAACGCCTACCACTGATCAAGGGAAAACACGCGTGACTTCGGCCAACCCGCGACCTGTCGTACTGTCTGGCATTCAGCCCTCGGGGGCGCTGACGCTCGGCAACTATATCGGTGCGCTCAAGCACTGGGTTGCCCTGCAGCAAACACACGACTGCCTGTTTGCGCTAGTAGACATGCATGCGATCACGGTGCGACAGGATCCCGCGGTGCTGCGCGATCGCTGCCACGAGTTCCTGTGTCTGTATCTGGCCGCCGGTATCGATCCGGAGCGTTCGACCCTGTTCGTGCAGTCGCACGTGCCGGCGCATGCTCAGCTGGCCTGGCTGCTCAACTGTCATACCTCGATGGGTGAGCTCAATCGAATGACCCAGTTCAAGGACAAGTCGGCCAAGAACAGCGAGAACATAAACGCCGGGCTGTTCGATTATCCTGTGCTCATGGCCGCCGATATCCTGCTGTACCAAGCCGATGCGGTGCCGGTCGGCAACGATCAGAAGCAGCATCTGGAACTGGCGCGCAATCTGGCCGAGCGCTTTAACGCGCGCGCCGGTGAGGCCGTGTTCACCGTTCCCGAGCCGTTCATCCCCGAGGTGGGCGCCCGGATCATGAGCCTGGGCGATCCCACCGCGAAGATGAGCAAGTCCGACGACGTCGAGGCCAACGTCATCAAGCTGCTGGATGAGCCGAAGAAGGTGGTCAAGAAGATCAAACGCTCGGTCACCGACTCGGACGGCGAGGTGCGTTTCGACGAGAGCGCCAAGCCGGGCGTATCCAACCTGCTGTCGATCTATTCGGTGGTGACCGACGAATCCATCGCCGATCTGGAAGTGCGCTATGCCGGCCAGGGCTACGGCGCGCTCAAGGGCGATCTGGCCGACGCCGTGGTGGCCTTTCTGGAGCCGTTGCAGGCGCGGTACGCCGAGTATCGTGACGATATCGCGGGACTGGACGCGCTGCTCGCCCGCGGGGCCGCAGCCGCTCGCCAGCGCGCCCAGCCCACGCTCGATGCCGCCTATGAGGCGACCGGGTTCCTGCCGCCGGGTTAGGCCATTGGATTGTGCCGACAGTCGCACGCAGGAAAACATGACGGCCGTCAGCTGTCGCGTATAGACAGGCCACAATGTGGACGCGTCTTCTTCCAGGCACGCCTGAGCGGTAACGACGAGCACCTATTGTGATCGACCACGCGAGCGACAACGAGCAGCACATCGAGTCCGCCGATCGGCCGACCGAGGTCGCGGTGCGCGTCGGCGGCCAGCCCTACGACGAGCTGCCGGCGGATCTGTATATCCCGCCCGACGCGCTGCGTGTGTTCCTGGAGACCTTCGAAGGTCCGCTGGACCTGTTGCTCTACCTGATCCGCAAGCAGAATATCGATATCCTCGATATTCCGGTGTTTGCCATCACCCAGCAGTACATGGCCTATATCGAACTCATGGAAGAGCTCGCCATCGAGCTGGCCGGCGAGTACCTGCTGATGGCGGCGATGCTGGCCGAGATCAAGTCGCGGATGCTCTTGCCCAAGCCGACACAGGAAGACGACGAGGGCGATGATCCGCGTGCAGAACTGGTCCGGCGGCTACAGGAATACGAACAGTTCAAGGCCGCCGCCGAGCACCTGGAGGAATGGCCACGCGTCGGGCGTGATATCACCGCCGTGCAGCACGGCCCCGAGCGCCTGGATATTGAGCGGCCGGAGCCGGATACGGACCTGCGTGCGCTGTTGCTGGCACTACGCGACGTGTTCACCCGTGCGGAGCTGTTCACCGAGCATCGCATCGAGCGCGAGCCCTTGTCGGTGCGTGCACATATGACCCGGATTCTGGAGCAGCTGGCCAGCGGCAGGCCGATCGCTTTCGTGGCGCTGGTGGAGGTGGGCGAAGGTCGATTGGGTGTCGTGGTGTCGTTTCTTGCGATTCTGGAACTGGCGCGCGAATCGCTGGTTCGTATCGAGCAGGACGCCGCCTACGGGCCGGTATCGCTGTGCCTGGCAGGGCCCGCGAACGGGGTGGCCCATGCGTGATTCGTCGGTAGACCAGAGCGCCGGGCCCAGCGACGGGTCGGCGCGAGAGCCGGTGGTGTCCAAGGCCGTGGTGCGGTGCGTGGAGGCGCTGTTGATGGCGGCGGATGCGCCATTGTCGGTCGAGCAGCTCCAGCGCTTGCTGGAGACAACGCATGCGGTGCAGCGCGGCGATTTGCGGCTGGCCCTGGACGCCCTGGGGGCGCGCTATGCCGATGCGGCCGTAAACCTGGTCGAAGTGGCCGGCGGCTGGCGTTTTCAGGTCGGCGCCGACTACGCGCCTCTGGTATCGCGGCTCTGGGAAGAGCGTCCCCCCAAACTCTCGCGCGCGATGCTCGAAACACTTGCGCTGATCTGTTATCGCCAGCCGATTGCGCGCTCTGATATCGAAGCCGTGCGCGGGGTGTCGGTGTCGTCGAATATCGTCAAGACGCTGCAGGAGTTCGACTGGATCAAGATCGTGGGGTATCGCGAGGTACCCGGTCGGCCGGCCCTGTTTGGCACCACCCAGAAATTTCTCGACGACTTCGGCGTGAAAAGACTATCGGATCTGCCGAGCCTGCCGGAGATCAGGGATCTGGATGCGCTGGAGGCCGCAATGGCCAGTTTTCAGCAGGGCGCAGCGCTCGAGGTCGGCAGTACGGAGGGCCTCGCCGCGGAGGACGATGTACTCGAACACGCGCCCGGAAAGCAGACAGGTGGCGAGGCAGACTCTGACCCTGACCTTGACTGATAACCCGTATCCGCCCGGATCGCGCAGACGGGGGTTGGAAACACGGGTTCCACACCCATTCTGATCACCATACGTTTTGTTTATTCTCGCTGCGGCCCGTGCCGCGGCGTCGTGATGGATTGGGCATGGCAGCACTGACCACAGAGCGCGTACTCAGCGTACGCCACTGGAACAATTCGCTTTTTTCGTTCACCACCACGCGTGGGGACAGCCTGCGATTCGATAACGGCCAGTTCGTCATGATCGGCCTGTCCGCAGAGGTGACGGGCGAGCGCAAGCCGTTGCTGCGTGCCTACAGCATCGTCTCGGCCAACTACGAAGAGCAGCTCGAATTCTTCTCGATCAAGGTGCCGGACGGCCCGCTCACCTCTCGTCTGCAGCATCTCAAGCAGGGCGACGAGGTGCTGGTTTCGCGCAAGCCCACCGGTACGCTGCTCATCACCGACCTGCATCCCGGGCGCAATCTCTATCTGCTGTCGACCGGTACGGGTCTGGCGCCGTTTTTGTCGATCGTGCGCGATCCGGACACCTACGAGCGTTTCGATCGGGTCGTGGTGGTACACGGCGTACGCTACGAGAACGATCTGGCCTACCGCTCGTTGTTTGAACAGGCGCTGCCCAACGACGAGATTCTGGGCGACATGATCAGCCGCCAGCTGCTGTATTACCCGGTCGTCAGTCGCGAGGCCTTTCGTCATGAAGGCCGTTTGACCACGCGCCTGGACAACGGCCAGCTCTGCGCCGATCTGGGCCTGGAGCCGCTGGATCCGGCCCACGATCGCGCGATGATCTGCGGCAGTCCGGCCATGCTGACAGACACCGCAGCACTGCTGGACAAGCGCGGCTTTACGGTGTCGCCGCATATTGGCGCCCTGGGCGATTACGTCATCGAGCGGGCGTTCGTCGACAAGTAGCCGGCGCGCGCGTCGCGGCCGTCTTATATCGATAGCCTGTCTGCGGGTCTGTTTGTGCGTCGTGGCCCAACGAATGGCGCAGACGGGCTTCACGACGGTTAAACTAATTGCCGCACTGCGGCCACAGGAATACGCATGTCCGAACGTCTACAGAAAATGCTGGCCCGGGCCGGCTACGGGTCGCGCCGCCAGCTCGAGCAGGTAATCGAAGCCGGTCGCCTGCGTATCAACGAAAAGGTTGCCACGCTCGGCGACAAGGCCGGCGCGCGCGACCAGATCCGTATGGACGGCAAGCTGCTCAACCTGGAAGAGCGCCTGGATATCAGCTGTCGCGTACTTGCCTACAAGAAACACGTCGATCAGGTGGTCACCCGCAAGGACCCCGAAGGCCGGCCGACCATCTTCAAGAATCTGCCCAAGCTGCGCGCCGGCCGCTGGCTGGCGGTGGGCCGGCTCGACGTCAATACCTCGGGTCTGCTGCTGGTCACCACCGACGGCGAACTCAAGCGCCGCCTCGAGCATCCCAGCTATGAAGTGGTACGCAGCTATGCGGTGCGTGTGCACGGCACGGTCAAAGAGGAAATGCTGGAGCGGATGCTGGCCGGCGTGGAGCTCGACGACGGCCCGGCCCGATTCGACTCGATCCGTGTGGGCAACGACACCCAGAGCACCAACCACTGGTTCGAAGTAACCGTGCGCCAGGGCCGCAGCCGCGTGGTGCGCCGTCTCTGGGACTCCCAGGGCCTCACCGTTTCGCGCCTCATGCGCACCGGCTTCGGAACGGTGGCGCTGCCCAGCGGCGTAAAGGCCGGCGGCTGGAAGGAGCTCGATCGCAAGCAGATCCGTGAACTGGCCGGAGTCGTTGATCTCAAGCGCTGAACGCGACCGGGTCAGCCCAGCGTCGAACGATCAGCCCAGCCCGGCAGCACTTGCTGTCTTCCACGACGCACTCGTCTCGGCCTACGGTCCCCAGCACTGGTGGCCAACACAGGATACAGACAACCCACGCTTCGAGATCCTGATTGGCGCGGTGCTGACCCAGCACACGGCGTGGACCAACGTGGAAATTGCTATTGCGGCACTGCGCGCCGCTGGCCCGCTGACGCCGGCCATGCTTGTCGCGCACGGTGATGCATTACCGGAGCTGATTCGTCGTGCCGGCCCGCACAACGTCAAGGCGCGACGGTTGATAGCGCTCTGTCAGTGGTTTTTGGACGAGGGCGGCTTTGCCGGCCTGCAGGGTCGCGATACCGCGACGCTGCGCGCACAGCTTCTTGCCCTGCATGGCATCGGCCATGAGACCGCAGATGTGATTCTCGTCTACGCTTTTGCCCGGCCGCGTTTCGTGGCCGATGCCTATGCGTTTCGTATTCTGGAGCGCTACGGCTGGAGCACGGGCCCGCGCAACTACGAGCGGCTGCGCAAAATGATCGAAGCCGCTGCGCCCGATCAGGGTGCGGCGTTCTACGACGAGCTGCACGCCCTGATCGTGGCGCACGCGCGGGGACGGTGCCACAAGCGTACGCCGGACTGTGCCCACTGCGTGCTCATGACGCACTGTGCGCATGCGCAGAAGGTTTGCTGAGTCGCAGTCGACGCGGCGTGAGCTGCTGTGTCGTCTATCGACGCCGGCTTTGGGCATCGTATGTAGATGCATACGAACAGACGCCGATAGACGGCTGGGTGCTGCCGCCGGCGCTGAGTCAGGCAAGCCACTGATGACGAGGGCCACTAAGCGCGCCTTGGCCCATCCGACACCGGCCCGGCGGCTGGCGAGCCAAGCCTGCAAGCCGGCGGATTGCAGCGACCGGTCTTGTTAGCGCGACCTGCTAGTGACGAATCAGCGTGCTGGTCTGATCGATAACCGCTGTCTTTTTCGACCGGCTATTGCGCAGACACGGTCTTGCCGGTGGTGCCGCGAGCGGCAGGCGACAACAGATGAAGATAGGGGGCGGTGATGTTCTCGGGCAGCGCGCCGAGATCGGTCGCAGCCGGAAACGCCTTCTTGCGCAGTTCGGTCTTGCACGGGCCGGGATCGACTGCGTTGAAGCGCAGGTTGTCGCTCTGGGCGTGCTCGAGCGCGAACATCTGCAGCAGGGCGTCGAGCCCTGCCTTGCTGGCCCCGTACGCGCCCCAGAACGCCTTCGGCGCGGCGGCCGCTGTGTCCGTCGTGAACACCACGGACGCATCGCCGGCCTCCTGCAGCAGCGGCAGACACAGCTGGGTGAGGGCGAATGTGGCGGTGAGATTTACGTGCATGATCCGCTGCCAGGCATCGATCGGATGCGTGGCCAGCGGCATCAGGCCGTCGAAGCGCGCGGCCATATGCACGATGCCGTCGAGACGGCCGCAGTCGGCGGCGATCCCGTCGACCAGGCGCTGGTAATCGTCCTCGCCGGCCTTGGTCACATCCAGCGGAAACAGCGCGGGCTCCGGGCTGCCGTCGGCGACGATGGCATCGAACACCGGTGTGAGCGTGCGTTCACGCCGGCCAAGCAGCACGCATTCCGCACCGGCGGCTGCTGTGGCGCGGGCAACGGCCGCGCCGATGCCGCCGCCGGCACCGGTGATCAGGATCACGCGGCCGGCAAGAGAGGAAGTATCGGTCATGAAATCTTTTGTCTGAGAGCCTGAATGGCAGGCCCGAGCTCGGCCACGGAGTGGACCACGATATCGGCGTCCCAGCTTTGGATATCCTCGTCGGGCGGGATATAGCCGTACGCCACTGCAATGGTGGCCATGCCGGCGGCACGCCCGGCGTCCATATCGCGATCCGAATCGCCGACATAGATACAGTGGGCCGCATCGACGAAGATCTGACGGCAGGCCATATGCATCGGCGCCGGATCGGGCTTGGCTACGCCCGCAGAGTCGCCGCCGATGACGCAGGCCGGCGGTGGGTCGAAGTCCAGGAAGTCCATCAGCGGTCGGGCCAGGGCTTCGGTCTTGTTGGTGATCACGCCCCAGATCGCGCCGTCTGCAACGATCTCGCGTACCAGCTTGCGCATCCCGTCATAGGGCCTGGATTCACGCGTCATGCGCAGCCGGTAGGCTTCGATGAACGCATCGTAGGTCGCCGGGTAATCGTCGTGCTCCGGGCGCATATCGAGGCCCTTGCCGAGCATGCCGCGGCCGCCGAACGAACACAGCGGTGCCAGATCGGCCAGCGGCATTGCCTCGAACCCGCGCTCGATGCGCATATCGTTGACCGCGCCAGCCAGATCAGGGGCGGTGTCGACCAGCGTGCCGTCGAGATCGAACAGGACGGCGCCCATCATGGGGCGGCTGCCGGTTTGCTGGCATGCAGGAAGTAGTTCACGTCAGGCGATTGCGCCAGCGATGCCGTATGCGTGAACGGGTTGTAATGCATGCCGATGATCTCTGCGGTATCGAGCCCGGCGACGCGACAGTAGCGGGCCAGTTCGCCGGGCCGGATGAGCTTGTGATAGTCGTGGGTGCCCCGTGGCAGCAGCTTGAGCACATATTCGCCGGCGCCGATGGCCAGCAGCCAGGATTTGGCGCTGCGGTTGATCGTGGAGAAGAACAGATCGCCGCCGGCCTTGCAGGCCAGCGCGCAGTCCTCGACGACGTAGCCCGGCTCGTCGACATGCTCCAGCATCTCGTAGCAGACCACGATATCGAACGCGCCGGTCATTTCGGTGGCGATATCCCGCGACGAGACGCAGCGATAGTCGATATCCAGTCCGGACTGCGCGGCGTGCGCCTTGGCGACGTCGATCAGCTCAGGCGCCAGATCGAGCCCGGTAACGGTGGCCCCGCGCGCGGCAAGGGCCTCGGACAGAATACCGGCACCACAGCCGACATCGAGCACGCGCTTGTCTTTCAAGGGCGCGCGCTTGTCGATGAAATCGGTGCGCAGCGGATTGATATCGTGCAGCGCACGCATGTCGCCGGCGGTATCCCACCACCGATCCGCGAGTTGCCCGAACCTGGCCAGTTCTTCGTCCTGAGTCGTGGTCATCAGACGTCCTTGTTCCTGTGGGCAAGCCGTGCCTGCCACTGTGTGGCGCGCGCGAGAATATCGGCTTCGTCAAGCGTGGTGAGCCGGCGGTCGGCCAGCAGGCGGCGACCGGCGACCCAGGTGTCGGTCACCTGCTCGCGCGAGGCGTTGTAGACCACCGCCGCGATCGGGTCGAATACCGGCTGCGTCTCGATGGCCGACAAGTCGACGGCGCACAGGTCCGCCGCCTTGCCGGGGGTGATGGAGCCCGCGATATGGTCAATGCCGAGCGCCTTCGCGCCGTTGAGCGTGGCCATGGCGAGCACGGTGTCGGCGCTGACCGCGGACGCATCGTCGGCGGCGATCTTGCCGATGAAGGCCGCGGTGCGCATTTCGCCGATCATGTCCAGATCGTTGTTGGAGGCCACGCCGTCCGTGCCGAGCGCTACGTTCACGCCCGCATCGATCAGCCGCTGAACCGGGCAAAGACCGCTGGCAAGCTTCAGGTTCGACTCGGGCGAATGCAGCACGTGCACGCCGTGGGCGGCGCATGTCTCGATCTCTTCTGCGTTGAGCTGGGTCATGTGCACGGCCAGAAAGTTGGGCGTCAGCAGCCCCATGTTCTTGAGCCGGGTCAGCGGTCGTTCGCCGTGCTTGTCGAGGGCGTCGGCCACCTCGAACGCTGTTTCATGCACGTGCATATGTACACGCAGATCCATTTCGTCGGCGTAGGTGCGGATCTTGGCCAGCGGCTCGTCCGAGACAGTGTAGGGTGCATGCGGCGCGAACACGGTGGTGATCCGGTCATGGCCGCGCCAGGCGTCGCGCAGGGCCATGCCTTTTTCCAGGTACTCACTGGCGTTGGCGGCCCAGACGGTCGGGAAATCGATCACGATCATGCCGACCGTGGCGCGCATGCCGGTTTCCTCGACCCGGTCGGCCACGACATCAGGAAAGAAATACATGTCGTTGAAACAGGTGGTGCCGCCGCGCAGCATCTCTGCCATGGCCAGATCGGTGCCGTCGGCCACGAACTCCGGCGACATGAATTGACTCTCGATCGGCCAGATATGATCGGTGAGCCAGGGCATGAGCGGCATGTCATTGGCGATGCCGCGCATGAGATTCATGGCCGCATGCGTATGCGTATTGATGAGTCCGGGCAGAAGGACGTGCTGGCCCAGTTCGATGATCTCGGCCGCCTGATATTTCTCGCGCGCGGCTTCAATCGGCAGAACCTCTTCGATGATGCCGCGATGAATCGCGACGGCGTGGTGCGCCAGGATACGGTCGTGGCCTTCGACTGGCACCACCCAGCGGGCACAGACCAGCGTGTCGATCTTGCTCATGAACTTGCTCGAGAACCGGCGCCGCCCAGGGCTGCCGTCGGTGGGCGTCAATGACTGACACTCTAGCGTAGTCGGGCGCTTCAGGCATACCGGCTGTGGTAACATGACCGGCTTTACGCGACGGTATCCAGACGTCCGCTGAAGTCAGCCGTTCCACGGTTTGAGGCTTCGAGACAGACGGAGCCGACTGCCAGTCCGTGGGATGTCATCCCGGTTGCCGCCGCTATGCGGTGTCGGGTGCTTTTCCGCACTACTCAGAACAAGCCTATGGCCGACGTCGCAAAAGAGATCCTCACGATCAATCTGGAAGACGAGATGCGCCAGTCGTATCTCGACTACGCCATGAGCGTGATCGTGGGGCGTGCGCTACCCGATGTGCGAGACGGTCTCAAACCCGTGCATCGACGTGTGCTCCATGCCATGCGCGAGCTGTCCAACGACTGGAACAAGCCGTACAAGAAGTCGGCCCGCGTGGTGGGCGACGTGATCGGTAAATACCACCCGCACGGTGATTCGGCCGTATACGACACGATCGTGCGTATGGCGCAGGACTTCTCCATGCGCTATGTGCTGGTCGACGGCCAGGGCAATTTCGGCTCGGTCGACGGCGACGCACCGGCGGCCATGCGTTATACCGAAGTACGCATGTCCAAGCTCGCCCACGAGATTCTCGCGGATATCGAGAAGGACACCGTCGATTTCATTCCGAACTACGACGAATCCGAGTCCGAGCCGGCGGTGCTGCCCACGCGCCTGCCCAACCTGCTGGTCAACGGCGGCACCGGTATCGCGGTCGGCATGGCGACCAATATCCCGCCGCATAATCTGGTTGAGGTGATCGACGCCTGCCTGGCCGTCATCGAAAACCCAGAGATCGACGTGGCCGGCCTGATGCAGCACGTGCCGGGTCCGGATTTCCCGACCGCGGCCATGATCAACGGCACCGATGGCATCCGCGAGGCCTACGAGACCGGCCGTGGGCGTATCTATATGCGCGCCCGGGCGCACTTCGAGGATATCGACGAGCGCGGCAAGCAGTCGATCGTGGTCACCGAGCTGCCGTATCAGGTCAACAAGGCCCGCCTGCTCGAAAAGATTGCCGAGCTGGTCAAGGAAAAGCGCATCGAGGGCATTACCGAGCTGCGCGACGAGTCCGATAAGGACGGCATGCGCATGGTGGTGGAGCTGCGTCGCGGCGAAACGCCCGAGGTCGTGCTCAACAATCTCTATCGTCACAGCCAGATGCAGACCGTGTTTGGCATCAATATCGTCGCACTCGACGACGGTCAGCCGCGCACGCTCAATCTCAAGCAGATCATCGAGGCGTTCATTCGCCATCGGCGCGAGGTGGTGACCCGGCGTACGCAGTTCGAGCTGGCCAAGGCCCGTGCGCGTGCCCACGTGCTGGAAGGCCTGACCATCGCGCTGGCCAATATCGAAGAGGTGATTGCGCTCATTCGTGCGTCCACCGGATCGGCCGAGGCGCGCGAGGCGCTGATGAGCCGCGAATGGGAGCCGGGTCAGGTCAACGCGATGCTCGAGCGCGCCGGTGCCGATGCCTCGCGGCCGGCCGATCTGGATACCGCGTTCGGTCTACAGGACTCCGGCAAGTATCGACTCACCGAGACACAGGCCCAGGCGATCCTGGATCTGCGCCTGCATCGTCTGACCGGGCTCGAGCAGGACAAGATCGTCGAGGAGTTCACGAAACTGCTCGAGGCGATTGCCGATTACATCGAGATCCTGTCGTCCATGGCGCGCCTGTTCGAGGTGATCACCGAAGAGCTGGAGAGCATCCGCAGCGAATATGGCGACGTCCGCAAGACCGAGATTCTGGACGACCATCTGGATCTGACCACGGCGGATCTGATCTCGCCGGAAGATGTGGTTGTCACGCTGACCCACGAAGGCTATGTGAAGAGCCAGCCGCTGGATGCCTATCGCGCCCAGCGTCGCGGCGGCCGCGGCAAGTCCGCGACAGCCACGAAGGACGCAGACTTCATCGACAAGCTCTGGGTCACGCATACCCACGACACGCTGCTGTGCTTCTCGTCTGCGGGCAAGGCGTACTGGCTCAAGGTCTATGAATTGCCCAGCGCCAGCCGCGGCGCACGCGGCAAGCCGATCGTCAATCTGCTGCCGCTCGAAAACGACGAGCGCATCAGTCAGGTATTGCCGATCAAGGATTTCGCGACCGGCGAGAACGTGTTCTTTGCGACTCGCAACGGCACGGTCAAGAAGACCGCGCTTGAACAGTTCTCGCGCCCGCGCGCCAACGGCATCATTGCGATCGACTTGCGTGATGACGATGCGCTGGTAGGTGTGGATCTCACTGCCGGCAACGGCGACGAGGTCATGCTGTTCTCGACCGGCGGCAAGGTTATCCGTTTCGGCGAGGACGACGTGCGCTCCATGGGTCGTACGGCCGCTGGCGTACGCGGGATCCGACTGCCCGACGAGAAGGGCGCAGCCGTTATCGCGCTCATCGTCATCCGCGACGGCGAGATCCTGACGGTTACCGAGCACGGCTATGGCAAGCGTACCCCGGTAGAGGACTATCCGCTGCGCGGTCGTGGTGGCCAGGGCGTGCTTGCGCTCAAACAGTCGGACAAGACCGGCGCGGTCGTTGGCGCCACCCAGGTGCTTGCGGACGACGAGATCATGCTGATCTCCAACATGGGCACGCTCATTCGTACTGCGGTTTCCGAGATCTCGGTGCTGGGTCGCAACACCCAGGGCGTGCGCATCATTCGTGTGGCAGACGACCAGTTCCTGGTCGGCGTCGACCGCATCGCGCTCGAGCATGACGCCGAAGAGGACGAGGACAGCGATCTGCCCGACGTCGAATCGGACGAGCCGGGCGCAGACAGCACGGACGAGGATGCGGGCGACGCATCGGACCAAGACGATAACGACAACGACCCGGACGGCGCGTAGCATCGCGCCGCGCGTAATCAATTCCAACGGAGGCGCAGTCCCAATGGCACGTGTTTACAACTTCAGCGCAGGTCCGGCCACGTTGCCGGTCGATGTTCTCAAGAAGGCCCAGGCCGATCTGCTGGACTGGCAGGGCTGCGGTATGTCCGTGATGGAAATGAGCCACCGCGGTGACGAGTTCGTCTCCATCGCGGACAAGGCTCGGGCGGACCTCAAGACGTTGCTGAACGTGCCAGACGACTACTCGATCCTGTTCCTGCAGGGCGGGGCGGCCGGCCAGTTCGCCGGCGTGCCGCTGAACCTGATGGGCAGCGCCGACAAAGCCGATTACGTGGTCAACGGCAGCTGGGGCAAGAAGGCCGTCAAGGAAGCCGGCAAGTACGGCGACGCACAGGTCGCGGCCAGCTCTGCAGTGGACGGCGGCTTCACCGACATCCCGCCGCGCGCCGACTGGCAGCTGCGCGATGATGCCGCCTATGTGCACTACACGCCCAACGAGACCATCGAAGGCATCGAGTACCCGGACGTGCCGGATACCGGCAATGTGCCGCTGGTGGCCGACTGGTCGTCGGCGTTTCTGTCCAAGCCGATCGACGTCTCGAAGTACGGCGTCATCTATGCAGGCGCGCAGAAGAACGCCGGTCCGGCCGGTATGACCCTGGTCATCGTGCGCAACGATCTCATGGGCAATCCGCAGACCGCCGTGCCGATGGTGCTGGATTACAAGCAGCAGGCCGATGCGGATTCGATGCTGAATACGCCGTCCTGTTTTGCCTGGTACATGTGCGGGCTGACCTTCGAGTGGATTCTCGAGCACGGCGGCCTCGACGGCATGGCCGATCTGAACGCGAAGAAGGCCGCTACGCTGTACGGCGCCATCGATGGCTCTGACTTCTACAGAAACCCGGTCGCGCCGGGCGCGCGCTCGCGCATGAACGTGCCGTTCCTGCTTGCCGACGACAGCCTGAACAAGAAGTTTCTGGCCGAGGCCGAAGAGGCCGGTCTGTCCACGCTCAAGGGCCACCGTTCGGTCGGCGGCATGCGCGCCTCGATCTACAACGCCATGCCGCAGGAAGGCGTGGACAAGCTGGTCGAGTTCATGCGTGCCTTCGAGAAAGCCAACGGTTAAGCCAGGCCAGACAATTTATCCGCAGATTGCGCAGATGATGCAGATCGTCAAGAAAGAATCATAAGTATTTGATTATCTTTTCTTATCTGTGAAGCCTGTCGTATCTGCGGATCTGTTTCAAAGAATTTGCGGATAAGTTTGCTATGACGTTCAAGATTCAGACGCTCAACAACATCTCTGCCCAGGGTCTTGATCGCCTGCCGCGCGAGACCTACGAAATTGCCTCCGAGCTCTCCGCGCCGGATGCGGTCATCCTGCGCTCGCACAACATGCACGATATGGATATCCCGGCCAGCGTGCGCGCGATCGGGCGTGCCGGCGCGGGCGTGAACAACATCCCTGTCGCTGATATGACCAAGCGCGGCGTGGCGGTATTCAACGCGCCCGGCGCCAACGCCAACGCCGTCAAGGAGCTGGTGCTGACCGGCATGCTGCTGGCCTCGCGCAACATCATCGGCGCCTGGCGCTATGTCGAGGACCTGAGTTCCACCGGCGCCGACCTCAACAAAGAGGTCGAAGCGGGCAAGAAGAAGTTCAAGGGCGTGGAGCTGCCGGGGCGCACGCTCGGCGTGGCCGGGCTCGGCGCGATCGGGGTGCAGGTATCCAACACGGCGCGCGATCTGGGGATGAAGGTGCTGGGTTTCGATCCGGGCATCACCGTGAACAACGCCTGGCGGCTGCACGCGAACGTCTCGCAGGCGCTGTCGGTGGACGAGCTGCTGTCGCGCTCCGACTACGTCACGCTGCACGTGCCGCTGGTTGACGACACGCGTGGGCTGATTGATGCCAAGCGTCTGAAGCTGATGCGCAAGGACGCGGTGCTGTTGAACTTCTCGCGCGCCGAGATCGTCGACGAAGATGCGGTGCTGGCCGCGCTGGATTCCGGCAAGCTGGCCTACTATGTCTGCGATTTCCCGTCGGAAAAACTGCGTGGGCATGCCCGGGTAATCACGTTGCCGCATCTGGGCGCATCGACCGACGAGGCCGAGGACAATAGCGCGGTGATGATCGCCGATCAGCTGCGTGACTATCTTGAAATCGGCAATATCCGCAACTCGGTCAATTTTCCCGAGGCGATCATGCCGCCGACTGCGAACGCGCATCGTATTGTGGTGGTCAACCACAACGTGCCGAACATGGTCGGTCAGATTTCGTCCACGCTTGCCCGGCACAAGCTCAATATCGCCGACCTGCTGAACAAGTCCAAAGGCGAAATTGCCTATACGTTGGTTGATGTCGACACGGGCGTGGCCGATGAAGCGCTCGACGAGCTCAAGGCGATCGAGGGCGTACTCTGCGTGCGTTATCTCGGGGCCGTGGGCAGCGACGCCGAGTAAGGCAGGCATTCCGGGATGACACAGCCTTCCGACGACGAACTGCTGGCCGACGCTCGCCGGCGTATCGATGCACTCGACGCCGAGATACAGCGCCTGATCTCGGAGCGGGCGGGTGTAGCCATGGACGTTGCCCATATCAAGCAGGCGCAGGGGCGTAGCGATTTCTATCGCCCCGAGCGCGAAGCCGATGTGCTCAAGCGCGTGGCCGAGCGCAACGAAGGCCCGTTGGACGACGCCACGGTCATGCGCCTGATGCGGGAAGTGATGTCGGCCTGTCTTGCGCTGGAGTCGCCGCAGCGCGTAGCGTATCTCGGCCCGGAAGGCACCTATACGCAGGCGGCCGTCTACAAGCATTTCGGTCACTCGGTGCAAGCCGTGCCGATGGCGGCCATTGATGAGATCTTCCGCGAAGTCGAGGCCGGCAATGCCGACTTCGGCGTGGTCCCGGTAGAGAACTCGACCGAGGGCGTGGTCAGCCATACGCTTGATCAGCTGGTGGGCAGTTCGCTGTCGATCTGCGGTGAAGTCGCACTGGCGGTGCATCATCATCTGTTGTCGCGCGCCGGCGGGCTGGGCGATATAAAACGCGTCGTGGCACACGCACAGTCGCTGGCCCAGTGTCGCAAGTGGCTCGATGCGCATCTGCCCAACGTGGTGCGCGAGGCTGTGGCCAGCAACGGTGAAGCCGCGCGTATGGTCGCGGGCGAGACCCGGGCGGCTGCCCTTGCCGGTCGTGCGGCCTCCGAGTTCTACGAGCTGGATATCCTGGCTTCGAACATCGAGGACGAGCCCAACAACACCACGCGCTTCCTGGTGCTGGGCAATCAGCATGTGCCGGCCACCGGCCACGATATGACCTCTATTCTGGTGGCGATCCGCAACCAGCCCGGCATGCTGCATCGTCTGCTCACGCCTGCAGCCGATGCGGGCGTTGACCTGGCGCGTATCGAGTCGCGGCCGTCGCGGCGTCAGGCCTGGGATTATAATTTCTTTATCGATATCGAAGGCCACGCCGACGACAAGCGCGTGCGCCAGGTCATCGACGCGATCGAGTCGCAGGCGGCCATGCTCAAGATCCTGGGCGCTTACCCGCGTGCGCTCAGTGCCGATAATAGTTGATAAACGAGGTTAGATATCCTCTGCAACACACTGCCCGAGAAGATAAATGACGACGACGCTCACTGAGCAGGCGCATGCCGGCATCCGTAGTCTGCACACCTACGAGCCAGGCAAGCCGATCGAGGATCTGAAGCGCGAGCTGGGCCTGGATTCGATCATCAAGCTGGCCTCCAACGAAAACCCGCTCGGCACCTCGCCCAAGGCGCTCGCCGCGCTCGCGAGTTTCAGCGGCGATCTGTATCGCTATCCGGACGGCAGCGGCTTCGACCTGAAGGCAAAGATTGCAGCGACACACGACATCGAGCCCGCGCGCATCACGCTGGGCAACGGCTCCAACGATATTCTCGAACTGACGGCGCGCGTGTTTCTGGGGCCGGGCAAGAACGCGATCGTGTCGCAGTACTCTTTTGCGGTGTACCCCATCGTGGCGCGCGCGGTGAACGCCGAGGTGCGTGAAGTGGCGGCACTCGGTGCCAGCGCTGATATGCCGTGCGGACACGATCTGGCGGCGATGCTGGCACAGGTGGATGAGCACACCGGCGTGATCTTCATCGCCAGCCCCAACAATCCCACCGGTACCTGGCTGGCGGCCGACGATATCGAGGCCTTTCTGACCCAGGTGCCCGCGCAGACGGTAGTGCTGCTCGATCAGGCGTATATCGAGTATCAGACCGCCGCGGCGCAGCCGGATGTGCGCGGCTGGCTGGATCGGTTCCCGAACCTGATCGTTACGCGGACATTTTCCAAGATCTTCGGAATGGCGGCGCTGCGCTTCGGCTACGGCGTGGCCTCAGTGGAAGTGGCTGATTATCTCAATCGAATTCGCCAGCCCTTCAACGTCAACATGGTGGCGATGCACTGTGCGGCCGCCGCCATGGACGACGATGATTTCATCGCGCGTTCGATTGCCAGCAACGACGCCGAACGCAGCGCGCTCGAACGCGAGCTGACCGCGCGCGGCATGCACTGTCTGCCGTCGCAGGCCAATTTCATCGCCTTCGACTGCGGTCGTGAATCAAAGCCGTTGTATGAGGCGCTGCTGCGCGAAGGCGTGATCGTGCGACCGCTGGCCAGCTATGCCATGCCACAGCATTTGCGGGTAACGGTGGGCATGGCCGAGGAGAACACGCGTTTTCTGGCCGCCCTGGATACGGTGCTGGCCCGCTCATGATCGACGCGAAGGCCCGGTTTGCCGAGATGCCGGTCACGATTGTAGGGCTGGGGCTGATCGGCGGCTCGATTGCGCTGGGCTTGAAGGCGGCGGGCCACAGGGGTGCCATCACGGGTTGCGTAGAGTACGAGTCGGACCGACGACAGGTGCTGGAGCTGGGCCTGGTCGATCACGCGACGCCGGATATGGCCGACGCCGTATCCGGCGCGGGGCTCGTAGTGGTTGCCGTGCCCATTGGTGCGATGGCTGCAGTGCTGGCGGAGCTGGCGCCGTCGCTATCCCGCGAAGCAGTGGTCACCGATGTGGGCAGCACCAAGCTAAGCGTGATCGCGGGTGCGCAGGCTGCACTGGGCGATGCGATCGGTCGTTTCGTGCCCGGCCATCCGATCTCCGGCACCGAGCGCAGCGGACTCCAGGCCGGTCTGGCCGGGCTTTTTGCCGGCCGACGGATCATTCTCACGCCGACGCCCGAGACCGACGCCGACGCACTCGCGCTCGTCGAAGTGCTCTGGCAGACGCTGGATGGTCGTATCACCGCGATGGACGCGGCCCATCACGATGAAGTGCTGGCCGCCACCAGCCATCTGCCGCATGTGCTCGCCTTTGCACTCGTGGACACGCTGGCGCGCATGGCCGAGCACACGGAGATCTTCGAGTACGCGGCCGGCGGGTTTGCCGATTTCACCCGTATTGCGTCGAGCGATCCCGAGCTCTGGAGCGATATCGTCACAGCCAATCGCGATGCGGTGCTGCCGGTGCTCGACCGCTATATCGGCGATCTCGACGTGCTGCGCAGCGCGATCGCCCAAGCCGATAGAGACAAGCTGATTGCATCGTTCGGCCGCGCCAAAGCCGCGCGCGATCAATTTGCCCAGCAACAGACACGACAGGGTTGAGCATGCGCCAGTTCGAGATAGCGCCGGGCGGCCGGCTCGCCGGTACGGTCCGGGTCCCCGGCGACAAGTCGGTTTCGCACCGAGCGATCATGTTCTCGGCCATTGCCGACGGCGACTCGCGTATTTCCGGTTTTCTGGAAAGCGCGGATTGCCTGGCCACGCTTCATGCCTTTCAGACCATGGGCGTCGAGTATCGTCGAGACGGTGATGATCTGATCGTGCACGGGCGTGGGCGCGACGGACTGGTCGCGCCCGGCGCGCCGCTGGATCTGGGCAACTCAGGCACATCGATGCGTCTGCTGTCCGGGCTGATGGCCGGGCAGGCCTTCGACAGTACGCTCACCGGCGACGCCAGTCTGGCCCGTCGACCGATGGCGCGCGTGATCGACCCGTTGACCCTGATGGGCGCGCGTATTACGGGCAGTGACGGCGGCCGCGCGCCGCTGGCGATCAGCGGCGGCCAGCGCCTGACCGCCATCGACTACACGCCGCCGGTCGCAAGCGCCCAGATCAAGTCCTGTGTGCTGCTCGCAGGTCTTTATGCGACGGGTACGACCCGCGTACACGAGCCCGGCGTGAGTCGCGATCACACCGAGCGGATGCTGGCGGCCTTCGGGGTGATGATCGGCCGGGAAGAGGCCACGCTATCGTTGGTCGGCGGTCAGGCGCTGACTGCTTTCGATGTGGCCGTGCCGACCGATCTGTCGTCGGCCGCTTTCTTCATGGTCGGCGCCTGTATCGGTACAGACAGTCATCTGATCCTGCGCGATGTCGGGATCAATCCGACGCGTCGCGGCGTCATCGATATCCTGATCGCCATGGGCGCTGATCTGTCGCTCGGCAACGAGCGCGAGCAGGCGGGAGAGCCGGTGGCGGATATCGAGATTCGCAGCAGCGAACTGCGCGGCATCGATATAGGCGCTGAGCTGGTGGAGCTCGCTATCGACGAATTTCCGGCGATTTTCGTAGCCGCAGCCTGTGCACACGGCACTACGCGTCTGACCGGCGCCGCCGAGCTGCGCGTAAAGGAATCCGATCGTATCCAGGTCATGGCAGACGGGCTCGCTGCACTGGGCGTGGACGTGAACGTTGCCGACGATGGTCTGACGATCGTCGGCCGGCCTACCGCGCACGCCTTCACCGGCGGAGCTATCGCCAGTCACGAGGACCATCGGATCGCCATGGCCTTTGCCATGGCCGGGCTGCGTGCCAGCGCGCCGATCATCATCGACGACTGCGACTTCGTGGACACCTCGTTCCCGGGATTCGTCGAGCTCGCGCGCTCCGCCGGACTGGATATAACCGCGGAGAACGCCGGGTGAGCGCAACGACTACACCGATTCTCACGCTGGATGGCCCGGGCGGCGCGGGCAAGGGCACGCTTGCCTCGGCGCTGGCACGCGATCTGGGCTGGTGGCTGCTCGACAGCGGCGCGCTCTATCGACTCGTGGGCCTGATTGCGCTCACTGATGGTCTGGATGCGGAGGATGCCGCCCATCAGCGCGTCGCCGAGCGCGAGGCGCGCCATCTCGCTCTGCGATTCGAGCCCGACTCTGGCGCGGGCCAGCGCGTCTGGCTTGCCGGCGCCGATGTAAGCGAGGCCATTCGTACGGACGCGGTCTCGGATGCGGCCTCCAAATGGGCGGTGCAGCCCGCCATCCGGGCGGCGCTGCTCGATCGCCAGCGCGATTTTGCCGTCGCCCCCGGGCTCATCGCCGACGGGCGCGATATGGGCACGGTCGTGTTCCCGGAGGCGGCGCTGAAGATCTATGTCACCGCGTCCGCCAAAGAGCGTGCCGCGCGTCGGCATGCGCAGTTGTCGGGGGCCGGGCTTGATGCTAATCTCCGTCAGATATATCGAGAGATATTGGCACGTGACGACCGTGATGCATCACGGGCCGTTGCGCCACTGAAACCGGCGGCCGATGCCCATGTCATCGACACCACCGGAGAAAGCGTGGCTGCGTCGCTTGAGCGAGTACGTGGCCTCGTTCGTGAAAAAGGCTGGATCTGACGCTGTAGTAGTTATCGGCAGCAGAACGGTCTGATTAATGAAAGGACCGGCATCGGCGCAAGGCCGTTGGCCGGATTGTTTACTCAACCACCGATGGCACGTTCGCTTTGTGCCGCAGGATTTATCCCCACTCATGTCTGAAAGTTTCGCTGAGCTATTCGAGCAAAGTCTGCAGGGCCGCACCATGCAGCCCGGATCCCTGATCAACGCAGAGATCCTGGAAATCAAATCCGATGTGATCATCGTCGACGCCGGACTCAAGTCCGAAGGCGTGATCCCGATCGACGAATTCTATGACGACAACGGTGAGATTTCCGTTGTCGCTGGCGACAAGGTCGAAGTCGCGCTGGAAGCCGTGGAAGACGGTTTCGGTGCGACGCGCCTGTCCAAGGAAAAAGCTCAGCGTATCCGTACGTGGGACTTCCTTACCGAAGCCTACGAGAACAGCGAGTCCGTGGTCGGCCAGATCAGCGGCAAGGTCAAGGGCGGCTACACCGTGGACGTCGGCAACATCCGCGCCTTCCTGCCGGGTTCGCTGGTCGACGTGCGCCCCGTGCGCGACACCACCTATCTCGAAGGCAAGCCCCTCGAGTTCCGTGTCATCAAGCTGGATCGCCTGCGTAACAACGTGGTCGTCTCGCGTCGCGACGTGCTCAAGGAAGAGTACAGCGAGGAACGCAAGCAGCTGCTCGACACGCTTCAGGAAGGCATCGTGCTCAAGGGCATCGTCAAGAACCTGGTCGACTACGGCGCGTTCGTGGATCTGGGTGGCATCGACGGTCTGCTGCATATTACCGACATGTCGTGGAAGCGCATCAAGGATCCGACCGACGTGGTCAACGTCGGTGAAGAGATCGAAGTCAAGGTGCTCAAGTTCGATCGCGAGCGCACCCGTGTCTCGCTCGGCCTCAAGCAGCTCGGCGATGATCCGTGGGTCGATATCGCGCGTCGTTATCCCGAGCACACCCGTCTGTTCGGCAACGTCACCAACATCACCGACTACGGCGCCTTCGTCGAGATCGAGTCCGGTGTCGAAGGCCTGGTTCACGTCTCCGAAATGGACTGGACCAACAAGAACATCAATCCGAACCAGATCGTCGATGTCGGCGACGAGGTCGAGGTCATGGTGCTGGAGATCGACGAGGAGCGTCGTCGTATCTCGCTGGGCATGAAGCAGTGCAAGTCCAACCCGTGGGAGGACTTTGCCGCCCAGCATCAGCGCAACGATCAGGTCATCGGTCAGATCAAGTCGATCACCGATTTCGGTATCTTCGTGGGCCTGCCGGGCAACATCGACGGCCTGGTGCATCTATCGGACCTGTCCTGGAACGAGAACGGCGACGAGGTGGTGCGCAACTATTCCAAGGGCGACGAGGTCGAGGCGGTCGTGCTTTCGATCGACGCCGACCGTGAGCGCATCTCGCTGGGCATCAAGCAGCTCGCACAGGATCCGATGGGCAACTTCGTAGCCGATCATCCGAAGGGCAGCATCGTGTCCGGCAAGATCGCATCGGTTGATGCGCGCGGCGCGACCGTGGATCTGGGCAACGACGTGGTCGGCTATATCCGGGCTTCCGACATCTCGCGTGACCGCGTTGAAGACGCACGCACTGCGCTGTCCGAAGGCGCCGATGTCGACGCGCGCTTCGTAGGCGTGGATCGTCGCAACCGCACGATCAGTCTGTCGATTCGGGCCAAGGACGAGAAAGACGAGCAGCAGGCGATGCGCGACTACGCGGATACGGATGCCTCGACCGGTACGACCAGCCTCGGCGAGCTGCTCAAGGAGCAGATCGACGCAAGCGGGCGTAACGACTCTTGAAGAAATAGGTAGTAGTAGAACGCGAGGCGCTTGCGTGCGCCTCGCGTTTTAACTAGCCTTGAAGTCATTGGGGTACGCTATTCGGCGTGCATTGGGGGGCGGCGTTTCAGGGAGAGCGCTGGATGACTAAATCAGAGCTGATAGAAAGGTTGGTCCAGCGACAGGCGCATATGTCCCACAGAGATGTGGAACTGGCCGTCAAACTGCTGCTGGACGACGTGATCACAGAGCTTGCCGATGGCGGGCGCGTCGAGATTCGGGGATTCGGCAGTTTCTCCGTGCATTATCGTCCTGCGCGTCGCGGACGTAATCCAAAGACGGGTGAATCAGTCGATATTCCTAAAAAGTACGTGCCGCACTTCAAGCCGGGCAAGGAACTGCGCGAGCGAGTCAACGTGAGCGAATCATGACGTTGTCGCGCGACCGTTATTCGCGCCCGGACCCGATACGGCACGCGCACCACAGAACAGGATCTTCATGCTGCGACTGATACGTAATCTCATCGTGATCCTGGCGCTGATCATCGGGATCGCTTTCGGCTTCTTCAACTTCGACCCGGTTGATGTGGACTTGTTGTTTACAAGCACCAAGGCACCCCTGGCGGTGTTGCTGACCGTGGTATTTGTTATCGGGATCCTCGTGACCGCCGTTGTGGCGATCGCAAAGATCGCGCGCTTGAAAGGAAGACTCTCCAGCGCGCAGCGACGTCTGCGGGACGCCGAAACCGAGATCTCGAATTTGCGGAGCATGCCTATTCGCGATGCTTGACGGCATCGGATGGTTCGCGTTTATTCTGCTGCCTGTGGCAGCAGCCTCCGGTTGGTATGTCCGGGGACGCGCGGACAAACACGAGGAGCCGCCGGCTCCGGTCAACGCCGATTATCTGCGTGGCATCAGTCAGCTGGTAAACGACGACGCAGACCAGGCCATCGCCACCTTCTCGCGCCTGCTGGAAATCGACAACGATACGGCCGAGACCCATCTCGCGCTCGGAAATCTCTTTCGGCGCCAGGGCGAAGTGGATCGTGCGCTGCGTATGCACCAGAACTTGGTTGCGCGGCCCAATCTCAAACCTATCCATCGCAATCAGGCGCGCTACGAGCTCGCACTGGACTATCTGCGCGCGGGCGTGCTGGATCGCGCAGAAAATCTGTTTCGGGAACTGGCGGATCAGAACCTGTTCCTGGATCGATCGTTATCTGGCCTTGTGGCGATCTATGAGCAGGAGCGCGAGTGGGACGATGCGATTGCCACCACCCGCCGTCTGGAGACGGTGCGTGGCACCTCGCTCAGGCCGGTTATAGCACAGTATTACTGTGAGCTTGCCGAGCAGGCGCGGGGCGCGCATGCGCCTGTCCAGGCGAGCGCTTACGTCAAGGCGGCGCGTCGGTCGTTTCGCGACTGCGCCCGTGCCAGTCTGATTGGCGGGCTGATGGCGGAGCAGGCCGGCGACCCCAAGATGGCTATCCGGATCTATCGCCGGGTCCTACGCCAGGACGAGGACTTTGTCAGTGAGATCATCGAGCCCATGCGTCGATGTTTCGACACGCTCGAAGATCCGGGCGCTTATGGGGCGTTTCTGCTCGAACTGATGCCGCTTTACAACGGCGCTCATCCGCACGTGGCGTATGCACGCCATCTTCATCGGCAGGGACGAACCGATGAAGCGATCGCGCATATGTCCAAGTATCTCCAGACCCAACCCAACTGGATCGGCTTCTATCACTTGCTGGATCTGACCTGGTCGCAGACACGCAGCGCGCTGAGTGGCCCACTGGACAGCCTGCGCCAGTCGCTCGGCCAGATCATTGAGAGAGAGCCTACCTACCACTGCGGGCAGTGCGGCTTCTCGGGGCGTTATCTGCACTGGCAATGCCCGAGCTGTCGGCAGTGGAACACGATGGCGCCCGTTCGCGACGTGCGCCCGGGCAACGCGCCGTGCGTACGCCCGAGTCGATCGGCTACCCGCTAGAAGACCATCGGGCTCCACGCCAACCTAGCCCGCTGCCTTAAGTTCGCGATCCTTGTGATTGAATAAAAACGGTATTTTCTGCTGCAGTCGTCATCATGTCTCGGCTCATGGCGTGAAGTGATCAGAAGCGGGAGTCCTCTTCCACCTGATCGCGGCACTCGCGTTCGGACCATGCGGCGTGGCAGGCCTGAACGGCCTGGGTAAGCATCGCCCGCAGGCGTGACTTGTCGAACGCGTTGAGATTCGCTGTCTGGAGTGCGGTACGCAGCTGGTTGATAGCCTGCGGATAGGCGCCGCGCATCTGGTAATACCGGGCCTGGCGGTAATAGGCCTCGCCCAAGTTGTTCTCGTTACCGGCAGCCTGGGCAAGTAGTTCCTGTGCCTGGGGCAGGCGGTTGAGCAGCGCGCTGTCGCTCATCACAAACCGACGGGCTTCGGCGTGCTGGCCTGTATTCACGAGTAGTTCCGCGTAACTCAGCCGTGCAGCGATACTGTCGGGAAACTGACGTCGAATAGAAACGAGTAGATCGCGCGCATCAGCGGTATGCCCGCCCTGAGAATACGCATGAGCCAGGGCGAGTTGGTAGGGGAGCTGGGTTGGATACGTGTCGGCCAGGGGTTTGAGCAGTTCGATTGCATCGTCGTACTGGCCAAGGCGACCCAGCACGAGTGCGTAGCCGTAATCGAGCGCGGGGGCCGGACCGTTCACGCTCGAGCGCCGCTGCTGATAGAAGCGTGACAGGGTGCTGAGCTGGCGGGTCGCCAGAACGCGGGCACGTTCCTTCATCAGTGGGTAATCGGCGTCCTCTCTGACCGCGCTTTTTACGTAATCGCGAGCGCGGCTTTCCGCTTCGGCCATGCGGGTGTTGCTGACCGGATGCGAGAGCAGGATCTCTGGCAGCTGATTGCCATACAGATTCGAGCGTTTCTGCAGCTTTTTGAAGAAACTGGCCATTGCGTCCGGATCGAAGCCGGAATCCGCCATGGTGCGGATGCCCAGACGATCCGCCTCGAATTCGTGAGCGCGCGTGTAGTTGGTCTGCTGCTGGCCGAGGTTGGTCACCCCGGCCGCGACGGCCGCCGAGATGGCATCCGGGTCGCCCCCGCCTGCGATCGCCGCGACCAGCACAGCCGCCGCGGTAGCCCAGCCCATGCCGGACGTCGCTTCGATACTGCGTGCAATATGGCGCTGCGTCACGTGCGCCATTTCATGGCCCATCACACCGGCCAGTTCGCTTTCGTTGTCGGTTTCGGTAATCAGGCCTGCATTCACGCCTATATAACCGCCAGGAAGCGCGAAGGCGTTGATCTGGTCGCTGTCGATCAGATAGAAATTGAATCCGCTGGCATCGCGCGACGTATGCGTCGACAGGCGTGCGCCGAGCTGATTGAGGAACTGGTTCAGCTCGACGTCCTCAAGGATCAGGCCGTGCGCGAGCAGCTGCGAGACCACTTGGCGCCCGAGCTTGTCCTCCTCGGCGGGCGACATGTAGGTGTCTGCGGGCTGACCGATGGTCGGTACCTGATAATCGATCGAGGCGGCGAGGGTGCTCATGGACAGCATGCAGCCGAAAGCCGCCGTCAACAGCCGGCGCGTCGTCGGGCCTATCGTCACCACCGGTATGGCTCGCCAGCAGATTCGCGCACCGGCGTGGCGGGTGAATCCACGTCCGATAGGGCGTTGATATCGATCATCGATCCCTCCCCGTTCTCGTCCATATCAGACCGCAGGTTAGCCTGTTTCGTTCATTCGATTAAACTGCGTGGCATAAAGCCGATCCAACACCGACTCGACGAAGGAGTGTCTGTGCCGATAGCCGCCAGGCCAACCGATCAATCTCTTGCAATCGCCCACAGCTGGAACCCGCGTGGAGTGCCCGCATGAATATCGTGCGCGATTGGTTCTCTCGACATTTTTCCGATCCGCAGGTCGTCGCACTTGCCTTGATTCTGTTTAGCGGCGTGATTCTGGTCATGGTGTTCGGCGCATTGCTGACACCGGTGCTGGCTTCGGTAGTCGTGGCGTACCTGCTGGAAAGCCCCATGTTGTGGCTGGAACGTCTGCGCGTGCCGCGCTGGGTGGGCGCGGCGTTGTTGTCCACTGCGCTGTTGATTAGCGTGGTGCTTGTCAGCTTTGCGCTCCTGCCCTTGCTCACCCGCCAGGCGGGCCAGGTCCTGCAGGAGCTGCCGAGTCTTATCACCAGTATCCAGGGCTGGATCGCATCGCTGCCCGACCGTTACCCGGCGATGATTACCCAGGACCATATCGATGCAATGGTCAGAAGTACTACGGTCGACGTCACCTCGATCCGCCAGTCGCTGCTCAGCCGGTCGCTGGTCGTGGGGATGAGCCTGCTGTATCTGTGTGTGTATCTTGTGCTTGTGCCGCTGATGGTGTTTTTCATGCTGCGCGACAAGCGCCAGATTCTGCGCTGGCTGGGCGGCTTCGTCCCGCGTAACGCAGGGCTGGTCAACAACGTCTGGGAAGAGGTCAACGCGCAGCTCGGCAATTATGTGCGTGGCAAGGCACTCGAGATCGTGATCGTCTGGATCGCGGCTTACCTGACGTTTTCGCTGCTCGGGCTCAAGTACGCGATGCTCCTGTCGGCGCTGGTCGGTTTTTCCGTACTGGTGCCTTATATCGGCGCGTTCGGCATGACCGTTCCGGTGGTGCTTGTTGCGTATGCCCAGTGGGGCATGGAGGCGCACACGCTCTATGTGCTCATCGTCTATACCGTGTTGCAGATGCTCGATGGCAATGTGCTCGTGCCGATCCTGTTCTCGGAAGCAGTGGATCTGCATCCGGTGGCTATCATTACCGCCGTGCTGTTCTTTGGCGGCGTATGGGGCTTCTGGGGGGTGTTCTTCGCCATTCCCCTGGCCACCGTCGTGCATGCAGTGATCAAGGCCTGGCCACGCCGGGCGGCGGCGGTCAGCGAAAAGGAAGCCGGGCTGACCTACTGATTATTAAGCTTTTTAAGCGCTATGAAAATCGTACAGTACGCCACCGGCGCGCCGTGGGTCGGGCACCTGTCAGGTCCGAGCTGTGGTCACGCTAATCCAGCTCGGCAGGCCAGCGGAATGAGTGAAAGCCGGCCGCACTTTTACTGTGGCGTGTGCTCGAACGTGCTGTGTTGGTAGGCAGATCATGCGCTGCTTTACACAAACGGCGCTCGGCCGAGATGCTCGCGCAAGTCGCCGACACGCTGCCCGATTGTCCGTGTGGCGGCCGGCTCAGTGTGGATTCCCATTCGAAGTGTCGAAAGTGCGCAGCGATTATTCCGAACAAACGCGATCCGGTCGAGCGACTCGACAACCCGCATAGGTATCTCGTCGACGGCGCCCTATTGGTGCGAGACAAGCGCTACGACGATGAGGTGTGTATCGGCCACGGCTTAAATATTGGTTCCGACGGGCACGACATGTACTCAGAGCGGGATTGACCAAGCGCGCAAGCAGTTAAGCGTCGGCTAATGCCTGTTGTCATGCGGCAGCCGCAGGTTCGAGCAGCTCGATCCAGTGGCGTACCGGGATGCCAGCGGCCGAGTCGAGATGCAGCTGGCAGCCGATATTGGCGGTCACGATCACGTCGGGGCGGCCGGCGGTGAGCGAGTCCAGCTTGTTGGCCCGTAACTCGTTGGCCATGGTCGGCTGCAGGATCGAGTAGGTGCCGGCCGAGCCGCAGCACAGATGGCGATCGCGGACATGGGTCAGTTCATAGCCGGCGCCGGTGAGAATCTCGGCCACATGGTCGCGTAGCTTGGGCGTGTTCTGCAGCGTGCACGGCGGATGGTAGGCGACCTTGCGGCCATGACCCAGATCGCCAAGCGAGCTCAGGTCCTCGCCAGCCAGTATGTCGCTCAGATCGCGGGTCAGCTCCGACACGCGAGCGGCCTTGGCGGCGTAATCGCTGTCGTTGCGCAGCATATGGCCATATTCGGCCACTGATGCGCCGCAGCCGCTGGCGGTCATTACAATCGCTTCGGCGCCGGCCTCGATGGACGGCCACCACGCATCGATATTGGCGCGCGCAAAATCCAGCGCCTCTTCGCGATGTGCCAGGTGCTGGCTCAGCGCGCCGCAGCAACCGGTGTTCTTCGGGGCGACCAGTGTGATGCCCAGCCTGGAGAGAATACGTGCGGCGTGTGCGTTGGTATTGGGCGTCGCCACGGGCTGTACGCAGCCGTCCAGCACCAGCATGGTTCGGGTCGAGTTGCTGGCGGCAGGCCATGCAATACGACGCTGCTTGGGCGGCATCTTCTGCTTGAGCGGCGCCAGCGGGCCGATCAATAACGGCTTGAACGCATGACCCAGAGCAAAGAAGAATGCAAAGCGGTTGCGATAAGCCACTACATGACGCAGCAGCCAGCGAATCGCGCGGTCGGGCAGCGGGCGCGCGACCTGCTGCTCGACCAGATCCCGGCCGATATCTGCCAGCTTGGCGTACTCCACGCCGGACGGGCAGGTGGTTTCGCAGGCGCGGCAGGTCAGACACCGGTCCAGGTGCATCTGTGTCTTCTCGGTGGGCGCTTCGCCCTCGAGAACCTGTTTGATCAGATAGATCCGCCCGCGCGGGCTGTCGCGTTCATCGCCCAGTATCTGATAGGTCGGGCAGGTGGCCGTACAGAACCCGCAGTGGGTGCAGGCACGCAGGATGCGATCGGCTTCCTCGCCGTCGGGCGTATCACGCAGTTGAGGAATGATGTTCGTTTTCATAATGCTGTCGGCAAGTCGTATCAGAGGCTGCCCAGCGGAACAGGGCAGGCGCTAGGAGCAGGGCTAGAAATCAGGGTAAAGACGGCCGCGATTCAATATACCGGACGGGTCGAGCGAATCCTTAACACGTTTCTGGACCGCCATCATCGGCTTGGACAGCGGATGAAAACGCGGACAAACGGTCGCGCCGTCGCGCCGGCTGTACAGACTGGCATGGCCGCCGAGTTCGGTGGCGCGTTGCCGTATGGTGTTTGCGTCGGCATCGCTCAGCAGCCAGCGCTGGGCCCCGCCCCAGTCGACCACACAGTCGCCCGGGATATCCAGCACAGGAGTGGCCGGTGCGACCGACAACCGCCACAGCGGTCGATCGTCATCGAAGAACGCGCTCCGGTGCTCACGGATGTCCTGCCAGAAGCGCTGGTCGTACTGGAGACGTTCGCCGCCCAGCTTGGTGGCGGCTGATTCAACTGAGGTTGCCGCACCCGCCAGGCGCAGATAGCTGCGCCCGGCCTCCCAGTATGCGCCGGTGATCGGCCAGGGCTTGAGCAGGCATTCGCTGAAATGGGCGAGGGCGGCGTCGGCGTCCTTGTCGAATATCAAGGTCACCTGGTCGCGCGGCACCGGCAGTACCTTGAGGCTGATATCCAGCAGCACGCCGAGCGTGCCGAACGCACCAGCCATCAGGCGCGACAGATCATAACCGGCGACGTTCTTCATGACTTCGCCGCCAAAACGCAGCGGCTCGCCGCGGCCGTTGATGATGCGCGCACCGAGCACGAAATCTCGGGCGGAACCGGTGAACGGGCGAGCCGGGCCGGATACGCCGGCGGCAATGGTTCCGCCGAGCGTTGCACCCTCGCCGTAATGCGGCGGCTCGAATGCCAGCATCTGGTTCTGTTCGGCGAGCGCGGCCTCGACCTCGGCAAGCGGCGTGCCCGCGCGGGCGGTCAGCACCAGTTCGCCCGGCTCGTAGGAGACAATACCGCGATGGCCGGTTACATCCAGGTCATCGCCGTTGGCGACCGCCTCGCCCAGAAACGACTTGCTGTTGCCGCCGCGAATCACCAGCGGCCTGTTATCCGTGAACGCCTGGGTGACGCGCTCGGATAGCCATTGCGTCAGATCATCATCGTTCGAGCTCACAGTCGCTCCAGTTCCGGGAAGGGCAGATCGCCGTTATGGACATGCATGGCGCCGAACTCGGCGCAGCGGTGCAGGGTGGGCACTGCCTTGCCCGGGTTGAGCAGGCTCCTGGGATCAAACGCGGCCTTGACCGCGTGAAACTGGATCAGCTCGGGCTCGGGGAACTGCACACACATCTGATCGATCTTCTCCATGCCGACGCCGTGTTCGCCGGTGATGGTGCCACCGTGCTGCAGACAAAGCTCGCAGATGGCGCCGCCGAACTCTTCGGTGCGCTCCAGCTCACCTTCTATATTGGCGTCGTACAGAATCAACGGGTGCAGGTTGCCGTCGCCGGCATGAAACACGTTGGCCACGCGCTGGCCATATTTCTTCGACAGCTCGCCAATGCCGATCAATACCTCGGCCAATGCCTTGCGTGGAATCGTGCCGTCCATGCAGTAGTAATCGGGCGATATGCGGCCCATGGCCGGAAAGGCGGCCTTGCGACCGGCCCAGAACAGCGCCCGCTCGGCCGCGTCTCTGGAAATACGAATATCCACCGCGCCCTGTGCTTCCATGACTGTGCGCACGTCGGCGATATGTTCCTCGACTTCGGCCTCGGTGCCGTCGACCTCGCACAGCAGAATCGCCTCGGCGTCGGTCGGATAGCCGGCGTGGACGAATTCCTCGGTGGCGATGATCGCCGGGCTGTCGAGCATCTCAAGGCCCGCCGGCACAATGCCGGCCTGGATGATCGCAGCAACCGCGTTGCCTGCCTTGCGGACATCGTCGAAGGCGATCATTGCCACCCGCGCCAATTCAGGCTTGGGCAACAGCTTGACGGTGACCTCCACGATCACGCCGAGCAGTCCCTCGGAGCCGGTCATGAGCGCCAGCAGGTCGAAGCCGGGGGTGTCCAGCGCGTGACTGCCGATGGTCAGGCGCTCGCCGTCGACCATGACGATCTCGATCTGGAGGATATTATGCGTGGTCAGCCCGTACTTCAGGCAATGCACGCCGCCGGAGTTTTCAGCAACATTGCCGCCGATCGAGCAGGCGATTTGGGAGGACGGGTCCGGGGCGTAGTACAGCCCCAGATGATCGACGGCCTCCGAGATCGCCAGATTGCGCACACCCGGTTGCACCGTGGCGCGGCGGTTGGCGGTATCGATATCGATGATCTGCTTGAACTTGGCCAGCGATAGCAGCACGCCGTTATCCAGCGGCAACGCGCCCCCGGACAGGCCGGTGCCGGCCCCCCGGGCAACAACGGGCACGTCGTTGGCATGGCAGATCCGCATCGCGGTCTGTACCTGCTCGATGGTCGATGGCAGCACCACGATCATCGGCACCTGGCGATACGCTGCCAGTCCGTCGCACTCGAACGGGCGAAGATCCTCTTCCGCGTGCAGTACGGTCTCGACCGGCAGTTCGGCGACAAGCTTGTCGATCAGTGCGGCCTTGTCGATACGGCGTGACAGCACGGTCTCGGCCAGGTCGGCGGCGTGCGGTTCGGCAATGGCGGAATCAGCCATGGGCATACCCTCTCGTTTGTCAGCGGCCATGTGGCCCTCGCTGTCGCGCAGGACGACGGTCATTTCGATGGTTTACAGATGCTCGTTTGCGTAATCGGCCAGACGCGAACGCTCGCCTCTGGCCAGAGTTACGTGGCCGGAGTGTCGCCAGTTGCGAAAACGATCGACAACGCTGGCCAGCCCTGATGATGTCTCGGTGAGATAGGGCGTGTCGATCTGCGCCAGATTGCCCAGGCAGACCAGCTTGGTGCCGGGCCCTGCGCGCGTGATCAGCGTCTTCATCTGCTTGGGCGTCAGGTTCTGTGCTTCATCCAGAATCACGAAGCGTTCGAGAAAGGTACGCCCGCGCATGAAGTTCACCGACCGTATCTTGATGCGCTTGGTCAGCAGTTCGTTGGTGGCTGCGCGTTCCCAGTCGGATCCGCCGCCAGTGCCGGTGAGCACTTCGAGGTTGTCCATCAGTGCGCCCATCCACGGCGTCATCTTTTCCTCCTCGGTGCCGGGCAGAAAGCCGATATCGTCGCCGACTGGCACGGTCACCCGGGTCATGATGATCTCGCGATAGCGTGACTCATCCAGCGTCTGTGCCAGGGCGGCGGCCAGGGTCAGCAGCGTCTTGCCGGTGCCCGCCGCGCCCAGCAGCGTGACCAGATCGATATCCGGATCCATGAGCAGATTCAGGGCGAAGTTCTGTTCGCGATTACGCGCATGTACGCCCCATACGGCGTGCTTGCCTTGTCGATAGTCGTCAGCGAGTTCCAGAACGCTGGACAGATTGTCGCCTTCTCCCTCGATCTCGCGAGTGATCAACTCGGCTTCGTTGTCCCGGTTGAAGTGCAGCATCTCGTTGAGATGCCAGTCTGCGATCTCTGGACCGTTCACGCGATAGAACACGCGCCCGGCCTCCTGCCAGGATTCCATCGTCTGGCCGTGGGTCTCCCAGAAGTCGTCGGGCAGATCCGCATGGCCGGTATACAGAAGATCGAGATCCTCCAGCACCTTGTCGTTGCTGTAGTCCTCGGCCTCGAGGCCGATCACCGACGCCTTGATCCGCAGATTGATGTCCTTGGACACCAGCACTACGTCCGATTCGCTGAACAGCGCGCGTAGCGACAGCGCTGACAACAGAATCGAGTTGTCGGCCTTGTTGCCGGGCAGCATGGCCGGCAGGCTGCCCTGCGGCGGGCGTGTTTCGAAATACAGGCGTCCGCTTGCGCGCGGCGCATCCTTGCGCCCGTTGCCGTTGGCAGCAAACTCGATGCCGTGGTTCAGAGCCAGGCCAGCCTCGATCTCGGCGTGGTCCTTGTCGACCATGAGCGCGTCGATGAAACGACTGACCTGTCGAACGTTGCGTGCGACCTCGGAGACCCCTTTCTTGCCGGCGTCGAGTTCCTCGAGCACCACCATCGGGATGAAGACGTCGTGTTCCTGAAACCGGAACAGCGCGGTCGGATCGTGCATCAGCACGTTGGTATCGAGGACGAAAACGCGTTGCGACATGGGCTGGGGTCCCGTCGAAGTAGGCTGGAAAGCGCGGTGAACGGTGACGTGGTTTATTTCAGTGCGCGCACCGCGGCAAGCACTTCGTCGGCATGTTCAGGCACCTTCACGCCGCGCCAGACGTGGCGAATGATGCCGTCGCCGTCGATCACGAACGTGCTGCGCTCGATGCCGACATGGGTGCGCCCGTACATGGACTTTTCCTTGAGCACGTCGAATGCGGCGCAGAGTTTTTCATCGGCGTCGGCGATCAGCTGAAAAGGAAAGCCGTACTTGGCGCGAAAATTGTCGTGCTTGCGTATCGAATCACGCGATACGCCGACGATCTCGGCGCCCGCCGCCTGGAAATCGGTGTACTGATCACGAAACGCTTCGCCTTCCTGGGTGCAGCCAGGCGTGTTGTCACGCGGATAGAAGTACAGCACCAGCGTACGGCCGGAAAAATCGGCCTTCGACAGGGTCTGGTCGCCGGTTGCCGGCGCGCGGAAATCCGGGGCGGGGTCGTTGACGTCTGCGCTCATGAAATCTCTCTGAAAGGGCGTATAAGACTGCGGTCGACTCAGTTCTTGATCGGGTCCAGCAGGCCGTCGGCATGTAGATCGTCGCAGACATCCATGAACGCGTCGCGCAACGTCTGCGGATGATGATTGGTCGGAACATGCAGAGCCAGATGCAGCGTGCACATGGCCGCGCCTGTCAGGCCCGAGTCATATGCCTGGGCGCTCACCTCAACCACGATGGTTTCCTGCTCGGTGAAGAAATCCAGCAGCTCACCCAGCAGACGCGGCTGCTGGGGCGCGACCACTTCGGCGGCGTACGGGCGAAACAGGGTCTGCGGCTCAGCCGGGCGCGCATGCTGAAACTGAATGGCCAGGCCCAGATGCTCGGCCAGTCCGGGCAGCGCACTTTCCATCTTGCCCATCGCGCTCCAGTTGCCGGCCAGAAGCATGGACGCCGAGAACTGATCGCCAAGCGGAGTAATCCGACATTCGCTGACCTCGCAGCCGCGCCGGGCGATCGCGCCCACCAGATCGCGGGCCAGGTTGTCACGATTTTCGCCCAGCGCGATCAGCGACAGATATTTCTTTATTTCCGGCATGAGCGCGGCTTGATCCTCTTGAAAACCGTCCGCACAGGCAATGCGGTAGAAAAGCGGGCTATGTTAGCACTTCAAGGCGTGGCCTCACGCGGGTACAATCACGCCCGGCCAACTGTTGGCAGCGTCGAGGAGAGACCGTGTCACAAGATAATCTGGAACTGGGCGGCAGCATGGTGGCGATCGTCACGCCCATGCACGCCGATGGCAGCGTCGACTGGGACAGCTTCGAGAAACTCATCGACTGGCACATCGCCGAAGGTACCGACGGTATCGTTGCGGTGGGCACGACCGGCGAGTCGTCGACGCTCGGTTTTCGCGAGCACGACGAAGTCATCGAGCGCGCTGTGGAACTGGTCAACAAGCGCATCCCGGTTATTGCGGGCACCGGTGGTAATGCGACCGATGAAGCGATTCGTCTGACGCGCCACGCCAAGCGCGCCGGCGCCGATGCCTGTCTGCTTGTCACCCCTTATTACAACAAGCCCACCCAGGAAGGCCTTTATCGGCACTTCCATGCCATTGCGATGGCGGTGGATATCCCGCAGGTGCTCTATAACGTGCCTAGTCGCACCGGCGTGGACATGTTGCCCGAAACCGTGGCTCGGCTTGCCGAAATCGACAACGTTGTCGCGCTCAAAGAAGCCAAGGGCTCGATCGAGCGTATTCATGATCTGATCAAGCAGGTCGGTGATGGCATGCAGATCTACTCCGGCGACGACGGCACCGCAATGGAATCGATGCTGGTGGGCTGCAAGGGCGATATCTCGGTAACCGCAAACGTAGCGCCGAAGCTCATGCACGACATGTGCGAAGCGGCCATCGCCGGCGATCGTAAGCGCGCCGAAATGCTCGACGCCAAGCTCCAGCCGCTGCATACGAGCCTGTTCCTGGAGCCGAACCCGATCGCGGTCAAATGGGCGCTCTATGAAATGGGCTATATAGGGCCGGGTATCCGGCTGCCGATGACGCCGCTTTCGGACCATTTCCACGAGCCGGTTCGAGAGGCTTTGTCCGGAATTGCCACAAGCTGATCAGTTGTCGGCGAATCAGCAGGTTGTGTATCAAAACGTACTTGTGTTCTTGATACCAAATGGGTAATCTTCTACACGAGTTCACAAGGCCGTATTCAACGGGAGTTAGAATAATGATCAAGAACGTATTTGCTGTAGCGGGTATCGCGCTTTTCGCACTGTCGCCCGTTGTCATGGCTCAGAGCAGCACAGACAGCGATAACCGTCCGGTAGCAGGCGGCGCCATGGGCGCTGACAATTCGCAGGTTGTCTCGCACGGCATTCTTGCCGGTGTGACGTCGGCTGCTCTGATCGGCGCCGCATTCGCTATCGCCGACAACGACAGCCAAGACGTTGTGCTGGGCAACGGCGGCAGCACCGGTACTACCGGCACCACGCCGGGCAACGGCGGCGGTACAGGCACCACAGGTACCACCGGTACCAACTGATGCCGTGCTTGAGCCTTTCAGTGGCGCCGGCGTTGGCCTGATGGCTACTGTTACGCTCAGTGCCTTCGAGAAAAGCCGCTTTCGAGCGGTTTTTCTTTGCCTGCTCTCTCCCTGGTTGCTCATGGCTGGCGGCTGTGGGGGCATAGCGAATACGCCGGTCGTTTCCACCTTTGCCGCTTTTTTTCCGTCCAGCGAGGACGTCTCGGAACAGGCCGCAGAAATCCCATTCGCGTCTATCGATCTAACCATCGAGGGCAGCGGTGGTCTGCTGGCCCTCTCCGAGCAAAGCGGCGCGCTGACGTTCTGGCAAACCAGTGGTAATCAGGCGTTCGTATTTCGTGATGGCTACCTCGACGCGACGCGTGGGCTTCCCTCGAATCTTGACATGACAGAAGTCTCGATGAGCGATCGCAATGCAGACGCTCATATGTCGCCGTGGACGGCAGGGCGCGCGGACATGTCCTATCGCGTTGTGCGGACCTGGTCGGACGCAGAGGGCCAAACGCGAAGTGCGCGCGCTGATGCGCAGCTGATATGTCGCCAGGAGCTCGAGCGAGTCGAGCTGCCGCTGGCGACGCTGACCCTGCAGCGTTGTGATGAGACAATGCGTTGGGCCGGGTTCGGGGTCACGAAGTCGACGATCTGGCGAGATCCGGACGACCATCGTATCTGGGCAGTTGATACCGTGCCGTGGCCGGGAGCAGACCGAGTTGTCTGGCGCGTAGCGCGACCCTGGTGGTAAGGGGCAAGGCTGCTGGGGTGGCCGCGGGCACGACTGTGGGTGATCAGAGCGCTCTGCGCTCAGGGGAATCAATGCGTAAGCATTATCAGTGGCGGATCTGGTGTGTTCTCTTGTCTGTCGTCTGTATGTCGATGGCTCAGGCGCAGCAGCGTGACGATGCGCGGGGTAGCGATGCGCCCAGCCTCAAGGCGTCCTCGCTGATCGGCGCCTGGGTCCAGTTTCCCGGGCTTGATGAGGTGTCCTGGCCTTACAGCTATATACGTGTGGCCCGGGACGATGCGAGTGCACGCCAGTTCCGTAGCGATCTGAACAAGGAGTTGTCGATACTCGTTGCCAGGCTGGACGCCTACCGCGTATTCCCCCGTGCACTGGAAACGGCCAGGACATGGCGCAGCCATCTGGCCGATCTCGGCGGGACGCGCGTGCCCGGAGACTGGTCGCCGGCATCGTTGATGACGCATCCCTACCAGCGACCTGAGGCCGACAAGGTCGCAGCGCTTGGCGCCTGCCGCGGGCCGGACTGGGTCGAGGTCTGGGACCAGTCAGGCGTGCACCGGGTCGATTGGCAATCAGGGCTGAAAATAAGCGACTTGCTTGCTGATAAATCGCTGCGCGGCGGATACGACGGGCGCGTAGCGATTGTCGACCCCTATGGGAAAATAATTCATCGGGGCATCCAGAGCTGGAACTTCTCCGACGCGTCGCTCGCCCCGGGCACAAAAGTGGTCGCGACCTTACATCTGAAAGGCGACGCGTTTCCCTGGATAAGAGATGCGATTGCGCGGGTCCTGGCACACTCGCTGCCGGCTGACGAATGCCGTGAAGTGGCCATGACGGCAACGGGCGACAGCAATGAGTAGATATACAAGGTTCGCCGTCGGGCTGAAATTGACACGGTTCGCGTCTGTCGGCGTCTGCCTGATTGTCGGCGGCACATCCGTTGCGACGGCAGCTGAAGACGACTACCAGCTGGACGCGTTTCAAAGCGATTTCGGCGGCGTCGGGCTGTTGCAGACGCCCACGGCGCGCATGGCACCGCTGGGTGAATTCTCGTTTCACTACGATCAGGTAGATCCCTATACGCATTATGCGTTCAGCCTGCAGCCGTTCGAATGGATGGAAGCCGGGTTTCGGTACACCGAGATCAGCAATCGTCTTTACGGCCCCAGCATCGCAGGCGACCGCGACTATCTGGATAAAGGCGTGGATCTGAAGCTGCGCCTCTGGGGCGAAAGCAGATTTGTGCCACAGGTGGCCATGGGCTTTCGGGATCTCGGGGGCACCGGTCTGTTTGGCAGCGAGTATGTCGTGGCCAACAAGCGCTGGTACGACTTTGACTTCAGTCTCGGGCTGGGGTGGGGATATATCGGCTCGCGCGGAGATCTCGGTAACCCGCTACAGGTGTTTGGTAGCCGCTTTGAGGAGCGTGTTGGTGAGCGCTCTGCCGGCGGCGGCGATTTCAACGTCAAGCAGGTCTTTACCGGTCGCGCCGGTGTATTCGGTGGCGTGCAATACCGCACGCCGTTCAAGCCGCTGACGCTGCAACTCGAGTACGACGGCAACGATTACGAGAGTGAGCCGCTGAACAACCCTCAGGAGCAGGACTCGCCGATCAACGTCGGTGCACGGCTGAAGGTCAGCGATTATCTCGCGTTGTCGGCGGCCTGGGAGCGTGGCAATACCGCGATGTTCGGAGCAACGCTGAGCCTCAATCTCGCGAATCTGTCCCAGCCGAAGAGCGATCCGCCGCCGGTGCCGATGAGGGCAGCGCCGGAGCGCTCGACCGATCAGTGGCAGACGGTCTCTGCGGCACTGGCAAGCAACGCCGGCGTGGTGCCCACACGTATCAGTCGTGAAGGCAATACGCTGGTCGTCCAAGGCAACAGCACCAAGTATCGTTCTACCCCCGAAGCCGAACTGCGTGCCAATCGCATCCTGCACAACGCGGTAAGCTCGGACATCACCGAGTTTGCTTATCGCTGGGAGGCGGGCGGTTTCGTGCTCCGCGAAGATCGCCTGCCAAGAAAGCCCTTGCCCGAGCAGCCGTTGCTGGTCGAGCCGGCAAGCACATTTGCGGACGACGACTACCGGCTTGCGGTGGAGTCGGTCTCGATCAGTCGTGATCGCAGCGCTGCTCAAACCGATGAGCCGTTATACGAACTGTCGCCGTCACGGTTCTCCTGGGGTTTTGCGCCGGGCCTGAATCAGAATTACGGCGGCCCGGATGGCTATCTGTATCAGCTGCTGGCACGCGTGAATGCCACGTACCAGACCGACGCGCACGGTTGGTTTTCGGGATCGCTTGCCTATACGCTTACCGATAACTTCGACAAGTACGACTATATCGCCGACTCCGATCTGCCACGGGTTCGAACCTTCATCGGTGAGTACCTGAAACAGACTGATCTCGGCATCTATAATCTTCAGTACACGCGAACGGCTCGTCTGTCCGACAATGTGTTCGGCCTGGCCTACGCCGGCTATCTGGAGATGATGTACGCCGGCGCCGGCGGCGAAGTGCTTTATCGGCCGTTCAACAGCCCGTTGGCGTTAGGCGTGGATGCCCAGTACGTTCGTCAACGCGATTTCGATACGCAGTTCGGCCTGCGCGACTACGAGACATGGGTGGGCAACGTCTCGGCTTATATCGACACTGGCTTCAAGGACGTTTTGGCGAAGGTGAGCGTCGGTCGTTATCTGGCCAAGGATGTCGGCGCGACCCTGGATCTGTCGCGACAGTTCGACTCCGGCGTTCGTATCGGCGCCTATGGCACCTTTACAGATGCGGGCGACGACTACGGTGAAGGTGGCTTCAATAAAGGCATCTATATCAGCATGCCGTTGGACGTCTTCTATACCAAGTCCACCCGCAGTTCGGCGACCGTGGGCTGGAATCCGCTTACGCGTGACGGCGGGCAGCAGCTCAGCCGGCGTTTTTCACTCTACGGGCTTACCGATCAACGAAACCTCGGCGAGTACTGGAACAATTACGAGAAACTCGCACGCTAGCGTTTGTGTCAAAGCAGAGCGGCACGGCTGCGGTGTTACCATACCGCTCGTATCGATAAGCACAAAGGTGTGACGACGTCGATCTGGCGTGGCACGCGTTTTCAGGAGAGATGGTGAGCAAAGTCTTACAGTTGTTGTTCGTCGCCGGATTTACGGCTGCGCTGACAGCCTGCAGTTCGACGCCGGACTGCATGAAACCGCAGTCCTATATGAACGCGAAGTCGTTCCCGTCGCTCACGAGTCCGGCAGGGCTGGACGTGCCCGGATCCGATCCGAACATGCAGATTCCGCAGGTGGCCACGGGCGCGGTGGGAACTTACGACGATGTGCCCGTAGGCGGCGATGCCGAAGACCCGGCAGCCCGCTGTCTGGTGACGCCACCGCCCATGGCGAGCCGCTAGCCCACGCGTAAGCACCGATGGGCGGATAGCTGCACGAGATCGCCGGCACTCTTGTTTCGCAGGGTCGTTGTGACGAGCCGACTCGGCCCGCCTTGAGCGCCCTCCGGATCTGCCGCGCGCTCTGCAAGCTTCAAAGCCTGGTTTGTGTTGGGCCTTTGGCACTGCCTCTGAGCAGCGCAAGGAATCGATGCGAAGCAGCGATGCAGTGAGGATGACTTTTGCTGTGTATGTTGATTTGGGCAAGCCATCAAAAGGTTCTTGCGCATCAGCGCGACGCGCGACGCTGATTTGAGATGAGGGGCCAACCGTTGATGCAGTAGCCGGCTGTCTCTACAGTGCGGCGCCTGAAGCTTGCTGGGTTTGAGACGTCATCACGAATGCCCATCAGTCGACTCACCGCGCCTGTGGCGTGACGAAAGTGACCCCAAAGATCGCTGATTACGTTACAATCCGCGTTCGATTTCTAGGAGAGATGTCCGAGCGGCCGAAGGAGCACGCCTGGAAAGCGTGTGTGCGCCTTCAAGTTCATGAGGCCCGTACCGAGAGTTCGACCAGCCGCACTGCGGCTGACGCGAACATGCTTCATGTGAGTCCGTAGGACAAGAGGCACGCAAGTGTCGCGCAGCAATCCCTCTCTCTGTGCAGCCCACAGGGCTGCTACATAAGTTACAATTCGAGTCCCTTTTTAAGGAGAGATGTCCGAGCGGTCGAAGGAGCACGCCTGGAAAGCGTGTGTGCGGTAACCCCGTACCGAGGGTTCGAATCCCTCTCTCTCCGCCAATACGGCTGATGCGAACTCGAGTCGATCAGCCTGCAAGCAATGGTGGCCCGTGTCGGTGCCCCCGCGACGATATGCCGCAAACCCCGCCAGGCCCGGAAGGGAGCAACGGTAGCGGCGGACTCGGGCGCCGGGGTGTCGCTGGCACGGGCCGCCACCTTTTTCCGGTGATTGCATCAGCCTCGTATGCCGGTAGATCCGATCGTGTTCGACGAGAGTGTTGCAAGTCATCCATCGGCCCGCGATAGTCTGACTTTGATACGCCATCAGTTCGTCTTCTCGCGACACAGGCAATCCATGATCGGCCACCTTCCAAACTTCTGTACGACGGATCATTGCGTGGCATGAGCTTCCAGGCACTTGCACGAACCTGGCGGCCGCGCCGCTTCGACGAACTGGTCGGCCAGATGCACGTGGTACGTGCGCTCACCCATGCGTTGGAAAACGACAAGCTGCATCACGCGCTGTTGTTTTCAGGTACGCGCGGGGTGGGCAAGACAACGCTGGCCCGTATCATTGCCAAGTGTCTCAACTGCGAAAATGGCGTGAGCGCCCAACCCTGTCGCGGCGACGACGCCTGCCCGACCTGTCGTGAGATCGACGAGGGGCGCTTCGTCGATCTGATCGAGGTCGACGCAGCGTCCCGTACCGGCGTCGACGATACCCGGGAACTGATGGACAACGTGCAGTACGCGCCCACCCGTGGTCGTACCAAGGTGTATCTCATTGACGAGGTGCACATGTTGTCCAAGCACTCTTTCAATGCACTGTTGAAGACGCTCGAAGAGCCGCCGCCACGCGTACAGTTTCTGCTGGCGACGACCGAGCCGGAAAAGATTCCGGTTACGATCCTGTCGCGCTGTCTGCAGTTCCCGCTCAAGCGTCTTCCGGTAGCCGAGATTGCCGGGCAGCTGCGCCATATCGTCGACGCCGAATCGCTGTCGGCGCAGGACACGGCACTCGCGGAAATCGCGCGCGCCGCGGATGGCAGCATGCGCGACGGCTTATCCCTGCTGGATCAGGCTATTGCGTTTGGCGGCGGCGACCTCGACGCTGACGAAGTCCGCGAGATGCTGGGCACGATCGGCCAGGCGCGCGTCGCCGAGCTGGTGGATGCCATCATTGCGGCCGACGCACGCGCTGCACTCGTGGCGCTCGCGGCGCTGTACGCACAGGGAGTCGACATGCGCTATCTGCTGGAAGCGTTGGCGACTGCCTGGCAGCATATCGCGACGATTCAGATCGTAGGCGAAGCGGTCGATGAGGAATCAGAGCCGTGGATCGACGCCGCCGGCCGGGCGGAGGCCACCACCGTTCAGGTCTTCTACGATATTTCGATCGCAGGCATACGGGATCTTGCGCACGCGCCAGATCCATTGATTGGTGTGAAGATGTCAGTGTTGCGCATGCTGGCGTTTGCGCCGGCGGCGATCGAGCCAGGTGACGGCGGCCCCAGTGCTCCATCGGCTCCACCTGCTTCAGAGCCTCAGCAAGCCAAGCCGGCGGCGGAGCCCGCACGCCAGGCGGAGCCGAGCCGGACAACGGCACAGGACGCAACCGCGCGACTGCGCGCCCAACTGGCGGGTGGCACATCCCGCGCCAGGCCGGCACCGATCGAGCACGCGGCAGCGGCGTATCAACCGCTTCCGAGCGACAAGAGCACGCCAACCGACCCTCAGCCAGAACCAGCGTCTAGCGCCGCACCGGTGATCGAGCCAGAGCTGTCGCTGAAGGCTGGCGAGCGCCATGAAGAGTCGGTGTCGCGTGTGTCGAAGGCGCGTGGTGAGAACGGTCAAGCAGTGACCATTGCGCGCTCTGACGAGCGGCCAGCGCCAGTGTCGGACGCCGAGCCGACCGCTTCCGATATTGCCCCTGCGCCAGAGGCTGACCGACCGGCAAGTGAGCCTGAACCCGAGCCCGAACCCGAGCCCGAAATGGCCACCGACGGCGGCGGCGATCATCCGGAAGACTGGGCGCAGCTCGTGCCCGATCTTGGGCTGAGCGGTTTTGCGGCCCAGTTGGCCAACAACGGCCGCTGTCAGCATATGGACGACAAGCGCGTGGTGCTGGCCCTGGCCCGCGCCAACGAATTTCTGGCCAGCGCGTCTGCGCGGGATACGTTGCAGGCCGCGCTCACCGAGCGCTGGTCCCCGTCCGAGGCGCCGCGGCTGAATATCGAGTTCGTCGATGAGGCCCACGATACGCCCGCACACCGGACCGAGCAGGACGCCCAGGCGCGTCAGCGTGACGCCGTCGAAGCTATTGAAAACGATCCCGTGGTGCGCCAGTTAAAGGACAGGCTCGGGGCCCGGGTGCGACCGGAAACCATCAAGCCTTATCGTGCAGAGCACGCCGTTCAACAACGAGACGAGCAATGAAAGGTCAAATCGGCAAGATGATGCAGCAGGCCCAGGCCATGCAGGGCAAGATGCAGGAAGCCCAGGAAGAACTGGCCAAGATGGAGATCCACGGCGAATCCGGCGCGGGCCTGGTCAAGGTGGTCATGACCGGTAAGCACGAGGTCAAGAGTGTGACCATCGACCCGAGCGTGTTCGACGAAGACAAGGAATTCGCCGAGGATCTGATTGCCGCGGCCATGAACGACGCTGTTCAGCGCGTCGCGAGCACGACCAAGGAACGCATGTCCGAGCTGACCGGCGGTATGAATCTCCCGGCCGGCATGAACCTGCCGTTCTGAGCGTGGACGCTAGCGTGCGGACACAGCGCTTTCCGGCCATTCGACTCACCTCTATCTGATGGCGTTCAGCCCCGCGCTCACGCGCCTCATCGACGCGCTTCGCGTTCTTCCCGGTGTCGGTGCCAAGAGCGCTCAGCGGATGGCGTTTCACGTGTTGCAGCGCGAACGCGAGGGCGGTCGTCATCTGGCGGGCACGCTCGAGCATGCAATCGAGTCCATCCGTCATTGCTCGCGGTGTCGCATGTTCACCGAGAACGATCTCTGCGACGTGTGCGCAAACGATCGGCGGGATGCCGCGCTAGTGTGCATAGTCGAGAGCCCAGCAGATGTCATGGCCATCGAACAGAACACGGATTTCCGGGGGCGCTACTTTGTGCTTATGGGCCGGTTGTCGCCCATCGACGGCGTCGGTCCGACAGAACTGGGCCTCGATCTGCTGCGCAATCAGCTGACCGACGGCAGTGTAACGGAGGTGATTCTGGCCACAGGCGCCACCGTGGAAGGCGAAGCGACCGCCCATTACATTGCGGATCTCGCGCGCCAGAACAACGCCGGCGTTTCCCGTATTGCCCACGGCGTACCGGTGGGTGGAGAACTGGAATACGTCGACGCGGGAACGCTCAGTCAAGCCTTCAGCGGTCGTCGGCCGCTCTAGGGCCGAGCCTTGCATATCAGCTGATCGCGCTATCCCGATACGGCTGGCGCGATCGCATAGCCCGTCAGGCCAACAGCCGATCAATCTTCGCCGCGCTGATGAAATCGTTGTCTGACAGTCCGCCGATGGCGTGAGTCGTCAGGCTTACGGTCGCGCTGTTGTAGCCGAAGGTGATATCGGGATGGTGATCCTCCCGATGCGCGATATAGGCCACCGCGTTGATGAAAGCCTGGGTTTCGTAATAGTTGCCAAACTTGAACTCGCCCTTGATGGCGGCCGCGCCGTCGGCTTTCCAATGCTGCGATAGCGTCGCCATATGCTGGCTAACCTCAGCTTCGGTGAGTGGCTCGGTAGCGCCGTCGCAGGGCGCGCAGTGGCGATCGACAAGTGCGTTCATGGGTTGATCCTGTTCGAGAGTTCACGAGTCCGCACACTAGCATTCGGCTGGCCGCCGACGGAATCCGTACAATATCGCGCTGCACACAAACGTCTGCCATCGTATGAGCTATTCCGAAGACAATCTGATCTGGATCGATCTCGAGATGACCGGGCTGGACCCGGAGCGCGACCGTATTATCGAGATCGCGACACTGGTTACCGACAAGAACCTGCAAGTACTGGCTGAAGGGCCGGTCATGGCGGTTCATCAGAGCCGGGAGCGGCTGGACGGCATGGACGAGTGGAACACTCGCCAGCACAACGGCTCCGGTCTGGTAGAGCGTATCAACGCCAGCGATATCGACGAACAGGAGGCCGAGCGGCGAACGATTGCATTTTTGAATGAGCATCTGCCGCCTGGAAAGTCGCCCATGTGCGGCAACAGCATCTGCCAGGATCGACGCTTTCTCGCGCGTTATATGCCCGCGCTTGAGGCATTCTTCCATTATCGTCATATCGATGTGAGCACGCTAAAAGAGCTGGCACGACGCTGGGCCCCAGAAGTGGCCAACGGATTCTCGAAGAAGTCCAGTCATTTGGCGATGGACGATATTCGCGATTCGCTGGAAGAGCTCGCCTACTATCGCAGTACGATTCTCAAGATATGACCTGCCGTGGTCCCGACCTGATAGCGCTTCTAGGTATCCAGCAATCGGTGTCCTGAACAGCGCGGTGACTGGATAGCCTGCTGACTTTCATGCGTAAGCAGGCCACACGAAGCCGCGGGGATACGGGATCAGCAGGTGGGGCGGGTGCAGACAGCGTCAATTTACGGTTGACTCGTGGCAATCCATTGTGTAAAACGAATACCAAGCAGGGCAAACCCTGCACGGTCTACACAAAATTCGGCCATTGCCTCGGCAAAGTTTCAGGCCGGGCGTTTCGGAGGCATCAAACCAGGCCGCATGCGGCGACCCAATCGACTTCCCGCAGTACTTCGTTATACGGAGCATAATAATAAAAAATCGGGAAACGTGACTGAAGGCTCCTCCGGGAGCCTTTTTTTTGTTCCACGGCCGAAGCTCGATTGGATACCAGCCGAGTAGGTCGGATTAGATGCCTGCACCGTAATCCGACAGACGACCCACCGAGCTGCGACGAGACAATCGCGTGACGCGCTTCCGCACGATCCCCAATTTCATTCCGACGTCATCTCAAAAGAACAGGCCCGGCCGCGCGACTGGCATCCCTGCGCGTACGCAGCGTACCCAATCACTTCTTGATCTGGTCGAATGCGTCCAGCGCTTCGCGGCGTGATGCTTTCAGGTCGACGATCGGCCGGGGATAGGTCGTGCCCAGCCGCACACCCGCAGTATTCAACGCGCCCGCCGGCGCCTCCCATGGTCGATGGATATGCTTGTTCTCAAGTGCGCTGAGCTCGGGCACCCAGTGGCGTACGTATTCACCGGCCGCGTCGAAGCGCTCGCCCTGTCGCGCGGGATTGAAGATCCGAAAGAAGGGCGCAGCGTCTGCGCCGCAGCCGGTGGCCCACTGCCAGCCGAGCGTGTTGTTGGCCAGGTCCGCATCAACCAGCGTATCCCAGAACCAGCGCTCGCCGTGCTGCCAGGCCACGCGCAGGTTCTTGGTCAGGAATGAGGCTACCGTCATACGCAATCGGTTATGCATATAGCCCGTGGCCCAGAGCTCACGCATGCCGGCGTCCACCATCGGGATCCCCGTGCGGCCCTGCTGCCAGGCGGCGAGGGCGTCGTCGTCTTTCGACCAGGGGAACGCTTCGAACCGTTTGTCGAGCGGCGTATTCGGCGTGGCGGGGAAGTGATAAAGCACGTGATGTGCGAACTCACGCCAGCCGATCTCGCTGCGAAATGAGTTGGCGTGGTCGTGGGTCGGTTGACCACCGTGCCCGTCGAGCCATTCATCCATACGATGCATGATCTGACGTGGGCCGATCTCGCCCCAGTGCAGATGAGGCGACAGATAGGACGTTCCGGCGACAGCCGGGCGGTCACGATCGTTATCGTAGTTTTTCAGGGCTGTTTCGAGGAAAGTCTCCAGACGCTCATGGGCGCCGTCTTCGCCAGGCGTCCAGCGATTGCGGATGCCTGTGTCCCAATCGATCGTCGGCAGCAGAGCAAGGCTGTCCAGCTCTTCCGAGCCGATACGCGACCAGACTTCGGGCATCTTGTCCGGCGCAGCCAGCGGTGAATCCGTGCCGCGATCCTTCACCGATTTCCAGAACGGCGTAAACACCTTATACGGGTTGCCCTGCTTCGTGGCGACCGTCCAGGGCTCGTAGAGCAGGGCGGCTCGAAAGCTGGCCGTCTCAATCTCCCGCGATTCGAGATCCGACTTGATCTGCGTGTCGCGCTCGATGGTCAGTGGGTCGTATAGCCGGTTCCAGTACACCGCCGTCGCGCCGGATTCCTCTATCAACGCGTCTAGCGCTGCGGCCGTAGGGCCAGTACGAATAACCAGCCGCGAGCCGAGATCTTCAAGATCGCGAGCGAGCGATTCCAGCGACAGGTGCAGCCATACGCGCTGTGCGCCGCCGGGCGCCCAGTCGCCCAGCTCGTCGGGCGCGTGGATGAACACCGGCACAATCGAGTCGAAACCGCCGTCGAGCGCTGCGCGCAGGGCCGGGTTATCGGCCAGCCGCAGATCGCGGCGAAACCAGACGATGACACGGTTTTTCATGAAGATCCTTTTACGCGTGGTGATCTTGCGACGCACGCGGTCGCGACAATAATTGCAATCACGTTACGCGAGATCTGCTGATTCTGGTTGCGCGTCGGCTTGTCGAAGCTACCAAGCCGCGTGCAGGAGTGGCCTCGGTTGTACGGATTCAAAGTCGGTGAGCGAGCAACCCAAGGCCCGTTGGCGTGAAATCGCTCGTGTTGCGGGTGACGAGTGTCGCCCGATGAACGATTGCGCTCCATGGCGCGCGGATGCGCCAAGAGACGCTCGGGCACGCACATGCCCGGCACCATCGGTAACAACCGCCAGCGCAGAATCTGCACTAGACAAAAGGAAGAGATCGTCAAGCCGGCGTCAAAGGACCAGCCGTGGTCGGGTATCGCGTCGCCCAAGCGGCGAACACCGCTCTCGATTTCTGGTGGGCTGGGCATGTCGGATTACGCTGCGCTAATCCGACGTACGCAAAGCCGCCTTGCAACCGCGTAGGTTGGCTTAGGCCGCAGGCCGTAAGCCGACACGAACGCGCCTCCAATCAGATGAGCCAATGCCTGCAATATCATCGTGAGCATACCGTCGCCCGTAACACCTATGTTAAATCGTAGCGCTTGCACTGCCGATACCAAATAGAGATTTCCCCAGATCGGATAGCTAAACGGCATGCGCTACCGCCGCAACTATCAAACCGGTGGCCGTTATTTTTTCACCGTAGTCACGTCAGGGCGTCGGCCCTGGCTCGGCGACGACTGCAATATCGATCTGCTTCGTGAAGCGCTGCGCCGGGTTCGAAAGCGGCATCCGTTTACGATCGACGGGATTGTGATTCTGCCGGACCATCTGCATACCATATGGACATTGCCAACGAACGATGCGGGATATTCGCTGCGCTGGCGGTTGATAAAGACATACATATCCAAGCGCAGCGCTCAGCCCGCGCCCCTCTGGCAATCGCGGTTCTGGGAACACACCATTCGTGACGAGCGTGACTACGCGCAGCATATGGATTACATCCATTACAACCCGGTCAAGCACGGGTTGGCCGGTATGCCGAGGGACTGGCCGTATTCGAGCTTCGCGCGCTGCGTGGATGAAGGCATTTACGTATCAGATTGGGGCGGCGTAGCACCCGACCTGTCGCCGGAGATTGGTCACGAATAGATGCGTGCTGCGGACCGCGGAATGTCGGATTACGCTGCGCTAATCCGACCTACGCAAAACAGACTCCCAACCTCGTAGGTCGGCTTAGGCCGCAGGCCGTAAGCCGACGCGAACGTGTCCCCAAGCGAATTGGTTACGGCTACTGGAAGTGGTTCAGACGCTGCGTCGGTCAGGTGCTCCATCGCTTCGCTGGCGCGAAATGTCGGATTACGCTGCGCTAATCCGACCTGCGCAAAGCAGACTCCCAACCTCGTAGGTCGGCTTAGGCCGCAGGCCGTAAGCCGACAGGAACGACCCGCGACCATTAAATACGCTCGCCATCAGAGATTTTCTGGCGCAATGCCTTCGCCTGCTGGCGAATTGCCGTCATGAGGTCGTGATCCGCACGCTTCTTCTGCAGGTTTTTCACCTGAAACACCATGCGGTGGTTATTCTCGAATGCGCCCAGGTTGCGATCCAGAAAATCCCAGTACAGCGTGGTGATGGGGCAGGCATCTTCGCCATCGGCTTTCTTGTAATTGAAGCGACAGCCCTTGCAGTAGTTGCTCATCTTGTTGATGTAATTGCCGGAGGCACAATACGGCTTTGTGCCCAGCACGCCGCCATCGCCGAACTGGCTCATGCCAAGCGCGTTGGGCAGGCTCACCCAGTCGATGGCATCCAGATACATCGCCATATGCCAGTCGTGGAAGGCGCGCGGATGCACGCCGGCCACCAGGGCGAACAACCCGAGCACCATCAACCGCTGAATATGATGGGCATAGCCGTTATCGAGCACGTTCTGCATCGCGTCGTGCACACAGGCCATGTCGGTATCGCCGTGCCAGAACGAGGCCGGCACGGGCAGCTCGGCGCGTAGCGCGTTGCGCTCGATATAGCCCGGCATCTCTCGCCAGTAGACGCCGCGCACGAACTCGCGCCAGCCCAGGATCTGACGCACGAATCCTTCGACGCTGTTGATCGGCGCCTGGCCCGTACGATACGCATCGACGGCAGCATTCACGCAGTCGCGCGGGGCGATCAGGTGCAGATTCAGTGCAGCGGACAGCCGCGAGTGATAGGCGAACTGCATATCCGTCCATAGCGCATCCTGCCAGGGGCCGAAGTTGGCTAGTCGGTTGGCGATGAAATCATTCAGCGCCGTGCGCGCCTCGGCGTGGGTGACCGGCATGTCGAAGCCAGCCGTCGAGCCCGGATGGCCCGCATAACGCGTGGCGACCATATCGATAACTTCACGCGTGATCTCATCAGGGCGAAACTGACGGACATGCGGCAGCGTGCCCGGGCCATCGCGGCCGAAAGACTCGCGGTTGTCCTTATCGAAATTCCAGGCGCCGCCAGTGGGCTCGCCGTCGTCCATCAGGATGCCGTGGCGCTTGCGCAGCATGCGATAGAAATGCTCCAGCACGAGGCTGTCACGGCCGGCTGCCCATTCGTCGAACTCGTCCACGACGCAATAGAAATGCCGATCCGGGCGCACCTCCAGGGCGGTCTCGTGTCTTTGCGCGGCGGCCTCAAGCATCTCGCGCACGCGATAGTCGCCGCATTCGGTCATCACGAGCCGTTCGGGTTTTAGAGCTTTGATGCGCGCCGATAGAATGTCGCCAAAATCGCCGCCGCTGTCGTGGCGCTTATCGGTGCTCAGCGCGTGATAATCCACAGTGAAGCCGCGTTGTTGCAATGCATCCCGGTAATGGCGCATCGCCGCGAAAAACAGCACCAGCCGTTTCTTATGACACCACACGTGCGTGGCTTCGGTCTCGTTTTCTGCCATCCAGACCACATCCCGATCGGCGTCGAAATCGTCGAGTGCAGATAATTGGTCGTCGAGCTGATCGCCTAGAACGATTACGAGATTGCGGATGGAGGACATAGCGGGTGAACCTGTGGAAACGGGCGCTTTTGCTCAGCGGCAACGAGTGATCCCCGTATACGCCGTGCTCACATCAGTCAGATGATAAGCAACGCATCACGCTGATGCCGACAATACCCTCGAGACGGACACGCCACTTGGCGAGATAATCTGCCCGCCCGTGCAGTAATCCATGCATGAGCGACGCCATTGATTCTGCATTCGACAAGCTCGGCGCGTACTTCGCGGATCAAGCGGACATCTGCTTGGCCGTGGTGTTTGGGTCTGTTGCATCCGGGCTTGCAACCGCCGACAGCGATCTGGATGTCGCTGTTCTGGCTACCCACGCATTGAGCGCTGAGAGTCGAGCCCGATTGATCGCGGAGCTCGCCCAGATGACAGGTCGTCCGATAGATCTGATCGACCTCCGCCAAGCCGGCGTTCCAGTCGCGCGGAGCGCGCTTGTCTCGGGGCGCGTCGAGTTCGCCACAGACGATTATGTCTACCCCGCACAAGTCAGCAGAATGCTGATCGACGCGGCTGACTTTCTCCCGTACAGGGAGCGCATATTCAAGGAGCGTCGAGAGTCGTGGCTGAGTTGATCACAAGCTGAGTAGGTCGGATTAGGTGCTTGCACCGTAATCCGATAGGCAAGTCACAGGTTTTTCGGACCAGAAGTCGGATTACGCGCTGCGCGCTAATCCGACCTACGGTTAGCGCATTGATTTAAAGCGGATAAACGGCATTGGCTTTCGGCGTTGCTTCAGGAGTTGCCGTGGCGCAGCGCGTCCTCGGCGGCCACAGCGTTTTTAAGTGAGGAGCATTAAGGCAGAATGCGCCTTTGTCACGCACCTCACGAGCACCCGATGCTGTCGCATTTTGAAGGCTTGTCGCCGGACGCAAAGCCTGCCAACGAAATCGAACGCGCGGCCGATATTTTCAGCCATGCACGACGGGTGCTGCTGATCACCGGCGCAGGTATGTCGGCTGATTCGGGCCTGCCGACGTATCGCGGTATAGGCGGCCTGTACGATCGCGACGTCACCGAAGATGGCATGACGATCGAGGACGCACTATCCATAGATACGTTCTCGCGTGACCCGGCAATCACCTGGAAATACGTCGCCCAGGTCGAGCGCGCCTGCCGTGGAGCAGCACCCAACGCCGGGCACCGCGTGCTGGCAGACCTCGCATCGCGGTTTGAGCGCCTATGCATCCTCACGCAGAACGTAGACGGTTTCCATGCGGCCGCCGGCAGTCGCGATGTCATCGAAATGCACGGCAATATCCATCGGCTGAAGTGCGAACGCTGTGCCGACGTGACCACGGTGGAAGACTACGCTGGCCTCGGTACGCTGCCGCCGGCGTGCGCGCAGTGCGGCGGCATGTTGCGGCCGACGGTGGTGCTGTTCGGCGAGATGCTGCCCGTGCGCGAAGTCAGTCGCTATGAGCGCGCATTGGCAGATGGTTTCGATCTGGTGGTCACCATCGGCACGAGCGCAGTCTTCCCGTATATTGCGGCACCAGTCCGCGAGGCTTGGCGCGGCGGCTGGCCAACCATCGAGATCAATCCGCAGGAAAGCGACATATCGCGCTTTTCGCATGTCCGTATTCGGGCGAATGCCGCCGAGACGCTGACGGCTATCAAGCAAGGCATGTCATAACGCCTGGACCCAGGCCGCCGTTGACCCCCACAAAAAGGAACCCACGCATGACCGAGAGCAAGAGCGAGAATATTGTTTGGCACGAAGGCACGGTAGAGCGTCCGCAGCGCGAGGCGATCAACCGTCATCGCGGCTTCACGATCTGGTTCACAGGCCTGTCGGGCTCGGGCAAATCAACCCTGTCAGTCGCACTGGAACAGCGCCTTCACGATATGGGCTGTCGCACCTACCGTCTGGACGGCGATAACGTCCGTACCGGCCTGTGTCGGGACTTGGCGTTCAGCCCGGAAGACCGCATCGAGAATATTCGTCGGATCGGCGAAATCGCCAAGCTGTTTCGGGACGCCGGCGTGATCAATCTCACCGCGTTCATTTCACCTTACCGACAAGATCGGCAGATGGCGCGCATGCTCTCCGAGCGTGATGCCAACGATTTCATCGAGATCCATGTCGATGCGCCGCTATCGGTCTGCGAGGACCGAGACCCCAAAGGCCTGTACAAGAAAGCCCGTGCGGGCAGCATTCCCAATTTCACCGGCATCAGCGCACCCTACGAAGCGCCGGAAAATCCGGAAGTCCATGTGCATACGGGCGATCAGTCAATCGAAGAGTGCGTCGATCAGATTGTTGCGTACCTGCTCGAACACGACTATCTGCACCCCGAGCTCGCCGCGCAGGCCGAGCGCAGCTGAAAGCCACCGATGACTGCGACCTATTGATGCCCCTGCGAACCGAAATACAACGTTCATTGCCGGTAGGCTTCGAGCAAGATGCCGTGCTAGCATCCGCCGTCTTGAATCAACTGCTTGCCGACGTTTGCGGACCTCCAGAATTATGCGACTGCTGACCATGACCGCTCTGCTGCTCCTGATCGCCGGGTGCAGTATCAATCCGTTTCGCGGCGCCAGCGGCGCGCAGGTCATCGGAGAAAGCGAGTACTGCGGCACGTCCTCGCAGGACTCGGCCGCACAGTATTTTGCGGACGCCAGTAGCTTCGGCGACTGGATCGACTACCGCAGCGTCAGCGAGTTCAAGCCATCAATGGCGGTCAACGGCGGCGTGATCATTGTTGAAATGGGCCAGCGCCCAACAGGCGGCTATAACATCAAGCTCGATCGCAAGCAGACCAAGGTGGTCGGCGATACGCTTACGCTTTCCATGGTGTGGAACGCGCCGCGCCTGGATGCCGCAGTCAGTCAGGCGCTTATCGCGTCCTGTGTCGCCATCCGCCCGCCGAAAGGCAATTACAGCCAGATACGAGTCGTCGACCAGCTCGGCAACGTGCGCGGCGAGGCTGTCGTACGCTAGGGCTATGTCTAAGCGGTTGAAAGGTTTGAGGTTAGCGGTGTCTCAAGCTAAGCCTATCTCGGGTGGACTTGGCTTGAACAACGTGTTGATTAGTAAGTTGTAAACGTTTGAACACATCCGGCCCGAGTGTTCGATTCAGGGGCGCACAGATGGCTAAAGCTGTCAGCGCGCGACCGGGTTTTATGAACGAGGCCGACAGGCTGCAAAAGCTTCTATGAATGTAAGCAGCGTGCTTTGTGTTTGTACTGGCAATATCTGCCGCAGCCCCTACGCTGAGGGGCTGTTGCGGCGTGACCTACCCGGTCTTCGCGTATCATCCGCAGGTATCGGTGCGGTCGTGGGCGGCGAAATGCCGTCGGCGGCCGTGCATATCGCGCATAGTGAGCTTTTGGATCTAGCCGAGCACCGGGGGCGGCAGATTACTCGCCAAATACTACTGGAGCACGAATTGGTGCTCGTAATGGAAGCAGGTCAAAAGAAGTGGGTAGGTGCGAAATTTCCGGAGGGCCGAGGAAAGGTTTTTTTGCTTAGTCATTGGGCCGACAAGAAAGATGTGCCTGACCCGTTCCAACGGTCAGACCAGTTCTTCGGCGAGGTTTTCTTGACGATCGCCGATTACGTGGCCGACTGGCGGGAGAAGTTGGAGTAGGGGCGCTCACTGAAGTGACGTAATTTACTATCATGCTCCTTGGCAAGAAAGTGTTGGTCAGGTTCAAGCCTTCGATCTGGTCTGCATTCAGTCAATCGCAAATCCATGAGTATGTAGATCGTAAATAAATGAGAATAAGCGGGGGACTTGACCGATGAATAAGCGGAGAATCAGGGTGAAGGGGATCCGAGGTTTTATCAACTTATCGTCGGCAACTTGGGCTGCTCGAAACATGCCTGCAAGGTGTAGCGGGGGTTCGCAGCGCAGGGTGGGTGGCGGCGATTGGGTCGTACGCGCGGTTGACCATGAACCTGCCGTCGTGGAAATCTGTGAATACCGGAACGGCCGCGTTCAGCGCTATGGTTGCGTTTGCACACCGAATCCGACCGGCCTTGGTCAATTGCTTATGGAAATGGAATCAGACGCGATGCAACTCCATCCCCACGGCCGTGAAATTCAGAGTGCCTGTCGGTATATCTCATGTTAACTACGAATAACCGATTTGCATGGGTTGTACTCCGCCGGCGTCGCCAAGCACACGATAGAAGTGGCGGAGGTCGGTTTTTTTTCGCACTTGTGGGAGTCCTGCTCGCTAGCGGTTGCAGCTTGCCAGGCTATAAATCGAACCCGGTCGAAGGCGACGCTTGGTATAACTTCGGTGGCAATGACACTGAAGCGACTTATCAGAGCGAACTCAACGACCAGCGTATTGAATACGACGCGCGGATCGTAACGATTACACCTTGGCTAATTCGCCATCAGTTTGCCGAAAACGCGGGGCAGCAATTGTCGCCGCAGGTGCAGGCATTGACCGCGCCGGACGAGATTCAGCAGTACACCATCGGCCCAGGCGATATTTTGAGCGTGATCGTCTATGGCCAGACTGAGCTCAACAACCCGACGGGCTCGACTAACGGTTCCGCTGCATCAAACGGCCAAGTTGTCGATTCTGACGGGGACATATATTTTCCTTACGTGGGCATGATAAAAGCCGCGGGCCAAACGCCGGCAGAGCTTCGCAAGCAGATCGCCCGCCAGTTAAAGTCGGTAATCCGCGAGCCTCAGGTAGATGTGCGCGTGTCGGAGTACCGGAGCAAGCGTGTCTATATCTCTGGAGACATAACCAAGCCTTGCACAGTGGCTTTGACGGATGTCACCAACACCGTGCTCCAGGCGCTGGATCAGTGCGATACGCTCAGTTCCGGGCGTTCGGCGAATAGTAGCGTCGCTGCTACGGGTGTGCAGAATGTGGTGTTGATCCGTAACGGCAAGTCCACGTTTCTGGATCTGAATCAGATTTATGCTGCTGGAAATCCGGTTCCTATGCATGCCGGAGACAGACTCCTTGTGGACGACAGCGCAAACCGGGTCTTCCTTATGGGTGAGTTTGACCAGCAACAAGCTTTGCCCTTCTCAGCTGGGGGAATGTCTCTCAGTGATGCGATTGCCGACGCCGGTGGCGTCAACCTCAGCACGGCTAACGTGAGTAAGATCTATGTGGTCCGCGGTTTCGTCAGCGATCAATCGGTCGCGGACGGCGAGCTCCGTACGGTACTCAAGCCAAACGTGTATAAGTTGAATATGAGCGATGTCGGAGGCTTGCTGTTGGCCAACCAGTTCCAGCTTCAGCCGAGAGATATCGTCTTTGCAGCCCCGGCGAGTCTGGTCAATTTCAACCGTGCATTATCTCAAATCACTCCGTCACTCAATATTCTTCTTCAGAGTGCGCTGCTTTATGACCGGTCGGGCGGTCGGTAGCACTCATACTTAGTGACATGGGTCCTGAAATAAATCTGCTATAGCCCAGCTGTTCGGCGACCCATTCACGTATGCCTCGCATGATGACTGCTGCGGCTAGTCCACAGCAGTGCCTTGGCTTCGAGCCTCCTCGCTCTCTGCCGAACTAGATTCGAGCAGCCCTGAGTACATCATTGGATTTTGGAACGATGAGCGATCAGTTGCACCTGTCGACTTCTGAGATGGCTCGTAAGAGCCCAGACCATGCTGACGACGAGATTGATATCGGGCGTCTCTTAACGATTCTTTTCGCCGGTAAGTGGTGGATTACAGGCTGCCTGGCCGTCGTCATCGGCTTGGCGATTGTCTACCTCTGGATAACGCCACAAACGTACACAGCTGACGCATTGCTCCAGATACAGGCAACAGACAGTTCGCCACTTAGCCAGATGTCGGCGCAGGCAGGTGGCGGCCTTGGTACCGGTGCCGTATCGCTACTTGGGCTGTCGCAAAGTACAGCGCGATCGGAGATCCCCATAATCACGTCTCGCGAAGTGCTGGGTAAGACGGTTCACGACCTAAACTTGTCTACCGATGCCCACCCTGTGTATCTACCTGTGGTTGGCGGCACATTTTCCGACAAGTCTGCGAAGGTGGATGTTGGTCGGTTCGATGTTCCGGAGGCGTTGTTCAACGAACCATTCCGGCTCACCGTGGCAGGCGACCAAACGTACAGGCTTTCTGGTCCTGACGGTGAGCATTTTTTGGACGGGAGGATCGGACAGGCCGCGTCGGGCAAAACCGCGGACGGTCAAAACGTCGAGTTGTTCGTCCGGAGTACCAGTATTACGTCGCAAGCTTCGGTAGCTTTCACGCTCACTAAAAAAGCCTGGCTCACTCAGGTGCAATCGCTTCGCAAGCAATTGCGGGTCGAGGAAGTCGAGAGCGGTAGTGGTGTGCTGAATCTTTCGTTGGACGGTCAAGATCCTGAAAAAACGGCTCGGATCGTGAACTCTGTGGCCGAGGATTACTTGGCTCAGAACGTCGAAGCACGATCTGAACAGGCAGCTCAAAGCCTGGAGTTCTTGAAGGGTCAGCTACCCAGGCTCAAGGGGAAAGTGACGGTTGCCGAGTCCAAATTGGCGGAATATCAGGAAAGCAACCAACCGGTTGATCTCACGGCCCAATCTCAAGCGCTGCTTACTCAGGTTTCGAGCCTGGAAGACAAGCGCTCGCAGCTCCAGTTAAAAGTTGCGGAACTCAGCCAGCAATATACTAGCGAGTATCCGCCGGTGCAGGCAGCAAGGGATCAGTTGGCGCAGTTACGACGCCAATCACGGGATCTCCAGAAAAATATCGACAAGCTACCAAACTCTCAGAAACAGATGCTGGGGCTACAGCGCGATGTCGCTGTGAACACTCAGCTGTATACGGCGCTGCTAAACCGCTCGCAAGAGTTGCAGGTCGCCAAAGCTGGAACGATCGCCAATGTGCGCATCGTTGATCGAGCTGTCGTCCCTATCAAGGCGGTAGCGCCCAGGCCGCTGCTCGTTCTGCTGGTATCGATCGTGCTGGGCTTGATGCTCGGTATTGGCATCGTACTGGTCCGTGCCCTGTCAAGGCATGGCGTTTCCGATCCTCACGAAATCGAGAGTAATACTGGCCTGTCGGTCTACGCAGTTGTGCCATTCAGCAACTGGCTTGGGCGGGCCACTCGGCGAGCGACGCGATCATCGTTGCCAGCACCAATATTGGCACGGGACAAGGAAGATAGCTTGGCAGCGGAAGCGTTACGTAGCCTGAGAACCAGTCTCTATTTCGCGCGGATGGAAGCGCGCAGCAATGTGGTGATAATGACTGGTCCGTCGCCGGGCGTGGGCAAGTCTTTCGTCAGCATGAATCTCGGCTACTTGCTTAGCCAGGTTGATCAGCGCGTTGTGGTAGTCGACGCAGACATGCGCCGCGGGCGAATCCGTGAATACGTCGCTCCCTCAGACCATAATCGTCTTGGCTTATCTGAACTGCTCGCCGGGACCGCGGAAATAGACGCTGTGATTCAGCGTGTTCCTGATACGGAGCTTGACGTAATCACTGCAGGCGCTGCGCCGTCCAACCCATCAGAGTTGCTGATGCGCTCAGGTTTCAAGTCGGCCATGGACGCACTTCGTGCGCGATACGACTTGGTAATCGTGGATGCACCGCCGGTGCTGGCTGTTACGGATGCAGCTGTAATTAGCGCAGTGGTGAGTGACCCGTTGACATTTATGGTGTTGAAATCTGGTCAGCATCCGATGGAAGAGGTTAATCAGGCGATGGAGCGGCTCACGCGACAGCATGGAAGAATTTCGGGCTTTATTCTCAACGGCTACGAAGCAAAGAAGGCGCGCGCCGTGTACGGCCAAGCCCAGTATCAATATAGCTATTCGAATGCTAGCTAGATGTCTCACTCGCTGATGTGGTGTCTCTGTATTTTTTTATTTAACGCAGGGTCGTTAATGTTTGCCGGCCACGGCTCAGCTGAAAAAATGCGCGGGCCTCTCATGCAAGAGAGATGGAACGATGAGCTACGCTATCGTTCAATAACTGGCGGATCGACGACAGGCAGCATCGGCTGTTTAAAAGCCACTGCTAAGCTATGAGATCTTATGCTTGCTAGCCTCAAAGAACTCTACCTGTTGTTGACTACCGAACAGCGGCATAGGTTGTTTCGTCTGCAAATTCTGGTCGTTATCATGGCTTTTGCGGAAATCGCTGGCGTCGTGGCGATTGGCCCTTTCATGGCGCTCGTTGGCAATACTGATCATCTGTATGGCGACGGTTTGGCTGCTGCCGCTTATCGGCTAAGCGGTCTTTCATCGCCCCAAGATTTTCTGTTCTGGCTGGGGATCGGCGTGCTGGCGGTGCTTCTTATGGCCGGCCTTTTTTCGATGTACACGGTCTGGCGGCTATCGCTCTATGGCGCGCAGGTGGGCGCTCAAATCTCAAGCCGGTTGTTCGCCTATTATATGCAGCAGCCTTGGCTGTTTCATGCGGCCGGCAGCAGCAGCACGCTAACAAAACAAATAGCCCAGGAAGCTCAGCGCGTAACATCGATGATCATAAATCCGCTTATGCAAATGAACGCCAAACTGTCGTTGGTCTTGTTCATGTCCGTAGCGATCCTCCTCTATAACCCCGTCGTCGCAATATCGGGAATCGCGATCTTCGTCACGGCTTATTTTTTACTTTACAAGACCGTCAGGCGCCAACTTATCGCTAATGGCGCCGCCATCAGTGCAATGCAAGCGCTACGCTTCAAGCTGATGGCCGAAGGTTTTGGCGGTATCAAGGACGTTCTACTGCTCGGCAGACAAAAGGTCTTTACCGAGCGCTTCGACGAGGCGAGTGATCGGTATGCCTATGCACTGGGCGCCACACAGGCGCTGAGTCAGGCCCCGCGCTATGCAATGGAAACTGTCGCGTATGGCGCCGTAATTTTTCTGGTGCTCTATCTGCTGACAGCTTACGGTGGTAATGCTGCCGAGATCCTGCCGGTGCTTTCAGTCTATGCCTTGGCCGGTTTCAAGCTTTTACCTGCGTTTCAGGTTATATATACCAATGTCTCGAACATACGGGGGAATCTCGCGGCCTTCGAGGCGATCCGAGAGGATCTGCACGCCAGTGCGAGCTTGGCAGAGGGATTGGGCGAAGATGACGCCAGCGATCGTCAACATTTGCATATGGCCCCTCAAGAGGCCGTAGTGCTGGAAAATCTGGTCTTTGCTTATGCCGGAAAGTCCAAGCCAGCGTTGGGTGGGTTATCGCTGACCATTCCAGCAAGAAAGGTCATTGGGCTTGTAGGCGCGACCGGATCAGGTAAGTCCACTGTTATCGATATTTTGCTGGGGCTTGTTTCGCCCGACCAAGGCGAAGTGCGTATAGACGGCGAACCGCTGGGGCAGCACAACATGCGTGCTTGGCAAAACACTCTGGGTTTTGTGCCGCAGAGTATTTTTCTCGCTGACGCGACTATAAGAGAAAACATTGCTTTTGGATTGCCGCCGGTTTCTATTGACGACCGTCATGTGCGTCGCGCCGCCTCAATGGCTCATCTCGACGAGCTTTTGGCCCACTTGCCCAACGGCCTTGAGACCCAAGTGGGAGAACGCGGTGTGCAGCTGTCGGGGGGGCAGCGCCAACGTATAGGCATCGCGCGAGCGCTCTACCATGACGCCGACATGCTTGTTATGGACGAAGCGACAAGTGCACTGGATGGCATTACAGAAAAACTTATCATGGACGCAATCCACGAATTTTCCGGGAAGAAGACCATCATTATGATTGCGCATCGTCTGGCTACGGTGAAGCAGTGCGACTGCATCTATCTCATGGATGCGGGTCGCGTTGTAGACCAAGGCGGCTACGAAGATCTCGCCGGGCGAAATGAGATATTCAGGCGTATGGCGTTGCACGCTTAGCGTTGGCGCGCGCCGTCTTAGTTAGGTGTGGTTTCGCCCCTCGCCAGTGCGTTACCAACTAGCAAGTAACGAAGTCTCGTCCCGGGTTCTCCTTGTGGAACACCGGCGTTGCGGCTCTGGAAAAGGGCGCGCATACCCCATAATATTGATAGACAGGAAATCGCACTAGTGTTAAATGACTCTTCCATTCTGGTCACGGGCGGCACCGGCTCATTCGGCCATACCTTCGTCCCCATGTTGCTGGAGCGTTTTAATCCGAAGCGGGTTATTATTCTTTCCCGTGATGAGATGAAGCAATGGGAGATGGCGAAAAAATTTCAGGGTGACACGCGCGTCCGTTTTTTTATTGGTGATGTTCGTGATCGCGACCGTATTTATCGTGCTTTGGATGGTGTCGATTACGTAGTGCATGCGGCTGCGACCAAGATTGTGCCGACAGCCGAGTACAATCCGTTCGAGTGCGTCAAGACCAACGTGCTTGGTGCCATGAATCTGATCGACGCCTGCATCGACAAGGGCGTTAAAAGAGTGGTTGCACTCTCGACGGACAAGGCCAGCAGCCCCATCAACTTATATGGCGCCACGAAGCTGACCTCCGATAAGCTGTTCGTTGCTGGCAACTCTTATGCGGGTGGCCATGACACCCGTTTCGCGGTCGTGCGCTACGGGAACGTCATGGGCTCGCGTGGCTCTGTAGTCCCGTTTTTCATGTCGATCAAGAGCAAAGGGGTGCTGCCGATAACCGACGAGCGGATGACCCGGTTCATGATCTCCCTTGAGCAAGGTGTCGAACTGGTATGGCACGCCTTCAAAGACATGGAGGGGGGTGAAATCTACGTAAAGAAAATCCCGTCCATGAAAGTCACGGATTTAGCGAGAGTCATCGCGCCTGACGCGGAGCAGGAGATCGTGGGGATTCGCCCCGGAGAGAAGCTTCACGAACAGATGATCGGAGTAGAGGACGCGTCGTATACTTATGAGTATCCGGATTATTTCAAGATATTACCGGCGATCAACAGTTGGGATAAGGATGCAAACCGGATTAAAGACGGGAATAAAGTTCCAGACGGTTTCGTGTACTCCAGCGATAACAACCCAGAGTGGATGTGCGATAGCGAGCTCGGTGCCTGGATAGCTGCTAACCGGGAAAAGATCGGGAGTATTTGAGTGATTCCCTATGGTCGCCAGGATATCCAACAATCAGATATTGACGCCGTAGTTGAAGTGCTGCGATCAGACTTTCTTACCCAAGGGCCCACCGTCCCTCGCTTTGAACGGGTCATAGCAGAAAAGGTCGGCGCGCGCCACGCTCTGGCTGTTAATAGCGCTACTTCCGCATTACATATAGCGTGCTCGGCGCTGGGCCTGGGCAAGGGCGACTGGCTCTGGACCAGCCCAATAACTTTCGTCGCTTCCGCCAATTGCGGTCTTTACTGTGGCGCTCAGGTCGATTTTGTGGATATCGATGCGCGCACATACAATCTTTGCCCCAAGGCGTTAGAAGCCAAGCTTGAGCGTGCTGAGCGAGAGGGTTGTCTTCCCAAAGTAGTTGTGGCGGTGCACCTGTGTGGCCAGCCCTGCGATATGCAGGCGATCCATAGACTGTCTCAGCGATATGGATTCAGCGTTGTCGAAGACGCCTCGCACGCCATCGGAGGCAAGTATCAGAGTGAATATATCGGGAATGGCCGTTATAGCGATGTCACCGTATTCAGCTTTCACCCGGTCAAGATCATCACCACTGCTGAAGGCGGTATGGCGCTAACCAACGATGGTCGCTTGGCCGAGCGCATGGACTTGCTGCGAAGCCACGGTGTGACCCGCGAGCCACACTTGATGAGCAGGGATCCGGATGGCCCGTGGTACTACGAACAGATCGATCTTGGGTTCAACTACCGGATGACCGAGCTGCAGGCCGCGCTGGGCTTATCGCAGATGGATCGGTTGGATGATTATGTGGCAAGTCGCAACGTCTTGGCCGGTCACTATGACGCGCTTCTGTACGATATGCCAGTGGCCACGCCATGGCAGCATCCCGATAGCTATTCGGGTCGACACCTGTACGTCATCCGGCTCGACCTTGACCGAATCGTCAAAAGCCACCGCCAAGTCTTCGAAGATCTGCGGGGCGCAGGAATCGGGGTCAACCTGCACTATATTCCTGTGCATACGCAGCCTTATTATCAGCAGTTGGGCTTCGAACAAGGGGACTTCCCGAAAGCCGAATCCTACTACAGCGAAGCGATCAGCCTGCCAATGTTTCCAACCCTTGGCGTAGAGCAGCAGAACGAGGTCGTAGCAGTCTTGGAGCAGGCGGTCCAAGCATGAGGATCGCCATTATTCCGGCCCGCGGAGGCAGCAAGCGCATCCCCCGTAAGAATATAACTACGTTTTGCGGTAAGCCGATGATTGTCTGGTCTATCGAAGCCGCGTTAGCCAGTGACTGCTTCGATCGAGTGGTCGTTTCCACCGACGATGGCGCAATCGCCGACGTTGCCCAGCGGGGGGGTGCCGAGGTTCCGTTTATACGTCCTGCCCATTTGTCAGACGATTTTACCGGCACGCTACCGGTCATGGCCCATGCCATCGAGACGCTAAGCGAGCAAGGCGAGCCACCGCACGAAGTCTGTTGTGTCTACGCGACCGCCCCGTTTGTGCAGCCACAAGACATTCGGCGAGGGTTGGACATTCTCGAGCAGCAGCAGTCGGATTACGCGTTTTCCGTGACCAGCTATCCGTTTCCTATCCAACGCGCGATCGGTATTACATCAGGCGGACGTGTGGCGATGTTTCAGCCTGAGCACTTCGAGACGAGGTCCCAAGATTTGGAAGAAGCGTTTCACGACGCTGGCCAGTTTTACTGGGGTCGCGCCGAGGCTTGGAGCGCCGGTTTGCCGATCTTCTCCAACCAGGCGGCGCCCGTCATGCTCCCGCGGCATCGCGTACAGGACATCGATACCCCTGAAGACTGGCATCACGCTGAATTGATGTTCAAAGCGTTGCACGCAAAAGAGTCTGTTTGATGACGTTCTCCGTACGGCCAATTTACAACACGACGCGCGAGATAGTAGCAAAGGGTGCGACTTCACTATCCGCTGGTATCGATGAGTCAATCTACCAAGTCAATCCCGAGCACAAACGCGATCCAAGGTACTTAGGCGCGGCGCCGCGCAGTGCTCCAAGGCCTAAGCTAAGCCTGAGAGACGATTCGCGCATTTTGCATACGTGGCGAGCGCTGACCTTGCTATTGGACAACACGGCAGACTATTTCCAAGTTTCACCGTTGGCCGCCAAATACGCGTATCAGCGTAAAGCGGCATGAGAGTCGTTTTTCGCGTCGACGCCGCGCTCACGATTGGCACCGGCCACGTAATGCGCTGCCTGACTTTGGCACAGGCTTTGGCAGCCGAGGGCGCCGAGTGTCACTTTATCTGCCGCGAGCATCCAGGGCACATGATCGAAGCGATTCGCTCACGCGGGTTTAGCACGCATGCATTGTCTGCCAAGGCGTCTATAGAAATCGAAGCCGAAGAAGTGCCTCAACCAGCGCACGCCCTTTGGTTGTGCGCTTCTTGGCAGGAAGACGCGTGGCAAAGTCAGGAATATGTCCGACATTTGGTGCTCGACTGGGTGGTCGTTGATCATTACGCTTTAGACAAACGTTGGGAGCAGGCGGTATTGCCGCATGGGTGTCGTCTGCTGGTAATTGACGACCTCGCGGATCGAGAACATGCCTGCGATTTGCTGCTGGACCAAAACCTCGGCCGCCAAGCCGACGACTACGCGAGTCTCGTGCCCGATACTTGTGTTCGCCTGATCGGCCCGCAATACGCGCTGCTGCGGCCCGAGTTCGCGCGAATGCGAGAAATCAGCCACGCGCGACGCGCGGCGGAACCGCAACTGAGACATTTGTTGGTTACAATGGGCGGCGTAGACAAGGATGATGCGACCGGCGCGGTGCTGTCGGCCTTGCGCGATTGCCCGTTGCCCGATGACTGCCGTATTACAGTTGTCATGGGCGCCAACGCGCCCTGGCTTGAGAAAGTGCAAGGCCAAGCCGCTGATATGCGTTGGGCTACCGAGGTCTTCGTAAACGTTGCGGATATGGCGGAACGTATGTGCAACGCCGATCTCGCCATCGGCGCGGCAGGTAGCACTTCATGGGAGCGCTGTTGTTTGGGTCTCCCAGCGCTCATGATGGTCCTGGCCGAAAATCAATGGGGACTTGGTCGTGCGCTGCAGTTCGTAGGGGCTGCCGTGCTGATTGGGAAGAGTATTGACGCTGCTTACAAGTTGCCAGACGAATACCGCGCTGCCTCGGTAACGGACACGTTGCGAAAGATGAGCGAAGCTGCAGCAGCAATTACCGATGGGAATGGTGTTGCGCGATTGTGTCTCGAGATGCGCGCTAACAGCGCCGAGCGTATTCATGGCTGACGGCCGCTTGCGCGATATGACTACAAATGATCTTGAGTACGTGTTGGCTTGGCGTAATCATCTTGATGTCCGTCGTTATATGTACACGCAACACGAAATCAGTTTGGCTGAACACCAAGCTTGGTTTGAGCGAAGTGCCAAAGATCCAACCAAACGCCTAATGGTCTTTGATCTAGGTGGTACGCCAACTGGGTTTGTTGGCATAACTGAGTCTCAACGAGGATTAATTGCGGACTGGGGCTTCTACTTGTCTCCTGGCGCGGCAAGCGGAAGTGGCCGTCAACTTGGTCAAACAGCGTTACACTTTGCCTTTGCCCATTTGCAGTTGCACAAACTCTGCGGTCAAGCCCTGTCCTTCAACGACAAGTCAATCCGCTTTCACCAGCGGCTGGGATTTGTACGTGAAGGCATCTTGCGTGATCAACACTTCGATGGGCGAAATTTTCACTCCGTGGTTTGCTTCGGCATTTTGCGCGACGAGTGGCAACCCAAACTAGGAGCGATTACCTGATGCGCGTGCCCTGTATCACGATCAATGGACGACGTATCGCTGCCGACACAGAGCCTTATGTCATCGCAGAACTTTCTGCGAACCATAACGGCAAGCTGGAAACTGCGTTGCAGATTGTTGAAGAAGCCAAGAAGGCAGGCGCGGAAGCGGTCAAGTTGCAGACTTACCGACCGGACACCATTACTCTCGACTGCGACGGTGAAGAGTTTCGTATAAGAGGCGGGCTATGGGACGGGCGGACGCTCTACGAGTTGTATGAAGAAGCGCATATGCCCTGGGAATGGCACAAACCGCTTTTCGACCATGCGAGGAAGCTCGGTATAACGATCTTCAGCTCACCGTTCGATAATACCGCTGTCGACTTGCTCGAAGACTTGAACGCCCCAGCCTACAAGATTGCGTCATTCGAAGCCGTCGATCTGCCGTTAATCGAGTACGTAGCGAGCACGGGCAAACCCGTGATCATATCCACCGGCATGGCAAACGGCGAGGAAATCCAGGAAGCCATAGACGCAGCTAAAAGCGCAGGCTGTAAAGAGCTCGCTATATTGCAATGCGTAAGCGGCTATCCCGCACCACCGGAAGACTACAACTTGCGCACCATTGCAGACATGATCGAGCGCTTCGGGCTTGTCACCGGCCTGTCCGACCACACCCTCGACAACACCACCGCCATCGCTAGTGTTGCCTTGGGCGCCAGTTTGATCGAGAAACACTTTACGCTTGACCGCAACGCAGGTGGGCCAGACGATAGCTTCTCGCTTGAGCCAGATCAACTGGCGGCTCTGTGTCGCGCCAGCAAGAGCGCGTGGGGCGCGCTAGGGAAAGTCGATTATGGAAAGAAGAGTAGTGAGCAAGGCAACACTCAATTTCGTCGTTCCCTCTATTTCATCAGAGATTTAAAAGCAGGGGACGTTATTACCGCTGAAGCGGTTAAGAGTGTCAGGCCTGGATACGGTGTCGCTCCAAAACATTTATCATCCATAGTTGGCGCGATAGCCGCACGAGACGTCTACACTAACTCGCCGGTTGCGCTCGGCGACATCTTAAAGTAGACCACGACAGGGAAGCGATTGCGCCGACATAACTAGATGGTATGCCTTACAGCTGCTTCCTTGCCGCTGAAAATTCAACATCGAACTTGTTTATGCAAGAGAAGAAGCGAGACTTATTCATTTGCTTTACACCCCTGCAGGTTTTGATATCAAAAGCTATAGTTCAGCTTGAGCATAGTGATGAAGTCCGACCCGACTTCGTTCTCGTGCCGCCGCATGACTCTGATGTTTTTAGACACTATTTTGAAGATTTTTCAGCTGTTTGCGAAGAATGCTTTTATGAGAATAAGCTTTTTCGATTCCCGTTTTATCCATTTCAACTTTGGATGCGATTTCGCAAAAAACGCTACCGAAATGTTTATCTGGCCAATGTCGCGACTGTCAAAGCGCAATACATTTTGTCATTTTGTGAGTTTCAGAATTTATATACATTTGATGACGGTACAGCAAACATTGTCAAGTCGAGCGTGTTTTACAAAGACGCTACTAACTGTCTCGGAAGGGCGAAACGGCGTTTAAGAAAGTGGACAGGCAATAAGTATACAACTAAAAAAGTTATAGATAGATCAAAAGTCCACTACACCATTTACCCGAATTTCGAGAACATTGTTGAACGAAAAATTGCAGTAAATGTTTTTGATTTCAAAAAGAACACCGACAGGATTCTCGCGACTAAAGATGCCGCAACGGTGGTGCTCGGAACCGTTTATCGTGATATCGTACAACGTGGGCACGAAACTGAGTTATTACGGTCAAAAATAGCAAGCGGGGCATGGAAAATAGGTAATTCAGACGTCTACTATTTGCCGCACCCGAGAGACGGCGGTCCTCACTTTGATCATATGATTGGTCTTGACGTGCCCTTGATATCGGAACACGTAATAATGAAGCTTCTCCGTACTTATAAGACGCTTGATGTCGCTGGATTTGCCAGTAGCACGCAATTCAATTTGATCAGTGACCCGCGTGTCCGGAACATCGTTTTTAAGACATCGATTGTCAAATTGCCAGCGAGCGATCTCGCGGACTTATTGGAGCAAAGCGGCGCAACAGCATTCAACCTCGACTCTGAGTAACTTGGATATCCTCTGAAAAGCTAAGTGCTCAATTGTCCTTTTGATAGCATTCCAATCGATATGAGTAAAGTTGTGTCCGAGACTAGTCAGCATAAGTCTCTTCCGCTCAATCGGTGAGTTAGGGTTGACTTTAGCAATCCGCTAGCTAATCAACGCAACCGGTACTAGGCCGGAAGTCTACTGCTGCTAATCACTGCGCAAGTTACCGTTAGAGCCCTATCCGGGCGGCGAAGTTAAAATCCGTTTTGAGTGAATCGCGCGACAACTCCATGTCGCAAAGTCTATAGTCAGGATCGACGTCTATGATAAGAGTTATTACCTTTGGGACGTTCGACTTACTTCACGTTGGTCACGTGCGGATATTGGAACGGGCTGCGGGCTTAGGTGACGAACTTGCAGTCGGTATTTCATCTGATCAGTTAAACTATTCAAAAAAAGGGAAGTACCCCATATACAGCGAATCGAGCAGAAGAGAAATACTGAAGGCAGTTAAATTCGTGGATAGAGTCTTCACTGAGAAAAGTCTGGAGCTCAAACGTGAATATATTCTCGCGCACAAAGCCAACATCTTAGTCATGGGCGATGACTGGAAAGGCGAGTTTGATTGCCTGCGCGATATTTGCGATGTTGTGTATCTTGAGCGCACTCCCAGCGTTTCGACCACCGCCATTGTGGAGCAAATCACGATCAATAGAGTGGAAGATACTTCGGCCAAAGATGTAAATCTGGGATTTTCGAGACGTTCAGTAGCTGAGTGAATTCAAAATGAAGTGTTCCGAGTTCGGCAAGACCATTTTGCGATCGTTGATCCGGGTGACGCTCGCGACACTTGCTGGGATTATCAAGCAGAAAGAGAACAAGATTCTGTTTCACAGCATGCCCGACGCGACAGACAATAGCTGGCATCTGTACCGTTATATGTCGCGCCACCTCGAAGGAAAACACTTTGTTTGGCTATGCGAGTCACCGCCATCGGTTGCAGAACGCATAGAGAAGCACAATCGCGCTTCTGCAAATAGAGTATCGGTCGTCAGAAACAGGTCGCTATTGTCTTTTTTCCATTTTTGCTCTTCGGAGTACATTTTTGTAAGTCACGGGATGCCGTCGTTCCTACCAGTTCTTCGACGGGCCGTCATCGTTAACCTCTGGCACGGAATGCCGATTAAGCCAATAGAATTTCTCAACAAGAAGAAGAAAACGAGATTTGTTCCGTATAGCTACGTTCTAAGTACGTCCGATTTTTTCTCGCCCATCATGGCCGACGCGTTCAGAGTGCCGCTAAAGACTGTGATGGTGACAGGGCTTCCCAGAAACGACGCACTGTTAAAAGAGGACCCCGACGCTAGGCGTGGTCTTGAATCTGCGCTCAATATTGGACCGGATACTGGTATCGTTTTCTGGCTCCCCACTTATCGGAATTCGTATGTCGAGACGATGCCGGCGGACTCCGATATAAACAGTTTTATCGATGAGTGGAGTGAGAGCTTCTGGGAGCGCGTGAGCGCGGCGGCAACAGAGGCGCGGAAAGTGGTCGTAATTAAACTGCACACATTGGATATATTGAACGAGCAAGAGCGACGTCTTCATCAGCACGCTGGCATCAGGTTCGTGTCACGCGATCAATGGGCTCACATCGGTATTGATCTGTACGATGCATTGGCTGTTGCTTCAGCGCTAGTCACTGATCTGTCGTCAGTCCTGATCGACTACGCCGTTACTCAGCGCCCAATGGCGGTTACGTGCCGCTCGTTGGATCGATACTCGAGAGGAATGATCTCTGGTACAAAGCCAATACTCTCAGCGTGCTACCAGATCACCGATGAAGCTACATTCATCGACTTCCTGCGCTCTCCGCAGGCAAACCCGCGCAACGCGAATGGCTTTACGCATTACAATAAGCAAGTTGAGGATCGTGAAGTGGCATGTCGGTCAATCATTAAACGACTCGGTATAGCTCCTATGGCTTAACTATGCGAATCCCGTCGGCATCACGTTGTTTAGCGCGCTTTGATTAATTCATAGCGCGATGAGCGCCTCCCGTCCGGCCTCCCGTCGTCCTTACTCTAGATTGGCGTCGTAGCGAGAAGACGATTCGAACAAAAGCAAAAGCGATTTATGGCTTTGCCACCCGGTATGCCAGGTTCGACGCTCCCAAAAAGTTGAAGTAATAGGCGCCCAACTTAGCTGCCAAGTTGCAGCTTTCTGATCGGTGCCTGGCTGGCGTGTGAGACACTTCGCAACAACGCCGGAAATCTTCGCTGGTTAGTAAGTCTAATGAATGCTTTGGCGCGGCCAACCGTGATTTTATGAGTACAGTATTTAAGCATCGAGTACAATTTTTCAGCGTCGCTTTGAGCTACATGCTTATATTTGTGGCTGGTTTGATGGCGCTGGTGATGGACACTGCGTCGGACAGGGACAATTATATTGTTTTGTTCTCTGATCCGTTTGCCAACTCAAGGATAGAGATTGGCTTCCTGTATTACGCGGATATCCTTAGGGGGCTAGGCATACCGCCAGAGGTGGGGATCGTGTTCACTTCGATTCTTATTTATGGCCTGCTTGCGAGAGTTTGGGTTTACTACATCCGACTGCATTGGTTTGAATCCGTATTCGTATTCAACTTTTTGGTCTTTTCGTTGTTCAACTACTATTTGGGAACATCCATACGAATGGGCCTCGCGATGGCGGTTGCGCTTTTTGCGGCTGCTCAAGTTACTCGTGGGAGGTACTGGTTAGGAATTCCACTGCTACTCAGCCCGTTGCTCCATTACGGTGCGGCTCCATTCGTGTTGTCGTTTGTCTGGCTCTGGGTGACCAGGAGAGCGTCTTGGAGGTTTCATAAAGTCGTTATAGGGCTGGCAACGCTAGCGCTTCCGCTTTTGATACAAGCTCTGCCAGCAATACTAGGCTTGAACGGTTACTACCTGCAGTATTTTAATGAGGACCTAGGCCAAACTGAGCGGTTATTTCCATTTACTTTAATTTTTCTTGGATTTGCGCTTGTTCTGAGCGCGGTAAAAGGGAACGACTCAATTCTGCGTCGAATAGCTTTCTACAGTTTGCCGTTTTTCTTGTGCGGTATGGTCACCGGAATTCCGATTTTCGGTAAAATGCTCATACCCAATATATTTATAGCCGCAATCGTTGTTGTCGCAGATTATAAATATATTTATGTAAAGAACCTAGAGCCAAATTTCCGTCTATTTACGGTGATGTGCCTAAATCTAGCCGGTGTGGTATACGCGTTGAAAGCGTATCACTACGTGTAAATACCGGTGGTTCGCGTGCGATCGACTGGTGCCTATGGTTCAGTCGGAGATCGGATCTGCCTTCATTGCGTGTCGATCAGTACGTTTGGTTTATCAGAGAGCGGCCGGTTAAGGAGCGAATAAGGATTGATTGTTGATGATGGAGTGTTAATCGAGCGCGCAATTTTGACTTCATTATGCAAGATTCTATACGTGGTTTTTTGCTTGTGGAAGAGATTTTGCATGTTGGTAAGTGGCATCTACATTGATATCATTCGGAAATAAGAGTAGGTATCACCGAGAGTTGTCATGAACTGCTTTAAATTGGAAGAACGTTGCTTGGTTTTAAGAGTTCGGCTCTAGTTAGTCCGGCTAACCGTGCAGAGTAGCTGAATGTTAAAGGCGACGCATGAGTGAAGTAGGTAAGCAGCCAGTTTTCGTTATTGGGGCGCCGCGGAGCGGAACAACCGTGTTCTTTGACTTGTTTACAAGTCCTTCCGATTTCGGATTTCTCACAAACTACGACGATATTCTGGCGGGTACGCCCTTTATGGGTTTTGTTCCGAGGCTTTTAGAAAGCGTTTCGGCCGGGGGATTAGGGGTTCGTCGAGACTACTCGGGACGATACGACTTTTCGTCGCTCCGTCCGCGTAAGACAGAAGCATATCGTTTTTGGTCGCGCTATGCGGGGGCAGGTTTTCAGCGTAGCTATTTGTGGAAACAGCGACCATCGCTAAGTACTGCATGCCGCATTAGAAATAGTGTGGCTCGGTGTTGTAAAGTCCAGTCGCGTGATATGTTCTCGGCTAAGTTAACTGGACCGGGTCGTATTGGTTATTTGCTGGATATTTTTCCAAATGCTAAATTTGTGCATGTAGTCAGAGACTGCCGTCCTCAAGTTAGTTCAATACTTGATGTAGGATTTTGGAGAATCGGTGGTGGCCTTGACCGATTGTGGTGGGATAACGATCTGCCTGGTTTTATTTCTGACCATCTCGCCGCAGCAGAAATGACGGGTGATCCGATAGCGCTAGCAGCAGCCCAGTGGCGTGCCGTGGTAAATTCGATACGCAAAGAGGCCCATTGCATGTTAGGCGATAAGCAGTACCGCGAAGTGTCTTATGAGGATTTCGTGACTAGTCCGGCACGAACGATTAGACCGCTTTGGGATTGGGTCGGGGTGGCCGCAGACACGGATGCAATTAATAGAGTGCGACTGTACCCGGTTCGTCCTAATGCGAATGGGAAGTGGCGTCAGAGATTATCGGCTCAAGAAGAGAACACGATAATTCGGTGGGCTAAAGGTCCTCTTGTAGACGGGCCTATGTCATACACAGAGAATGCCAGCCCGGAGTAGCACTGGATTTATTTTTACCAACTTGCGCCTGCTTTCAGCGGCAATTACTTCTGCTGTGCGAATCGCTCAATTTAGGATTTGCATAGTCAAATTCCTTGCTGCTTTCGTATGCCGTAACCACGCTGGACTCAACCGGGCACCAGTGAAATTAAAGGAGTCAACGTGTTGGTATGGATATTACTTATGGATAAGTTCTTCGCTGAATGAAACTTATAGTTCATGTAATAGCCGGGCTTCGTGATGGCGGAGCCGAATCGATTCTCTTCCAATTAGTTGTGAATTGCGAAAGGTACCACCACATTGTTGTATCTCTCTCTGACGACGGTAAATACGGCGCGTTGTTGCGAAAGGAGGGCGTTGAAGTCCATAGCCTCGGTATGCCGGCGGGTCGCATGTCCATCAGCGGGCTCTGGGAACTGTTCCGGCTAATAAGAGGGTATCAGCCACATCTTGTGCAAACGTGGATGTACCATGCAGATTTAATTGGCGGTGTGATTTCCCGGCTTGCCGGCGTTAGAAGCGTGAGTTGGGCGATACACAACACAACTCTCGATCCGAAGCGATCTAAGAAATCGACTATTGTTGTCGCTAAATTGTGCGCGCAAGCGAGTGGATTCATTCCAAAGGCCATTGTCTGCTGTGCGCAAAGCGCGCGCGATGTTCATGAAAGGCTAGGATACAAAGCGGATAAGATGCGGGTAGTGAATAATGGTTACGACTTGACTGCTTTTTATCCTGACGCGAACAGCCGGCGGACAATTCGATTAAAACTTGGCGTATTAGATCGCACGCCATTGATCGGTATGGTAGCTCGCTTCGACCCTCAAAAAGATCACGGAAATCTGATTAGAGCATTAAGGCTTCTAAAAGATGCTGGGCATGTTTTCAGTTGTTGTCTCGTGGGTTCTGGCCTTAACCTTCGCAACGCAGCCCTATGTCGTGAGATTGAGCGCTACGGATTAGAAGACAACGTTTTGCTCTTGGGCCAATGTGACGATATCCCGGCACTGATGAATGCGCTGGATGTCCACGTGCTGAGCTCTTCTTTTGGCGAGGCATTTCCGAACGTTCTTTGTGAAGCTATGGCGTGCGGTACGCCGTGTATAGCGACTGCTGTAGGTGACTCGGCCCTGATCGTTGGTGATTGTGGCTGGGTGGTTAATCCGGAAGACCCAGTGACTCTAGCAGCCTCAATCGCTGAAGCGCTTTTTGAGTTGGGTAAAGTCGAGCAGTGGAAAGTCAGACAGGAACGCGCCCGGAACCGTATTGTTGATAATTTCAGCCTGGATAAAATGGTCCGTGAGTTCCAAAATATTTGGAGTCGAATCGGCCGAACGGATCCAGTTTGCTGACTGGGGAGATCGCCATGAACATATTGCGGGAGCTAACTTGGCTGAATCTCCGCTAAGGTGACAAATTGTTCTAAGCCGCCTGCTGCGTAGCTCGACTGAAGTTTATAGCTGTCAAAGTATGAATTCACGGGTGATTGCGCTGGTCGCGAGCGCAGGCAAGCGGTGCAAGACTCCGTAAGACAAAGATATTGCGCGGGGCTTGAAAATTAGTTTTTCGCAGTCGACTAGTGTATTGCGGCAGCTGTAGATTCTATTATCTCCCTCTGTTGTGTTTCGGCAGAACCCTAAAAGTTATCTGTAATTATGAAAGTAGCGTTGATCGGAACCACGGCACAATGTGTGCTTGGCTTTCGCGCAGATTTGATATCCGCTTTAGTAGCTGATGGTAAAAAAGTTTATGCATTCGCGCTTGACTACACCGAAGCGAGTCGAAAGCAAGTGGAGAGCCTTGGCGCTACCCCGATTGACTACCAATTCAGTCGTTCGGGGCTAAATTTGGTTGCCGATTTACTTAATACTTTTAAGCTAGCTGCTAAGTTAAAGAAAATTGCACCAGACCTTGTGCTCTCGTACTTTTCCAAACCGGTCATTTTTGGCACATTCGCGGCGTTTTTGGCGGGCGTAGAGCGCCGAGTGGGAATGCTCGAGGGGCTGGGCCACGTATTCACTACCGGTCCTCAAGGCGTAAGCATAAAGCGACGCTGGTTAAAGCGAGTTCAGATATGTCTCTACCGCTTGTGCTTTCCCCTTCTTGAGCGCCTTATCGTTCTCAATCAAGATGACTTGGCGGAGCTGTGCGAAAAACATAAGCTTAAAGTCAAAAAAGCGAGTGTACTGGGCGGCATCGGCCTGAGGCTCTGTGATTACCCGTACTCTTTACCAACTACAGCGCCTGTAACCTTCATTTTTGTTGGTCGATTGTTAGCCGAAAAGGGAATAAACGACTACGTAAGCGCGGCGCGCCTCGTAAAAGCACGATATCCTACGGCGCGCTTTGTGATTCTGGGCGGTATTGACGTTAGCAATCCAGGTGGCCTCAGTTCCCTGGCAGCTAAACAGCTCGTGCACGATGGGATCGTGGCTCATCCGGGTCACGTTGATAACGTAACTGACTGGATTGCGGCGGCGAGCGTTTTTGTTTTGCCTTCTTATTATCGGGAGGGCGTGCCAAGAAGCACTCAGGAGGCGATGGCAATTGGGCGGCCGATAATTACTACTGATATGCCCGGTTGTCGAGATACTGTTGTCGAGGGTGAAAATGGCTTCTTGGTCCCGCCATGGTCTCCCGAGTGCCTGGCGGAAAGAATGGTTTATTTTTTGGAACAGCCCGATCGTATCGTGTCCATGGGGCTGGCCAGTTACACCATCGCGCGTGACCGCTTTGATGAATCTAAGATTAATCGCCAGCTTTTAGAGTACCTGACCTGACTAAGTGTTGTTCTTTTTTGCCTTTACATCGCCGTAGCCTTGCCGCTTTGCGCTTTCATTCTTAAGGCCGGTTCCAGCGGTAATTCTCTCAGCCCCGAGATGGGCAGTCGGCTTAGAGGCGCCATAGGCTCCGCGGCGGAATCACCGCATTGATGGAGTTCGCGGGCTTTGAGCTTCAAGCCGCCACGTTGCATTTCTACGACAATTTCCATGATGCCTTTACGAAGTGCGGCGGGGCGATATTGTTCTGCGTGGAGTTTCATCTGTGTTCGACGAGGCCGTTTATGTGTCTGAGAAGGAGCGTGGTATGACTGTCTTAGTGACAGGTGCGGCAGGGTTTATTGGTCGAGCGGTGGTGACTGCTCTCGACAATAAAGGTGTAGCGGTACGTTGCGCGTTGCGCCGATCGGTACCTGACTTATTGCCAGTCGACGTCGAGCGCGTGGTCGTGGGTGAAGTAAATGACTCGACAGATTGGTCAGTCGTGTTGAAAGGGATTGACTGTGTCATCCATTTAGTGGCGCGTACGCATCAGATAGGTGAGAGCGGTGGCGGTAACTTTTTCGAGTATCGCGCAGTTAACGTCGAAGGTATGAGGCGTCTTGCCGCATCTGCAGTTAGCGCCGGGGTCCGTCGATTGGTTTTCGTTAGCTCCGTTAAGGTCAATGGTGAAAGGACTTTTGCCCGACCGTACACCGCCCACGACGCGCCCGCCCCGGAAGATGCGTATGGCATCAGTAAATCGGAAGCAGAGCAGGTACTAGCTGACATCGGCGAGCGCTCGAGCCTGGAGACAGTCATCGTGCGCCCGCCTCTAGTCTACGGTCCTGGCGTCAAGGCGAATTTTGCGCGTCTGGCCAGCTGCGTGCAGCGGGGCGTACCTCTGCCACTCGGCGCCGTCGAGAATCAGCGTAGCCTCGTGGCTTTGCCAAATCTTGTTGACCTGATCATACATTGCCTGCAGGCACCAAAGGCCGCAGGGCAAACATTCATGGTCAGCGACGGTCAGGACGTATCTACTTCCGCACTCATTCGTATGATGGCTACTGTAATGCAGGTGCGTCCACGCCTCGTCCCTGTGCCCGTGGGGATATTGTCATTGGCTGGTCGTTTAACTGGTCGGCAGTCAGAAATAGAAAGGCTGACTGGCTCGCTACAAGTGGACATTAGGCACACCTGCGAGACACTAGATTGGCGGCCGCCGGTATCGCTCGAAGACGGCATTCGGCAGGCATTAGCTTCTTCTCGGCGTTTGGCTGTTCGTTAGGAGATAGTGCAGATCTAGGGTTGCGGTCGTCGGCCTGCCAACCTACGCACTATACCTCGGGGGCGATACATGATTCATTTGCTGGGGCAACGTGGCTACGGGGTTGGTCGACTGTCCCGCGCCGTTCTGAATTCTGTACACTGCTGCGGCCTTTGTGGAGATATCGTCGCTGTCGTTTCTGCGCGTTTATTTCGCTGTCACTGCTAGGTCCGTTGGCCTAAGTCCCGATTCTTGATCGTTGATCACCGGGAGATACAAGAGACATAGGGCTTCAAGCGTCACTATCCTTCGTCGGTTAATTCGTTAGTGTCAAGGTTTCGATGGATCATGGGTGTGATATCAATATAGTGTTGCCGGCGGGCATTGCGTTCGTTATTTCGGCTTGTGCTGTCCGCGTCCTGATGACACAGGCCGGACGCTGGGGGCTGCTGGATAAGGCTAATGAGCGTTCGTTACATAGCGGAAGCAAACCGCGCACGGGCGGTCTCGGTATCCTGCTGGGGATCGCTTGTGGCTCGTTGGCCGCCACAGCCATGGGCTATCCGGTAGCTCATTGGCTGTCTTTGTTGCTGGCCGGAGTCCTGCTGGCATGTGTATCACTGATTGACGATTTGCGCGATGTGCCGCCGCTGCCTCGGTTTGTGGTGCATCTGATGGCGGCAGCTACGCCGGTGCTTGCTGGCTTTGGGCTGGCGACCCTTGCGGTGCCTGGCGCCAGTTTGGAGCTCGGTGTTGTTTCCAGCATGTTGTTGACGGTGGTGTTCGTCGTGTGGTCAATAAACCTTTACAACTTCATGGACGGTATGGACGGCTTTGCAGGTGGCATGACCGTGTTAGGGTTCGGATTTCTGGGGTTACTGGGCTCCATGAATGGCGACGTCGCTTTTTCCATGGCGTGCGCGGTCGTTGCAGCGGCTGCCGCGGGTTTTCTACTGTTTAACTTCCCACCCGCCCGCGTGTTCATGGGTGATGCTGGCGCGGCGACTCTGGGTTTTCTCGCTGCCGCCTTTATCTTATGGGCGGATTCGGCGAAGGTCGCTCCACTCTGGGTCGGGGTCATGATCTTCGCTCCCTTCTTTGTCGACGCGACGGTGACTGTGGTCCAAAGAGCATCGCGCAGGGAGCGGATATGGGAAGCACACCGGACGCATTATTACCAGCGCGTCGTGCAGGCGGGTTGGTCGCATAGGCGTGCGGTATTGCTGGAATACGGTTTGATGATCGGCTGTGGCGGCAGTGCAGTGCTGATCGTCGACAGCAGCCCAACGCTACAGTGGGCCGTACTGTCATCATGGCTTGGTGTTTTCGCGCTGTGCGCCATTCTAGTTCGTGCTAGAGAGGGCGCTTCTGCTCGCTTGCGGCGCACTAGCTAGGATGCGCAGGAAATCTACATTTGCGGATGCGAGGATTTAAACAACTGGGCTATCAAGTTCCCTTAAATGGCTAACAGCGTTAGAATAACCACGGATTGAGGGGGCTGAGGGAGGCGTTAGCGTGTCGTGCGACACCGGGGATTAAACAATGCTGGGCGCCAATTGAAGAAACTACGAGAACAGCTGATCGCGTTACCCAGACCGTTCAAACGGTTCTTGATGACCATGATGGACGCGTCAGGCGTCATTGCAGCGGCCTGTGTAGCCATACTGTTACACTCCGTATCATTGCCACTAATCGTCGACCCTTGGTGGCAGCTCCCCTTTGTGCTGCTGCTAGTGGAAGGCTGTGCGGTACGCGTCGGCTTGTACAGTGCCGTTATTCGTTATATCGCGATTCGGGCGGCATACAACATTGCCAAAGTGGCCCTACTCGTTGTCGGGTTCTTGTTGCTTGGCGGGCTTGTTGTCTCCGCGCCGCTTTTCCAACCGCTTGTGGTCATTAACTTCGGTTTCCTGCTTGCATTGGCGCTGGGTGCCGGACGCCTGACTGCGCGCCACTTTCTAGGTACCGGCTCGGACCGCGACGCTGAACGGTTGGTCATCTTCGGGGCGGGCGACGCTGGTGTCCAGGTCGCGCAGAGTTTAGCTCCAGATCGACGTCGTCGTGTGCTCGGCTTCATTGACGACAAACGCGGACTGGCGGGCGCAATGGTCGCCGACTTCCCGGTGTTTACCACGGACGAGTTGCCTGGTCTCATCGAGTCGAAGCGCATTGCCAGCGTTCTGCTTGCGGTCCCGTCGGCGTCTCGACGTCGCAAAAAGGAGTTGATCGATTGGCTCGAGCCTTTCCCGGTGACGGTGAAGACGGTTCCTGCTCTACACGAGATTCTATCCGGCAAGGCGCGGATCAGTGATATTCGCGATATCGAGATTGAAGACTTGTTGGGTCGGGACCCGGTCGCGCCGGACGGTGAGTTGTTGTCGAATTCCATTACTGGGCGCGTAGTAATGGTGACCGGTGCGGGCGGCTCGATCGGCAGTGAGCTGTGCCGTCAGATCGCGTGTCTGGCGCCCGAACACCTGGTTTTGTTCGAGGTTAATGAGTCATCGCTATTTCATATCGAGCGTGAAATTTACGTCGCGGCAGGTGTAACCCCAAAGATGCGTATCTCGGCGATTCTGGGCAGCGTGCTGGATGCCCCGCTGGTTTCCATGGCCATTCGTCGTTTTCATGTTCAGACGCTCTATCACGCGGCCGCCTACAAACATGTGCCCCTGGTCGAACAGAATGTAGGCGCTGGGCTGCGCAATAACGTTCTGGGAACAAAAACGGTAGCGGAAGCGGCTGCAGCTGCTGGCGTGGAGCGCTTCATTCTGATTTCTACTGACAAGGCTGTAAGGCCGACCAATGTCATGGGCGCGACCAAGCGCGCGTCAGAGCTTGTCGTTCAGGCTATGGCGGCAAGAGCTGCGTTGGCCGGGGGCTCGGGTTGCATATTTTCCATGGTTCGATTCGGCAATGTCCTCGGCTCGTCTGGCTCGGTCGTGCCGTATTTCCGCCAGCAGATAAACGATGGGGGCCCTATCACGGTGACTCATCCAGACATTACGCGTTTCTTCATGACTATTCCTGAGGCCTCGCAGTTGGTTATCCAGGCGGGCGCCATGGCACGGGGCGGGGAAGTGTTCGTGTTGGATATGGGTGAGCCGATCCGTATCCTTGATCTGGCCAAGCGAATGATTCACCTCGCCGGCTTTACGCATCGCGATGAATACAATCCCGACGGCGACATCGAGATCACTTTCACCGGGCTGCGGCCCGGTGAAAAGCTCTACGAGGAACTGTTGATCTGTGATACGTCGCTGCGTACGGAACATATCAAGATCGGTTGTGCACAGGAATCCCATTTGCCGTGGGAGGAATTGCTGCCGTTGCTCAAGCAGATGGACGCTGCAGCCACGGGCCAGCGCCGCGGGCGCGTCAAGCACTTATTGCAACGTGTTGTGTCAGAGTACACTCCCGCGGCGGATGATCATGATGCGATCTGCAACGCGGATGAGTCTTCAGTATTTATACCGGATGATCACATGAGGCCGAACGTCGTTTCGCTTCAGTAGAGGCAGCTCTCGGCGATAAGGGTCTCGCATCAATATAACGGACGTGCGACCGGGTGTGGCTCGGTCCGTCGTGCAATGATTTTTTATACTCGATCCAAGAGGCAGAACAGTGGTAAACGACAATACCCGCGTTGCGGTGATGGGCCTGGGCTATGTTGGTTTGCCGCTGGCTGTGGCATTCGGCGGACTCAGGGACACGATCGGGTTCGATATCAACGAGCGGCGTATCAAGGAATTGAATACGGGCCATGATTTCACCCGCGAAGTATCGCCCCAAGAACTGAGTGCTGCGTCGCATTTGCGCTTCTCGTCGGATACATCGCAGCTCGAAGCGTGCAATGTATACGTGGTGGCTGTGCCGACGCCGGTTACGGAATCACGAGTGCCGGACTTTGGTCCTGTGATCGCGGCGACCAAGACACTGGCGCCGCACTTGCGTGCAGGCGATATTGTTGTTTACGAATCCACGGTTTATCCGGGTGCCACCGAAGAAGTGTGCCGACCGCTTCTGGAAGAGATATCGGGCCTGCGCTTTAACGAGGATTTTTACCTCGGTTATAGCCCGGAGCGCGCCAACCCTGGCGATAAGGAGCACCGGCTGGCGACCATCACCAAGGTGGTAGCCGGCTCGACTATTGAAATCGGCGACATTCTGGCCGAGCTGTATGGCGAGATCGTGCCCGCCGGCATTCATCGCGCATCGAGCATCAAGGTGGCTGAAGCGGCCAAGGTGATCGAGAACATTCAGCGCGACATCAACGTCGCGCTGGTTAATGAATTGTCGAAGATATTCACCCGCCTGCATATCGACACCGAAGAGGTGCTGAAGGCGGCCGGAACGAAGTGGAACTTCCTGCCGTTTCGTCCCGGGCTGGTCGGCGGCCATTGCATTGGCGTGGACCCTTACTATCTGACCTACAAAGCACAGTCCGTCGGTTATCACCCGGAAATGATTCTGGCGGGTCGTCGTATCAACGATGGCATGGGGCGGTATATCACCCACGAGCTGATCCGCCTGATGCTGCAGCGCCGCTTGCAGGTCAACGGTGCCCGGATACTGTTAATGGGTGTGACCTTCAAGGAGAACTGCCCGGATATTCGTAATACGCGTGTCGTTGATATTGCGCGCGAACTGATGACGATGGATGTTGAAGTCGACATCTATGACCCGTGGGCCGATGCCGAAGAGGTCGAGCATGAATACGGCCTGCCAATGGTTGACGCCCCGGAGCAGGGCGCCTACGACGCGGCAATCATCGCGGTCGCGCACCGTGAGTTTCAGCAGGCGGGCATTGACACGATTCGGGGTTACTGCAAGCCCGAGCACGTGGTTTACGATGTCAAGTACGCGTTCACCGCAGAAGAAACCGACGGGCGACTCTAGTTGCGTAGGTGCGATTGTGCGTGCACCGTAATCGGACTGGCGAGGCACGCGTCCTGGACTATCGTCGGATTACGCGCTGCGCGCTAATCCGACCTACCGGTTGGGCGTTGTTTCCAAGCTGACAGGCGGCTTTAGGTGCGTGGGTCGGATTAGGTGCTTGCACCATAATCCGACGGGCCAGGCATGGATCTAGGCTATTGTCGAATGACGCACTGTGCGCTAATCCGACCTACGGGTTAGGCATTGCCTTCAACTGGGCAGATAGCGCTAGCGTTTTTATGTCCTGCCTGAATCGTGGTCGGTAAAAGATAGAACGGGCGACACGTCACATATCATCAAAAGGCATCATCGATGAAAGTATTGGTCACCGGCGCAGCCGGCTTTATCGGCTCGTATGTCGCTCACTTGTTGCTCGACCGTGGTGACACGGTGATCGGGGTGGATAATCTCGATCCCTATTATGACGTCGCGCTCAAGGAGGCGAGGCTCGCGCGCTTGATCGAGCGCGACGGATTTACATCGATATACATGAACATTGCCGATCGCGAGGCAATGCCGGCGCTGTTCGAGCGCGAAGGCTTCGATGGCGTGGTCCATCTGGCCGCCCAGGCCGGCGTACGCCACTCGCTGACCCACCCGCACGACTATATCGATAGCAACGTAACCGGCACGCTCAACGTGCTGGAGGGCTGTCGGTATAACAAGGTCGGCCATCTTGTCTACGCTTCCACCAGTTCGGCGTATGGCTTGTCGACTGATATGCCCTTTTCCCCGCAAGGCACCGCTGATCATCCGGCGGCGATCTATGCGGCGTCCAAGCGCGCCACGGAACTGATGGCGCACTCGTATTCGCATCTCTACGGCTTGCCTACGACCGGATTACGATTCTTCACCGTCTATGGCCCGTGGGGCCGGCCCGACATGGCGCTGTTCCTGTTCACCCAGAAGATGATCGCCGGCGAGCCGATTCCGGTTTTCAATCACGGCAAGCACCGGCGCGATTTCACCTATGTGGATGATATCGCCGAAGGCGTAGTACGGATCCTCTACAAGCCTGCGGAGCCTGATCCGAATTGGTCGAGTGATGCGCCGACGTTGGGGACAAGCTGCGTGCCGTGGCGCATCTACAACATCGGTAACGGCGCTCCGGTGCCGCTAATGGATTACATCGGTCGCCTTGAAGAGTGTCTCGGCATCGAAGCTGATAAAGAGATGCTGCCGATGCAGGCCGGTGATATCGAGGCCACTAGTGCGGATGTGACGGGGCTGTTCGATGCGGTTGGATACCGGCCGCAGGTGTCGGTTCACGACGGCGTCAAGAACTTCGTGGATTGGTACCGCGACTATTACGGTGTCTGAAGCACGGCGCACATGAACCGTCGGCCGTAGATGCGTCGATTCAGCTCATTGTTGCTGGACGACGCAGGCGCGATTGTCGCTAGTGACGGGCGACTCACAGCTTGCTGTCACGTGTTCTAGCCACTATCCGCGGCGGCATGAGCGACTATTGACCGCCTGGCTGGGGCAGGTGCGCGTTTTGCATATTCGCAGTCGTCTGCGAGCCCTTGACCTGGTGCTGGGTCAACAATCACGTTTGTGAAGTGGTTGCTCTAGGAAAGGATCCGCACCTTAGAATCCTCCGGGCGTACTGGAGGCTCCGGCGCCGTGCAATCTTTTCCGCGCGCCGGTACAGCGTTTTCTCCTGCGGCCGATACCCATGGAACACACATGGTGGATCGAGCGCTTTCGACCTTCCTCGGTTGAATTTTCATTGGGAGAATTGCGTGGTTTCCTGTATCGCAAACCCGCGTGACGGTTTTGACGTGTTCATGCGCCACGCCGCGTTGATACCTGCTGCCACGAGCAGGGCGATAGCCCGCCGGCACACTTTGCCTGACACTGAGAATTACTTGAGCGCTATCGCGCGACCTAGCGCTACAAAACGCTGAGTCATGATGCGCTGGGTGGTTGTGATCTGCGCCGCTCTCGCGGCGTGCTTGGGGTTTGCGGCCGTTGCGGACGATGCGTCGCGGCCGAGCGTTGCTTTCTATTATGCGAGCGACGCGCCGGTGGATTTGCTGGGTCAGTTCGACTGGGCGGTTGTCGAGGCTGATCATCTCGACTCCGATACGCTTGGTCGTCTTCAGCAATACGGAACCACCGCATTTGCTTATGTCAGCGTTGGTGAAGCCGACCCTGGACGTCGCGATTTTGATCAGGTGCCGGCCGCGGCACTCATGGCTCGCAACGAGAGCTGGAACAGTCGGGCGGCGGATCTTACCAACGCCCCGTGGACGGATTACCTTGCCGACAAGCGCATTGCGCTACCTGGCGCACCAAACAGCGAGGCGGTTTTCGTTTAACGGACACCGCGGACAACAACATCGCGCATCTGACCCTGCGCGATGCCAGCGGCACGGTGTTTGTGCCGACCGTGACCGGGAACTGGGAACTGGGAACTGGGAACTGGGACGGCATTGCCTTGTCGCTATAGGTTATCCAGCAGGGCATGCCGCGGCAGGCGCGCTGGGTACTTGGACCCGTTCATGTTCCTGCAGCGCGCACTGGATCTGCCGGTGATGCCGATTGCCGATGCGACTACTGAAAACGGCTCGCGCTACTGGATGACCGGAATCGACGGCGACGGCTTCGTCAGCTGCGGTGAGTTCCCGGGCTCGCCGTTCACCGCTGAGCTACTGCTTGATGGCATGTTCAAGCGCTATCGCGTGCCGACGACGGTGTTGGTAATCGAGGGCGAGATCGGCGCGGATGGCTTTTATCCGGCGCTGGTTGGCCGCGTTGAGCCGGTCGCGCGCGATTCTTCGTCTGCCGTGGGTAGAGATCGGCACGCATACGTTCAGCCCCCCTTCGAGTGGCTGGCGCCCACATCAGGCGCGCGACATGATTCAAGCCGTCAGGGCGCGGTCACGACCGAGAATGAAGAGCTTTGCGTCTCTATTCATGCCATTGGAAAATAGCGGCGCAAGTCGGATCAGATGCCCGCACCGTCATCTGACAGATCGGATGTTGATTGCGCGGGGAATGTCGGATTACGCGCTGTGCGCTAATCCGACCTACGGGGTTAACGGCAGTTTGTAATGGACGGGCGGTTTAGAACTTTGAGGTTTTTCTAAACGTTCAGGTTATGCCGTGAGGTAGGTCGGATTAGGTGCCTGCACCGTAATCCGACAGATCAGGCTGTGATTGCGCGGGGGAATGTCGGATCACGCGCTCTGCGCTATTCCGACCTACGGGCTAGCGCGGTTTTGTAACGCACGGTCGGACTCAAACCTTTGATGTATTTTTCTACATACTCAGAGAGATCATGAAACAGGGGACGGGCGGATGATCACGCAGATCGAAGAAGTTAACTACGAGGCGCCGCCGATCTGGCTGTGCGTGCTCGAAAGTATCGTGATCACCGCGATTGTGCCGCTGATCGGTGGGTTGTTTCATCGTGAGGATCCGCTGTTCTACGACAGCAGCTTCAGCTGGCTGCTGGTGGCGCCCTTGCTGGTGGGCCTGCGCTACGGCTTTCTCTACGGTTTTGCCAGCGCACTTGCCACGGTCGCCTATATGGCCATCGCACCACGCATGGGCTGGGTAGAGGCCGCGATGCCGGTCTCCAACGCGATCGGGCTGATTCTAACCGGCATGATCGTGGGCGAATTCACTGATATCTGGCGTCGGCGCTTCACCCAGATGAAGATCATCAACGACTACCAGAGCACGCGGCTCGACGAGTTTGTTCGCAACTATCACGTGCTGCGCGTTTCGCACGATCAGCTCGCCGAGCGGCTGGCGGCCAATCCGCACAACCTGCGCGATGCGCTGCTGGCACTGGAAGAGCGTTTTCACGACTCTGATCCCGGCATTGATCTGATCAAGCAGCGTGCAGCCGATGTGCTCGGTTTCATGGCCCTGGAAGGGCGCATCGAGCAATGCGCGCTGTATCTGGTGGATGCGCAGGGCAAGGTGGCGCGCCAGGCGACGGACTTTCTCGGCGGTCAGGCCGTGCAGGCCGATATTCCTGCGCATGCGATGGTCCGCGCCTGTATCGAACAGCGCAGCATGATCAGCCTGAAAAGCGAGATGGCGATAGAGAACACGCAGAGCGATGCACACGCCATACTGGCGGTGGTGCCGCTGATCGATGTCAACGGCCGCATCTGGGCACTGGTCACAGTCACCGAAATGCCGTTCGTGGAGTTCGAGCGGGGCAACCTGCACCTGCTGGCAGTGCTCGGCGGCAATCTCGGCGATATTATCGCTGAAGCCTACGATCGCACCCCGTCGGACACCGCGCTCGGCCGCTATCAGTTCGAGCAGCGGCTTCGGCGCTGGACACAGTACGGCGCGCGCTACCGGCTGAGCTCGCTGTTGATGGCCTACGAGATACCCGGTCGGATACGCGGCATCAGCAACCAAGCGCTCAGCGACGTGGTTTACGAGCAGCTGCGCGCACTCGACTACGCCTGGGCTACGACCCTGGACAACAACACGGCGATCATCTACGTGCTCATGCCGCTCACGCCCGAGCGCGGAGCCACCGCTTACCGCGAGCGCATGTCACGCCTGCTCAACGAGCGCTTCGGGGTGGACGTGGCCGCCAGTGGGCTGGTGTTTCACCAGCGCCATGTCACCGGCAAGCAGTCGTCGTCCGCGTTGCTTGCCGATATCAGGCGCCAGGCCGAGTTGCATGCGGCCGCTTAGCCTGCTGCTGATTCCGATCGGCCTTTTCCTGGAACTGGTTGTCGCCTGGCTCTTTCTGGCCGGCGCCGACGCGCCGTTGGGGTTGAATCTGCTTGTGCCCGGGCATGTGCTGGCCGTGGTTTTGCTGGTAGCCGGACTGTATCTCGCATTGCCGCATACGTATCGCTCGCCCAGAGGCGGGGCATTGGCGTTTCTCGCCACCAGTGCGGTATTCGTGCCGCTGCTGGGCCCGCTCGGGCTGGTGCTATCGATGTTGCCCGGTCTCGATTTCGCGTATCGCGAGCCAACCAGGCAATGGGATGCGCTCGAGATACCCGATCTGCCGTTTCAGCCGGTACACGTTGATCCAAACGACGTCTTCATGCGGGACGGGCTGGCGTCGGTCTTGCTTCATTTTGATGATCGAAATCGACGCGAGCAGGCAATTCTGGCCTGCCGGCATCTGCCGCGGCGCGAGGCGGTGCCGATCCTGCGGTCAGGCCTGAGCGACGCGGCGGACGAGGTGCGCCTGCTCGCCTACGCGATGATCAATTCGATCGAACGCGATCTGGAAGGTCAGCTCAACGCCGTGCGCGACGCCATGAGTGCTGGCGTCGATAGCGACGGCGAACTGCACGAAGAGCGCGCCCAGCTGTTCTGGGAATTTTCATATCTGCAACTCGCGCGCGGCAGCGTCGAGGATCTGATGCTCGAAAAAGCGATTGCCGCGGTCGAGACGGCTATCCAGCGCCAGCCCACTGCCCAGCGCTGGCTGTTGCGCGCGCGTATCTGTCTTGAACTCAACCGCTATGACGAGACCGAATCGGCGTTGATCAATGCCCAGGCGCTTGGCCTGGAGGACGACGATTGTGCACCGCGCTGGGCGGAGCTGGCGTATCGGCGCGGTCGTTTCGACGAGGTCGCGCCCGCGCTGGAGCGCATGAGCCCGCGCGCCGGCAACAACCCGGTGATGCGCCCGATTCTGGAGTACTGGTTATGAAAGACTGGCCCACGCTCGATGCCGATAGTCCGCCGGCGGACGTGACGCTGCTGCTGGAAGGCACTTTTCCGATGGTTCGTGGCGGTGTAGCGGGGTGGGTGAATCAGCTCATCCGCGGGCTGGCACACAAGCGCTTCGCAATCATTTTTCTGGGCGGCAGCGAGTCGGCATATCAGGGCATTCTCTATGACAAACCCGATAACGTCGTGCATCTCGAGCGCCATTACCTGATGGATGCCGGCGCGCGCCTGGGCGATCCGGCGCCGCAGGAGGGCAATCGCAAGGCATTTGCCGCAAGCGATGCGCTGCACCAGTATTTTCGCGCACCCCAAGAGGGTGACGCCGATCACCGGCTCTGTGAGATTGCGCAGATGCTCGGCAAGCACGGCAGCCTGTCGCACGAGGATTTTCTATACAGCCGTCAGGCCTGGCAGCAGATCGTCGACTACTATCGAAAGTACTGCACCGATCCGTCGTTTGTGGATTATTTCTGGTCGGTGCGCAACATGCATTCGCCGCTGTTCATACTGGCACGCGTCGCTCGCAGCATGCCGCCAACGCGCTGTCTGCACGCCATCTCCACCGGCTACGCCGGTTTTTTGGGGGCTCTGGCCCACCATATGCACGACGTACCGTTTGTAGTGACCGAGCACGGGATCTATACCAAGGAACGCCAGATCGATCTGACCGAAGCCGACTGGATCAAGACCTACGACGATGTGCTTACCCACGGATTCCGACAGGACGTCAGCTATATCCGTCGGCTCTGGATTCGTTTTTTCGACGGCATCGGCCGGTTGACCTACTCTGCCGCCAATCCCATTACCACGCTGTATGAAGGCAACCGCCAGCGCCAGATCATGGACGGCGCCGCCGAGGCGCGTACCCGCGTGATTCCCAATGGCATCCAGATCGAACGGTTCCGACCGCTCCGCGCGCAGACCTTCGACAACACCGCGCCGATCATCGCGCTCATCGGGCGCGTGACGCCCATCAAGGAGATCAAGACCTTCGTGCGTGCCATGCGCATCGTGGCCACGCATCTGCCCGGCGCCCAGGGCTGGATCGTTGGCCCCGAAACAGAGGATCCGGAATATGCACAGGAATGTCGGGATCTTGCCGAGCAGCTCGATCTAGGCGGCACGGTGAAGTTCATGGGTTTCCAGCGCACCGAGGAGGTGCTCGCCCAGATCCGCCTGGCGACGCTCACGTCCATCAGCGAAGCACAGCCGCTGGTTGCGCTGGAGGCCATGGCCTCTGGCATACCGGTCGTGTGTACCGACGTGGGCTCCTGCTATGAGCTGGTCTACGGCCATGCAAAGACGCATCTGAGCGGCATCACGACCGAGCCGGACGTCGACAACGCCGCCGGTCGTATCGTGCCGATCGCCGATCCGGGGGCGACGGCTGCGGCCTTGCTGGAGCTGCTTGAAGACCGCCCCGCGTGGGAGTCGGCGCGTGCGGTCGGCATCGAGCGCGTCGACCGTCAGTATTCCGAGCAGCTGATGCTTGAGCGCTACGCGCATCTCTACGACGAAGCTACCGGCCGCCAGCCCGGCGGGCGCGCCGCAGCGCAGGCCTGACGATGGCTGGCATCGGTTTCGAGCTGCGCAAGCTGCTGCGCAAGGACAGCTACTTCGGTCTGCTGCGTGCCTATGGCTATGCAGGGATCATCAGCTCCGGTCCGTGGGTGCTGTCGATCCTGGTGATCATGGCGCTCGGGTTCCTGTCGCTGGGATTGGTGCCGGGCCAGTCACAGTCGGTCAATCAGTTCCTGGTGTCCGTGACGTATATCGTCGCCGCGTCGCTGATCCTGTCCGGCCTGGCACAGCTGGTCTTTACCCGGTTCGTCGCCGATCGCCTGTTCGAGAACAAACAGGCAACCATCCTGCCGAACCTCGTGGGCCTGCTGACGGTCGTCAACCTCACGGCGGCGGCGCTGGGGCTGGCAGTACTCATCACCCTGTTCGGGGATACCTCGCTGCTCTATCGCATCGAGATGTTCATGGGCTTCGTGCTGCTCACCAATATCTGGTGTATCGCGGTGTTCATTACCGGAATGAAGGCCTACAGACAGGTGCTGTGGGCGTTCGGGTTTGGTTACGGCGTAACCTTCGTGCTTGGCATGGCGCTGCGCCGCTATAATCTCGAGGGCCTGCTGGGCGGCTTCGTCGTCGGCCAGGCCGTCCTTTTTTATACGCTGCTGTTCCTGGTGCTGCGTTATTATCCGGGCGACCGAATGTTCGCCTTCGATCTGCGTCGTGCCGATCAGACGTTTCGCTCGCTGATCTTGACCGGCTTCTTCTACAACCTCGGCATCTGGGCCGACAAGTTCCTGTTCTGGTTCAACCCTGCCACGTCCGAACCGGTGATCGGCCCGCTGCGCGCCTCGCCTATCTATGATTTCCCGATTTTTCTGGCGTATCTGTCTATCGTGCCCGGCATGGCGGTGTTCCTGATTCGTATGGAGACTGACTTCGCCGAACGTTATGACGCGTTCTATACCGCGGTGCGCGGTGGCGACACGCTTGGTCATATCGAACAGCGGCTGGACCGGATGGTCGATACGGTACGCCAGGGCATCTACGATATCTTCAAGATCCAGGGCATTACCATCGCCGCGCTGCTACTGCTCGGGCCTTCGCTGATCGAATGGCTGGGCTTTTCGCCGTACTACGTGCCGCTGTTCAATATCGATATCGTGGCAGTCGGCGTGCAGGTGTTGTTCATGGCGATCCTGAACGTGCTGTTCTATCTCGACCGGCTGCGGCTGGCCCTCATCCTCTGTCTGGTCTTTTTGGTGTCCAACGTCCTCCTGACGCTGGTCACCCAGTACCTGGGCGCGATCTTCTACGGCTATGGGTTCGCGCTGTCGCTCATGCTGTCGTCACTGATCGGTCTGGTGGTGCTGGACCGTGAGTTCCAGCAGCTGACATATCAGACGTTCATGCTGCAGCGGCAGGGGTGAGAGCGGTCGGGCCGCGATAGCGTCCATCAGGAGCAATCGACGAAGGGCGTTTATTTGCCTGTGAAGCTGACTCTCTTCTTGGGGGATTCGCCCCTGATTTGGTGCTGTTGAGCTAGAGCTTTTGATATCGATTAGCATCAGGCCGCACAGCGACTACAGCAGGCAGTCAGGCGCTTGCAGAATGGGGCAGAACACAGTGCTAAACGCTGTGACAGGGCGATGGCTGCAAGGTTGGAATACCGCAACCGGCCGAGCATTGTGAAGCTGTGAAATCTGCCTGAAACCGAGGCTTAATAGCTGACGGCTGAGCATTACAGCCTGGCCTGCGCGCCGTTCAAACAACTAGAACGCCAGAATCACGCCCATACCCACGGCGATATCATCCCGCAGACTGTCATCCTCGGTCTGGATACGACGGCCATCGTTGAAGCCCAGGCCGCCCTGGAACCCCAGGCTCGAGTTCACCCAGCCCTGCTTCATGAAACCGCGCAGCCCGTACTCCGGATTGAACAGGCTGTAGGACGTCACCTTGGGCGTAGCCGGGACCTTGGCCGATTGCAGGGCCAGCCCCTTCGGCTCGAAAGTCTCGGCATCGGCTTCAGAATCGTTGGTTTCTTCCTGCTCGTTGCGCTCGGCAAGTTCGCGACTGATCTCGTCCGGCTCGACGACTTCGGGAATACGAAGATTCAGTGGCTCCTGGATCTTCAGCGGCTGATCTTCAGCCCGCGCGGCCTTGCCGGCAGGCGTCTCGCGCTGTGTTGTCTGTGCTTGGGTGTCATTCGCCGAAACGGAGTCGTCTTCTGGCGCCGCTGTGGTCAGTGCTTCATCCATGCGTAGCGTGAGCCGTTTGTCCGTGGCCGGCGTGTTCAACCTGGTTTGATAGGCGGCCACCAAAGCGCGTACGGGATTATATTCTGGCGCGCTGCCCGGCGTGTAGGCCTGCGAAGAGGCGATCGGCGGCTGCACTGCCGCTGATGACGCCACAGCGCTCTGTTCACCAGCGCGCCAGAGTGCAATCGTCGCACCGGTTGCGAGACCGGTCGCCGCGATAACACCCAAGATGATCGGAGTTCGGTTGTGCACGTGGCCTGACCTGCCTCTGGCAAAAGCGCCAGAGTGACAAAAGAGAATCCGGATGAACGCCGGCCGCTAACCGACTGTTCCAGAGCATCATCGCGCGAAGCCAATCGGCAGGCAAGTTTTCCCTTGTCGGCCGGTAGGCGATGAACGGTGATGATTATGGAGCGCGAATGATGAATCGCGAGTGAAGCGGATGGCAGCTATGGGCAAGGACCGCGCGGCCGGACGTCTGAAAGATGGCCACAACGATGCTGGACGGGGCCGGCTCCGCTAGCGAACCGCGCGCGTCGATATCTTCTCAAATCGCCCCAGACACAAGTATGTCGATTAACGATTCAGCCTGGATTAGATGCAAGCATCGTAATTCGACGGGCGAGCCACGCAATCAGATTCAACGTCGGATTACGCGCTGCGCGCTAATCCGACCTACGGGCGAAGCATTGCGGTAAAACGCAAGGCCGGCTCTTGCTTTGACCGCACCACAGACATTTTCATCGCAGGGACCAAGAGCGCAGTCCGCTACTCCTGGCCGGGTGTAGTAAGTACGATCTCCGTGACAGATTGGCAGCTGCTCGGCGTCTTGCGCGGCGGGGCGGTGGTCTGGCACGACCATGAAATAACTCCGCTGCTCACCCTCGGCTGCAAGACAGCGACCATACCCGAAAGCGCGCTACTATCGGAAAAGTGGCTGGTAATTACGCCATTAATGACGTCGACGCTGGCCACATACGTGCCACGGATATCGTCGGCCTGTGGAATAGCATCAACGCCGTTGTTCAGCCCATCCAGCGTTTCCCGGGCCTGAAACGCATCGCCAACGGCAGTCTTCACCCCGGACGACAAAGACATGGCCTCAGAAAACTGAGCGCGCGCTGCATAGCCGGAATAGGTGGGGACTGCGATTGCCGCCAGAATGCCGATGACGGCGACCACAATCATCAGCTCGATCAAGGTAAATCCCGCAGCCTCAAAGGGATATGCAGAGCGTGAGCGATGGTGAATCGTCCCAAAGCGGTCATATACGATTGGTTGCGTATTGAACATAACGAGTGCCTGCGGGTACAACATACCCGATGCGGCGTGCTGTCGAAGTGACGTTTCAGGGATATAAATATCGTTTGTCTTTAAGACAAAGGCGATTAGTAGCGCTACCGGCAGCGTCGACGCCCGACTTTAGACAATTCCGATGAGATCGAAAATCATCGGTCTCGGGAAAGCGGGCTTGGTGGTTTTCTACTCTGCAGAAGTGTTTTAGCGCGTTCCATATATTGAGGTGGAAGCACGAAGATTTCTGAAAGTTACCGTTCTTATTTGTGCTAGGCGTTTCAGATGTCGGTCCGTTTAAGGATGGCGCGGATAGATCAGTAATGATGGACGGGCCATAACGAAATCACGTCTGGAGAGGTGCCTGACCTTTTTTCGCTTTTCCTTTATTAAAAAAGGGCCTAGCAGGCCCTTTCTTTAAAGCGACGTATTGCGATCTACAATTATCGCCAATGTGATACTACCCGTCCGCTGCAGCGCTACATCCCTTAGGAATAAGACCATCGTCAATACCGGTGGTTGAGCATGCCCAGTTCAGTGTAGCGTCGCTGTTCGACCCATTTAAAGTCCACGTAACGCTGCCATTTGCACCAGAACCTATATTGTCTAGGGTATAAACCAATTCGGCAACGTCATCGCCTGTCCGGTTATACACGACGTTTGCGTATTCGCTCGCATCATCACCAGTTATAGGCACTCCAGCCGCCGCTTCGTCAGTCGAAGCGACCGGCATCTCGCCGTTCGTCGAATAAAACTCGCTTATACGAGTCTTATCCCCGGACGCTAAAGACATTACGTCGGCAATCTTCGCTCGCTTTGTGTAGTTTTGATACTGCGGAATGGCAATAGCCGCCAGAATACCGATGATCGCCACGACGATCATCAGTTCGATCAGCGTGAAGCCTTGTTGTTTTTGCATTGGGTTCCCCTGTAGATGCATAGAAATCTGTGCGCCTATTTCGGTGACGCGCAATGGGGTATGCAGAGGACGTGCCAACCACAGAAACCCTGTAGTGCACGTTTTGTCTTGTCAGGTGACGTCCACGGGCACGCCTGCGCGCGTCATAATGTGACGCATAGCGTCACATTATGAGCGACGACTGTTATCGCCCGCGATAAGTGATACGGCCCTTGGTCAGGTCGTAGGGCGTGATTTGGACGGTGACGGTGTCGCCGCGAAGGATACGGATGTAATGCTTGCGCATTTTTCCGGAGATATGGGCGGTGACGATATGGCCGTTTTCCAGCTTGACGCGGAAAGTGGTGTTGGGCAGCGTCTCGACAACGGTGCCATCCATCTCGATATGGTCTTCTTTTGCCATTGACTCCTGAACTCATGTTTGGGCGATTTAACCGGTGAAGTATCGGTGATCTGGGCGTGAGGTTCAATCGTTGTGGTGTGCGGGTATCCGTTTGCGTTCGATTTCCGGTGCGTTTTGGCACGGTGCAGGGGGCTCAGGCAGCGTGTTGCGAGCTTTGAGTCTGATGTGGGCCTTGGCTTCCCGGTGCTGCGCGAAAGACCTTCATTTGCTTGCCGCTATGAAGGCATCCAAAGCTAAAATGCACACCATCTTGCGCGGATGTGTTGCATCGATTCCCTGCGCGGTTCTGGCTGTCTTATCATTTGCTCCGGGGGATGGCCGCAAACACCCTTCGGTAAGACGTCCAGCCGGGTTTCTTCCCAGCCATGCCGCTTGCTGCGGCGCTGCGTGTCGGATTACGCCTTCGGCTAATCCGACCTACGGAACTCAGACAGGCTGGCCGCACCGAGGCAGCGCCTCGGACACCCTCCGTCGCTGCGCTTCTCGTCGATCCACATGGGTCGCAAATACAGACAGCAGATCCGAGAACCGATGCCTGTATTCGATTGTATCGGCCTGTCCTTGGCCTCCTTGGCGCAGCGCCGAGCAGGGGAGGCCGAAAGAGAAAAAGACGGCCGGATGTCTGAGCGCTAGCGAGTTTCCGGCTGTCCTCTTTCGGCCGGAGCCGCGCAGGGAATCGATGCGAAGCATCGACGCAAGACGGGGTGTCTTTTGTGTCGGCTACTAATATTTGGCCAAGCAGATATAAGTCGCTCGCGCATCAGCGCGAAACTCAAGCCAGCTAAAGGCGGATCAACTTCATGGGTAACGAGGTTTGAGATGGCTACAGAGTTCCATCTTATGCCGGATCTGGCACGACGCTTTCGACGGCCTCAACTCCCGGTATGCTCAACCGAACAAGGCACATGCAGATCGAAGCGCCAGGGCCTCGACGGTCCCGTCAAGGCACGATTCTCCTCGACGTAGCGAAGAAACTTGCTTCGGGGCATGTCGACAGCCCCCATCCGATACAGATGATCGGAGCCGACCTGTCCGTCCAGAATGGGAAACCCCCAGGCGTTGAGCTGGCGGTTGAGCCACACCAATGCAATCTTGCTGGCATCGGTTTCGCGGCTGAACATGGATTCGCCAAAGAACATGCGACCCAGCGACACGCCATACAGGCCGCCGATCAGCAGACCGTCGCGCCAAACCTCGATCGAATGGGCATCGCCCAGCGCGTGCAGTTTGGCATACGCCGCACGCATCTGTGGGCCCAGCCACGTGCCGGGGTTGCCGACGCGCTGGCCGGCACAGGCGCTGATGACGCCGTTGAAGTCTTCGTCCAGGGTGACGGCATAGTCGGCCTTGGCCAGCGTGCGCTTGAGCCGGCGCGAGACATGGACGCGATCGGTGTGGAACACGGTGCGCGGATGCGGACACCACCAGAGAATCGATTCGTCCGGGTTGTACCAGGGGAAGATGCCCTGTGCGTAGGCACGGCGCAGGCGCTGCGGCGAGAGATCGCCGCCCATGGCGAGCAGGCCGTTGGGCTCGTCCAGGGCCAGCGCCGGATCGGGGAAGACACTGTCGGGGGCGTTGGGGTCCAGCCAGTACACACGCAGGGCGCTCACGACGCGCGCTCACCCGATGGTGCAGCGGGGGGCGTTGCTGATCGACTCGTCGCCGGGGTGTCGCCATCGAAGTCGCAGCGCTCGCGCTGGTCGGCCTCGAACGAGGCCATCATGTCTGCTTCACGCTGACAAAAGTCATCCACCGCGCGGGCGAGCCGCGGCGCGGCGATGACATGATTGGACCAGGTGGGCACCGGCTCGAAGCCGCGCCGGATCTTGTGTTCACCCTGGGCGCCCGCGTCGAAGCAGGCCAGGCCGTGCGCGATGCAGTAGTCGATGCCGGCGTAGTAGCAGGTCTCGAAGTGCAGGCTGTTGTAGTCGGCTTCGCAACCCCAGTGGCGCCCGTAGAGCGTATCGCGGCTCTTCATCATGAACGCCATGCCGACCGGTCGGCCCTTGTGCATGGCGATGAAGAACAACACCTGATTGGGCAGACGCTCGCGCAGTTCGTCGAAGAACTCTGGCGTAAGGTACGGATCCTGCCCGCGGATCGCATAAGTGCGGCCGTAGAAGGCGTAGAGCGTATCCCAGAGCTCTGCGTCGATCTCGGTCGGGCTCTTGACCACGACCTCAACGCCGGCATCGCGCATGCGCTTGCGCTCGCGACGGATCTCCTTGCGGCGTTTGGACGACAGCTGCGCCAGAAACTGATCGAAGTCGGCGTAGCCGTGGTTGAACCAGCGATACTGACAGCCGCGCCGGGTACTGGCGCCCAGGCCCTGCATATCGGCCGTTGCCTCGTCGTCGCCGAACAGCGTGTGCAGGGACGATACGCCGAGCGCTTCGGGCAGGGCGATCAGCTGCTGGGCGAGCAGGGCGCGTGCCTGTTCATCTTTGGCCAGCAGCCGCGGGCCGGCGACCGGCGTGAACGGTATGGCGTTGACCAGCTTCGGGTAATAGTCGAGGCCGACCTGTCGGTAGGCGTTGGCCCAGGCAAAATCGAATACGAACTCGCCGTAGGAGTGACCCTTGGCATAGAGCGGAGCAGCGGCGATCAGCTTGTTGTCGCCGTCTTCAATGAGCAGGTGCGCCGGCTGCCACCCGTTATCGACGCCGACGCTGCCGCTGGCTTCGAGCGCGGCCAGAAAGCCGTGCTGTACGAATGGCTGATCGGAGTCGGTCAGGCCATTCCACGCCGCTGCCGGCACGTCGAGAATTGATTTGACTTGGCGTACATGGGCCATGCAGGTATCACAACCTAGGAACGAGGCAAATGCAAATACGCCGGACGACTCGATCGTCCGGCGTATTATATGGAATACGCGTCGACTTCGATTGCCGACGCGTCGCTCGTGGCGACAGGCCCTAGTTCAGCGCGTAGGACTGACCGATGGCTTCACGCAGCGCGTACTGCACGCAGGCATCGTGCTCGAAGTGATCGAGCCGATCCGTTTCGTCTTCGGCGGAGCCCGCTTCGCGTACGCGGCCATTGCCGTCGAAACACACGATGGCACCCAGTGTGCGGACATGGATTTCGCCGTCCTCGTTGGCCTCGTCCTCGAATGCGACCTGCACATAACGCAGGCGCTCGTCTGCGTATTGCGGCAGATCGCGTTCGCCCTCGGCGACGGCCGCGGCTTCGGTCTCGCTGAATTCCTGGATCGAGCCATTCTGGGCGAGCAGAAAATGACGTACGGACATGACAACCTCCGTTGCATCCTTGGATGCCCTATATATTGCGCACAAACGGCGTTGATTCAAGCAGCTGTGCGAAACAGGTAAAGCCAATCCTTCGGACTGCGATGGCCCGGCTCGGGTACAATCATCAACGGCGGCGTGTGTTTCGAGGGCAGTCGCGCAACCAGCACCAAGCGCGTGAGCGTCGATTCGGTCCGCGTCATGGCAGGCGCTCAACACCCTGGTCGTCCGCAAGTCGCCGCAAAAAATCGGACGGCGTGCGGTTCGGCGACGCATCACACCGCGAACATCAGCGTAATTCGGGACGGAGCATGGCGAAAGCGATCGCGAAGCAGGGCAAGGCAGCCAAGGCGGGTCCGAAACCCAGCAAGCGCAGCAGCGCAACGACCGAGGCGCCGCCCAGCCGCTATCGCCAGCGACTGGGCCGGCTGATGCGGGAAGCCGTGCTGTTTGCCGCGGCGGCGGTGACGCTGTTCCTGTTGGCCGCGCTTGCGACGTATCACCCGCTGGATCCGGGCTGGTCGTCGCTCGGCGACGGCACCGCCATAGAGAATCTGTTTGGCGCCCCGGGCGCGTGGTTTGCGGACGTGTTGTTGAGCCTGTTCGGTTATCTGGGCTTCATCTTTCCCTGGATGGTGCTCTACGGCGGTTGGCTGGTGTTTGCCAACAGCGACAAGCCCGCCAACGACGTATTCTCGAAAAGCGTGCGCGCCGCTGCCCTGTTGCTATGGCTTATTTCCGGCTGCGGGCTTGCCTGGCTGATTCTGGGCACCAACGGCAACGCCATGCCGCAAGGCAGCGGCGGCATCGTGGGCACAGCCACGGCCGGCAGCCTGGCCGGCGTGATCAATATCGTCGGAGCGGCCTGGCTGCTGATCACGGTGTTTGTGATCACGCTTTCAGTAGGGCTGGGTTTCTCGTGGCTGGTAGTTACCGAGCGCACCGGCCATTTCGTGCTGGCGGTCGCACGAGACGGTGCCCGTGGGACGATCGACCGGCTGCGCGCCTGGCAGGCCACGCGCGCCGAAAGCCGTGCCGCACAGCCGGAGACACGCCGTGCCGTCCGCAAGACCGAAAAGAAGAAAAACCGTATTGCTCCGACGCTTGGCAACGGTGATTCATCACCGTCCAGGCCTGCTGCGGCGCCGGTAGCCGAGCCGAGCAGCGGTGGGGTCATGGTCAAGAAGAAAAAGACCATCAAGGCCACACAGCTTGATCTGCCCATGGACGAGCAGGTGGAGGTGCCCACTTACGATCCTGAAAAAGACAGTCCGATCCCGCCGACCATGCTGCTGGACGCGGCCCGCGCGCCCAAGCACGATCAGGACGAGGCGGTGCTGCGTCAGATGTCGGAACAGCTCGAGCAGCATCTGGCGGATTTCAACGTGCAGGCCAAGGTGGTGGCCGTAGAGCCCGGCCCGGTGGTGACCCGCTTCGAGATCGATCCGGCGCCGGGCGTGAAGGTCAGCCAGATATCCAATCTGGCCAAGGATCTGGCGCGTGCCATGTCGACCACCAGCGTGCGTGTGGTCGAGGTGATACCGGGCAAATCGGTGGTTGGCCTGGAAATTCCCAACGCCGATCGCGAGATTGTGGCGTTGCGCGAGATCGTGGAATCGCCGCTGTACGCCAAGGCGTCCTCGCCGCTTACCATTGCGCTGGGCAAGGATATCGGTGGCAACGCGGTGACCGCCGACCTGGGCAAGATGCCGCATCTGCTGGTGGCCGGCACAACCGGTTCCGGCAAGTCGGTGGCGATCAACGCGATGATCCTGTCGATCCTGCACAAGGCCGAAGCGCATGAAGTGCGCCTGATCATGATCGATCCCAAGATGCTGGAGCTGTCGGTCTACGAGGGTATTCCGCATCTGCTCGCACCGGTGGTGACCGACATGAAGGATGCCGCCAACGCGCTGCGCTGGTGCGTGGGCGAGATGGAACGCCGCTACAAGTTGATGTCGGCACTGGGCGTGCGCAACATGGCCGGCTACAACACCAAGGTGCGCAAGGCAATTGAAGCCGGCACCCCGATCGAGGACCCGATCCTCAAGTATGCCCAGTCCGACGCGGACGCCGAGGCGGGCGAAGAGGTGCCGACGCTGGAGCCATTGCCGTCCATCGTGATCATCGTCGACGAACTTGCCGATATGATGATGACGGTCGGCAAGAAGGTCGAAGAACTGATCGCGCGCCTGGCCCAGAAGGCGCGTGCGGCCGGTCTGCATATGATTCTGGCCACCCAGCGGCCGTCGGTGGACGTGATCACCGGCCTGATCAAGGCCAATATTCCAACGCGTATCGCCTTTCAGGTCGCTTCCAAGATCGATTCACGCACGATTCTCGATCAGTCCGGTGCCGAGAGCCTGCTGGGCCACGGCGATATGCTCTATCTGCCGCCGGGCACCGGCTTTTCCACGCGCGTGCACGGCGCATTCGTGGATGATCACGAAGTGCACAAGGTGGTGGAATATCTCAAGCAGGTCGGTGCGCCTGACTATATCGAGGAGATTCTCGAAGGCGGCGATGCGGATGCGTCCGGCGGGGCCGACGAGGCTGACGATATAGAAGCCGATCCGCTCTACGATCAGGCGGTGGCGATCGTGCTCAAGACACGCAAGGCGTCGATCTCTTATGTTCAGCGGCGGCTACGGGTGGGCTACAACCGCTCGGCGCGCCTGATCGAGCAGATGGAGAACGCCGGCATCGTCGGCCCGGCCGAGGGCAGCGGCGGGCGCGATGTGCTGGCACCGGCACCGCCCGAGGATTGAACTCGCACGCTGTGCTGTTTTCCAATCCGCGCCGGCTGGGCCGACTTCAGGCCTGATTCAGCGCCAACGCTTATGCTTCGAGCCCTACCGTCAGGTCGGGTACCGATGTTCTGTTTCAAGGATATGCCATGACTTTCCGCCGTTTCATTCTCGCTGCCATGCTTTTACTTGGAGCCGCCAGCGCCCACGCCGACGGCGTGTCGGATCTGGAAGGCTTCTACAAGAACGTGCAGAGCCTGTCCGCCCAGTTCCAGCAGATTCAGCGCGATGATCGGGGCAATACGCTGCAACAGGCCGGCGGCACATTCCTGCTGGCACGGCCGGATCGGTTCCGCTGGGAATACCAGACACCCTACGAACAGGTCATCGTCAGTGACGGCCAGGCCTTCAAGTTCTATGACGTGGATCTGGCACAGGTGACGATTCGTGATATCGACGCCACGCTGCGCGCGACGCCAGCATTGTTGCTGACCGGCGGGGCCGCGCTGGAAGACGCGTTCGATGTGGTCGCAGGCGGCCAGCGCGACGGCATGAGCTGGGTGCGGCTCACGCCCCGGGCCGACGACACCGACTTCGCTGAAGTGCGCCTGGGCCTGGAAGATCAGGTGCCGCGCGCGATGGAGCTGGACGATAATCTCGGCCAGACCACCCAAATCCGTTTTACCAACGTCAAGCTCAACCCTGATCTGCCGGCGGCCCGATTTGCGCTCGATATCCCGGAAGACGTGGAAGTGGTCGATGGCCGACAGCTGAGCGGCACCGGCCAGAACCAGAGCCCGAACCGATGAGCGGAACCAAGCCCGACTACGCGCTGGCCCGCCTGTGGCTGAGTATCGGTGTGGCCGGCTGTGCGGCGCTTTTATATATGTGCCTCATGCCGAGCCCGCCCAAGGTGGTGGACGTGGCCAACGTCGACAAGATCGAGCATTTTTCGGCCTATCTGCTTCTGGGGCTCTGGTTCGGCGCCATACTCGCGCCATACTACCTGCGTGTCTTCCTGGGCCTGTTGGCGTTCGGGGTGCTCATCGAAATTCTTCAGGGCCTGACCGGCTATCGCGACGCGCAGTTCGGCGATGCGGTCGCCGATGGCGCGGGCGCACTCGGCGGTATTGTGCTCGCACGCCTCGGCGCCATGAGCTGGCTGGCGTATATTGATCGTCGTGTCACAGCAAACAGAAATAGCGCTGGATAGCGGGCCGGCCGGGCCAGGCGCCGACGGACGCCCGCTCGCCGACCGGATGCGGCCGACCGGCCTGGCCGATTATGTCGGTCAGCGGCATATTCTCGGTGCGGACAAACCGCTTGCGCGTTCCCTAGCCTCCGGGCGTATTCATTCGATGATTCTGTGGGGGCCGCCCGGCACCGGCAAGACCACGCTGGCGCGTCTGCTGGCCGCACAGGTGGACATTCGTTTCGTACAGATCTCGGCGGTGATGGCGGGGGTTAAGGATATCCGTGCAGCCGTGGCCGAGGCGCGCGAGGCGCGTTCGAAAAACGGCCAGGGCACGTTGCTGTTCGTGGACGAGGTGCATCGCTTCAACAAGGCGCAGCAGGACGGCCTGCTGCCGTATGTGGAAGACGGCACGCTCGTGCTGGTGGGCGCGACCACCGAAAACCCGTCCTTCGAAGTCAATAACGCGCTGCTATCGCGCACGCGGACTTATGTGCTGCGCGCGCTCGACGTGGAAGCAATCCGCACGCTCATCGACCGCGCGCTGACTGACAGCGAGCGCGGCCTGGGCGCGCGCGGCCTGGATATGGCCGAGCCGCTGCGCGACCAGCTGGCCGTGCGCGCCGACGGCGATGCCCGACGCGCACTCAACCTGCTGGAGCTGGCTGCGGATATTGCCGCCGCGCCTGCAGGCGAGACCGCTACGATCACCCAGACCGAACTGGACGACGTGCTCGCGTCCGGCGTACGTCGTTTCGACAAAGGCGGCGATTACTTCTACGACCAGATGTCGGCGCTGCACAAGAGCGTACGCGGCACCGACCCGGATGCCGCGCTGTACTGGCTGTCACGGATGCTCGAGGCCGGCTGCGACCCGCGCTATGTAGCGCGTCGTATCACCCGCATGGCCAGCGAGGATATCGGCAACGCCGATCCACGCGCGCTGCAACTGGCGCTCAACGCCTGGGATACGTTCGAGCGCATGGGCTCGCCCGAGGGCGAGCTCGCCATTGCCCAGGCCACGGTTTATATGGCCTGTGCGCCCAAATCCAACGCGGTATATGCAGGCTTCAACGCCGCCTGGGCCGACGCGCGCGACAAGGGCACGCTGGAAGTGCCCATGCATATCCGTAACGCGCCGACCCGGCTGATGAAAGACCTGGGCTATGCGAAAGGCTATCGTTATGCGCATAACGAAGAAGACGGCTACGCTGCCGGCGACAGCTATCTACCGGATGAGCTGATCGGCACTCGCTACTATCAGCCGGTACCGCGCGGGCTGGAAATCAAGATCGGTGAGAAGCTCGAGCGCCTACGCACCCGCGACGCCGATGCCGCTGACAGCCGGCAGAGCAAGAGTCATCCCGACGGCAGCAACGACCGGCGATAAAGCCGTTCCGGATTGGCTCGGAAGCGTCAGTAGATGCCGCCGCCATCGCTGACATGTCGCGATCGACATGAAGCAGCGGCCACGCACAGCCGCAAAGCGAAGGCGTGCTTTCGGTCGCGAATGATCTTGTCTTCCCAGCGTTCTTGCGTCGTTGCGCGAAACGATCTTCCGTTTCTGTGCTCTCGATTAGATACGAAGCTTAGTTGCTCGACTATGCGCTAATCGCTTGCTCGGCCGCGAAATAAGCGGCCGGACTTCTGACAGTGACACTGGCCGTCGTTGTCGTCGCCCTGATGAGGGCCGCGTGTGCCTGTCTTATCTGCGTCTTTTTCGTTCATTTGTCGACGGAATACTGTGTTGAACGGCCGCTGACTGAGTTTCGTACCTGACCAAGAAGCCGTTGTCAGCCGTCGACTTCAATGATGCGATCGGCCACTGCCGCGAGGTCTGCGCCCACGATATCGGGCGTGTCGCCCGCCGGATTGGCGATCCGCCCGTCGCGTGCGACATACGCGCCCTTGAGCCCGGCCCGCAGCGCGCCGGTGATATCCCAATCGTGGCAGGCAATCAGACGTAGCTCGCTCGCGGCGCAATCCAGGGCGGTCGTGGCCACTGCATAGGCATGCGGGTGCGGCTTGTAGCAGCGCGCGGCATCAACCGAGAGCACCTGGTCGAAGCGATCAGTGAGCCCGGCATGGCGGAACTGGGCGTCCACCGTTTTCTGGGCAGAGTTGGTCAGTGCAACGAGGGTGAATCCGTGCGCGCGTAATCGTTCCAGTGCGGTGACCACATCGGCGTGGGGCGCGAGCGTAGCGATGGTGTCGAACACGCGCTGTCGATCGTCCGTGTTCAATTGAATGCCTTCGTTTGCTGCCAGCGCATCCAGACAATCGCCGCCCAGCGCGCCGAAATCCCGATATTCACCGGTCAGCGTGGTGACGGTCGACCAGTGCAGAAGGCTGGCGAACCAGCGTTTACGCGCTGTTTCATCGCCAAACAGATCGGCGAACACCGGGTCGAGCGGGGCCAGATCCAGCAATGTTTCGTTGACGTCGAAAATCAGATGGCGATCAGGCATGGGAACAACTGTAGGGAAGATATCCCGTGAGGCTAATGGTTACGTCGGCGACAGGCAAAAAAAACGGCCCGCCGAAGCGGGCCGTTGATCCTGCCGATCACATCGACAGCAGACGTGACGCCATGCTTAGAAGGCGTACTTTGCCGACAGCTGGAAGCGGTTCATATTGCCGTCCAGGCCGTTTTCGACATTACGCTTGGCGTAGGCATATTCGCCGCCCAGGGTAACCGGGGTAAGCGGATTCCAGAGCAGGTTCAGATGCACACTGCTGGCGTTCTTGGTGGCCAGCGGACCGGCAGCCTCGTCGTTGTCGACCTGCTGGGTGCCGACCAGCAGATTGGAACGCCACTTCTCGCTCCAGTAATGCTTGAGATAGGCATAGCCGGCATAGACCTTGGTCGTTTCGACCTTGCCGTCTGCGCGCACATAGCCGGCCGGGGTGATGCCCAGACCGACGTAGCGGCCGATGCCATCGCCGTAGATGCCGGAAAAGCCAATCTCGTCGCCGCTACCGCCCAGGTTCACGCTGCCCGACAGGCGCACGCCATAACCCAGCGTGCTGTCGTCTTCGGTATCAACGCCCGGGGTGAGATCGACGCCGTCGTTGCTCACGCGGCGCACGAGGCCGCCCAGGCTCAGATGGCCAAAGCTGGTCGGCAGGCTGTAGTCGCCGGTCAGCTCTGGGTATTTTTCTTCATCCGTAACAGAGGTGCCAGGCGCGGTGGTGGATGTTCCCGCGTCGACGTTGAATTGCGTCTCCGGATTTTCGAGCGCCAGGGACCAGTTGCCGTGCGTGTATCGGATCTGGGGCTGACGGGAATAGCCGACCGATTCCGCTGAGGTGAAGAAGTCGAGCGTCTCGGGGAACACCTGAAGATCCATGAAGTTCGACCAGGTCTGACCGAGCAGCCAGGTGTCGTCCAGTTCGATGAAGGCATGGCGAAGACGCAGTTCGCTCGCGTTACTCGTGGTTTCGCTGCCTTTCTCGCCGTAGAAATCGGCTTCGATGAAGCCCTTGACCTTGTGATCTCCCATCGTCGTGATGCTGGTCAGATTAAAACGCGACTGGCGGGCGTTGAAATCGGTTCCGGCGGAATCCGGCCCGTTGAGGTTGCCGACCGGTACGCGCGAGGGCAGGTAGAACTCACGATCGGTATCGGAGGTCTGGCCGCCGTTGTACGTGCTGTAGCTGGCGTCGAACTTCACATAGCCGCCGATCTTGAGCGTCGTGTTGTCGGTCAAGCGGAACGCGCCGTCCGGAGTGGTCGGGCTTGGGCTGGCCTGGGCCTGCTGCGTGTTGGCCTGATCGGTCGGCGCCTGATCGCCGACCAATTCCTGAGCGGAATCGCCGACGAAATCAGCGCGTTGTTCGCGCACACCCACATTCTGCTGCTGCATCTGCGCTTCGCGGCTTTGCTGCAGCTCTGATTGGGTCTGGCGCAACATCTGCTCGAGACGATTGATACGCGCCTCGAGCTCGTCGTTGCTGGCCGCATGGGCCACATTGACGCCACCGACGATTGCGGCAACGCCGAGCGCCAGCACGGGCGCCCCCCGATTGATTCGCTTCATAACTCTCCCCTTGGTGTGTGGTGCGGCTGCGCCGCGTGCGCGCACGTCCCCATTTTCGGGCGGCACATTGCGCAAAGCTTTGCTGGAACAGCGTTTCAAACATAAACCGTATACGGTCAACTGTCTATACTTTTAAAACTAATCCTTTAGTCGGTAGAAAGATTGCCCTTCGCTCAAGGCAGCAACGAGGCAGGATTGGTCGATATCCGACAACGGCCTGTTTTATATAATGATAATTTCGTGGGGTCGGTCTGGAGGCATGAGGGGGCCGTCTAGGGTTCTCAAGATTACCCACGCTTCAAGGGCAGAATTTCCCACTTTCCCTTGAACTTGACGGGCCGTCTGCGTCGCCCTTGGCCTTCCCGACGACTGACATCATCGATAGATCAGGGGGTTCGATCCATTGGTCTTATGTCTTACGGCCAAGGTCGTATACCATCGCGCTATGGCGTTCATTACCGAACCACATTCCAGACCCCTGTCCAGGCACTGTCGGCACACGATGCTGCCAAATATCAGAATCGATACGATCGATCGTGGACGGCGGGCTGCTGCGTGCGCGCATTCGAGGGGCTCATGAGCAACGAACCTTCCGTCTCCGGCATCAAGGTGCTTGTCGCAGACGATCATCCGCTGTTCCGTGCAGCCTTGAGCGATGCGGTCCATCGGTCGCTCACCGAGCCTGAATTGCTGACCGTCGGCTCGTTCGAGGAACTCAGCGAGGCGCTCAAGGCACATCGCGATTCGGATCTGCTGCTGCTGGATCTGAACATGCCGGGGGCGCGCGGTTATTCGGCGCTGGTACATGCGCGCAGCGTTGCGCCTTCGCTGCCGGTCATTGTGGTATCGGCATTCGAGGATGCGAGCGTGGTCCGCGCATCGCTGGATCACGGCGCAGCAGGGTTCATCCCGAAGTCGGCGTCGCCAGAAACCATGGCAGAGGCGATTGCTGCAGTCCTCGACGGCGAGACCTGGGCGCCTGACGATGCGGCGTCAGCCGAGCATATCGACAGCGACTTCACCGATAAACTGGCCTTGCTCACCCCGCAGCAGCAGCGTGTGCTCGTGATGCTCACCGAAGGCCTGCTCAACAAGCAGATCGCGATCGATTTGCAGATTTCCGAGGCCACGGTCAAGGCCCATATCACCGCAATCCTGCGTAAGCTGGGCGTACACACGCGCACCCAGGCTGTGATTGCCGCACGCAGCCTGGAGATCGACTGGGCCAGCTACGGGCGCGGTGCGCCCGATGCTCCGGGCCACTGAACAGAGTCGCTGACCACTCGGCTGGCTCTGGTCGCCGGGCTTTGCGGTAATCAGAAGTGCGCTTGTCGCGCTCTTCCCGAATATCACTCAACCCGATGATGTCTCAAGTCAGCGTCGTCTGCGCCAGTGCGGCCCGCAGCTTGGCCGGTGAGAGCGGTTTGTAGAGCACGACCACGCCCTGGGTGCGCGCACGCGCGGCGATATCGGCGTCGCGGTTGGCGGTAACCAGCAGGCAGGGGATCTTGCGTACTGCGCAGATCCGCGCGGCCAGAGTCAGTCCGTCGGGTTCGGCGTGGCCAAGGTCATGGTCGAGGATTGCGATATCGATAGGCATATCCGCCACTATATGGGGCGCGTCGCCGGGCGGAGCGGTCATGCATTCCACGTGCCAACGCTCGAGCAAGCTGGTCAGGGCGTCGAGTGATGCAGGATCGTCATCCACGCAGAGCACCTGATGCACGCCCAGCGCCCGCGCGCTCGACGGCCTGGCCGCGGTCGATCGGCTGATGCTGTGCTGTTCATGATCATTGGGCTGGGCCCGGGGCAGCGTGAGTGCAAATACGGTGCCCTTGCCCGGCACGGAGCGTACATGGATCCTGTGGCCGAGCAGTCGCGCCATGCGATCGGCCAGCGACAGCCCCAGTCCCAGGCCGCGCTCACCGGATGCCGCGCTCGCCTCGCCGCGCTGAAACTCGTCGAAGATCGAGACGAGCTGATGCCTGGGAATGCCCGGGCCGGTATCCCATACCTGGATCTCCAGGTCTTGCCCCTGGCGCCGCACGCCGAGCAACACGCGGCCCAAGCCGGTATAGCGCACCGCGTTGGATAGAAAGTTCTGCAGGATACGGCGCAGCAGCGCGGGATCGCTGCGCACCCAGCAGCGTGTGCCCACATAGTCGAGAACCAGACCAGCGTTGCCCGCCAGGGCATCGAACTCGACGCTCAGCGGCTCGAGAACGCGCGACAGCGGAAAATCGTCTTCATGGACTTCCCAGGTGCCCGCATCGAACTTGGAAATATCGAGCAGCGGTTCGAGCAGCGCCTGGGCGGCTTCCAGAGACGCCTGGATATTGCCGAGTGCCTTGGTCTTGGCCGGTGTATCGGCGTCGCTGGCAGACGCTGCGAACAAACGCGCAGCGTTGAGCGGTTGCAGCAGGTCGTGGCTTGCCGCTGCCAGGAACCGGGTCTTGGAGAGATTGGCGCGCTCGGCCTCACGACGGGCGTCGTGTGCGGCGCGCTGGGCCGCCGCACGCTGATCGTTTTCGCGTCGCAGGCCTTCGTTGGCGCGGCTCAGAGCGGCGGTGCGCTCGCTCACGCGGGCTTCCAGCTGTTCGTTGGCACGGGTCAGCGCGGCCTCGGTCTGCTTGAATTCGGTAATGTCGTTGTAGGTGGTCACGAAGCCGCCGCCGGGCAGTGGGCTGCCGGTCATCTGCAGCACGGTGTCGTTGTGGCGATGGCGCTCGAAGCGGTGCGGCCGGCCGTTGCGCATATAGCCGATACGCTTGGTGACATGATCTTCCACCGGCCCGGGCCCGCATTCGCCGCGCATGGCATTGAAGCGGATCAGATCCGCGACCGGTCGCCCGCTGTGCACCAGACCCGGTGGATACTCGAACAGCTCCAGATAGCGTGAGTTCCAGGCCACCAGGCGCAGATCCTGGTCGATCACGGAAATGCCCTGATCGATATTCTCGAGCGCGGCCTGCAGCACGTTGCGGTTGAACTGCACGGCATCGGCGGTGCGGTCGAGCAGCCGGACCATGTCGTCCATACCCAGGTCGCGCTGGCGCAGGCCTGAGGCGAGCATGAGTCGCGCCGAAGCACTGCCCACCACGCCGGCCAGCCGGCGTTCGGCGAACTGCAGCAGGTTGGCGTCTACCAGCTGATTGGCCATCAGTTCGTGATTGTTTTCGCCGGCGTACTCCTCGATGGCCGCGCGCGCAGCCTGGGCACCCAGAAAACGCTGGAGCAGGACTTCGAGCTCGCCGACGCGGATGGCGGGCTGGCGCGTTTCCACACGCTGGCGCTGTGGTCGCTGCAGGCCGAGATCCACGAACGCCACAGCCTGGGACCGCTCGATCAGGCTGGTGGTGGTGTTCAGGGAGACAGCGGCCATGACCGCGGTATCCACCGCAAGAATCCAGAACACGCCGTGGGTAAGGGTGTCGCCGAAGTCATAGCCAAACAGGGCCTGCGGCCGCAGCCAGGCAATGTTGAATGGCCCGCCGGCAATCCAGCTGGTATCGATCCAACCCACCGACGTAAGACTCGGCAGGACCATGGTGTAGCCCCATGTCGCCAGGCCCGCGGCCAGGCCCGCGACCACGCCCTGGCGCCCGATCCGCCGAATATAGAGCCCGCCGAGCAGCGGCGGCAGGAACAGTGAGACGCCGGCAAAGGAAAGCAGTCCGATCGATGCCAGTGCTTCGGACGTGCCGAACAGGCGATAACAACACCAGGCCAGGCCCAGGATGAGCACAATAAGCGTGCGACGGACACGCAGCAGCGAGCGGCCCATGTTGGGTCCGCCGATCACACGCAGCCCGGGGACACGCAGCGCCACTGGCACGACCACTTCGTTGCAGAGCATCGTGGCCAGCGTCACGGTTGCCATGATGACCATGCTGGTCGCTGCGGATACGCCGCCGATATAAGCCACGAGCGCGATGCTTTCGGCGTTTGCCGCCATCGGCAGGGCGAGCACGAAGCGATCGGGATTGACGCCGCTGTCGCCGAAGATCACCAGCCCGGCAGCAGCAAGCGGCACGACGAACAGCGACATCAGCACCAGATAGAGCGGAAACAGCCAGCGCGCGGTGACCAGATCACGGGTGTCGGTGTTCTCTACCACGCCGACATGGAACTGGCGCGGCAGACACAGCGTGGCGGCAACCGCCAGCACGGTGGTGGTGATGAAGCGCGCGTCGATGAGCGGCCCGTCGAACAGGCCGGTGAATTTGGGCACGTCGCGGGCCTGGGCGAATAGATCGTCCAGGCCGCTGAACATGCCGTAAACCACGAAAAGCCCGACGCACAGAAACGCCGCGAGCTTGACGATCGACTCGAAAGCGATCGCCAGGATCAGCCCCTGATGGGACTCGCGCGGATTCACATGACGCGTGCCGAAGGCAATCGTGAAAACGGCCATCATGATGGCCACGTACAGCGCCGTATCGGCCCAGGGCGCGTGGGGCGTGCTCGCTGCGGCCAGCGACAGCGGTCCCTGGCTGAGCGTGTAGAACGACATCGTCACCGCCTTGAGCTGCAGCGCGATATACGGCAGCACGACGAGCAGAGCGATGCCCGATACAAGCGCGGCCAGGCCCTGCGACTTGCCGTAGCGGGCAGCGATGAAGTCGGCAATGGAGGTCGTGTTCTGCTGCTTGGCGATCAGCAGCATCTTGCGCAGGACCGGCGAGAACACGAGCAGTGCGATCATCGGCCCCACATAGATCGGCAGATAGGTCCAGCCGCGTGTGGCGGCGCTGCCGACGTTGCCGAAGAATGTCCACGACGTGCAGTACACCGCCAGCGATAGCGCATATACCACCGGGCGAGGCCCAGGGCGCTTGTGCAGGCGGCCGCGCCGGTCCCCGAAATGGGCGATGGCGAACAGAATGCTGATGTACACCACGGAACTGGCGACGAGTATCCAGGCACTGACGATGTCGAATTCCCCCAATACGATGACTATGGCGAGCTGCGCCGCGAGCGCGCCGATTCTGGTCGACCCTGTGGTCGCTGTTGACCAGACCTGCCTGGCTGCGGCTGCAACCAGGGATTGCCGCGCCTATAATGCCGCGCTAACTCCAAGTTAACCACGCACGCCATGCTCGATTCCCGTCTGCTACGCAACGATCCACAGGCCGTGGCCGCCGCACTGGCCCGCCGCGGCTTTGAGTTCGATGCCGCGGGCTACGCCGATATGGACGCGCGCCGCAAGACCCTGCAGGCCCGTACCGAGGAACTGCAGGCCGAGCGCAATCGCAGCGCCAAGTCGATCGGCAAGGCCAAGGCGGCCGGCGAGGATATCGAGCCGCTCAAGCAAGCAGTGGCGGGCCTGGGCGAACAGCTTGACGCGGCCAAGATAGAGCTGGAAACCATTCAGGCCCAGCAGAACGAGATCCGTGAAAGCCTGCCCAACCTCCCGCGCGAGGACGTGCCGGACGGGCTGACCGAGGACGACAACGTCGAGGCCAGGCGCTGGGGTGAGCCAAAGTCGTATGACTTCGAAGTACGCGATCACGTCGAGATTGGTGGTCTGCTCGACGGCATTGATGCGGCAGCCGCTGCGCGTATCACCGGCGCGCGTTTTTCGGTTCTCAAGGGCGGTATCGCGCGTCTGCACCGTGCGCTGATCGCCTATATGCTGGATACGCATACGGCCAACGGCTACACCGAGCTGAACGTGCCGTATATCGTCAATGCCGCATCCCTGTTCGGTACCGGGCAGCTACCCAAATTCGGCGAGGACCTGTTCCGGCTGGCCGAACCCGAGGACTACTACCTCATTCCCACGGCCGAGGTGCCGGTAACCAATCTCGTAGCGGACCAGATCGTCGAACACGACACGCTGCCGCTGCGCTTTGTGACCCACTCGCCGTGTTTTCGCTCGGAAGCAGGCTCGGCCGGGCGCGATGTACGCGGCATGATCCGTCAGCATCAGTTCGAGAAGGTGGAACTGGTCAATCTGGTCGACCCTGATGAATCGGACGCTGCGCTTGAAGCGATCACGGCCAGCGCCGAATCGATTCTGCAAGGACTGGAACTGCCGTATCGTGTGGTCACGCTCTGTGCCGGCGATATGGGGTTCTCGGCAGCCAAGACCTACGATATCGAGGTGTGGCTGCCCAGCCAGCAGACCTATCGCGAGATCTCGTCCTGTAGCAGCTTCGAGGATTTCCAGGCCCGCCGCATGGGCGCACGCTATCGCGACCCCGAGACCGGCAAGCCGCGTCTGTTGCATAGCTTGAACGGCTCGGGTTTGGCCGTGGGCCGCACGCTGGTAGCGCTGCTGGAAAATCATCAGAACGCCGATGGCAGCGTCGATATTCCCGCAGCCCTTCAGCCTCATATGGGCGGCGTAACCCGGCTATCGCCCAGCGCGCCGTGAGCTGAATACAAGGCTTCCATGCCTCGACAATGGGGCGCCTGTTGCTTTTTCGTAGGTCGGATTAGCGCGCAGCGCGTAATCCGACGCTCCCTCGCCGCATCGACGCATGCCTGTTGGGTTGCGTTGCAGTCAAGTCATGCGGCCTGCGGCACCACCAATAGTGCCTACCGATACGGCAACTCCTCCCAGAGTTCGGCGATAAGCGCGTCATAGGCCTCGCCAGGATAGGCGGCAATCGCCTGGTCGAGCCGTTTGGGCGTGAGATGCGGCGCGAACAGGCCAATGAATTCGCGCATATAGCCGCGCAGGAACAGGTTGTGACGAAAGCCGATATGGGTGGTGCTCGAGGCGAACAGGTGGCTGGCGTCCAGGCGCACGAGATCGCTGTCCTCGCTTGGGTCGTAGGCCATGTTCGCGACCACGCCCACGCCCAGCCCAAGCCGTACATAAGTCTTGATCACGTCGGCATCGACGGCAGTCAGCACCACGTTGGGAGTCAGGCCTTGGGCGTCGAACGCCTGGTCGAGATGAGAGCGGCCGGTAAAACCGAAGGTATAAGTCACCAGCGGCTGCTCGGCGAGGGCGGCCAGGGCGAGCTTTTCAGTGGCGGCCAGCGGGTGGTCGCGCGGAACCAGCACACAGCGATTCCAGTGATAGCAGGGCAGCATGATGAGTTCGTCGTAATGCTCGAGGGCCTCGGTCGCGATCGCGAAATCGGCCTCGCCCTGGGCCGCCCAGCCTGCAATCTGCGGCGGTGCGCCCTGGTTGATATGCAGCGACACCTCCGGATAGGCACGGCGGAAGGCGCCGATCACCTCGGGCAGGGCATAGCGCGCCTGCGTATGGGTGGTGGCCACACACAGCGAGCCGCGATCTGCATCCGCGAATTCGCTTGCGGTGCGGGTGATGTTCTCCACCTCGGAGAGGATTCGCCGCGTGGTATCGAGGATGCGCTCGCCGGCGGGCGTGATGCGGTCCAGATGCTTGCCGTTGCGTTCGAAGATGAGCACGCCAAGCTCGTCCTCGAGCAGGCGGATCTGCTTGCTGACGCCGGGCTGCGATGTATGCAGCGCCTCCGCGGCGGCGGTGATATTGAGCCGCCGACGAGCGACTTCGTTGATATAGACAAGCTGGCGTAATTTCATGGGCGGTAGGACGATCAGTCGAACAGGTTTATATGCGATTAAATAATTAAAGCATAAATATATATTTCTATCCGATTCTAGAAACCGCTGCTAGCCTTCTGCGCTTGGATTTCAGCGTATTGCAGCTTCGATGTTAGCGTTCACCGCCGCAGGTTTGATAGTCGGTATAGCCGTTGGTGTAACCGGCGTAGGCGGCGGCTCGCTGATGACGCCGCTGTTGATTCTCATCTTCGGATTTGCGCCTTCGGCGGCGGTCGGCACCGATCTGCTCTATGCCGCCGGCACCAAAGGCTTTGGCACCTGGCTTCACGGCCGTCAACAGACCGTGGATTGGCATGTGGTGGGGCTGATGTCTGCGGGCAGTCTGCCGGCCGCCGTAATCACGATCTGCTGGCTGCATTTCGTGGGTCTGCATCCCTGGGTCGAAGACCTGATGACGATCACGCTGTGTGTGGCGATCATTGCGACCGCCATCCTCACGCTGGTACGCAAGCACCTGATGGCCTGGCTCGGCGGCGACAACGGCAGCGAATCGGGCCTGCCTGACGGCCTTGAACAATGGCGTGGCGTGATCACGGTCATCGGTGGCGTGGTCCTCGGTGTGCTGGTGACGCTATCCTCGGTGGGCGCCGGCGTGCTTGGCACCACCATGCTGCTGCTGCTATACCCCAAACGCGAGGCGATCCGTATTGTCGGCACCGATATCGCCCATGCCGTGCCGCTCACGCTGGTGGCGGGTCTGGGCCATCTGAGCCTGGGAACGACCGATCTGCCGGTGCTCGGCTTCCTGCTGCTCGGCTCGCTGCCGGGAATCTATCTGGGCACGCGTCTGGGCACGCGTTTGCCAGACGGGCTGCTGCGCCCGATCATATCGGTCCTGTTGCTGCTCGTCGGTTCCAGCATGCTGGTGGACAGCGCGCGATCCCTGTTCGTAGGCTGACCGGACGCCGAGTCGTCCGCTGCCCGCATGATGCTGGCCCGATTGTTGTTCACTCTGTTGAGTCTACCGTGCCGAGCCCTACGCCACGTCTGCCGCTATTCGTCCGTTTCGACGGTCAGTCCGTGCTTGTTGCAGGGGCAGGGCGCGTGGCCGCACGGCGCATCGAGAATCTGCTGGAGGCCGGCGCGCATATTGTAGTGATTGCGCCGGAGGCCAACGATACGGTGCGCCAGGCCGCCACCAGCGGCGCGATCGACTGGCGACAGCGCAAGGCAGAGCCGGACGACATCCTCGGGCATCGCATGGTGTTTGCGCTGACCAATGACGGCCATGCCAACGCCGAGCTGTGCGATGCCGCGCGGCGCGCCGGCGTTTTCTCCCAGCGCGCGGATGCAGCAGACGATTCGGATGTCTTCGTGCCCGCGGTTGTACGCCGCGGCGCGTTGCAGATCGCGGTGTCCAGCGACGGTGCCGCGCCCACCCTCGCACGCCTGTTGCGTGCGCGCCTGGATGCCTGGTTACCCCGTGCCTACGGCGATCTGGCCGCGCTCGCCGGCGACTACCGCGAGGCGGTCAGGCAGCGTCTGCCACAGGCGCGCCGAGCGGCGTTCTGGACGCGCGTGCTGGATGGCCCGATCGCCGAAAAAGTCTTTGCCGGGCGTATCGACGATGCACGTGGCGATATGGATAGGGCGCTCGCTGGAACCGAGGGGGTCGATATGCCGCCGGTGGGCGAGGTCTATCTGGTGGGAGGCGGCCCGGGAGATCCCGATCTGCTGACTTTTCGCGCGCTGCGGCTCATGCAGCGCGCCGACGTCGTGCTCTACGACAGCCTCATTGCGCCGGCTATTCTGGATCTGGTCGACGCCGACGCCGAACGGATTCATGTGGGTAAGCGGGCCGCCATGCACACGCTGGCCCAGGGCGACATCAATGCGCTCATGGTGAGATTGGCCCGGGAGGGCAAACGGGTATTGCGGCTCAAGGGCGGCGACCCTTTCGTTTTCGGCCGCGGCGGCGAGGAGATCGCCGAACTGGCCGAATCCGGCGTGGCGTTCCAGGTGGTGCCCGGTATTACCGCGGCCAGCGGCTGCGCGGCTTATGCCGGCATTCCGTTGACCCATCGGGACTATGCCCAGTCGGTCACGTTTGTCACCGGCCATCTCAAGGCGGGTGAGCTGGATCTGTCCTGGGACCGGCTGGCCCGGACTGGTCAGACTGTGGTGTTCTTCATGGCGCTGCGGAGCCTGCCGATCATCTGTGCATCGCTGCAGGCGCATGGCTTGCCGCCCGACTGGCCGGCGGCGCTCGTCATCGAAGGTACGACTGCACGCCAGCGACTCGTGGTGGGTACGCTCGCTGATCTGGCTGATCAGGCAGCGGCCATGACCATCACCGGCCCGACGCTGCTCATCGTGGGCGAGGTCGTAAGGCTTAACGAAAAACTGGGCTGGTTCCGACCGACGGGCGACGCGAGCGCCTGAGTACAGTCTGTAGTTCTCGGGGGTGGATCAGCCGGACATAGACTGTATACGCACGTCAAAACGCTCGAACAGTCAGGCGGGTCGGAACACTATCCGCAGGTTGCACGGGTGACGCAGCCTGATCCTTATGGCGATAAGACTATTCTGGGGCCTGCCAGGTACGGCGGTCGTGGCTGCATGTCGCGTTGACTACAGTCGCTATCGCTCCCGCTGTATTCAATCTGTCTTCCTATCGGCGTCATCTGCGGATAAACCTGGCTTCACTAGTCGAAAATACCCGGTGAAAGGTAACCAAGTCGGATTCCGAGTCGCCTGCGTCATGCGTCTTCAAAACACAAAAAAACCCGGCGTCGCGAACGAGGCCAGGTTCAAGAACCTGCCGCTGGTGGGCGGCAGGTCAGGTCTGGCAGGAAGTGTTATTCCTCGCCCATGAACACGCCCAGAAGCTGGAGCAGGCTCAGGAACAGGTTGTAGATGGTCACGAACAGGGTGACGGTAGCCGAGATGTAGTTGGTCTCGCCGCCGTGCACGATCTCGCCGGTCTGGTAGACGATCAGGCCCGACATCAGCAGTACGAACAGGGCCGATACCGCCATCGACAGCGCCGGGATCGAGAACACAACCGCGATGATGCTCATCACGAATGCGACCAGAATGCCCATGAAGAGCATGCCGCCCCACTGGTTGAAGCGTTTGCCCGAGGCCAGTGCGTAGGTCGAAAGACCCAGGAAGATCGTGCCGGTGCCGCCCAGCGCGAGCATGACGATTTCTCCGCCGTTGGAGAAATTGTTGATATAAAGATTGAGGATCGGCCCGATGGTGTAGCCCATGAAGCCGGTCAATGCGAATACGCTGACCAGACCCATGGCGCTGTCCTTGGTCTTTTCGACCGCGAACAACAGACCGAAATAACCGACGAGCGTGATGATGATGCCCGGATGCGGCGCATTGAGTGCCATGGCCGTGCCGGCCACGATTGCCGAGAACAGCAGGGTCATCGACAGCAGCATGTAGGTGTTGCGCAGCACGCTGTTGGTGGCCAGCGCAGTCGTGGCGCTTGAGGTATGAACAGTGCGTTCAGCAGTCATGGGTCGTGTCTCGAGTAAGTGCCTGATCGAAGGCTATCACGCATCTTCAAACAAGAAATCTTTGGTTGAATAATGCACGTAATCGACGTTGTGGCAGTTATGCCGTCAGATATGGAAATTGGGGTATTTCAGCGGTTTGCAAGACGGGTGGGCCTGTTGCTTGTGGGCGTTCTGCTCCTGGTGGGCTGTCATCCATCGTCCGGGGATATCGAGGAATCTTCTGCCGCACTGCCGGGCTATCCGCAGAGCGAGAGCGCATCGCTGCGCCAACTCGATAACCACGGGTTTGTCGTGGGTTACGACACGACGCGCCAGCGGCCGGCGTGGGTGGGCTATCGCGTGAGCGCAATCGAGGGTTACCGGCCTATGCCGCGGCCATCGTTCGGCGCCGATCCGCGGCTTGCCGGCAGCGCGCGGACGCCGGGCGCTTTCGGCCACGGTTACGATCGCGGTCATCTTGCGCCCAACTATGCCATCAGCCAGCTCTACGGCGCGCAGGCCCAGCGGGAGACGTTCTACTACAGCAATGTGGTCGCGCAGCGTCCGCGGGTGAACCAGCTGGTCTGGCAACGGCTGGAAGAGATCGAGGCCGACGACATCGCGCCACGCGCTGAAACGCTCTGGGTGTTCGTTGGGCCTGTAGGCGGTGGCGGCGTTCAGCAACCCACGGCCTTCTATCGGATATGGGCAGGGCGCGGTGCCGACGATCGCTGGCAGGCGCTTGCTTTCCGAGTCGAGCAGAGTGTGCAGGGCGACGAACGTCTGGATGGCTTGATCGTATCCATAGACGCCATCGAGGCTGAAACCGGGCTGAATTTTCTGCCCGCGCTGCCGAAAGATGTTCAGGCGGCACTCGAGGCGCGCCCGGCGGCGAGCGACACCTTCGGGTTTGTCCAATGGGCCTGTCAGCCGGCACGTTTTGGGCGTCGCTGGCAGGGCAGGGACGGGATTCGCCTGCGCTATGATCGCTGCGCCACAGCGTTTCCGGCAACACCGCCGGCCGCCAGACAGACAGAGGGAAAGCATTGACGGAACAGACGCGCCAAGCGGGCTTGCTGCGGTCATTCAGTGAAAGCATGTCGATACGACAGCGGCTAGTCGGTGCCGTGGTGCTTCTGCTGGTGCTTTTCGGTGCGGTCTGTCTATTGAGTATCGCCACCTTCGAAAACGTGCACGAGGCGCGTGCGTTTTCCGAAGACGTCAATCGCGTGGTGTTGCGTACCGCAGACGTTGTCGAAGCCATATCGCGGCAGGAGGCCAGCCTGCGCGGTTTTGCGCTGTCGGGCAAAACACGCTTTCTGGATTCTCTGGAGACCATGCAGGGCCAGTTCGACCTCGCCATGGAGCTGCTCGACGGCGCAGCAACCAACGATGTGGCCCAGCAACGCATCCTCCAGCGTATCGAGGGCATTCACGACACCTGGCGCACGAGCGTGGCCGACCCGATCGTCATGCTGATCCAGTCCGGGGCCCTGATCCGTGCGCGTGAGCGCCTGATTGACGGCGACAGCGTCAAACTGATCGACCCGATGCGCGCTGAATTGCAAGGGTATCGGCAGGCGGTGCAGGCGCAGCTGGATGCCAGTAACGCGGTGCTCGACTACCGCCAGCGCCGTGCGCGCTGGCTGTTGATCGGCATGCTGCTGTTTGGTGTGCTGATCGGGCTTGCCGCGGTCAACGGCGTGATCCGACGTGTGACGCGGCCGTTGACAGAGCTCACTCAAACCACGGGGCGTCTGGCAGCGGGCGAGCGCGATGTCCGTATCCGTTTTCGCGAACGCGGAGACGAGATCGGTGCCGTAGCGCGCGCCCTGGAGAAATTTCGCCAGATCATCCTCGAACAGGATCGCCAGTCCTGGATTCGCGACCAGCGCGCCAGGCTGAGCCTGCTGATGCAGCGTTGTCGCGATGATCGGGCGCTGGGCGACCAGCTGCTTGGTGAACTCTGTCATCTATTGGGCGCCGGTTACGGTGCGCTGTTCACGCCGGCCTCGCTCGCCGACGACGAAGTGCGTTTTGCGTTGTCGTCCAGCTATGGGTATAGCCAGCCGGACGGGCAGCTGTTTGCCCCAGGCGAGGGTCTGGTTGGTCAGGTCATGGCCAGCGGCAAGTGGGTCAATATTGAACAGTTGCCCGAGTCCTACCTGGCGGTGCGCTCCGGGCTTGGCTCGGCGCAACCGGCCCATTTGCTGCTGGCGCCGGCGGTGACCGGCGACGGCGTTCGGGCCGTGATCGAATTGGCGCTGTTCCGCCCGCCCAGCGAATCCGAGCTGGAACTGCTCGATACGCTGCTGCCCAACGTGGCGCTGTCGCTTGTTTCCATCGCGCGCAGCCAGCGCACGGCGGAGCTGCTCGCACAGAGCCGTACCCAGACCCAGGCGCTCACCGCATCCGAGCAGAAGCTGCGTGACCAGCAGAACGAACTCGAGACGACCAACGCCGAACTCCGCTTGCAGGGCGAAGAGTTGTCGGCGCAGTCCGAAGAGCTGCGCGCCTCCGAGGAGGAGCTCAAGGTCCAGTCCGATGAATTGCAGGCCACGAACGAGGAGCTGCGACTCAAACAGGATGCGATGAGCAGTCAGCAGGCCGAGCTGTCGCGTCTGCATTCGGAGAGCGAACGCCGAGCCGAGGCACTGGCGCGGGCGAGCCAGTACAAGACCGAGTTCCTGGCCAATATGTCGCACGAGCTGCGCACGCCGCTCAACAGCCTGCTCATCCTCTCGCAAAGCCTGGCCGACAACGACGAAGGCAATCTCGACGCCGAGCAGATCGAGGCGGCGACGATCATCCACGAGTCGGGGAGCAATCTGCTCGCGCTCATCAACGATATTCTCGATCTGTCCAAGATCGAGGCCGGCAAGATGCGGGTCAACCCGGAGTCGTGCGCGGTCTCAGCGCTGGTTCGCCGCGTGCATCGGCATTTCGACCATATGGCTGCGCGCAAGCATCTGACGTTCAACGTCGAGGTTGCGCCTGGATTTCCGGATACGCTGATCACCGATCCGGGCAAGCTCGAGCAGATCATTCGAAATCTGGTCAGCAATTCGATCAAGTTCACGCAAAATGGCGGGGTGACGGTCATCTTCGATCGACCGGCGCCCGGCACCGTATTTCGCACCGATGGGCTGACCGCGGAAAACGCGGTTGATATCCGGGTGCAGGACGAAGGCATCGGTATTCCGGCCGATCGGCTCGACCAGATCTTCCATGCCTTCGAGCAGGTCGACGCCAGTACCAGCCGGAACTACGGCGGCACTGGACTGGGACTGTCGATATCGCGGGAGCTGGCGCGCCTGCTGGGCGGCGAAATTAGCGTTGAAAGCCGGCTGGGCGAGGGCAGCTGCTTTACCATTCATGTACGCCAGGCGCTGACCGCGACCCACACCGGCGCGCCGACGGCGCACGCATCGTCCAGCATGCCGGAATCGCCTGCGCCGGATGACGCACCGTCGAGCCCGGCCGCTTACGACGCGCCCGCTGATCGAGCGCCGCACCTGCTGATCATCGACGATGACGCGATATTTGCGAAAGTGGTCGCGGATGCCGCCCGCAAGCGCGGCTTTGAATGCAGCATAGCCGCCGACGGCGAGCGCGGGCTCGATATGGTTCGTCAGCAGATTCCGGCGGCGATCGTGCTCGATCTGGGTTTGCCGGGAATGGACGGCTGGGCCGTGCTGGACCGGATCAAGGCCAACGAGCGTACCTGCGATATTCCTGTGCATATCGTCTCTGCAGCGGACGATAGCGGGCGCTCGCGGCAGTCGGGTGCGGTGGGCTATCTGCGCAAGCCCATCGCCAGGGACGATCTGGATGCGCTGTTTGCACGCGCAGAAACGCTATCCGGACGCCGCACGCGCCGGGTATTGGTGGTGGACGACGACCGGGAAGCGCATACGGCTATCGCCCATCTGCTGCGCCGTGAGAACGTACAGATCACCGACGTGGCCAGCGGCGCCGCGGCGATCGCGGCGCTCGACGACAGCGTCTTCGACTGCGTGGTGCTGGATCTTCGCCTGCCCGATATCAGCGGCTTCGAATTACTCGAGCGCATCGCTGCACGCGCCGGCGCGCCGCCCGTGGTCGTGTATTCCGCGCGTGAACTCAGCGATGAGGAAACACGCACGCTGCGCGCCCATACCGACAGCATCGTGATCAAGGGCTCGCACGCCCAGGAGCGCCTGCTCGACGAGATCTCGCTGTTCTTTCACCGAATCGCGGATACCTCGAACCCCACGACACCGGCGGCGCGCGTTGAAGCGGCGGCCGACGATTCGCCGTTTGCCGGACAGACGGTTCTGCTGGTCGACGACGATATGCGCAACACCTTTGCGCTGTCGCGCGTGCTGCGCGCACGCGGGCTCAAGGTGCTCATGGCCAGCGATGGCTTCAAGGCGCTGGACCAGCTGGCGGCCAATGGCAGCGTTGCACTGGTGCTGATGGACATCATGATGCCCGGCATGGACGGTTACGAGACGATTCGCAGGATTCGCGCGCAACCGCAACACGAGACGCTGCCTATCGTTGCGCTCACGGCCAAGGCCATGATGGGCGATCGTGACCGATGCATCGAAGCCGGCGCCAACGAGTATCTGCCCAAGCCACTGGATACCGATGCACTGATGACGCTCGTCAGGGCGCTGCTGTGAGCCGATGCACAGTCGCTGAATGCTCAGACGTCGGCCCGAGCGCGTCCAGTGCGTGTTCGAGCGGTATCGCCGGTCATGCGTGATGCCGCCAAGGCCGCCGATCTCGAAGACATGGCGCTCGAGATATTCATCCAGGCGCTGAAGATGCGTCACGGCTACGACTTTTCGGGCTACGCGCGCGCATCACTCAAACGGCGTGTAGCCGAGCTGGCGCGGGCCCAGGCGCTGCCCAATATTGGCGCGCTGGTACCCAGAGTGCTCTACGACGAGGCGTTCCTGCCGACCGTTGTGTCGCATCTGTCGGTGCCGGTATCAGCGCTTTTTCGCGATCCCGAGATCTTTCTTGAGCTACGGCGTCACGTGTTGCCGGTGCTGGCGTCCTGGCCGCGGGTGAATATCTGGCAAGCCGGCTGTGCCGCCGGTGAAGAGGTGTACTCGCTGGCCATACTGCTGGCCGAGTGCGGGCTCGCCCGGCGCAGTCAGATCTATGCGACGGATTTCAACGACCACGCGCTGGAGCGCGCCGCTGAAGGCATATTCAGCGCCGATCAGCTCCATGACTACGAAGCGAACTATGTCGCGTCGGGCGGCACGGGCCGCCTGGCCGACTACTATCATGAGCGCTACGACCTGGTACGGATACGCCGAGAACTGTTCGAACGTGTCGTCTTCGCGCATCATAATCTGGTCACCGACGGTGTTTTCGCCGAATCGCATCTGATCCTGTGCCGCAATGTGCTGATCTATTTCGACAAGCCGCTCAAGGAGCGTGTACTGACCCTGTTTGCGGACAGCCTGGTACGCGGCGGGTTTCTGGTGCTGGGAAACAAGGAGAGCCTGCGCTTTTCGGCGGCTGCCGATCGTTTCGAGGTTGTCGATGAACGGGCGCGGATCTATCGATTGAAACATGTCTGATAACCCCAACGAAATGCGCTATGCAGCGCTGGCTATTGGCGGATCGGCGGGCTCGTTGGCAGTGGTAATGGAACTGCTCGAGGCGCTGCCCGGCACGTGTCGGCTCGCCGTCGTCATCTGTATTCATACCGCCTCGAGCGATATGACGGATCTCTGCCAGGTGCTGTCGCGTCGCTGCGCGTTGCCAGTCGTTGAAGCACGTGAGACGGAGTGCGCACAGCCCGGACGCGTGCATGTTGCCGCCGGTGGTTATCATCTGCTGGTCGAGCGCGATTATCGATTCTCGCTGTGCGCGGGAGCGCGCGTTCATTTCGTGCGGCCGAGTATTGATATTGTTTTTGAAACCATGGCAGAGGCCTATCGCGAGCGCCTGATAGGGGTGCTGCTGTCAGGTGCCAATGCAGATGGCGCGGCGGGCTTGCGGTATATTGCGGCCATGAAAGGAATCACATTGCTTCAGGATCCTCAGACCGCCGTTGCCGACCAGATGCCCGAGGCCGCGCTGTCACTGATGACGCCGTATCAGGTGGCAGCGCCAGCCATTCTTGCCCGGGAACTGCAGACGTTGTCGAGCGCTCGTGCCGCCTGACTCGGCACGCGAGCAGCCGCTCGAGATGGCGGCGCGCCCCCGGATACTGATCGTCGACGATCTGTACGCCAACCGCGTGGCCATGCGCCATGTTTTGTCCGGGCTGAGCTGTGAACTGGTCGAGGCCGCGAACGGCAACGATGCGCTCAGCGCCTGTCTGGAGCAGGAGTTCGCGCTGATTCTGCTGGATGTCCAGATGCCGGGTATGGACGGCGTTGAAGTGGCCGAGTTGCTCAACGGCGAGGAGTCGACGCGCGACACGCCGGTGATCTTTGTCACCGCAGGTGCTACCGACGATCTCGATCGGCTCAAGGGCTATGATGTCGGCGCGGTCGACTACATAAACAAACCGCTGAATCCGGCGCTGTTATCGGCCAAGGTGCGTAACCTGCTTGAGCTGTACGAGAGTCGGCGGCAGCTCAAGGCCGCGCTTGCCGCACTGGACGAGCGCAACGCCGAGCTGAGCCGGGAAGTCGAGGAGCGCAAGCGCGCCGAGGCGCTCGCGCATCAGCTGGCGACCCATGACGCGCTGACCGGGCTACCCAATCGGCTGCTGTTCGTCGACAGGCTGGCCTCCAGTATGCGTCGCGCCCGCCGCATGCGTACGCAATTCGCGCTCGGCTATATGGATCTCGACGGTTTCAAGCCGATCAACGATGAATATGGCCACCGTGCGGGCGACGCCGTGCTTCGCTCGATCGCACAACGTCTGGCGCACTACACCCGTGACAGCGATACGACGGCACGCTTTGGCGGCGACGAGTTCGCTCTGATCTTCGACAATGTCACCAGCGAAGACAGTTGCCAGCTGTTCTGCGAAGAGCTGCGCATCGAGTTGAGCGCGCCGACGCTACTGTCGCTGGATGACAGTCAGGCCGAGATCGAGATCGCCGTGGGCGTGAGTATCGGCCTGGCGATGTATCCGCAGCACGGCGAGACCGCCGATAGCCTCATGCACAATGCCGACTGCGCGCTCTACAGCGTCAAGCACAACGGCAAGGCGGGCGTGCGCATATTCCGGCCGGAATACGATGTCGCCATACCGGCTAGTCGTTGATCGACGATCGCACGGGCCACCCAGGCCAACAAGGTGGCGTGCGCGGCGTTATGTGGCGGCGCTATCCGACACGGTATCAAACGGCGCGACCCGGTCTTCGTCGCCCTCGCTGAGCAACTGGTCGACGCGCAGTTCGGCGCCCTTGAGCAGCGTCTGGCACTGACGCGATAGCGTCACGCCGCGTTCGAACCGGGCGAGTGCTTCTTCCAGCGATACATCGCCGGCCTCGAGGGATTCCACCAGGCCCTCGAGCTCGGCCACCGACGCTTCGAAATCGCCGAGGCCAGGGCTGTCGGGGCTAGGGCTGTCGGGGCTAGGGCTGTCGAGGCCAGGGCTGTCTTGAGCAGGTGCTGGGCTGTCGTCGGGGCGCTTTTTTGGAGCCATGTCTGGAGCTGCGGATCTTGAGAATTGAAACAAGCGCAGTGTAGCGCCGCGCCGCGGCCACGTCAGCGTCATCTTGCCAGCTTCGGCGTGGTGGCTTAACGTGCCGGCGGGCCGTAGCTTGGGTGTACGCGGCCCGCTCTGGCATTACCGCCGGCCGCGGTTGGCGTCCACCGCCGCGCAGGTCTCGTATCATGCGGCGCGCTGGACCGGTGTGTTGCCGAGCCGTCGCCTGCACCGAATCACTGTCAAATCTGTCAACGCGAAGGAAACGCATGGCCAGTCGCTACGACGCCGCCGATATCGAAGTGCTCTCCGGGCTCGACCCGGTACGCAAGCGCCCGGGCATGTTTACCGATACGGCGCGCCCGAATCATCTGGCCCAGGAAGTCATCGACAACAGCGTGGACGAGGCCCTGGCCGGCCATGCCAAATCCATAGAAGTCACGCTCGCAGCCGACGGCTCACTGGCGGTCGTCGACGACGGCCGCGGCATGCCCGTGGATATCCACGGCGAGCACGGCGTATCGGGCGTTGAACTGATCCTCACGCGGCTGCACGCCGGCGGCAAGTTTTCCAATCGGCAGTATCAGTTCTCGGGCGGTCTGCACGGCGTGGGCGTGTCCGTGGTCAACGCGCTGTCGACGTCGCTCGTCGTCCAGGTCTGGCGCGGCGGCACGCACTACGAGATGCGTTTTGCCAACGGCGACAAGACACAGGATCTCACCGAGATCGGTAGTTGCGCCAAGAATCGTACGGGCACGATGCTCAAGTTCGTGGCCGATCCACAGTATTTCGACAGCCCGCGCTATGCGACCGCGCGTCTCAAGCATCTGCTGCGCGCCAAGGCCGTGCTGTGTCCGAACCTGCGCGTGCGCTTTATCGACGAGGCCGGCGAGGAAGACATCACCTGGCAGTACGCCGACGGTCTGGCCGACTATATGGCCGATGCGCTGGCCGATATCGACTGCATCATCAGTCCGGCGTTCACCGGCGGCGAGAATCAGACCGCCCAGACCGTGGACTGGGCGCTGACCTGGCTGGCCCCGGAGCAGCCCGGCGTGGACGGGCCGGCCGAGTCCTATGTGAATCTCATCCCGACGGCATCAGGCGGCACCCATGTCAACGGCCTGCGCACCGGGCTGACCGAAGCGGTGCGAGAGTTCTGCGAATTCCGCAATCTGCTGCCCCGCGGCGTCAAGATCGCGCCGGAGGATGTGTGGTCGGGCTGCACCTATGTGCTGTCGGTGAAGATGAACGAACCGCAGTTCTCGGGCCAGACCAAGGAACGCCTGTCATCGCGGGATATCAGCGGCTTTGTCTCCGGCGCGGTCAAGGACGCGTTCTCGCTCTGGCTCAACGGCCACGCGGAGACCGGTGAAGTTTTGGCCGCCCAGTTCATCGGCAACGCCCAGGCACGGGCGCGCTCGGCCAAGAAGATCAAGCGCAAGCGGGTGACCGCAGGCCCGGCGCTGCCCGGCAAACTGACCGACTGCGTGACCGACGATCCGGCGCGCTCCGAGCTGTTTCTGGTCGAGGGCGACTCGGCCGGCGGGTCGGCCAAGCAGGCGCGCGATCGCAACTTCCAGGCGGTGATGCCGCTGCGCGGCAAGATCCTCAATTCCTGGGAGGTCGAGGCGGTGGATATCATGGCCTCCAACGAGATCCATGATATTTCGGTGGCACTCGGGCTGGACCCGGCCTCCGACAACTTCGAGCGTCTGCGGTATCACAAGGTTTGTATTCTTGCCGACGCAGATTCGGACGGCCTGCATATCGCGACCTTGCTATGCGCGCTGTTCGTCAAGCATTTCCGGCCTCTGGTCGAGCATGGCCATGTGTTCGTGGCCATGCCGCCGTTGTTTCGTGTGGATGCCGGCAAGGAAGTGTTCTACGCGCTGGATCGCGACGAGCGCGATGCGATTCTGCGGCGACTGGAAAACGAAAAGAAGAAACGCAAGATCAGCGTCACCCGTTTCAAGGGCCTCGGCGAGATGAGCGCGCTGCAGCTGCGCGAGACCACCATGGCACCGGATACGCGTCGACTGGTGCAGTTATCGATTGAAGACGACGGTGTGCCCGACACGGAGGTGGACGAGCTCATGGATATGCTGCTGGCCAAGAAGCGCGCCGCTGATCGGCGCAGCTGGCTTGAAGCCAAAGGGCACGAGGCTGAGGTCTAGACGCTTCGAATACACCCATTCCAAGACAATAATCGGCAGAGTTCGCAGATTGCGCGGATTTTGAGAAAGAGACGATTGGAGCGTTTGCAGCGAATTACTGACACACCGGTGGCGCTGGACTGGCCTCGAATCAATCTGCGAAATCGGCTTGATCTGCGGATTGATTTGCTCTTTTCTGCTTGAACTGAATACACACGAGAACTGATGGCAACCACGACCCTGGAACACGACAGCGAGCGCCAGCCGCTACGCAGCTTTGCCGAAAAGGCGTATCTCGACTACGCGATGTACGTCATTCTCGATCGCGCCCTGCCGCATGTCGGGGACGGCCTCAAGCCGGTACAGCGGCGTATCGTCTATGCGATGAGCGAGCTGGGGCTGTCGGCGGTCTCCAAGCCCAAGAAGGCCGCGCGCACGGTCGGCGACGTGATCGGCAAGTTCCATCCGCACGGCGATTCGGCCTGCTATGAAGCCATGGTGATCATGGCGCAGAGCTTTTCGTATCGTTATCCGTTGATCGACGGTCACGGCAACTGGGGCACCGCCGACGATCCGAAGTCGTTCGCGGCCATGCGCTATACCGAGTCTCGGCTGACGCCATATGCCGCGACACTGCTATCCGAACTGGGCCAGGGCACCGTGGACTGGCAGCCCAACTTCGATGGCACCCTGGACGAGCCGAAGACATTGCCTGCGCGGCTGCCCAATGTGTTGCTCAACGGCGGTACGGGCATTGCTGTGGGCATGGCCACGGATATTCCGCCGCACAATCTGCGCGAAGTCGCCGCTGCGACGATCCATTTGTTGCACAATCCGAACGCCGATCTGGATACGCTGCGTGAGTACGTGCCGGCACCGGATTTCCCGACGGGTGCGGAGATCATCAGCCCGGCCGAGGATATTCGCCAGATCTATGCGACCGGCAACGGCGTGGTGCGCCTGCGGGCGACCTATACGCTAGAGAACGGCGAGATCGTAGTCGATGCGCTGCCGTATCAGACCTCCGGCGCCAAGGTGCTGGAACAGATCGCCGGCCAGATGGCAGCCAAGAAGCTGCCGATGGTCTCCGACCTGCGCGACGAGTCCGACCACGAGAACCCGACACGGCTGGTAATCGTGCCGCGCAGCAACCGTGTCGACAGCGATGCGCTGATGGCGCATCTGTTTGCGACGACCGGACTGGAGAAGGGCGTGCGCGTCAATCTCAATGTGATCGGGCTGGACGGCGCACCCAAGGTCAAGACGCTGGTCGAGATCCTCACCGAGTGGTTGACCTATCGCACCACGACGGTCACGCGCCGGCTCGAATACCGTCTGGATGCCGTGCTCGACCGGCTGCATATCCTGGAAGGCTTGCTGACCGCCTATCTGAATATCGACGAGGTCATCCATATCATCCGCACCGAGGATGAGCCCAGGCCGGTGATGATGGAACGCTTCGATCTGACCGGAACACAGGCCGACGCGGTACTGGATCTGCGTTTGCGGCATTTGATGAAGCTCGAGGAATTCAAGATCCGCGGCGAGCAGGCCGAACTGGAGGCCGAGCGGAAGAAGCTCGAGGCCACGCTGGGGTCGAAGAAGAAGCTGAACGCACTCATCGCTGCAGAACTTGAGGCAGATGCCGAAAAGTACGGCGACGATCGCCGCAGTCGACTGGTCGAGCGAGAGCAGGCCAGAGCCCTGTCGGAGGCGGACCTGCTGCCCAGCGAGCCGATCACGGTGGTGCTGTCGCGTCAGGGCTGGATCCGCTCGGCCAAGGGCCACGAGGTGGACGCGCAGTCGCTGAGTTTTCGTAGTGGCGACGACTATCTCACGCATGCGGTCGGGCGCAGCAACCAGACCCTGATCGTGATCGACTCGACCGGCCGCAGCTATACCCTGGCCGCGCACCGTCTGCCCTCGGCGCGCGGCCAGGGCGAGCCGTTGACTGGCAGCCTCAATCCCGCTGACGGCGCACGTTTTGTGGGCGTCGCCCTGGGTGACGAGAGTACGCGCTGCGTGCTGGCCAGCTCCTCGGGGCACGCGTTCGCCACCACGCTGGCCGAGATCAGCAGCCGTAACAAATCCGGCAAGGTCGCGTTGTCGGTCGCCAAGAATGCGCTTGCCCTGATTCCCACGACCGTAGGCGCCGGGGACGCGGAGTTGTGTGCGGTGAGCAGCGACGGCCAGCTGCTGTGCCTGGCGCTGGACGAGTTGCCGGCGCTGGCCAAGGGTCGTGGCAACAAGCTCATCTCTCTGAAGAAGGATGAAACCCTGGTTGCTGTTCAGGCACTAGCTGCAACGGCGACACTGACTATCCGCAGCGGCAAGCGGCATATGACGCTGAAATCAGCCGATCGTGATGCCTACCGTGGCCCGCGGGCCTCACGCGGTCGAACCCTGCCACGCGGGTTCACCCAGGTGCAGTCGTTATCGGTGGATTCGTAGACGCGTCTGGGCCAGGTCAAACGTTAAGATCGTGCGTATTGGCCAGGGCGTCGGTGTTCGGCTCCTGGATGAAATGGCCCTGAACATAGTTCACGCCGGCCTGCCATAGCCGCGCCATACTGTTGGCGTCCTCGATCTGCTCGGCGATCAGGGGCAGCCTGCGTTCACGGGCGCTGGCAATGATATGCGCCAGGCGCTCGTCTTCACCACCGTCGAGCATCTTGCGTGCAAACGCCGGCGCCAGCTTGATGAAGCTGGCCGGCATGTTGTCGAGTATCTGGACTGCCTTGGGCGTGCTGCCGTAGTGGGTCAGGGCAATACGGAATCCAAGCGCTTCCAGGGCGGCGGCGAACTTGCGTGCCTGGACGGCCTGACTGCGCGCGTCGTCTTCGCGAACACTGAAGATGATGTTCTGGCGAGCGATCGCGTTGCTCACCAGCGTGTCGCGGACCCAGTCAGCAAAGGCGTCACCGTCGGCAATGGTCGCAGCGGCGAGTTTGACGAACAGCGCGATATGAACGTTCTTGGCCTGCTGCTGGCGGATGACCTCGATCGCGCGGCGGGTGACCCAGCGATCGATCTCGGGCATGAGGTTCAGCTTTTCGGCGGTGGGCAAGAACTCGCCGGGTCGGACCAGGCCACTGTTGTCGTCTACATAACGCAGCAGGACATCGAAATATGGCTGGCTGTCGCCGGCGAGGCTGGTGATGCTCTGATAGGCGAGGCTGAAACGATCGTGGGTGAGCGCGTGGCGCAGGCGGCCTGCCCACTGATTGTCATCGCTTTGGGTCGGATCGCCTGTGGGCGCCTCCGGCCTGTACTCCTGGCAGGCGTTGCCGTCAGCTGCGCGCAATTCGTACGCGGTGTCCATGACCGCCTGAAGTCGCTGCGCGTTCTCGATCGCCTGTGCGCCGAGGGTGCAATGAACCAGGGTGGCCGACAGGCTGGCGCCGCTTTGGCCATCACCGAATGTTTCGCCGGCGAGCGCGGCATGCAGGTTGCGGCATGATTCGGCCATCTCGTTCGCCGAATGGCGTTCGACGAGCATGACGTATTCGCCGTTGCCGAAGCGGAAGATACGGTCGTTGCCGCGAACCGCCTGCAGCAGGAAAAGACCCACTTCCTGGAGCAGCAGATCGGATTCGGCCAGGCCAAGCGCGCGCTGCAATTCGCCAACATCGTCGACGGCGACGAAAAGCAGGCCGGACACGAGATCGCTGCTTCGCTCCGAAATCTGAGCGAGCGTTTGGTGCAGGGCCATGCGGCCATCGAATGCGCTGCGCGGGCTGCCCTGTGCGCCCGCCGGCAGGGCGCGTTCGGCTGTTCGCAGGACGAGCTGAACCTTGCGCTGGCCCTCGCCTTCGCTCACTCCGGGGGCAAGCACCGCACGAACCGGTTGCCGGTCGCCTTGGGGGCTGATCAGGTCGAAGCTGATGGTGGTGTCGGTATTGCCACGCAGCACCTGCTCCAATGCCTCGAGGACACGGCTGCGATCGCGTGGCGCGATCCGTTCGAGCAGGTCGCGCCCACGCGCGGTTTGTGCATCGGCCAGCCCCAGCAGGCGCGCGAATGCGGCGTTGGGGTCGATCACGCGTGAGCCATCCAGCGTGGCGCGTGCGTCGTGGCCCTGGCTGAGCAGTACGTCCAGACGGCGCTGGGACTGATTCAGGCGCTGGCCGGCGTCGAGCAGTTCGTGGCGAACACGGCCGATATCCACGATCTGGCGCAGTCTTGCCTGGAGCAGGGCTGGGTTGCTGCTCGATACGCTGTCCCAGGCGCCTTCGCGTAGTGCGGCCTCCAGCGAAAACCCGGTGTTGGCATCGAGCAGCAGTATCGGTGCCAGTGCTGCAATCCCCTGGAGCAGGCCAAGCGCTCGATGAGCCGTGTCGGGATCCGCGGCGCAGTCCAGGCAATATGCGGCAATGGGGCCCTCAGGCTGAAGGTCCGCAGCGTCGGCGGGCGAGGCAACGAAGGCCAGCCTGACACCGCCCTCGAGATGGGCAGCGGCCGCCTCGAGCATCTCCCGCTTGGCGTCGTCGTCGGTGATCGCCACTACCGTCAGATCGGCCACGCGGCCTGTGTACGGCGCGGCTGTGGTTGCGGCTGAAGACTGTGTCAATGCGTTTCCCCGAATTCGGTGCAGGAGTCTACGGCGCGATGGCCAAGCACCTGTTTGGCCTGCTCGCCCGGCGTCTCGCGGGCCAGGCGCGGCACCAGATAGCCGGGCAGGCGGGCGGCCAGCGTATCGATGAGTTGCTGCGCGCGGGTATCGTCGACCTGGAAATGCGCGGCCCCTGCCACGCGGTCGAGCATATGCAGATAGTACGGCATCACATTCGATTCGAAGAGGCGCTCGCTCAGATCGACGAGCACGTCAGCGTCGTCGTTGACGCCGCGCAGCAGCACGGCCTGGTTGAGTAGCAGTGCGCCGGCCTGACGCAGGTCGGCGAGCGCCGCCGCCACGTCGGCGTTGATCTCGGCAGGATGATTGACATGAACGACTACCACGCATCGCTGACGTCGCGTGCTCAACCAATCGAGCAGGCCCTCGTCGATGCGCTCGGGCAGCACGACCGCGGTACGGGTATGCAGCCGTAGACGGGTCACGTGCGGAATCTCGTCAATGGCCTTGCCCAGCGCCTCGAGGCGCGCGTTGGACAACGACAATGGATCACCGCCCGATAGAATCACCTCTTGAATACTGGCGTCCGCGGCCACGTGGGCCAGGGCCGCGCGGCCCTGGTCGGCGCCGGCATGATCGTCGGCATAATCGAAATGACGTCGGAAGCAGTAGCGGCAATGCACCGCGCAGGCGCCGGTAGTCACCAGCAATGCACGCCCGTGATATTTGTGCAGTACCCCGTCGCCCAGGCTGCTGGCCCGGTCGCCGACCGCGTCGAAGACATAGCCCGGTGTCAGCGCATTTTCGGCGTCCAGCGGCAGCACCTGGCGCAGCAGGGGATCGTCGGGATCGGCGTGTCGCATGCGCCCGATATAGCCGCGCGGCACGCGCAATCCGAACAGCGGGACCGCGCGGCGCGCGCTGTTCCGGAGCGCGTCGGACAGGCCAAGCAGGTCGCAGAGGGTGTCGACGTCGGTCACCGAATCGCGCATGGCCTGCTGCCAGCTGCCGGTGCTTTGCGATAGACTGACGCGTTTTCGGGCGAGGGCGCTCATGTGCGTCACAGCGCTGGAATGGCTTTGGCCAGTGTAGAGCGCGAGCCGCACCACGCCAACTCGCACGAGGCGGGGCACAGCGCACACGCCCGATCATTTGCACAACAGGACACTTATGGCGACGTTCAACACGAATCAGTTCAAGGGCGGACTCAAGATCATCCTCGACGGTGACCCGTACACGATCGTCGAGAACGAATTCGTCAAGCCCGGTAAGGGCCAGGCCTTCAGCCGGGTCAAGATCCGCAACCTGAAGACCAACCGCACCATCGAAAAGACGTTCAAGTCGGGTGATTCGGTCGAGGCCGCAGACGTGATCGATATCGATCTGCAGTATCTCTACCACGACGGCGAGTTCTGGCACTTCATGGAGCCCAACAGCTTCGAGCAGTACCAGGCCAGTGAAGCGGCCGTGGCGGATTCATCGAAGTGGCTCCGGGCTCAGGATCTGTGTCATGTCACGTTATGGAACGGCGCACCGCTGCAGGTGGATGCGCCCAACTTCGTGAACCTGACCGTGACCGAGACCGATCCAGGCGTGCGCGGTGATACGTCCGGCGGCGGTGGCAAACCGGCCACGCTGGAAACAGGCGCGGTGGTGCGCGTACCGCTGTTCATCGAGGAAGGCGAGACGCTCAAGGTCGATACCCGCAAGGGCGAGTACGTCTCCCGCGCCAACGAGGGCTGAAGGCCGCGGCTCTGTGGCCGTGACCGATTCCGGGCGCGAGCCGGGCTGTCAGATCGATTGGCGTCCGGGTGCGCGTATGTCCACGCTGGTCGCCCGTGCCCGGCTGCTGGCGGATATACGCGCGTTCATGGCCCGCAGGGCAATCCTCGAGGTGGACACCGGCGTGATCGGCCGCGCGCCGCCCGCCGAGCGGGGGCTCGAGGCCCTGATAGTTCAGGATGCGGGCTATCTGGTGAGCTCGCCCGAACATGCGCTCAAACGTCTGCTCGCTGCCGGCTCGGGGCCGATCTACCAGCTTGGGCATGTGTTCCGGGCGGGCGAGATCGGGCGCTGGCACAACCCTGAATTCTGCATGCTCGAATGGTACCGGCCCGATTGCGACATGACGGATATCGTGATCGAGACACAGGCCCTGATCGAAACCCTGACCGGCGAACGATTCAGCACAACCCTGTGCTATCGCGCGGTATTCCAAGCGCAGATTGGTATTGATCCGTTCATGGCTGATACGGCAGCACTCGCAGCTGCGGCGGAGCGGCTTGACGTCGCGCCGACAGGCATTGGCTCAAGCGTCGGCCGAGCGTTCTGGCTGGATCTGCTCATGAGTCTTGTGGTGCAGCCAACGCTTGGCCATGCGCGTCCGGTGTGTGTGACCGGGTTTCCGGCCGACGACGCGGTACTGGTCGAACTGGACCCGGAGCTGCCCGGCAGCGCACGACGCTTCGAGTGTTTCTGGCGCGGGGTGGAGTTGGCCAACGGCGCTCAGGAGCTGACCGACGCCGAGACGGCGCGGCATCGCATGGCCTTGGAAAACGAGGCGCGCCGCGCACAGGGCACACTCGGCGCAGGCGTGGACGAGCGGCTTGTCGTCGCGCTTGCCGCCGGTCTGCCGCGATGTGCCGGCGTGGCGCTCGGCGTCGATCGTCTGCTGGGGCTGATCGGCGGCCACGACAGCCTGTCCGAGGTCATGCCGTTCGACTGGTCGCGGCGCTGATAGCGAGCCGTTGTGCGTCAGGCGCCGCTGCCGAGATGGCCGATCGGCTGTCCCAACCGAATGCCCTGACCGGCATGCAGTCCGTCGTGCCAGTCGAGTGCGCCGGGGCCGAACAGCAGAATTACGCTCGAACCGATGGAGAACCGGCCCATTTCGGCCCCGCGGCTGTAATACGCCTGCTCCAGACTGGTATCGATGAAGCTTTCAGTACGCGGGCCGCGTCGATGCGGCGGACAGATCTGGCCGGCCCAGCGCGTATGGATGCCGCCCACGATGAACGCGCCAACCATGACAAGTGCGACCGGCCCGACCGCGGTGTCGAACAGTGTCACCAGCCGCTCGTTGCGGGTGAACAGGCGCGGCACGCTGCGTACGCAGCGCGGATTGACACCGAACAGCCGGCCCGGCACATAGCGCATATCGCGCACGCAGCCGTCCAGCGGCATATGCACGCGATGATAGTTGTCGGGCGCGAGATAGAACGTGGCATAGCGTCCGCCCAGAAAAGCCGCCGACCAGCTCTCCTCGCCGCCGACCAGTGCGCGCAGATCGTAGGCCATGCCTTTGGTCTGACAGATTTCGCCCTGGTGCGCGTCGCCGAATGCGCCCAGTGCGCCGTCCACGGGTGACACGACCGTGGACGCGTCCTCCGGAAGCGGCCGGGCACCAGGCGCCAGCGCGCGCGTGAAAAACGCGTTGAAGCTGTCATAGCGCTGCGGATCCGACTCGGCGGCCTCGGTCATGTCGACCCCGGGATACAACCGCATGAAACCGCGAATCATGAACCGGCTCAACCACGGCATGCGCGATTCGGCCAGTGCTTGGGCCGCGCGCGATATGGCACGGGTTGGTAGCATCCAGAGCAGGGTCGCGAACAGGCGGTCGGCCCAGTCGGACGAGGCGGCGGTGGGGCGATCGGATTTATCGGCCATGAATGACGGTCGCTGGATGACAGGGCGTGCAGCGTAGCGCCGAGATCAGCCCACGCAAAGCGCTATCGTGGTTTATCCTAGGGCCAGCGTGCCCTGTCGGCACGGCATTACTGCACATCGCGGCGTCCAGAAGCCGCGCGGAACCGAGACATCATGACGACCCAGCCCGAATCGCTTGAGAACCACCACGATCGCGAGCGGCCGGACGATATCGCCGCGTGTCTGACACGCCCGCTGGACTATATCCGCTGGGGCGCATCATGCTTCAACGCCGCGGGTCTGGCATTCGGCCACGGCAGCGACAACGCCGTGGACGAGGCCGCGCATCTGGTCCTGGATACGCTGGCGCTGGGCCCTGACCTGCCCGATATCTATCTGCAATCCACGCTCACCCATAGCGAGCGCCATGCGCTCATCGACATGATCGAGCGGCGGATCAGTACGCGTCTTCCGGCGGCCTATCTGACTCAGAAAGCCTGGTTCGCCGGGCTGGAGTTCCATGTGGATGAGCGCGTCATCGTGCCGCGCTCACCGATCGCCGAGCTTATCGAAAATGAGTTTCAGCCCTGGCTTGGGCATCGTGAGCCGCTGACCGTGCTCGATCTGTGTACCGGCAGCGGTGCCATCGCTATTGCCTGTGCCATGGCTTTTCCCGAAGCCCGGGTGGTGGCGACCGATGCCAGCGACGACGCCCTGGCGGTCGCGGCCATCAATAGTGAAAAACACGATATCGGCCCTCAGGTCGAGTATGTGAAGGCCGACCTGTTCGATGGACTGCCCGCGCAGCGCTTCGATCTCATCGTCACCAATCCGCCGTATGTCACCCGCGATGAATGGGAAGGGCTGGCGCCCGAGTATCTGCATGAGCCCGGGTTTGCGTTTCATGGCGACAGCGACGACCTGTCGCTGGTCGCGCGTATCCTGTTCGATGCGCCGGATTATCTCAGCGATGAAGGCCTGCTGGTGCTGGAAGTCGGCTACAGCGCGTTCGCCCTGGAGGCCCAGTATCCGGATCTGCCCATTACCTGGGTCGAACTGGCACGGGGCGGGCTTGGTGTGGGCGTGATCGAGGCCGATGACCTGATCGCCTGGGTATCGGCGCAGCACGTCGATGTCTAGCTATAGTGCCGCGACAACGCTCGACGCACGTATTTCACTATTCAAGGAGTTCTGAGCATGGCCGGCAATACCTGGGGCCAGCTTTTCACGGTCACCACATTCGGTGAGAGTCATGGTCCGGCGATCGGCTGTATCGTGGATGGTTGTCCGCCCGGCATCGAAATCGACGCCGCGGACCTGCAGATTGATCTGGATCGACGCAAGCCGGGCACGTCGCGCTATGTCACCCAGCGACGCGAAGCGGACGAGGCGCGTATTGTCTCGGGCGTGTTCGAAGGGGTGACCACCGGCACCCCGATCGGCATCATCATCGAGAATACCGATCAGCGCTCGCGCGACTACTCCAAGATCAAGGACGTGTTCCGGCCCAATCACGCCGACTATGCCTATCTGCAGAAATACGGCGTGCGCGATTATCGTGGCGGCGGGCGCTCATCGGCCCGGGAAACCGCCACGCGTGTAGCCGCCGGTGCCATCGCACGCAAGGTATTGTCGACGTGTTTCGGCGTGCGTATTCAAGGGTATCTGGCCCAGATGGGCCCGTTGACGCTGGCCTGTGAGGACCTGGACGCGGCCAATCACAATCCGTTCTTCTGTGCCGAACCCGGACGCCTCACCGAACTCGAAGACTATATCAACCAGCTACGCCGCGACGGTGACTCGATCGGCGCGCGTATCGACGTGGTTGCTACCGGCGTGCCGCCGGGCTGGGGCGAGCCTGTATTCGACCGGCTCGATGCGGATATCGCCAAGGCGCTGATGAGCATCAACGCAGTCAAGGGTGTGGAGATCGGTGACGGCTTTGCCGTGGTCAATCAGCGCGGCTCTCAGCATCGCGACGAGATGTCGCCCGACGGCTTTGCCAGTAATCATTCGGGTGGCATCCAGGGCGGTATTTCCAGCGGCCAGACGATTCGCGCCAGCATGGCGCTCAAACCGACATCGAGTATTACCATTCCGGGAGCCACCATCGACACGGCAGGCCAGGCCACCGAGATGCGCACCACCGGCCGCCACGACCCGTGCGTGGGCCTGCGTGCCACGCCGATTGCTGAAGCCATGCTGGCGATGACGCTGCTCGATCACGCCATGCGCCAGCGTGCCCAGAACGCGGATGTCAAAAGCGGCCTTGCACCGATCGCAGCGCTGCGACAATCCTCGGTGCCCGCAACCAGTGGCGACAATTAGCCGGCTGCCGGCGACTCGGCGTTGAAACAGATGAAACATCACGTTGATGATGCGAATGTAGGGTTTGCGTATTCGTAGCCGCCAGGCGAAGCGATCCTTAGCGGTGGCGAATCGGACTTTGATACGGGCTCGCCTTGATCCGGCGCAGCATCGAAGACAGCTGACGGTGACAGGTGTCTTGGTGCCGGATTTCCAATAACAATCGATGGGGGATTCCTGAGACATGTTCTATTCAACTGCGAGCCGCGCGTCGCGTAAAGCGGCCTGCGCGCTGGCCGTCGCACTGGGCCTGTCCAGTGTGGCCTCGGCCGATATCGAATCCGCGCGTGAATCGCTGGCGGCGGGTCACTACGACAGTGCGATCACCGATCTGAATGAACGGCTCAAGCAGTCGCCCGACGACGCTGAAGCACGCTTTCTCAAGGGGCTGGCACTCGCTCGCAGTAGTGATACCGACGGCGCGTTGAAAGTATTCAACGCGCTGGTCGAAGATGAGCCGAACATGGCCGAGGCCTGGAACAATCTGGGCGTGCTGCGTGCACGCGATGGCGATCTGGCCGGCGCCCGCGATGCACTTGAGCGCGCGATCGGTATTGATCCGCAGCACGGCCCCGCTCAGGAAAATCTGGGCGATATCTATGTGGCGCTGGCACGGGACGCCTATGGACGTGCAGGTGAGCTGGAGTCGGACAATGCCATTGCCCGTGCCAAGAGCCAGCAGCTGTCGTCATTCATTGGCAGCGACCCGGGTGGCCAGCAAGGCGAGGTTGCCGGTGCCGATGCAGGGCCGCCGACCGTGCCCAACGTCACCCGCGGGGCACAGGGCCAGCCGGCGACGGACACCAGCACGCCCGAAGCGGCTCTGCAGAGCTGGGCGCGGGCATGGTCGGCACAGGACGTCGACGCGTATCTGGCCATGTACAGCAGCGAGTTCGTGCCCGACGACGGCGCCAGCCGCTCGGCCTGGGTCGCCGAACGTCGCGATCGCGTCAGCGCACCGGCCAGTATCGACGTAGAGCTGAGCAATATCGATATCAGTCGTCGTGGCGATCAGGCGCGGGTGCGTTTCGATCAGCGCTATCAATCGAACAGCTATCAGGATCGCGAAACGAAGGCGTTGCTGATGACCCAGGGTGCCGAGGGTTGGCAGATCCTGCGCGAGGGCAGCGCGGACGCCGTCGACTTCACCGCCGCAGCAGCTGACTCGAACGCCGCTGCAACGTCCGACGAGCGCAATCCGGCGGTGGCCGGGGCCGGCGGAGCGGCGGGCCTGGATACGGATCAGAAGGCCACGCCATCTGCCGCCAACGGGCAGCGCTCGGCCCCGGCCGAGCTGCAGGCGGCCAGCGACGCCCAGGCCAAGCGCAATGCGGTTCGTGCGTCCCTGCAGGCATGGGCCAGTGCCTGGTCGGAAAAAGATCTATCGTCGTACCTGAACGCCTATAGCGATAACTACAGCCCGGCGGATGGCCAGACCCGTGTCGGCTGGGTACGGAGTCGACGTGCCGCCGTCACGGATCCGCAGTGGATTCATATCGAGCTGAGTGATATCGACGTGAGCATGCTCGACGTCGACCGCGCGCTTGCCACCTTCAACCAGCACTACGAGTCGAACACCTACGAAGATCGTGAACGCAAGCGAACGACGCTTGTGCACGAGGACGGCGGCTGGCGGATCATTCGCGAAAGCTAGGCCGTCTCCAGAGCCTCCGCAGGCCACGATGTGCCCGCGACCAGCGGATACCTGACGACGTTCGGCTTAAGTCAGGGTCAGAGGCGTTGTCCGTCGCGGGTGTCCTCGAGCATCTGCAAAAGCGCGCGGCCGGCGTTCGACAAGCTGCGCTGAGGATGCCGGATCGCGCCCAGTTTGCGGTGCAGCTCGAGCCCCTCGATATCCAGGCGAACCAGTTCCGGATGCTGCATCGACGACGGCAGAACTGTCCAGCCGAGCCCTGCGGCGGCGAGCATCTGCAGGGTTTCCAGATAATGGCTGGTCATGCGAGGCACGACCAATACATCCAACGCCCGCATCGCGGCGATGATAATGGCGGAGGTATAGCTCTCCGCGGGCGGTAGCACGGCCGGATGATCGGCCAGCGCCGAGACCGCTAGCGGCGTTGACGTGGCCAGCGTGTGATCGCGCGCGACAAACACGCTCATTGGGTCGGCCCAGATCGGGTCCTCGACCAGCAGCGGATGCGCGGGCGTGGGCAGCGTGATGACCGCCAGCTCCAGGTCGCCGGTGGCAACCCGCCGACAGGCCGCTTCCGAATCCAGGAATCGGATTTCCGGTGTCACCGCCGGGTAGCGCTGGACATAGGCGCGCAGTATGGCCGGCATCCGGTGCAGCGCAACATGATGGGAAAGCGCCAGTCGCAGTGTGCCGGCGACTTCGCCGCCGAGGTTGTCGAGTGCGCGCCGGCCGTCGGTCAGTACCGCCAGCAGTTCGCGGGCGTGGGGCAGATAGGCGCGTCCGGCCTCGGTCAGTGCGACGCCGCGCCCGACCCGGTCGAACAGCGCATGGCCGAGCTGGTCCTCCAGATTGGCCATGCGCTTGCTGATTGCGGGTTGGCTCGTGTGCAGACGATCGGCTGCCGCCTGGAACGAGCCCAGGTCACAGATCCCAACAAATGCACGGATGGCTTCTATCTGCATGGCGTATTGATTCCAACAAGGAATGAGTTATATATAAAACATTCATTTGAGTAATGCTATACCGGGCGCTAGCCTATATGCCGTCACAGCACTGCAGGAGTCCTTCATGGGCCAGACGCTTTACGAAAAGATCTACAACGAACACCTGGTGCGCGAGGCCGACGGTAACGGCCTGCTGTATATCGATCGGCATATGGTCCACGAAGTGACCTCGCCGCAGGCGTTCGAGGGCCTGGACCTGGCGGGCCGTCCGGTCTGGCGGGTAAACGCGAACCTGGCAGTGCCTGATCACAACGTGCCTACCGTCAACCGCGACGGCGGCATCGCCGATTCGATCTCCCGAACCCAGGTCGAAGCGCTCCAGGCCAACTGCAACCGACACGGCATCCGCCTGTTCGGCATGGGCGATCCCCGTCAGGGCATCGTGCATATCATCGGGCCCGAGCAGGGCGCGACACAGCCCGGCATGACCATCGTCTGCGGGGACTCGCACACGGCCACCCACGGCGCGTTTGGTTCGCTTGCGTTTGGCATCGGAACCTCCGAGGTGGAGCACGTCCTGGCCACCCAGACACTGCCGCAGTCGCGCTCGAAGACCATGCTGGTTCGCGTGGACGGCAAGGCCGCACCCGGTATTTCGGCCAAGGACATCATGCTCGCCATCATCGGCGAGATCGGAACCGCCGGCGGCACGGGGTATGTGATCGAATATGGCGGCGAAGCCGTGCGCGCGCTGTCGATGGAAGGGCGGATGACCATCTGCAACATGTCGATCGAGGCGGGTGCCCGTGCCGGCATGGTGGCCGTCGACGACACCACCATCGACTACATGCGCGGTCGCACCTACGCACCTGACGACACGCAGTGGGAGGCGGCCGAAGCGTACTGGCGCGGCCTGCGTTCCGACGACGACGCCGACTACGACCGCGTCGTGGTGCTCGATGCAGCCCAGATTGCGCCACAGGTCACCTGGGGTACCTCGCCTGAGATGGTCGCGCCGGTCACCTCGCGGGTGCCTGCGCCGGAAGCGGCCGCGAACGAGACCCAGGCCGAAGGCTGGCGCGGCGCGCTCGAGTACATGGGCCTCACGGCCGGGGTGCCGATCACCGAGATCATGCTCGACAAGATCTTTCTCGGCTCCTGTACCAACGCGCGTATCGAGGATCTGCGCGTGGCCGCCAAGTATCTGGAGGGCCGCCAGATCGCGCCCAACATCACGTTGGCGATGGTCGTGCCCGGCTCCGGGCTGGTCAAGCTGCAAGCGGAAAAGGAAGGTCTGGATGTCATCTTCAAGGCCGCCGGCTTTGAGTGGCGGGATGCCGGCTGCTCGATGTGTCTTGGCATGAATGACGACAACCTGAGCCCGGGCGAACGCTGTGCGTCGACGTCCAACCGTAACTTCGAAGGCCGCCAGGGCAAGGGCGGCCGCACGCATCTGGTCAGCCCGGCCATGGCGGCGGCAGCGGCTGTATACGGTCATTTCGTGGATATCCGTGATCTGGACGTGACCCAGTAAGCGCAGGCAACTCCGAGGACGGCCGATCTGAAAAAGCCGTCATGCCTGTCGCTTGCCGCCAGCCGGCCGATACAACATCAGACTTGAGAAATATCCCATGCAAGCATTCACGATTCACGACGGTATTGTGGCTCCGCTGGACCGCGGCAACGTCGATACCGATGCGATCATTCCCAAGCAGTTCCTGAAATCGATCCGACGTACCGGTTTCGGTCCGCATCTGTTCGATGACTGGCGCTATCTCGACGAGGGTACCCTTGATACCGCTATTGCCAGCCGCCGTGAGAATCCGGATTTCATCCTGAACACTGATCCGTACCGCGATGCAAGCATATTGCTGGCGCGAGAGAACTTTGGCTGTGGCTCGTCGCGAGAGCACGCCGTCTGGGCCCTGGAAGATTTTGGCATTCGCTGCGTGATTGCAACCAGTTTTGCCGATATCTTCTACAATAACTGTTTCAAGAACGGGGTGTTACCCGTTGCTCTTGAAGCAGACGAGATGAACGAGCTGTTCGCGGCGGCCGAGGCCGAGCGTGGCCTGACGGCCCGTGTCGATCTGGTCGAACAGCGCGTTGGCTTGGCCGACGGACGCGAGTATCGGTTCGATATCGATGCCCTCCGGCGCAAGAACATGCTCGAGGGGCTCGACGATATCGGCCTGACCCTTCAGCACGCCGATGCAATTCGTAGCTATGAAGCCAAGCGCCATGAGGAAAAGCCGTGGCTATTCATAGATCTATAGGCTATAGTTAAACGATATTGTATTTAAAGACGCCAGGCGACTGGCGAAGGAGCACGCGATGACCGCACGCATTCTGGTCATGTCTGGCGATGGTGTCGGCCCGGAAATCTGCCGTGAGGCCGTGCGTGTGCTCGATGCGCTTGCGAGTGATCATGGCCTGGATGTCGAACTCGATGAGGCGCTGGTCGGCGGTGCCGCGATCGACGCCGAGGGCGATCCACTGCCCGAGTCGTCGTTGGCTGCGGCGCGTTCTGCCGACGCCGTGCTGTTCGGCGCGATCGGTGGCCCGGCCTGGGATAACCAGCCGCGCGACAAGCGGCCGGAATCCGGCCTGCTGCGCCTTCGCGCCGAGCTCGATCTCTTTGCCAATCTGCGCCCCGCGATTCTGTATCCGCAGTTGGCACACGTGTCCTCGCTCAAGCGCGATATCGTGGCCGGCCTGGATATCATGATCGTGCGTGAGCTGACCGGCGGCATCTATTTCGGCAAGCCCGCGGGGCTGCACACGAACGCCAACGGCAAGCGCGAAGGTTTCAATACCATGCGCTACGACGAGGCCGAGATCGAGCGCATCGGGCGTGCCGCTTTTGATATTGCACGTGCTCGAAATGGGCGTCTGTGCAGCGTCGACAAGGCGAACGTGCTGGATGTGTCGCAGCTGTGGCGCGACGTCATGAACGAGCTTGCCGGCGATTATCCGGACGTTGAGCTCACGCATATGTATGTCGATAACGCGGCCATGCAACTGGTGCGCGCGCCCAAGCAATTCGACACGGTGGTCACTGGCAATCTGTTCGGCGATATCCTCTCGGATGCCGCGGCGATGCTGACCGGTTCGATCGGCATGTTGCCGTCGGCTTCGATAGACGCGCACGGCAAGGGTCTGTACGAGCCTGTTCACGGCAGCGCGCCCGATATTGCCGGGCAGGGCGTGGCCAATCCGCTGGCGATCATCCTGTCGGTGGCCATGATGCTGCGCTACACCCTTGATCGCGCCGATCTGGCGGACAAGGTGGAAAACGCGGTCGGCTATGCGCTGGACCGCGGCCTGCGTACGCGGGACATCATGGACGACGAGACCCAGATTGCCAGTACCCAGGAAATGGGCGGCGCCATCGTCGATATGCTTCGCTGACCCAGCGCGAGGTCTCAACCGGGCTGAACTTAAAGGCGCCGCACGCATCGTCGACAACTGTCCGGCTGCGCTGATGATCTCGCCGCTTGGCATGGGCTTTTTTTGTGTGTTGGTCGACGGTTGCCTCATCCATTGTCTTCCCGGGAGTGCTAGGATGCGGCGATTCGCTAGGGCAGCCGGGGGCAGACGGCGACCGTGACCGACAAGAAATCCTGGATCACACAGACGACGTTTATCGTCGGGTTGTTAGCCCTGCTGCTGTATTTCGGTCCGGCGCATGCGCTCGGCTTCGGCCAGATTCGTGTGCATTCGGCGCTCAATGAGCCGCTCGATGCGACGCTGGAACTGGTGGCGCTGTCGTCTGCAGAGAAGTCGTCGATACGCGTGGATGTGGCCTCATCCGACATGTTCGCCCGCTTCGGCATCGAGCGCTCGGCGCTGGCTGATCGGCTGCAAATCGATATGAGCATGTCCGGCGACAATCGCGCCACGGTACGCCTGACCACGCGCAGCCCCGTGCGCGAGCCTTTTCTGCGGTTGCTCATCCAGGCCACGACCGCCAGCGGCTCGGCGCTGCGTGAATACACGGTGCTGCTGGACCCGCCCGGCATGGCGCCTGCGCCGACCGGCGAAAGCGCGCCCGCGACGCCTCGCCGCCAGCAAGCGCAGCCGGCAACGCGCTCGGCTTCCGTCCGCGCCGAATCGGTCGATCGAATCAGCCAGATCGATCGCTATGGCCCGGTACGCCGCGGCGACACGCTCTCGGCAATTGCCGAGCGTGCTCAGCGCCCCGGTACGTCGCTGGTTCAGATGCAGATCGCCATCTTCCAGAGCAATCCGAACGCCTTCGACGACAGTATTGACCGGCTGCGCAGCGGCGCGATGCTCTCGATTCCGAGTACCGATCGAGTCAAGGCCGTAGATGAGCGCGAGGCGTGGTCTATCATCCGCGGCCAACGTCAGAATGCGCCCGCCAGCGCCGTGGCGGACACCGCCGAAAAGACCAGTGCAACAGCGGCCGTCGACCCGCCGGGCGCCGCCACGCTCCGTCTGCAGCCACCGCAGTCTTTGACGGAGGGCCGGGAGGAAGATCACCAGGCAGACAGCGCATTCTTTGGTCGTCTGGTGATGCCAGCGGTGGGCGCAGATGCGCCGTCGCCACAGCAAGACGACGCCCAGGCAACCGGCAACACGGGTAGCATGCACCCGCCAGGGTCTGCGCAAGATGACTCGGACCGCCCGATGGCGAGCGGCGGCGAATCGAGCATCGCTGATGCGGGGCTCAACGACGATGACCTGCAGCCAACGGCGGCCGGCGCCGACGCCCTGGGAGATAGTGCGTCGGTCGCGCCGTCTACGGAATCCATGGCGGCCCTGTCATCGCCTGATAGATCGTTAGGCGCAGGCTCCATGGCCGGATTGGCAACCGAGCCTGCGAGCGCGCCTGGCAGTGCGCTCGTGGCGGCGTCCGAGGACGGCGACTTCGAACCCGTCACGGGTGATGCCACCGACGTGGCGGGCGTTTTCGGCGACGGCTTGATGCAGCCGCGCAATCTCATGCTGCTGGCGCTGTTGCTTTGTCTTCTGGTTGTGCTGTCGCTGTGGCACCGCCGTCGTCAGTACAAACGCGTCGAACTGTCTTTCGACGAGCCCGATAGCTCGGATACGGCGCCTGCCGCGAGTACGCCGGGCGGTCGGGCGCAGCCGGAGCTCGACGCTGCGCCGGCGCCGGGCGCAGCTGCGGCGATGCCGACATCTGGTGCAAGCGAAATCATGCCGGCGCCCTCGATCCGGGTCATGGACGCCGACCGGCAGATGGGACTGGGGCAGTTCGATGCCGCGCGGCGCACGCTGGAACAGGGGCTGCGCTCGCATCCGCACGATCCGGGCCTGCAGGACAAACTGCTGGAACTGAGTTATCTGGTGGGTGACAACGCCGGTTTCGATGCCGATGTCGCACGTTTTGGCCCAGCACTGGCGGACAACGGCGTGCGCTGGGCGGGCGTGGCAGCGATGGGGCGCATCCTCATGCCGGGCGATCCGCGTTTTGCCATACAGGACAGCCGGCCGACTGCGGCAAGTGCGCCGGCCCCGACGTCCGTTGCCGACAGCGCTGAATCAGGCGAGATTCGTACGCCGCCGCTCCCCGACGCGTCTGGCCCACGCCCGGACGTCGAAATGCCGGCCTCGGATTCGCACGCGCCTGGCCCTGCGTCGGACCCCGACGTAGCCCGGCCGGATATGACGTTCAGCCTCGACGAGACTTCCGAGCCAGTATCGTCGTCATCGGATACGCGGCAGCCGTCGTGGAACGAGGACCTCTCGGCGGATAATAGCGCGCGCGTTCACGATGACAGCGCAGTCGGCACGACAGGCGATGAAGTACTGGATTGGCAGCCCAGCGAGCTGGGCGCAGGGCGTGCGCGAGAACACGATCAGGGCGACGATGACGGTCTGGAATTCGAGCTGGACACCACGCCCTATGACGCAGACCGGGACAGCGCGCGCGACGATCGAACCGAGCGTGCCGCGTCCCGGTCATCGAACATGAAGATGATCGATACCAGCGAGTTTGATCTGGGCGACCCCGGCGTGATCGACGACGGGCCGTCTTTTGGCGAAGAGGCCGATACGTCCGGCGGAGATCCGGTCGATATCCGTCTGGAACTGGCGCGTATGTATATCGAGATGGAGGACGGTGCGGCGGCCCGAGAGCTGATCGAGGAAGCCATGATCGAGGGCAATGATGTTCAGCAGGCTGAAGCCCGCAAGCTGCTCGACGGTCTCTGACATGCGCGACAGCAGACGACGCGAGCCCGGCGCGGCTGGCCACCCGCGCGTCCCGGTAGACGGGAGCGGCTGCTGAGATGCGCTGGGCGGCCTGTATCGAATACGACGGCTCCGGCTATCACGGCTGGCAGAGTCAGCCGCACGCTTCCAGCGTGCAGGACACGCTGGAGGCGGCGCTGGCGCGCCTGGCTGACAGTTCGATTCGCACAATATGCAGTGGGCGCACCGACGCCGGGGTCCACGCCCAGGGCCAGATCGTACATTTCGATACCGAGGTCGTGCGCTCACAGCGTGCCTGGCTACTCGGCACCAATCGCTACCTGCCCGACGACGTGGCCGTGCAGTGGGTGACGCCGATGACGCCTGATTTCCATGCCCGGTTCGGTGCCGTGGCGCGCGAATATCGCTACTGGATACTTGATCGCACGGCGCCGTCTGCGCTGTGGCGCAATCGCGCCTATCATTCGCATAACCGGCTGGCCGAAGCGCCCATGCACGACGCGGCCCAGGCACTGGTCGGCTATCATGATTTCAGCGCGTTCCGAGCCGCGGCCTGCCAGGCGAAAACGCCCTGGCGGGACTTGCAGCAGCTCGCTGTAGCCCGGCACGGCGACTGGCTGCGCGTAGATGTACGGGCCAACGCCTTTCTCCACCACATGGTGCGCAACATCGTAGGCAGCCTGTTGCCGATCGGTCGCGGTGAGCGCAGCGCCGACTGGCTTGCCGACATTCTGGCTTCTGGCGATCGAACCCGCGCCGGCATGACCGCGCCAGCGCAAGGTCTTTCGTTGCGGCGTGTTCATTATCCGGCGCAATTCGTGCTGCCGGAAGCCGCACTCGAGGCTGACGGCTGGTAAAATCAGTGGTCTGACACTGATCATTGCGCAATAGCAGCGGTAAAAGATGAATCGCGTCCGCGTCAAAATATGTGGCATCACCCGCGTCGAGGACGGCCTCGCCGCGGCTCGGCTTGGTGTCGACGCGGTCGGTTTCGTGTTTCATCCGGAAAGCCGGCGCGCGGTCAGCCCTGAGCAGGCGCTTGAAATCAGTCGCCGTCTGCCCCCGTTCGTGGCGCGCGTTGCCCTTTTTCTGGATGCCTCGGACGATGAAGTCGCGCACGTCGTGGCGAGGTTACGCCCCGATCTGCTGCAGTTTCATGGTAACGAGGCGCCTGAGTTCTGCCGCAGTTTCGCCATGCCGTACCTGAAGTCGGTACCGATGGGCGAGGCCGATTTGGATCTGAACGCCTGGGCTCGCGCGTATGGCGATGCACAGGGCCTGCTGCTCGATGCCAACCGTGCGGGGCAGGCCGGTGGATCCGGCGAGACCTTCGACTGGAGCGCAGAACATGTGTTGCCGGATATGCCGATCGTGGTCGCCGGCGGCCTGAGCGCGGATAATGTCGATGCCGCGATCCAGCGCTTCTCGCCGTACGCGGTGGATACCAGCAGCGGCGTCGAGAGCGCGCCGGGGATCAAGGATACGCAGCGCATGACGGATTTCATGCGCGCGGTTACCAACAGGATAAAATGACTATGGCCATAAAATCGCAACCGCAGTCTGCCGACGCCACACCGCCGGCGAACGCATGGCGCAACATGCCGGACGCGCGCGGCCATTTCGGCCCCTACGGCGGCCGCTTCGTGGCCGAAACGCTGATGGCGCCATTGGACGAACTTGCGGCGGCTTACGATTCGGCGCGCAACGATCCGGCGTTCATGGCCGCACTCGATAAGGATCTCGCCGACTATGTGGGTCGCCCGTCGCCGATCTATTTTGCCGAACGGCTGACTAGGAAAGCCGGTGGCGCGCAGATCTGGTTCAAGCGTGAGGATCTCAATCATACCGGCGCGCACAAGATCAACAACACGGTTGGCCAGGCCCTGTTGGCGGCCCGTATGGGCAAGACCCGCATCATCGCCGAAACCGGCGCCGGCCAGCACGGCGTGGCCTCGGCGACGGTCGCCGCACGTCTGGGCCTGGAATGCGTGGTCTATATGGGCAGCGAGGATATGCGCCGCCAGGCCACCAATGTGTATCGCATGCGCCTGCTCGGCGCCGAAGTCCGCGCCGTTGATTCGGGCTCCAAGACGCTCAAGGATGCCCTCAACGAAGCCATGCGCGACTGGGTCGCCAACGTAGATGACACCTTTTATATCATCGGCACCGTAGCCGGGCCCCATCCGTATCCCGCGATGGTTCGTGATTTCCAGTCGGTGATCGGCCGGGAATCGCGCCGGCAGATGCTGGATCGTTGTGGCCGCCTGCCGGACGCCGTAGTGGCCTGCGTCGGCGGTGGCTCCAATGCGATCGGCATGTTCCATCCGTTCCTGGACGACGAAAGCGTGGCCATCTACGGCGTCGAGGCCGGCGGTGACGGTGTGGCCAGCGGCCGTCATGCCGCGCCGCTGTCGGCAGGGCGCTCAGGCGTACTGCATGGCAATCGCACCTACATCATGCAGGACGACAACGGCCAGATCAGCGCGACGCACTCGGTCTCGGCCGGGCTCGACTACCCCGGTGTGGGGCCCGAGCATTCCTGGCTCAAGGATATCGGGCGCGCGCACTATGTCGACGTCGACGACAAGACCGCGCTGGCCGCATTCCATGAGTGCACGCGGATCGAGGGCATCATCCCCGCGCTGGAGTCGGCGCACGCCGTGGCCTATGCACAGAAGCTGGCGGCCGGCATGGACGCCGACAAGATCGTGCTGGTGAACATGTCCGGTCGTGGCGACAAGGACATGGCGAGCGTGGCGGAAGCCGCTGGAGAGACGCTGTGAGTCGTCTGCAGAAACGCTTTGACGATCTCAAGGTAGACGGTCGCACCGCGCTGATTCCTTATCTGACCGCGGGCGACCCGGACCCGTGCGCGACCGTCGGATTCATGCATGCGCTGGTTAGCGCCGGGGCCGACGTGATCGAGGTGGGCGTGCCGTTCTCCGATCCGATGGCCGACGGCCCGGTCATCCAGGCCGCCTGCGAGCGGGCCCTGGCACACGGCACCAGCCTTACGAACGTGCTGGAGATGGTCGCCGACTTTCGCCGCGAAGACGCCGATACGCCGGTCGTGTTGATGGGCTATCTCAATCCCATCGATCGATTCGGGCTGGAGCGATTCGCCGAAAAAGCCCGAGACGCCGGTGTCGACGGTGTGCTGATCGTGGATATGACCGCCGAGGAGGCGCCCGAGATCATGCCGGCGCTGCGCGCGGCAGACCTGGACGCCGTGTGTCTGGTCGCACCAACTACCGGCGTCAATCGGCTGGCACGGATCTGTGCCAACGCCGGCGGCTTCATCTACTACGTATCGTTCAAGGGCGTCACCGGCACCGGGCGGTTGGATGTGGATGCTATCGCGGAGAAGATTGCGCTGGTGCGCGGCGTGAGCGATCTGCCCATCGCGGTCGGCTTTGGTGTGAGCACGCCCCAGAACGCCGCAGACGTGGCGCGAGTGGCGAATGCCGTGGTCGTCGGCAGCGCTCTGGTCCGCCAGATTGCCGAACACGGACAGGACACGACTGCCACTCAGCGGGCGTTACGCGATACGCTGGGTGCGATGCGTACCGCGATCGACGAGCAAGACATGAAAAAACAAGAGGCACGACGCGCATGAGCTGGCTGACCAAACTGATGCCGTCGCAGATGCGAAGCGACAGCGCCGCCAAGAAGAGCACGGTTCCGGAAGGTTTGTGGACCAAGTGCACGAACTGCGGTGCGGTGCTCTACAGCGCCGAGATGGAGCGTTCGCTGCAGGTCTGTCCCAAGTGCAACGCACACCAGCGACTGCGCGCGCGCAACCGCCTGGATCTGTTTCTTGACGAAGCCAACCGCGAGGAACTCGCGCTCGGCCTGGAGCCGCGAGACCCGCTGAAATTCCGGGACAGCAAGAAATACCGCGATCGGCTGAATCAGGCACAGAAGGATTCGGGCGAACGCGAGGCCGTACTGATCATGAGCGGCTCGCTCAAGCAGATGCCGATCGTGGCCGGCGCCCTGGATTTCGGTTTCATGGGTGGCTCCATGGGCAGCGTGGTGGGCGAGGCATTCGTACAGGGCGTGAATGCCGCCGTCGAGCGCGGCACGCCGTTCGTGTTCTTCTCGGCCAGCGGCGGCGCGCGTATGCAGGAAGGCCTGTTCTCGCTGCTGCAGATGGGCAAGACCAGTGCCGCACTCACGCGTCTGGCTGATCGCAGCCTGCCATTCGTATCGGTGCTCACCCACCCGACCATGGGCGGCGTGGCGGCCAGCTACGCGATGCTGGGCGATATCAACGTCGCCGAGCCCGAGGCACTGATCGGCTTTGCCGGCCCGCGGGTGATCGAACAGACGGTCAAGCAGACCCTGCCCGAAGGCTTCCAGCGCAGCGAGTTCCTGCTGGACCACGGCGCGATCGACATGATCGTCGAGCGTCGCCAGCTGCGCGATCGGATTCATAGCGTCGTTTCGGTGCTGATGCATCAGCCTGCGCCGGCAGCTCCGAGCGCTCCGGCGGCGCCGACTGCCGGATGAGTAGCGCCGCGTGAGCAAGGCCGCGGTCGCGGAACGTACGCTGGACAACTGGTTGGCATGGCAGCAGACACTGCACGCCACCGAAATGGAACTGGGCCTCGATCGTGTCAGCGTTGTCGCCGACAGACTCGGCTGCTTGCCGCTTGCCGGTCGACACGTGGTCATTGCTGGCACCAACGGCAAGGGCAGCTGTGCCGCGCTGCTTGCATCGTTGCTGGGCGAGCAGGGTCGTGTCGGGGTGTATACCTCGCCGCATCTCTGGCGCTATAACGAGCGGATCCGCGTCGCGGGCGTCGACGCCAGCGACGCCGATCTGTGCACGGCGTTTCAGGCCGTCGACGAGGTGCGGGGCGAAATCTCGCTGACCTACTTCGAATTCGCCACGCTCGCCGCGCTCTGGCTATTTCAGCGCGCAGGGATTGACTTTGGCGTGCTGGAAGTGGGCCTGGGCGGCCGGCTCGACGCCGTCAACATCATCGATGCCGATGTCGCGCTGATTACCAATATCGGCCTGGATCATATCGATTGGCTTGGCCCGGACCGCGAGGCCATCGGCCGTGAGAAGGCCGGCATTGTCCGCGCCGAGCGGCCCACGATCTGCGCGGATCGCTGCATGCCCACGAGTATCGCGACTGTCGCCCAGCAGACGGGCGCCTCGCTTGCTTGTATCGGTATCGATTTCGATCTGGTCGACGACCACGGGCGATGGTGTTTCCGGGGCCAACACGAAAACCTCGAGATGCCGGCCTTCGAGGGCGTACTTGTCGATAATCTCGCGGCTGTACTGGCGGCCCATCAAGCACTGCTGGGCCAGTTGCCGACGGGCGACGCGCTCGCTCGCGCATGCGATGCCCAGCGACAGCTGGCCGGCCGGCGCGAATGGTTCGACGCTGCCCCGGCGATCATCTACGATGTCGGCCATAACGCCGAGGCGGTTGCCGTTCTGGTAGACGAACTCCTGGCACATCCCTGTGCCGGGCGTACGCACGTCGTACTCGGCATGCTGGCTGACAAGCCGGTGGAAGCGGTTGGGGCGCGACTTGCAGAACTCTCGCCGACGCTTTGGTTTGCAGGTCTTGATGATCTCAGCACTCGGGGGCTGAGCGCCGCAGCGCTGGCGGAGCGTAGCGGCCTCGCAGGGCGCTGTTTCGCAAGCCCGCGCGCCGCGTTCGAACAGGCCTGCGCGCAGGCGGCTGCGGCCGATCGGATCGTGGTGTGTGGTTCTTTTCTGACCGTGGCTCAAGCCCGGGGACATTGATGAACGATGTGATGAAGAAACGCGTGATCGGCGCGGTCGTGCTGGTGATTCTCGGCGTGCTGCTGCCATTGCTCCTGGCGCGGTGTCTGCACGGGGACGCCGCAGATCGCAGTGCCTCGATGCGTGTCTATGAAGTCTCGCCCGATGGCCAGGCCACTCCTGCCGACGGATCCGCTAGACAGGCAGCGGAGGCGGGTACGTCCGATGGCCAGGGCTCGACCGGAAAAACCAGCGGCAACGCTGACGCAGATATTGACGGCTCCAGCGGCGTGCCGGAGCCTGAGCCTACCCAGAGCATGCCGCAGGCCGTATCGCCGTCGGCCCAGGCGTCGACAGACGAAGCCGACGACGACGAGTCGTTCCAGACGCCTGCGGTACAGGGCAATGCGTCGGGCAGTGCGAGCACGCCCCCCGAGACGCCTTCTTCGAGTGCTAACAGCCAGACCAGCTCCTCGAGTTCGTCATCCGGCGCCACATCACTGCGCAAGACGACTACTCAAGAGGGTGGCTGGGTCGTTCAGGTCGCCAGTTTCGGTGACGAGAAAAACGCGCAGCGCCTGGCCGAACAGCTCAACGGCGACTACCGCGCCTTCTATCGCGCCGGCGAGGTCAGCGGCAAGACGTGGTATCGCGTGCGTATCGGGCCGTTCGACAGCGAATCGCAGGCGCGTACCATCGCGGCGAAACTGCGCCAGCAGGGCCGCGCTACGCTGGTACAGCGGGCCGAGTGACGCGCGGCCAGGGCTGCGTTTGCTAGACTTCGGGTTTTGAGAACGCTGCCATGTACAACCGGGAATCATGATCTGGGTCGATATCGCCATACTTGCGGTGGTCGCTTTATCGGCGGTCATCGGATTCTTTCGTGGTTTTCTGCGTGAGGCGGTAGGCCTGACCACCTGGATTGTGGCGTTCTATATCGCGTTTGTGTTCGCACAGGCCGGCGCCATATTCCTCGAGCAGTGGATATCGTCGGACTCGGCGCGTCTGGCAGTGGCCTTTGGCGTGATATTCATCGCCGTGCTCCTGGTCGGGGCGATTGTGAACTACATCATCGGTCGGCTCGTCAGCGAAACCGGCTTTGCCGGAACTGATCGCGCGCTTGGCGGCGCATTTGGCGTGCTGCGCGGGATTGCGGTGCTGATCGTGCTGGTCCTGCTGGCGGGCGTGACGCCGGTTCCCAGAGACAACTGGTGGCAGCAATCGATCTTCCTGGGCCGGCTCGAGGCCGGCGCGGTGTGGGCGCGGGGGTTTCTCCCCGGCGATCTCGCGAGCGCAGTCACTTATCCGGACCGGCCCGACGCGCCGTCCGCATCTGATACATCTTCGACCTAAGCTGGTTCTCCTATGTGCGGCATTGTTGGCATTGTTTCTCATTCCCCGGTCAATCAGGAGCTGTACGACGCCTTGACCGTGCTGCAGCACCGCGGTCAGGACGCGGCCGGCATTGTCACCACCAGCGGCGGCAAGCTGTATCTGCGCAAGGATAACGGGCTGGTCCGCGACGTGTTCCGCACCGATCACATGCTGCGCCTGCAAGGCAATGCAGGTGTGGGCCATGTGCGCTACCCCACGGCCGGCGTGGAGACGAGCGCCGAGGCACAGCCGTTCTATGTGAATACGCCCTACGGCATCTGCCTGTCGCACAACGGCAATCTCACCAACGCCGATCAGCTCAAGGAAGAACTCTACCGTTCGGACCGGCGACATCTGAACACCGACTCGGACTCCGAGATCCTGCTCAACGTGTTCGCCCACGAGCTGATGCGCAGCGAGCGCCTGCAGCTGGCGCCGGCCGATATCTTCGAGGCTGTCGCGGCCGTGCATCGGCGTTGCAGCGGCGGCTATGCCGCCACGGCACTGATCACCGGCTATGCGCTGATCGGTTTCCGCGACCCGCACGGTATTCGTCCGGTGGTCTACGGCAAGCGCGAAACCCAGGCCGGCACCGATTACATGATCGCCTCCGAGTCCGTGGCCCTTGACGCACTCGGCTACGAGCTCATCGACGATATCAAACCGGGCGAGTGCGTGGTCATCACTCTCGATGGCCAGATCCACGTGCAGCAATGCGCCGCCAAGCCGAGCTATGCGCCCTGTATCTTCGAGTATGTGTATCTGTCGCGGCCGGACTCGGTCATAGACGATGTCTATGTCTACAAGGCGCGCCTGCGCATGGGCACGTATCTAGCGGAGAAGATACTGCGCGAGTGGCCGGATCATGATATCGACGTGGTGATTCCGATCCCGTCGACCAGTCGTACGGCGGCGGTGGAACTGGCTAGCCAGCTCGACGTGAAATATCGCGAAGGCTTCATCAAGAACCGCTATATCGGCCGCACCTTCATCATGCCGGGACAGGAACAGCGCGCGAAGTCCGTACGCCAGAAGCTCAATCCGATCGATCTGGAGTTTGCCGACAAGAACGTGCTGCTGGTCGATGACTCGATCGTTCGTGGCACTACCTCGCGCCAGATCATCGAGATGGCGCGAGAGGCGGGGGCGGCCAAGGTGTATTTCGCCTCTGCCGCGCCGCCGGTGCGTTATCCCAATGTCTACGGCATCGACATGCCGAGCGCGACCGAACTTGTAGCCCACGGCCACAGCGAGGAAGAGATCGCCGCGGTCATCGGCGCAGACAAGCTCATCTACCAGGATATGGCGGACCTAGAACGCGCTGTCAGCGAAGGCAATCCCAATCTCACCCAGTTCGAGGACTCGGTGTTCTCGGGCAAGTACATCACCGCAGATATCAGCCAGGATTATCTGGCGCAGCTGGAGCTGTTTCGTGCGGATGCTGCGCGCGAAGACCGTCGAAACAACGACAATGCCGTGCTGGAGCTGCATAACGACGGCTGATATCGTTGCTGCGCAACCGCCTTACTGATGAAAGGCCGTCTTGAAATCGGGATCGGTCAAGGCGGCCCGGTTCACCGCGAATGCCTCGATCGGGTAGTCGGTCTGTCCGTCGATTGCCAGATCCGCGAGAATACGGCCGATCAGACTGGCGAATTTGAACGCATGGCCGGCACCGATCGTCAACGCAATCTGTGGATGATCCGGCAGGGTGTCGATCACGAAGTCCTGATCCGGGGGCACCGTATACAGACAGGTTTTGGTGTAGCGTTCGGGGCCGAGAAAACCGGGTAGGCGAGCTTCCAGAAATTCGCGGTAGCGGGCCTGTCGTATCGGGTCGGGCTCGAAATTCCGGCTTTCGGCGGTCACCGGAGGGCCGCCCATATGCTGGCCGAGCTTGGTGGCGACTTCGCCGTAGATCGGAAACCCGTAGAAGTTGTCGCGCCCGTGCCACATGAATACCGGGAACCGCTGCGGCGAGAAGTCGGCCAGATTGGGCGTGGCGTAATAGGTGACCTGTTCCTGCGTCACGGTCAGCGGCACGGGCGTGCCCAGCGGCGCGAGCAGATTATTGGTCCACGCGCCGCCGGCCAGCACCACGCGATCAGCCCACAGGGTGGTGTCGTGGGTCACCACCTCCACGCCGTCTCCCTTGGGATGCAACGCCATGACCCGTGTGTGCTCGCGAATCTGTGCGCCGTGGGCCCGCGCCAGCGCGATATGGGTGGCGTTGGCGCGAGCGGCATCGACGATGCCGGAGTCGGCCTGAAACAACGCTTTTTCATGGCCCTGCAGCTTGAACTGCGGCCAGCGCTGCATCAGTTCATTGGCGTCGAGAGCGGTGTATTCGAAGCCGAATGTTTCGAAGGCGCGGATATAGCCTTTGATCGTGCGGTCGCCGACTTTGTCCGGATCGCGCTCCGCCGCGTCTTCGATGACCAGCCCGCCGGTCTTGAACACCAGCTGCTGGTCCGACGCTCGCTCGACCTCATGCCAGGTTTGATACGCATCGGGGGCCAGCGCCGCATAGGCGAACTGGTGCTGGGCCAGGCGGATGATGCGCGAGTGATCCTGGGAGCCGCCCGAGTCGTGGCCGAGCGCAAATTGCTCAAGCCCCAGCACCTGATCGCCGAGCTGGCGCGCTAGCCAGTAGAGCGCCGCCGATCCCAGGCCGCCACAGCCGATGACGATGACTTTCTGTCGCTTGGGCACAGGAAACTCCCGGTTGCGTGACGCCGTTCATACGGCGTTATTCGTTGTTTTCTGCAAGGGTTGCCCCGGCCGACCCGGCGGGGCAGCGCGGTTCGCGCGTCATGGAAAGTGGACGCCTGGCGGATCGGCGTGCGCGACATCGATGTCGTGCGCGGGCACGGGTGCCATATCGGTCAGCAGTCGGCGCGCTACCCAGCGGTGGAAATGATGGGTGGCAATATCCTGAACGGGTGAAAACGCGCCGCCGATATAGGCAGGCGATGCGCGCCCGCGCTGCATGCCTTCGACCATGGCGACATCCTCGTTGAAGACCGTCTCCCAGGCGTTGAGCTGTTCGGCGCGCGCGGCGCCGTATTCCGGCGCCGTCGCGGCGTCATCCGTGTAGAACAATCGCAGGTGCTCGCGGGTTCGCTGCTCGCTGACCGGCTCGAGCAGAACCACGAACACATGATCGGCTTGAATACCGAGCAGCAGGTTGGGATACAGGGCGACGTACTCGGCTTCTCGCCGGCGCTCTTCCGGCCATTGTTTCAGCGTGGGTAGGGAAATCCCGGCACTTCTGGCTAGGTTGTAGACCCGTGTGCCCTGACCGGAGAACGATTCGCCGTCCTCGTCGAGCACGATGTAGTGATCCTCCAGCCGCGAGTACTTGTTGAGCGCGGGGTGCACGAAAGGCAAATGATAGGACTCGCAGTAGTTTTCCACCGCCAGCTTCCAGTTGGACTCGACCTCCAGCGTCAGCCGGCTATCGGTACCGCCGGGCACCAGCGATTCCGGCACCGATGCACCCCAGAACCTCTCCCAGCGATGCATCACCGGCGCGATGAAATCGGCAAACGACGGCCCGTCGCCGGACACATTGATGAACACCACGTCGCACCACAGCTGCGCGTCGACCTGCCGCAGGCCATGGCTGGCATTGTCGAAGTCGTCGCAGCGGTGCTGGTTGGCGCCGCCGATGTGGGGCGTGCCTTTCAATTGCCCATCCAGGCCGTAATGCCAGGAATGATACGGACAGCGCAGGCCGCCGCTCACATGACACGGCGCATCGACGATCTGACGCCCGCGATGGCTGCAGACGTTATGAAACACGCGGATCTGGCCCTGCCGATCGCGCAACAGGAGCACAGGCCAGCCGAGCCACTGTATCGGCCGCACATCGCCCGCCTTGGGCACGTCGCTGGCAAAGCCGAGCGCCGCCCAGCCTGGGGCAAACAACTGATCGCGCTCGGCGCGCAGCCATTCTGGATCGGTATACACCGCGTTGGGCAATCCGTGGGCGGTCGCGGTGGAGGTCAGAACAGCCTCGAGCGCGGCGCGCATCTGCGGCTTGGAGTCAGCGGTCATTGGCGTCGACATCACGGGGCGTCCTGGTGCGATTGACGGCAGATCCGATGTTGATTTGCCTACAAACGATGCACAATCGATGAATGGACACGTGAGGTATGCGCTCGACTCATGAGTGAATCGCCGACACCACTGCCACCATTGCAGACGCTACGGGCGTTCGAGGCGGCCAGCCGACTGGCGAGCTTTACGCGTGCCGCGCGTGAGCTCAACGTTACCCAAGGGGCGGTCAGCCGCCAGATCCGCTATCTCGAACAGCGACTCGGAGTGGTCCTGTTCGTTCGAATCGACCGCGGCGTGCATCTGACGCCGGCCGGGCAGGTTTTCGCCGCAGCCGTGAGTGACGTATTGAACCGGCTCGCGCAAGCGACCGCAGAGCTGGTGGGCGATCGCATGCATACCGCGATTACGGTCGGTGCGACCAGTGCGATTGCGTCGCTCTGGCTGATGCCGCGCCTGACCGGTTTTCGCCGTCGGGAGCCGGAACTGGATATCCGTGTGCTGGCATCCGATCGTGATCCCGAGCGCAACGGCGCGGATGTCGACGTGGTTATCGAATACAGCCGCCGGGCGGCGGACGACACGCCGTCGTATTACCTGTTCAAGGAAGAAGTGCTGCCGGTATGCAGCCCCGGCTATCTGGAGGGGCGTGTGCCACCGCACACGCCGCTTGCGCTTCTATCCGAGGTCTTGCTGCAACTCGACGACACGCATTCGGAATGGATGGGGTGGCTGGAATGGCTGCAGCATTCGGGTGTGGAAATGGAAGGCACACGTCGGCCTGTGCGCATCAATAACTACCCGGCACTGCTACAGGCCGCGATTGCAGGTCAGGGCATTGCCCTGGGCTGGCGGCATCTGGTCGAGGATTTTCTGGCCTCGGGGGCGCTGATTCCAGTCCTTTCCGAACACACGACCGGCCAAGGCGCGTTCTGGTTGACACCGATCCGCACGATTGTGCCCGGTGGCCCGATCGCGCGGCTGTGCGAATGGTTGCAGAGCAGGGCCCTCGAATCGGTGACCCTCTGACTGCCGCCGTCGATCACGACGAGCAGCGATCAGGGAGCGCGTGTTCACAACGCGCTGTTTTCAAGACAGAGGCCGTGGGCCGGTTGAAGGCACCAAGCCCAGGCCCCATAATTTCAAGTGCGCCGATTTGGAACCGCTTGCAGGCGCCGCAGGGTTTGATGACCCGACTGTGGCTTCACGTCGTAAGAGTCTCGTCAAACTCGAAATTTTGCTAACCGGGTCAAGAGCCGGAAATCCTGCTGCGCAGTGTCTCCAGCAGATCTTGTGCTCGCGACATGCCGTCTGGAGATTTTCCTATGAGTGACGATTTCGACCCTAGCTGGGGTACCGCCACGCGTGGCGTGCGCGCGGCTAATCTGCGCGGCCCTGAAGGCGAGCACAGCAGCGCAATCCATATGACATCGAGCTTCGTGTTCGAGTCGGCCGAGGCCTGTGCGGCGCGTTTTGCCGGCGATGATCCGGGCAATATCTACTCGCGTTTCACCAACCCTACGGTGGATGCGTTCTCGAAACGACTGGCCGCGATGGAAGGCGGCGAGGCCTGTGTGGCAACGTCTTCGGGCATGTCAGCGATTCTGGCCACCTGTCTGGCCACGCTGGAGTCCGGCGACCATATCGTGGCTGCGCACACGCTGTTCGGCTCCACGATCGGGATGTTCAACAACTATCTCGCCAAGCTCGGCATCAGCACCAGCTATGTCTCGCCCGAAGATATCGACGCCTGGAAAGCCGCGATCACGCCCGCCACCCGCATGCTGTTCGTGGAGACGCCGTCGAATCCGCTCACCGAAGTGGTCGATATGGCCGCGCTCGCGGATATTGCCAACGCCAACAATGCGTTGCTGGTGGTCGATAACTGCTTCTGTACACCGGCGCTGCAGCGGCCTCTGGATTTCGGCGCCCATGTGGTTACCCATTCAGCCACCAAGTTCCTGGACGGCCAGGGCCGTGCGCTGGGCGGTGCGGTGGTGGGCGACGCCGATATTGTCGGCGACAGGGTGTTCCGGTTTCTACGCACCTGCGGACCGACCATGAGCCCGTTCAACGCCTGGGTGTTCTACAAGGCGCTGGAAACACTGGAAGTGCGGATGCGTGCGCACTGCGAGGCGGGTCAGAAGGTCGCTGAATGGCTGGAGGCCCAGCCCGGCGTCGAGCATGTCTACTATCCGGGGCTGGCTTCTCATCCCCAGCATGAACTGGCGCGGCGCCAGCAGCCGGGCGGCTTTGGCGGCATTCTTGCGCTGCGGCTGGCCGGTGGACGCGAGGCCGCGTTCAAGCTGATCAACGGCACGCGGATGCTCTCGATCACGGCGAATCTTGGCGATACGCGCACGACCATCGTCCATCCGGCGAGCACCACGCACGCGCGTATCTCGGCCGAGGATCGAGCGCGCGCCGGCATCACCGAGGGCGTGGTGCGTATTTCGGTCGGCCTGGAGAACGTCGAGGACATCATCGCCGATCTCGCGCGCGGGCTGTCCTGATGCGCCTGGACGATGTCTTTGCGGCGCTCATGGAAACCGATCCCGCGGCCAAGTGTGCGGCCGCACGTGCGTTGCATGCAGCCGACAGCGCCGAGCTGGCCTGTGCGGGCGGGACACCGGAGATTGTAGAGGTGCCCGGCCGGCCGCCTCGACCGGCGCTGGTTCACGCCTCGAAGCTGGCCAAGCGCGGGCTCGGCAAGCCAGAAGGGCGGGCCGCGCTTATCCATGCCATTGCCCATATCGAGTTCAATGCGATCAATCTTGGCCTGGATGCGGCCTACCGGTTTCGCGGCATGCCGGTCGAGTTTTATGCCGACTGGCTGCGCGTGGCCGCCGACGAATCGCGTCATTTCGAGCTACTCAACGCGCGGCTGGCCGATTACGGACATACCTACGGCGATTTCGATGCCCACAACGGGTTGTGGGAGACCGCAGTCAAGACCGGGCACGACGTGATGATTCGTATGGCGCTGGTGCCGCGCGTGCTCGAAGCGCGAGGACTCGACGTGACGCCCGGCATGATCGACAAGCTGCGCCAGGCCAAGGATAGCGAGACCGTCGCCATCTTCGAGATCATCCTCGAAGAAGAAGTGCCGCATGTGGAAATCGGCACGCGCTGGTTTCGTTACTGTGCCGAACCACGCGGGCTGGATCCGGATACAACCTTTACCCAGCTGCTCGACGAATACATGAATGGCGGCCCGCCGGGCCCCTATAATTTTCCTGCACGCCGCGAGGCCAGGTTTTCGGAGACCGAGTTGGACTGGCTGGCCCAGCGCCACTCCTCCTGATCGCCGCCGCGCCGCGCCCGGCAAGCGCAGCCGATCAAGGGTCGCGGCGCTCCATGACGGCGCGCCGTGATCAGGACACGATCAGTCGGGCGTTGCCGGCGCGACGCGCCAATGATCTTCTTTATCGCGTGTCAGGCGCAGTGCGTGATTCGACAGCTGCCACTCGTAAGCCATGGACTCGCGTTCGCCGTACGCCGTGATGATGCGCTGAACCGCGCGCTCAGCGGTTTGCGCGCCGTCGGTACGGCTCATGAACCGCTCGCAGTCCGACGGGAAGCCGGCGCCGACAAGCGTTACGTCCATAGCCACGTTGAGCTTGGCGATATTGTCGGACGGCATGTTCGAGTCATTCACGTGGATATTCGAATACTCGAGAATATCGCAGGGAATGCCCTGATCTCGCAGCTGACCCTCGAGTGCGGCTTCGACTTCGGCCGATGTCGGTGGCTGGGCGCTGGTGCAGGCCGTTGCGCCGAGCAGGACGAGCGTGAGAGCGGCCCACAGGCGGTGTGATGAAGGATACGAGGTCAACGGTCAGCTCCCGATTGGGTCGACAGGAAATCAGGGGATTGCATTGGCGCGGCCTCGCATGAAACGGCAACAGGCCCAGGCGGTTATGCGTATGCCCGCACTTCAGATCAGCGAGTGTCGTGACACGCTGCTTGTCTCGGCAATCAGTATCTCGGCCTGGTGGTCGCGCCAGTCGGCAATGACGACGCGTTCGCCGTCGCCGTCGCCGTCGTTCAGCGTGACGCGGTGGCGGTCTGGGCGATGGGTATGGCCATGAATGAGCCGTTTGACATCGTAGGCCTGCATCGTCTCGCGGACGGCTTTGGCATTTACATCCATGATGTGTGCGGCCTTGTGCTGCTTGCCGGCTGCGCTTTTACGACGGGCTCGACGCGCAATACCACGGCGCAGCCATAGCGGCAGCTTCATCATGCGGGCACGCCAGCGCGGATCGGTGTAACGGCGGCGAAAGGCCTGATGTGCGATATCGTCGGTGCACAGCATATCGCCGTGCGACAGCAGCGTCGGTGTGCCGCCCAGATCGACCACGCTCGGATCGTCGATGATCTGAAGCCGGCTGGCTGCCACGAAGGCTTCGCCGACAGCGAAATCGCGGTTGCCGCGCATGAAATAGAGTGCGACGCCGCTGCTCGCCAGATTGGCGAAGGCATCGAGAATCGACGCATGGATCGGGATCGAGCCGTCATCCCCGATCCATACATCGAACAGATCGCCAAGCACATAGAGTGCCTCGGCCTCACGCGCCGGGCCGCTCAGATAAGCAGCCAGACGCGCAGCGTTTGGATCGTCGGCGTCGCGCAGATGCACATCGGCCAGCAGATGAACCGCCATGTCTGCGCGCCGTCGACCCGCGCTTACTTGTCGGCGACTTCAGCCGACTCGATCACCATCATGTCCTGCGGCGCATCCTGGCCGAACGGGCCGGCTGAACCGGTCTGTACATCGGCGATCTGGTCGACGATATCCATGCCCTCGACAACCTTGCCGAATACGGCATAGCCCGGACGACCGCGGCCGGCGTTAAGCGGTGCGTTGTCCGACAGGTTGATGAAAAACTGCGATGTGGCCGAATTGGGATCGTTGGTGCGGGCCATCGACAGCGTGCCGCGATCGTTGTCCAGACCGTTGTCGGATTCGTTGACGATCGGGTCGCGGGTCTTTTTCTGCTGGTAGTCCTTATCAAAACCACCGCCCTGGATCACAAAGCCCGGGATCACGCGGTGGAAGATGGTGCCGGCATAAAAGCCGTCCTGGACGTACTGGGTGAAGTTGGCCGCGGTTTTCGGGGCCTCGTCCTCGAAGACCTCGATCTTGATATCACCGAGGTTGGTGTGCATGACGACCATGGAGTCTTCCTTGTCGGATGCGCCGGCGTTGCCGGTCGCAGAATGAGCAGCGAATGCTGTACAGATAAGCAGGGTGGATACGAACAGGCGAACGGGTGTCTTCATCAGGCTACGGCCTCCTTGTGAGCAGTAACAACAGCGTCGAGCTCGACCATCGCAAGCGCGGCGTCGAGCACGGACAGGTCGGCGTCGCTGCGATGGCCGCGTTCGGATAGAACACGCCGCCAGCCGCGCCCGCCGGGCTGGCCATGATACAGGCCAAGCATATGGCGGGTGATGTCCTTCAGGGCACCGCCGGCGGCCAGGTGATCGGCGATAAAGATGCGCATGTCTTCGACGATCTCGTGCCGACTAGGCGATGCGTGCTCGACGCCGAAGAACCGGCGGTCCACGTCAGCCATCACGTACGGATTGCGATACGCCTCGCGACCGATCATCACCCCGTCCAGATGATCGAGCTGGGCGGCGGCCTGATCGAGATCGGTGAAGCCGCCGTTGATGCTCATCGGCAGATCGGGAAAATCATGCGCCAGCGCGTGCACGCGTGGATAATCCAGCGGCGGTATGTCCCGATTTTCCTTGGGGCTGAGGCCGGATAGCCAGGCCTTGCGGGCATGCACGATCAGTTGATCGGCACCGGCTTCCTCGATCGCGCCGGTGAAGGCGTGCAGGAACGCATAGCTGTCCTGATCGTCGATGCCGATACGCGTCTTGACGGTCACCGGAATCGACACCGCGGCGCGCATGGCAGCCACGCAGTCGGCAACCAGTTGTGGCTCGCCCATCAGGCAGGCGCCGAACGCGCCGTTCTGGACGCGATCCGACGGGCAGCCCACGTTGATATTGACCTCGTCGAAGCCTGCGTCCTCGGCCAGACGCGCGCAGCGTGCCATCGCGGCGGGATCGCTGCCGCCAAGCTGCAATGCAACCGGATGTTCGTCCGCGTGCAGCGCCAGAAAACGCGCCGTGTCGCCGTGAATGAGCGCGCCGGTAGTCACCATTTCGGTATAGAGCAGGGCGTGGCGGGTGATCCGGCGCATGAGATAACGCTGGGCCGGCGTCGTCCACGCCATCATCGGGGCAACAGACAGGCGCGAGCCGAGGGGTATTGGTCTGGGGGATAGCGCTGACATGGGCGCTATTGTCGCAAATTGTGGCGCGGAATTCGCAAGCGTTGTCCGCGCACTGCACAATTGGCCATCCCAGACCACGGTGGCTTTTCTCGCATGTACGCGCTCGCACGACCCGGCCTTTTTGCTCTCGATCCTGAACGTGCCCACGAAATAACAATGGGCGCGCTCGCCCGTCACGCCGGTTTCGCACGTCGGGTCTACGGACGTCGCGTACCGGCCGCGCCACTGGATCTGATGGGCCTGCGTCTGGCCAATCCGATCGGTCTGGCCGCCGGGCTGGACAAGGACGGACGCTACATCGATGGCCTGGCCGCGCTCGGCTTCGGCTTCATCGAGGTGGGTACGGTTACCCCGCTTGCCCAGCCCGGCAACGACAAGCCTCGCCTGTTTCGGTTGGTCGACCAACGCGGGCTCATCAACCGTTTCGGCTTCAACAATGAAGGTGTGGAAGCGCTGGTTGGACGGGTGCGACAAGCGCGCTACGACGGCGTGCTGGGCATCAATATCGGCAAGAACGCGGTGACGCCGCCCGCACAGGCGCTCGACGACTATCTGGCATGCCTGAACGCGGTCTATGACGTGGCGTCATACGTGACCATAAACATCTCGTCGCCCAATACGCAGGGGCTGCGCGATATGCAGGGTGGCGACAGCCTGGACAGCCTGCTCGCCGCACTGGTCGCGCGCCGAGACGAACTGGCCGAGGCGAGTGGCCGCCGCGTGCCACTGGCGGTCAAGATTGCACCCGACCTGGACGAAAGGAGCCTCGATCTCGTGGCTGACCGGCTGATCCACCATAGGCTCGACGGCGTCATCGCGACCAATACCACGACCGCACGCGATGACGTGCCGATACGCTGGCGCAACCAGGCCGGTGGCCTGAGCGGCGTGCCGCTGCGTCATCGCTCGACGGCCCTCATCGCCGCCCTCCATGCACGCCTGAACGGCGCGATGCCGATCATCGGCGTGGGCGGTATCCAGAGCGGGCGCGATGCACTTGCCAAGCTGGAAGCCGGCGCCAGTGCGCTGCAACTCTATAGCGGGCTGATCTATCGAGGCCCGGCGCTGATCCGGGAGTGTGTCGATGCGGCCGGCCACTGGCAGGCCCGTCAACGCGTGCGTGATCAGGCCAGTATCGTCAAGCGCGATCGCGCGGGTTGATTGAGCGGCCGGCAGGGTCGATTCAGCGTCGCAAGCGGCAGGTATCTGCGCCTAAAAGTACTTACGCCACGCGATATCACTGCGCGCTGTCTTGAATCGTGCAAACCTCTGCACCGGCCAGTAAAAGGCGAACGAAAGCAGGCCAGCGCACAGCCAGGGCTGCCATACCGCGGACATGCCCTCAATGCTGCCGCGCCGACCGCCGCGAACTTGAGTATGTACAGATGCAGCAGGTAGAAGAACATCGGGGCGCTGCCAAACACCACCAGCGGCGCGATCCAGCGCCGATGCCGGTGTCGCTCGAACAGCCAGAGCAGTCGCAGCGACACGCCGACCGTTGGCGTTATGAACAGCAGCGACGGCGGATACTTGGTGAGATTGAAAAAATGGTGTCGGTCTGACTTGGTCAGATATTGGCCAGCACCCGGGCCAACTGTCGCTCGAAGATCTGACCGATGAAATCGATGCTGCCGGCCAGCCGGTGGCCGTCATCGACCACATGCAGGCCCGCGGAGCGCTTGCGGGCAAAGGCGAGCGCCGATTCCAGCGGCACGATATCGTCGTGCCAACCGTGGATGACCTCGGTATCGGCCGGGCAGCCCGCCGGGTCGCCGGGATAGCCGTCCATATACAAGGCCGGCGCCATGAGCAGCAACGCGGACGGACGAAGCTGTTCGCAGGCCATGGCCGACACATAGCCGCCCATGCTCGAGCCGACCAGCACCAGCGGCGCACCGGTGGGTGCAACACCAAGCAGGTGAGCAACGCGATCGTCCGGGTCCATCATCGCGCTGTAGTCCGGGCTGTCGACCGTAAAACCACGCGCGCTTGCGATATCGGCCAGATGCTGAATCTTGCTCCCCCAAGGCCCGCTTTCCTTGCCGTGGGCAAACACGACACGGGGCGTGCGCGCAGGGGATGGATCTGTCGAGTTCATTGACCGGCCTCATGGACGCTGATTTGGCTGCGGGCGTACTATGCCATCTGTTGCTGACACCATGGCGAGTCGCTTACCGCGACCGGCCGGAGCCGACTTCTGAAGATTCTTGCTTTTGTAAATTGGGTACTGCTGGGCATCGGTGCGCTGATGGCGCTGCTTTATGCTGTGGTGTGTCTGATGATGTGGCCGTATCCACAGCTGGTCGACAACGCCGGTGGCGGCTTTGGCCAGGTGGTGCAGATTACTGTGGTTTTGGTGGCGTTCACTGCGGTTGCCGGCGTCGCGACCTGGCTGCTGCAAAAACGCCACGCACTCTGGTGGATCGGCGAGCTCGCGCTGGCCTGTGCCCTGGCGGGCATTGTGCTGTTTGCCTGGGCCATCCGCTGAGCCTGTGCCCATGAGTCTGGCGCTGCGACCGCCGCCGCGCTGGTTTTTCGGATCTCTGGTGCCGCTGGCGGCCGGGTTGCTGTGGCTGATTACCGGCTGGAACGCGGCCTGGCCGGCGGCGGTGCTGGCGAGCGTGCCCGGCCTGGTGCTGATCGCCTGCGGGCTGGCGCTGCTGCTCTGGCCAGGTGATCGCTATATCACCCATTATCTGGCGTTGGTATCGCCGGTAGGGGTAGTGCTGGCCATGCTCATGATCGTCTGGCTTGGGCCGGTCGACTCGGTGCTGCTGGTGCTCGCGGCGATCGCGTCTTTTCTTACGGCGGGATACGCGGCGCTGTTGCAGCAGCCGCTGCCTGCCGGCGTGCCGGTGCCTGACGTGCGATTGTCGACGTTGCGCAAGGCCGCTACCGACGAGGCGCTGCTCGGGTTCTTCGTAAGCTGTGCGCATATCCCGACCGGCGATGAAGTTGCCCGCGACGCCTACGAACTCGGCCGGATGCGCGTGCTTGGCGGCCAGCCCGACGGGCCGGCGAGCTTCGAGCGCCTTGCGGCAGCGCCGCCCGCGCCGGAGGCTGCGCGAATCCGGCGCCGGCGCGCGCACGGCTGTGATTTTGAGTGGCTGACGTTCGACAGCGGCTTTGTTCCCGATCCGGCGCTGCCCGGTTCGGCCCGCTGGCGGGCCCATCGGCCCAATCAGCGCATGGCAGCACGGGTACTGCGTCATCCGGGCGGCCCGCGGCCGTGGCTAATCTGTATTCACGGCTATCGCATGGGCATCGACGCGCTTGATTCGTCGCTGTTCGGGGTCCGGCATATGCACGACACGCTCGGCATGAATCTGATCATGCCGATCCTGCCGCTGCACGGGTGCCGCAGCATCGCCCGTATCACGGGCGGCCATTTCTTCGATGGCCCGCTGGTGGATCTGGTCCATGCCCAGGCTCAGGCGTTGTGGGATATCCGTCGGTGCCTGGCATGGGTCCACGCTACCCAGCCGGGCGCGCAAGTGGGCACGCTGGGCTACAGTCTGGGCGGCTATAACGCAGCACTTCTGGCCAGCGTCGAGCCGTCGCTGGCCTGTGTGATTGCGGGCATTCCGGTGGTCGATATCCCGGCTACGGTGTGGGCGCACATGCCGCTGGTGCATCAGCGCTATATCGAATCCCAGGGAATCGACGCGCGCCAGCTCAGCGCGATGATGGCGCCGGTGTCGCCGCTCTCGCGTCGCTGTGCGGTCCCGCATGACCGTCGTTATCTGTTTGCGGCCACGGCCGATCAGCTGGTCTCTCCCGAGCAGCCGCTGGCGCTCTGGCGCCACTGGGAGGAGCCCGCCATGCACTGGTATCACGGCTCGCACCTGTCGGTGCGCCAGGAGTCCGGTGGGCGCAGTTTCGTCGAGCGCGCGCTGGCCGAAAGCGGGCTCAGCGCGGCGCCCTGATCGCAGCCGGTTGTGGCTACACGGCCCGCGCGCGAGAATGGCCAGCATTCGCATCCGCAGTCCACGACACAGGGGATACAGGTGAACAACGTTGTCCTATCGGCCTCCGGGCTCTATACGCCGCCGGAATCGGTTTCCAACGAGGAACTGGTCGCCACCTTCAATATCTATGTGGACCAGTTCAACCGCGATAACGCAGATGCGATCGAAGCGGGCGATATGGCCGCGCTGTCGCCGTCCAACCCGGACTTCATCTACAAAGCCTCGGGGATCAAGAGCCGCTATGTGGTCGACAAGGCCGGTATTCTCGATCCAGAGGTGATGCACCCGCGTATCCGCACGCGTTCCAACGACGAGCCGTCGCTGCAATGCGAGATGGCACTGGCCGCGATCGAGCCCTGTCTGGAAAAGGCCGGCCGCCGGCCCGAGGATATCGACGCGATCATTGTGGCCTGTTCGAACCTGCCGCGCCCGTACCCGGCGCTGGCCGTGGAAGTACAGCATTATCTGGGCGCGGGGCGCTTCGGCTTCGATATCAACGTGGCCTGTGCCTCGGCGGCCTTCGGCATTCAGACCGCCCGCGACATGATCAACAGCGGCAGCGCGAAGAACGTACTCATGGTCAACCCCGAGATCTGCTCGGCGCACCTGAATTTCCGCGACCGCGACAGCCACTTCATATTTGGTGATGTCTGCACCGCTGCGTTGCTGGAACGCGCCGAGGACGTGGCCGATGGCCAGGGCTTCGACGTGCTGGGCACGCGTCTGCAGACTCGTTTTTCAAACAATATCCGCAACAACTTCGGCTTTCTCAATCGCGCCGAGACCGATGATCGCTCGGCAGCTGACCGGCTGTTCGTGCAGAACGGCCGGCGCGTATTCAAGGATGTCGGTCCGATGGTGGCCGAGATGATTGTCGAACACCTGGGCGAACATGATCTGAGTGCAGCCGAACTCAAGCGCCTCTGGCTGCATCAAGCCAATATCAACATGAACTCGCTGATCTGCCGACGCGTGCTCGGACGCGATGCCACCGAAGCCGAGATGCCCTCGGTGCTGGCCGAGTACGCCAATACGAGTTCAGCGTCGCCGGTGATCGTCTTTCATAAGTTCTCCGACGACATGAGCGCAGGTGATATCGGCGTGCTCTGTGGCTTTGGCGCCGGCTACTCCGCGGGTAGCGTCGTGATGCGCAAGCGCGGATAGCGGCCTGCCCGGCAGCCTCCCAAGGCCGGGATATCGTTCCAGCCTGGCGGCGCCTGGCTGTGTTGTAGATAGCCAGTCAAGTATTTCCTGATCGAGATCAATCCGATGACCGAGTCCAACCGCAAGTATCGCGCCGATTATCAGCCGCCGGCATTCATGATCGACGATGTACGGCTCGACTTCGATATCCATGCCAACGAGACACGCGTACGCGGCGAATACCGGGTCAGGCGTAACCCCGACGCCGACGTAGCCCAGAGCTGGCGTCTGGACGGCCGCAACATGACGCTGCGCGCCCTAGAGATCGATGGTCAGCCGGTTGCGGATAGGGACTACGACTGTGACGACACCGGCCTGACCCTGCGCGCCCTCACGGACGCGTTCACCCTGGTGGTCGAGAACGCGATCGAGCCTGAGAACAATCTGTCGCTCGAAGGCTTCTATCGCTCTGGCGATATCCTGTGCAGCCAGTGCGAGGCCACGGGATTCTCGCGTATCGTCTACTTCCCGGATCGCCCGGATGTCATGGCCCGTTACACCACCCGTATCGAGGCCGACGCCGCTCGTTTTCCGGTGCTGCTGTCCAACGGCAACTGCGTGGACTCGGGCCAGGCCGGCTCCGAAAACCGTCACTACGCGGTATTCGAGGATCCGTTCGCCAAGCCCTGTTATCTGTTTGCCATCGTCGCCGGCGACCTGGGCATGATCGCCGATACCTACACCACGGGCTCGGGTCGCGAGGTGGATCTGAGGCTCTATACCGAGCATGGCAACGAAAAGCAGTGTCATCACGCCATGGCGTCTCTCAAACAGGCGATGGCCTGGGACGAGGCCACCTACGGTCTGGAATATGATCTCGACAGCCATGTGACGGTGGCCGTTGGCAGCTTCAACATGGGGGCGATGGAGAACAAGGGCCTGAACGTGTTCAACACCGCCTGTATCTTCGCTGCCACCGAGACGGCCACCGACGGCGACTTTGCGCTCGTGCGCGACGTGGTCGCCCACGAGTATTTCCACAACTACACCGGCAACCGCGTGACCTGCCGCGACTGGTTCCAGCTGTCGCTCAAGGAAGGCCTGACGGTCTATCGCGAGCATCAGTTCGCCATCGATCAGGGCTCGCCCGGCGTGACCCGTATCGCGCAGGTGCGCACCATCCGCGAGATCCAGTTTCCCGAGGATGGTGGCCCGCGGGCCCATCCGGTACGACCGGATTCGTACGTGGAGATGGACAATTTCTACACGATCACCGTCTACGAGAAAGGGGCCGAGGTGATCCGCATGATCGCGCGCATGGCCGGGCGCGAGGCGTTCCTAAAGGCGGTCCGTCATTATCTGGCCAAGCACGACGGCCAGGCGGTGACCATCGAGGACTTCGTCGTCGCCATGGAAGAGTCCACCGGCCTGGATCTGGCCCAGTTCCGGCGCTGGTATGCCCATGCCGGTACGCCGCGCCTGCGCCTGGACACCGAATATGCCGATGGGCGACTGACGCTGAATATGGCGCAGCGCACGCCCGATACCGCCGGCGACAGCGACAAGCCCGTTTTCGATATTCCGGTCGAGATCGGCCTGTTCGACGCCGCCGGCCGCGCGCTGCGCGAGCCCGAGGTACTGCGTCTGACTCAACGCCAGCAGCAGTGGACGTTCGACGGTATCGACGCGCCGCCCATCGTTTCGGCGCTGCGCGGGTTCACCGCCCCGGTACGGCTCGACCAGGATCAGAGCGACGAGACACTGGCCGTCCTCATGGCCCATGACAGCGACCCGGTCTCGCGCTGGGATGCGGCCCAGGCGCTGTATCTGAATACGCTCACCCGCGATGTGGCCGCGCGTAGCACAGGCGGCGCGCCGATTGCCGCACCTGAGATTGTGTTCGACGCCATTCGCGTGCTGATCGAGACACCGCCCGCGGATCAGGCGCTGCTGGCGGAAATGCTCACGCTGCCTAGCGAAGCACGGATCGGCGAGCAGTTCGACGCGATCGACGTGGTGGCGGTGGAGGCTGCGCGGCACGCGCTCCGCTCGGCGATTGCCATGCGTTTCAGCGCCGAATTCGAGCGGTTGGCCGACGAGCACACGGCACGCCAGGGCTATGTGTTCAACGTCGAGGAAGCAGGGCGTCGTCGTGTGTTCGCCGTAGCGCTCGATTATATGGCCACCATCGACGCCGACGGACTGCGCGAGCGCGCGCTGGCGACCTATCAGCAGGCCGACAACATGACCGATCGCATGGCCGCACTCGCAGCGCTGCGCGATCTGCCCGGTGCGGCGCGCGATCAGGCGCTGGCGGATTTCGCCGAGCGCTGGGCCGATCAGCCGCTGGTGATGGATAAATGGCTGCGGCTGCAGGCCTCGACGCGTCGAGACGATGCAGTAGAGCAGGTCCGTGCACTCCTCGACGACAGGGGCTTTGATTTCACCAATCCCAATCGCGTACGCGCACTGCTGGGCGGATTCGTGCGCGGCAACGGGCTGGCCTTCCATGCCGCGGACGGCAGTGGCTATCGACTGCTGGCCGACGAGATCCGGCGGCTGGACGCGCTCAACCCGCAGCTGGCCGCCGCGCTGGCCGGCATGCTGGCCCCGTGGCGGCGCTATGCCGACCCGCAGGCCAGCGCCATGCGCGCGGAACTGGAACGCCTCGGCCAGGCGTCGCTGTCGCCAAACACGCGCGAGATTGTAGATGCGGGGCTGGCGACCGAGCGCGCCGCCTGACTTCGAATCGTCACATTGTTGTAATATTCAGGCCATAGCGTTACCGCGTCATTCCTGCATGAAAGCTAACGCAATGCACCAGAAACATGTTCTGATCGTTGAAGACGAGGCCCCGATCCGGGACATGATCCGGTTTGCGCTGGAACGGGCGGGATTCCGCATCAGCGAAGCCGAGGACGCCCAGGAGGCGCGGCTGGCCATGGCCGATCAACGTCCGGATATGGTGCTGCTCGACTGGATGCTGCCCGGCATTTCGGGCGCCGAGTTTGCGCGCGAGCTGCGCCGCGACGATCTGACCGCCGAGATGCCGATCATCATGGTGACCGCGCGTGTTGATGAAGACGACCGTGTGCGCGGGCTTAACATCGGCGCCGACGACTATGTGACCAAGCCGTTTTCCTCGTCCGAGCTGGTCGCGCGCGTGCGCGCGGTGCTGCGGCGCAGCCTGCCCGGCGGCGAGGACGAGACGCTCGAACTCGACGGGCTGGTGCTCGACGGTGCCAGCCAGCGGGTTGCGGCCGGCGAGGCGCCGGTCAAGCTGGGCCCGACCGAATATCGCCTGCTGCGCTTCTTCATGAGCAATCCGGAACGGGTCTACTCCCGTGAGCAGATGCTTGATCGGGTCTGGGGCCAGAACGTGTTCGTCGAGGAACGTACGGTCGATGTGCATATCCGCCGGCTACGCAAGGCGTTGGCACCGCACGGCTTCGATAGCTTCATCCAGACTGTACGTGGCAGCGGCTATCGTTTTTCCAGAAAGGCGTTATAGCGCCCGCATGGTCGTGTCATGAGCATGCCGTCGATGGGCCGGGGCCGGGTCTGGCGCCGCGAGTTCATGCTCTTGTCCGGATGGCTGCTGCTCAGCGTCATCCTCGGTCTGTTCGTCGATCGCGTGTTGCTGTGCCTGCTGGTAGGCGTGTCGAGCTACCTGGCTATGCAACTGGTCTATGCCTATCAGTTGTACCGCTGGCTGATCTCGGATCGGATCGAGCCCAGCGATGGCATCGGCGTCTGGCAGGAGATCTACACCGAGCTGTACCGTCTCAAGCAGCGTAACCGCAAGCGCAAGAAACGGCTCAAGAGCATCGTCAACGAGTTTCAGGCCTCGACGGCGGCACTGCCCGACGGTGCGGTGGTGCTGGACTCGCAGGGGCGTATCGTGTGGTTCAACAGCGCCGCTGCGGCACTGCTGGCGCTGCGTACGCCGCAGGATCTGGGCCAGCGGATTGCCAATCTCATCCGGCATCCGAATTTTGCCAGCTATCTGGCAGAGCACGATCGCGACGGCGAGCTGGATATTCCGTCGCCGCTCAACGAAGCAGACACGATCCTGCTTCGCCTGATTCCCTACGGCAACAATCAGCGCCTGCTGATTGCACGTGATGTGAGCGAGCAGAAACGCCTGGAGCACACACGCCGCGATTTTGTCGCCAACGCCTCGCACGAGCTGCGTACGCCGTTGACCGTGCTGCGCGGTTATCTGGAGATGATGGAAGAGGAGGCCGGCGAGGCCGGCCCGCTGGAGAGCTGGCAGGCCCCGATCCGCGAGATGGGCGAGCAGTCCCGACGCATGAACCGGATCATCGAAAGCCTGCTCAAGCTCGCGCGCCTCGAGGCTGAGGGCCTGCAGCAGCGTCAGGAGCGTATCGACGTGCCCACGATGGTCGCGAAACTGGTCGACGATATCCAGCGGGCAGCCGGTGTCGATCACAGCATCGAGACCGATCTGGAAGCGGGCCTTTCATTGTTTGGTCGGCCAGCCGAACTGGAGAGCGTGTTTTCCAACCTGCTGTCGAACGCGGTGCGATATACCCCGGCAGGCGGGCATATTGCGGTGCGCTGGTGGTCGGACGAAGCCGGCCCGACGTTTGCCGTGACCGACGACGGCCCGGGCATCGAGCCGGCGCATATCCCGCGTCTGACCGAACGGTTTTATCGCGTTGACGCCGGGCGCAAGGCTTCCAGCGGCGGCACCGGCCTGGGCCTGGCGATCGTCAAGCACTGTCTTGAGCACCATGAGGCAGAGCTTGTCATCGACAGCACGCCCGGCGAGGGTTCGACGTTTTCCTGTCGGTTTCCGACCCAGCGTCGCCTGAGCCGCCAGGCCGCCTGAAGCACCAGCCCGCGCCGCATTCCCAGGCAGACAGCGAATCGGCCACCACGCGCAACGCCCGATGAAGCCACGCGTGGCACGACTGACCGGAACCCCATCGCGTTTCCTGTGCGACCCACACGCGGCTGGTCGCGCCGCACGTGGCGAGGGCGCGCCACGCGTGGAGTCGTGTAGCGCAGGCGCTGTCACAAATGCTTCATCCGCTCTTCATATTTCTGACGCAGGGCGTCGGTAACTTCCGCGTCGAGCCGAATGCTCGAGGGGACGCTCGCAAGAAACGGTGTCCGCAGTCATCACCAGGGAGTTACCAATGAAGAATTTGCCCGCCCGTCAGGGGTGTGTGCCGGTGTGTCGCAAGTCTGCGCGTAGGACGGGGCTGATCTGTGCGTCGGCGCTGGTCGGCGCGTCCGCCGTGTTCGCGGCCCCCGCGTTCGCTAACGACACGACCATGCAGCTGATCGAGATCATGCGCGACAACGGCAGCATCTCGCAGACACAGTATGACCAGCTCAAGGCGGCTGCTGTTCAGGACGACCAGCAGATGCAGCAGCAGGCGCGCATGCAGCAGCCGGTCGCCGCCGATCCGGGTCTGGAACAGCGGGTCGACGACAAGCTCGCCAAGATGGAGTGGGCTTCGAAGATCAAGCTCAAGGGCGATATCCGTCTGCGCTACCAGTACGGCGACAACAGCGGCCGCGAGAACGCCGCCGGCAACAACATCAGCCGTGATCGCGGCCGCGTGCGCTATCGCCTGGGCATCATCACCACGCCGATGGATGATCTGGAAGTGGGCGCAGGGCTGGCCAGCGGTGGTTCTGATCCGCGCTCAACCAATCAGACCTTTGGCGATAACTTCAGCTCGAAGGGCATCAATCTCGATTATGCCTACGCGCAGTACCAGTTCACCGATTACTTCGCCGCCATCGCGGGCAAGTTCAAGTTCAAGGATTACCTCTGGATCCCGACGGACGTCATGTGGGACGGCGATATCAACCCGGAAGGTGTGTCGGGCCGTCTGAACTTTGACAATGCGCTGGGCACGAGCTTCGCCAACAGCGGTCTGTGGGTGCTCAACGAGTTCGGCAGCAACGGCAGCGATCCGTATATGTATTACGGCCAGCTGGGCCAGGAGTTCACCGCTGGTAACGCCTTCGCTACTCTGGCTGGCACCTGGTATGGCTTCGAGAATACCGCCCAGCCCGATACCTTCAACGACGACTACAGCGCCGGAACCAACACCGACGATCAGTTCGGCATCGTCAACGTCAACGGCGAGTTGGGTACCAAGTTCGCGGGTGGCAAGGCATCGCTGGTCGGCGAGTACCTGCTCAATACCGAAACCGATACCGACGAGGATCAGGGCTTCGCGTTTGGCGGCAAGGTTGCGGTCGATCGCTGGGAGTTCAAGTACGTCTATGCCGATCTCGACGCCAACGCGGTACCCGATATCTTCCCGGATTCGGATCGTTTCGGCGGCGCGACCGATATGAAGGGCCACGAAGTGGCGGGCTCCTATGCGCTGACCGACGTGGTCGAGCTGGGCCTGGATTACTACAACACCGAGCGCAAGTCGGTCGATCTCGACGAACAGATCGTGCAGGCCGACCTGTCGGTCAAGTTCTGATCTACAGCGACGCTCGCCACCCCGTGGTGACTGGCTAGAAGAACAGGCCGCCGCCCTGACTCCCGGGGACGGCGGCCCTCCCCAAAAATCCTGTTGCAGCATCGACAGGACCCTGTCTGCTTACTGACCCAGGCTCGACCTGGGTTTTTTTTCATGTCTGTGAGAACAATGATCATGACTTTCCGAAAAACCGTTCTGGCGGCTTCCGTTGCTGCCTGTGTCGTCGGGCTGGTGGGCTGTAGTGACAACGACCACGATATGGCGCTCGGTAGCGACACGCCGGATACCGACGCTCGGGCGACACAGCTTGTCGTGGAACGAGCCGGGCGTTATCAGGTTACGCCGTTCGTCTTCGATGAAGGCGCGGCCGAAATCGTGGCCTACGACAGCCGACTCAACCGTCTGTTCGTGGTCAACTCCAGTGCGCGCACCGTGGACGTGCTGGATATCTCCGACCCCGACAGCGTCAACAGGCTGGGCTCGATCGATGCGAGCGAGGAAGGCGCATCCGCCAACAGCGTGGCGGTGTGGGGCACGACGGTCGCGGTTGCCATCGAAGCGGATGACGCCCAGTCGCCGGGCAAGGTGGTGTTCTACAACAGCAGCGATTTCAGCAAACTGGGCGAGGCGTCGGTGGGCGCGCTGCCGGATATGGTCACTTTCACGCCGGATGGCCAGCGCGTGTTGGTGGCCAACGAGGGCGAGTCGAATGACGACTACGACAACGACCCGGAAGGCTCGGTGAGCGTCATCGACGTCAGCGCCGGTTTCCAGATGGCGCCGGTCGACACGATCGGCTTCACGGCGTTCAATGATCAGGCCGAGGCCCTGCGCGACCAGGGCGTGCGTATCTTCGGCCCTGACGCGAGCGTAGCCCAGGATCTGGAGCCCGAATATATCGCGGTGAGCGCGGATTCGGCCACGGCCTATGTCAGCCTGCAGGAGAACAACGCGATCGCGGTGCTGGATCTCGACGGCATGACAGTCACGGCCATCAACGCGCTTGGCTATAAAGACCACAGCGTGGCCGGCCAGGGCATCGATCCAAGCAACGCCGACGGGTTCAATATTCGTACGATGCCTGTATTCGGCATGTACCAGCCGGATACGATCAGCGCCTTCGAGCAGAAGGGCGTGACCTATCTGTTGACCGCCAACGAGGGTGATGCACGCGACTATGACGGTTTCTCGGAAGAGTCGGACGTCAAGGATCTCGTTCTGGACGCCGAGACGTTTCCGAACGCCGACGCGCTGCAGAACGACAGCCAGTTGGGCGATCTCAAGGTCACCACGACGCTGGGTGATCGTGACGGCGACGGCGACTACGACGCGCTCTATGCGTTTGGCGCCCGCTCGTTCTCGATTCGCCGGGCCGACGACGCGTCACTTGTCTACGATTCGGGCGACGAGCTCGAACAGTTCACCGGCGAGCGCTATGGCGACGGCTTCAACGCCGACAATACCGCCAACGACGGCGACGACCGTTCGGATAACAAGGGTCCGGAGCCGGAAGCCATCACCCACGGTCGTATCGGCAATCGGGAGTTTGCTTTCATTGGTCTGGAGCGCATGAGCGGCTTTGCGGTCTACGACATCAGCGATGTCGAGGCCCCCGAGTTCGTGAGCTATACCAACTTTCGTGATCTGGACATCGATCCCGAATCTGGCAACGCCGGTGATCTCGGTCCCGAGAGCATTGTGTTCATCGCTGGCGACGCAGATGAACCGAGCGCACTGCTGGCCGTCGGCAACGAGGTCAGCGGTTCGACCACGCTGTATCGATTGGCGCTGGAGACGGTCGCCGAGTAATACAGAGCCGGCTGGTCGCGGCGTGTCACACAATTGTCATCAAACGGCAACACGTGGGTCATCGCGGCTGCCCATACTCAGTCGAGCCACGCGGGTGGCGCTGATTGTTTTTCGAGGGGACTACCGAATGAAGCTTGTATTCAGGCACGGCCTACAGGCCGCCGCTATCACCGTTGTTGCCGCCACCTGTGCGAGCAGTGCACATGCGGCCGAGCAGGTCCGTATTGTCGGTTCGTCGACGGTCTATCCGTTTTCGTCTTATGTCGCCGAAGAGCTGGGCGCGACCAGCGATTATCGGACGCCGGTGGTCGAATCCACCGGCTCGGGCGGCGGCTTCAAGCTGTTCTGTGCCGGCGTCGGCGACGACACGCCGGATATCACCAACGCATCGCGTCGGATGAAGCCCTCCGAGCTCAAGATGTGTCACGACAACGATGTGACACAGATCACCGAGAACATCGTTGGCTACGACGGCATCGTGTTCGCCCAGAGCATGCAGGACGACGCCATCGATCTGTCGCGCGAGCAGGTCACCCTGGCCGTCGCCGCCAAGGTGCCCCAGGATGGCAAGCTGGTCGATAATCCTTATACGCGCTGGAGCCAGATCGACTCGGCCCTGCCGGATCGCGACATTCTCATCTATGGCCCGCCCACCTCGTCGGGCACGCGCGATGCCTTCGAAGAGCTGGTCATGGAGCACGGCTCCGAGAATATCGACGGTTATGACGAGGCCTATACGACCATCCGCCAGGACGGCAAGTATGTGCCCTCGGGCGAGAACGACAACCTGATCGTGCAGAAACTCGCCCAGAACCCGGACGCCTTCGGGATCTTCGGCTATTCCTATCTCGAAGAGAATCGCGACAAGATCCAGGGCGCGAAGATCGACGGCGTCGAGCCTGAGCGCGAGCTGATTTCGTCGGGCGAGTATCCGGTCTCGCGGTCGCTGTTCTTCTACACCAAGAACGCGCACGTCGATAAGGTCGGCGGCATGAGCGACTATGTCGACATGTTTCTATCCGAGCAGATGGTCGGCGATCGCGGCTATCTCAAGCGCCTCGGCCTGATTCCGCTGCCCGCGCAGGATCTGGAAACCCAGCGCAGCGAGTGGGACGCCCGGGCCAACGTATCGTCTTCTGATCTGGAAGGCTGACTAGGGGCTGTTGCCGTTTCGTGCGAGCGCCGCGTTGGCGTCCTCAAATCGTCTCAGGCAAGGCGCGAGTCGCCGGTCGTGGCTGGCCACGACCAAGACTTGCAACGCCGTCTGAGGCGATTTGAGGCCCAACCCTTCGGGACAAGGGCTGTTTTGCGGCAATACAGC